>JADHED010000004.1_pt1 | contig 395558 bp, 312 predicted proteins | sample 8952041 | NCBI WGS metagenome assembly JADHED01 (sample SAMN16124423, study PRJNA663239) | bioreactor sludge metagenome | isolation source: sludge (control) | place: India:Bengaluru | collected 2018-09-08
GCAGTTCATCAAGAAAGTCCTGCACGAGATCGACTCGGCGGGACAGCTCTCGTAGGAGAAACCTCGAAGGGATATCCGAAGTCCTCGATGACGTTCAACCCTCCTCCCATGGGAACCGCGCCCAGGCGATGGCCAGGAAGAGAATCGTGAAGGCGAGAAGGACTCCCACTGCGGGCAGGGCGCCTGCCACGAACCCGGCGCCGCGCCACGTGACCGCGTCGAGCCCGTCGATCGCCCAGCGAGTGGGAAGGAAGAGGGTTACGTTCTGCAGCCAGGCGGGGAAAAGAAACGCTGGGATCCACCCTCCGCCCAGCATGACGAGGATCAGAACGGCCAGGATGGAGACTCCCCGGGTGGCGGCAGGCGTCTTGCCGATGGCGGCGAGGAGGAGACCGAATGCCGAGGCCATCAGGGTGGAGGCGACGAGCAGGAGGACAAAGCCTGGAACGCTCCCCTGAATGCGAATTCCGAAGACGGCGATGCCGAAGGCAAACGTTGCTCCGATCGAAATCAACCCGATGACAGCCCCGCTGAGCGTCTTGCCCAAGAGGAGAGTGGCCCGGGAAAGCGGTGCGCTGCGCAGCCTTTTCCAGAGCCCTCCCTGCCGTTCGAGAAGCAGGGCGATACCAAAATCGAGCGCCGTGAAGAGGAGGAACTGGATCCCCATGCCGGCAAACGAGTGGGCGTAGCTGTTGTAGACGATCCCTTTCCCGGCCGTGAGCGCTTCCTCGCGTAAGAGAAATGGGGCACTGGTTCCGGGCCCCGTTTGTTTTCCCGAGAGTCCGCGGGCCTGGTTTTTCTCTTGCCAGCGGGTCACTTCTTGCAAGAGCCGCTTCAGATCGTCGCGTCCCTCGCCCCCCGCTTTGGGATCCCTCTCGAGTTGCTTCAAGGTGTCATCGACGACACTCCGTCCCCCCATCCCCCCGAACATTTCGCGGGCAGACTCCCGGAAGATCTTCTCCGACAAAAGCCCGCGCACGAGGCCCGCTTCCATGGAGCGCGAGGGGTCTACCAGAAGCGTGACTTCCGGGGCGTTCGCCGCTCCGAAGAAGGCGCGAACAGCTGCCTCACCAAATCCCTTCGGAAGGAGGACGGCGGCTGCGGTCTTGCCACGGCGGACTCGGTCGCGGGCTTCCATCTCCGGGGCGACCTTGACATCGAGGAGAGCGTCGGCTGCAAGACCCGCGGTGACGGCCTGCGATATGCGGCTCCGGTCCGCATCCGCGACGAGGACGGGAATTTTGGCGGTGTCCTTCTGCCCCTTTCCGGAGAAGAGAGCCCCGAAGAAAGACGCGATGGCGATCGGGGTCACGATTCCGACGAGAACGGCCCGGCGGTCTGACCGGAAGAGTTTCAGTTCCTTTCGGATGAGCGCGAAAAGCTGCCGGGTCATGCGTCCCTCAGTTCCCGTCCTGTCAAAGCCAGGAAAACGTCTTCCAGCCGGGCGGGTTTTCCGGGCTCCGGCGGGTGTGAGCGCGCCAGGAGACCTTGCAACGTGTCGTCTGCCAGGACACGGCCATGATCGATGATGACGATGCGGTCACAGAGCCGTTCTGCCTCTTCCATGTAATGAGTTGTGTACAAGAGCGTTTTCCCGCGTCCCCGGAGCACCTCGAGGTTCTCGAAGACCGCGTTCCTGCTCTGCGGGTCGACGCCCACCGTCGGCTCGTCGAGGAGGATGATGTCAGGGTCGTGCAAAAGCGAGACAGCCAGGTTCAGGCGCCTCTTCATCCCGCCGCTGAACGCCTTTACGCGCTCCCGGCGGCGCTCCGCGAGCCCGGCCAGTGCGAGAACGGCGTCGATCCTCGAAGAGAGCAGGGGGCCTTTCAGGCCGTAGAGCGCTCCGAAAAACTGCAGGTTGTCTTCGGCTCTCAAGTCCTCGTAGATCGCAAGTTCCTGGGGAACGAGTCCCATCTTCAGCTTCAGAGGGTCGGTGTCGCCCGAAAGCGCACGCCCGCTGATCAGGATTTCCCCGGCATCCCGGGAAAGGAGGCCCGAGATCATCGAAACCGTGGTCGTTTTCCCGGCCCCGTTGGGACCCAGGAGCCCCGTGATCGTTCCGGGGGCAATGCTGAAGGAAACGGCGTCTACAGCGAGGTTTTGTCCGTACGACTTGCGAAGTCCCCGTACCTCGAGCGCGAAACCTGCTCCAGGCAAGGGAGACGGTTCTGAGCGCATGACGGGGATTATGCGCGCTGGCACCCCGTCAAGCTAGAAAACGAGAGCGTGGTCACCGCTATGAGATGCCGCCGCCACGGCTGAGCCTTAGTGTTCGTTCTCCCTGCCTTCAGCAGGAGGATGTGGGGGTGTTCGCTTCCGTTTCCTTATCCTCCACGGCCTGGCACAACACGTACGCGACTCTCCTTGCCCTCGAGACGATAGACTTGCCCTGTTTCGACAGGCACAGAGGCCTCATCTGAAATGGCACGGCCCTGAATCCCAGTCTTCTGGATTGCTGGTAAGCAGGCACCGCGCGCAGGAGGTGTTGACGTGAGGGACCCAGAACTCGCTCCCAGCTGGAACGCGGTGGTGGGGGCTGAACTCCAGAAGCCTTACTTCCGTGCACTTGAGGATTTCCTCGCAGGGGAACGCCACGTAAAACAAGTCTTCCCCGCCGAAGAGGATGTCTTTGCTGCGCTGCAGCTGACGCCGTTTCCGGCTGTCAAGGTGGTGTTGCTCGGGCAGGATCCGTATCACGATGACGGCCAGGCGCATGGCCTCTGTTTTTCCGTAAAGCCGCCGGCCTCCCCGCCGCCCTCCCTGCGAAACATCTTCAAGGAACTCCATGACGACATCGGGTGCGAGATCCCCGCGCACGGCGACCTGACGGAGTGGGCGAAGCGCGGGGTCCTTCTTCTGAATACGGTGCTCACCGTCGAGGCGCATGCTCCCGGTTCGCACCAGGGGCGTGGGTGGGAAATCTTCACAGACGCCGTGATCGCTTCTCTTAATGTGCGCAGGGCTCCCGTCGTCTTCTGCCTCTGGGGGGCCCACGCGCGTAAGAAGGCGGCCCTTGTCGACCGTTCGCGGCACGCAGTAATCGAAGGGGCACACCCGTCGCCGTTGTCGGTCAAGAAGTTCCGTGGCAGTCGCCCGTTTTCCCAAATCAACGAGGCCCTGACCCGGCTCGGGCACACCCCGATCGACTGGCAATTGACGTGAGTGGGTAGACAGACAGGACAAATAGAGAGACGAGAGAATAAACAGGGACAGACAAATGTATGATAAGTTTGGCCCATGCGAAGGGCTCGAGCGTTTCCGTTGGAGGGCTCCCAGACTGGGTTCTTCCACTGCATCTCCCGGGTCGTCGACCGCAGGTTCATCATGGGCGATCTGGAAAAGGAGACCTTTCGCAAGATCCTCCGCCAGTGTGAGACCTTCTACGGTCTGAAGGTCTTTACCTACTGCATCATGTCGAATCATTTCCACATCCTTGTGGAGGTGCCCGAACCTCGGGAATTGAACGAGGACGAGATCCTCGCCCGCGTCGCCGCCCTTTACCCGGAGAAGTTCGTCATCGGCTTGCGCCGCGAACTCGACGCCTTCCGTGATACCGGTCTTCACGATCTTGTCCGTTCCCGGCTTGCTTCCTTCACGCGCCGGATGTTTAGCCTCTCGAACTTCATGAAATCGCTCAAACAGCGCTTCAGCACCTACTACAACCGGAATCACCAGCGGTCAGGCACCCTGTGGGAAGAACGCTTTCGGAGCGTCATCGTCGAGGGAGAAGAGACCACCCTCATGACGATGGCTCTCTACATCGACTTGAACCCAGTTCGGGCGGGCATTGCAACCGACCCCGCCGAATACCGGTTCTGCGGATACGCGGATGCTGCTGGAGGTGGAGTCCGTGCTCGGGAAGGGATTCGATCTCTCCTGTCTCGCAAACCCGATTCGTGGCAGATCGCTCAAGCAGAGTACCGGCGGCTTCTCTACGCAACGGGCGAAGAAACCTCTGTTCGCCAGGGCTTCAAGAGAGACGAAGTGTACAAAGTGGAAGCCGAAAGGGGGGAACTGCCGGCCGGGGCCACGCTCCGGAAGCGGGTCCGGTACCTCTCCGAGGGAGTCATTGTGGGAAGCCGGTCCTTCATTGACGGGTGGCTTACAGAAAACCGCTGGCGGTTCGGCGAACGGTCCCTTTCCGGGGGCTCAGAGAGGCGACTGCCAGATATCGGAGGGCTGGGCATCCAATCAGTTCAGACATCTGACAGGATTTGACAAAGGCGGCCTTACCGATTGCCGTTGATGGCGTGGGAAACCCGTAACAATAGCTCTCAAGAGAAAGATCTGTCAGGTTCCGTCCCCCAAGGCCTTCAAGAGGGCCGTCTCTAGACCCGCCTTCTTCGAGGGGTCAACCATGGCCACGTAGGCCACTCTCCCCCTGAGGTAGCCGGCGAAATCAGGGTGTCCGGTAAGGTTCTGGCTCTCCATGCCGAAGCGAGCCGCGTTGTGCAAGATCGCGCGCAGTTCCCGGACGTCCCTCCGGGAGATCGCCAGCTTGTCGTTAACTGTTACGCCGGTGACTTCTTGCCGGCCGCCCCGCCGCATCACCCTGGTCTTCGCTGGATGCTCGATGAACCCCTCTTCCCTCGTAATGCTCCGGATGCTCTTCAACAGCCGCCCGACGGCTGCTTCATCGTCACCCGAGAACGTGAGGTCGTCGGCGTAGCGTGTGTAGGAGAACCCGTGCCGGGCGGCAAGGCCCTTGAGCCTCCGGTCCATCCGGTAACACAGTACGTTGGTGATGACCGGGCTCGTGCAAGCACCCTGGGGCAGCGAGCGGGAGGAGAGTGCGATGAAATAGACCTTCCCGCCAAGTTCGGCAGCGACGCGGGGAGGTTCTGTACAAAGGAGAGCGAGGAGGATCGACACGGGCTCGTTGTACCCGAGGCTGCGGAAGAGTCCCTTCACCCGGCGGAAAGTGATGGTGGGGAAGAAGTCCTTCATATCCAGGTTGATGACAACCTGCCGTCCGGTGTGAGGCGCGGCGTTGGAGACAATCGAGCGGCCAGAGACGAAGCCGTGGGCCGCCTCATCAGGCGCGAGGCGCGAGAGGATCCGGGCCAAGATCCAGCGCTGGGCCTTGTCGAGCGAGGCCTTCGGGGCCGAGATTGCCCGGATCCCGCCCGACTTCTTCGGAATCCCAAACCGGTGGTAGTGAACAAGGGCTGCGGCGTTACGGTGATAGGTGAGCCAGCGGAGCTTTCCGATGGGGATTCCGAGCCACCTTGCCAGGTCATTCCCATCGTGCATCATCGGGAGCCCGCGCCGCACCAATTCCTCGAGCGAACTCCTGCCAGGAGCCGAAAGGCCAGCGCTAACACCGGTCCCGGCATGAACAATCGAACTTTCCCGAAACGAAGCCCACGCCTTCCGCCGGACCTCACGTTCAGCTGCTCGGGCTGCCTTCAGCCCGGCACGCCGCTTCCGGCTCTCCTCGATCCGGCGCTTGCGCTCTTCCGCGAGGGCTTTCTCTGGATTGGCAGCCTTCTTCCTTTCGCCCTGGAGCCGTTCGATCTCTTTCTCGATTCGCTGGCGCTCTTTGGTCTCTTCCGGCGGGTCAGGCGGAATCCCCGCGGATGCGGGCCAGAAGCCGTGCAAACGCATGCGCGCCAGCACGGTCTCCTCGTTCATCTGCGAGGTGATGCGCTTGTAGAGGCGTGCTTTCTCATTCATCGGAGGCCGCTCACGATCGAGGATGGGGAGCCGGAGGTCCTACGAACTCTCACGGGACGTGCTCGTTTGACTGAAGCGCCGGCGCACCGGTCGAAGACCGCGGGTCCCGGAGGGACCCATCCAGGAGCGGGCCGACCGGTGCGTCCGGCAGCGAGTGGTAAACGGGCGCGTGACGAATGCCGGGCACGTGGGCAAGCGCGGCGTAGCACCGCACGGGAGGAATGACCTCCCTGGCTAGAAACACAATCCCGGCTCCCCATCCTCCATCGTCCGGCACTCAGGCCGGCTTGAGCCCCCCTTTCGAATCTTCTGCTTCCAATCTTTCCATGTGAGCCAGGCGAAGCGCCAGGACATGCTCGCACGGGCCCTTTGTTAATGCGTGGCTTTTGAAGTGAGCGCAGGTACACGATGCCTCGATGATCTTCCCCTCGTGATCGACGTGAAGCAAGGGCCTGACACGCGGGCCGCTCTCACCCCGCGCACTCCCGCTCAGCTTGAATCCCGTCGTCACCGGACGCCGCGCGATGACGCGGACTCTCTCGGCCTCGAATATCTGCCGCGCCGCCTTCGCTTCCGGGGCCTTTTCCGAAACTACCGGCTTGACGGCCGCAGCAGCCTCCTGGGGCGTGAACGGGTCGAAAAAGAGGTCCCGGTGCCGGTAGGCCCCACAAGCCAGGTCGTAAATCGCTCTCCCCAGCTGGCAGAGGTGCGAGGCCGCGCTTCTGCACTTTTCCAGCCCGAGCCCCGTTTCTTGGGCCAGCTCGAAGTCTCTTGCAACCCTCCGGCTTCGCAGAACCTCGTAAACGGTCATCAAGTCTGACGCCGCCCCCGCCAGCCGCCTTGTCAGAAGGTCGAACTTCCCTCCGCCGGTCCAGTCATTGTCCGTCCAGCCAGAGAGTCCGAGGGTGAATGTGGCTCCGCCCAGATCGAGGACGTAGAAGCTCGGAAGCCCGAAACCGGCCAAATAGACGTCGATTCGGCGTGTTTGCGGCAGCAGGCGGGAAATCACCCTGAGCCGGTCGCGTCCCCAGGTTCGGATAGAGGCCGGCGGCCCGTCGTGGAGACACGTCAACTCGATCCCGTGCCCCCATGGCTCCAGAACTGCCCGCACCTTCTTCCCGGGCTCCATCTCGTACCTCAGAGCGCGAGGCGATGTGCGCGTCCGGTGCAAGCGAAGGTACCGGCAGATGTTGTAGAGGTCGACAGGAGCCATCACGAAGTGTTTCAGGGCGAGCGTCATCGCACTTTGCACTTGCAGGAACCCACGGAGCCAGCTCTCTGGGAGTTCGACCTTCTTTTCCCGGTGTATTTCAACTCCCGATTTCGTCTGGGCTGCCACGGCCAAACCCATGGGCCCTACTGCGAGCCGTGTCGTGCGGTAGCCACGGATTCTCTCCAGCCCATCCGCGAGCCCCGTCGAGAAGTCGATGTTCGTCGTCCCGCACGCGAACGGTCCGGCGTCCTCGAAGTGCGCGTGCGCAACTCCAAGCCGGGCGTAGGAACTCTCATCGCGGGAGAAGGCCTCGAAAAAAATCTCGTCTGGGTGCACCGTGATCACGGGATCGAGAATGAAGAACTTCTCGTAGTCGTTTTCGAGCGCGAACTGCAGGTACCGTGACCGCGCCTGGTGAAAAACCTCGCGGCGCTTTTCGCTTCGGCGGTTCAAATCGTCGAGTCGTGCATTCAGCCGTTCCAATTCCTGCCGGGCTTTCTCGCTCCTGATTCCGAGATTCGAAAGAAAACGCCGGTCCTGCTCTTCGAGCCATGCCCTGTACCGGGGCCGGTCCTTCGGGTGGAACTTCAGGTCGCTCACGACGACGCTCCGCAAGACGCCCAGTGCTTCCCGGAGGAGCACGGGGCGGCCGAGGACACCGCTGAAATAGACGTTCTCGCGCAGTGTGTTCGTTGCCAGGCCTATCTCTGCACCGCGGGGACTCTGGCTGATCGCGCTTTCCGCCGCGTATTTCAGGTTCACGATCATGATGCCGCCCCCGCGAAAAGGTGGACAGGGTTCGGAACCGCCGGAAACGCGAGATGGATCTCGGTCAGCGCCGTCAGGGTGAGTTCGAAATCGCGTTTTCCTTCAGTTCCAGCGAAGTCCGAAAGGAGCACGGATGCGGCCCGGGCGTTCTCTTCGTCGCGCAGCCCGGCGGTGCGCAGGATTGAGAGCGCTCGCGTTCTCGAAACGCGGCTGGCCTTGAGGTCGAAGAGGATGGCTCGCAGAAGGGCCAGAATCTCCGGACCGAGAGAGAGTGTCTCCGCCCGCCCGTTAACGAGAATCTCCACGGCGATTTGGCGGACCCCGCCGTGAGGATGCTGGGCCAGGCGCGCAACGATCTCAGCCCTCTTGACATCGCCAAGGGTGTCGAGTTCTCGAAAGAGCAGATCGCGTCCGAGTGCCTGCACGTCTTTCCTGCTGGAGTCGAGGAAGCCGAGGGCGGCATCGGTCCCGAGCGAGGGCGCGACTTCTTCCCGCAAGAGATTAATTGCGAAGTCGCGGGTGTCTGGCCAGTTGCTTTCCACGAGAGTGAAGAGCGGCGACGGGTCCGCGATCAGTGCGGGCAGGGCTCTTCTCAGAAGTGAGCGAACGGACTCTCGAAGTGCCGCGACCTCATGCGAACCGAGTACGGCCAGCCGCGCCAGGCCAATCGAATCGATCGCCTCGGCGTGCCAGCCGAGCAGGGCACCGGCAACACTTCTGGCCCCGGACGAACCGGTGGCGAGGAGAACGATGAGTTGCTCCATCGGAAGAAGCGGCGCCAGTTCTGCCAGCAGCGCCTGTGTGGCGATCAAGGCTAACCCTTCGTGCTGGCCCTGCTCGCTCTCTGGTTGCAAGAGGCGTTTCGAGATCCACTCTGCAAGGGTGTGCCGGAGAGCGGGATCAGCTGCCGCGAGTTCCGGTGAGGCGAGACGGGCGATCGCATCCCGCACGATCGTGTCCTTCGCGCTCAGTAATCCGATGAGAGTCTCTGTGTCCGTACTCCAGACGGCAGCCGAGGTTTCGAGCCAGTGGAGTGCCAGATCCCGCACGCTGGGTCGCCCATCCGCGGCGAGGGCCCCGAGTAATTGGAGATCCGGCTTTGCGGGGTTGAACCGGCGATTCAGTTCCGCAAGGCCAAGGTCGACGGTCCCTTCGTGCGGTGCACTCAGAAACGCCACGATGTCCTCGTGCCCGGCTTGCTCGATGACATTACGGTGCGCGCGGTTTACCGCCGAAAGCGCGAACTCGTGGACTTCAAGCAGCCTGGCGTTTGCCAGGAGATAAACGAAGACTTGGGGCGACGAGTCCCAGAGACCAGGGAAAGACTCTTCTCGGCCTTGTGCCGGAGCGGAGCCTTTTACTGAACGGTTCCGGAATAAGAGACTAGATCTGACCAGTTCATGGCGAGAGCTACGCCCCCGGAGGATCTGGTGAAGGAGATAACACGTGGCGAGGGAGCCCGTGAGACCGGATGGCTCGTTCGCATCGGAGGGTTGGTAGTGAACCAGGACCTCGGCGGCGGTCCTTGTGTAGAGCGCGGGCTCGTACCGCGCCAGGTTCCTGAGGTACCGCCACGAGAGCCGCATCATGTAGTGCTGGGTTCGCCGGCGGAAGATGGGGGATTTCCGTGTCACGCCATCGAACCCCGATTTGACATTTGCATCCGTCCCGGCGGTCTTTCGGGCCGTCCGCTCGATCCGGTAAGCAAGAAGTCCGAACACTTTGCAGTCGCGCCTCAGGATCGAACGCTTGAAGATGCTCTTGACGTAGCGCCAGACGTGCGGGACATCGATGCCGGCGGTCACCAGAGCAGCACGTACGGCAGCTTCAGCCTTCGCTGTACCAAGTTCGTAGAGCGTGTCGAGTGCAAGCCCGAGTTCTCGAACGGGAAGTGCCAGGAGCAAGGGTCCGATTGCAGGTCCATTCTGGTCCGAGGAGGCGGCCTCGCGCAGGGCCGCTGGCAGGCGTTCGAGCGCCCGCTCTTGCGCCTGGGCGAGCCCCTCGGTGTCGCCGAGGTTCCGGAGTGCCTCCACGCCAGATCTCCTGCGTGACAGGAGCTTCTTCTCCGCTTCCTGTCTGGCGGCCGGGAGAGCGCGCAAGTCTCCGATGCGGCCGAGCGCATCCAGGAGCGAGGAACGCTCGAAACCGGCCATGGCAAGCGCGGAAAGCAGGGCCGGAACCGCATCCTTTTCCCCGCGCCATGAGAGGCGCTGGGCCGTGAGCGCTCGCGTGTGGGCCGTTCCAGTCTCGAGGGCCGAGATCATGGCCTCGAGTCCAGCCGGCAAGAAGCCTTCGTTTCGCAAGGCGGCGGATTCTTGCCGCATCCGGGACTCGAGTTCCGCCGCATCGAAGGGACCGAGAAGAAGAGCCTTACCGAGCTTCGTCCGGCTCACACCCCGGGAAACCAGGAGCATGAAGCGCTGCTCCGAAGGCCAGGCTGGCTCGGCGCGCAAGACGGCGATCCTGTCGGGTCCCTTCGGATTGAAGAGGCGGATGTGGGGCAGCATCAGCTCGAAGTTCCGCGGGTTCTCATTCCGCGTCGTCGAAGTCGGCTCCGGGATCAGATGAGGTGTCCGGCGGTTGGAATCCGATCGGCTTCTTGGAGTCTGCGGCAGCCGCGGCAGGGGCCGTCTTCACGCCTGCTGACTTGGAGCTAGATTTCGCCTCACCGAGGGGACCGAGTTCTTCCTCGAGCGCGGCGCGCATGTCCGCGAAGCTCGCGAATTCGCGCCGTCTGAAGAGGTTGTACCCCGTCCACATCAGATCGGCGCAAATCTCCACGGGCACTCTGCCCGTGTTGGCGCCCAGGCCCGGCAGTGCGACAGACTGGATACCGCCACCCCGCGCATTCTGCATATGAACGGCCTGGAATGCGGCCGCGCACGCAAGAGCCACGTTCATGGAGTCGCTGATGTCCTCGGAGGAGGCGACCATCGTGGGTGTGGAGATCAGAAAGCGCGGCTTGGGGCGGCCGCTCACCACGCAGGTGGCGTGTCCCACCGGGAGGAATCCGCCGTGAAGCCTCTTGATCTCCGCTTGCACCCGGGCTTCGATTTGCGCGCCAAGATCCTTTTTGATCACACCATCGAGGCCACCGTCCATGCTCCCGCGAGCGTTCGTCGGCGTGACCCAGGCATCCACGTCCTGAGCGAGCATGGAGCCCGAGAGGATGGTCACCTCGGGATTCTCCTCGAAGGAGGAACGCCAGGCCGCCACCATCTTGGGATTAACATCGACCAGAGTGACTTGGACGAGCATGACACCTCCCTAGCAGGTGAATTCAACAAGCGTTTCAAGTCTTTGCTGTTGAGCCTTATACACCACGTATTCGTCGTCGGCAAACTCGGAAGTGATGCCGGCCTGGGCCCTGACGCCGTGGCAGCTGTCGTACCCGGCTGGCGGCGCGTTGAGGCCATAGGTGATCTTGGTGAAGTCCTTCATGCGGCCGAGCGCCACGCGCGCAATCGCCATTAGCCGGGTCTTCTTTCTTCCAGGAGACGTGTAGTAACTGCTGGTGCAGGCGGCATCGCCAAAATAGATGCCGTTACCCAGCCAGCCGGCGTCCGTCCGGTGGACACCCATGCTTACCACGATTTTGGGCAGCAAGATGCCTCGAGAGAGGATACCGACCCAGTTCTTGATGCGTGATCCGTGGAAGAGGAGCCGGTGATTGCCGGTCTCTTCCGCGAACTGAGTCCACTCGGTGTCGCGTCTGACGGAGTAGATCTGCTGGATCTTGATGCGGTGTGACTTGATCTGGCTTTTTAGAACGTAGTCTGCGATCACGCGGCCTTCGGGAGAGGCAGGGTCTACCCACCCGAGGTCACACCGGAGAGCTTCATACTGTTTTTCAGACTCCGGCTTGAAGAGAACGTTCCCCGCCTCGCCGTTCACGGCGAGCATGTCTTTCATCAGCTGGAGCGTCTCTTGCTTCTGCTCAAAGGCCGCCATCGAGTCGATCACCGCTTCCTCGATGGCGGCGCGAGACCGGCCGATTCTGTGCGGAATCACCGTGTAAAACTCTCCCGAAAGGCGGACCATCTCGGCCCGGCTTGCCTTCTTCTTCTTGAAGAGTTCGTAGAGTTCCTGCAGCAGGGTTTCCCCTTTCTCGATCTGCCCGATGGTGAGGACGCCGAGCGGGGTCTCGATTCCATTCGCGGTGATCTGGGCGGCCACGGTTGTCGTGAGCGCGGTCGTGGCCTCGGAGTACATGTAGTCCACGAGTTCCTGGATCCTTGGATGGAGGGCGCCTGCCGCGGGAACGTGTCCCAGAGGCGGGGCGGCCGGAGGTTCCACGGGCGGCGGCGATGCCTGGCCAGTCAACCGCTTCACAAAACTCAGCATCTTTCCCTTCATCGTCACATCCGGTTCCGCGATGTGTGGAGGTGGAAGAGGAACTGGATGCGGAGCTTTCTCTTGCGGCTCCGGCTCCCGCGAGATTTTCGCGAGGGTTTTTTGGTCAACGTCTCCCGAACTTGCGCCGCGGGCCTTCTGGGATCCGATCTTGCTCGAGGCGAGGGAAACCTCCCGATAGCCTTTGCGTGTCTTCTGGCCATAGATCGACTGGTAGCCAGCCTGGGCTTCGGCGAGGGAATCGAAAAACCGGCACTCCTTCGCGCCGGCGTTCGGATTCGTTTCGAGGTCGTCCGTGCGGCCGTAGTGTGTGAAGACACGGTAGTTTCCACCCGCTGCCTGGTGTATCTCGATCGCGTAATACTTATTGTGATTACTGACGAGGTCGGTAAGTTGCAGGACGGCCTTGGAGACGATCTCGAAATCAGCGGGGAAAGGAGGCGCTTCTGGGTCGCCGTAGCGCCACGTCGCTCCCGCGGACTCAGACCGGGGTTTTGAAACCGGGGGCTGTTTTTTGACCGCCACCGTGGGAGCGGGTTCCGGGACAGAGGCGGGTATTTCAGATAGCTCGGGTTCTTGAGCCGCCACCGACGGTGCCGGGTCAGAAAGCGGCTCGGGCCCTGGCTCATGCAGGGGCACAGGAACGCCGGAGGACTTGACGGGCCACGCCGCGTCATGCCGGATACAGACGAACGAAGGGAATCGCGGAACGCCACCGTCTGACAGCTCCTGATAGCGGAAGGTGATGATGCTCCCGACCGGAGGCGGGTTCTTGCGTTCGGCGTCGGAGAAACCCGTACCCACCGAGAATCTCAGCCCCGAGGGGAGTTCCACGGCGAGCGCTCCCAGGCGCCCCTTGTGCTTTCCGGCTCCCGCGAGGTGATCCACGACGCGCGCCTCGGCGTCATGGAAACTCTTTATCTTGAGGAGTGTCATGGACCGGCCCGTCTCATAGAGAGAACCGGGTTTTCTCATCATCAACCCCTCGCCTCCGAGAGACTCGACGCGCGCCAACTCGGTTCTGATGTGGTCTGTTCCCGTACACACATGATGCTCATGAGCGACCATGTGAGGCGGTTTGGCAGATTCCACGTGCGCCCGGCAGAACGCGAGCCGTTCCTCGAAAGGTGCCTTCAAGGCCGGGGCGTCGAAAACGACGAACGAGACTTCTTTCCAGTCGTCGCTCCGATCCTGGCGCCGGACAATGCTGATGGTCCGCTGGAACTTCTTCCGGCCGCTCCAGAGTTCGCCGTCGAGGGGAACGGATGGGAGTCTCTCGACAAACCAGCCGGGCGCCAGATACGGATTCCCGAGCCGGGAAAGAAACTGCTTGCCATCCCAGTAGGCCCTTACGCCGTCGAGCTTCTCGCTCATCCACCAGCCCGTAAGGTCGATATCCCCCTCCCACGAATGCGCCAAGAGGAGGGGCGGGCCTTTGGATTCGTCTGCTTCGTCCGAGGTTTCAGCCGGGGTGGAAGGTTCCGGAGCAGCCTTTGGAACGGTTTTTTGGGGGGGAGCGGAGGCTCCGCCCGTGCGTGCATCCTCGGCGGCGACCCCGCGATAAGCCTTCAGGTGCTTGCAGGTCCTCTTTTCAATCGCGAGCGACTGATTTCTCCAGGCCGGGCAGCTACACGAGTAGACGCCCCCTTTGTTTGTGAGAACGTAGGGCTTCGCAGCGGAGCCCTGCACTTCAACGGAGGCGCCGTCATCGATCTCAGGCATGGCATCAAGACTATCGAAAGTGAGGGAGGATCGCTAAGTAATGGCCCCATCGTCGCGGAGGGAGTGGAAACCGAAGGCCAACTCGCTGCTCTCGAAGAGCTTCGCTGCCAGTTTGTACAGGGCTATTTCCTTTCCCGGCCGGTCAGTGAGGAACGTGCCCGGAAGCTGGCCTGTGAGGACGAAGCCTTTGATCGATGTGGGCGAAGGAGCCAGGGCGAGCAAAAGGGAACAGATGCCGGGGGGCCGTCCCATCTCGACCGGGCTGATGACCGGTCGAGTCGATGGGGGTCCAACCGGCTCTGGCGGTCAGCTGGATGAATCCGGACGACAGAAGCTGGGTCTTCGAACTCCGCGAAGGCGTTCGCTTTCACGACGGCGAGCCTCTCACGGCGGCCGACGTTGTCTTCAGTCTGCAGAGGTGCCAGACCCACCCTCGATCGAGCCTTCGCGCCACGCTCGCTAACGTGTTGAAAGTCGTCTTCGGGTTCGACCCGTCGCTGCCACCGCCACGCACCGACCGCGCGGCAGCACAGAAGCTCCTCGCCTCCACCTCGTTTCGCGAGGGATTCGATGTCGACTTCGACGTCCGGCAGATGATGGTTCCCTTGGCGGCGCCCATTGTGCGGGACCTCTCATCCGTTGGAATCCGGGCCAGGCTTAACGCTCTCTCCGAAAACGAGTTCTTCCGAAAGGCGAGGGCCGGCGAGAGCGCGATGCTCCTCCTGCGTTACTCGTGCCGGAGCGGCGACGCGCAAGAATTGCTGGACGGAACGTTCCGGTCGCAAGACGCGACACGCGGTTTCGGGTCGGTGAACTACTCCTACGATCGCTGCCCGGTGCCCGGGCTCGACGCGACGATCGACGCGGCGCGCCGAACCACGGATCCTTTCTTCCGGGGAAGGCTTCTCAGGGAGGCGCTTGCTCGGAACCGCGAGGAGGCTCTTTTCATTCCGGTCTTCAACTACGTGACGCGTTTCTTCGGCAGCCCGGGGGTCGTCTGGAAGAACCGCGCCGACAGCTTTCGCCTCGTCGCGGAGGCATCGTTCCGGCCGCTAGCCCTTCAGGCGCCCGGAAGGCTCCCGCGGAACGAATAGCGGGGCGGTGAAAGAGCCTGTGTTGTCTCCGGTGTCCGGGTGTCACCCGTGCTCCGGTGGGGTCGGCCCCTCGGCGTGATACGGATCCTGCCCGAGTAGCTGTTTCCTAAGCCCTCACCGATCAACCGGTTTCCAATTCGCCTGTGGCGGCCGCAGGAGGAAGAGACCGGGCTCGCCACGTACCGTTTGCAGCGGAAGCCAGATCCTCCACGAGACCGGAAACGCCACCCCGGCACTCCCAGTGCTCACGTAGTACTGGTCCGTTCCGGCGAAGACCCCGCGGGATGAGCTGTCCTCGCCGCTGAATCTCTTGTCTTTTGGGATGTCGATCGCGACAGTTACCCGCGCACGCTGGATACGAAGACGCGATCGTTCGACGGTACCCAGGGTGTGGCCTTCAGAGAAGAGCCGGGTCCGGTAAGCATCCTCGGTCAGATTTCCCGCGGCGATGAGTTCGCCCGGATCGGCTGTGATCCCGAGGTCCTTGAACCTGGCCGGGTCGAACGCCTTCGGCAGGCCTGGCGGGGCGGGTACGGAACTGACGCCCGGCGCCACGCGGCTCCCGGATGCCTCGCGAATGAACCAGACCGGGACCGAGAATTCCTCGATCGACTGGGAAACCACGCTGGCATTCACTCCGAATCGGAACCACTCGTTTTGAGAGATCTTGATGGCTGTTTTCAGGCTCAGGGTGCTCGTGTCGTCGAGGACGACGGGTAGCGCGAACTCCACCGTCAGTTCCTGCCGTTCACCCGGCAGGATGCTGAGAACCCGTTCGGGGCCGGCGGGCACGAGCGCCGTTTGCGCGGGCGGCGGGTTTTCATTCCCGGGCTGGCTCCGGCCCTTGAACATGAGCGCGGCCACCAGGGTTGCAAGCCCGAATGCAGCCAGAAGTCCCGCGGGAAGGCGTCTCTTGACGCGGGCCGGCACTGGCAGCGGCTCGTAAGCGAAGATCAGCGGACGCTGCTCGCGGTTTGGGTCCGCGGGGAGGACCTTGCACAGCGCGCCCGCATTGTGAAAGAGGCTGCGGATCATCTCGGCCTGTTCCGGCGAGACCCCGGTTGCAACGGTGACGGGAAAGCCTGACAAAGCCCGCGCGATCGACTCCTTGGAAAGGATTCCGGCCGCCAGAAGGGAACATGCGGCCGTCTCTGGTCTCTGGCCCCGCCGCAAATGGCCTTCGAACAAAACGTCGTAGGTCTTGCGACTCCGCCGTTGAGGACGGAATGGCTTGGCGGGCGAGGTCATCCGCTCACCTTGCATGAAGAGCCACATCCATGACTGTGAGTCTACCTGCCAGATCCATCGCGACTCAGGAACCCCGGTTATCAAAACATGCCTGGCTGTTTTCTTGATGTCACGCTCCCCATCTCACGCCGGGAGAGGAGCAAACGATAATCAGGAGCGTTATGAGTCCTTCTCCTTTTCCACCTCCTCTCGTCATCGGCCACCGGGGATCCCCAACCTTTGCGCTCGAGAACACGCTCGAGAGTTTTGACCGGGCAGAAGCCGGGGGGGCAAACGGAATAGAACTCGACGTGAGGCTGAGCTTCGAGGGCGAGGCCGTCGTCTTTCATGACGCCGATGTCGAGACGAGTGCCGGGCGCGGCAGCATCGCCAACCTGACGCTCATCGAACTCCTGGCGCTTGAGGTCACGAAGGGCCCGTTCACGGGCCGGATTCCCCTGTTGCAAGATGTCTTCCTGCGTTATGGCGGCGCGTTTACCTACCTCATCGAACTGAAGACGGGCCCCTCCCCTCGCCACGGTCTGATGGAGCATCGCGTGGTCTCCCTTCTTCGGCAGTTCGCCCTGACGTCGAAGGCCTGGGTGCTCTCGTTTGCCCCCGACATCCTGCGCCGGATTTACGATTTGGAGCCAGCCCTCAAAACGGTTCTTCTCTTTGACTGCGCGGCTTACCGCCCCGAAGGGAGCCTCTGGCCCGAACTTCCCCCCGGCTGCCGGGCGCTCGCACCCCACTTCTCGCTCGTCACGGAAGAACTGGCCGGAGCCGCCAGAGAGGAAGGGCTCGAGCTTTCCTGCTGGACCGTCAACAGCGTGGATATGGCGAAGACCCTTGTCGAATGGGGGGTCTCCACCCTCATCACCGATGTTCCGGGGGAAATGCGCAAAGCACTTCTGCCGCCAGATCCGCTGCTGGAGTGGTCTTCCTGCAGCGCTCCGGAAACGGGCACCCAGGGTTCTCTCTAGAGACCTTCTCTTCTCGGGCCAGTGATGGAATTCGAGGCGCTCTGGGCTCAAAATAGAGCCCGTCAGTCTCAGACGGCGGTAACTTTCCCCCGGGCATCCCGGTTTCACCGGGGAGCGAAACACCGAGGGGTCTTGTCCTCGATCAAGCGGTCCTTCTTGAAAAAAGGGACCTTTCGGGAGGTGGCATGAGGCGTTTTCTTGGGACGTATCCAGTAAAGACCGCGCTTTCCGGCTTCTTGGGGATTCTCTTCCTGGCTGGCACCGTGGCTTTTCCTCTGCACGCGCAGAAAGAGTTCCGGGTTGGCATTCCGCTTCCCCTCACCGGGGCTGAAGCCAAGTTCGGCGAGATGAAAAGAATCGCGTACGAAATGGCTGCTGAAGAGATCAACGCCAAGGCTGGTCCGAAGGGGATCAAGCTCGTCTTTGACATTCAAGACAGTGGGGGGAAACAAGACATCGCCGCCGCCATCGCCGAGAAGTTCATCACGGTCAACAAGTACTCGATGATTGCCGGCGAGTACTCGAGCGCCTGCAGCTCCGTCGTGGCGGCCACGGCCGAGAGGTACAAGACGCCGTATCTTGCCGATACCGCCGCGGCGGATAAGATCACCCAGCAGGGATACAAGTACGTCTTTCGCCTCAACACGCCGTCCTCGCTGTACGCGAAGGCTGTCCAGAGTTTCTTCGAGACGGTGGCCAGGCCCCAGACGATCGCGATTCTCTACGAAAACACAGACTTCGGGACCTCCACCTCGAGGGCACTCAAGGACTACTGTGACGGAAGAGGGATCAAGGTCCTTCTTGACGAGGGTTACCAGCCCGGCGCCATCGATTTCAAGCCGATCCTCCAGAAGGTCAAGTCGCTCCGGCCGGACATCATCTACATGGTCTCTTACCTCATGGATGCTTCTCTCCTGATGCGCCAGTCCAAGGAACTGGACATCAACCCGAAGGCCTTCATTGGCGGAGCCGCGGGGCACACGCTCCCCGAGTTCCTGGAAAATGCGGGCGACGCTTCTGCTTTCGCCATGACGGCAACTCTCTGGACCCCCCAGGTGAAGTACCCGGGAGCCAGGGAGTTCAGCGAGAGGTTCCTGGCCCGGGCCAAGAAGCCAGCGAGTTACCACGCCGCCGAGGCCTACGCCACGGCGCAGGTCATTGCCAGCGTGCTTCAACGGGCGAAGAGTTTTGGCGCGGATGACATCAGGGACGGTCTGGCCGCCATGGACTTGATGACGGTCTTTGGACCGGTGAAGTTCATCTCCTGGGAGAAGTTCACGAACCAGAACCGGATGGAGACGCTCATGGGCCAGTGGCTGAACAAGAAGTTCGAGACCGTGTGGCCCGAGAGTCTGGCCTCCGCCAAGTACGTCTACCCCGTGCCGCGCTGGCGCGACCGCAAGTAACAGACTCTTTTAGGAGGAGCATGTCCCCCCAGCTTGCCGGCCAGATCGAACTCTTTCTGCAGGTCTTGATCTCCGGCATTCTGCTCGGAGGGCTCTACGCACTCATCGGGCTCGGCATGTCGCTGATCATGGGTGTCATGGGCATCATCAACCTCGCGCACGGGGAACTGATGATGATCGGAATGTACGTGACGTTCTGGGGGTTCACGCTTCTTCACCTCGATCCTTACGTCTCGTTGCCATTCGTCCTGGTTACCCTGTTTCTCCTGGGCGCCGCGATCCAGAAGTTTTTGATTACGCCGGTCATGAAGGTGGAGTCCGTTCTTCCCGAGAACCAAGTCCTCCTGACCGTTGGAATTGGCCTTGTCCTTTCGAATCTCGCGCTCCTTCTCTTCTCCGCCGACTACCGTTCGGTACCGGTCGAGTACAAGGACAAGACGATCTACTGGGACCTTCAGGCCGGGGGACAGCCCATCTCTCTATCCTTCAGTGTCCCGATGCTGGTGGCGTTTGGAATCGCCATCGTGCTCGGCACCGCCCTCTTTCTGTTTCTCGGCCGGACCGACATGGGGCGGATGATCCGGGCGACGGCACAGGACAAGCGCGCCGCAGCGCTGATGGGAATCGACACGCAGAAAATGACCTGGATTACGTTCGGCGTGGGGTCCGCACTCGTGGGCGCGGCGGGGGCCTTACTTGCGCCCATCTTCTACCTTTACCCCCAAATCGGCGCACCCTTTACCCTGAAGGCTTTCATCATTACCGTTCTCGGCGGCATGGGCAATATCGCGGGCGCCGTCCTGGGCGGGGTCGTGCTGGGGCTGGCGGAGTCGCTGGGGTCCGTGTACGTCTCGCTCGGGTACAAGGACGCCTTTGGATTTCTCATCTTTGTTGCCGTCCTGATCTTCTTGCCGAAAGGCCTCCTCGGACGGTCGAGCGCAAGGTGACGCAGTGAAGGGCCCGCTTCTGAAGGCCGTTGTTCCGGCTGCCGTTCTCTTGGCGCTCCCCGTGGTCATCCAGAATCCCTACGTCCTGCACATGCTGATCCTGGTTCTCCTCTGGACTCTGCTTGCGCAGAGCTGGAACTTGCTGGGAGGCTACACCGGACAGGTCTCTTTCGGGCACGCCGCCTTTTTTGGGGCGGGCGCCTACACGGCGGGGATCATCGTGAAGGTCACGGAGAAGGCCCCGTTTGCGTGGTTCGGGCTCCTTCTGGGAGGCATCGCCGCATGCCTGTTCGCTGTCGTCATCGGTTGGATCTGTTTCAGGCTTCGGGGACCCTTCTTCACGCTGTCGGTCCTCGCCCTCGCCGAGGTTCTACGGCTCATTGCTCTCAACTGGAAGGCGCTGACGAATGGTGCCGAGGGGATCCTGTTTATTCCCGCCTTCACATCGAAAGCCGCCTACTTTTACGTGATCCTGGCCATTGCGGCCCTGAACTTCTGGGTCATCCGGGTGGTGATGAGAAGCAAGCTCGGCTTCTACTTTCTGGCCATCCGGGAGGATCAAGACGCGGCCGAGTCCATCGGTATCCCGGCCACAAAATACAAGCTCATTTCTCTTCTGATTAGCGCCTTCTTCACGGGCGCGGGTGGTGCGTTCTACATGAATTACATGGGGTTCATCGATCCTGGAATCGTTTTCGGAATCGAGCAAATCTCGATCATGATGATTCTCGTGACGATGCTGGGCGGGGCCGCGACGCAGACGGGGCCCGCGGCGGGCGCTCTCGTCTACATCCTCATGTCGGAAATCCTGCGCGTCTTCGTTAAGTCTGGGCACCTGGTCTTTTTTGGCGCGCTCATCATCACCATCATCGTCTTCTTCCCGAACGGGATCGTTGGTTCGATCAACGAGTACCGTGCCCACCGGGCCGTGCGAAGGAAGGAGCAAGGGGGGGACGCTTGAGGCTCCTGGAACTCGAGGGAGTCTCGCGGCAGTTTGGCGGTCTGATGGCCGTTTCAAACATGACGTTCCATGTCGAAGAAGGTGAAATCCTGGGCCTCATCGGCCCCAACGGAGCTGGCAAGACGACGATCTTCAACCTGATCAACGGATACTTCGCTCCGACGAAGGGAACCATCCGGTTCAAGTCCGAGAGGATCGACGGGCTGAAGCCTCACAAGATCTGTCAGCGAGGGTTGGCCCGCACGTTCCAGGCGGTGAAACCCCTTCAGCGGATGACGGTCCTCGAGAATGTCATGGCCTCTGCGTTTGTCCGGACATCTCGCGTGGCCGAAGCCCGGGACATCGCGATGGAAACGATCATCTTCACCGGAATGGAGAGCTGGAAGGACCATCTGGCTCGCAGCCTGCCTCTCGGCATGCGAAAGCGGCTCGAGATGGCGCGGGCGCTGGCGACGAAACCAGGCCTTCTCCTTCTCGACGAGAACTTCGCGGGACTGAACCCCTCTGAAGTTCAATCGACCATCGAGATCGTGAGGAAGATCCACGCGAGCCCAGTGTCGATTCTCATCATCGAGCACAACATGAAGGTGATCATGGCGCTCTCCCAGCGGGTAGTTGCCATTTCCCATGGCGAGAAGATTGCTTCCGGCACTCCTGAAGAGGTTGCAAACGATCCGCTTGTCATCGAGGCCTATCTGGGAGGACCTCATGCTTGAGATCTTGGGAATCGACGTGGCCCATGGTGACGTTCAGGTTCTCTGGGACGTTTCCCTGAAGGTTGAGAAAGGTGAGATTGTCGCTCTCATCGGGGCAAACGGAGCGGGCAAGACCACAACGCTCCTTTCAATCTCGAGTCTTGTGCGGCCGCGAAGAGGGGCCATTGTCTATGAAGGCCAGTCCCTCCACACGCGAGCAGCCCACGAGATCATCTCCCTCGGAATCTCGCACGTTCCGGAAGGCCGAAGGCTCTTTCCCGAGATGACCGTCCGCGAGAACCTCCTGCTGGGTGCTCTGACCCCCCAGGCGAAGAAGACGCGGGCGGAAATGATGCAATACGTCTTCGGACTCTTTCCCAGACTCAAAGAGAGAGAACGCCAAGCAGCCGGCACACTCAGCGGCGGAGAACAGCAGATGTGTGCGATCGCGCGCGGCCTCATGTCGAAGCCCCGGCTTCTCATGCTCGACGAACCCTCCCTGGGCCTTTCCCCCTTGCTCGTGTCGGAGATCTTTCGGGTCATCGAGGACGTGCACAGGGAAGGTGTGACGGTCCTTCTCGTTGAACAGAACGTCTTCAAGAGTCTTGGCGTCGCGGACCGGGCGTACGTTTTGGAGAATGGACGCGTGGTTTTGAGCGGCGCAGGCAAGGACTTGCTCAACGACGAACACGTCAAGAAGGCCTATCTGGGGCTCTGAAAGCGAGGCGCATCAAGGAACGGATGAATGGGAATCCTGTATCTGTGCCGGATGACGGTCCCTCTGGGGGCTTCTCGCAGGGAATCTAGAGTTCGTCCGGGGACATCCCGAGTTGTCTGAGCCGTGCAGCCAGAAGTTCGGCTCTCTTCTCGGCCGCATCGGCACGTACTCGTTCCGCTTCGGCCTTCTGGCGTTCCGCTTCGGCTCTCTCCAGTCCTGTCGGGATCAGTCTGCCCTCCCGGTCTCGCCACCGGAGCCACGTTGCTTCGTATCCCTCGTACGCACCCACCCAGAGCCCCAATCCCAGTTGCGCAATCTCGAACCACGGATCATCCATCTGCCGATAGAACGGGCCCGCGAGAGCAAAACACCTGAGGACATCCTCCGATAGCATCTGCTGCGGGTCGAAGATCACGTAGTGCGGGATTCTCATCGCGCGGTACTCCGCAACCTTGACGCTCGCCTCGCCGCCTTCCTTGTTGGAAACCACCTCGATCACGATTTCCGGGCCCTTTCCGAACTCCCAGAAGAAGTAACTCCGATGGTTTTTCGCCCAGATGTCCGGGTCGATCTCCACATCAAGGCTGAGAAAGACATCAGGAACAAGAGGTGGTTTCTTCGGGCTGGAAAACAGGCCGACGTTTGCCGCGGCGATGAAGGGCCGCCCTTCCCCGGGACCTGACCACCCGCTGTAGAGTGGGTGGGTCAGGAGGCGCTGCTGCTTTTCGGAAAAAAAGTTGTCCACGGGGGTGTCGTCCTCCGTCCGGATGCCCGACACATCGACTTCGGGCGCGAAAAGGGAATCAGGGTGCATCATTTTTATGATACTCCACCCGAACGAGAATACGGCGCAACACTCTCGTGCCCCCAGAGCCAGGCACCCGAATTCAACCCGAAGCCGCTACTTGGGCTGCTTGGCGATCACCTTGTCCGCGATCTTCTTGTAGACGTTCTCGGGAAGGATCTTCTTTTTCGTCAGATCCGTCTTCGCCTTGTAGGGCCGCCCGTCGATGATCTTCTGCGAGTAGGCCTCCCCGATCCCCTCGAGCACCATCAACTGCTCCTTGGTCGCGGTATTCAGATCCAAAAGCTCACTCGAAGCGGCCGGTTTCGCCTCGGGTTTAACCACGTCCGCTTTCTTCTCGGCGGCCGGTTTCTGGGCTCCTGCCGCCAAGGCCGGGCCAGCTCCCAGTGCCGCGCAAACGGCAAGCACGGTGGTGAACACGAGAAAACGGTTCTTCAAAAAGTTCATTTCTAACCTCCAGCGCAAATTGACGTCAGAACTCTAGCACCACCGCCGCCGGGAACCGGCCACGCCTTTCATTGCGGTTCGGAGTAAGCCGCTCGATTGCGGCGCGGGCAGCCGGTTATGCGGCGTTTCGAGCCCATCTCCTCTCACACCGGTACAAGAGTTCGGTGTCATCCGGGCGCTATTTCAACCGAAAAATATGCAACCGACCGGACCTTGGGGTTTTCGGACTTGGTGCCGGGGACACTTCAGGTCCACGAGATTCCGAGCGTTCATAAGCGCATCCTGGATGAGCCGATGGTGCGTATCCTGGCCCGGCTCATCTCTGAGGAACTCAACCGGACAGCGTGATGGTATCCCCTCAGATCTCCGCGACCGCGACCCGGTTTCTCCCCAGCATCTTGGCGCGATAGAGCGCCTCGTCAGCCCGCCGGAGAAGTTCTTCCGGTGCCGTACCATTCTCCGGGAACGAGGCGACGCCAAAGGAAGCCGTCATCGGCTCGAGTATCCGGCCCTTGTGAACCATCCGGAACCCCTCGAAGCTCTTGCGCAGCGCTTCCGCACGCCTCACTGTTCCCTCCGCGGGACTCTCCGGCAAGAGGAGAACAAATTCCTCCCCGCCCCAGCGGCAGGCAATGTCCCCGCCTCTGACGGCATCTCTCAGGAGGGCGCCAAACTCTCGCAGCACGGCGTCTCCAGCGGCGTGCCCCTGCATGTCGTTGACACTCTTGAAGTGATCGAGATCGGCAAAGATGAGCCCGATGGGTCTCCCAGACCTCGTGGCCCGGGCACACTCCTTTTCGAAGACTTCCGCGAAATAGCGCCGGTTGAAGAGGCCTGTCAACGGATCTCGAATGGATTCCGACTTCAGCTTCTCTCGTAGTTGAAGGTTTGCGGCAGCGAGTCCCACCGGACCCGCCGCGGCGAGAACCACGCGCTTCCACTCCACCGGGGCCTGCGCTCCCTCCACTTCGCTGGAAAGAACCCCCGCCGTCGTTTCCCCGGCCACGAGGGGAACACAGAGGGATTCCCTGGTTCCTTGCAGGTGGGGGCACTTCTGCCCGCCCGCGCCCTCCTGGTAGTGGTTGACCTGGCCAGTGCGGAGGGCCCAGCAGTTCACCGGAGCCAGTGACGTTCCGGCTTCGTAGTCCGCGGGCCACGCCGCGACGCGCTGCAGGAGGTCCGGGGAGGAACGAAAAAGGTAGATGGCTCCCGAAGTCTCGGGCCAGAGCCTCGTCTGAACCTGTCTCATCACGGGTTCCATTTCTTCGATGTCCAGACATGAGTGCAATCCAGCCGTCATTTCGGCCAGAGTCTGGATTTCGGCTCTTCTCGCTTCCGCTTCCCTGGCGTGTTCGCTCAACTCGGCATTGGCTCTGGACAGGGCTTCTTCCGCGCGCCTCCGGGCCAGATTGTCACGGCGCAGGGTTCCGAACGCAAAGAGCAAGATAGCGAACGCCAAGAGATTTCCCCCGATGATGGCGGTTCTGGTCCGTTGGCGAGACTCTTCCGTCGAAAGCGTACGGACAGCGAGAAGACGAAGCTCCTCGTTCTTTATCGTCTCGAACGTTTTTGAGATCAACCGCAGATTCTCGAACTCGCGGTCTGGCTCGAGCCCCTGCAGAGCCCCTTCTCTCGGACTCTTCTGCTGAACCGCGGTTTCAAGTGTCCGGTTGCGCTCAAGACAGAGCCCTTCGAGCACCGTAATTCGCTTCAGCTGTTCCGGATCCTTCGATTTCAGATCGCGCAGCTTCTCTATGTGGCGCGGGATAACAGAAATTTCCCCGGCAAAAGCCACGAGAAAACGGTTGTCACCGGTCAGGAGGTAGGTCCTCTGGTAGGCAAGCCCCTCTCTCATCGCGAGGCGCGTCTCTTCGAGAAGCAAGAGAAACTCCTGGGTTTCGTCCATCCAGGCAACGTCACGAGCAGAGGACTGGACTTGATTGTACGAGGCACCTCCGATCGCCACCATGAGAACCAGGGCGAGCGAGAACGCCACGAACTCGGGAGAAGGTCTCTGAATCTCCATCAACGCCGGCAAGGAACGACCGTATTCTCACGCCGAACTGGCCGCCGGTCCAGATCGACCAGGGCCTCGCGTACTTTCGCCGCAGGTTCGGTTCTCACGAGATGCCTCTTCTCAGACCTCACCCCCGAGCCTCACTCCCGCTTTTCGCAAGAGACTGGCTGCAGGAAAAGTGTGGCTCCTACTTTCCGGCGCTCACACAGCCCCGAACGGGCGCCTGGGCACCGATCCGGGCACCGGCGCAGGCGAGCCCGCTCGTCATGGGCGTGTTCGTTCCGTCAGAGAGGAAGTTTGCCGTCAGCTGGATCTGGAACGTCCCCGTCGTGCTGCCACCGGGGATGAAGACCGACGCCGGCGACACCGAGGTGAAGCTGAACCCCTGGACGACCGCCACGAAGACCGTTGTCCCCGCGGCGGGGGCAGGACCGCTCAGGGTCACTGTCCCCGTTGTCGAGGCAGGGGCCCGGAGCGGTCCGGGTGGTGAGAAGCTCACGGAGCTGACCGTGACCGCGGGGGCCGGTGTGGTCACGGTGACGGTGGCGGTCTTGATGGGGCTTCCCGGGAATGGGGTTGCCGCCGAGATCGTCGAGGTGACCGGTGGCCCGCCTTCGGGAAGTCCAGACGCGGTCAGCGAGAACGAACCGGTTGTCTGGCCAGCTGGGATGGAGATCGAGGCGGGGACCCTGAGGTTCTGTAAGGTCGATCGCAGGGACACGGACGTGTCCGTCTTGCTCGGTTCGGCGAGCGTGACCTGACCCGTCTGGGCCGGGTCGCCAGACTGGATCTTGCTCGGCACGGTCAGGCTCGCGACCACGGGGTTCGGGGACGACACACGGACCGAGGCGGTCCGCGCGACTCCCTCGTGTGTCGCGGTGAGAGTTGCCATCACCGTGGGCTCGCCCGTCGCGAGGCCGTGTTCAGCGAGACTTGGCCGCTGGTGGATTGACCGCTCGTCACCGCGCCGTTCTGGACCGAGACGCTGCTCACGAGGGCTTTCCGGCCCAGGAGCGTCGTCGTCGCGCTCTCCGAGGAGTCTCCCATCGTGGCCTTGATCCGGACGGTCGCGGGTGGAGAGCCCGCGGGCACGTTCCGCCCGCTCACGGTGAAGGGGGCGCTGCTCTCCCCCGCGCGCGCAAGGATCGAGGCGGGCAGGACGACGTTGAGGGTATCGGACGTGAGCGTGATCGGCTCGGAGAATTGGGTGCCGACGGCACGGCTCAGGGTGATCCGGCCCTGGACCGGAACGTCGTCGGAGATCACCTGCGGTGGGAGCGTGATGCCGGTGACCGCGAGCGGGGCCGGCTCGACCTGGAACACGCCGGTGCGCGTGATGCCGCCGAGGGGAGCCTCGACGCCGAAGGACCGGAGTTGCGTCACGGACGGCCCCGCCACGCGGAACGTCGCGGCTGTTGATCCGGCGGCGATCGTCACGGTGGCCGGTATCTGCAGAAGTCCCGGGTCGAGGGTCTTCAAGGGAACCGTCACTCCACCGAAACCGGCCGGGCGCGAAAGCGTGACCGTCCCGGTGGCCGTCTGCCCCGCCGTGATCTTGGCCGGTTCGAAGGTCACCGATGCCAACTGGGGTTCGCGCAGGAGCGTGAGACGCGCGGTGACTGGCGGGACCTTCGGGCTCGCGATCACCGTGTCGAGCGTGATCGTCACGGCGAGGTCGTTCGGGACGCCCGCGACGGTCTCGACATCGAACGTCGCGCGTGGCGACCCGGTGCCGACCGTCACGCGGGACGGGACCTTCACAAACGATGGACTCGAACTCGTAACCGTCAAATCGACCGCGGCCGGGGGCGCCGCCCCGAGCGTGATCGTCGCCTTGACAGTTTTCCCTGCCTCCACGCGGCCGTCAGGGGCGTTGAATGTCAGCGTGGCCGCGGTGACGGCACCCGGCGCGAGAACAAATAACACGATGGCAGCACGGACGAGTACGTTCATGCAAATCTCCTTGATTCGGCAGGACAATCCTGAAAAACCGTCAGGGTACCGCACGCGGGGCAGCCTGTCACGGCCGCCGGGACGTCAGACCGTGATGGCCCTGCGCGGCTCCCCTGAGAGGAGTCCTACAAATTTGCCTTGAAGAACTCGAAGATCCGCTGGTTGACGTAGGTCCTGACCGCTGGATCCCTGGGCCCGTGTTTCTGGCCGGGAAGCGGGACGAAGACGAAGTCTTTCCTGGCCTTGATGAGAGCCTCCACGAACACCATCGATTGCTGCATGTGGACGTTGTCGTCCTCTGTCCCATGGAGGATCAAGAGTTTCGCGCCCAGCGTTTCCGCCGTCGTGACCGGCGCAGCCTTCTCGTAGCCCTCCCGGTTTGCGGAGGGGAGGTTCATGTACCGCTCGGTGTAGATCGAGTCGTAGAGCTTCCAGTCGGTCACGGGAGCGCCCGCGACGGCGCACTTGAACGCGGAAGAGCGGGTGGCGGCGATGAGTGCCATGTACCCGCCGTAAGACCAGCCGGTGATGCCGATGCGGTTCCCATCCACAAAGGGGAGTTTTTTCAGGTGGGCCAGTCCCTCGAGCTGGTCTTTCAGTTCGAGTTCCCCGAGGCGTCCCTTGACGGCCGCCTCGAAGGCGTGTCCGCGCCCCCAGGACCCCCGATTGTCGACCGACCACACGAGGTACCCGCGAGAAGCCAGGAAATGGTCGAAAAGCGACGTTCCTCCCCAGCGGTCCTGAACCATCTGGTAATGAGGTCCGCCATAGACATGAACGATGACAGGGTATTTCTTCGTGGCATCAAAATCAGGGGGTTTGACAAGCTTCGTGAAGAAGAGTGTGCCGGCGGATCCGGTAAACGAGCCGAGTTCCAGTTTCGCCAGGCCGTAGGAAGCGAGATCGTGTTTCGGCTCGAAGGCCACTGCAGCGAGTATCCCCGTGGCATCAAAGACAGCGCTTCTGGGCGGTGTCTCGAGGTTTGAATACGTGTCGAGGTAGTGATGCCCGCCCGGCGCGAGCGTCAAGGAATGCGTTCCGCGCTCCATGCTCAAGCGCGTCAGCGAGGAACCGTCTAACTTGGCTCGGTAAACGTGCCGTTCCCTGGCGTCTTTCTCTGTTCCAATGAAGAAGACAACTCCGTTCTTCTCGTCGATCTCGAAGTCAGAATCGACGAACCAGTTGCCTTTTGTTACGGCGTTTCTCTGTTTTGCGTCCTTGCCGTAACGGTAGAGGTGCAAAAAGCCAGACTGTTCGGAGAGCCAGAGGAAGCCCGAGCCATCCGAAAAGAAGACCGGCGGGCGGTGTGAGTTGATCCAGGCCGGATCCTTCTCGGTCAGAAGCACCGCCGTCTCCCGCGTCTCGCAAGAGAGCACGTGAACGGAAAGAGCTGTCTGGTCCCGGTTCATCACCGTGAACGTTATCGATTTCGAATCGGGTGTGAAGGTGAGTTCCGGGCCGATCAAGACATCATCCGGGACTGGGTTGAAAACAGCCATTTCACGGCCAGTCAGATCGACCGCATGCACGGACGGAATGGCGTTTGGGTCCCCCGCCTTGGGGTACTTCTGTTGAATGGTCTTGCCGTTGGGAGGCGAGAAATCGACGAGAGGGAACACGGGAACACGCCGTTCATCGAGTCTCAAATAGGCAAGCGACCGGGAGTCAGGAGCCCACGTGAAGGCCTGGCCATCGTCACGCCGGGCCAACTCCTCCTCGTAGACCCAGTCCAGCTTGCCGTTGAGAACGTGTTCGTCTCCCGTACTTGTCAGCTTCGTTTCCCGCCCGGTTGCGGTCTCGACGATGAAGAGATCGTTTTTCTTGGAAAACGCCACGTTTGCGCCGTCTGGCGAAAACGTGGGGAACTCCTCTTCCTCCTCTGGTGTCTTGGTGAGCTGAACGACGGTGCGGGATGCGGTGTCCCAGATCCAGAGATCATTGTGGCCTGAAAGGAGGAGCCGTGTTCCCGTGGAATTCCAGGAGGCTCCCGTGAGGGGGATGGTGCGCTCCTGGCCAGGAATGGGTGGCGGCTCGAGAAGGAGAGCGGTTTTGCCGCTTTTCATGTCGAGTTCGTACAGGCTTGCCCGGGCGTCTGGCCCACGTCCCTCGGTTTTCAAGAATGTCAGCCGTTGAGCGTCGCGCCATGCGGTGTTTGAAATGCCCCGGGGAACGAGCGGGGGCGTGCCTGAAGCAGTCTCGAGTGTGAGGGTCTTTCTGGGGCCGTTTGGATTTTCGGCGCAAACGGGCACCAGGAGAGAGACGGCCAGGGCGATGCCGGCCGCCTGAAATCGAGAGTGCCTTGCCGCCCCGCTCATTCCCTTTTTGCCTCTACTTGGCCGCGGCCGCCATGGGTTTCATCGTGTACGGATCTCTCAGGGGGACGTCGATCAGCTTGCCCCCGGTGAGTTGAGCGTACTTGACTGGATGTTTGGGGTCGGGGTCGAGAAGGCCGCTTTTCTTCCCGATGGCCAGGACAGTAACCGCGCCCGGTTTCAGTAATCTCTGCGCGACTTTCTTTATGTCAGCCCTGGACACCTTCTCAACGTTCTTCTTGAAGTTCTGGTAGTAGTCCGGATCTCTCTGGAAGCGGCCCGTGAACTCTTCATCAGCCAGAACGCCCATCGTCGCCGCCCTGGTGGCAAACCGCCTGGGGAGGGTGTCGATGAAGGAACGTTTTGCCGTTTCGAGTTCCTCGTCTGAAACCTCGGTCTCCGCGATCTTTTGCATTTCCTCGAGGACGATCTGGGTTGCGTAAGCGCACGTGCGGACTTTCGACTGGAATGCCGCGCGGACGAATCCGGGATACCACACGCCTCCCGGGAGGCCGGAGCCCGCGGAGTAGGCGAGTCCCTCGTCCGAACGGACCCTGTTGGTGATGCGGCTCGTGAACCCGCCTCCGCCGAGGATGTCGTTCATTAGTTGCGCGGCAAAGTACTCAGGATCTTCACGGGAAAGACCTGGCAGCATGACGGAAACGCGCCCCTGGTTGACGTCCTTGTCGACGATGTAGAGCCCGGGCTCCAGCTTGTGCGCTGGCTTCGGGACGGGCGGGGCCGTCTGCGCCTTCATGGGCCACTTCTCGAAGAGCTTCTCGAGTTTTTTGATCATCTCGGGCCTGGAGAAGTCGCCCGCCACGGCAATGATCATCCCTTTCGGGTCAAACCACTTCTGATGAAAGGCAGCAAGGTTTGCCTGAGTGATGGACTCGATCGAGGCCTTGGCCGGGAACTTCGTCTGGTAGTAATCGCTTCCAAACGCCAGGAAGGCCCGCTCGCGAACCTCGATGTCGGCCGTGTCGTCATTTCGGGCCTTCATTTCATTGAGGATTTGGTCTTTACGCAGGGCGATCTTGTTTTCCTGGAAACGCGGTTCCGTCAGAACTTCCCGCAGGATTCCGAGTCCCTCGTCGAGATCCTTGGAAAGGAGATTCAGCGACACGGAGCCCCGGTCATCCGAGAACGCGGAGTTCAGATTGGCCGCAAGGAAGGCCAGACGTTCATCCAGTTCCTCTGCCGTCCGCTTCTTGGTGCCACCTTTGGTCAAGAGGTAGCCCGTCAGATCCGCAAGGCCTTCCTGGCCAGCGGGATCCAGGTACGTTCCACCCCTGACGATGATGCTGATGTTGACGAGCGGCAACTCGCGGGACTCGGCAATGTAGGCGACGGGACCAGACTTGAGGACCGTGCGGAAGGGCTTGGCGGCCGGAGGAGCGTAGACAAAAGGTTTGAAAGTCAACTTATCCGGGTGAGCCGGAATGGGGTTCTCGGCAAGGAGGGGCGACGCGAGACATGCGGCGAGCACAGGAATGAGAAATTTCTTCGTTTTCATGTTCGGCTCCCTCACTTTTGGCCCTTGGACAATTCGGAGAGACGTTCCTGGGCCTTCTCGAGCATGAGCTGCAAGCCAGGTTTAACCTGGGGCGGGGCTTTCTCCAGGCCTCCCTGCATCTGGGAGATCATCTGTTCGAGTTTCTTCGGGTCCTTTTCTGATGCGATTTGCTGAAGGCCCTGCTTGATCATGGGTCTCATTTGTTCCGGCAGTGCGGCCAGAGCCGGGTCCTCGGCGGCCGCTGACGTTCCAGCCTTCCTCGTGTAGAGGGCCACGGCTTGGTTCTCCTTCACGAGGTAGGTCCTGGCCACGCGCAAAACATCTTCCGCGGTGACGGCCTGGATCTTTTTCGGGGCTTCGTTAACCTCGTGCCAGTCGCCGTATCCCTCGCCAATGATGAGTTGGAACAGGATGGCCATGTTGGAGCTGAGGCGGCGGTAAGCCGTTGCCAAGGCGTTGTTCTTGACCTTCTGCAGCTCTTCTTGGGGGACCGTGTCCTTTTTCAGTTTCTCGATCTCGGCCAGGATGCCTTTCTCGACTTCCTGGGGCGTCTTCCCATCACGGGCCTCGCCGTTGACGACGAACCACCCGGCGTATTTCTGTTGCGAGAACGGCGGGTTGTGAGCCGCCGAGGCGTCGGTGGCCACGGCGTTCTCAGACTGGACGAGACCCTTGTACAGCCTGCCAGTCCGGCCGTTGAGCAGCTGTGCGAGCACATCGAGGGCGTAGGAGTCCTTGTGCTTGAAGGGGACGGTGTGCCACCTGACGTCGGCGGCGGAGTTGGTGTCGGCCTCGCCGTAGAAACGCATTTCGTACTCCCACTTCGGGGGGAGCGTCGTGATCTCGGGGACCGGGTTTTTCCCGCGGGGGATCCGTCCGAAGTACTTCTCGGCGAAGGCGGCAGCTTCTGCCGGGTCGAAATCGCCGACGAGGATCGCCGTGATGTTGTTCGGGGCGTAATAGGTCGCGTAATAGTCGTCGGCCTGGGCCTTGGTGTACATCGGGACGTCCGACGGGTAGCCGATCACGGGCCACGTGTAGGGGGTGCCAAACCAGAACATCGACTCGAAGGCCTCGTCGAGGCGTCCGGTGGGTGTCGACTCTACACGCAGCCGGCGCTCTTCGTAGACGACGTCACGTTCCGCGTAGAACTCGCGAAAGACGGGATTCCTCAGCCGGTCTGATTCCATCCAGGCCCACAGCTCGAGCTTGTTCTTGGGGACGGTGATGAAGTAGCCCGTCATGTCATAAGTGGTGAAGGCGTTCATCCCGGAACCGCCATTCTTGGTGTAGATGCGGTCGAACTCGTTTTTCACGAGGATCTCGCGCTGGGCGGCGACGAGGGCGTCGAACTCTTTCTCGAGTTCCTTGTAGCGCGGTGTCTTGTTTTCTGGCTTGAGGAGGTCGCCGATTTCGCCCTGGCGCAGGGCGGCCCGCATCTGGGCGAGTTCGGCGCGCATCTCGTCCTGGACCTTTTCCTGTTTCTCGATGATCTCGAGGTCTTTCTTGTAGTCCTTTGTCCCGATGGTGGGAGTTCCCTTGAACATCATGTGTTCAAAGAAGTGCGAGATGCCGGTGATGCCCGGGCGCTCGTTGACGCTGCCGACATGGGCAACCCAGCCGGCCGAGATGGTGGGTTCATCTGGGCGGCGCACCATGAGGAGCTTCATCCCGTTTGAAAGGGTGCGTTCCTCGGCCTTGATCTCCTGGCCTAAAAGAGCCGGAGACGTGAAAAGGAAGACGGTCAGGAGACCGAAGAGGGCGGGAATTCGACTTTTTTGGAGCATTTCGAAACCTCTTGGCGGGTAGGCAGGAGGGGCTTTTCTGGGAAAGCTGCCGGGGCGAGGGGTGGGCCGCCCCGGCGCAAGACGATGGGTTTATAGATCAGATGAACCGGCGGATGGCTTCGTTCCAGAAGGGCCAGTCGTGCCCGAAAACGCCGGGCCAGAACTCGGCGTGAACGGGAGCGCCTTTCGCCTGCAGGAGGTTCGCGAAATGACGGTTCTCGCCGATGAGGGAGTCGTACTCGCCGGTGGCCACGTACCACTGGACTTTCTTCAGTTCCGTGGAGGCATCGCCGCTGGCGTTGGATACGAAGGCTTCCGGGCAGTGGAAATAGCAGGTCTCGTCCCAGTAGCCGTTGAGGTAACGGCCGATGTGGTAGAGGCCAGAAAAGAGAATGGCCCGGGTGATGAGCCCCGGATAACGGCCGGCGGTGTTGGCTGCGTGGTAGGCCCCAAAGGACGCGCCGCAGACGGCAATATCGCTGCTACCGGCTCGGTGCTCGATGTAGGGAATCATCTCGTGCCGGATGTAGTGGTCGTACTGTGCGTGGCGCCAGGCGCGGTCGCGCGGGTGAATGGCTGTGTTGTACCAGCTCTCTTCGTCCACCGAATCCACACAGATGAGCTGGAGGTGCCCAGCATCAACCTTGTCAGCGAGTGCTCCCGTCAGACCAAAGTCCTCGTTCTGGTAAAAGCGGCCCATCGAGGTGGGAAAGAAGAGGAGGGGCCGTCCCGCGTGCCCAAACCAGAGATACTCCATCTTCCGCCCGAGACTCGAACTATGCCAAAAGCCGTAATCTCTCTTCATGGCGGCGGAGTTTAGCCGTGCTGGCTTACGTTTGCACGCATTGGGTTGATTTCGGTAGCATCCGTGTCCAGCCGGAACACGGCAGGAGTCAGTAAAGCCTATGGCAAAGAAACGCATCGGCATCCTTTTCGGGATGGAGGACACCTTCCCCTGGGCCCTGATGAACGAAATCAACACACGGGCTCAGGCGTCCGGTGAAGAGATCGAGGCCGGCCCTGTTCGCCTCTCTCACATCGCGCAAGAACAGAGCTTTGAGGACGCGGTCATCCTGGATCGCATCAGCCACGAGGTCCCCTTCTACAGGACCTACCTCAAGTGCGCGATCGCCCGGGGGGCCCAGGTTGTCAATAATCCGTTCTTCTGGTCGGCGGACGACAAGTTCTTCGACAACCTCGTGGCTCTGGCGGCGGGAGTGGCGGTTCCCAAGACCGTGCTCCTCCCTCACAAGAAACATCCACCGGGAACTCAGGACACGTCATTCCGAAACATGTCGTACGTGAACTGGGACGAGGTTTTCTCGTACCTCGGCTTCCCGATCTTCCTCAAGCCGGCTTATGGCGGCGGGTGGAAGGACGTCTACAAGTGCCACAACCGCGAGGACTTCTTTGCGGCGTACGACCAGACCCGGGATCTGTGCATGATGGCCCAGGAATCTATCGAGTTCACGGAGTACTTCCGCTGTTATGTCGTGGGGCGGCAGAAAGTTCGCATCATGGGGTACGACCCCTCGCAACCGCACCATTTGAGATATGAGGCCGCCAAGCACCGTCCCATCGACCCCGCGATGGAGAAACGCGTCACGCGCGACGCCATTGCCCTCTGCACCACTCTGGGATACGACCTCAACACGGCCGAATTCGCCGTCCGCGACGGCATCCCTTACGCGATCGATTTCATGAACTGCGCTCCAGACGCCGACCGGTACTCCGTCGGCGAGGAGAGTTTTCAGTGGATCGTCAGCTCCATGGCCGAGTACTTGATGGAGAGAGCCCGCTCGCCAAAACCGTTCGAGCCCACCGGCACCTGGCCCCAGGTGCTCGGCATCCCGGTCGCCTGAACACCCCACTCCCGGGAGTTGTCCGGTCAAACAACTCCCGGGTTCGCCGCGTCAGCTGGCAAAGGACGACAGCAGGGGATTCTGAGTTCCGGTGCTTGGGAAAGAGGCCGGCAAGGGAAAGCGCGGGCCGGGACCGCCGTTCAGGAGAGAAGCCCTTTCTGGCGGGCCATCTCTCTCACCTTGAGAGTCAGTTCAGCTGTCTTTTCTTGAAGGCTCTTCGCATCGTCCTTGTAGCCTTCCAGAATGCCGGGATCCTTGATTCCGGGGAGGTTGATCCGCACGTTTGCGAGCGCCCCGTCAACGGCCGCCGAAAGCAGGAGTGAAGCGACGAAGGCATCCGAGGCCGTGTTGGGATTCCCTTTTTCCAGGATGGCTGGTGCCGCGAGCAGCGCCTGATGGGCGAAGAAGGCTGTTTGCATCGGGACAGCCGTCGCGACGATGGTGGCGCCGTCGATCGCTTTCTGTCTCTCTGCTTTCTCTTCCGGGGTCCCTTTTGGCAGTTTTCTGGCGGCCACGATCGCGTCGTAGGCTCTCGTGTCTTCATCCACGAGTTCCAGGAGTTTGGCCTGAGCCGGCTCTACTTTCTTGCGAAGGGGCTCGAGATCGGGCCATGAGGCCTGGTACTTCTCTTTTCCCAGCGTCAGCCTGAGGACCATTTCGAGGAGGGCGGCTCCTGCCGCGCCAGCCGCCGCCGAGGCAGAGCCTCCGCCGGGAACGGGCTCCTCGGAGGCCAGCGCCGCCGTGAAATCCTTTACGGGCAAGGTGATCAGTTCCGTCATGTCACGCTTCCTTTCCTTTCACGGCCCGGCGTCCTGACTCGACCACACGTTCTCCTGCGACGATGACATCCGACACCGGGTTGATTCCATAGTGATAAACGAGGTGTTCGACGGCCGGGGCATCGATCAACACGGCGTCGCCCCGTTTCCCTGGCTCGAGGGATCCCCGTTCGGCGGCCACGCCCAGCGATGCCGCGGCATTTAGCGTTAGCGCGGTCAGGGTTTCCTCGACGGTCATGCCCATGCCGATCGTGGCGAAAAACGCCACGGCCGGGAGAGATTCGGTGAACGAGGAGCCAGGGTTGCAGTCTGTTGCGATGGCAACGGGAACCCCGCCCTTGATGAAGTCACGGGCGGGCGCGTAGCGGTTCATGCGCAAGAAAACAGAGGTCCCCGGCAGGAGATTGGCCACGACACCCTCTCGCGCCATCGCGTCGATCCCCTCGGGCATCACGAAGAGGAGGTGGTCCGCGGAAATGGCCCCCACTTCGGCGGCGAGGCTCGCGCCTCCGAGAGGGGTGAGTTCGTCCGCGTGCAGGCGCGGCGTCAGCCCGCGCGCTTTCCCCGCGAGCAGAATCCGGCGTGACTCGGCCAGGTCGAAGACGCCTGTTTCACAGAAGACGTCCACGAAGCGGGCGCCTTCTTGCGTTAGCGCCGGCAGGATTTCCTCGCAGCAGAGGTCGATGTACTGTGCTTTCGCCGCCAGGGAGCCGCGCCGTTCCAGCGGCACCTCGTGCGCGGGAAGGGCGGTCATGACCACGCCCACCGGGTGCCCTTTTGCGGCGCGCTTGAGGGCACGGATCTGTTTGATCTCGTTTGCGAGGTCGAGCCCGTAACCAGTTTTTGCCTCGCAGAAGGTCGTGCCGTAAAGGAGCATCTGGTCCAGCCGTCTGGTCACGGCGGCCGCCAGGAATTCCTCGGTCGCCTTTCTCGTCGCGGCTACTGTCGAAACGATGCCCCCTCCGGCGGCCGCGATTTCTGCGTAGGTTCGCCCCTTGAGGCGTTCGTTGAACTCGCTCTCTCTGTACCCGGCCCAGGGGAGATGGGTGTGGGAGTCGATGAAGCCGGGCAGGGCCGTTTTCCCGGTCCCGTCGATCACGTGTTCCCCCTCGCGAGGCTCGTTGCCGTGGCGCAGGGCGAACTCCCGGTCTGAACCAGCGAATGTGACGAGCCCGTTCTCGATCCGGAGGGCGGCGTCACTGACCCGGCGGATCTTCCCCTGGGAGGGTCCCGAAAGGGCTGCTGAACCCTCGGGAGTTGCCAGGGAAGCAAGGTGGCGAATTGTCAGGGTCTGGGTGGAGGTCATGGTCACATCACTCCTGGCCAGAGGGAGTTCTTGGTGCCTTGCGGGAAGAAAACGCGGCGCCGAGTTCGTCATCCTCGCGGTCGAAATTCAAGACCTGCTGGAAGAGGTCGATCATGCCCTGGAGCTTTACTTGAAAATTCCGGCGCTCGATTCGCAGCTCGCGGATTCTCTTCTCGGTCTCCTCGGCATGTTCCTCGGCGTGTTCGATCATGCGGTCGGCTCTGTGCCGGGCCTCCTCCACGATCGTGCGCGCCTCTCTTTCGGCGGCCGCCTTGAGGGCATCTGCTGACTTCTGAGCCAGCATGAGTGTTTCCTTGAGGGTCGCCTCGGATTCCCGGTGGCGCAAGTTCTCGTCCTTGAGCCTCGTGTTTTCCCGGTCGTACTCGTCGAGCCGCCGGTAGATGTCTTCCAGGTCTTCGGCCAGAGTCTCGAGATATTGGGTAACTTCTATCTGGTCAAAACCATTGAGCCGTTTGGAGAAGTTCCGCTTACGCAGGTCGAGCGGGGAAATCGGATTTCTCATCGGTTGATTTCTGGTGAGCGGTCAATGATAAGTGTAACGGCTGCCGTCGTTCCGGATGACCTGAAACCGTCGCTTTCGAAACGGGCTTCGTGTGAAGAACCGGGGTGGCTTCGTGAAGAGCCACGCCACTGGGATACCTCCGAGGACAAAGAGCAGGCGCGGCACCGAACGTGTCGCCTCGATTTCGCTGAAGACCACGATGGCGAGGGCGATGAGCGCGAAGACCTTTCGCGTCATCGGAAAAGCGCCAAAAAAATAAACCGGCAGGCTGGGGCCGCGAAGAGTCCAGGCAACGATCATCGCGGTCAAGAGCCCCGAAAGCCCGTACCCCAGGGTGGGCGCAAACCAGGGCAGTAGCGTGGCAAGAGTTCCCAAAAGAGCGCTGATGGCACTCGCGGTGACGGTGAAAGCCGCAAACTTTCTCGATCCCCATTCCGGCTCGAGTTCCGGGCCGAAACTCCAAAGAAGAAGGAGCCCAAAAATGAGGTTGAGGACTCCAATGATGGCGAAGGGGTGGGTGATGAGGCGCCAGTACTGGAAGCTTTTCAGAATAAGTGCCGTGTCCGCTGCCAGGAATGCCAGGACCGGGGGAGAGATGAGCCCTGTGAGGTAGCAAATGCCGCTTGCGATGAGGAGGATTTTGGTGACCGGCGGGATCCGGCGCCAGCCGGGCGGTCCCGCTAATTGAACCTGCGCGTAAGTGGGTCTCATCCGTAACAGGCTACCATCACGTCTTAGCGGGAGCCGAAAAGTGCCGTTCCCACACGCACGATGGTGGCTCCCTCCTCGATGGCTTCCGTGTAGTCGTCGCTCATTCCCATCGACAACTCCAGAAGGCCGAACTCCCTGGCGGCGTGGTGAAGACTTCTGAAATGAGGGCGCGTATTCCCCGGCGGCGGGATTGTCATCAAGCCGCGAACCTCGAGGTGAGTGAACGCTTTCATCTGGGTCAGGAGTTGAGGAATATGGTCAAGAGGGATGCCGGCTTTTGTCTCCTCGCCTCCAGAGTTCACCTCGATGAGAACGGGGAGAGGGATGCGCCCGCTCGTTTCCGCGGCGCCGGCCAGCTTTTCGGCGAGCTTTATCGAATCAACCGTTTGAATCACGTCGAAGAGCCGGACCGCCTTATTGACCTTGTTCGTCTGCAGCGGGCCTATCAGGTGTTTGATGGCGTCCGCCGGCAGGGACGGAAACTTCATTTCCGCCTCCTGAACGCGGTTCTCGCCGAAGTTCCGCACGCCCAGTTCGTAAGCGGTCAAGACGTCAGAGAGTGGCTTGGTTTTCGTCACTCCCACCAAGACGACCTCGTCCCGCATCCGGCCAGCGCGTGCACACGCCTGGCAGATCCTCTCCTCGATGTCCCGCAGGTTGCGGGCGATCTCAGCTCTTCTGTCCATGAGTGTCGAGCGCAAGATTGGCCAGCGCATCCGCATCGGAGTTCATCTCTCGAGGGACGTGTGTCACGGTGAGGCCCTTGAAGGCGAGAGCCAAGGTCCTGGCTTCATCCAGGTAAGCCTTGAGGTGCTCCGCCCGGACCTTGTACTGGCCGTTGAACTGGCGCACGACGAGCTGGCTATCGGCCCGGATCTCGAGGAACTCGACACCCTTGGCCTTGGCGAGCCTGAGCGCCGCGAGGAATCCCTGCCATTCGGCTTCGTTGTTCGTGCCTCTGCCGATTGCCTGCGAAAGGCGGATCTCTCCGCCCTTCGAGAACACACCATAAGCGGCAGGGCCCGGGTTTCCACGCGACGCCCCATCGACGTAAAGAACCATCCGGTTCTCTGGCTTTTGTGGCATCAATTATCCCCGCCGTCCCAGTAGAGAATACGTTTGCAGCTCTCGCAGGTGATGGTTTCCTTGGCCATCCGAAGGTCTGACAGGAGCTGGGGCCGCAGCATGACGTTGCATGCGGAGCAGGCCGCGGTCTGGGTTCTGACCATGACGACTTTTGCAATGCCGATCGCGTTCCGGTTCTTTGCGATTCTGTCAAAGAGGCTCAGCAGCCTCCGGTCGATCGTCTTGCGGACTTCCTCCGCCTTTTTCAGGGCAGCCTCTGCCTGCTGCTTGAGGTTTGCCTGCTCTTCGCGCCAGTCCTTCATCTGCTCCTCGTAGCGGTTGTCCTCTTCCGGCTGCGAAGCTTTCTTTGCGTCAAGGTCGGCTCTTTCGCTGACGAGCGTCTCTTCGAGTTCGAGAACCTCGTTTTCCTTGACCCGGACCGTCTTTTTCATCTCTTCGATCTGGTCGAGGATGTCGTACATCGTCTGGCCCGTTTTCATCCCGGCCATCTGATCCTGATACTTGGCCTGCTTCTGCTGGAGCGCGGCGATCTCGTCCATCAAGATCTTCTTGCGTGCCTCGGAACGTGAGACCCGTTCCGAGACCTCGTTGAGACTGCGTACGAAATCAAGATACATGGCCTCGATGTGGATGAGGTGTTCTGGGGTACGCGTCGCGAGTTCTGTCTTGAGCTTGATCTCCGATTGGAGTTCTTGAAGCTGAAAAAGCCTGTCGAGCGCACCTGAAGCCGGATCTGCCAATTTTCCTCCCTAAAAAAAGAGAAGGGGCGCAAGAGTGCGCCCCTTCCTCAGACGTATAAACCCCCAGCCAGAGGTTCGATAATCGGGGGTACAAAATTTTCGTCGCACGCGAATGAACCGTCTCCTCCGGTGGGTCCGCTCGGATTCGAACCGAGGACCTGCCGGTTATGAGCCGGTGGCTCTAACCGCTGAGCTACGGACCCAGACGTTCCGGACCTTCAAATTTACCACGGGAAGGCCCAGAGGCAGTGGATCTCATATTCTTTCTGCCTTAAGGTTTTCCTGATGACGGTTCGGCTCCTCGGCGCGTCCCTCCTCGCCACGATGCTCGTGGCCTGTCCCGTGGCCGCCCTGGATCCTTCCAAACGGGTCACTCAGTACGTCAGGGAAAGCTGGCAAACCGAGAACGGGCTGCCGCAGAACACCGTTCAGTCCATCTTGCAAACGCGAGACGGGTACCTGTGGCTGGCCACGCAAGAGGGTCTCGTTCGCTTCGACGGAAACCGCTTCACCGTTTTCGACAAGAAAAGCCGGCAACGCCTCGAAAACCCAAACGTCTTTGCGCTTCTCGAACGGAGGCCGGGGGAACTTTTTTTCGGGACCTACGGAGGGGGCCTTTACAAATACCAGGATGGGACCTTCACCGCCTTCACCACCCGCGAGGGCCTCTCCAATGACCGCGTCTGGACCATCCTGCAAACCAAAAGAGGCGATTTTTATGCCGGTACCCTGGGCGGAGGATTGAACCGGTTCGAAAACGGTCATTTCGTGCCTTTTCTGAGTGCCTCGCAACTGGGCAACGGAAACGTGCTCTCTCTTCTCGAGTCGAGGGATGGCAGCCTCTTTATCGGGACCATGGGCGGCGGGCTCCACCAGCTGAAGAACGGTGAGCGTAAAACCTACACCATGAAGGACGGCCTTGCGAGTGACAGCGTCTGGGCTCTTTCGGAAGTGCGCGATGGAAGCCTCTGGATTGGAACCATGGGCGGATTGAACCACCTCGCCAATGGCGCACTCGAGACGTTCACGACAGCTCACGGACTGACGCACAATAACGTCAGGGCTCTCCTGGAGGACCGCGACGGCAATCTCTGGATCGCAACCTTCGGGGGGGGCCTGAACCGTTTCCATGCGGGCCAGTTCGCTTCGCTTTCTACAAAAAACGGCCTTCCCGACGACATCGTCACCTCCCTCTTCGAGGATCGCGAGGGGAACCTCTTTGCCGGGACGATGGGCGGCGGACTCACCCGTCTGCGGGACGGAAAGTTCACGCCCTTCGGAGTCCCGGAAGGCCTTTCCCATGACAACGTCCGGACCCTTTTCGAGGATCGCTCCGGCGGAGTGTGGGCGGGAACCCTTGGAGGCGGGTTGAATTTGCAAAAAGACGGTCACGTGACGGTCTACGGCAAAACTGAGGGTTTACCAGGAGATAAGGTCTACACCGTGCTCGAAGACACTTCGGGCACGGTCTGGGCCGGGACGGGGGGCGGCCTGGCTAGAATCCAGGCTGACGGCGCTGACGGCGCTGACGGCGCTGACGGCGCTGACAGCGCTGACGGCGCCATTACCGCGCTGACGGAACGGGACGGCCTTTCCAGCAACCGGGTCTGGGCCCTCCTTGAAGACCGGCACAAGCGGCTCTGGATTGGCAGCCTCGGGGGCGGCATCAACATCCTCGAGAATGGAAAACTCAGCTCCCTGACGGTCAGGAATGGCCTTTCCGACGATCACGTCTCGTGCCTTCTGGAAGACCGGGATGGCGGCATCTGGATCGGGACCGACGGGGGCGGACTCAACCGGTATTTCGAGGGGACGTTCACGCTCTTTTCGCGCAAAAACGGTCTTCGCAGTGACGCCATCTATTGCCTTTACCAGGATGCGGAGGGGGCGGTCTGGGTCGGGACCTACGGTGGCGGTCTGAGCCGTTTATTCGGGGGAACCCTCACGACGTGGACTACCGAGGACGGGCTTTTTGACGATGTTGTTTTTGTGATCTTGGAGGATGACGGCGGCTCTTTGTGGCTGAGCAGCAACAAGGGCATTACGGCCGTTTCAAAGAGAGAACTCTTGCAGCGCAAGGCGGGTCGCGGGCCGCTCGTCAAACCGAGAGTTTTCAGCGGGGGAGATGGCCTGCGGACGTTCGAATGCAGCGGCGGGAACCAGGGTGCCGGCATCAGGACTCGTGATGGCCGGCTTTTGTTCGCAACGCTCCACGGGTTCGTCTCCATCGATCCCAGGAAAATCAAGATCAACTCGCTGCCGCCCCCGGTTCACATCGAGGAGATCGCGGCCGACGGCCACTCGTTTCAGGTCTCGGATGGACTCCAACTGCCTCCTGGAAGTGATCGAATCGCCTTCACGTACACGGGGCTCAGCCTCTCATCCGCCCGTGCCGTGAGATTCCGTTACAAACTCGAAGGTTACGACCGCAACTGGATCGAGGCTGGCTCTCGCCGCCAGGCGTACTACACGAATCTTCCGCCGGGCCAGTACACGTTCTCTGTCAAGGCCTGTAATAACGATGGCGTCTGGAACGAAACGGGAGCCAGAGTCACCCTGACCCTGCTCCCGTTTTTTCATCAGACTCAGGCGTTCAAACTCCTCTGCGCGGTGGTGTTCTTGGCTCTTTGCTACGGTGGTTATCAGTTCAGGGTGCGGCAGTTAAAAGCCTCCGCGCGCCGGCTCGAAATGACCGTTCAATCCCGTACTGCCGCGCTCGAAACGCGGTCCCGGGAGCTTCGTCTGGCAAACGAGGAACTGACCAAGGTCAACGCCGAACTGAAGCAGGCGAATCTGGAACTGAGGAAGCTAAACGAGGAAAAGAGCGAGTTCTTGGGAATCGCTGCCCATGATCTCAGAAGCCCCTTGAATGTGGTCAGTGGATACGCCGAGATCCTGCTCGAATGCGGAGCCGCCGTGGAGGCCGAGCGCGAGCAGTTGATCAGGCGGATCCTCACGGCCTCACGGCGCATGGAGAAGCTCATCCGGAACTTCCTGGATGTGAATTCTCTCGAGCGGGGAGCCGTGACCTTCGAAATGTCGGCGTGCAACTTGAACGAAATCGCGGCACAGGTGGTGCAAGCCCATCAGCAAGAAGCGGAGGCGAAGGGTCAGAGCTTGTCCTGCCTCACCGTGGAGGAGGCCGCTTTCGTTATGGCTGATGGCTCGGTTGTGGTTCAGGTACTGGAGAACCTCGTCTCGAATGCCGTCAAGTACTCGCCCCTCGAAAAGCCAATCGAGGTTCGGGTGCGGGGAGAGTCAGGGCGCATCCGTGTTGAGGTCGCGGATCAGGGCCCCGGGCTCACGGCGGAAGACAAGTCCAGGCTTTTTGGCAAGTTTGCGCGGCTCTCGGCGCGCCCCACTGGCGGAGAAGTTTCCACGGGGCTCGGCCTCTCGATCGTCAAGCGGCTCACCGAGGCGATGAGAGGACGTATTTGGTGCGAGAGTGAACCCGGGAAGGGGGCCACTTTCATCGTCGATTTCGAGCGGACGGGCGAGGAGCCCGAGAACGCCCGGGTCACCTCACCGGGACAAGATAATCTTTCCTGACGAGCTGAAAATAGAACTCCTGGGGCGGCCGTGTGCCCGCTGGCAACAGGTCACGGATCTCGCCAGCTGTTCTCTTTCCGTCGCACAGCTTGATGACGGCGACGCCATCGGGTGAAAGCGGGTGCACGCGGTGGGCCTCGTCACTCTCCTTCTCGCAAAGCCAGAGGCCGTCCTCGCGCAAGATAAAGGGCGACGAAGGGTTCACCTTGAAGACGAGACGGGAGAACGTCTTGTCATCCAGAGGGTTGGGTTTCATGGCGGAACGGGGCTGACCCGGGAAGAACCGGAGTGCGATGTCCACGCTTTGATCGAGGGCCTGCGCAAAAAAGAGCCTTCGCGAAGGAGGTTTCATGGCTCGAATCGATCAATGCGCGGGAGGGACTCTGACCGGCCTCGCGGCGGCGGAATCTCGTTCGATGGCCTCATAAAGCGCCACGAATTCTTCTGAGAGTTTGTGATCTGGAAACAAGTGAACCATCGGAGCCGCCTCCTGGTGCGACTGGCGAATTTTCACCGACGCGGAAATATAGGGTTCGAGGACGGGCAGATCCTCTTCCGAAAGCTCGCTGACGAGTTGCTGCGGCAAAAGAGCGCGAGACTGGAATTGGTTCACGATGATGCCGCCGATTCTCAGCCGGGAATTGTGGTCGGCCCGGACCTCTTGTATGCGCTCGAGCAGCGAGTAGATGGCCCGCCGTGAGAAGTCATCGCAGTCGAAGGGAATCAGCACGCGTTCAGCCGCGATGAGCGCGGAGAGGGTAAAGAAGTTGTACGCGGGGGGCGTGTCGAAAAAGACGTGTTCGAAGCCGTGCAAACCATCGAGGGACTCCCTTAGCCGGTAGATCTTGTGCCTCGTCTCGAGCTTGTAATGCAGGCTTTCGAGTTCCGGGGCGGAGGGCAGGATCTCCAGGTTTGCGAACGGTGTCTGGTGAATGAACTGGCTGATGGAATCTTCCCCGAAGATGCGCATGGAGAGGCTCTTTTCGAAAAAGCCGGCGATGTTGGGTTTGGCGTCGTGGGCAGCGCGTCCCAGAAGGTAATAACTCGAACTCGCCTGGGGGTCGAGATCGACGATGAGGGTCCGGTTGTTCTGACGTGCCGCGACGGCTGCAAGGTTACAGGCGATGGTCGATTTCCCCACCCCGCCTTTCTGATTGAACACAACCCATCTCATTAGGCGCTCTCCTCGATCGGGAGGATTCCCTCTCGTTTATCGTAGCGCAGCGGCCCCCCGGAAGAGGGCGGGCGCCTCACCCCTTGTTAATCAGCGGCCCCGCTGGTGTAATCCGGTCCCGTTCCAAACGTAAGAGGAACAGCTTGAGAGGACCGCATGCGCATTTCCCACCTTCTTAGTATTGGTCTCATCTTCGCGGTGCTCACGTCGTTGCCGGGGTGCTCGGGAAAAACAGACGCGCCGGCGGCAAAACCAGGGGACGCAAGGGACGGCTCGATCCTCATTGGGCACTTCGGCTCAATGACGGGCTCCGAGGCAACGTTCGGCCGCTCTTCGGACAACGGGATCCGGCTTGCCCTCAAGGAGCGCAATGCGGCCGGCGGGGTGAACGGAAAGCAGGTCACGCTCAAGACTTATGACACGCAGGGGAAATCGCAGGAAGCCGGCACCGCCGTCACCCGTCTGATCACCGATGACAAGATCGTTGCTCTCTTGGGGGAGGTGGCTTCGTCACTCTCCATAGCCGGGGGACGGGTGGCTCAGCAGTACGGAGTCCCCATGATCACGCACGCGTCCACGAACCCGCAGGTCACCCAGATCGGCGACATGGTTTTTCGTGTCTGTTTCATTGACTCTTTTCAGGGCTACGCGATGGCCAAGTTCGCGCGAGAGAAGCTTCGGGTTACAAATGTGGCTTTGCTTTACGACCAGGGTCAGGCCTACTCGAAGGGACTAAAAGACGACTTTGCAAAGGCTTTTTCGGGTCTCGGCGGGAAGATCACCACGGAGCAGGCCTACACGGGAGGAGATCAAGACTTCTCTGCTCAATTGACGACGATTCGCGGTACCGGAGCGGAGGCCATCTTTGTGCCCGGGTACTACACGGATGTCGGCAATATTTCCCTGCAAGCGAGAAAGCTGGGGATCAAGGTTCCTCTTCTCGGAGGAGACGGCTGGGACTCGGCGAAACTGGCGGAGATTGGCGGGGCCGCCATCGAGGGGAGCTTCTACTCGAATCATTACTCCCACCAGGATCCCCGCCCAGAGGTGAAATCCTTTGTCGAGAAGTTTCAGAGCGAGTACAAGGAGGTCCCAGATGGAATGGCCGCCCTTGGTTACGACGCGGCCCGGCTCCTTTTCGACGCGATGTCTCGCTCGGAGTCGCTTTCTGGCAAGGATTTGGCCGCTGCCATCGCCGCGACGAAGGACTTCCCTGGCGTGACCGGGAAGATCTCGATTGATGAGAACCGTAATGCCCGCAAATCGGCGGTGATTCTCGAAATGAAGGGGGGCATCCCGACGTTCGTCGCCTCCGTCGAACCGCAGTAAGAAGTTGACGAAACTCCTTCAGACATCGATCGATGGCCTGTCCGTGGGCAGCTTGTACGCGCTCATTGCGCTGGGCTACACGATGGTCTACGGAATCCTGAAGTTCATCAACTTTGCCCACGGAGACATTTTCGTTCTCGGTGCCTGGATTTCGTTCGCGCTGGCGGCCGCGGCTGGCTGGACTCAGCCCGGGGTTCAGCCGCCCGCGATGGGCGCCTCCCTGGTTCTTGTTTCGTCCATGCTCATCTGCGGGCTTGCGGGTTTTGCGATCGAACGGCTGGCTTACAAGCCTCTGCGCTTCGCACCCCGGTTAAACGTGCTGATCACGGCGATCGGAGTCTCGCTTTTCCTCCAGAACACGGGCCAGCTCCAGGTTTTTTTCGGAACCCAGCCGCAGCGGATGCCGTCTCTTCTGAAGGACTTCTCCCTGGGCGAAGTCGCGGGAGTCCAGCTGAGGCTCGTGGATCTGATCGGACTTCTGACGGCCTTCATCTTGATGATGGGTCTCGAGACGCTCGTCTTCAGGACGAAGCTTGGGCGGGCGATGAGAGCCGTTTCGCACGACACACGCGTCGCCTCACTCATGGGAATCAACGTTGATCACGTCATCTCCTTCACCTTCGTCCTCGGATCCGCCCTGGCCGCGGCCGCCGGGTTCCTTTATGCAATGAAGTACCCGGGTCTGAATCAGCCCGCCCATGCCACATGGGTGCTTCTGGGGCTGAAGGCGTTTGTCGCGGCCGTGATTGGCGGCATCGGCAACGTGCGGGGGGCCATGATCGGAGGGATCTCCATCGGGCTCATCGAGATTTTTGGCGCGGCGTATTTCTCGCCTCACATGCGCGACATCTACGTGTTCTCCATCTTGATCCTGGTGTTGCTGTTCCGTCCGGCGGGAATCCTGGGAAGGTCGACGGTCGAGAAGGTCTGAGTCGTGGCTCGCTCCTCTCAATTTGAAACCTCGAGTCACGGACTCGCTCCCGGAACCTTCTGGGCCGCTTTCCGATCACTCTTGCCCGTTGTTGCCAGCATCACCGCAGCCCTCTTCCTTCACTTCTGGGCTGGCCCTGCTGTTGGGCCGTTCTACACGAAGGTGTTGATGGACATAGGGATAAATATCGTCCTGGCCGTTTCCCTCAACCTCGTGAACGGGTTCACTGGACAGTTCTCCATCGGCCACGCGGCTTTCATGGCCGTCGGGGCGTACACCGCCGGCGCCCTCTCTTATTACGGCTCCTATTTCCTCTGGGGAGGGCCGCTCCGGCATGGAGGGTTCCTGGGGTCCGGTGAATGGCTCTTTGTCGGGGCGTGCCTTGCGGGCGGGCTGCTGGCTGCAGTGGCAGGGCTTCTCGTCGGGCTCCCCTCCCTCAGACTTCGGGGTGATTACCTCGCAATCGTCACCCTTGGTTTTGGAGAAATTCTCAGAGTGCTCTTGCAGCGCACTCAGGATGTGCTCTTCAGCCGGGAAGAGATCGTCGCAACGCCGGTCTACGGGCTGGCTACCCGTCTGGGGGGATCCCTGGGCTTCACGGGCATTCCGTTTTATACCTCCCTTTTCTGGGTCAGCATTGCAGTGGCCGCCGTCCTCATCACGGCTTACCGGCTAAAGCAGTCGACGCACGGCCGCGCATTCCTCTCGGTGCGCGAGGACGAAGTCGCCGCCGAGGCGATGGGAGTCCCCACCACACGGATCAAGGTGACAGCCTTCGTCGTTTCGGCGCTTTTTGCGGGAATCGCTGGCGGCCTTTTTGCGCACGAGGTCGGGACAACGGTCAATCCGAGGGAGCTGGGATTCCTCAAGTCCTTCGACATCATCATCATGGTGGTTCTCGGCGGGATGGGATCGATTTCCGGCGCCGTTGTCGCCGCTATCGTCCTCACCGTTCTCCCGGAAGTCTTGAGAACCTTTGCCGAGTACCGGATGGTCATTTACGCGCTCGTCTTGATAATGGTGATGATCGTGCGTCCACAGGGGCTCTTCGGCCTTCGGGAGATCTGGGAACTCCCGTTCTTCCTACCAAAAACGAAGGACCGTTCCTGACGTGGCGAAAATACTCCGGCTCGAATCCCTTTCCCTTTCCTTCGGGGGGTTGAAGGCGGTATCGGACTTCTCTCTCGAGCTGACAGAAGGCTCGCTGCATGGGCTCATCGGGCCGAATGGGGCTGGCAAGACGACGGTCTTCAACCTCTTGACGGGCGTGTACCTTCCAGATTCCGGAACAATCTTCCTGGGGAAGAAAGTCTTGAACGGGCTTGCTCCCCACAAGATCACGGCGGCGGGAATCGCACGCACGTTTCAAAACATCCGGCTCTTTCCCAATCTTTCGGTTCTCGACAACGTGCGTGTCGGGCTTCATCTGAGAGCGCGGCACGGCCTTCTGGCCGGGCTTCTGAGAACGCCGGGACATATTGGCGAAGAGGCTGCCATCGAGAATGCAGCGCGAGAACTTCTCACCATCTTTGAGCTGGAAGATCGCCGGGAAGAAGTAGCCAGGAACTTGCCGTATGGCGATCAGCGGCGTCTGGAAATCGCCCGGGCGCTCGCCACCGCCCCCAAAGTCCTTCTCCTTGATGAGCCGGCCGCTGGAATGAACCTGCAGGAAAAGTTGGAACTGAGAGAACTCATTCGAAAGATCTTGCAGGACTTTGAGTTGACCGTTCTTCTCATCGAACACGACATGGGTGTCGTGATGGACCTCTGTCAAACGGTCACGGTTCTGGACCACGGTGTGAAGATCGCCGAGGGCACGCCTGAAAGCATCCAGCAGGATCCAAAAGTGATCGAGGCCTACCTCGGCACATCCTCCCTGGAGGATGCGCCGTGCTGAAGATTCAGGGACTGGATGTCCGTTACGGAGTGATTAGGGCCCTGCACGGAATTGACGTCGAGGTGCCAGCTGGCCAGATCGTCACTCTGATCGGATCCAATGGAGCCGGGAAGACAACAACACTGAGAACGGTCTCCGGGCTGCTGCCCGTCTCGTCTGGCACGATTACCTTCGAGGGGACTCTGATTTCCGGAATGCCCCCGCACCAAATTGTCCGCTTGGGGGTCAGCCAGGCACCCGAGGGCCGGGGGGTTTTCCCCAACCTCTCTGTTTCAGAAAACCTGTCTCTTGGAGCCTTCGTTCGAAAAGACAAAGCTGGCATCGCACGGGATCTGGAAGAGGTGCTGGTCATTTTTCCGCGCCTCAGGGAACGCCTCTCTCAGAGCGCGGGAACTCTGTCCGGCGGCGAACAGCAGATGCTTGCGATTGCACGAGCCATGCTGGCCCGGCCGAAGCTCATGCTTCTGGATGAACCGTCCCTGGGGCTCGCTCCACAGGTGGTGGCGACGATTTTCAAGACGATTCGCCAGATCAACGCCCGCGGAACGACGATTCTTCTCGTTGAGCAGAACGCACGCATGGCCCTGGCCGTCTCTCACTTTGGCTACGTTTTGGAAGCGGGCCGGATCGTGCTGTCTGGAAAAGCGAAGGACCTCGCCGAGAGCGACGGCGTAAGAAAGGCCTATCTTGGGGGCCACTAAACCCGCTTGAGAGAACCGCTTGACAATTACGCTCTATAGCCATATGGTTATATAGTGATTGGTGGAGTTTATGGACGATCTCGATGAGGGGTTTCTGGAAGACATTGCGGAGTGGATGAAGGCGCTGGCCGACCCGACGCGGCTCCGGATACTGCAGTTGCTCAAGGGGGGAGAGAAGTGTGTGAACGGGCTCCTGGGCTGTGTTGGGTGCAGCCAGGCGAATGTCTCGAAACACCTGGCTGTTCTGAAGCGGGCGGGGCTCGTGGAGGCTCGCCGGGAAGGTGCCAGCGTCTTTTACCGCATCGCGGACCCCTCCGTTTTCGTTATTTGTGAAACCGTATGCGATTCTTTAGAAAGGCGGATCTCGGCGAGGCACGCCGGGATCGAGAGGCGGCGGGACGCATTTCGGCCCGCTGGATCCGTATGAGTCAAGACGTGCTCATGATTGGCGGCTTTCTGGCCGTCTATTTCCTTTTTCAGTTCGTGATCTTGCCGCGTCTCGGGATACCCACGTGAGGGGTTCCCAACCCGGCCGGTGGCCGGGAAAACGGGAGTTGCTCGATCAAGAAACCGGAAAAACCCACGAACCCGAACCCCGATCCGCCAGAGAAAGGAGGTGACTAGGAATGCCTCTCTATGAATTCGTGTGTGACCAGTGTGGAACCGAATTTGAGACCCTGATGGGGATGAGTGCAAACGAGCCGGGGCCTGAGTGTCCCGAGTGCTCCTCGCCCGAGGTTGCGAAGAAGGTCTCGCGGTTTGCCTCGAGGAGCGGAGGGGGAACCCGCTCCGCGGCACCGCGCTCCTCCTGCACGCCCCGAAGAGGCTTCAGTTGAGCGTCGTGAAGGGAGCCCGGCGGGCTCCCTCCGCGCGTTTCTTTCAGAAGTAGCGGGCTTGTCCTCCCCCGTTCAGTTCTGGGAAGGTACCACCCCGGGCAGCTTCACGGGAACGGGGGTGCGTCCGCCCTTGTCCGCCAAGACTTCTTTCTGGTCCCGGTTCTTGGGGACGATGATGTCGATGATGGGCGGCTGGTAGGGGTTTTCTTCCTGTCCGCCGCCAAGCGTATCCCGGTAGGGCCCGCTCGGTTGAATCGGCAAGACCATCAGGTTCTGTGAAGCCTCCGTGAGACCGATGGCGGACGAGAGATCGAAAGTCTGTCTGATATCCGGGGCCGTGACAAAAACAATGTAAGCCCAGTCCTTGCTCACTTGCCCGCCGAGGAAGAGGAGGGGGACGCGGAACTTCACGGTGGGCCCGCCGACTTGAACTCTCGTCGGGAAGTGAATGGTCTTTTCGACTTCGAAGGTGACTTCCTTCTTGACGGCAGCCTTCTCTTCAGGAGTCAGGCGCCCGCCCTTTTCGCCCTGAAGGTTCTCCCTTTCTTCCCGGTTTTTCATCTTCTTGAGAACCTCGACGGCCTCGTTAGGGCGGGGAGTGAGGCAGATCGCCTTCTCCCAGGCAAACGCGGGGTCGATCTCCGCCTTGCGGCCGGGAAGCGTGGTGGTATTCCCGGATGCGGGCTTGCGGTCCGTGTCGATGTAGACGTCGATGTTGAAAGTGTAGAAGCCGTAGCGGGCCACCTGGTCGAGAGTCTGACCAATGTCGTCGATGGTGCGCCGCCATGTTTTCGTGATCGAACGCGCGAAAACGGCCTCAAAAACAGCGTCTCCTCCTTCTTCGTGAACCGAGAAGGAGATGATGTCCAGATCACCTTTGCCCATGTCTTCCCTCTTGGGATAGAGGAGTTTGCCGTCTCCGTAATCGTCTCCACGGGGATCCGACAGGGTGAAGATCTTCTCGGCCCCGAACACGGGCAAAGCCGAAACAAGGAGCAACGCGGCTAAGAGAAAACGTCTCATGGGGCAGATTTTCCTTCGATTTGGAGTGAAGACCTGAAAAATCTCAAGTCTTGGAGAAGTGGATGCGTGCCCGCCCTCCTAACGCAGAGATCTCGCAATCGGTCACTTCGGAAACATCGAGCGCGACGACGGGAGCCGCCGCCGAGGACACGAGGAGAGTGGCTGTCACGCGTCCCTCGTCAAAGGCCGTCCACTTCGGTGGCAGAAGTTGTTGCAGGCTCTCGGCGGAAGCATCAACGACGGCACGCAGGAGATTGAAGAGAATCTCCTTGTCGTCCTTGCCGGTTCCTTGAATCGGCCAGACGCGCCCGAGAGGATCGGGAACGCCTGGACGGCTTCCGTAGAGAAGGTCCAGGGAAACCGCGATGGCATCCCCAAAGAGTGATTCCCGCTTTTCTGCTTGTACGAAGACTTCGATGCCTCGCGCTGTCTCCAAGACTTCAAAGCTCACGAGTTCCTCCTGCGGCACAAGGGCCCGGCCATCGGAATGGCACAAGGATGATCCAATTTGACCACGAAAAGCAATCAGGGCCGGACATGCCGGCCCTGATGGGATCTTGGAGAACTTGGTGCCCTGGGCCAGACTCGAACTGGCACGGATTGCTCCACACGCCCCTCAAACGTGCGCGTCTACCAATTCCGCCACCAGGGCACGTCACCAGTGGGGGGTGAATGATACCGCAGCTTGCGAGAGAATCAAGCCCGCATTCACCCAACTATTTTCCCGCTGGAGCCGGTGCGGCCGGAGCCGGTGCCACCGGAGCCGGTGCCACCGGAGCCGGCGCGGCCGGTTGACTGGCAGGGGCCGCGGGAATGGCTCCCGGGCTTGACGGCGCCTTCGGGGCAGGCGCTGTCTTGACCGGTGCCTTCTTTGTCTCCGCTGCCTTCATGACCGAACTCTTGGAGGCCCGTGTCTGGAGGATCGATATGGCAATCGCGAAGACCGCAAAAGCCACGAAAGCCCAGGTCGTGATCCTCTCGAAAATCGTGGTGGCTCCACGAGGTCCGAACGTCGTTTGCGACGAAGCCGCACCAAACGCCCCCGCGATGTCCGCTCCTTTCCCTTGCTGGAGGAGGACGACGAGGATGAGGAAGATACAAACGATGACGTAGAGGGGAATCAGTACATAGAGCATAACTTCACAGAATTGGCCGGCAGGCCAGAAGATTCGGGAGAATACCGCAAATCACTCTGGCCCGCCACAAGGGAAGAAGGTCAACCCGCCGCCTTTGCGATAGCGGCAAAGTCCTTCGGGATGAGCGAGGCCCCCCCAACGAGCCCGCCATCGATATCAGGCTTCTGGAAAAGCTCGGGAGAATTCGCCGGAGTGACGGAGCCTCCGTAAAGAATTCGGATTGCTTCCGCGATGGCCTCGCCGTACCGGGCGGCCAGAAGAGCGCGGAGCGTCTTGTGCGCCTCCTGGGCCATCTCCGGTGTCGCCGCGCGGCCCGTGCCAATCGCCCAGACTGGCTCGTATGCCAAAACGAGACCGGCGGGTGGAGCCTCCGGGAAGGCGTCCAGACACGTCATCTGGCGCGTGAGAACCTGGGTCGTCTCTCCGGCCTCCCGCTCTTCCAGCGTCTCTCCCACGCAGTACACAGGAGAGATCCCGTATTCCAGGAGCCGTTTGATTTTGCGGGCGAAGTCGCTCTCCTCCTCGCGCCGTTCTCGGCGCCGTTCGCTGTGCCCCACGAGGCACATCGAAACCTCGAGGTCTTTCAACATCACCGCGGAAACCTCACCCGTGAAGGCTCCCTTTGGTTCGGAGTAGACGTCTTGCGCCGAAAGGGCCACGCGGGATTGAGACAGCAGCCGCCCCACCCGTTCGAGCGAGGGGTAAGCTGGTGCGATCGCCATCGCGACGGATTCGGGGACTTCTGGAAGCAGTGCCAGAAACTCGTTCATGAACGCAGCCGCTTCCTTCGGCGTCTTGTTCATCTTCCAGTTGGCGACAACCAGGGGAATTCGGCCTGAGTTCACAGCAGTGCCTCCACGCCGGGGAGCTTCTTCCCGCTGATGAAGTCAAGAGAGGCTCCGCCGCCCGTGGACACGTGCGAGATCTTGTCTCCCACTCCAGCCGCGTTGATGGCTTCGACGCTTTCTCCGCCGCCCACGACGCTGAATGCATTCGATTCCGCCATCAGCTTGGCGACGCCAACGGTCCCTTCTCCAAAAGGCTTCGTTTCGAAAACGCCCATCGGACCGTTCCAGAAGATGGTTTTTGCTTCCGCGGTCATCCGTTTGAACATCTCGAGTGTCTTTGGCCCGATGTCGAAGGCCGCTTCTTTTTCGGGGATGGCATTCACGGCGACCGTCTTGGCCTCGCCGGGAGCATCGAGAGAAGGGGCCACCACGAAGTCAGACGGGATGACCAGGTTGACGCCCCGTTCCTTACACCGGTCGATGACCTTTCGTGCAATGGGAACGCCTTCTTGCTCGAGGAGCGATTTCCCGACCGGCAATCCCAGGGCGACTACAAAGTGATTCGCCATGCCGCCCCCGATCAGAACCGTGTCCGCCCGCTCGACGAGAGCTTCCAGGGCCGCGATCTTGCCCATGATCTTTGCCCCGCCGAGAATTCCCACGAACGGCCGGTCGATATCGTCCAGCACCTTGGTAAGAGCATTCAGCTCCTTTTCCATCAAGAGGCCGATGCCGCGATTTTCGGAGGCGAAATGGACCGCCATCCCGGCTGTTGATGCGTGTGCGCGGTGCGCGGTCCCAAACGCGTCGTTGACATAAACGTCAGCAAGAGACGCGAGCGCCTTGGCAAATTCGGGGGTGTTTTTCTCTTCACCGGCGTGGAACCGCACGTTCTCGAGCACCAGGACACCGCCTGGTTGGAGCGCGGCAATCGCCGTTTCCGCCGGCTCGCCGATGCAGTCCGAGGCAAAAGCAACGGGCTTGCCAAGGCGGTCTGACAACTTCGCGGCCACTGGGGCCAGCGTGTACTTCGGGTCGGGCGTCCCTTTCGCCTTGCCCAGATGTGACGCCAAGATAAGCCGTGCTCCAGCCTCTAGGGCAAGCTTGATCGTGGGGAGAGCTTCGACAATCCGGGTTTCATCGCGAACAACCCCGTCCTTGATCGGGACGTTGAAGTCGACGCGCATGAACACGCGCTTGCCTTGCAAGTTCAAATTACGAATAGATTCGGGGAGGCGGGGCATGGTTCGCTCCTTCACTCCTTTAATTTCGGCCTCCTTGAAAGACACGGAGACCCAGAGGATTCTATAGTTCTTGCGCGATGCATGGTTCCCACGACTTCTTTACACGCGTTTCTCCGTACCGTTTCGAGACGGGATGTCTCTGGCTTCTCGATCAGCGCCGTCTGCCTCTCGAGGAGATCTGGATCGAGTGCCGCCGCGCCGGAGAGACGGCTTCCGCCATCCGCTCCCTCGCCGTTCGCGGGGCTCCCCTCATTGGCGTTGCCGCGGCTCTTGGCCTTGCGGCGGCGGCTCATCACGCTCTTGCATCTGAACCTGCTCTCCTTGACGAAACCGTCCTGAATGGCATGGAGATCCTGGCTTCGGCCCGCCCGACGGCCGTTAACCTCCCGGCGGCCATGAACCGGATGCGTGATGTCTGGGCCGCTTCCAGCGGGCTTTCTGCAAGCAAACGAACCGCGCAGCTGGAGCATGCGGCCTTGAGCATGGCAGAGGAGGACCGGAACGCCTGCGCAAAAATCGGATTCCATGGTGCCAGGTTTCTCGAGACTCTCCTCCCTGATCCACAGGCGGATCCGGTCCATTTCCTGACGCACTGTAATGCCGGGGCGCTCGCAACCGCCGGAATCGGAACCGCCCTCGGCATCATCCGGGCCGTGGCGTCCTCTCGCCCGGTCGCGGTCTTTGCTGATGAGACCCGGCCCTTTTTTCAAGGAGCGCGCTTGACGGCCTGGGAGCTTCTTTCTGACGGCCTCCCGGTGACCGTTCTTCCGGATGTGGCCGCGGCCTCCATCATCGCTTCCGGGCGTGTCGCGGCCGCCATCGTGGGGGCAGACAGAATCGCCGCCAACGGAGACACGGCCAACAAGACGGGAACTTACCCGCTCGCGCTCGTCTGCCACCACCATGACGTCCCGTTCCTCGTCGCGGCTCCCACGACCACTCTCGACCTCTCGCTCGCCTCGGGAGCCGGAATTCCGATAGAGATGCGCGACGGAAAGGAAGTTCTCGAAATTCCCAATCCCGGGGAAGCGGAGGCCACTCGAATTTCTCATCCAGACGCAAGGGCCTTGTATCCGGCCTTCGATGTCACTCCCGCGACTTTCATTACGGCGATCGTGACCGAAAGAGGGGTTGCGCACCCCCCGTTCAGGGACGATCTCCTGAGGTTCAGAGACGAAGCAGTTTCTGGGAGAACGAGCTGAGATGTTCGTCCTGGGTATCGAGACCTCGTGTGACGAGACATCCCTTTCCATTCTGGACGAAAACGCCAGAGTTCTCTCGTCGGCTGTTTCCTCCCAGGTGGCCGCTCACCGGCATTACGGCGGTGTCGTCCCCGAAATTGCCGCCCGCGCTCACCTCGATAACCTGCCGTTTCTTCTCGACACCGTTCTCGAAAAGACAAGGCTGTCGATCAAAGACATCGGTCTCGTCGCCGCCACGGCAGGCCCGGGTCTCGTGGGAGCGCTTCTTGTCGGCCTTTCCGAAGGAAAAGGGCTTGCTTACGGGCTGGGAGTTCCCTTTGTTCCCGTCCATCATATAGAGGGGCACTGCGTCTCCCCGTTCCTCACGATGAGCGGGGCTCCGGCGCGGTCCATCCCAGAGGAGTGGACGGCCCTCGTCGTCTCGGGCGGCCACACTCACATTTTCGAGTTCTCGCCTCGCGGAATTCACCGCATCGCCCGGACGCGGGACGATGCTGCCGGAGAGGCCTACGACAAGGTCGCAAAAATGGCGGGTCTCGGATATCCCGGAGGGCCCGTCGTGGACCGTCTCGCCCGCCAGGGTCAAGTGGACCACGTCTTTGCCATCCCTCATTTCAAGGATGGCTCACTCGATTTCAGCTTTTCGGGGCTGAAGACGGCCGTGAGGCAGCGGCTTTTTGAGCTGGGGCTTTCCCCCGACACCGGTGTCCCCGCGGCGCACAGACAGAGAGACGAGGCGAACCTGCCATCAAGCCTTCTGAACCTCATGTCCAGCTTCCAGAATGCCGTTGTCGAGCAACTTCTCGGCAGGGTCGCGGCCGTTCACGAGCGGCGGCCGATCCGGCTGCTCTCTGTCTCCGGCGGCGTGGCCGCGAATTCTCTTTTGCGCGAGCGCTTTGTGGCGTGGGGGGCGAGGGCGGGCGTGGACGTTCTTCTGCCGGAGCGGCCTCTCACGATGGACAACGCCGCAATGATCGCATTTGCCGGACTTCTGAGGTTTCGATCCGGGGTGCTTGATGGGTTCGATGCACCGGCCCGCTCTCGCTGGCCGCTGGAGAGTCTTCCCGCCCTGCTATCATCAAATGTTTGGCCGCACTGCGGCACACCCAGATGACAGATCCCTCTCGCATCCGAAACTTCTCGATCGTCGCCCACATCGACCATGGCAAGACGACGCTTTCCGACCGGATCCTCGAAATCACGGGCGCTCTGACCGCGCGTGAAATGACCGAACAGGTCCTCGATGACAACCCGATCGAGCGCGAACGCGGCATCACCATCAAGGCGCGGTCCGTCACTCTCAACTACACCTCTGAATCCAAGGAAAAGTACGTTCTCAATCTCATCGACACACCCGGCCACGTCGACTTCACCTACGAGGTGTCCCGTTCGCTGGCCGCCTGCGAGGGAGCCGTTCTCGTGGTCGACGCGACACAGGGCGTCGAGGCGCAAACGCTTGCCAACGCCTATCTTGCGATACATAACGACCTCACGATCGTTCCCTGCATCAACAAGATTGATCTCCCGTCCGCGGTTCCGGCGATGGCCCGGGAGCAGATCGAGGAAGTGATTGGTATCCCGGCGCAGCACGCCCCCCTGACCTCCGGGAAGGTAGGGACGGGGGTGCGCGACTTGCTCGAGCACATCGTGCACGATGTGCCGGCCCCAAAAGGGGACCCGAAGGCTCCGTTATGTGCTCTCATGTTCGACTCCTGGTTCGACGTTTACCGGGGCGTGACATGTCTCATCCGCGTCAAGGACGGCACGATACGGCCGGGCCTCAAGATCCGCTTCATGGGGAGCGGCATCGTGGCCGAGGTTCAGGAAGTCGGCATTTTCAACCCCAAGCCGCAGGCTGTCAGTGAGTTATCTGTCGGCGAAGTCGGCTTTCTCATCGCCGGAATCAAGGATCTGCACTCAACCAAGATAGGTGACACGATCACCGAGGCGGAGCGCCCCTGCGCCGAGCCGCTGCCGGGATTTGAGGACGTCAAGCCCATGGTCTTCGCGTCGCTTTTCCCCACCGAGTCGGACGACTACGAGAACCTCAGGGATGCCATGGAGAAACTGAGGTTGAATGACGCGTCGTTCACGTTCGAGCCAGAGTCCTCCACCGCGCTCGGGTTTGGGTTTCGTTGCGGGTATCTGGGGCTTCTGCACATGGAGATCATCCAGGAGAGGCTCGAGCGCGAGTTCGACCTCACGCTGGTCACAACGGCCCCCTCGGTCCCGTATCGTGTCAAAACGACACGTGGTGAACTCTTCGAGATCTCCAACCCGGTCAAGCTGCCGGACCCGCAGTACATAGACGAGATCGAGGAACCGTACATTCTGGCGACGATCATCACGAAGGACGAGTTCCTAGGCGGGCTTCTGGCCCTTGCCGAGGAGCGCCGCGGGACTCAGGTTTCGCTCGAATACGCCGGGACGCAGCGGGCCGTCTTGAAGTACGAGTTCCCGCTCAACGAGGTGGTTCTCGACTTCTACGACAAGCTCAAGTCGATTTCGCGCGGGTACGCTTCCTTCGATTACCACTTTGTTGGTTACCGCAAGGGGGATCTCGTCAAGTTAGATATCCTCATCAACGGGGATCCCGTGGACGCTCTGGCGTTCATCGTTCACAAGGAGAAGTCGGCCGCCAAGGGGCGCGCGTTGACGGTGAAGATGAAGGAGATGATCCCTCAGCAGATGTTCGAGGTAGTCATCCAAGCGGCCATTGGTTCGAAGATCCTGGCGCGCACCACGGTCAAGCCGCTTCGCAAGAACGTGCTGGCGAAGTGTTATGGCGGGGATATCACGCGGAAAAAGAAGCTCCTGGAAAAGCAGAAGGAAGGCAAGAAACGAATGAAGAAAGTGGGCCGCGTGGATTTGCCGCAGGAGGCCTTCTTGGCTGTTCTGCGCGTGGACGAGTGACGGGTGACGCTTCGCGGTTGAGGGATGCTCTCGAAAAGAAAGCTCCTCGGGACAATTTGCGAATACGCCGAGGCAATTCTCGTCGCGGTCCTTCTGGCGCTTTTTGCCAGGGCCTTCATTTTTCAGATCTTCGAGATTCCCAGCAGCTCCATGGAGGAAACGCTTCTCATCGGCGACCACGTGCTCGTCAACAAGTTCGTTTTTGGCGCTCATCGCGGCCCGTGGAATCAAGTCCTTCCGTACCGGGATCCCGCCCACGGGGATGTGGTCGTGTTCCGCTCTCCTCAGGAACTGAGCCAGGACTTGGTCAAGCGAATCGCGGGCCTGCCGTTCGAAACCGTTCGCATAGACGGCAAGGGCCTTTACCGGAATGGTTTTCTGGTTCACGAACCGTACGTTGTGTTTCGAGATCCTCGGACCTACGAACCAGCCGGGGAAACCCCGCTCGCGCTCAGGCCACGGGATTTCATGCCTGCCCGGCCCATCCCCTCCGGTCAGATGTTTGTGCTCGGAGACAACCGTGACTTCTCGCGTGATTCTCGTTACTGGGGGACTGCCCCGATGGCGCTTCTGAAGGGGCGTGCCGTCCTCGTGCTCTGGTCCGTGGGGCCAAACCGCGCCGAGGATGCCGTCTCGGAAGCGAAACAGGGGATCCCTCAATTCCTGGATCGTGCGATACACTTTTTTAGAAGAATGCGATGGCAGCGGACTTTCCACACCGTCCGGTGACCACGTGAGATACAAAGGAGGATATCCGCATGCTTAACCGGATGTTTGGGAGGAGGAGAGGAGAGGGGGCCTTCGGGGCCGTTGTCGGGATCGCCCTGGCGATCGTCGTCAGCATCATCCTCCTCAAGGTTGTTCCCATTCACTACAAGGGGAACACCATTCACGACGCCATGAAGGAACAAGCGAACTTCGGGGGCGTAAAAGCCTTTGACAAGATCGCCTACGAGGTTTTCCGGGTGGCCCAGGAGCAACGAGTTCCTCTCCCGCTGACGGAAATCAAGGTCTCACGCTCTGGCGGAAACATCATCATCAACGCCAAGTACGAGGTCACGACCAACATTCTGGGATACAAGTACGTCTATAGGTTCGACCGCACGGTCGAGAAACCCGTCTTCTAGCCTGATTGTGTCTGGTGCAGACGATGTGAGGGGCGAGAGATCTTCGCCCCTCCCGGGCGAACCGTGAAGAAAGAGCCAAGACCGGGCGTCGATGGCGAAGGCCGTCCCGTGGGGCCGTGCGAGGTGCGCCTCGACGTCTTCCTGGATGTAGCCTGTCTGTTCCCGACCCGGTCACAGGCCGCGGCCGCCTGCAATGGCGGAAAGGTCGATGTGAATGGTTCCGCGGCGCGGCCGCACAAGAGTGTGAAACCCGGTGACCGGCTCTCCATAACCTTTGGCACCGGGAAAAGGCAGTTCCTCATCGTTGGCGTGGCGGAGCACCACATTGCCAAGGCGGAGGCCCGCAAGCTCTATGAGGAAACGACCCCCCCGCTTCCCCCGGAAGTTCAGGAGGCCCTGAGGCTGGAGCGTTTGCTCGCCCCGAAGTCATCGGGCCCGGGCGGTAAGCTGACCCACCGTGAACGCCGCGAGCGGGAAAAACTGCGCCGCTCTTGACCAGTCTTCGGAAACAGGCTGCTCTTGACATGTGGAGCCGGTCTTCTTCCGGACATGTGCCGCAAGGGAGCGTAACATCTGAGTTTCCACAATGAGAATTCTCCTTTACACAGGCAAGGGCGGAGTCGGGAAAACAACCATAGCGGCCGGGACCGGCATGGTGCTGGCCTCCCGGGGGCTCAGGACCCTCGTGATGTCCGTTGACTCGGCGCACTCCCTCTTCGATGCCTTCGATCTCGACGTGAAGCTCACAGACAAGAACCGGGGCAATCCGCTCCCCGTCGCGGACAACCTCTGGATTCAGGAAGTCGATGTCACCGAGGAGATCAAGCGCCACTGGAGAGACATCTCTGGCTACGTCACCACCCTCCTGTCGGTAACGGGCGTGGAGGAAGTCTTGGCCGAGGAACTCGCCATCTTTCCCGGGATGGAAGAGGTCTCTGCTCTCTTGCACGTCAACCGTTACGCGAGGGAAGAGGCCTTCGACGTCTTGATCCTCGACTGCGCCCCGACCGGGGAGTCGCTGAGGTTCGTCTCCATTCCGCCGACACTCGACTGGTACATGAAGAAGCTCTTCAAGATCCAGCGGTCCATGCTCAAGGTTGCCCGGCCCGTCGCCGCGAAAGTCACCAGCATCCCCCTGCCCCCCGAGCGCTATTTCGACAACGTGCAGTCGCTCGCGGAGAAGCTCGACGGGGTCGACGCTCTTCTAAAAGACCCTCAGAAGACGACCGTACGGCTGGTGACGAATCCCGAAAAGATCGTCTTGCGCGAAACCCAGCGCGCCTTCATGTACTTTGGCCTTTACGGATTCACGGTCGATGCCGTGATCGTCAACAGAATTCTCCCCGCGGCCGTCGAGGACCCCTTTTTCAATCACTGGAAAGCAACGCAAGAGAAGTTCGTCGAGGAAGCTCACCGCTACTTCGACCCTGTCCCCATCTGGCCACTGAACTTGCAAAGGGACCAGATCGTGGGCCGTTCTGGCCTCGAGGAAATCGGCCGTACCCTCTACGCCGGGATCGATCCCGCTCTGTCCTACCGCACCCAGGCCCCCTACAGGTACCAGAAGCGGAACGGAGCCTACACCCTCGTGCTCGACCTCCCGTTCATCTCCAAGGAAGAGATCGAACTTGCCGTGGCCGCTTCTGATCTCATCATTCGCGTGGGCAATGTGAGGCACCATATCCCCGTCCCGCGCACCCTCTCCGGGTTTTCTCCCGCTGGGGCTCGGGTGGAGCAAGGCCGGCTGACGGTACTCTTCGAGCCGTCGGAAATCACCGCCGGAGGAGTGGGATGAAAGACGAAAACCCGGATTCCCCTGAACCTTCGGCTCCGGTCGAAGCGCCGCCCCAGAGCGGGGAGCCTGACCCGGTCGAGGCTGATTTTGGCCCTGACCCCGGGAGTTACTACCGGAGCTACAGACCATTTGGCAGCGGACCCATTCCTGGTGTCCCGTGTGGTGGAGAAGGCTGCTTCTTGAGGCCCATTGCCGATCTCTTGAGCGCCGTTTTCCTTCAGGTTTCCCGGAACCACTCGGGTTCCCTGCGCCACGCTTCCGCCTCGGGAATCGAACTCATGAAGGCAATGAGGCAATTCCTGGACGAAGAAATCACCATGGCGGAGAAATTCCGCGCCACCCAGGGGCCGCGCTACCAGAAAATCAAGATCGACTGAACGTTTACCTTTCCTTCAGTACCGTCACTTCCTGGGCCAGAATGTAGCTGTTTGCCCGGGGCTCCCACGAGAAGGGCTGCCGAATCGCGTAGACGTCTTCATCGTAGTAAAGCGGAACCAGAAGATACGAGGCCCGGATCCTCTCGCCGAGCGCAAACAGGCTGACCCGCCGGTCCGCCGCCTCCACGATTTCCGCGCTCTGCTCGATCGCCTCGTCGAGCGAAGCCTCTCGGTAGGAAGCAAAGTTGCTCGTTCCAAACCGCTTGTTGCTGTCAACGGAATGGAAGGCGGCGTCGAGAATGTCGCTGATGTCTCCGGAGGCGCACCCAAATCGCGTCAAATAGAAACCCAGCTTTCCGGCGCGCGCCAGATCAAAGAATTCGGCGTCTGGCAGGGCCTTGACCGTGGCCCGGATCCCCGCGACGGAAAGCTCTCGCGCAACGAGAGCCGCGGGTTCCTGAAGGAGGAGCCTCGTGTGAAGAGTTACGTCGAGTCCCTTTTCGTAGCCGTTTTTGGCAAGAAGGTCCTTTGCACGAGAAGGGTCGTTTACGAGCGGAGAAAGCGAGGGGTTGAAGCCAAAGATAAAGGGCGGTACGAATTGGGAGGCCGGAGTCGCGAACGTCGAGAGCCGGCTCGAGAGGCTCGCCCTGTCCACGGCGCACGAAATGGCCTCGCGTATTTCGACGTTGGCGAACGGATTGGAGACCCCGCCCAGTTTCTTGCTGACAAGATCAAAGCCGAGATACTTCAAGAAAATCCCCGTACGCCTAAGGATGCGCACCCCTGGCGTTTTCTCCGCGGCCTCGGCCGCCGCGCGCGACGAGCACTGGGCCAGATGGCTCTCTCCCTTCGTGAGTTCCAAAAGGGCCTCCTCAGGCGTTCTTCCGAGATGCAAGACGACATCTCTTGCTTCGGGAGGCGTTCCCCAGTAACGCTCGTTCCGCTTCAAACGCATCTCTTTTGCTGACCACGACTCGAGCCGGTACGGCCCCGTCCCGTTGACGCGAGACGCCAGCTCCTGCCCCGATCCTCTCTTGACGATTCCGATCGTGCTGATCTTGTTGAGCAAGATGCCCATCGGCCGGCGTGTTTTCATTTCGACCGTGGAGTCTCCCGCGGCCTTGACGCTCGTGATCTGAACGGCGTACATGCCGAACTCGAGGGATGGGTCCTTCAGAATTCGTTCGAACGTGTAAACGACATCCTCGGGCCCCAGCGGACTCCCATCGTGGAAGGTGACGCCAGACCTGAGTTCAAACACCCATGTGTGCAGGTCTGGGTTGTTCCAGCGAACCGCGAGGGCAGGCCGAAGCCCCATCTCCGTGTCCGTCACCACGAGCGGTTCGTAGAAGTGGCCCGAAATGGCGGCGTTGGAGAGCCGGTCTCGGGCGTGCGGATCGAGCGTGTCGATTTCGTAAGGAACGGAGATCACGAGTCTGGCGGGCCGAGCCTGCTCTTCCTCACGCCTGCAGGAACTGGCCAGAAGAGCCAAAAGCAGGAGAACCGTCGAGTGCTTCACCAGAACTCCTTCCTGTCTGGCAGGCCCTGTGCGGCTAGCCAGACGGCATGTGGGGTGCGTTTCAAATCTCGAGGACCGCGGCTCCCTGGAACCTCCCAAGTGCAAGTTCCTCTAGCGCCTCATTGGCAGCCTCGAGCGGGAATGTCTTGATACTCGTGTGGATGTTCATTCGACTCGCCAGGGAGAAGAAGTCCAGCCCGTCTTGGCGGGTCAGGTTCGCGACGGAAACGATGGACCGCTCCTCCCACAAGAGTGAATAGGGGAAAGAAGGGATGTCGGTCATGTGGATCCCGCCACAAACAACCGTGCCGCCCTTGACGGTTGCCCTGAGGGCCAGCGGGACCAGGCTTCCCACGGGGGCAAAAAGAATGGAAGCGTCGAGACGCCGTGGAGGGGCGGCGGTCGAGTCGCCAGCCCAGGCGGCACCGAGCGACAGGGCGAACTCTTGTGCAGCTGCGTCTCCCGGGCGCGTAAATGCAAAAACCTGGCGGCCTTCCTTGACCGCGATCTGCGCCACGATGTGCGCCGCGGCTCCAAAACCCCAGAGCCCCAGAGACTCGGCCCCGCCCGCCATCCGGAGCGAGCGAAATCCAATCAGTCCCGCGCAGAGCAAAGGAGCTGCCGCACCGGACATGTACGAGTCTGGAATCGGGAAGCAGTAGCGGTGGTCCGCAACAGTGAGCGCGGCATAGCCGCCATCAATTTGATAACCGGTGAACTGGGCCGCATCACACAGATTTTCTTTACCCGAACGGCAGAAGCGGCACCTGCCACAGGTTCGGCCGAGCCATGGAACGCCCACACGCTGGCCTCTGGTGAACCCAGTCACGCCCTCTCCGAATCCGGCCACGCGACCCACGATCTCGTGGCCGGGCACGAGCGGGAGCTTGGGGTTCGTGAGGTCTCCGTCCCGAATGTGCAGGTCTGTCCGGCACACTCCGCACGCGGCGATCTCGACCAGTACCTCCCCTGGGCCCGGAGAGGGGTCCGGGAGATCACGGAAGACGAGCCCCGTTCCGGGGGACTCCAGAACCATCGCCTTCATGTCCCCCATTTTCCGCCATTATTCGGGCGCTGTCTCAGGTTTGATACAGGCCGCGGTACCCGGCTAGGCCGGCCGCGTGAGAAGCCTGGGCCGGGCATCGCGGGCACCTCGAGACCAGAGTAAAGAGCCTTGATGGATATCGCGGGTCCCCCTTCACGAGGCCCTATTTCCCATGAATCTCCCAGAATTCTCCCAGGACTCGAGGGAAGCGGGGGACTACCTTCTGGAAGCAAAAGAAATGGCCTCGCCACACAGCGGCACTAACGCTGCATTAAGAAAGGAGTCTTCATTGAAGTTGAAAACCCTGCTACCGAATGCTCTTGGCTCCGGACGTTCTCCTGGAAATTGCGTGGCATTCAAACACACGGCACTCGCCGCCATGCTCGTAGCGGCATTCCTCGAAGCGGGCCCAGGGGCTGCCACTTCCGTCGGACGCTCCATCTACCTGGAAAACCTGCCAGCAGGAGTACCTAGAGAGACCGCGGATTCCCTTCTCGATGAGGCGCGCGAAGCCCTAACGGCCTTCGAGCCGAATGAGCCCGCCACCCCTCTCGCAGAGCAATTCGCTCTGCTTCAACGCCAAAGGGTGCGCGTAACGGTTGACTGGCGCAGTCAGTACACTGGCCAGACGGGGAGAGGGTATGCCCTGCCTCAGAAGGAGGAGTTTGCTTTCTTTTACTTCTCTGACCCCAACAACCCCGAAGTCTTCGTGAAGGTCTTGGATTTCACGAGTGCATCACCCTTCATTCTGTTCTACGCTGGGCTTACCGACTTTGAATACACCGTGACATTCGAGAACGTCTGCACGGGACAGACATGGGTGAGCACGAAGCCAGCCGGTTCCATGGCCGGGGGACTTGACAACGTGGCCCTGACGTGGTGCGTCGAACGGGGGTCTGGTGTAAGAGCCGCCGGGGTGACCACGCTCAACGGCCTGGCGGGGGATTTAAACCTGATAGCTGGATCAAATGTCTCCATCCAGGGATCAGGAAAGAACATCACGATCTCGACAAGCGGCGGCGGAACGGCGGGCGTGACAAGCCTCAACGGGCTGGCCGGACAGGTCACCCTGGCTTCCTCCTCGAACATCAATATTCAGCAGGCTGGCAACACGCTTTACCTCTCCGCCCCGCTCACGCAGGGGCCAAAGGGGGATACCGGGGCTCAAGGTCCACAGGGGATTCAGGGTCCACAGGGGCCGGCCGGGCCACAGGGCGTGCCGGGACCTTCGGCAGCATATGCAGCTGTTTGCAGGCTGAGCACGGCTGTGCAAGTTAATCTCCCCAACGCGGCCGGCGTCACGGTCCCGTTCACGACGTGTAGCCCTAGTAGTGCTGTCAGCAACCTTGGCAATTCTAACTTCCGGTATACCGTGCCCAGTACTGGCCTCTACCAGATCCACGCCCGAATCACCGTCTCGGTGCCACCGGACCAGAACACCGGACATCTGGACCTTCATTTGCTTCAGAACGGTGCGAATCTTGCCGTTTCCCGAACCTACACGCCTGGCTCGAGCATCATTCACAGTGCTGCTATCACCGAAATGGTCCGCCTGATGCAAGGCGATTCGATTCAGGTGATGGCGGCCCAACATCAGACATCCTCCAAGATCAACATAGACGGTTCGAACCCGTGGAACGCTTTCTCGATTGCCAGGATTGGTGATTGAAAGGCCCGGCAGGGGTTCCGCAGGAAATGTCCCTGGCTCAGCGATAGATCCAGCCGTCTTGACCGCCTCGGGGGCCGCCTGAAGGGCGGCCCTTGACAACCTGACCCTTATGCCCAATGTTGGGGGGCGATGCGTGGGCGGAGAATGGGCCGTTTGATGAGGTTCGCCGTGGTCACGGCTGGAATCTGCCTTCTCCTCGAATTCGTGTCGAGACCCGGCTGGTTCCTGGAACGGGGATGCTCCTTCCCACCGCCCGCCCCTGACTCTCACGCCTGTTGCGCACCGGATTCCCCGGCTTCCCCTCAGCCAGCGAAAGATGGCTGCCCTGGCGGTCCCTGCTGCCGGATGGCGCCGGCGATGCCAGCTGAGGCGGCTGTCACGGCGGTCTCCGTCACGGCGCAAGACGTTTCGGCGACGCTCGAGAACGTCCTGCCCGCGGAGCCCGTCAGCGAGCGTCCGCGTCCCGTCCGCGTCACCGCATCTCCCCCGGTCCCTCTGTATTTGCGGCACGCATCTTTTCTCATTTGATACCCCGGCGGTTCGTTTCTCGTTTCCATGGCCGGCCGCGAATCGCCGGCGCCGAGAAAACCAACGAGGTGTTGAATGCGCTTGAGAATTGCGCTGTTTCTTGTCTTCGCCCTCTTCCCGGCTGGGATGCGGGGCGAATCTCCCTTGACACAAACTCAGGGAGAACCGGATCCCGTCCTCGAGGCTCTGGCTGAGGAGGCCCTGGCGCTCGATCCCGATCTTCGGGAAATCCACGAGTCACGGCTGGCCGCGCAAAAAGAAGCGGTCGCGGCCGGCGCGCTCCCCGACCCCATGTTCTCTCTGACCTACGAAAACGACGGAGCCAAACCGTCCCTCGGCGAAGAGGGCATGACGCGTCTCGAACTGATGGCTCAGCAGGCGTTCCCATACCCGGGAACGCAACGCCTCGCCGCTGAGATCGCCAAGAAGGGCGCCAGCCGGATGAGTACCCGCCAGGCACGCCGGGTTCTCACGGTGAAATCCGCCGTCAAGAAGGCCTACGCAGGCCTTCTCGAGGCACGAGAGACCCTCCTCGTCACCACGGAACAGATTTCCATCTGGGAAGGCATGGAGGAAATCACGCGCAGCCGGTATGCCGCCGGACTCGCGAGCCAAAAAGACGTTCTGCGCGCCCAGAGCGAGAGAACACGTCTCGAACGTCAGAAGCGGCGAGACGAGACCGCCGAACGGCTTGCCCTCGTGGAACTGCGGCGGCTCACGGGCCGAAAGGCGGCGAACCCGGTCCGGACCGAACGCCGGCTCAAACCAGGTCTGATTCCAGCTCTTGCGCCCCTCGAAACCCTTCTGAAAACCGCCACCGATGATCTTCCCGAGTTGAAAGACGCCTGGCTCGTCAAAGAACGCGCCCTCCTCTCCGAAGACCTCGCACGGAAGAGTCTCCTCCCTGGTTTTGTTGCCACGGCGGGTTACGGCTACCGCGGGTCGCTTCCCATGATGTGGACCGTGGGCCTCGGCGTCTCCGTACCCTTGTGGGCTTCCGAAAAGCAGAAGCCCCTCATCGAAAGGGCCCGGCACCTCTTTGCCGCCGCCACAGCCGCGGAGGAATCCACCAAGCGGCAGATCCTGGCTCTGACGGAGGAACGCTGGGAACGCCTTCGCCTCCTGGCCGATGAAGCCCTCATCGATGCCGATGGAATCCTCGTCCAGGAAAGGCTTGCCGTCGATGCGTCGCTCGCCACGTTTCAGACCGGCGGGACACCGTTCACCGCCGTGCTCGAGACCCTCAGCACTTACTTCTCCAGCCAGCGCGAGGCCGTTGTGCGCCTGGCAGGCATCGAGAGAGCCATGGCTGATCTCTACGAGTTCTCCCTGGAGAACAGAAGCGCTTCCATGAACCCCCCAACCGAACCCTCGAGCGCCACGACCCCGGGCGCCACTTCCTCCTCCGGAATGTGAGGCTCAAATGAAGAGAATCGTCTTCCTGGCCATCCTGGCTCTCGCCGGCGCACCGTTTCTGACTTCCTGTACCAAGAGCCCGGCCTCCGGGACCGCAACCGCACCGGCCAAGGAAACCTGGCAATGCCCCATGCATCCAGAAGTTGTGAAAGACCACGAAGGCGACTGCCCGATTTGCGGCATGAAACTCGTTCCCGTCGAGGCGTCTTCCTCCCGGCCAGAATCCAGCGGCCCTCCGGCCGGGTTCATTTCCGTTGAAATCGACCCGCGTAAACGCCAGATGCTGGGACTCAAGACCGTCGAGGTGAAACGCGAGCCGTTCGAGACCTCGATTCGGACCGTCGGCCGCGTCACTTACGACGAACGCCGGATCCACCACGTCCACACCCGCTACGAGGCGTTCGTCGAGCACGTCGCGGCAGATTTCACCGGGAAATCCGTGAGAAAAGGGGAGGTCCTGGCGCACGTCTACAGCCCGGAACTCTTCGCGACCCAGAAGGAGTATCTGCTTGCGTTGAAAGCGTCCCGGACCCTCGCGAACTCGACGGTCAGCAACGTGGCCTCCGGCGGGCGGCAGCTCCTCGATGCGGCGCGCCAGCGGCTTCTTCTCTGGGAGATCACTCCCGCGGATATCGAGGCCCTCGAAAAGCGAGGAGAGCCCGTGAAGTCTCTTCCTCTCTACGCGCCAATCTCCGGAGTCGTCATCTCCCGAATGGCCTACCACGGAATGAAGGTCATGCCCGCGGACACACTGTTTGACATCGTGGATCTTTCGAGTGTCTGGGTTCTCGCCGACGTCTACGAGTACGAACTTCCGCGCCTCTCTCTGGGCCAGCGTGGAACCATGACGCTTTCGTACTGGCCGGGCCGTGAGTGGAACGGGACGGTGACCTACATCTACCCGTCGGTTGACGAAAAAACCCGGACGGTCAAGGTCCGGCTGGAGTTCACCAATCCGAGGGGTGAGTTGAAGCCCGAGATGTACGCAGACATCGTTATCAAGCGGGGTGAGAGGGAGGTTCTCTCGATTCCGGATGAGGCAGTCATCGAGAGCGGAACGCGAAAAGTCGTCTTCCTCGCCGGGCAGGAAGGCGTGTTGACTCCGAGAGAGATCACCGTGGGCGACCACGCCGGCGGCCGCTACGAGGTCAAAAGCGGGCTTTCAGAGGGCGATCTCGTGGCGCTCGGGGCCAACTTCCTCCTGGATTCGGAGTCTCGTCTCAAGAGCGCCCTCGCCGCGTTGACTTCGGGAAGCCCTCCGGCTCCTCCCGCAAAACACGAACACTGAGAACGGGAGGAGCGCGTGCTGAAGAAACTCATCCGCTTTTCGGCGGAAAACAAGTACCTCGTTCTCTCTCTGTATGCCATCGCGATCGTCATTGCCATCGGGGTGATCAAGCGAACGCCGCTGGATGCCATCCCCGATCTCTCGGACAGCCAGGTCATCATCTTTTCCCGTTGGGACCGCAGCCCCGACATTCTGGAAGATCAGGTCACCTACCCCGTCGTCACGTCGCTGCTCGGCGCGCCGAAGGTGAAGGCCATTCGCGGCGTTTCTGACTTCGGGTTCTCCTACGTCTACGTCATTTTCGAGGATGGAACCGATCTCTACTGGGCGCGCTCCCGCGTGCTCGAGTACCTCTCCAAGATCCAGGACCGTCTGCCCGAGGGCGTGAAGACGGAACTCGGCCCGGATGCCACGAGCGTCGGTTGGGTCTTTCAGTACGCCCTCGTGGACGAAACGGGAAAGAACGCCATCGAGGACATCCGCTCGTACCAAGACTGGTTCCTCAAGTACGCGGTGCAGTCCGTGCCTGGAGTTGCCGAGGTGGCCACGGTGGGAGGCTTTCAGAAGCAGTATCAGGTGACGATCGACCCCAACACGCTCTCCGCCTACGGCCTCGGAATCGAGGACGTGGCGATGGCGATAAGGAAGAGCAACAGCGAGGCGGGCGGGCGGCTGATCGAGTTCTCTGGACGCGAGTACATGGTGCGCGGACGGGGTTATTTGAAGTCGGCCGCGGACATCGAAAAGGTGGTACTGCGAACCAACGAAAGGGGAACGCCCATCACAATTAAGGACCTCGGGCGCGTGACGCTCGGACCCGAGATCCGCCGGGGCGTGACCGACCTCGACGGCAAGGGGGATGCCGTTGGCGGCATCGTCGTCATGAGGAGCGGCGAAAACGCTCTGAACGTCATCGAGCGCGTGAAGAAGAAGTTGAAAGACATCGAACCCTCGCTACCCGAGGGCTTGAAGATCGTGACAACCTACGATCGCTCTGAACTGATCAACGAATCGGTCGGCAACCTGAAGGGGAAACTCGTCGAGGAGATCCTCATTGTCTCGATCGTCATCCTGATCTTCCTGTGGCACGTTCCGAGCGCCGTCGTCCCGATCATCACGATTCCCGTCTCGGTGCTCTTGGCGTTCATCCCGTTCCAGGCAATGGGGCTCGACATCAACATCATGTCGCTCGGCGGCATTGCCATCTCGATCGGCGTTCTCGTCGACGGAGCCATCGTGGAGGTGGAGAACGCCTACAAGAAGCTGCAGGAATGGGAGGCGAACGGGCGGCAAGGAGACGTCCACGCCGTGCGTCTCGAGGCGCTCCTCGAGGTAGGACCGGCCGTCTTCTTCTCTCTTCTTGTCATCGCCGTTTCGTTCTTGCCCATCTTCACCCTCGTCGATCAGGAGGGCCGCCTTTTCACGCCGCTCGCGTGGTCGAAGAACCTTGCCATGGCGATCGCGGCGTTTCTGGCCGTCACCCTCGACCCGGCGCTGCGCATGCTGTTTACGCGGATGGACCCCTTCCGCTTCCGTCCCCGATGGCTCGCATGGGGTGTCAATCAAATCGCTGTCGGGAAGTACTACTCTGAGGAAAAGCACCCCATCAGCGTGTTTCTGCAGCGGATCTACGAACCCGTGTGCCGGGCCGTGCTCCGGCATCCGTGGGGCACGATCAGTCTTGCGCTTCTGACCCTCGGAGCCACCGTTCCCGTCTACATGAAGCTCGGTTCGGAGTTCATGCCGCCGCTCTACGAGGGCTCGATTCTTTACATGCCCACCACGCTCCCGGGCATCTCGGTGACAGAAGCGGAGCGCTTGCTCCAGGTGCAAGACCGCATCCTGGCGTCGTTTCCGGAAGTCGAGCGTGTCTACGGCAAGGCCGGACGGGCCGAGTCATCGACCGACCCGGCTCCGTTTTCGATGATGGAGACGACCGTCATCCTCAAGCCAGAGAGCGAGTGGCGGAAGAAGGATCAGTGGTACACCGCGTGGGCGCCCGGGTGGCTCGCTTCCATGCTTCGCCCTTTCTGGAGAGACCGCATCACGCACGAGGAACTCGTTCACGAGATGGACCGGGAGATGCAAATCCCCGGCGTCACGAACGCCTGGACGATGCCCATCAAGGGCCGCATCGACATGCTTTCGACGGGAATCAGAACGCCCATTGGCATCAAGATCTTTGGTTCGGACCTTGCGGAGATCGAACGTATCGGGGGCGAGATCGAGAAGGCCGTGAAGGAGATCCCGGCGACACGATCCGCCTTTGCGGAGAGAGTGGCCGGAGGTTACTTCGTCGATTTCGACCTCAACCGGGATGCCCTGGCGCGCTACGGCCTCACCGTGGCGGACGCCAATTCGGTGATCATGACAGCCATCGGTGGCGAGGCCGTCACGACGGTCATCAAGGGGCGCGAGCGCTACACGGTGAACGTCCGCTACCCGAGGGAGTTGCGTGAGGACATCTCACGCCTCGAGCGTGTTCTCGTGCCGGTGATGGGCGGGGAAACGCAGGTTCCGCTCGGGCAGATCGCGTCCATCAGGCTCACTCAGGGGCCATCGATGATAAGGAACGAGAACGGCCTCCTCGCGGGCTATGTGTACGTCGATTTCGACACCTCGAAAGAAGACGTCGGGCACTTCGTCGAGCATGCGAAGAGTGTGGTGAACGGCCAGGTCACGCTGCCTTCCGGGTACACGCTGGTCTGGAGCGGGCAGTACGAGAACATGATCCGGGTGAGGGAACGGTTGAAGATCGTCATCCCGGTCACCCTCGTCCTGATCTGGCTTCTGATGTACGCCAACACGAAATCGGCGATGAAGACGATGATCGTCGTTCTCGCGGTGCCGTTCTCGATCATCGGAGCCGTCTGGTTCCTGTACCTCCTCGATTACAACCTCTCCATCGCGGTCTGGGTCGGGATGATTGCCCTCATGGGGCTCGATGCGGAAACGGGGATCTTCATGCTCCTGTTCCTCGATCTCGCGCACGATGACGCAAAGGCAAAAGGGCTCTTGCGGAACCGGGCAGACCTCGTTGAAGCCATCATCCACGGCGCGGTGAAGCGCGTGCGGCCCAAGGCGATGACGGTGTTCTCGGCCTTCATCGGGCTCTTGCCAATCATGTGGTCGACGGGCGCGGGTTCAGACGTGATGAAGCGGATTGCGGCACCGATGGTGGGCGGGCTCGTGACGTCGTTCCTTCTCGAGTTACTGGTGTATCCGGCGATCTACATGCTGTGGAAGATGTGGCAGCTGGAGCGGCAGCACCCCGTGGTGTGAGCTATTTCCGGGGCCGGCTCCTCTTCGCTCGATCTGAGAGAATCGGAGCCGGGGAGGCTGTGTGGAATGACGAGTGTTGATGGGCGCGAGAACCCAGGGCCGCCCGTGGCGGAACCGGGAGCTTGTTGAAATGCGGATCCTCCACACCTCGGACTGGCATCTGGGGCAGACGCTTCACTTCTTCGAGCGGACACACGAGCACCAGATCTTTCTCGCCTGGCTCCTTGACCTTCTCGAGTCGGAGAGGGCCGATGCCCTGCTCGTTTCCGGGGACGTTTTTGACGTCGCGAACCCGTCCTCTTCCTCCCAGCGGCAGTTCTACGAGTTCTTGACTGGGGCACGAAGACGGATGCCGCGGCTCGCCATCGTGGTCATCGCTGGCAATCATGACTCGCCGGCACGGCTCGAGGCCCCTACACCCTTTTTGAGAATTCTCGACGCCGAGGTTCTCGGACAAGTCCCCCGCACCCCGGAAGGAGGGCTGGGGGTGGACCGTCTCGTCGTTCCGCTCAAGGGACCGTCAGGGGAAACCGAGGCGTGGTGTCTCGCGGTTCCGTTCTTGAGGCTCGGTGATGTCCCGAGGGTGGAAACAGACGGGGATGCCTATCTGGAAGGAGCCGCGGCTCTTTACCGCTCGGCGCTCGAGGCCGCGCTCCTGAAAAGGGAAAAGGGACAGGCAATTATTGCCATGGGGCACTGCACTCTTCCAGGAATGAAGACTGTCGAGTCGGAGAGGCCTCTCGTCTTTGGCGGACTCGAGGCCCTGCCAGAGACGGCCTTCTCGGACGAGATCTCTTATGTCGCGCTGGGGCACCTGCACCTGGCGCAGCACTCCAGGAACCGGCCGCACGTGCGTTATAGCGGCAGCCCCATCCCGCTCTCGTTCTCCGAAATGGCGTACCGCCACCAGGTCGTCCTGGTGGATCTCGAAAAGGGGCTTGTCCAAAATATCCGTCAGATTCCGGTGCCGCGGCCCGTCGAGTTCCTTCGCTGTCCAGCGGCTGCTCTTCCCCTTGAAGAGGCGCTGGGTGCTCTTGCCAAACTCGAGCGGCCACACCTTCCCCATGACCAGCAACCCTTCCTCGAAGTCCCGGTTCTCGTGGACGGACCGCAAGTCGACCGCCGGTCACGTATCGAGGAGGTTCTTCGCGACAAGCCTGTCCGTCTGGCAAAGATCACAACCGTGTCTCCACAGCAGTCAGAAGGCGGGACAGCCCCTTTGGCGCAATCTCTCGATTCCCTCAGGCTCGACCCTGAAACCGTATTCGGCAGCCTGTACCAGCGGAAATATGGCGCGGGCCCCCCCGCGCCAATCCTGCACGCATTCGCAGAACTTGTTTCGGAAGCTCACCGGGAGGGCGAGTGAAGATTCTCGCGATTCGGGGGAAGAACATCCTCTCCCTCGAGGAATTCGCCATCGATTTTCAAAGAGAGCCCTTGTGCTCCGCGGGGCTTTACGCCATCACCGGACCCACCGGGGCCGGCAAGACGGCCATTCTCGATGCCATGTGCCTGGCCCTCTACGACAAGACCCCCAGGCTCGGGGCCGCTCCCGCCGCGAAAGAGAAGGGTCTCCCGGATGCCGGGACCGAGACCTTGACCCAGCGCGACCCAAAAACCTTACTTCGAAGAGGAGCTGTCGAGGGTTTTGCCGAAGTCGATTTCCGGGGGATGGACGGAGCGAACTACCAGGCGCGATGGATGGTGCACCGGGCGAACCGGGACCCGCGAGGACCGACTCAGAAGACAAAACGCACCCTCAGAAAGCTCCCGGACGAGAGCCTTCCCGGTACAGATCAGAAAAGGGAGATTCAGGACTTGATCGACTCCCTCACCGGTCTGAGGTTCGAAGAGTTCACGCGTTCAGTCCTCCTGGCGCAGAACGAGTTCGCAAGCTTTCTCAAGGCCAAGGACGACGAACGTTCCGAGTTGCTCCAGACGCTCACGGGAAGCGAGATCTTCGAGAAGATCTCCCGGCTGGCTCACGAGAGGAACAACGTTTCGAAACAAGAACTCGCCGTCCTCGAGGCGCAGATCGCAGGCGAGGCCCCTCTCGATGAGGCCGGGAGAGAGGCCCTCGCCTCCGAGAAGGCCCTTCTCCACTCCCTGCTTCTCGAACTCGGCAAGAGAGACCGGGATTTGAAGACTGAACTCCTCTGGTTCACCGAGCGGGACCGTCTCGAGACGGGCCAGATACGGGCCAGCGAGGACGTTTCCCGGGCGAACGCCGCGCTTCATGCCGCCGCGGAAAGGCGGTGGCACCTCGAGCGGGTCGAGAGCGTGCAGCCCGCGCGGCTGGTCATGCTCGACATGGACCGGACGGCTGGCCAGGAAAAGGAGAGCCAACTGGCTCTGGAGAGCATGAGGGAGGCGGAAGCCGTTGCACAGATGGCCGCCGCAAAAGCCGCTTCTTTGCGCGAGGAGGCCGAGTCTCGTCTCGATGCCGCGGAGGTCCTTGCGCAAAGGACCGAACCTCTTCTTAAGAAGGCCCGCGAGTTCGAGACCGAGATCAGCGTGCTCGAACCTCGTCTTGCAAACGCGAGAAAAGACTTGGCCCGGGCGGTGGAAGCCGCGAGAAAAGCCCGTGAGAGTCTCGATGGGAATCGCCAGAACCAAGAGAAAACAAAAGTGAGCCTGAAGGCTAGTGAGGAGTGGTTGGGCGCGCACCCCTCGCATGGAATCTTGGCGGGAAATTGGTTGCTGACGGCGTCCCTTCTCGACCAGGCGGCAGATGCGGAGAAGGAACTGCGAAAGGCCGGTGTGGCCGTTGCGCGCCTTGCGGAGAAGCAGACAGCCCAGCAAGAGGAGTTGAAGAACGCCTCGCAGGCAGTCGAAAAAGCAAGAGCCATCTCTGAAAAAGCCAACCTCGCTTCGGCGCGAACGGAAGAGAGGGCGCGCTCGTTTGATCTTGCCGCTCTGGAGGAAAAGCAGCATGCCCTGCATTCCAGGCGGACGCAGCTCGAGTCGGCACGCTCGAAGTGGAACGCGGTTCTCTCGGCGCGGGAACAGAGGGGCAACGCCGAGCAGCAGCGAGAAGAGACCCTGGAAAAGATCGAAAGCTGCAACCAGAAGGTTCAAATGGCCGTGGCCGCGCGTCCAGAAGCCGAGGCTTCCTTCATGCGTGCTCAGGAACTCTGGAAGATCTCTTACGACGCCTGTCAGGAAGGGGCCGAATCCTTGAGGTCCACGTTGAGGGAAGGGACCCCCTGTCCGGTTTGCGGCTCGAGGGAGCACCCGTATGCCGCTGAATCACCGCGGCTGCTGGGCCTGCTGGCGGAACTGGAAAAGGACCGCGACACCAAGAAAACCCATCTCGAGACGCTGACGCGAATAGAGGAGGTAGAGAAGAAACTGGCGGCGGGACTTGGCGAGACCCTCGAGAAGCTCGACAGCTCCATGGCGGAAGTCAGGCGGAGACTGCAGAAGGCTCACGAAGACTGGCACCGCTTGGCCATTGCCGGAGACGTTCAGGGCGTTCCAGAGTCGTCCCTTCTGGACTGGATCTCTGCTCGCTCGGAGGAGGCCGAAGCAGGCTTGAACGCGGTGCGGGAGGCTCTCAAGGAAGCCTTTGCGGTTTCCAGGGAGGCGGACTCGGCGCGAAAAAGGGCAAAAGGGTTCAGCGAGGCGCTGGAGGAAGCCCTCACGAGAAAGGTACGGGCAGAGGACACTCTCGAGAACTCGAGACGAGAACGTGGGGAAGTAGAACGGCGCAAGCAAGAACTTACCGCCGCGCTCGCCCACCGCCTCGAACAGGCTGGCGCTCTTGGTCTGATGGACGCGGGTGGCCCCGGCTGGAAGGAATCGTGGATGTCTGGTCCGGCGCTTTTCCGTGCGGCCCGGGTTCGCGACGTAGACCTCTGGAACGAGAAACGGGGCGAGTCGAGGACCCTTGCAAGAGCACTCGAGGATCTGGAAAAGGAAGAGAAGAATCTCGAGGCGGCTCTTTTTGGAAAAGAAGAAGCAGAACAGAAGGAGAGAGATGCCTGCCAGGCACTCGAGAAGGACGTTGAGAACGCGCGGCAGAAGCGGGCTGTCTTGTTTGCTGGTTCGGACTTCGCCCTGCTCGGCACCGGCGCGATCGAAACCCGTCTTCGAGAAGGAATTCGATCGGGAAGAGAGTTCCTGAAACAGCAGCGCACGCATGCGGAGAGGCGTGCAGAGGAGTTGGCGGGGAAACAGGAGGCCCGGACCCGGGCGGAAAGGAGCCTGGCGGATGCGAAAGCAGAGGTTTCGCGGGCCGCGACCCAGCTGGGAGCATGGATGGCGTCGTTTAACTCCACGCAGGGTGCCTCTCTTCATCCGCTAGGGGAGGCGGAGCTTCGGCGCCTCCTGGGCCGGGGCCCCACCTGGATTGCCTCCGAACGGAAAGCCCTGCAGGACCTCGAATCCGCGGCCGAGGCCGCCCGGGCGGTTCTGAGGGACCGTTCGTCAAAACTCGCCGAACACGAGGCCACAAGGCCCGGCAGCAAGTCACGGGAAGACGTTCTCAAGGAAGAGCACGAGCTTTCGGAGAAGATGCAGACCGCCACCGGGAAGAAAGCCGCGACCGAGATTCGTCTTCTGGAGGATGAGCGCTGCCGGGCCCGTCTTGTCGCGCTGCGGGAGAAACTCGAGGCGCAGAGGAGCCGGACTTCGGTGTGGGCGCAAGTTCACGATCTCATTGGCTCTCATGACGGCAAGAAATTCCGGAACTTGGCCCAGCAGATGACGATGGATGTGCTCCTGAGCTACGCGAACCTTCATCTCAAGGTGCTGGCTCCGCGGTACCGGCTGGAGCGCGTCAAGGAGACGCTCGGGCTTCTGGTTGCCGACCAGGAAATGGGAGACGAAATCAGGAGTGTGCATTCACTCTCGGGAGGCGAATCGTTTCTTGCGTCGCTTGCGCTGGCCCTGGGGCTTGCGTCGCTCTCGTCCGAGCGCGTCTGTGTGGAATCGCTTTTCATTGACGAGGGCTTTGGAAGTCTCGACGAGAAGACCCTGTCCGTTGCCATGGAAGCGCTGGCACGCCTCCACACCCAGGGGCGAAAGGTCGGTGTGATCTCGCACTTGATCGACATGACGGCCGAGATCCCGGTTCGAATCGAAGTGAAGAAGATGAGTGGCGGCCGGAGCAAGGTCGTGATGCGCGAGACAGGAGGGGGCTAGGCGGCCACGAGACCCGCTGATGGGTTTTTGTCACGCGGTCCTTTCGTGGTAAGAGGTTCGAGCAAGGAGGAGGGATCCAGGATGGATTGGAGACTGCCGCTCAGGCCCGAATGCGATTTTGATGTGAGTCCGAGGGCTCCGTTCACCCGGGAGCGGCCCCTCGGAGAAGCGGTTGGCGAGATCCCGGAAGCGTTCCGCGGCCGGATTTTGGTCGACACGATTCATGATGGCGACTGGATTCCCCCGGAGTACCTCGTCCGCCGGGACGGCAGCGCAATCGAACCCGCGGGAATCAGGTCTTACTTCGAGATCGACCGGGACTGGGGCGCGGGTCTGGTGGCCGCCCGGCTCGCGGGCGCGCTCGGGCTTTCCGAGTGGTACCGGGTGAATGTCGCGCGGGTTCTCATGGACTATGGACGCTTCCCTGGAAGCACGACCGAAGGCGCCGATTACCTGAGCCGGTTTGCCATCAACTATCCCTTTTCTAACTGGTTGAGCCATGACCAGAAGCGCCGGGTTCTCGAGGAGCAATACGACGCCTGTTCCACCGGCATGGAAAGGGCCATTGCGGGAAAGAAGATCAAGCTTGCCTGCCACACCTACGATCGCAGGAACCCGTCTGGAACGCTCCGGCCTCACGTCAGCCTCGTCACGAGGAGCCTCGCTTATCAGAGAGACAGCCGGATGCCGGTGGGCGTGTTCGATCCCCTCTATCCGGACATGCTGGCCGAATTCACAGCGGACCGGATTCTCACGGACAGAATCTCTCTCGATCTCGAAAAAGCGGGGATCCCGGTTGCTCACAATTATCCTTACTGTCTGCCCGAGGGGAGCATCGAGGTCAGGGCCCAGGTGTGGTGCTTTTTCGACTATGTGAGGAAGCAGTTCCAGGCGGAGCGGCCGGGGACGGTTTCTGATCCGGCCTACCGGGCCGTCTGGGAGATGCTTCTTGACACGAACCGGCGCAGCACGGAATCAGATGCTCTGCGCAGTTACCTTCACTTTTTCCGCCAGCCGCCCGCGGGGCTCGAGGAGATGTTCCAGCGGGTCCGGGACGCATACGAGGACGTGAAGGCGAAGATCGAATCCCATAAGAGAAGAATCGTCACCGAGTACCGCTACTCGGAAGAGCGGCTGAGCACGATCGCCATCGAGGTGAGAAAAGACCTCGTCTGGGAATTAACGGACGACGACCGGCCCGTTCGCCCGCGGCCTGATGTGGCCGGCCGAATCGCGGAGGCCATCGCGGCGGCGGTTCTTCGCTACCTTAAGGAAGATCGCCCCGAAAGAAAGAGCCGGGTGGTGACTCTCGGGTTTCTCGAGCCGGCGGAGAGCTTCGCCGAGCTACCGGACTGACGCCTCCTGACTGCGCGCGGCCGCCTTCTTTTTCCGTGGTGCCGGACGGGCCGCGGCATTCGTTACGGCTGCCGCGAGCGCCGCCTCTGGAATGAGAGTTCTGGGCGTGTAGAGTTCGAGATCCGAGGCGGGAGCGTCGAAGCCGCAGTCTTCCTTCTCACAGACGAAGAATGGGCCCGCCTTCCGGTCTCTGACGAGCAGGTAGGGGGAGCCGCACAGGGGGCACGTCTTGGGCACGGGCCGGACTCTGAAGTTCCTCCCGCATGTTGGGTAGTTCGAGCAGCCGTAGAAGGGGCCAAAGCGGCCCTTTCTGACGAGGATTTCGCCGGTCTTGCAGTCTGGGCAGTGAACCCCGGTCATGGTGACGGCTTTCGGGGGCCGGTACTTGCATGTGGGGTAGTTCGAGCAGGCGATCCAGTCGCCGAAGCGTCCGTGCTTCTTTACGAGTGGACCCTGGCAGACGGGGCACATTTCGCCTGTCGGTTCGTCCCTGCGGGCTTCCGCCTTGCCATCCGCGGCGACCTTGACGGGGACCGTATTCCGGCAAGCCGGGTAGGCGCTGCACCCCAGAAACGATGTCCCGTCACGGCCAGCCCGCAGTTTCATGGGGCTGCCGCACTCGTCGCACGTTTGCCCCTCGAGTTCCGTGGCATCGATCGTGTCTTCTTCCGGTTCCGGCAGGTCAATGGTGAACTGGCAGTCCGGGTACCCCCCGCACGCGATGAAGAGACCGGCTTTCCCCATCCGGAGCTTCAGCGGGTGTCCCGTCTTCGGGCAGAGGTCTTCCCCAGGCAGCCCTTGCGGAAGCGGAAAGTCCGGGAAGAGCTTCCGGACGTCCCGAAGTGGCAGGCCGGCCTTGAGAGACACCATCTTCGTCTTGGCCTGCTCCCGGTCGCTCGCGAACTTCCCATCGAATTCTGAAAGGGCTGTTTGCCAGTTGAGCGATCCCTCTTCCACGGCGTCCAGTTCTTCTTCCATGCGCGCCGTGTACTCGGGCTGGAAGAAGTTGTCGAACCCCTCTTTCATGAGGGCGACGACGAGCCAGCCGAGGAGTGTGGGAACAAAACGGCGGTCCTTTTTCCGCACGTAATGCCGGTCTTCGATTTTCCGCAAGATCTCGGCATAGGTGGATGGCCGCCCGATTCCGTTTTCCTCCAGGAACTTCACGAGGGACGCCTCGTTGAACCGGGGTGGCGGCTGTGTCTCGTGAGCTTCGGCTTCAGCCGAAACGAGCGAAAGGACGTCTCCCTTCTTGAGGGCCGGAAGGCGTGTCTTGGAGGTGTCCTCCTCGGTTTCCTCGCCCTCGCCTGGCTTTTCTTCTCCCTCTGCCTGCCCGTAGACACGCAGGAAGCCCGGGTCTTTCAGCACCGAACCCGTGGCTCTGAGGGTCGCGGTGTCCGGGCTGTTTTCCCGAAAGGCTCCGATTTCGGCCGTGGTGACCTCGCTGACCGCGGCCGTCATTTGAGACGCGACGAAGCGGTTCCAGATGAGTCTGTAGAGTTTGAGTTCATCCGCCTGCAGGGAGTGCGCCACAGCTTCTGGCGGCAGGTCCATCGACGTGGGGCGAATGGCCTCGTGGGCGTCCTGAGCATCTTTCTTCTGCCGGAACCTGCGGGCCTCGGGTGGCAAGGCCTCGCTCCCGTAAGTCTTGCCGATGTAGGCCCGGACCGCGGAGAGCGCCTCGTCCGCGATGCGGGTCGAGTCGGTTCTCATGTAAGTGATCAACCCGATGGTGCCGCGGTCGCCAATCGTCTTGCCCTCGTAGAGCCTCTGGGCCAACTGCATGGTCTTTCTGACGGTGAAGTTCAGATTGCGGGCAGCGGCTTGCTGGAGCTTGGGCGTGGTAAACGGGGGAACGGGGTTTGAGCGCCGTTCCTTGGAGTCGACGGAAAGGACTGAAAACTGGGAGTTCCTGACGTGGTCCAGGGCCTCCGTGGCGGTCTCGCGGGTGCCGAGGCGCGGGTCGTTTCCATCGAACTTCAGCTTGCTCCCTCTCCACGTGGTGAGGCGGGCGGGGAAGGGCCCGTTTTCCTTTGTCAGCATCACCGGGATGGAGAAATAGGGAATGGCAATGAAGCGGTTTCTCTCGGCCTCGCGTTCCACGATGATCCGCAGCGTCACCGTCTGAACGCGCCCGGCGGAGAGGCCCCGCCAGACCTTGGACCAGAGCAGGTCCGACACTTCGTAGCCGACGAGCCGGTCGATGATGCGCCGGGCCTGCTGGGCGTTGACCCGGTTCTGGTTGATCTCCCCGGGCTGACCGATGGCGCGAGACACCGCGGACTTCGTGATTTCGTGGAACTCCGCCCGGTGAAAACGGGCGTCGGGGGCCGCGTGCTTGAGGAGTTCCTCCAGGTGCCAGCAGATGGCTTCTCCCTCGCGGTCAGGGTCCGCCGCCAGAAAGACGTCTTCGGATTGCTTGGCGAGTTTTTTCAACTCGGCGATGGTTTTCTGCTTGCCCGGGAGAATCTCGTACTCGGGCTGGTATCCATGTTCCCGGTCCACGGAGAGACCTTTTTTGGGCAGGTCGCGGACGTGTCCGTAACAGGCGGCGACGTGGAAGTCCCTTCCGAGGAATTTCCCCAGGGTCGAGGCTTTTGCCGGAGATTCGACGATGACGAGCGATTTAGCCATCAGGCTTGACACCTTGCCATGAAATCAGGATTTTTCCCGCCGCCTCACGAATACGGCGCCGGGGAGGGGTGAAACGAGGCCCTCGAGTTCGAGGGCTACCAGGGCGGACGCAAGACGGGCGACGGGCAGGCCCGTCGCGGCCATGAGAGTATCGGCATCCTTGGGTTCTGTCTCGTCGAGCCGGGAGAAGACGAGAGCGGCGTCGGGATCCAGTTGCGGTGCGAGAACCTGTTCTTGCGGGTTGAAAGTCGCGGAAGCCGTTCGTGAGCGGCTGAAAGACCCAAGTTCCGCCAGGATGTCGTTCTCGTTGCGTACGAGAATGGCACCATCTTTCAGAAGCCCGTTGGAGCCTTCGGTTTCCGAGAGCAAGACGGATCCAGGAACGGCTCCGACGTCGCGGCCAAACTCGCCCGCCAGCCGCGCCGTGATGAGAGACCCGCTCTTTTCACGGGCCTCCACGACGACGACCATCCGGCTGAGACCGGCCAGAATCCGGTTTCTCACCGGGAAATGGAACGGCTTCGGGGGTGTCCCGGGGGGAAACTCCGAAAGCACGGCGCCTTTTTCGAGCATCTGGGTCAGCATCTTCTCGTGCTCGGGCGGGTAACAGACGTCGATCCCGCAACCGAGGACGGCGATGGTACACCCCTCTTTCTCGATCACGGATTTGTGAGCCATTCCGTCGACGCCGCGCGCAAACCCGGAAACCACGGTGACCCCGGCACGGGCCAGGCCCGAGGCCAGCCGGCGGGTGACCTCGAGGGCCTGCCTGGTGGCCACGCGCGACCCGACGAGAGCAACGGCCGGAGCCAAGGAGAGAGGACACCCCCTGATAAAGAGGACGGGGGGAGGATCAGGAATCTCGCGAAGAAGTGCCGGGTACTCCGGATCAACCAGGCCCACCACGCGCCCGCTGACTTTCTCGAGCTTCTGGCGGGCGGCCCGTGTCTCGGGGGTTTCGTCTGTCTTCAGCAACGGGAGGATGGCGTCCTCGGGCTCGCCAGAACGCTCGCTGGCCTCCCCAGGAGACAGTCTGGTCACGGCCCGCTCATCTCCCAGCTCCAAAAGGAGCCGCCGGGCGGCGCGAAGCGTTGCGGCCCTGGAATTCATCGCCCACGAGAGTCCAATCTGGGGGTCGATTTCCGTGCTCCTTTCCTGGTTCGCTTCTTGCTTCGGCTCCTGGCCGAAGCACGCGACTATAATTCGGTTTCGCGCCGTGAGAGCAAGACAACTCAGATTCCAGCGTCTGTCCTTCGTTTTTGCCGTTCTCGTTTTCCTTTCGGGGTGTGCCTCGAATCCGAAATCGAACGACTGGGAAGACCAGAAGTCCTACGGAGCCTCAATGGCTGGCCGGGGTTTCTGGCGCGAAGCCCTTTTCAGATTCGAACGGGCCAACGAGTTGAAGCCTAATGACGCTGAAATTCTGAACAATCTTGGCGTCGCCTACGAAGCCCTGGGTGAGTCGGCCAAGGCCCTCGCGGCCTACCGGCGCGCTCTCGAGTTGAGTCCGGACGACACTCAGATAAAGAGGAACTATGCCCGGTTTGCCGAGTACTACGCGGGTGCCCAGCGCACGGCGACAACGCCCCCGGTGGTGAGATGATGAGGAAAAGGTTCTCCATTGTCCCCGGACTCCGGGCCCTTCTTCTTCTGCCGCTCCTTTTCTCGGGGCCCGTTTTCGCGGGCTCGAAAGAAGTCAAGCTGAAGCTGCCGCTCCGGCCCAAGCTTGCGGTGACCGGCCGCGAACGGATCGCCCTGGCCCCCTTCATCGTGGCGTCGCAGCTTTCCGAGCGGAAAGATGCGAGCCGCTACCGCGACCTCAACCTCGATGTCGAATTCCGGCGGTTCCTGGGCAAGCAACTGGCCCGGCGCACGAAGATGACGGTGGTCACCATGCCCGCCGACGTCAAGTTGCCGTCTTCCAGTTTGAAGGATCTGGGCGAGAACGCTGATTTCTGGCGTTCTCTCGGCACCCGGACGAGCACGGATATCCTGCTTTCGGGCATCATCGATTTCAAGATAGAGGACCGGTCCGGATACAAGACTCAGGAGTACACCAGCCGGATCGATGGGCAGCGGTACTTCACTCAGGTCCTCGTCGAGGCAACGGGTTTCATTTTCGAGGTGACCATTGCCGCCTTCGATGGCCGCACGGGCGCGAAGCTCTTCCAGGAGACTTTCAAGGACACCAAGGAGAAACCGCGCCGCTCCGTGGACGAGATGGCGAGCCTTTTCGAAAACCTGTTTTCCCTCGAAAACCAGCTTTTGGGCCTTTTTGTCGTCCGTGAAAGGGAAGCCAACCGTTATGTTTTCGACTGAAGCACGGCGGGGGGTCTCCCCGATCGCACTCCTGGCAGCTCTCGCATCGCTTTTCCTGGGCTCTTGCGCCCTGGCGGAAGGCCAAAACAAAATCGTTTACGACAAGTTCACGTGGAAGATCTACTCGTCGACCCACTTTCAAATCCACTACTACGACCGCGGTGAGCCCTCGCTACAAAAAGTGGCCTCGATGGCGGAATCGGCCTACGACGAACTCTCCCGCCGGTTCAACTTCCAGATTCCAAAACAGATTCCCCTCATCTACTACACGTCCCACGCGGAGTTCGAGCAAAACAACGTCATTCTGAATTTCATCCCCGAGGGAGTGGGCGCTTTCGCCGAAGCGGCACGCAACCGGATGGTTTTGCCGATTGACCTGCCCGACGCCAAGCTCCAAGCCCTTATCCAGCACGAACTGACGCACATCTTCCAGTACGAGATCCTCTTCGGCGGGCGCCTCGGCCGGGTACTCACCTCCAACGCCCCCACCTGGTTCATGGAAGGGATGGCTTCCTATTTCGCAAAGGACGAGGACGAGAAGGACAAGATGTTTCTCCGGGATGCCGTCAACTCTGACCTCATCCCGGCGATCACACGCGCGAACATCGCGGGTTATGGAGCCTACCGTTACGGGCACGCCGTTTTCGACTTCATCGAATCCGAGTGGGGACCGGACGCCGTCAGGGAATTCGTGTTCGAGTTCCGGTCGTTTTTGGGCCGGGATATCTCAACGGCCCTGAAGCGGACGTTCGACATCGAGTCCGACGAGTTCGACCTGCGGTTCCGGCGCTACCTGAGAAGAAAGTACCTTCCTCTCCTCGCCACGAAAGGGGAAGCCTCGGAATATGGTCAGCGTTTTCGCATCGGGAGCCCGGAAAGACCTTCGTTTGAAGTCGGGGCCGCACCATCTCCATCAGGAGATTTCGTGGCAACGATGACGACTCAAAAGGACGATGTCGACATCGCGCTGATCGCGGTGAGGAACCGCAAGCTCTACAAGAACCTGACGGCCGGGCGGACGACGAAGTACGAGTACATCTCGGCTCAGTTCCTGACGATGGCTCCCGAGAGCGGGCAGGATCTTGCCTTCGCCCCGGACGGTGACCGCATCGCGGTCTTTGCGCGGCGCGAGAGGGGCCGGCAGCTGTTCATCTTCTCCGCCCGCTCCGGAAAACTCATCCAGCGCGTCCCGGTTTACGCCGATATGCCCCTTTCACCGGCTTTCTCGCCAGACGGGCAGAAGGTCTACTTCTCGGGCATTGCAAGGAACTCGCGCGATATCTTCGTTCTCGATCTCGAAACCAGGGCCGTCACGAACCTCTCAAACGATGAGGCTTACGACACCGCTCCCGCGGTCTCACGGGATGGCCAGTACATCTACCACTCGAAGATCGTCTCGGGCCTCAACAAGATCGTCCGTTTCCCGCTGGACGACCCTTCAAAGGTTCAGCAGGTAACTTACGGAGAGGGCAATGACGAGGACCCGGCGTTTTCCATGGATGGCTCGCGCCTTCTCTTTTCTTCCACCAGAAACGGCGGAATTCACAATATATATGCCCAAGATCTGAAGACGGGGGAGCTTTACCAGTACACCGATGTCATCGGCGCGGCCATCACTCCCGCGGCCATCATTGGCCAGGATGGGCAAGAGCGGATCGTCTTTTCTGGGTTCCAGGCACAACGTTTCCAGCTCTACATGGCGGATGCGCGCAAGCCTGTAAAGAAGCTCGACGAGAAAGCGGGTGAGCCACGGCTCCTGATGCCCGATATCGTGGCCGGTTTCGTGCCAGCAATCGAGGTCAGTATCGACCCCGAAAAGACAAAACCGGTTCCCAAGTTCAAGTTCTTCCTCGAGAACGTGGGGTTCACGGCCGCGATCAACTCCGACAACACGTTCACCTCCTCGGTCCGCCTCGACTTCTCAGACTACCTCGGTGATAAGCGGGGCTTCTTCCTTTTTGAGTCGATCTCCGGCTACTCGAATTTCTATCTTGGTTACTTCAACCTCTCCCGCCGTTTCCAGTGGGGGGCCCAGATTTACGATATCCGCACGTATTACGTCGGAGTTTCCACCCAGGGCGAGATCGTACAGGCGAACCGCATCTTCAAGGAAACTGGTATCAAGGGTTACGGAATCTACCCCCTCTCACGGTTCACACGGGTTGACGCAAACGCCGGGTTCATCAGCCGGACCCTGGACGTTCCGTACCTCGTGCGGAACGACGACGGAACCCAGTACCAGTACTTCGAACAGCGGTCGGATAACGTCCCGACGGGCGGCGTGGGCTTCTCCTATGACGCGACTCGCTACCAGTCATTCGGCCCCTCCGGCGGCCGGCGTGTCGATCTGAACTACCAGTACACGCCAGACTTCTCGGATGGGGGCACGCTCACCCAGGACATCGTTCTGGATGCGCGCGCCTACGTGCCCATTTCCCGGCGAAACCTCTTTGCTTTCAGGCTTTTTGGCGGTCATTCCACCGGAAATGCCCCCACCGTCTACTACTTCGGCGGAACCGACACCCTCCGCGGCTACGATTACCGCACCCTGATCGGGAATAGCATCATCTACCTGAACTCCGAGTTTCGGTTCCCGTTGATCGATCTCGTGGCCTTCCCCTTCATCGCATTCCAGGGAGTCCGGGGCCGGATCTTCCTCGACGTCGGCGGGGCCTGGTTGCAGGACGAGTCGTTCCAGTTCTGGGATGGAGAAAACAACCGTCTGAAGGATGGCCGGGCCGCCTACGGGGCCGGCGTGTCGATCTACTTCCTCGGATTGCCCTGGAATATCGACTTTGCAAGACAATGGGATTTTTCCAAAAGCCTCAGCGGCTGGCAAACGACCTTCTACGTGGGGTTGACCTTCTGAAATCTCACTTCCTGTGACATGAATCACGTACTTTCCAGGGGGATATGAGACCCGGTCTGTCCCACGGGCCGGAGTCGAGGCATAATTCTGCCCGGTGCGAATCAGAGTATTGGGTGCCTACGGAGGCTCGACTCCCAGGCATCGTCAGACATCGTTCCTGCTCAACGATACTGTTGCCCTGGACGCCGGGGCGCTGACTGAGGCCTTGACGCTCGAGGTTCAGTCCGAGATCCGGGCGATCGTCGTGACGCATTCCCACATGGATCACGTGGCTTCCCTGCCATTTCTGGTGGAAAACGTGTTCGGCAGGACCAAGGGCCCCATAGAAGTGGTTGCGCCGAGAGATGTCGTGAACTCCCTTCAGCGTCATCTCTTCAACGACGACCTGTGGCCCGACTTTACGAGGATTCCCAATCATCTCTTGCCGACCGTCACGTTCCGTCCCGTGGAGCCCCGTGCCCCTTTCCAGGTTGACGGTTTGACGGGGGTCGCCATTCCGGTGACGCACGTCGTGCCAACGTGCGGCTACATCATTTCCGACGGCGAAAGCGCCGTGCTCTTCTCGAGTGATACGGGGCCAACGGAAGAAATCTGGGCAGAGGCCCGGAAGGCTCCCCGCCTCAAGGCAATCTTTGTGGAGTGCTCGTTCCCCGATGAGATGTCGCAGGTTGCCGAAGTCTCCCGCCACCTCACTCCGTGCACCCTGAAAAAGGAGATGGAGAAGTTCCCGCCCAAGATTCCGGTGAACATCTACCACATGAAGCCGCCGACACTTCCGGCGCTGAAGGCCCAAATCTCCGCCCTGGCTGATCCCCGCATCCGAATCCTGACCGACGACGACGAACTCGTTTACTGACAGCGTTCCCAGGGGAGAAAGTTCCTGGAAAACCCTTAACCCCTTAACCCCTCGAAAACGCCGATTCCTTGTTGCTGGCTTTCGGGCCTCTCGTGGAATCTCCCTTGCCGGGCCCCGCTCTCCTCGAGGGCGGCCGCAAAGAGAGGAGCCGTCGTCCACAGGAGGGCGCGGGCCTGGGGAACGAGTCCTGGCCGGGCCTGGCGAATGATGTGCCCCGCACTCGCCACGGCCCGCGTCGTGACCACTTCAAATCGTTCCTTCCACGAGGAGAACCCTTCTGGAAACCGGACGGCCCGCACCTCGGCGCCGAGATTTAGTTCGCGGATCACGTTCTCCAAGAACCGCGCCTTTTTTTGCGTGGACTCTATGAGAACGCCGGTGAAATCTGGCCGCTCGATGAGAAGGGGGATCGCCGGGAAGCCGCCCCCGGAACCAATGTCGAGCAGGCGGAGTGGCGGGGTCTCTCTTATTTTTGGCAGGAACGAGAGACCGAAGAGCGAATCGAGAAGGTGCCCGCCGATCAGGTTTCTGGGTTCCGCGCTCTTGTGTGAAACGAGGTTCATGTGTTGGTTTGCATGGAGGAGAAGCGCGAGGAATGCCGCCTGGCGGGCCACATTGACCGTTTCGCCCGGTGCCCCGGCAATCTCCTCGCGAATGGTGCTTTCCAGATCTTGCAGGCTTGGTATCACGCGGACTCCGCTCCTTTTTCCCGGCTCAGGATTCTGGCCAGGAGCAAGGTGATGGCGGCGGGTGGCACGCCGGGAATCCGGGACGCCTGGCCAAGTGTGCGGGGCCGGTGACGCTCGAGCTTCTCCTGTGCTTCGAGCGACAGTCCTGGAAGCCCCCGGTACGAGATGTCTTGCGGCAGCCGCTTCTCCATGGACTTCGAAACCCTCTCGAGTGATTCCACTTCCTTCTGGACGAAACCCTGGTAACGGGCGTCATCGGCAATCCGTTGTAATTCCTCGGGTGTTAATGCGTCCAGGAGTTGGGGAACCGAAATCATGGAGCGGATCCACGCGCGAGAGGCCTCCAGGGGAAACTCCGGCCGCCTCAAGATCCGGGCGATGGTCGATTCCTCGGTCAAGTCCATGTCTAACTCCGCGAGGGCCTCGCGCGTCTCGCGGTCCGGAAAGACGCGAACGTTCTCGAACTCTTCCCGGACGCTCTGGATGCGTTCTTCTGCTTCGAGGATGGCATCGAGATCACGCTCTGGCATGAGTCTGTACTCCCGGGCAATGGGCGAGAGCCGCGAGTAAGCGGATTCCGCTCCGAGCAAGAGCCGGTGTTCGGCGCGAGACGAGAGGAGGCGGTATGGTTCCTCGGTTCCCAGAGTGACGAGATCGTCGATCATCACCCCGATATAGGCCTGGTGCCGTTTCAAAACGAGTGGCTCCTTGTCCTTTCCCAGTGCTTGAAGAGCTGCGTTGACACCAGCGATCAACCCCTGACCGGCGGCTTCTTCATAACCCGATGTTCCGTTGATCTGTCCAGCAAGGAAGAGACCCGGCAGAGCACGCGTCTCGAGAGTGTCGTTGAGCTGCTCGGGCCACACCATGTCGTATTCGACCGCGTAGGCGGGACGCAGCATCACCGCCTGCTCGAGGCCTGGAATTGTCTTGACGATCCGTTCCTGAACGGCGGATGGAAGCGACATCGAGAGGCCGTTGAGGTACATCCAATTCGTGGAAAGCCCCTCGGGTTCGACGAAGATCTGGTGCCGTTCTCTTTCGGGGAACTTCACCACCTTGTCCTCGATCGACGGGCAGTAGCGGGGGCCGCGCCCCACGATCTTCCCGGAGTAGAGGGGTGAGTGGTGGAGGTTCTCGCGAATGACGCCATGGACGCGGTCGTTGGTGTGGGTGAGCCAGCAGTCGGTCTGTGGCATGCGGGGAAAGGCCTCGTTTCGGGAGTGGTGAGAGAAGGGCGCGGGAAAGGCATCACCCCTGGCGGTTACCATCCGCGAGAGTGCGAGGGACTCGCGAAGTATGCGGGGGGGCGTGCCCGTTTTCATCCGCCCGAGCCTCAGACCGAGGGCCGAGAGGGCCTTCGAGAGGGTTCGCGCTGGTTCTTCGCCCCAGCGTCCCGCCTCGGTCTGTTCTTCACCGACGTGGATCAGGCCCCTCAAGAACGTGCCGCTGGTGATGACGGCAGCGCGGCACCGGACGCGGGAGCCGTCCTCGAGAACAATGCCTCCCAGGCGACCGTTTTCTATGAAGAAACCCTGCAACATCCCCTTTTTGAGGGAGAGATTCGGTGTCTCATCGAGAACGCGCTTCATCTCCGCCGAGTACGCGGCCTTGTCCGACTGGCACCGCGGACCTCTGACGGCGGGGCCGCGGGAGGCATTGAGGACCTTGAACTGAATGCCGGTGCGGTCAGCCACGAGGCCCATCGCACCGCCAAGGGCATCGATCTCTCGGACCGTTTGCCCCTTCGCCAGGCCGCCGATTGCGGGGTTACAGCTCATGCGGGCAACCGTTGCGGGATCGCTCGTCACGATGAGCGTCTCGCACCCCAAACGAACGGCGGCGAGGGCCGCCTCGCAGCCCGCGTGTCCGGCCCCCGCCACGACGACATCAAAATCCGCGTGCATCAAGAAGTGAGGAGAATAGTAGAGAAAGAGAATGTCAGAGCGTGGTCCGCCCGGTGCCGGCCCCCCGGCGGCGGTTCAGCGAAGGCGCCAGACGGCGCTTGCCTTTGGCGGTACCGAGAGGCGCCAGCCCGTTCCATCCCGGCGCGCGGAAGAGGCTTCCGGGGTGTTGAAGAGGGGCTCCAGCGCGGCCGCTCCCACAGCCAAGGGATTCGTCTCCAGTTTGCTGGCCGTTAGGTTGTGTGCCACCAGAATTTGCTCGCCATCCTTCTCTCTCTGGAAGACAAAGAGCGAGGACGAGCCTGACTCGAGGCGGGTGAGCGTCCCCTTCCGCAGAGCCGGCGTCGCCTGCCTGAGACGAATCAGATCGCGGTAGAGCGAGAGGAGAGAGGCCGGATCACCGGCCTGGGCCGCCATGTTGGCCGTTGCGCGGCCCTTGGAGAAGCGGTACCAGGGCTTGCCCGTGGTGAATCCGCCGCCTTCAGATGCGTCGTCCCAAGGCATGGGAGAGCGCTTGCTCTCGTCTTGATCGCCCGACCCGTTCATGAGCCCGAGTTCCTCGCCGTAGTAGATGAAGGGAGTGCCCGGAAGGGTGAGGAGGATGGCCGCGGCGAGGCGTAACTTGGCCTGGTCGTCTCCCAGCTGACTGGCCACGCGTTTCATGTCGTGGTTCGTCAGGAATGGCGCGTCGAGAACGCCCTTGGGGTAGGTCATTACGATCTCGTCCAGCTTGGCTCCGAGGGTCGCGTGCTGGCCGCCCTGAACAGCTTCGACGATGGCCGCGGCGAGCGGGAAGTTGAAGCTCATGGGCAGTTCATCCCCGAGCGGGTCGCGGGTGACATCGCCGTAGTAGGAGGCGATGTTGTCCGTTGTCGTCCAGTTTTCTCCGACGAGAAGGGCTTCGGGTTTGACGCGGCGGACGTGGGCGGCAAATTCCTTCCAGAATTCGTGGGTCTCGTTGGAATCGCACTGACCCTGTCCGGGGCCGTCTTCGATCATGTGGCGGGCGGCGTCCAAGCGGAAACCGTCGATGCCTTTTTCCAGCCAGAAGGAGGCGATGCGGCGGGCCTCGGCGCGCACAGCCTCGTTTCGGAAGTTGAGGTCGGGCATTCCTCCCCAGAAGATGCCGTAGTAATACTCACCGCCGCGCTCGTGCCAGGTCGGGTTGTTTCCGCCCCATGGTTGAGTCCAGCCCGGGTCATCCATCCGCCAGATGTACCAATTGCGCTTTTCAGAAGCCTTCGAGGACGAAGACTCGATGAACCACGGATGCTGGGCGCTCGTGTGGTTGAGGACGAGATCGGCGATGACCCGGATTCCCCTCTTGTGCGCGGCTTCCAGGAATCGTTTGAAATCATCGTCTGTTCCGTAGTCAGGTTCTATCTTCTCGTAATTGGTGACGTCGTAGCCGTGGTAACTCGGCGATTCGAGGACCGGCATCAACCAGATCCCCTCGATACCGAGGTCCGTGGTGGTTGCCGCGTTCCCGTCATTGAGGTAGTCGAGTTTCTCGATGAGGCCGTTGAAGTCGCCCTTGCCGTCGGCGTCGCTGTCCTTGAAGCTCCTGACGAAGATTTCGTAGAACACGGCGCCGCGAGCCCACTCGAGGTCCCATTTCTCGCCACGGGCCTCTCTTTTCGGGGCGGGGGCCACGGCTGGAACTGGCGTTGCGGAAGCCCTGGCAGCGTCAGGTTGCGGCGGAGGCGGCACGGCCGGCGGAGCCTGCTGGGGGTGTACCGCGCCTCCGCAGGCAGAGAGGAAAAAGAGACTCGCAAGGGCGATAGCTTTGAGGAATCGTGAGTCGGAGCGCATGAGTCATTCTACTGACTGGTTTCTGGGTTGAGGCGCCGGGCCTTGCCGCTTTTTAGGGATCTCTGTGGGACAAACTCTGTTGACGCAGATGCCGAACCCGTTGATAATCCCTCTCCCTCGCTTTTTGGGGGGTCGTCCAATGGTAGGACTGCAGACTCTGGATCTGCCTATCGGGGTTCGAATCCCTGCCCCCCAGCCAACTCCTCCTCCACCGGTGCCTTGACCCTCGAAAGGGCTTTCCAGAAGGGCTCCGCGGCCAGGAGCGCGAGCGCAACTCCGAGAACGTCAGCCACGATATCCGCCACCTCGACGGCACGGCCGGGGACGAATGACTGGTGAAACTCATCGAGAACGCCCCATGCCAGCGCGGCAACGAGCAGGGTTTTGGCTGTTTTCTTGCGGGACCACCCTTCGCCGTAGCGGGCCGCCCGGACTGAGAAGAAGCTGACGAGAAAGAAGTAACCGGCGTGGACAATCTTGTCCATGCCGGGGAGCCTGATGGGCGGTTGCGGAAGCTTGGATTGCGAGGAGAGAAAGAACTCGAATGCCAGCAGAAGGATAACCGGGGCCCAGAGGATGATCCGGGCCCTCAGACTGGCGGGTCCCTTGTTTACGCCGCGCCGCGCACTTTCTTCTCGATCTTCGCCCACGTATCCCTCAGGGAAACCGACCGGTTGAAAACGAGGCGGCCCGGAGCCGTATCCGGGTCGACGGTGAAGTAACCGAGACGTTCGAACTGGAAAAAGTCTCCCTTTTTGGAAGAGGCCAGGCTTGGTTCCACGCGGCAGGAGTTTGCGGCAACGAGCGAATTCGGGTTGAGGTTGGAAAGGAAGTCCTTGCCCTCCTCGGCTTCGCCGGGCTCGGGAGACGAGAAAAGCCGGTCGTAAATACGCACTTCGGCCGGCAGGGAATCGGGGGCGGAAACCCAGTGAATCGTTCCCTTGACCTTCCGCCCGTCAGGAATGTCGCCCCCTCGTGTGGCCGGGTCGTAGGTGCAGTTGATCTGGGTGATCGCGCCCGTGCCGTCCTTGACGACGTCGGTGCAGCGGATCAGGTATCCCCATCGCAGTCTCACTTCCTGCCCTGGCGAGAGACGGTGGTACTTCGGCGGGGGCACTTCGCGGAAGTCGTCCCGTTCGATGAAGAGTTCTCTCGAAAACGGAACCTTGCGGGTGCCGTGCGCCGGGTCCTCCGGATTGTTGACGGCTTCGATGTCTTCCGTCTGGCCCTCGGGATAATTCGTTATGACGACCCGGACCGGGTCGATGACGGCCATCACGCGTGGGGCACGCCTGTTCAGATCTTCCCGCAGGCAGTGTTCCAAGAGGGCCACGTCAACGACGCTATCGCGCTTGGCGAGTCCGATCCGGTTACAGAACTCACGGATGGATTCTGGCGTGAATCCGCGCCTTCTGAGACCGGCGACAGTTGGCATCCGGGGGTCATCCCAGCCCCTGACAAAGCCGCCGGTGACCAGGTGCAGGAGTTTCCGTTTTGAGAGTAGTGTGTAGGTCAGGTTGAGCCGGGCGAACTCGATCTGGCGGGGGCGGTCGGGGAGGTTGAGCGCTTCGAGGCACCAGTCATAGAGGGGCCGGTGATCCTCGAACTCCAGCGTGCAGAGGGAATGCGTGATGCGCTCGATCCAGTCGGAGATGGCGTGGGCGTAATCGTACATCGGGTAGATGCACCATGTGTCCCCCGTCCGGTGATGAGTTGCTTTCCGGATGCGGAAGAGGGCGGGATCCCTCAAGTTGATATTGGGGGACGCCATGTCGATCTTGGCGCGGAGTGTCCGGGAGCCATCCGGGAATTCTCCCGCTCTCATGCGGCGAAAGAGGTCGAGGTTTTCGGCCTCGCCGCGGGTTCGGTACGGGCTGTCTTTTCCGGGTTCGGTCAGCGTTCCGCGGTAGGCGCGGACTTCATCGGCCGTGAGGTCACAAACGTAGGCTTTCCCCTCCGTGATCAACTTCTCCGCGAAGTTGTAGAGCGTCTCGAAATAGTCGGATGCGTAGTACATGCGCTCGGCCCAATCAAAGCCGAGCCATCGCACGTCCTCCTGAATCGAGTCGACGTACTCAACGTCTTCCTTGAGGGGATTCGTGTCGTCGAAGCGGAGATTGCATGTGCCGCCATACTCGGCCGCGATCCCGAAGTTGAGGCAGATCGACTTGGCGTGGCCGATGTGAAGGTATCCGTTGGGTTCCGGGGGAAAGCGGGTGGCAACCCGGCCACCGTGTTTGCCCGAGAGTTGGTCCGCGTCGATGATCTCCCGGATGAAATCCCGCCCTGGTTTTTCTTGCGGGGGGAGTGGGGGGGCTGTTTCTGTCATGGTTCTCCTCAGTGCGTCTCAGGGGCGGGACTCGATGCGGGTGGCGAACGTCAGCATTCTTCGAAGCGTGGTTTCCTTGCCCAGGATCTCCGCCACCTCGAAGAGCGGGGGCGACGCCAGGGTCCCCGTCAAGGCGAGTCTCATGGGCTGAGCAAGGGCCCCCAGATTCGAGTTCGTTTCGCTGGCGAGCAGCCTGGCGGCCTCTTCAAGCCCAGTATGAACAAAGGGATCGACGGACGAGAGGCGCGCGGCGAGGGTTTTCGCCGTGGCGGCGTTTTCGGGTTTGCCGAACTTCTTCAGACCGGCCGCATCGTAATCCGAAGGATCCGCTCCATAAAGAGAGAGGGCCCGCCGCAATTCTGGCAACGTCTCACAGCGGGAGACATGAAGGACAACGGCTTTTTCGAGGAGTTCCGGCTGGATTTTGGGCAGGTGCTCGTCGCCAATCGCATCAAGAAGTTCCCGGGGAGACTTCTCTCTCAGATAGAGCCCATTCATCCAGGTCAGTTTCTTGTGATCGAACCGGGAGGGAGACGGGCCAATTCTCTCGAGGGAAAAGAGGGAAATCATCTCGCTCAGGGCCATCTTTTCCCGGTCTTCTCCTGGTGACCAGCCCAGAAGGGCGAGGAAATTCACGAGAGCCCCGGGGAGAAACCCCAACTCGCGAAACTCCTCGACTCCGGCGGCTCCGTGCCGTTTGGAGAGCTTTTTCCCATCCGTGCCAAGGATCATTCCCAGGTGGGCGAACTTGGGGATTTCGGCTCCGAGGGCGCGGAAAAGGGCCACGTGTTTGGGGGTGTTGGGGAGGTGGTCCACTCCGCGGATGACGTGGGTGATGCCCATGGCGGCGTCGTCGACACATACCGAGAAGTGGTAGAGCGGGTGACCGTCGGAGCGGACGAGGACAAAGTCATCGAGTGAGCCGGGCGGAAACTCGGCGCGGCCCTGGACGATGTCGTCCACCACGATGGGTTCATCGGGCATCTTCAGCCGGATCACGAATTTCTCGCCCTCGGCCGCGCGCCTGTCGGATTCCTCTTTTGGTATGCGGCGCCCCACGCCGTTGTAGTGAAAGGCCGTTCCGGAAGCCTCGGCGGTCCTTTTCTGGGCCTCCAGTTCCCCGGGTGTCTCGAAGGCCCGGTAGGCCTTGCCCCCGGCCAGGAGTCTTTCAGCTTCGGCCGTGTAGATGTGGTTCCTCTCGCTCTGGAGGAAGGGCCCCTCGTCCCAGTTCAAACCAAGCCAGGTCATGGCGTCCAAGATCTGCTGGGTCAACTCCTTGCGGCTTCTTTCGATGTCGGTGTCCTCGATGCGCAAGATGAACGTCCCGCCGGTCCGGCGAGCCAGGAGCCAATTGTAGAGGGCCGTACGCGCGCCGCCGACGTGAAGGGAGCCTGTTGGAGAAGGGGCAAAACGAACACGAACAGGTTTCATCGCGAGGGGGGATGATACTCGGATCGCGGGCACTGGGTCCCGCGGGTGAGTGTCCCGGGGGAATTCCACGCTTCCAAATGGAGGGTGAGTCTTGAGATGATACGCGTCCTAAAAGGAGACAGAAGAATATGCCAAACGGGAACTCGAAGCGTGGAACCATTGCCATCCTGACGGGGGGCGGCGACGTCCCTGGTCTCAACCCCGCCATCCGGGCCATCACGGTGCGCGCGTTGCGTGAAGGGTACCGGGTCCTCGGGATCCGGCGCGGCTGGGCCGGGCTGGTCGATATGGATCGCAATCGGGACACTCTGGACCCAGAGTGCGTTGTCGAGCTTTCCGAGGAGATTGTCAACAAGGTGGGCCGCACGGGCGGGACGTTCCTTCACACCTCTCGCACGAGGCCTTCACACATCCCGCAAGCAAATGTGCCCGATCACTTGAAAGACAAGTACGCGGCCGAGATGAACGACCTCACCCCCGAGGTCCTGGCTAATGTCAATAAGCTCGGGATCGATATCCTCATTCCCATTGGGGGGGATGACACCCTCTCGTATGGGGTGCGTCTCCACAAGGAAGGCGTCAAGGTCATCGCGATTCCCAAGACGATGGATAACGACGTGCCCGGCACTGACTACTGTATTGGCTTCTCAACGTGCGTCACCCGGACGATCGAAATGACTCATGCCCTGAGAACATCGGCCGGAAGTCATGAGCGGTTTCTCGTGATCGAGGTTTTTGGCCGCTACGCCGGGTTCACGGCCATCCTGCCGACCATGGCGGGGGCCGCCAACCGCTGTGTCATCCCCGAACACCCGTTCGACATCGAGCGGTTGACGGAACTCCTCGTCGCGGACCGTTCGACGAACCCCAGTAAATACAGCGTTGTTCTCGTTTCCGAAGGGGCCAAGATCGCTGGTATGTCCGAGATGGTCTTTTCAGACCAGGAGAAAGACGCCTACGGGCACAAGAAGCTAGGTGGAATCGGGGATGTCATTTCGGAAAAACTCAAGGCGCTCTCGCCGGCGTACAACCGGGGCCACCGCGTCAATGTCATCAGCCAGAGGATGGGGTATCTCGTCCGGTGCGGTGATCCGGACGCTCTCGACTCGATCGTCCCGATGGCTTTTGGAAACCTGGCTGTGGACCTCATTCTTTCTTCGACGTACGGCCGTCTCGTGAACGTCAGAAACGGCCGTTACGACAACGTCCCCATCGAGGTCGTGACGAGCCGGAAGAAGGTCGTGGACGTTCTGAAGCACTACGTTCCCGACCGGTTGCGGCCCCGTTACGAGAATTTCGAGAATAAACCGGTCTTCATCATGACGGGTGACTACTGACCGCTCACCCGGACTTGTGACAAGCTACGTGTCTGGGGTGGAGGTAGTGATGGCCGACCAATCGAGTCCAAGCTGGCCGGGTTCGGATTCCGCATTGGTGGACAGCGGATCGCACCGGACGATGTCTCTCTCCGGCTGGGTCGACTCGTTCCCGCTCGACAAGGACAGCTCCCTTCAAATCCGGCGTGATACGGCCGGACTGGAGCGTGTGTTCTACACGGTCAGTCTGGACTCTGTATTTGCCGGATCCTCCGCCAGGCTCGTGGCGCTCTCGGCCCTCGCGGAGCCCAGTCTCGACGAAGCCGCTGTGAGAAGCTCCCTCATGGGTCACGTGAGCCGGAGGCGGTCCCTTTACCGGGGGATTGCAAAACTCCCCGCTGGACACCGGCTCTTGATGGCCAATGGAAAACTCGTGGCTCTGCCAGACGGCTCGGAACTCGATTTCACCGCGGAAGACACCTCCCTCTCCCTGCCCGTGGCCATTGAAAGGCTGAGGACCCGCCTCGAGGATTCGATCGAGGCGCACTTCACGCCAGGCCGGACGGCATTTCTTCTCAGCGGCGGGGTGGATTCCGCGGTTCTCTTGCTGCTCGCCGCCTCGATCGGGATTTCCCCTCTTCACGCCTTCGCGTTCGGAATCGAAGGGGAGCGAGACTCGGGGGATCTCAAGCGCGCCGAGCGCATCGCCCGGCTCGCGGGAGCGCGTTTTACCCCGGTCCTCATTCAGGAGGCGGTGTTTCCCGAACGTTTCACAAGCTGTGTTCTCGCACTCGAGGACGTGGTTTCCGACACGCTTCCGTTGATGAAATTCGAGTTCTTCCGGCATGTCGCGGCCGCGGGGTACACGTCTTGCGTGAGCGGGCTCGGGGCGGACGAGGTCTTTGCCGGAGACCCCAGGCACTTGACATCTCTCGTGCCCCCGGGAACCCGAATGGGGATCGGGTTTGGGCAGCGTGAGGTCTTGAGAAGACAGTTCCCAGAGTGGACGCTTCCCGCGGAAGTCCGCCCGGCCGCAGCTCACGGGCTGGAGGTCCGGCTCCCCTACCTCTCGGCGCCGGCCGTTCAGTTCGCGGCCTCCCTGCCTCATGATTTCCGCGTCCGCGACGGCGTCGGGAAGTACATCTTGAGGGAACTCCTCTCCGAGTTCGCGGAGCCAGACGTCTGCTGGCAGCCCAAGGTCTCCAGGGCTGCTCCCGCGCGCGGCGCGACCACGGCTTGCCGGGAGGCCTGGCGGACGTTACACGGGAAGCTACTCGAGATTCCCGAGCGCTGGGGTGTCTCCCGGGAGACCCTGCTGGCGCTTCTTGGGGCCGTTTCAGGCTCCGAGGCCTCCCCTGGACTCGAGGCGGCTAGCCGCCAGTTGATGCGTCTGTCCTCTCTTCGAGTCCTGTCATCCCACTGAACTCTTCAAATTGACAGAGTTGTCCGATGGGGCTGTTAGAATCCGGCCGCCGCGGTGACCGGCCCGCCATCACGATGGTTGAAGAACAAAGTGTTGCCGCTTTCCGGAGGTTTCATGTCAACCGCGACGGCTCGTTTCCCTGTTGAGCCCAAGGACGTCCTCAACGCCCTGAAGAAACACATTCTCGTCGATGGCTACCACGTCGTGATGGATATCAGGCGCTCGCGCGGGAGTTTCATTCACGACTCGCTTCACGGTGTCGAAGTCCTGGATTTCTTCTCGAACTTCGCGACCTGTCCGGTGGGCTACAACCACCCCAGAATGGTTGCTCCGGAGTTCCTCGAGGAACTCGCATGGGCAGCCGTGACCAAGCCCGCCAATAGCGACATCTACACGCGGGAAATGGCCGAATTCGTCGAGACGTTCTCGCGGCTTTGCGTGCCCGATTCCCATAACCGGCACATGTTTTTCATCGAGGGCGGAGCCGTCGCCAACGAGAACCAGATGAAGGCCGCCTTCGACTGGAAGATCCGCAGGAATTTCCGCAGGGGATACCGCCGGGAAGTCGGCACCCAGATCATGCACTTTGAACAGGCTTTCCACGGCCGGACCGGTTACGCCCTTTCCATTACCAACACGGCTGATCCCAAAAAGACGATGTATTTCCCGAAGTTCAACTGGCCCCGGATCACAAACCCCAGGCTGAACTTTCCGCTGACCAGTGAGAATGTCGAGGCCGTCATCGCACACGAAGAACTCGCGATGGCTCAGATGAAACAGGCGCTCATCGAGAACAGGGACGACGTGGCGGCCCTGATTATCGAGCCCATCCAGGCCGAGGGCGGAGACAACCATTTCCGGCCGGAGTTCCTCCAGAAACTTCGCTACTTGTGCGATGAGAACGACATTCTGTTCTTGCTCGACGAAGTGCAGACAGGAATGGGGCTGACCGGAAGCATGTGGGGATTCCAAACTTTGGGGGTCGAACCCGATCTGTTCTCCTTCGGTAAAAAGACGCAGGTCTGCGGCTTTGCGTCAAACGACCGGATCATGCACGAACCCGAGAACGTGTTCGTGGTCTCCTCGCGCATCAACTCGACGTGGGGAGGGAACCTGGTCGACATGGTCCGGTGCCGCAGGTTCCTCGAGATCATCGATGAGGAGAAGTTGCTCGAAAACGCCAAGACCGTGGGTGAATTCCTGCTCCAGAAGCTCGCAGAGCTGGCCGCCGAGTTCCCGGAAAAGGTGTCGAACATCCGGGGCCGGGGGCTCATGATCGCGTTTGACCTTCCGGATGGACAGGCAAGAGGGCACGTTCTGGCCTCTTGGCTGCAAAAACACAATGTCATGGGTTTGGCGTGCGGAGAGAAATCCATCCGGCTGCGCCCGCCTTTGACCCTGACGCGAGACGAGGCGGCCCTCGGGATTGAACGGCTGCGTGCCGTACTCGTGGAATCGTTGGGCTGAGGGGGCTTGCGGCCCTGGTTTACCGGAGCGGGTCTTTTCTTCGGAACTCTTGGCCGCGAAGGACGATAAAATGCCCCGGATGCAAGCTTCGATTCGCGCCTCTCGTATTCGTGTCGCGATGCTGTGGGCGCTGACGTCTGGTCTACTCGCTGTCTCGGGTTGCGGGCAGAAACCCAGTTCTGTTCAGCTCAAGCCGTCGAAAATCACGATCTATGGCTTTGGCCGTTCTGCTTCCCTTGCAGCCGATGTCCTCGATGCAAAAGGGCAGGTCATTTCGGGTCTTCCGATCAACTGGACGTCAAGCGACCCCAAGGTGGCCACTGTCGAGTTCGGAACCGTGAAATCCGTGGGCGCGGGGAAGGCGGTCATCACCGCGCAACACGAGGCCATCTCGGCCACGGCGAACGTCGACGTGGTGGACATCGCGGCCGTCATGATTCAGCCGCCGCGAACCACACTCGCCGGGAAGGCGGGCGACACCATCAGCTTCACCGCGGAGATTCGAGACTCCAAGGATCAACCCGTCAACTTGGAGCCCAAGTGGGAAGTCACGGACGCAAAAGTCGCAAAGATTGACGAAAAGGGAACCGTCACGGCGCTTTCGGAGGGACGCGTCAGCGTGACGGCCTCTCTCGGAGAAATCGGGGGCTCGGGCGATTTGCGGGTGCTTTTCCGCGAAATTGACACGTTTCAGGTCACTCCGGTGACGATGATTCTTCCCGTGGGCGGGACTCAAAACTTGAGCATCGTTGCGAAGTCTCCGGAAGGTGTCGCAATTGATGACGTGGCGGTAACGTACACGTCGTCGGATCCCAAGACGGCCGTGGCTTCGAATGGACTCGTCAGGGCGATCTCTGTAGGGGCTGCGACGATCAAGATCGCGTGTGGACCCAAGACGGCCGCCATCTCGGTCGTTGTGCTCGATAAAGACAGCATTGCCGCCCAAGACAGACCTTGAAACCGCGTGAATCCCGTATTGCTTGCCGCACTTACCCAGCTTCCGCCAACGAAAGCCGTGCCCCTGGGACATGGCGATTCGGCGGATAACGGAGGTGACGAGGACCGTGTTTGGGGTGACGCGTCCATCGTCTGGGAAGTGCTCGAGGAGGTTTCGTGAGAATCAGCCATCTGTCCGCCGAGTGCGTTCCCTTCGCCAAAACCGGCGGCCTCGGTGATGTCGCCGGGGCTTTGCCCAAGGCTCAGGCCGCCCGCGGGCAGGATGTCGATGTCTGGATGCCTTTCTTTCTGGAAGCCGCCCAGTGGTACCGAAAGCGTCTGGAATGGCCTGAACAGGCCACCGACCCGATTACGGTTTCGATCATGGGCCAGCCATACACCGTTGGCGTCTTGAGAGGGACCCTTCCCGGGAGCGACGTGCCCGTTTACTTCGTTGCTCACGATCCGCTCTTTCACAGGCGGTCGATCTACGCCAAAAACGATCAAGGAGTGGACGACGGCCTATGGCGTTTTTCCCTCTTTGCACGCGCGGCCATTGAGGGAATGAAGAGCCTCGGTAGAAAACCCGAGATCATGCACTGTCACGACTGGCACCCGGCGCTCGCTCCCATGCTCGGGGCCTGGCTCTCCTGGCGCGACACATGGTTCAACGATGTCGCCTCGGTCGTGACGATTCACAACATTGCGTACCAGGGGATGTATGGCCTGGAACTGTTCCCGGCCCTGGGACTGCCCGACGAAGTCCTCTGGGGCGGACAGCTGGAGTTTGACGGAATCATCAATCTCCTGAAGGGGGCCATCTGCGCGGCGGATGTCATCACGACTGTTTCGCCAACCTTCGCTCACGAGATAACGACCCCAGAGGGCGGCTACCGGCTGGATGGAATTCTCAGAAGCCGGCAGGACCGGCTCATGGGCATCATGAACGGTATTGATCCGACCGAGTGGAGCCCCGAAACCGACAAGTACATTCTGGCCCACTATTCGAAGAACGACCTCAGGGGGAAGGCCGATTGCCGGGCCTATCTCTGCCATCTGGCAGGCTTCGAGCCTGCTGACCCCGGCATGATCCTGGGCGCCATCGGAAGGCTCGTCGAACAGAAGGGGTTTGACCTTCTCCTCGAAGCCGCCCCGGAACTCATCCGCCGGGGCATCCGCATCGTCATGCTCGGTTCCGGCGAACCAGCTCTCGAGGGTGCCATGAAGCTTCTGGAGGCTCACCACCCCAGGCGTTTCCGCGCCTTCCTGGGTTATGACGAGGCCTTGTCTCACAAGATCGAGGCCGGGGCCGACACGATTGTCATGCCATCACGCTTTGAGCCGTGCGGTCTCACGCAACTCTACAGCCTTGCCTACGGAACCGTTCCCATCGTGAGAAACACGGGTGGTCTCGCGGACTCTGTCACGGGTTACAACGGCTGGAATCTGGGAGAGGCCACGGGATTCATCTTCAACGACGCTTCCGTCCATTCGCTGGCGGCGGAGGTGCTCCACGCCCAGCACATCTTCTTCCAGCGGGACATCTGGCATCGGATCATTGAAAACGGGATGTCTCAGGACTTTTCCTGGGATCACGCGGCTATTCTTTACGACGAGGCGTACAGCAAGGCGAGGGCTGTTCGCGGCCTCTGATTCCAATTCGCTTTCAAGGTAAGCCTGATCCTCCCCTTGGCCGTCATTCGATCCACATTGCATCCCCGTAACTGAAAAACCGGTATCTCATCCTGACCGCCTCGGCGTAGGCGGCCAGGGTGTTTTCCCGGCCCGCGAAGGCGCAGACGAGCATGAGAAGCGTGCTCTTCGGAAGGTGGAAGTTCGTCATCAATGCCCCCACGGCCTTCCACTCGAATCCGGGCGTGATGAAGAGATTCGTCTTGAACGCTCCCGGCTTGAAACGGCCGTTTCCGAACCTCATAGAGCTTTCGAGTGATCTGACTGATGTGGTTCCGACCGCGATGACCCGGCGCTTCTCTGAAAGGGCGCGATTGAGCACTTCGGCTGTGCTGGCCGAGATGAGCCCCTCCTCAAAGTCCATCTGGTGCTCCGCGGTGTCCTCGACTTTCACGGGTTTGAAGGTCCCGAGCCCTACGTGGAGCGTCAGGCGGGCGATTTCGACTCCGCGGGAGGTCAGGGTCTTGAGGAGTTCGGGAGTGAGGTGAAGCCCCGCTGTCGGGGCCGCGATGGCGCCCGGGTGCCTCGCGAAAACCGTCTGGTAATCGGACCGGTCTCTCTCGTCCGCCACGCCGTCTGGGCGGTGAATGTAAGGCGGGAGAGGGGGCGTTCCCAGTTCGAGGAGCCGGTCACTCACCTGTGTTCCCTCGAAGGCGATGCGGTAAAGCCCGGATGCGGGTTTCTCGAGGACCCTTCCGGTCACACCGGGTGCGAAGACGAACACTTTTTCCAGCTTGACCCTGCGGCCAGGCTTGGCGAGGCAATCCCACGTGACGGAGGCCTGTTCCTCGGCGACGCACGAGGTGAGAAGGAACTCGATGCGGCGGCCCTCTTCATCCTCGCCGAAGAGCCGGGCGGGGATGACACGCGTCTCGTTCAAGACGAGAACGTCGCCTTCTTTCAGGAGATTGGGAAGATCGCTGACGAGGAGGTGCCGTGTGGCGCCGCTGGTTCGTGAGACCGCCATTAGCCGGGACGTTCCTCGAGGCACTGGCCGCTGGGCAATTAACTCCTTGGGGAGGTGGAAATCGAAGTCAGAGACCTTCATGCGCTCATGATAAGAGGCTGATGACGTCACGGAGCCGCTTCTTGAATACGTCTCGCGCCCTTCTCGTTGACGTTTATGTGTCCCTGCGTGTAACGTGCATCACGAATCGGTATGGCACACGCGGCCGGAACCTTCAAGAAAGTTCGTCTCATGGATGCGGCAGACATGCGCCGCGTGCTGGCCCGGATGGCCCGGGAGATCGTGGAGGCCGAAGGGGGCACACAAAGTCTGGCCCTCGTCGGGATCCGGACTCGCGGCGTGCCTCTGGCCCAGCGCCTGGCGGAGGAAATAATCCGGCACGAGAATGCCCATGTCCCCGTTGGCGTTCTCGACATCACGCTGTATCGCGACGACTTGACCACCATCTCCTCGTCTCCCGTCCTGAAACGCTCGGACCTCTCCTTCCCAATTCATGAGAAGACGATTGTCCTCTGCGATGACGTTCTTTTCACGGGGCGGACGGTACGAGCCGCGATCGACGCGATTCTGGATTTCGGGCGGCCCAAGAAGATTCGCCTCGCCGTCCTCGTCGACCGGGGACGCCGCGAATTACCAATCGAGGCCCAGTTCACCGGAAAAAAAGTCTCTACATCGGCCTCGGAGATCGTGTCGGTGACCTTTCAAGAGACCGACTCGGAAGATGACGTGTGGCTCCTGGACCGGGAACCTCCGAAAACGCGCCAGCGGAGGGCCACCTCCGAAAAGAAGTCCGGTAGTAATTCCAGCCTGGCGGCCGCCCGAAAACGCAAGGCCGAGACTTCCGGGGAGCCGCACGAGCCGTGAACAAGCGTCCTGATGTCTCTCTAACGGTTCCTGCTCCGAGGAAGCCCGCCTTCAGCCAGAAGGACCTCCTCGGAATCGAGTCTCTGACGAAGGAAGACATTCTCTTGGTCATGGACACGGCAGAATCGATGTGGGACATCAACCGGCGTGCCATCAAGAAGGTCCCCACCCTCCGCGGGAAACTCGTTGCCAACCTCTTCTACGAAGCCTCGACTCGGACGCGTTTCTCATTCGAGATCGCCGAGCGAAGGCTCTCGGCGGATTCGATTTCGTTTTCTCAGGCAGGGTCTTCCGTTTCAAAAGGCGAAACCCTGCTCGACACGGCGAAAAATCTCATGGCCATGGCCCCCGACGCCATCGTCATCAGACATTCCCGGGCGGGTGCTCCTCACATGCTGGCAAAGGCGCTCCCCTGTGCCGTCATCAACGCCGGAGATGGAGCCCACGAGCATCCCACGCAGGCCCTCCTCGACGCATTCACCATTCGCCGGGCAAAAGGGAGCCTCGCGGGGTTGAACGTGGCGATCTGCGGTGACATCTCCAACAGCCGCGTGGCTCGCTCGAATGTGTGCCTGCTTTCGAAACTGGGCGCCGAAGTTACGCTCTGCGGGCCCAAAACCCTTCTTCCGATTGGAATCGAGGCTACGGGCGCCCGGATCGCAACACGCATCGAGGCCGCCGTCGAGGGGGCAGACGCCATCATGATGCTAAGGGTCCAGAAAGAGCGGGGCGGCGGCCTGGGTTACCCCTCTGACCGGGAGTTTTACGAACTCTTTGGCTTGACGCCCGAACGCCGCCGCCTGGCGAAGCGGGATGCGATCGTCATGCATCCGGGACCCATGAACCGCGGCGTGGAAATCGATTCGGTGATCGCGGACAGCAGCGATTCGGTGATTCTGAATCAGGTGGAGAACGGCGTCGCCATTCGCATGGCCGTCCTCTACCTCCTGATCGGAGCGAGCGGCGATGAGTGAGGATCCCGACCCTCCAAAACGGTACCCGGGTGCGAGTGGGAGAAGTGTGACATGAACGAGCGGCCGATACTCATCACTGGCGGACGCGTGGTGGATCCATCTCGCGGGACCGATCGCGTTCTCGATGTTCTGTTGAAGGATGGGGCCGTGGCGCGAGTCGACGAGAAGATCGCAGCCCCGAAGGGAGCCGAGGTCATCGTCGCGGATGGCTTGATCGTCGCCCCCGGTTTCGTCGACCTGCACGTTCACTTCAGGGAACCCGGTTTCGAGCACAAAGAGACGATTGCCACGGGAACGGCCGCCGCCGCAGCCGGCGGATTCACCACCGTCTGTTGCATGGCCAACACGAAGCCAGTAATTGACGATGCCTCTTCCGTTTCCTTCCTCGTCAGGCGGATTCGCGAAACAGCCAAGGTCAGGGTGCTTCCCATCGGGGCGGTTTCCAAGAACCTTGAAGGCGAGGAACTTTCGGAGATTGGCCTCATGAAGGCCGAGGGGATCGTGGCCCTCTCCGATGATGGCCGCCCTGTCTCCAACTCCCTCCTGATGCGGCGGGCCATGGAATATGCCTCGATGTTCGGACTGACCGTCGTCGTCCACGCCGAGGACCACTATCTCGCGGCTGGCGGCTCCATGAATGAAGGGTCTGTCTCCACGCGCCTTGGCTTGCAGGGAATTCCCAACGCCGCCGAAACGGCAATGATCGCCCGGGATATCCAGCTGGCGGCGCTGACGAGAACTCCCGTCCATTTCGCTCACGTTTCCACAAAGGAAAGCCTTGCCGCCATCCGGCAGGGGCGCGCTCAGGGTGTCAAGATTACATGTGAGGTGACACCCCACCACCTGACGCTCACGGATGAGGATGTGGCGAAGTCTGGTTACGACACCCGGTTCAAGATGAACCCTCCCCTCAGATCCGAGGAGGACCGCCAAGCGCTCGTTGATGCTCTCGCGGACGGTACGATCGACGCCATCGCCACGGACCACGCCCCGCATCACGCCGACGAAAAAGGTCTCGAATTCGCTGACGCCCCCTTTGGTGTCACCGGACTCGAAACCGCTCTCCCGGTTCTCCTCGACGCTCTCCTTCCCTCGAGAATCCTCTCCCTCACAAGACTCGTCGATCTTCTGTCGACATCGCCATCCCGAGCGTTCGGTTTGTCTTCTGGGACTCTTTCGGAAGGGTCCTCCGCCGATGTTGTAATTTTCTCCACCACCGAAACAACAACGGTGCGCGCGGACGGGTTCTTTTCCAAGTCCGCAAATTCACCATGGATTGGCCGCGCCCTCCGCGGCCGGGTCGAGAGGACGTTCTTCGAGGGCCGAGAGGTCTTCCGGCGGTCCGAGTCCCGGCCGGAGCCGCAGGCGGGCGCGGTTCTGGTTCCTTCAAAATGATGTCTGTGCTGCAGCCGATCGTGGAAACCTCTTTTTCACATGAAGTTCTCCCTGTTGAGGAGAAGCCGCCCAAACGGATCGTCATGGTGGACGATTCGGCCCTCTACACAGAGACGTGGAGAGCAGTCTTGTCGTGCCGGTATGGTGAACGAATGCAGTTCGAGTCCTACCAGGACCCAATCGAGGCCGCAAAACACCTCACCCCGGAAATCGACCTTTTGCTCCTCGATCTCGAAATGCCCGTTCTGGATGGCCGCAAGCTGTGTTCGTTCGCTCAGGGCAGAGGGATCTCCTGCAGGAGAATCGTGATCCTGTCTGCCCGGCCCGCCGAGGAACTCCACGCCATCTTCCCTCCCCACTCGTGTCTGGCGGTGATTAACAAGACAGAGGCGAATCAGCAGCAAGCGTTCTTCATGATTCTTGACAGCATCATGAAGCGCTAGGCGCAAAGAAACCCGTGACCGAACCTCTCGCGGCAGCCCGGCGCGCGGCTGAAGAAGCAGGCAAACTCCTCCTGGGCTATTTCGGTGCGCTTGACCCATCCTGGATCGAGGAGAAGGCCAAGAACGACGTCGTTTCGAGGGCGGACCGCGAAAGCGAAGAGATCTGCCGCTCTCTCCTCCTGGGCGCTTTTCCGTCTGACCATTTTCTGGGGGAAGAGTTCGGGGCGTCTGGCGAAGATGACGGTGCCCCCGTCTGGATCGTCGATCCGCTTGACGGCACGGCCAATTTCGTCCGTGGATTTCCCCACTGGTCCATCTCCATCGCGCGAACGGCCGGGGGGCGGCTGGGACGTGTCGAAACCGCCGTGATTGCGGATCCCGTGAAGGGAGATCTGTTCTGGGCCGAACGAGGCAAGGGCGCTTTTCGGAATGGAAAACGGCTGAAGATGCCGCCGCGGCCCGGATTGGCCGGCGCGGCCCTGGCCACCGGATTCCCGTTTCGCCAGCATGGGCGAATCGACACCTATTTGAGAATTTTTCGCGAGGTTTTCCTTTCCGTTCAAGTCCTGCGGCGCGCGGGAAGCGCGGCTCTCGACCTCGCCTACACGGCAGCGGGTGTCTTCGACGGGTTTTTCGAGTTTGGGCTCGCCCCCTGGGACACGGCGGCAGGATCCCTTCTCGTCGAGGAAGCCGGGGGCCTCGTGACCGATTTCAACGGCGGCCCCCTCTTTCGGGAGAAAGGGAACACTCTGGCCGCGGCTCCCGATCTCCATGCGGCCCTCCTCCGGTTGATTGAGGACCTCGGAATTAGCGAAGCCGATCTCTGAGGCCGGGCCGCCTCACAAGCTGGCTGGCGGCTCCTCTTCCTGGCGCTGTGCCTGGTGGACGCTAGAGGAGGCTGTCACGGGTTTTCGCCACGCTTTTCGCCAAGCCTCGTTTCGAGAAGAGCAAACCAGGCCTCGAGTCCCTCGCCGGTTCGAGAGGAGAGCACGGCGACGTTCGCGGCCGGGTTGAGCGTGCGCACTTGTTCCGTGACGGCGGCCACGTCGAAATCGACGTGGGGGAGGAGATCGGACTTCGTAATGAGAGTCACGGCGGCCCTGGAGAAGATCGCCGGGTATTTGAAGGGTTTGTCATCGCCCTCCGCCACCGAGAGGAGAACCACCTTGAAATCCTCGCCCAGGTCGTACGAGGTTGGGCAGATCAGATTCCCGACGTTTTCGATGAAGAGGAAATCGAGGGCCGAAAGAGCGGATCCCTCGTCCGAGAGAGCCTTCTCGACCTGGCGGGCATCCAGGTGGCAGGCCCCGCCGGTCAAGATTTGCCGGGCCGGGATTCCCATCTTGCGAAGCCGCTCGGCGTCTCTCTCAGTAGCGATGTCGCCCTCGAGACCTCCGATTGTGTAGCGGCTCGAGAGGCGGGCGATCGTGGCTTCGAGAAGCGTCGTCTTGCCCGAACCCGGGGACGAGATCAGGTTGACGGTGAGGGTGCGCTCTTTCAAAAAGCGCTGCCTGAGGCTCCCCGCGGCAGCCATGTTGGCAGCCAGGATTTTCTGTTTCACATCCACGTCGGTCATGGTTCCCCCTCCTCGAGGGTTAGCTGTAGAACGTCGAGTTCATCTCCACCCTCGATGATGAGAGGGGCGAAGCAGCGGGGGCACGCCCTTTCCCATGAGCCCGGGACGCGTGCCGTCTCGGTCTGGCATCTGGTGCAGATCTGGCGAGCCGGGCGGAACTCGACGATGAGTTGGGCGCCTTCCTCGGTGGTGCCTTCCGTTGTTGCCTGCCACGCGAACTGGAGCAGGTCCGGTTCGATCGCGGAGAGTTCACCCACGGCAACCCGGAGACTTTCGAGGCGGGCGCCAGGGTGTCTTGCGATGTGTTCTTTGGTAATACGGTGAATCTCGGTGGCGATTGAGAGTTCGTGCACGAGGGCTCCCGGGGGAATTCTAAGCTGGCCGTTTGAAGTTCCCGCGCTCCTTCGCCGGGGGAAAACGCCGGAGCGAGTAGTACAAATGTTTCATTCCCGGATTTTTATGATCCATATTTGAGCCCAAGGCGGGTCTGGAGAGCTAAGATCCGCCCGGCGCGACCACGGGTTGAGGGTCGGCAGTGACACAAGGGAAGGTACTTCGCCATGGCGCATTACTTGCCAGTGCTGTTCTTCGTGATCGGAGCCGGGGCTTTCGCGCTCGCGACGCTCGCCATCATGTGGCTTTTCCGGCCCTCGCGGCCGAATCCGGCGAAACTCGCCCCCTACGAGTGCGGGATCGCGGCAACCACCGAAGCGTACGATCACCGCTTCTCCGTCAGGTACTACTTGATCGCCGTTCTCTTCGTCGTTTTCGACGTGGAAACGATCTTCGTGTTTCCGTGGGCGGTCATGTACAACAAACTTCTCCTCTTCGGGCTGATCGAGATGGTGGTCTTTCTGGGCATCCTTCTCGTCGGCTATATCTACGTTTGGAAACGGGGGGCTCTGACATGGGCCTGATAGAAAACTCGCTGCCAGAGAACGTCATCACCACGACAGTGGATGCGGTCATCTCGTGGGGCCGCAAGAACTCCTTGTGGCCCATGCAGTTTGGACTTGCGTGCTGCGCGATCGAGATGATGGCCGTCGTGGACAGCCGTCACGACATGGCTCGTTTCGGCGCCGAAGTCTTTCGCGGCTCGCCGCGCCAGTCTGATCTGATGCTCGTCGCGGGCACGGTCACGGAGAAGATGGCTCCAATCGTGAAGCGGCTTTACGACCAAATGCCAGACCCGAAATGGGTCATCGCGATGGGGTCGTGCGCCACGTGCGGCGGGCCCTACCGGACGTATGCCGTCACACAGGGGGTCGACCGGGTTGTCCCGGTGGATGTCTACGTGCCCGGCTGTCCTCCCCGTCCCGAGGCGCTCCTTTATGGACTCATGGAACTTCAGAAAAAAATCCAGAAGATGCGGGTTTTCCGCCGTGCGTCGTGAGGTTGAGGTCTGATGTCCGAGGAAGGTAAACCCCCGGCCCCTCCTGAAAACAAGCCCCCCGGGCCGCCCTCACCTCCTGAGGCCCCGGCTCTAGCCGAGCCCAAACCGGCCCCGGTCAAACCGGCCCCGGTCAAACCGGCCCCGGTCAAACCGGCTTCGCCCGCCGCCAAGCCGGCCGCCGCTACCGCGGCCAAACCCGCGGCGCCTCCCAAACCGAAGGCCCCGGCTCCCGTCGATGCTTCCAGTAAGCCCATCGTTCAAGAGCTGACAAACGCCGTTCCGGGAGCAGTGGTCCTGGCAACGGAGTTCTTTGGTGAACTCTCCATCGAAGTGGCGGGCGCCAAGCTGGTCGAGGCGTGCCGTTACCTGAAGGACGATCAGAAGTTCGATTATCTGGTTGACCTGACTGCGGTTGACTGGAGGGACAAGACTCCCCGGTTCGAAGTGATCTACTGGCTGCACTCCTTCCCCAAAAAGAGCGAACGGCTGCGTTTACGCTGCCGGGTCGCCGAGGGAGCCGAGTGCCCGACGGTGAGTGGCGTCTGGAAAACGGCCAACTGGATGGAGCGGGAGGTTTTCGATATGTTTGGCGTCCGGTTCGCCGAGCACCCGGATCTGCGCCGGATCCTGACATGGGATGGGTTCCAGGGGCACCCCTTGAGGAAAGATTTCCCCATCGAGGGCGTGGACACAGGCGCCGCCATCTACCCGGACCGTTACCCTGACGGAGGCGGGCCAGCTGCTGGTGATTCCAACAGGAAGGTGATCTCGTGAGTTCCGAGCAGAAGACAACTCCTGGAACCGCTGCCCACGTGATCGAGGGAGGACCTCCCCTTCTCGGCCTTCGGGAGATGGAGCTGAACTTCGGTCCGCAGCACCCCTCGACCCACGGGGTTCTCCGTCTCGTTCTCAAGGTTGACGGCGAGAAGATCATCTCGGCCCGGCCGGACATTGGTTACTTGCACCGCGGTACCGAAAAGCTCTTCGAGACCGAAACGTATCCCATGGTCATCCCGCACACCGACCGGATGGACTACGTGGCGGCAGCCACCAACAACCATGCCTACTGCCTCGCCGTGGAAAAGATGCTGGGGCTGCAGGTCCCCAAGAAGGCCCAGTACATCCGGGTTCTTCTCGACGAGTTACAGCGGATCTCCTCCCACCTCCTCTGGCTGGCCACCGCCGCCATCGACCTCGGAGCCATCACACCCTTCTTCTACACCTTTCGCGAACGGGAGGTCATCCTTGATCTGTTCGAGGAGTATTGCGGGGCGCGGCTCACGCTCAACTGCATGCGGATTGGCGGGCTGCCCGCCGAGCTGACGGATGGCTGGCTCGACAAGGTCCAGGTTTTCGCCGAGAGCCTCGAGAAGTACTACGACGAGTACGAAGACCTTCTGACCGAGAACCGGATCTGGAAGAAGCGCACGATTGACATCGGCATCTTCACGAAAGAGCAGTGCATCGAGTGGGGGGTCACGGGTCCCACGCTCCGGGCGACGGGGTTTTCCTGGGACATCCGGAAGGCGATTCCCTACGAGTGTTACTCCGAACTCGATTTCGAGATCCCGGTTGGCAAGAACGCCGACACGTACGACCGGTACCTCGTTCGCATGGCGGAACTGCGCCAGAGCCGCCGCATTGTGTTGCAGTGTGTCGACTGGCTGAAGAAAAATCTGGAAGGGGACATCCGGGCGAAAGTGCCCCGTGTCATGAAGCCGCCCGCGGGTGATGCCTATGCGGCGGTCGAGGCTCCCAAGGGCGAACTGGGGTTCTATCTCGTTTCCAACGGCGGGAATAAACCCTACCGGCTCCATGTCCGGCCGCCGAGCTTCATCAACTTGCAAGCCTTGCCCGAAATGGCGCGCGGACACCTCGTGTCGGATCTCGTCGCGCTCATTGGAACGATCGACATCGTCCTGGGTGAAGTCGACCGGTAGGAGGGATCGAGAGCGTCATGTCCGATACCATCCTCTATTACGTGGTGATTCCGGCCATCAAGGCGGGGATTTTCGTGCTCGTGACCTCGATCGTGGCCGGGCTCATGACCCTGATCGAGCGTCGTGTTCTGGCCTTCTTGCAGGTCCGCAAGGGGCCAAACCGGGTTGGCTGGGAAGGCTCGCTTCAGTGGATTGCAGACGTCTTCAAGCTGCTTCTGAAAGAAGATGTCGTTCCGAGGGATGCCGAGAAGGTGATCCACCTGCTGGCTCCGTGTTTGATGATCGTTCCGGCGATCACGGTTTACGCCGTCATCCCGTGGGGGCCAGAGTTCGAGCTTTTTGGAATCAAGACGGCGTTCTACGCGACGGACCTCAACATCGGCTTGCTTTTCCTTCTGGCTGTCACGACGGTCGGAATTTACGGAATCATCCTGGCGGGCTGGGCCTCCAACTCCAAATACGCGCTTCTCGGAGGGCTGCGTTCAGCCGCGCAGCTGATCAGCTACGAGGTTCCCATGGGGTTCGCCGTCGCGGCCGCGATCGTGATGGGCGAGTCCCTCTCTCTTGTCTCCATCATCGAGAAACAAAAAGAGATGGGCCTCTGGTTCATCTTCCCGGGCTTGATCGCGTTCTTTCTCTACTTCGTTTCGGGAGTCGCCGAGACGAACCGCACGCCCTTCGACCTTCCCGAGGCGGAAAGCGAACTTGTCGCGGGGTTCCACACGGAGTACTCCGGGTTCCGCTGGGCCATCTTCTTCCTCTCCGAATACGCCAACATGATCACGATCGGCGCTGTCGCCACCACGCTCTTTTTTGGCGGCTGGCTGAGGCCCTTCCCGAACGTGGCGTTCCTTTCGTTCCTGGACATCATCCCGCCCGTCATCTGGTTCACGCTCAAGATCGCGTGCTTCCTGTTCGTTTACATCTGGTTCAGGGGAACGTTCCCCCGTTACCGCTTCGACCAGCTGATGGCCCTCGGGTGGAAGTTCTTGATTCCCCTTTCTCTCGCAAACCTGGTTCTCGTGGCCCTGGCCGCTCTTTGGGGTAAGACGGGGCTGACCATTCTGGGAGCTGTCTTGACCGTTCTTTTCATTGCGGGATTTGCCATCGTGATGCGGCCCAAGCCGCCGAGGGTGCCCGCCAAGACGTCCGCTCCCGCCGCTGAGGTGCCTGCATGAGCGCGAATTTCCTCGAAAACGTTTTACTGGCTGATCTCTTCACGGGTCTCAAGACCACGCTCAAGCACCTCGCCCGGCCGGCGGATACCGTCGAGTACCCGGAACAGGCAAGGGAACCAAGCGAACGGTTTCGCGGGATGTTCCGGCTCGACGAGGAGCGCTGTATCAAGTGCACGCTCTGCGCCATCGAGTGCCCGATCAACATCATCTTCATCGACTGGCACAACGAAAAGAACGAAGAAGGCAAGTCCGTGAAGGTGCTCGACCGCTTCGACGTGGATATGAAGCGGTGCATGTTCTGCGGGCTCTGTGAGGAAGCCTGCCCGACGGCGCCGAAATCGATCTGGCTGAAAACCAAGACTTACGAACTCTCGACCTACGAACGAAACGAGGCCCTCTACCTCGATATCGAAAAACTCACGAGCTGGGATTCGAATGTGAAGCCCTTCACTCCCCGCCCGCAAAAGTAGCCGAGGAATCGCGTGGACCCTTCCGTCTTTTTCTTCTGGCTCTTCGCCGCAATTGCCATCGTGGGCGCCCTGGGCGTCATCACCATGAGGCAACCCATCCATTCCGCCCTCTTCCTCCTTCTTACCTTCCTCTGTGTTGCCGCACTCTTCATCTTGAGCCACGCGGAGTTTCTCGCGGCCGTACAAGTCCTCGTCTACGCCGGCGGAATCATGGTGCTCTTCCTGTTCACGATCATGCTGGTGAACATCAGACGTGTGCAGAAAGAGCCTTACCTCAACCGGCGAGCCGGCATTGCCGTGCTCGCCGGTTTCTTCCTCTTCCTCCTGGTTGGAGGCATGCTCACGGGTTCGGCAACTGCAAGGAAGACGAATCCAGCTCCCGCGGAGGCCCTCAGAACGACGGTCATTGAGACGAGAGATGGCAAGACGGAAGTCAAGGGAAACAGCGAGGCGGTGGCCTGGGGCCTTTACCGGGACTATGCACTTCCGTTCGAAATCGCGTCGCTGTTCCTTCTTGTCGCGATGATCGGCGCGGTGGTCCTGGGAAAACGGACGATGGAGAAGTTCGACTGATGATCACGCTCTCTCATTACGTGGGCCTGTCGTTCCTCTTGTTCGCCATCGGCGTGACGGGTGTACTCATAAGGAGAAACCTGCTCACTGTTCTGATGTCGATCGAGCTGATGCTCAACGCCGTCAATATCAACCTCATTGCGTTCTCGCGGTATCTGGGTGATCTCGGAGGGCAGATCTTCACGATCTTCGTCATCGCCGTGGCCGCCGGAGAGGCCGCCATTGGACTGGCCATCATCGTCTCGCTCTACCGGCTCAAGGGTTCGGTCAACCTCGACGATGCGGCGGAAATGAGGGGCTGACGCCATGAAAGCCGAGGCCATCCTCCCCCTCATTCCTCTCTTTCCGCTCATTGGCTTTTTGATCAACGGTCTCCTGTACCTTGCCTCGCATTCAAAATTGGGCAGCAAAAACGCGCCCCTGGGCGGTCACGGCCATGGAGAGGGTCACGCGGACGGCGCCCACGGCAACGGCCACGGCTCGGGGCATGGGCACGGCGGCCACCACGAGATTCCCTTCAAGGCCGTCCATTCCATCGTTGGCCCCGTGGCTTCGGGTCTCTCGTTCGTGGCGTCCCTCATCGCCATCTTCGCCTGGTGGTCGGAAACACGTGGAGAGCATGGGCTTGTTGCCACCCTGTGGACCTGGGTGCCGGCTGGCGAGAACATGACGTGGTTCGGCGTAAAGGCGCTCAGCTTTGACGTGGCTCTTCGAATCGATCCCCTTTCCGCGATGATGATCGGATTCGTCTCGTTGATCGGGACGCTCATCCACATCTATTCCGTCGGGTACATGGGGCACGACGAGGGTTACGGGCGCTTCTTTGCCTACCTGAACCTCTTCATGTTCTCGATGTTGACGCTCGTTCTGGGCGCCAATCTCGCCATCCTCTTCGTCGGCTGGGAAGGCGTGGGACTCTGCTCGTACCTTCTCATCGGCTACTACTACACGAAGGACTTTGCCGCCGACGCGGGCAAGAAAGCTTTCGTGATGAACCGGATCGGGGACTTCGGGTTCCTTCTGGGACTCCTTGCCGCGGTCTCGATGTTCGGAACCACCGATTTCGGTGTGATGTTCGAGATGGCTGCCAAGAACCCGGCGGTTTATGCCGCGGGCGGCATGATGACGGCGGCCTGTATCGCGCTCTTCATTGGTGCCTGCGGAAAGAGCGCCCAAATTCCCCTTTACGTATGGCTGCCAGACGCCATGGCCGGCCCGACACCGGTCTCCGCCCTCATCCATGCCGCCACGATGGTGACGGCCGGCGTCTACATGGTGGTGCGCTGTAACGTGTTTTTCCGCATCTCACACGAATGGGCGGCAAAGACGCTCGGCGAAAGCGCGCCGTTTTTCGAACTCATCACACACGACGCGGCGTTTGTGGTTGCTGTCGTGGGGTGTGCGACGGCTTTCTTTGCGGCCACCATGGGACTGGCACAGACGGATATCAAGAAAGTCCTGGCGTACTCCACCGTCTCTCAGCTCGGGTACATGTTCCTTGGTTGCGGTGTGCTGGCCTTTGGTGCTGGCATCTTCCACGTCTTCACGCATGCCTTTTTCAAGGCCTGTCTCTTCCTGGGTTCCGGGTCGGTGATCCACGCGCTTTCCGGAGAGCAGGAAATGACGCAGATGGGAGGGCTCCGAAAGCTGATCCCGCACACCTTCGCGACCATGTTCATTGCCACGCTCGCGATTGCCGGTGTGCCCTTTCTTTCGGGGTTCTTCTCCAAGGACGCCATCCTGGCCGAGACGTTCATCACCCACCACCCGGTGCTCTGGACCATCGCTGTCTTGACGGCCGGAATGACGGCTTTCTACATGTTCCGGCTCATCAAGATGACGTTCTACGGGGAGTTTCGCGGTTCGGAAGAGGTGAAGCACCACATCCACGAGTCCCCGGCGACGATGACGATTCCTCTCTGGATTCTCGCGGCGGGCGCCGTTGTCGCGGGGTATCTCGGAATTCCGAAGTTCATTCTGGGAAAAGACAACGCCTGGGAGAGCTTCCTTGAACCCATTTTCCTGAAGTTCCCGGCGGACTGGACCCCCGCGCCTCACCACGCCTCGCACGCGCTCGAGTGGAGCCTGATGATGACGTCGATCGTGATCGCGGGTCTCGGTATCGCGCTGGGCTGGCGCTTCTATAGCGGAGCGTATCCGTTCGCCCTCCCCGAGAAGATCGCCACCGCCTTCCCGCGGCTCTTCACGTGGGTTCGCAACAAGTACTTCGTGGACGAGTTCTACGAGTGGCTTTTTGTGAACGGACTCATCAAGAAGGGGGGCAAGTACATGTGGGAACTCGACGCTCGCTTCGTGGATGGCGCGGTGAATGGGTCCCGCCACTTGACGATCGGGATCTCTCAAGTTTCGAACTGGATCGACAAGACCTTCGTGGACGGCGCCGTAAATGGTGTCGCAAACACACTTCAGGCCGCGTGGCGCGGTTACCGGATGCTGCAGGGAGGTCAAACCCAGGGCTACGCCCTTGCGATGACCTTCGGAATATTTGGCTTGGTTTGCATTTATCTCATTCTGTCGTGAGAGGTCAGGAACCGAAATGAGCGGCCTACTTTCCCTACTCATCTTCCTGCCGCTGGCTGGCGCAATCGTTTTGATGTTGATCCCAAAAGAGAAGACCGATGCCCTGAAATGGACGGCCACCTTCTTTTCGGGGCTGGAGTTCTTCCTTTCGCTTCCCCTCTGGTTCTTTGAGGGGTTCAAGGTGGATGGGAACTTCTATTTCCGCGAGACGTACGACTGGATTCCGTCGCTCGGAGCCAAGTACGCCCTGGGGGTCGATGGTATCGCGGCACTCCTCATCCTGCTGACGACGCTTCTCACGTTCATCTCGGTCTACTGCTCGTTCACGGCAGTGAAGAAACGGGAGAAGGAGTACTACACCTTCCTGCTCCTTCTCGAGGTGGGGATGATCGGGGTCTTCTGCGCGCTCGACTTCTTCCTCTTCTACGTTTTCTGGGAAGTGATGCTCGTGCCGATGTACTTCCTGATTGGCGTCTGGGGCGGGCCAAGGAAGCTCTACGCGGCAATCAAGTTCTTCCTTTACACGCTGGCCGGATCGGTCGTGATGCTCGTCGGCATCATCGCGCTCTACTTCTACAACACCACCGGGTTCCTCATGTGGAAGGGGCTTGGTAATCCGGCCACGTTTGACATCCTGCACTTCCACCAGATCGCGCACCAGATCGCGCCGGAGCTTCAACTCTGGCTGTTCTGGGCGTTCTTTCTGGGGTTTGCCATCAAGGTTCCGATGTTCCCGTTCCACACATGGCTGCCGGATGCACACGTCGAGGCTCCCACGGCGGGGTCGGTCATCTTGGCCGGTGTCTTGCTGAAAATGGGAACCTACGGCTTCGTGCGCTTCTCTCTCCCGATCTTCCCGGACGCGATGATCTCGGCCTCGACGTTCCTCGGGCTCTCGACGCTGCAGTGGGTCGTCGTTCTCTCCATCATCGGCATCATCTACGGTTCGATGGTCTCACTCGTCCAGAAGGACATGAAGAAGCTCGTGGCCTACTCATCGGTGGCCCACCTCGGGTTCTGCATGCTTGGTGTCTTTGCCCTCAACAATGCGGGGATCCAGGGCGGAATCCTGCAGATGATCAACCATGGAATCTCGACGGGCGGCTTGTTCCTTCTCGTGGGCATCATCTACGAGCGGCGCCACACGCGCATGATCGCGGACTACGGCGGTATCTCGAATCAGATGCCCATCTACGCCACTTTCTTCATGATCATTCTTCTGGCCTCGATTGGATTGCCGCTCTTGAATGGGTTCATTGGTGAGTTCACGATTCTGACGGGCGTTTTTATCGTGAACTGGCGCTGGGCTGCGTGGGCGGCGGTGGGAATCGTGCTCGGCGCGGCTTACATGTTGTGGCTCTACCAGCGGGTTTTCTTTGGTGAGATCAAACACGAGGAAAACAAGACGCTCGAGGATGTCAACCTGAGAGAAGTCTTGACGCTTGCGCCTCTCGTCATTCTCTGTTTCTGGATCGGGATCTACCCGAAGCCCTTCTTTGAGAGAACGGCCAAGGCAACGGAGAAGATTGTGGCGGCCATCGAGAAATCGCGGGCTGCTGAAGCCGCGCCCCGAATGGCGGTGAAAGGGGTGCCGCCCGGCGCCGTGGAGGCTTCTCTCGGCCCCAGGGGGAACTGAGTCATGCCGTTTCCCGTTTCGGATACGTTACTGATTCTTCCGGAACTCTTCCTCAGCCTGATTTCGCTGGGACTCCTTGTTTACGCGGCCGTCGTTCCACGCGAGAAAGAGGCTTCCATCGCCTGGTTGTCGCTGGCGTCACTGGTGGTGACGGGTGTCCTCGTGGCCGTCCCGTTTTTCTCTGGCCAGACGCTGCCCGCGACGGGGTTTGCCGGAATGTTCACCGTCGATGGCTTCTCGGTTTTCTTCAAGGTTCTGATTCTCCTGGCGTCCATCATCACGATTCTCTTCTCCCTCCGGTTCGTGGGAACGTCTCCGTACCCGAGCGGCGAGTATTACGCGCTCATCCTGTTCACGACCGTGGGAATGCTGTTCATGGCGTCTGGCGTGCACCTCGTTTCGATCTACATCGCGCTCGAGCTGATGGCCCTCTCGCAGTACGTGCTGGCGGGGTTCTTCAAGCAAGAGACGAAATCGATCGAGGCCGCGGCGAAGTATTTCGTTTTGGGGGCTTTCTCTTCCGGTGTCCTGCTCTATGGTCTTTCACTCGTCTACGGTGCCGCAAAGACGCTGACTCTCTCGGGTGTCGCGGCCGTGCTCGCGGCAGATCCCAAGTCGCCGCTGATGGTGCTCGGGATCATCCTCGTGGCCTGCGGCCTGTTTTTCAAGATTGCTTCCGCTCCGTTCCATGTCTGGGCTCCAGACGTGTACGAAGGGGCTCCGACTCCCATTTCAGCCTTCTTTGCCGTCGGGCCGAAGCTGGCAGCTTACGCGATTTTCGCGCGCATCTTCTATACAGGGTTCGGCCCTGGTTTAGCTGACTGGAGCCTCGTCGTTGCGGCCTCGGCGGCCCTCACGATGGTCGTGGGGAACGTGGGGGCCATGCTTCAGAGCAACGTCAAACGCCTTCTGGGGTATTCCTCGATCGGGCATGCGGGGTACGCGCTGCTTGGCTTTCTGGGTTATGGCACGGATTTCGGCCTCCCCGCGTTACTGGTTTATCTCGCTTCCTATTTAATGATGACGCTTGGTGCTTTTGGCCTCGTTGTGCTGCTCGAAACCAAGGGATATGCGGCCGAAAGCGTGGACGATTTCAACGGGCTGGCAAAAAAGAATCCGGTCGCCGCCGCCGCGATGGTGATTTTCCTCTTGTCGCTCACGGGCATCCCGCCGACCGCGGGGTTCATCGGGAAGTACTTCTTGTTCACGGCCGCGATGAAGGCCGGGTGGGTGTGGCTCACGGTTCTGGCCGTCCTGATGTCGGTGGTGTCGCTCTTCTACTATTTCCGGATTGTGCGGGCGATGTATCTCGTGGAGGGTGAAGGCGAACTGCGCTGGAGCGCGGAACCGGCGGTCAGCGGAGCGATTCTCGTTTGTCTGGCCGGGACGCTCGTTTTTGGAATGATCCCGCAGCCGCTGATTGCGTTTGCGAAGGCGTGTCTTCTGGGGTGAACAAGAAGAAGGGAGAAGGCTCTGACTCCTCCCGGCTTTTTGCGGATGTCCTGACTTTTGGCTGGGTTTTGCCGTGTGCCATTGGCGCCGGCGCGGGTTTCGGTTGGCTGGGGGACCGGTTCTTGGGAACGTTTCCGGTCCTGACGGTGATCTTTGGTCTACTGGGCCTGGGAGCAGGGCTCAGGGAGATATACCGGGCCTCTCTACGGTTCTTTGGTGACCCCAAAGACAAAGGGGACTCATGACGTTAACGGCTCTTCCAGAAGGAACTGGCAGGGGTGCCGTGAGGAAGAGTTGCGTCTTGGCTGTGCTTCTCGCAACGGCCCTCGGGGCCTCGGGCCGTTTTCATGCGGCTCTTGCCTTGACGGCTGGAACCGCCGTGGCTATCGTTTCTCTTGTTTGGCTTGCCTCCGTGGCTGGGCGTTTATTTGCGAGTGATCCCCGGAAGCGAGCCAAACTGGGGTTCAAATTCGCGCTGGGGGCTGCCCTCCGCTATCTCTTCCTGGGAGCCGCCATCTTTGGAGCTGTTCATCTCTTCCCCTCGCACCTGCCGTGGTTGCTTGCCGGGCTCTCCGTGGGAATGCTGGGGGCCGTTGCTGATGAGTTCGTCGAGATCCGCCGAGAAAAGGAGAACCAACACCCCTTGATGCCGGGCCTGAAAACAGGGCCGGACTGAGAGGCCAGGCTGCCTATGCATCATGAACACTCGATCCTGTTCGGCTTCGTCAACGCCATTCTGAAGGCGATTCTTGGAGACCCTGCCACCAGTGCTCCCGAGTGGTGGATCAAGGGAGTGAACATCGGGGGGCTTCACATCGCGGGCATCGCGCCCCTGGGAGAGCATGGCGAGGTTCTCGGCTGGTTGCCGGATCACGTCGTCATGGCCCTTTTCGTGGTGCTCTTAAGCGTGGTTTTCTTCCCGCTCGCCGCACGGGGGTTCCGCAAGGACAAGCCAACGTCCATTCAGAATTTCCTCGAGGTCTTCGTCGATTTCCTGCGGGGCGTTGCCAGGGAAAACATCACGCACCATCCCGAGGCGTACCTGCCAGTCGCGGGCGCATTTTTCTTCTTCATCACGCTCTGCAACCTCTGCGGCTTCTTCTTCTTCCTGCAACCGCCGACCGCGAATCTCAACACCACGTTCGCGCTCTCAATTACCTGTTTCATCCTTTACAACGCGATCGGAATCAAGACCCATGGCGCCCTCGGGTATCTCAAGACGTTCATGGGCCCAAGCCTGGCTCTTGCCATCCTGGTCTTTCCCATCGAGATCATTGGAAACCTCGCGCGCATGCTTTCCCTGGCGATGCGTCTTTACGGGAACATCTACGGCGAGCACACGGCCACATCCAACTTCGTGGACCTTTGCCCCATCCTGGTGCCGTTTCCAATGAACGCGCTCTCGATCTTCACGGCGTTCTTGCAGGCGTACGTTTTTACTCTCTTGACGACCGTCTATATCGGTCAGGCCACATCCCACGATCACTAGGAAGACGGCTCTAGAATTGCGTGTTGGGTTCCCCTCCCGCAAAGGCTTTCAAACCGAAAGGAGTTCCCCAGAATGCTCAAGAAATTCGTACCCGCCAGTCTCGTCACCGCCCTTGCCCTCCTGCTTCCGAACCTTGCCCTTGCCGAAGAGGCTGCAAAGGCGTCGGGTGGCGCCGGGTGGGGACACCTGTCCGCGGCTCTTGTCCTCGGAATCGCGGCGGCAGCTGGCGCGCTTTCGCAAGCCAAGGCCGCCGTGGCAGCGTGTGATGGAATGGCTCGCAACCCGGGAGCCGGTGCCCAGATTCGCGGCATGGCCTTCCTGGGCCTTGTCCTGATCGAATCTCTCGTCATCTACGCTCTCGTCATCGCTTTCGTCGTTCAGGGCAAGTAGAGTTCCTCTTACACACCAGGGCCTCCGCACTCAGAAGCGTCGAGGCCCTGGCTGTTTCTTCGGCTCTTCCCGGGTCAAAGCACAGGTAGACTTGGAGTCTATGGCTTCGATGGACGAGCCCGACCGGCTAGTTTTTCCTCTGGCGTTTTCCGCCGCGGGATTGGTTCTGGTTTCTGGTTTTGTCGCTTCCTTTGCTGCGACTTGGGCTGAACGAGGCCTCACCGGCGACTGGATTACCTCTCGCATCTTCGATTACGGTCTCCTGGCGTCCCTCATCCTTTCTCTTTTCGTTGGAGGCATGGTCACCCTGCTTCTGCAAAGGCCCCTTTCCCGGTTGAGCCGGGCCTTTGACGCGGCACGGTCGATGGCCGAGGGGGACCTCTGGGCCCGCGCTCCGGAAGTGCCGGGGATTTCCGGCGGGCTGGGCCGGCTGCTCAATTCCCTGGGCACCAGCGCCTCACGCTTGCTCAGCTCCGTTCGAAGAGAGCAGGGACAGTTGAACCGTCAGATTGCCGTTTTGAGGTCTTCCTCCGCACAAACGCGCGAGCGCGCCCACGCGGCTCTCTCCCGCGTCGATGCTTCCATCCGGGCCGTGACGAATTTTGATTCGGCCCTTCAAGCCATTGCGGAGAATGTGGAAAACCTCTCCAGCGGTTCAGAGGAAACGGCTGTTGCGGTCTCCGAGGTGGACCGCTCTCTCACCCATCTCCTGTCTCGAACGGAGGGCCTCCACCAGGTTTCCAACGAGGGAACGCTGGCTGTTGCGACGCTTGTCGAGGGAGCGGCCACACTCGACAGCACGCTTTCCGGGCTGGCCCTGTGGGCCGCGCGGCTTTCAGAGGCTGCCCGGCAAAACCAGGAGTCGGTCAATCTCGTTGCTGTTTCGGCTCTCGAGGCCAAGGGGCAGGCGACGCGAGTCGCCAACCAGGCTCTTGCGGGCACGGCCGTTCTGCAGGAACTCTACGGTTCGGTGGAGGAGATAAAGAAATCGGCCGAGGGACTCCGCTCTGCCGTGGCGCGGCTCGAGAACCGGTCCCGGGAAATTGGGCACATCTTGATGGTGATCGAAGATGTCGCCCGGCAAACTAATCTCCTGGCGCTCAACGCGTCGCTCCTGGCGGCCCGCGCTGGGGAACAGGGGCGCGGATTCGCCGTGGTCGCCGGTGAGATCCGGAAACTCTCCGAGAGAACGGCAGACGGGGCACGGGGAATCGCGGAACTGATCGGTGGCATCCGGGAGGAAATCGATGCTGCCCGGATGGCGGCTGAAGAACAGACCCGGCTCGTGGGCCTTGGCCTTTCGACTGCCCAGAAGGCTACCCAGACTCTCTCCGCCATGCACAGCGCCGCTCGGCAAACGGAAGGAGCGGCAGGGGCCATCCACCAGGTCTCGCAAGAGCAGGCAACGGCTCTCACCGAGACCACCCGGTCGATTTCGGAGGTCCGCCAGGGGTTCGAATCGCTCGCAAATGAGGGGCGAAGAAACTCGATCGAAGTGGAGCGGATCCGCGGCCTCATCACGAATGCCAATGACCTGGCCGCTTTTGTCGAGCGGACCGTGCACGAACAGAAGAGCGCCGCGAGCCAGATTTCAACGGCGGCCGAGCGCTCTCTTACCCTGATTCACGACATCCAGGCCGCGGTGAATCACCAGACGGTGGAAGGGCAGCGGTTGAAGGTTCTTCTGGCGGAGGTCGGGTCGGCTCACAAGGAGACGCTGGAATCCGCCGCCTCCGTGGAGGATGCGGCAGCGGCTCTGGAGACCCTGGGGGCCACTCTCGAAGATGAGGTTGGCCGGTTCCGCGGGGGGAGCCCGGAACTGAGGCCCGTGTGAAGACACACGTTCTGGGTTTCCGCGTGGGTTCGGTCCGGGCCGCGGCCCTGACGCAGCAAATCGACCGGGTTCTCCCCTTCGAACCGCTGATGCCAGCTCCCGGTGCCCCCGGGTACGTCATCGGCCTCCTGAAATCGGCGGGCAGAGTCCTGGCTGTCATTGATGCGGGGAAGCGGGCTTTCCCTCACGAAAAGATCCTCGAGGAACCAAGGTTTCTCCTGGCGGGAGCCTTCGGAGGCATCCCTGCCGTTCTCGCCGTCCCCGAAGTCGAGGGGATCTTCGACGTGGAGAGTTTCCACGAACCTGTTCCTGACGGGCTCCCGGAAGAGATGGCGTCCATTTTGGGAGGGGCCGTCAAGGCCGGGGGCGTGGACCGCGTCCTCCTGGATGTTTCAAGGATGCTCGAGAGGGACCGGACAGACATCGAAGTTCTTGCCTCGGGGGAGTGACGGGATAAACCCGCATGCCCGGAAAACCCCTGGGCTCGCCCTGGTTCAAATCAAGAGAATCTCCGGGCGAGACCGCTTTACCCACTCGTCCGACAGGAGGCCGGCGGCGATCACGTCGTGCCGCTGTCCGTGCGCAAAAGTGCGGGCGCGAAGGACACCCTCTTCCAAAAACCCTATTTTCTTGAGCACGCTCCGGGCCGCGGTGTTCTGGGACGCCACGAACGCCTCGATTCGAACGAGAGCGAGGTGTCCGAACAGGTAGGAGACGAGGACACGGTACGCATCGGTCCCGAGGCCCTTTCCCCGCTCGTGCGGATCGAGAATCGCCACTCTGATCTTGGCGATTCTCGAATGTAAGTCCAGGTCCTCGATGGAGGCCACGCCCAGCTTCCGGTTGTTCCTATCCTCGATGACGAGCCGGGTTTTCTCGTAACTGAGAAGCCGGTGGCTTTCGTACTCCCACCGGATCGCCTCGGCGGCACCGACCATGTAGGGTTCGAACTCTCCGAACGCCGAGGGTTTCCCGCATTCCTCGATGAGCCACTCCAGATCATCTTCCCGGACGGGCCGCAGGCGTACGAGGGTCCCCGTCAACATGGGCCGTCTCCCCATCCCAGGCGCTTTTCGAACAGGACAGCCTCTCGCGGCCCTTTCGGGGACGGAATGGTGGTCAGTCCGCTCACGGTGAAACCGCTGGACCAGAGAAGGTGCATGGCTCCCGGAGAGACGGCGAGGATCCGGGTTCTGAGAAAAGAGTACCGCCGCGTGTAGGCTTCCTGGATGGTCAAGCGCAGGAGTTCCCGGCCACAGCCGTGTCCGCGGTGCCCTGGCGAGACGCCCCACATTCGAATCTCTGCCGTGTCCTGGGGAATGCTCTCGTCGCGAGTCATCACCAGGGCCCCGGTGTTCTTCTTCCCTTCGCATGCGCGGAGGAAGAGGTCCCGGTGTCCGTCGAAGCGCTCCGCCAGGGACTGCAGGCCACTGAGAAGGGCGGCCGCGGTCATGATCTCGAGTTCATCGGCGAAAACGGCGTTGAGGGGGGCCGCGAGAAGCTCGAATTCGGAGGGTTCCACGGTCCGAACATCGAACTTGTCCAGGGAGGCGGACCGGTCCACGTGATTACATCCGTTCTGGAATGGGGACCCCGAGGACGCCCAAGATGTCTTCCAGAGTGACCAGCACGAACTCCAGCGCCGCCCGGCGTGTCAGGCGGCTCGTTTCGTCAGGGGCCTGGAGGATCGGATGGGTGTGGTAGAGCCGGTGGAAGGCCTGTGTCAGAGCAAGGGCGTGGCGAACGAGGAGCGAAACCTCGAGGGACTCGGCGACTTTCTCGAAGGTCTCCTCGGTGCGGCTGCAGGTTCTCACGACATCCCAGAGTTCGTTGTCGAAGAGACCCGAGTCGAGTGATTCGAGCCGCGCCCGCTCGGTTTCGGAGACCCGGCCTCCCAGCCCCTGGGTTTCGAGTTTCTTGAAGATGTTGTTCGCCCGCACGGCCGCATACTGGAGGTAGGGGCCCGTATCCCCTTCAAAGGCGAGCGCTTCGTCAAAGTCAAAGGCAATGACCTTGTTTCGTGAGAAGCGCGTCATGTAAACACGTAAGGCCCCGATGGCAATGGCTTCGGCGCGTCCTGGTTCGATGGCTTCCCCGCTCGAGCGGGCGAGAATCTGTTCCCGGGCCTTTTCGACGAGGCGGTCGACCAGATCATCGGCCTTGACGCCCAATCCGCGCCGTCCGGACATCTCGACATAGGCTCGTTTCTGATCGTCCCCGGTCAGCTCGAACCCCATGGCCTCAGCGGCCGGAGGGGTCAACGCCACCATCTCGTAAGCGAAGTGGATGCAATTCTCTGACTGCTTTTCGTACCCCGCCCGCTTGACGGCTTCCTTCACGACCTTCTGCGGATAACTCTGCCGCACGTCGATGACGTTGATGACGCGTTCAGCTCCGCCGAAGCGGCCGCGAACCTCGGGAACGGCTCCGTTCTCGTCGCGGCGGGAGCGGTAAAGCGGGCTCACTCCATCCGTTGCGACGAAGAGAGGCTGCTCCTCGATGTCGACGTATGGAACCGGTTCATACTCGAAATCGATCCCGAGAACACCGAGTTTCCAGAGCTGGTAGGCAACGTCTTTGCCGGTGTAAGTCACCGTGCCATTGGACCGGACGAGGATCTTGTCCGCATCCTCGAGTCCTTCAAACTCCGCCGAGCCCTCGAGGGGCATGACCCAGCAGCCGGCGTTTTTCCCCTCTGTTTCGAGCCGGATGGCCCCCGCCGCCTGGAGTACGTCAAAGGCCCTGTTCCAGAACTTCCGCGCCAGGATGTCGCTCTCTCTCGGGAGAACGTCGTAATCGACGCCAAGGCGTGCCATCGTGAGGAGGTGACATCGGACGATGGCCTCCGCCAGGCGGCTTCCCAGCCTGGCCAGACGGAGGGGCTCCTGATCCAGCTCGCGGCCGAGGGCAGCGGACTCGATGGCATGCAGGGTTTTCTTGCGCTCCGCCTCGAGTTCGGGGTCCTGAACGTAGGTCCGGCCGACCAGGGCGTAGAGGTCCCAGGCAAGGTCGCCGAGGTGCCGGGGCTCGGCCCCGGGCAGGTCGTGAGGAAAAGCCTCGAGAATTTCGATGATCTCCCTGGCGATGGGAACGGCGCGGCCAGAATCGACCAGGTGATGGGAGTGAACGAGGCCCACCACGACATCGGCAACCTGAACGCCCGTGTCGTCCAGGTAGTTCTGAACCTCGACGTGCAGGCCCACACGTTTGAGCGTCCGGGCGAGCACGTCCCCGAGAACGGCGTTTCGGAGGTGCCCGATGTGAGCCGCCTTGTTGGGGTTGATGTTGGTGTGCTCGATGATTGTCTTGGTTCCAGACGGTTTCCGTTCCGGAGCGGAAGCGAGCAGGCGGGAGAGGGCCTCTGGCCTTTTTAGAAAGAAATTGAGGTACCCCCCTCCTTCCACTTTCACCTCCTGGATGATTCCAGGCAGGACGATAGCGGGGGCCAAGTGCTTGGCGATCTCCCTGGGTGGTTTTCTCAACTGGCGGGCCAATTCGAAAGCCACGGGAATCGCCAGGTCTCCGAGTCCGACCTTCGGAGGCGTTTCGAAAACGAGCTTGGCGGGGGAAACGCCAAAGAGCTGTTGACAGGCTTGGCGGATGGATGCTTCGAGTTCTTTCTTCAGGCCAGGAACCACGGAAACCTCACGGTATGAGAGTCCAGGGGGGATGCTGCCAGGTATGGCAGAAGGAAGATTCTCGCACGTCTCCGGGACCATCCTCTTCTCATTTCTCTCGTGGCCAGGTTGAGGATGCGGCCAGGGCCGGGCTGGCACGCTTTTTTCAACAGAGGGGGCGTTAGAGAGACAGAACCCTCGGCTCAACGGAGGTCCCTGGCGAGGTCGCTCTGGAGAAGTTCTTTATTTGATTGGTTTTACCTTGAAGACTGGGGGGATACGGGCATTCGTGCGAGAATCGCCGGATCCAGTTTCTTGAATCCCCATTCAAGTTTTCGGGATGTTGTGAGTTTTTTCCCCTCAGCGGGGATGTGGAAGTTTCCGGCACGGATGCCGGGTGAAATGAGAAGTAAAGGAGGAAAGAAAGGCAGGAATCAGTAGACGAGACCCAGTAGTTTCATACGAAGAATCGATATCTCGAGTTTCCAATTACCAAAGACCCTTTCAATGGAGGAAGAGGAATGCGAAATAACAGGATTTGGCTCGTTCTCTTGGTGCTGCCGCTTCTCGTGGCCACCCAGGTATGGGCTCAGGGCCTTCCGACCGGCACCTTGAACGGCCGGGTCACTGACCAGGATGGTATCGGGTTGCCCGGCGTGACGGTCACGGCGAAGTCTCCTGCTCTGCAGGGTTCCCGTTCTGCCGTGACGAACGTCAATGGTGACTACGTCATCCCCAACCTGCCCCCGGGAGACTATTCCGTTGCCTACGCGATGCCTGGCTTCCAGAACGTCTCGAAGTCAATCAGGATCTCGGCGAGCCAGACCCACCCTCTGAACGCCAAGATGGCGATCACGGCCGTGGCCGCGGAAGCCACCGTCGTCGCGCAGAGCGAGACGGTCTCCCAGACGTCACAGGCCGCTACCACGTACAGCACCGAGCTGACCAACAAGCTCCCGGTTGCCCGTACGATTCTTTCTTCGGTCGTCTTGAGCCCGGGTGTCAACACGAACGGCCCCGGCGGCAACACCACGATTTCGGGCGCGCAGTCGTTTGACAACAACTTCACGGTCAACGGCGTCAACATCCAGGACAACATCCGCGGTACGCCAACCGGCACCCTCGTGATCGAGGACGCCATCCAGGAAACGACAACGATGGTGTCTGGTGTGTCCGCCGAATTCGGCCGGTTCACGGGCGGTGTCATCAATGCCGTGACCAAGCAGGGTGGCAACACGTTCAGCGGTTCGGCCCGCGTGTCGTTGGCCAACGATGACTGGCAGTCGCAGAATGCGGCCGAAAACCTGCAGCCGGTTCGCACCGACAAGGTCGTCCCAACCTACGAAGGAACCCTCGGCGGGCCGATCTGGAAGGACCGTATTTGGTTCTTCGCTGCTGGCCGCTACAACAAGAATGACTACTCTGGAACAACGTCCGCTCCCATCGTCACCTCCTTCCCCCGGTCCGATACGGATACCCGGTTCGAGGGCAAGCTGACGATTACGCCGTTCACGAACCACACCATCACTGGTTCATACACCAAGGGCGAAGTGGAGCAGGAAGGCTACTTCTTTACGTCCTTCCCCCTCCTCGAGACAAATGGCACGACGTACCCCCGGTCGCTGCCGACGGACCTTCTCTCCATCAACTACAACGGGGTCATCACCTCGAACCTCTTTCTCGAGGCCCAGTACGCGGCCAAGACCTTCACGTTCGAAAACTCGGGCAGCCGCTTCAATGAACTCATCAAGGGAACGGCCGTCGTCGTTCTCGACCGTGGTCTTGGACAAATGTTCGGTTCCATCTTCTGCGCCGTGTGCCCCGGTTCCGGCGAAAAGCGCGACAACGAGAACTTCCTGTTGAAGGGAACCTACTTCGCCTCGACGAAGTCTCTCGGCTCTCACAACATCGTTTTCGGGTACGACAACTTCTCGAGCACGCGTGTGTCGAACAACTGGCAGTCGGGAAGTTCCTGGCTCCTGTTCGCCTCCTCGGTGCGCAGCGACGGTACGAACCTCTACCCTGTCATCGACGAGAATTCCTACCTGCTCTACGCCCCGATTCCCCTGCAAAGCCAGGGGAGCGACATGATGACCCACTCGATCTTCGTGAACGATACCTGGAGGCTCAACAACAAGCTGTCGTTTAACGTTGGCGTTCGCTGGGACAAGAACGATGCCAAGGACGCCGCCGGCCAGGTTACGGCTGATGACAGCGCCTTCAGCCCCCGTCTCGCGGCGAACTACGACGTGACCGGCGACGGCAAGGTGCGCATCAGCGCGAGCTACGCGACCTACGTTGGACAGATCCAGGAGGGCATCGCGGGTTCCGGAGCCACCGGCGCAGGCAGCCCTGCTTCCTACTACTACTACTGGGGCGGCAATCCCATCAACGCCAGCACGACGGGTCCCTGGATCCCGACCGCTCAGGTCCTCCAGCAGATGTACGCGGCCGAAGGCGTAACAGGGCTGAACCAGTTCCCGACCCGCCCCGCCGATGTGGCCTCCGTGCCAGGCGTCAACCTGCTCATCAAGGATCCTCTCTCTTCTCCCAAGACGAACGAGATCGTCCTCGGCGTTGGCGGCACCCTCTTCAACAGCGTGGTCTACCGTGTTGACGGCGTTCGCCGTGAATACAAGGACTTCTACGCCACAAAGCGTGACATGACCACTGGTCAGGTCACGGACTCCCTCGGCAACGAGTACGATCTTGGTTACATCATCAATTCCAACATTCCCGAGCGCGAGTACACCGGTCTCCACTCGTCTCTCGCGTGGCGTGTAGGATCCCTCAACCTCGCCGCGAACTGGACATGGTCCCACATGATCGGCAACTTCGTCGGTGAGACGTCTGGTTCCGGTCCCGTCACCGCAGGGTTTGAGGTTTACCCCGAGTACTTTGACCTCAAGTGGAGTGCGCCGTCTGGCGACCTTTCCCAGGACGTGCGCCACCGTGTTCGCCTGATCGCCACCTACGACTTCAAACTCGGCCCAGTCTCCATCACCCCTGGGTTAGTCCAATCCTATGACACGGGTACTCCCTACGGCGCGGTCGGCAACATTGCCTCGTCCCCGTACGTGACGAACCCGGGCTACCTGACTCCGCCGACCCGCGTGGCCTATTACTTCACGCCTCGCGACGCCTATCGCACGGATGACATCTGGCGCACCGACCTTTCCCTCAACCTCTCGGGCAAGATCGGTCCTGTTGAGATTTTCGTTATCCCGCAGGTGCAGAACGTCTTCAACAATGACGGCCTCGTCGGAGTCAACACTGCCCTGAACGTCGGTACTGGTGCCACGCCGAGCGCGACAACTGGTCTCGTTCGTTTCAACCCCTTCACCACCGCTAACCCCATCGAGTGCCCGCAGGCCCAGTTCCCAGGGGATCCTGCCGCTTCGGCAGCGGCGTGCCGGGCCATGGGTGCCAACTGGCAGAAGGGTGAGAACTTCGGCAAACCGACGAACGCTAACCAGATCGCCGGTCAGACCCACTACCAGATCCCGCGCAGGTGGTCCGTTTCCGTGGGTATTCGCTTCTAGCGCCTCTCTTTTCTTTACGGTTTCTTTCCTGCCCTGGCCTTCGGGCCAGGGCTTTTTTTGTGTAACAGCGACGAAAAATAGACGTATGATGTTCCGCTAGGGAAAAGCGATGAGCTTCGACGTCACCGTCTTCTCAGACATGACTCGCTTGATGGTGCAGCACCCCGAGTGGCTGGCGGAGATGCGTCGACTCATCTTCACGGATGAGGTTCTGACCCTGCCAGACGCGATACGGGAGCTGACCGAAGCGCAGGCCCGGACCGAGAAGCGGTTGGACGCACTGACGGCCAGGATGGAAGAACTTGCCGAAGCGCAGGCCCGGACCGAGAAGCGGTTGGACGCGCTGACGGCCAGGATGGAAGAACTTGCCGAAGCGCAGGCCCGGACGGAAAAGCGTCTGGACGCGCTGACGGCCAGGATGGAAGAACTCGCCGAAGCGCAGGCCCGGACCGAGAAGCGGTTGGACGCGCTGACGGCCAGGATGGAAGAACTGGCTGAGGCGCAGGCCCGGACCGAGAAGCGCGTAGAAGAGCTGACTGAAGCGCAGGCCCGGACGGAGAAGCGGGTGGCGGAACTGGCTGAGGCGCAGGCCCGGACCGAGAAGCGGGTAGACGCGTTGACTGTCAGAATGGAAGAGCTGGCGGAGGCGCAGATTCGGACGGAAAAGCGTCTGGATGACATGTCGGTCCAACTCGCGGAGGTTCGAGGGTTCACGCTCGAATGGAAGTACCGCGAAAACGCTGGGGCGTACCTGGGTCTGAAGCTCCGGAAAGCGCGAGTGATCCAGCTGAATTCCCTCGAAGATCTCTTGTTGGACCGGTTGACCGCGAAGGAGTACGAGGCCCTCTGGCCGCTCGATCTGCTCGTTCGCGGGAAGCTCCCGGGCACGAGCAGGGAGGTCTACCTGGCGGTGGAGATCTCCGGAGTGATTGACCGCACCGATACCGCCAGGGCCGCGACTAGGGCCAGTCTTCTGGCCAAGGCAGGGCTCACGGCGGTCCCTGTGGTGGCGGGTGACAGGATGACCGAAGGGGCCAAGTCCGAGGCGGAACGGGAAAAGATCCCGATTTTCCTGAACGGGCATTGCGAGCTGTGGGAAGAAGCCCTGGCCGCGCGCGGACTCGGGGCTGCGGAACCTGAAGGCTCCTAAGGTGACCGTGGAAAAGAATTCGCACAGTCCCCTCGCCGGGGGTTGAACCCCCCGGCTAACATCCTCCAGTCGCTGGCGTGACGAACCAAAGTGAGCTTGGCGACAACAATCCCAGGGAGCGTGGCGAAGCCACTGCAGGAGTTTAGCCGGGGGCTTCAACCCCCGGCGATGCGGAACAGTCTTGGGCCAGGCTTTTTTGCGCCGTGTGGCAAGGCCGGGCCGTATGATCCCCCGGCCCGAGACTGCCTGATGAGCTTCCACATGAAATCCCACTTGATTCCGCGGGGTTGCTGCGTTCTCCTTCTTGCCCTCGTTTTCGTGTCCTTGTCCTCCTGCAAAGACAAGAAGGCTCTCGAAACTCCTCGTTTTCCGAAGGCCCCCGTCGTCTTGATCTCGGTCGATACGCTACGGTCTGACCGCCTCCCCATGTACGGCTACAAGGGGGTAGAGACCCCGGCTCTGGATGCGCTTCGCAAGGACAGTATCCTTTTTGAGAAAGCCTACGCCCACATTCCGCTCACACTCCCGTCGCACGTCTCCCTCTTCACGGGGCTCGAGCCCGGCCAGCACGGCGTACTGGACAACTCTGGTTACAGGCTGGATTCCTCCATCCCCGTTCTCGCCCAACTCCTGTCCCGGCACGGGTACGCGACGGGAGGCGCGGTTTCTGCCGTTGTTCTCAACGCGCAGAGCGGAATCGAGAGAGGTTTTGATTTTTTTGACGAGCGAATCCACCCAAGAGGGCAGCCGGCGATGCTCGATTTCGCCATGCGTGCCGGGAATGAGACCGCGGACGTTCTGATGGGGTTTGTCGAGAAGAACGCCAGCCGCCCCTTTCTTGCGTTTCTGCACACTTACGAACCGCATGCACCTTATGAGGCCGTGGAGCCCTACCGCTCGCGTTACGCGGATCCTTACGACGGCGAGGTGGCCTCCTCGGATGCCATCATCGGGGGGTTCCTCGACGGGTTGAAGCGGCTTGGTCTCTACAACCGTGCCCTCATCATCTTTCTCTCTGATCACGGCGAAGGGCTCGGTGATCACGGTGAACAGCAGCACGGGATCTTCCTTTACCGGGAATCCATCCAGGTTCCCCTCTTGATCAAGCTTCCAGGAGGAATGAAAGCGGGAAGCACCGTCGCTGTCCCCGTTCAGCTCACAGATGTTTTCACGACAGTGGGCGACGTTCTGGGGCTTCCAGATTTCCCGGCACATCCTGGTACCGTCTCCCTGACGGCCCTCGCGGCGGGGGTGGAAGCCCCGGAGCGCCGCATTTTTGCCGAGAACTTCAACCCGCGCATCCGGCTAGGCTGGAGCGAACTCCGCTCGCTTCTTTCGGCGCGGCACCAGTACATCGAGGCTCCCACTCCGGAGTTCTATGACTTGCAAGAAGATCCTGGCCAGAAAGAGAACCTTGCCAGCCAGAAACCTGGGGAACTGCGGGCGATGGTTGCGGAGATGGAGAAGCGGCGGACGGCCTTGAAGCCCCCCGCGCCCATTGACTCCGAACAGGCGAAGAAGCTGCAGTCTCTCGGCTACTTGACGGGGTCCTCCCCCGAAACGGGAGGCCCCCTGCCAGACCCGAAGGATGTCATTGGCGGAATGGTTCGCCTTCAGGCGGCGGTCGAGCTGCACCAGGCCGGAAAGAGCAGAGAAGCGATTCCCCTTCTTCGGGAGATTCTCCAGGCCAATCCGAGGCTCGTGGACGCATGGGAAATCCTGGCGAGTGCTCTGGAACACGAGGGCCTGATGGAGGAAGCTCTCGCCGCCCAAAAAAAGACGGCTCAGCTTTCTCCGCCAGGCCGCACAAACTACATCGTGGACGTCGCCAATCTCGCGCTCCGGGCGGGGCATGTCGAGGACGCGCGTCAACACGCGGACCTGGCATGGACTCTCGGAGATGCGCGGGCGGCGGAAGTCCTGGCCCGGATTCAACTTCGGGAAAAAGACCTGGCCGGGGCCAAGCTCTGGGCCGGGCGCGCGCTCGAACGAAAAGTGGCCGTTAGCGGCGCTCTTTCGGTTCTAGCACGCGTCGCAATGCTCGAGGGAAGGTTCCCCGAAGCCCTCGAGAGGACCGATGAGGCCCTGAAGGTGTCCGCGGAAACAGTGGCTACCCAGGGGCTTCACGTTCTGAAGGCCGAAATCCTGGGGAGGCAGGACAGACTTGACCTCGCCGAGGAGGAATACCGCAAGGAACTCGAGGCCTTTCCGAGAAACATCGATGCCCTGGGAGGACTCGCCATCATCGCGGCGGCACGCGGAGACATGAACGAAGCTGCCCGGCGGATCGACGCGATGGTCCGCGCCGTCCCGACTCCAGACGCCTACTTCATGGCGGTCCTCAGCATGCGGAGTTTTGGAAACAGTTCGCGTGCGCAGTCGTTGCTGTCCGAAGGGAAGAAGCGGTTTCCGCGGGACCCGCGATTCTCACGCGAAGAGGCCCCGAGAAAATGAGGCCGGTGGGGCGTTTCAGGGGAGCGGATTCAACCAGTCGAGGCCCGGAAACCGGCTGACCCTCCTCTCTCGATCGCCGGAGCAGCGGACCAGGGGAAAAAGGGAGCGCCGTGGTCCTCAGTTCCTCCCTGGACGGGGCTGGACCTGCCCGGCGGCGAGAGCCTGTTCGAGATTCGCCTGGGCACGCCAGTAGTCTGGCTTGAGACGCAGCGCCTCTCTGAACTGCTCCGCCGCCTCCCGCGGCCTGCCGAGCCCCATCAGGGCGACGCCCAGTCCGTTGTGGGTGAGGTGTTCATCCGCAGCTGGGTAACGCAGCGCTTCGCTGTACCGCACAACGGCTTCCTGGTAGCGGCCGAGTTTGGTGTACATCGTGGCCAGGTTGTTGAGAACGACCGGGTTTGCGGGATCGAAGTTGAGAGCGTTTTCGAGATGAGCCGCTGCTTGCTGGACTCTTCCTCTCTGTTCCTCCATCCGAGAGAGGTTGAGGAGAGTGGGAACGGCGTCCGGTTTGATGCGTAGCGACTCCTCGAAGTGCCGGACAGCCTGGTCGATCTGTCCCCTCCCTGTCAGCAGGAAGCCGTAATTGGTGTGACACATGAAACACGCCGGGTTCTTTTCAAGGGTTCTCACCCAGAGAGTCTCTTCGTCGCGATAGTCCTTGCTCTGCTGGTGGCTCAGGACGCCCAGCACGGCAATGCCTGCAAGGCCGGTGGCAGCGGCCGCGCGGTTGGGAACGGGGCCGAGGCGTTCGAGGAAACCGGCGAGGCCACACACGGCAGACGCTGCGAAAACGGCTGCCGCCTGATAGGCAAAGTGGTCGGCCACGTAGGAATAACGCATGGAGTAGACGTTGAAGAACCCCATGGCGGGGAAGAGAACCCCACCGAAGAGAAGGAGGCTGGCGAGAGGGCCGCGCCCAATGCGGCCACGGAAGAACCACGCGGCGCCAAGGGTTGTGAGCGCGGCGATGCTGGGAATCCACTGCCAGAAAACGGTGGGATCCACCGTCCACCTCGGGTAAATGAAGACCAGGTCTTTTGGGAACAGGAGTTTGCCTGCGTAAAAAGCCACGACTCGGCCAGCCAGCACAACTCGCCCGGGCATGCTGAGGCTCCATTCATCACCCGAAGCCTGAACCATCGTCTTCTCGAACCATGCCGTGTGGCCGGCCAGTCCGATACCAATGAGGAAGAACGGGAGGACAGGCCGGACATCCGAGAAACCGAGCCGTCCGTTCTGCCACCAGAGCACCACCAGGATGACCGCGGGAACGACGCTGGCCGTTGTCTTTGCGAAAAGGGCGAGAGTCAAAGCCAGGATTGCGGCGGCATAGAGCACGCGTGCTTGCCGGTACCAGGGAATGGACACCGCTGGCTTTCTCTTCTTCTTGGGCTGGGCTGGTGCCACGCGCGCCCCGAGGAACTGCCAGTAGGCGTGCATCGAGAGAAGCGAAAGGAAAAGCGAGAGGGTGTTCTTCCGCTCCGTGACCCAGGCAACAGATTCCACACACAGGGGATGGAAAGCAAAGAGAGCCGCCGCGAAGAAGGCCCCCGGCAGCTTCAGCCGCCTCAGGAAGAGGCCCAGGAGAACGGCCGAAGCGGCATGGAGGAGGAGGTTGACGAAGTGGTACCCGAATGGGTGGAGCCCCCAGAGCCGTTTCTCGAGCCAGAACATGGAGAAGACCATGGGGTAGTACTGCTCGTTGGCCTTTGGCTCCGTCCAGATCAACTTCAACCCCTCGAGCCCATCGAGGGTCTTGTTCTCTGTCAGGTAAGTGTTGTCGTTCCAGATATACCCGGACTGTAACGCCGGGAGGTACGTCACGATGAGGGTCAGGAACAGGAGGGCGAAGAGCCCGGCGGCAACCCCTTTTCGCATGGGGTCAATCCTCGTGCCGCGCTGGTTGAGAACCCTCGCGCTGGCCCTCGCCGGGAGTAAGGGTGAACTGCACGCGGCGAGGCTAGTCACCGGACCCGGTGAAGTCAACAACCGGACGTGGACCGTAAACGGACCGCAAACGATGTCCTTGCAAGGCCGATGCCTCTGATGCTAGGTTGATTGGGGAGTCGCCATGAGTTCCGCAGCCGCCCAAGATTGGATCCCCGCCCTTTGACGTGGGACACCGGTCAGCGGTAATGGCATCCGAAAACGAGACTGGAGTGCTGTCTTGAGAAAAGTCTGGGCTGGACGCTTGTGCCTTCCCTTCTTCTTCCTATTTCTTGCGTCTTGCTCAAGAAAGGAGGCGGGAGGAGTAAAACCTGCGCCCGTCTTTTCCGGAGCGCCCTGCTTCATCATCGTGGTGGATACCCTGCGGTCAGACCGCCTCCCCTTCTACGGTTACACCAACGTCGAGACCCCGGCCCTTTCCGCCCTGCGGCAAGATGCGATTCTCTTCGAAAAGGCTTACAGCCACGTGCCCCTGACGCTCCCGGCACACGCCTCGCTTTTCACGGGAACCTTGCCCGCCGTACACGGTGTGCTCGACAACGGCGGTTATCAGTTGAACCCGTCTCTTCCGACGATGGCTTCTTCCCTGAAAGAGGCCGGGTACACAACGGGAGCGGCTGTTTCCTCGGTTGTGTTGACGGGCGCAAGCGGCATTTCCCGGGGGTTTGACGTCTACGAAGACACGATCGAGCCCGAGTTCCCGGGTCAACCCGTCAACCGGGTTCAGAGAAGCGGGGACGAAACGGCGTCACTTCTCGTGCGGTGGCTCTCCGAAGTCAAGAACGAAAAGGTCTTCGGGTTCTTGCACCTTTATGAACCCCACACTCCTTACGAACCGAAGGAACCGTTTCGCAGCAAGTTCCAGGATCCGTACGACGGAGAAGTGGCCACGGCCGATGCCATCGCCGGTTTTTTCCTGGATGAGCTGAAACGGCGCGGCCTTTACGATCGCTCCCTCATCATTTTCCTTTCCGACCACGGTGAGGGGCTCGGCGAGCACGGGGAGGCCGAACACGGGATCTTCGTGTACCGCGAGTCCATTCAGGTCCCCCTTCTCGTCAAGTTGCCGCGCGCCCCGGGAGAAGAGAAACCCGCTTTTGCAGGCCACAGCGTGGCCGTGCCCGTGCAACTGATCGATCTCCTGCCGACCGTCGCGAAGGTGTTGGCGGTTCCCGGTCTCCCGAAGCTCCCGGATGCGGTTTCCCTGGTTGATCTGGCTGCTGGAGAGAAGCCTCCTGAACGCCGGATCTTCGCCGAGACCTTCTTCCCGAAAATCCGGTTCGGCTGGAGTGAACTGCGGACTCTCCTTGATGGCCGCTGGCAGTACATCGAAGCCCCAAAGCCGGAGTTCTACGACCTCGAAAAAGACCCGCGGGGGCTCAACAATCTTGCGGGAGAGAAGCCAGGCCCGCTCCGGTCCATGAAGGTGGATCTGGAGAAGAGAAGAACGGCTTTCAAGGCTCCAGACGCCGTCGATCCCGAGCACGCCAGGAAGCTGGCGTCACTCGGCTACCTTTCCATGACATCTGCTCCCTCGGAGGGGCCAGCTCCGGATCCAAAAGACGAGATCGGGACGCTCACGGCCCTCAAGGAGGGGCTCGGGCTTGCAAAGGCAGGCCGGTTCGAGGAGAGCGTCAAGGTCCTGGAGGCTCTCCTTTCGAAGAACCCTCGAATTGTGGATGCGTGGGAGTCTTACGCGCAGTCCCTCGTCCAGGTGGGGCGCAAGGAGGATGCCCTTGCCGCCATCAAAAAGACGGTCGAGCTGTCGCCGCCAGACAGAACGAACTACCTCCTCGCCGTTGCCAATATCGCGCTGCAGATTGGCCAGCCCGATGTGGCCCTCGAGCACGCCGGACTCGCGATTGCGCGCGGGGACACGGGAGGGCACGAAGTCCGGGCGCGGGCCTATCTGGCCAAGAACGACATCACGAGGGCGGAAGCCGAAGCACGAAAGTCGATTGAAACGCGCAAGACGCGGAAGCGTTCGTACCTCGTTCTCGCGGATATCGAGGCCCGGCAGGGCCGCTTCAAAGAGGCGCTCGAGATTACGGAAGAGGTTCGCCAGATGGCGGGTGAACGTGGCCTTCTGGACTTGGCCGGGTTCCACTTTCTGAGGGGGAATCTCCTCGGGCGGCTCAACCGGTTCGATGAGGCCGAGGCCGAGTTCAAGATGGAAGTGGAGAAGTTCCCGCGGTATCTCCCCGGCTGGCAAGCACTCGCCATGATCCGGGCCTCACGGAACCGGATGCCGGAAGCGAAGGCCGTGCTCTCTGAAATGGTTCGTGTGGTGGCGTCGCCGGACGCGTACGCTGCCGCCATCGAGGTCTCGAACAGAATCGGGGACCAGGCTGGCGCCGCCGCTTTCGTGGCCGAGGCCCGCAAGCGGTATCCCCGTTCCACGCATCCGGGATCGTGAAATGAAGAAGGCTTCTGGCAGATTCTCTCTTCTGGTCACTCTCTTTCTGTCGGGCACCCTCCTGTCGTGCAAGCGCCCGGAGGAAAAACCAGTTTTCAAGGATGCTCCGGTGGTTCTGATCTCCATCGATACCTTGCGGTCAGATCGCCTGCCGGCCTATGGATACAAGAAAATCGAGACACCGCACCTCGACCAGTTTGAAAAGGACGCGTGGTTATTCGAGCGGGCGTATTCCCCGTGTCCGATGACGCTTCCCTCGCACGTCACGATGCTGACGGGCACCCTCCCTCCGGAACATGGTGTCCGTAACAACATCGGGTTCGTTTTTGACGGCAATGCCCATGAGTCGCTGCCCCGCATCCTGAAGCGGCAGGGTTACGCCACGGCCGCCGCGGTTTCCTCCTACGTCCTCCGCTACGGGACGGGGATGGGGAACCTCTTTGACGAGTATGAGGATTCCGTGGGGGTGACCGCGGGAGTGCAGTCCGTCAATTTCCAGCGGAAAGGGGATGTGACGGCGGCTTTTGCGAATGCCTGGATCGAGAAGAATGCCGCCCGGCCCTTCTTCTATTTTTTCCATATCTATGAACCGCACGTGCCCTACGATCCGCCGGAGCCGTTTCGTTCGAAGTATGGGCTGACTTATGACGCGGAGGTGGCTTCCGCAGATGCCATCGTTGGCGGGCTTCTCGCCCACATGAAGAAGCTTGGCGTTTACGAACGGGCGATCGTCATCGTGACCTCGGACCACGGCGAAGGCCTGGGAGATCATGGTGAAGAGCAGCATTCGATCTTCCTGTACCGGGAAGCTATCCAGGTGCCGCTTCTCATCAAATTCCCAAAGAATCACGAAGCGGGAAAGCGGATTGCCGTTCCGGTTCAACTTTCCGATCTCGTCCCGACTGTTCTGGAAGCTCTGGGACTCCCGAAGCAAGAGAAAACAAGTGGTGTTTCCTTGATGGGAGAAGAGAAAGCGGCCCCGGCGCGCGTCATTTACTCGGAGACGCTCTTCCCGCGGCTGCAACTGGGATGGAGCGACTTGAGGAGTGTGCTGGACGAGCGCTACCACTACATTCACGGGCCGCGGCCGGAGCTTTACGATCTCGTGGCGGACCCGGCCGAGAAGAACGACCTGATGAAGACGTCTCGAGATACGGCGGCCCGGCTCTTGCGGGAGTTGAGGCGCTTTCCGGAGGGGAACGAGAAGCCCCAATCGGTCGATCAAGAAACGGCCAAAAGGCTGGCCTCTCTCGGGTACATGGGGAGCCTGCGGGAAAGGGGAGACAGCGGGGAGTTGCCCAACCCGGCGGATAACCTTCCGTCTCTGCGTGCCATGGAAGAGGCCTGGCATTTGACATCCCAGGGAAAGCGGCCCGAGGCCATCGAGGTTCTGTTCAAAAGCGTCAAGGCCAATCCAGCGATGTTTGACGCATGGGTCAAACTCGCGGAACTTCTTTCGGAGTCGGGACGTGATGACGAAGCCTCGGCTGCCTACGAAAAGGCGCTCGGCATGTCCCCTGTCTTCTATGCGGATATCTCCGTGGCGCTGGGGACCGTCAAACTGCGCTTGCAGAAACTTGACGAAGCCGAAGGCCTGGCGAGGAAGGCTCTTCCCGAGATCCCAGCGAAGGCAAGAGAACTCCTGGCGAACGTGGCTCTGGCCAGGGGAAATCTCGTGACAGCGGAAAAAGAAACGCGGGCCGCATTGGAGTCCCGTAATCCGCAGCCTTCGGCGCTCCTTTTGCTGGCCGAGGTGAAGATTCGCGCTGGCCGGCCCGGCGAGGCCCTTCAACTCGTCGAGCAGGCTGCCGCGAAAACGCAGGGGGGAAGCCTCCCGCCGGTCTTTAACCTCGAGTACCTGCGCGGGGATGCCCTGGCGCGAATGAACCGGCTAACGGAAGCAGAGACGGCGTTTCGTGCCGAGATCGCCGCTTTCCCTGCCCACGCCGAGCCCTATGCGAGTCTGGCTATCCTGGGGTTCCTGAAAGGGGATCAAAAAGGCGTTGAGTCGCTTCTGGAAGAGATGGTGAGGCAAAATCCCTCACCGAGGAGTTATCGCCTGGCGGAAAAAACGCTCGAAACCCTCGGACAACAGAAGGATGCAGCCCGGTGGCGCAACCGGGCCAGCACGGAGTCGAAAAGCCCGTCGTATTCCAATTCGTTGTCAAGGTGAGACGAACGTTTACGTAAAAACCCCGCCGTGGAGCGTTACTTGCAAGAAGGCTGGGGCGCCGGATTGCAGTCCACCATTTTCCAACCGCCCCTGAGGTTTGTTTCGTCACAGTAGTTCTTTCCGGAGCTTGCGGGGTCGTTGAGGTAGGCAAAGACGGATTCGCACGTTTCGTCCGGAGCAGGCGTGACGCGGCAAACTCCGGAATAGGCTGGGTGCGTGTAGCAGCATTCCACCTTTTCGGCCGGGGGTTCTGGAGACTGCGCGGGCGCTGCCAGAGCCAGGAGAACGGCGAGTAAAACAAGAAGAGCGAGCGACTTCATCCCTCTACAATAACCAAAACCAGGGCCAGTTTTCAGCATCCTCCCGCGCCTTTGAAGGGTGACCTGGCATGTTTTTTCCACGTAGCGTAAGAGCCGGGTGATGGATGTTCAGAAAGACCGGGTTCACCCCAAATCAAGAAACAGAAGCAAGTCTTTGCGTTTCATTGGCTTATGAACAGCCATTGCCGCTGGGTCAACCCTCGCCCTGAGAGCGGGAAATTCAGCTTTTTGGAGATTCTCCAAGGAACTGGGTTCGGGGTTCTGGGTTGATGAAGGCGGCGGCAAAACCGGGTTTCAACCAGGCCCAAAGATCAGAAAGGAGGAGGAAAGGGAAGCAAGATGGATCTCACAGGCTCCGGAGAGCCCCGTTCCGGGAACCCGGAGTGCCAGGCAGTGGGCCGGGAGGCCCCGGTTGCGTTTACCCCTCAAATTTCTCGTCAAGGTAACAAAAAAAATGCGCTCAGGAAGGCAGGAGCAAGAAATGCAAAACAAGAGAATCTGGCTTGTCTTATTACTTTTACCGCTACTCGTGGCCTCTCAGGTGTGGGCTCAAGGTATCCCGACCGGAACCCTCAATGGCAAGGTGGCCGATCAGGATGGGATCGGGCTTCCGGGGGTAACCGTCACGGCGAAGTCGCCCGCATTGCAGGGGACCCGTTCTGCCGTCACGAGTGTTAATGGAGACTACGTCCTCCCGAACCTGCCCCCCGGTGAATACACGGTGACTTTCGTCATGCCCGGGTTCCAGACTGTGACCAAGGCTGCGAAGGTCGCGGCTTCTCAGCAGATCCCCTTGGCCGCCAAGATGTCGATGCAGGCCGTGGCCGCAGAGGCCACCGTCGTGGCACAGGCCGAGACGATCTCTCAGACGAACCAGGCCGCAACGACATACACCTCGGAACTGACGAACAAGCTCCCCGTTGCGCGTACCATCCTTTCGTCCGTGGTTCTGACCCCCGGTGTCAACACGAACGGCCCGGGCGGAAACGTGACGATTAGCGGTGCACAGTCGTTTGACAACGTGTACACGGTCAACGGCGCGGTCATTCAGGACAACGTCCGCTCCACGCCCTTCAACCTCTTCATCGAGGACGCGATTCAGGAGACGACGACCTCGACGTCTTCGATCTCGGCCGAGTACGGACGTTTCACGGGCGGCATCATCAACACGATCACGAAGTCCGGCGGCAACAACTTCAGCGGTTCTTTCCGTGTCACGTTTAACAACGACGACTGGAGAGCCATCACCCCGGCTCCTGGCGATGTCCCGGTGGATAAGGTCATTCCCGCCTACGAGGCGACCATTGGTGGACCGATCTGGAAGGACCGGATTTGGTTCTTTGGCGCCGGCCGCATGCAAGACCAGTCAGTCGGCCGCCAGACCTCCGCGCCAGCCAGCATCCCTTACGAACTTGGCGACGATGAGAAGCGGTTCGAGGGCAAGCTGACCATCACGCCTTTCCAGAACCAGACGATTACCGGTTCCTACTTCCAGGTCGACCGGGAACAGACTAACTACGGCTTCACGTCCTACCCGTTCTACGATTTGGCGAGCGTCTACAACCGGCAGCTGCCACAGGATTTCTTCGTCGTCAACTACAACGGCGTCATCACGGATAAGTTCTTCCTCGAGGCTCAGTACTCTCAGCGCCACTTCACTTTCGAAAACTCTGGTTCTCAGTACACGGACCTCATCAAGGGAACGCCGATCTGGGACAACAGCCGCGGCGGACTCTACAACTCGCCATACTTCTGCGGCGTCTGCGACCCCGAGAAGCGTGACAACGAACAGATCCTCATCAAGGGAACCTACTTCCTTTCCACGAAGTCACTCGGATCGCACAACATCGTTCTTGGTTATGACGACTTCAACGGCAAACGGAAGTCGAACAACTACCAGTCTGGCAGCAACCTGATCTTCGACGGCTCGGGCGCCATCTTCCAGAATGGCGACATCTTCCCGATCGTGGACGCTGACAGCTACATCGAATACTGGCCCATCCCGCAGCTTTCGCAGGGCTCGGAAGTGCGGACCTACTCGGTCTTTTTGAACGACTCCTGGCGGCTCAACAACCACCTCAGCTTCAACCTGGGTGTTCGCTGGGACAAGAACAACGCGAAGGACTCCAGCGGCGCGGTGACGGCGGACGACAGCGCGTTCAGCCCGCGTCTTGGGTTGAGCTATGACATCAAGGGTGACGGTTCCCTGAAGCTCAACGCGAGTTATGCCAAGTATGTTGGCGGCATCCAGGAAACCCAGGTTGGAGCCGGCACCAGCGCCGGCAACCCGGCCGTCTATCTCTGGTTCTACCAAGGTCCCGAAATCAACACGGGTTCTGGTCCTCTCGTCACGCGCGAGCAGGCGCTGGCCCAGATTTTCGCCTGGTACGGCATCACGGCTCCCAACATGGCCCCGACTCGCCCCGGAATTGAGCCTTTTTACGTCCGGGTTCCCGGCGTGAACAGTGTCATTCGTGAAAGCCTCAATTCCCCCTATTCGGATGAGTTCACCGTGGGTGCTGGCGGAACCATTGGCAACCGTATGAATTACCGCGCCGACTTCGTTTATCGTAAATTTGGCGATTTCTACTCCACGCGCGTCGACATGGGCACCGGCACTGTCACCGACAGCCTGGGCAACGTTTTCGACCTCCAGTTGATCCAGAACTCCAACCTGCCCGAGCGCAACTACCGCGGTGTCAACCTGCAGGCCTCTTACCGCCCCGTCGACCCGCTCAGCGTGGGCTTCATCTACACGTGGTCCCGCACTTACGGGAACATCATCGGTGAGACCTCTGGTTCCGGCGCCGTCCGCTCGTCCATGGAAATGTACCCCGAGTACATCCAGGAATCCTGGAACAACCCCAAGGGCCTTCTGGATTCCGACCAGACGCACCGCATGCGCTTTTTCGCCACCTACGACTTCCAGCTTCCGAAAGCCGCCGGAAACCTGAACATGTCCGGTATCTACAGCTGGGATTCGGGAACACCCTACAGCATCTCTGGCGGAATCGACCCGCGCCGCTGGGTCACGAACCCCGGTTACAAGCAGCCTCCCACCAACGTGACGTACTACTTCACCGACCGGGATGCGTACCGCACCTCCAGTGTCAACCGCCTCGACCTCGCTCTCAACTACTCCTACAACATCGGACCCGTCGAGATCTTCCTGAAACCCGAAGTCCTGAACGTCTTCAACCAGCTCACGCTGGTCGCTTTCGATCAGACAATCTTGACAGCCCGCAACTCGTCGTCCCTGACGGCCTTCAACCCCTTCACCACGGACCGCTCCGCATTGATCGAGTGCCCGCAGACGGCTACGTCCGCCGAGTGCCGCGCGCTGGGCGCCCACTGGAAGAAAGGTCCCAGCTGGGGCAAGGCTCGCAACAACGCTGACTATCAGCTCCCCCGTACGTTCCGGGTTGGCGTCGGCATCCGGTTCTAACTCGGTTTTTTCTCTCTTTTCCCTGGCTCCCTCCCCACGTGGCAAGGAGCCAGGGAAAGGGCCCCGGTTCATCCGGGGCCCTTTCTTTTTGGGTTGCCGAACCCGATTGGGCATCCTCTCGTAAGACAGGGTTAGGATGACGGATACACGCGAGGGCATCTTTATGAGAAGACGGCTGCCAACTTCAGTTGTTGCGGGGATTGTCGCTGCCCTTGCCGGACTGACGGGCTGCGTTTCGTCTCACACCATCAACCTGACTCCCGCCCAATGGAACGCCGAACTCACGAAACGGGGGGTGGATCCAGAGAAGATCGTCCAGCCGATGTATGCCACGCCGGCCATTCGCGATATGGCCGCGCGCTTCGGGGGCGGCGGGATACCAAAGGAACAGCTTCGAAGGCTCCAACTTGCCTTGCTCGATCCAGGCGTCTACACCTTCGAGTACGAGGGTTTGGCCACCTACTCCGCCGGAGAAACCCTCGAGAAACGGCGCGGCAACTGTGTGTCGTTCACGAACCTCTTCATCGCACTGGCACGCTCCCTCGGAATCCCTGTGCAGGCCGGCCTTCTCGTCAGACGGGGCCAGAGTTCGAAGGAGGGGGACCTCGTCGTGGTCTACGGCCACATGGTCGCCGTCCTGCCCTCAGGAAAGAATGCAACGATTTTCGACTTCTACCAGCGCCGCGAGGAGTCCAGAGGCGGGGTCGTACCCATTGATGACTTGGCCGTTGCCGCAATCTCCGCAAGCAATTGGGCCGTCCAGTCACTCCGCGAGGGAGACCTCGATAAAGCCAATGACTACATCGAGATGGCGGTTCGTCTCGCGCCCAATATGCCAGATGTCTGGGGAAATCTCGGCCTGATCCGGTGGCGAAGAGGGGATCGGGAAGGGGCCTTTGCCGCCTTTCGCGCGGGGCTTCAGATCGACTCACAAAGACCTTCCCTTCTCAACAACTTGGCTGGCCTCTACCTCGAGTTGGGCCGGGTCGAGGATGCTCGCGCCGCGCTCGCGGCCGCAAACTACGGGTTCGCCTCCCCGCACTTCTTCATCGCCTACGGCGATATCGAATACGCCCGCGGACACTACAAGGAGGCCCTGCGCCTCTACAAGCGCGCCCACCGGCAAGATCCCAAGATCGTCGAACCCCTCCTTGCCATCGCAAAGGCCGAACGAGCCCTTGGCCGCGAGGCCGCCGCTCAGAAAGCCCTCGATAAGGCTTCCAAAATACGGCCAGAGGATCCCATCATCGAGACTTTCCCCGGAAATCTGTGACAAAAAGCACGGTTTGGGTGAATTCTCCAAATTGTCACTTGCGTGCTGGTGGCTGATGTGTTGAGATCCAGTCTCGTTTTTGAATGAGAGCCGTTTGGCAAGAAAGGGTTGCAGAACGATGAAGGATCGCAAGACACTCGGGGCCGCCGTCGCAATAGCTGCCGCTGGCATCCTCGTTGCCCAGGGCGCTCTGGCCCAGGACAAGAAAGCCAGCACACCCAAAAAGGCCGAGAAGAACTTCAAGTGTGTAGGTGGTAACTCGTGCAAGGCCAAGAGTGAGTGTGGCGTGCCGAATGGGCACTCCTGTCATGGCCAGAACTCCTGCAAGGGGAAAGGCTGGGTCATGGTTGCCTCGGAGAAAGAGTGCGAGGAACTCAAGGCCCAGAACGCCAAGCCCGCGGAATCCAAGAAGTCCCGCTGAGGGTTTGGCCATCGAGCAAACAGACAGTTTTCATGGTGGAACTTGCCCGTTGAGAGGAAGCGTTTTAGCGAGCATCTCGGCGGCAAGGGCACGTGGGGGGTAAACTGGGGGCATCGAGGGGATGCCCCCTCTTTTTTGTGAGCTGTCCGTGACACGTCCTCCCTTTCTTGGTCATGGTGTGGGGCTTCGCCGCCAACACTATTCCCGTGTCTTGAATGGGCCCGTGGACTGCGACTGGTTCGAAGTCATTTCCGAGAACTTCATTGGGGTGGGGGGACGTGCCCGGCGAATTCTCTTCGAAGTTCGCGAACGGTATCCGATCGTCCTGCACGGGGTTTCGCTTTCGATAGGTTCGACTGGTCCTCTCGATTTTGTTTACCTTGACGGTCTGCGCCAGCTCGCGTCTGATCTGGAAGCTCCGTGGATCTCTGATCACCTTTGCTGGACTCATGCGGGAGGGGTTAACTCTCACGATTTGCTGCCGCTCCCCTACAGCGAGAGCACGCTACGGCACGTAATCCGGCGTGTTCTTGCGGTGCAGGACCGGCTGGGCCGGGCGATTGCCCTCGAAAACGCCTCGAGTTATGTTCGCTACCTCACCTCTGATCTTTGCGAGTGGGAGTTCTTGACTGAACTCTCCCGGGCGACTGACTGCGGGATCTTGTTGGATATCAACAACATCGATGTCAGCTGTCACAACCATGGATGGGACAGGCAGTCGTACCTGGACGGACTCCCCAGTAGCGCCATCTGGCAGTTTCACCTGGCCGGCCCTTCGGAGCAGGGGCCCCTGCTCATTGACACGCACGATCACCCGGTGCCTGGCCGGGTCTGGAATCTTTACGAGCAGGCGGTTGCCCGGTTTGGAGAAGTGTCCACTCTGCTCGAGTGGGACAGCGAGATCCCAGAATGGGAGGAACTGGCTGGGGAGAGGGCAAAAGCCGCTGCGATCATGGCGAGGGTCCTTCCCGCCAGTCGCCGGACGGACCCGGTCTCGTATCAGCTCCAGCCTGTTTCGGGCGAAGCCCTCTCGTCCGGTTCTGAGGAGCTAACCAGCGTTCAGCAGCTGTTCCTCGACCTCGTCCGTGCTCCCATGGGAGTGGAGGCTGGAATAGCGGACCTGGAGGAACGCGGAATTCCGGCTCGCTCTCTCTTCGATGGCCTTTTTGCCGGAGATGGCCGGGCGAGCGCCCTTACGCGCCTCGACATCTACGCCAACATGTATTTCTACAGGTTGAGAGACGTGCTTGCCGCTGATTTCGAGAAGACGTTCTCGGTGGTTGGTCCCGAGAGGTTTCACAATCTCGTCACCAGTTTCCTTTTGGCCCATCCTCCCACGGAACCTTCCTTGCGGTGGCTGGGAAAGCCGTTCCCCGAATTTGCCGGCAGGAGTGCGGAGGCGCGAGAGTTTCCGTTTCTCGCGGATCTGGCGCTTCTGGAGTGGACATGGCTCGATGTCTTCCAGGCCGAGGATGCGGAAGGTCTTGACGCTGGGCTCCTCGCGCAGGTTGACGGGGACGATTGGCCACGCCTTCGCTTCGTGAAAGCGCCCCACACCCGGCTGCTCGACCTGCGCCATGGCGTGGAGAAGTTCTGGGAAGAGGACTCCTTCGAGGGGACCACGTGCCCAGAAGGCCCGCGAACGGTCCTCGTTTACCGCCAAGATGAGGACGTCCTGATCGAAAGCGTTTCCCCGGCGCTCGCGGAACGGCTCCGCCGGCTTCTTGATGGAGCACCCTTTGAAGAGGCGTGTGAGCTTGTTCCGGGGGACTCGATCGACGACTCTGCTCGCGTGGTGGCTTCGGAACTGGCCGTCTGGATTCAGAAAGGGCTGTTTACGGGCTTTTCAATAGACCAGGTACAGTCACCAGTAAGTAAGGACCGGGAGAATCGATAGGGTCTTTGCTGGAAATGCCCTAAGATCCTGCCCGCAAGATGCGGCAAGGAGTGCGTCGACGACATCGCCTTGAAATGCTGTTCCTGGTTGCCATCTGCCTCGCCTCGAGTGATGAGGCGAGGGGGAGTTCGCGGGTACCGTTTCGGCAACTGACCGTTGGGGATGGCCTTTCTCAAAACAGCGTTACTGCAATGCTTCAGGATAGGGCTGGGTTCGTCTGGCTGGGAACCCGGCACGGGTTGAACCGGTTCGATGGGTATTCCGTCATCACCTATCTGCATGATCCTGGCAATCCGGAGTCGCTGCCGGGTAACGGGATCCAGGCGCTGTGTGAGGACCGGGAAGGAAACCTCTGGATCGGCACGGCTCTCGGTGGGCTCGCGGTTCTGGACCGGCGCCGGGGTACGTTCCGATCCTACCGGCACGATCCTTCCGACCCCAGGAGCCTCTCCTCTAATAATGTCACATCAATCCTGGAGGACCGCAACGGCCAGCTCTGGATCGGCACGGATCAGGGATTGAACGTACTCGATCAGGGCCATGGAGCGTTCCGCCGTGTGAAGGGGCTGCGGGCGGGGGACCCGGCGGAACGGGTCAATGTCATCCGGAAAGGACTGATCGGATACCTCTGGGTCGGGACAGACGGAGGGCTTTTTCATCTCGACACCAACAGACTTCTATTGCGGCGGCAGGACTCGAAGACCATAGGCCTTCCAGATGAGCGTGTCCGGGCCATTCTGGAGGAAAACGATGGAACACTCTGGGTGGGAACCCCGGCGGGCCTTCTGCGGCGAGAAGGAAGTTCTGGAGGTTCCGAGGTGTTCAAGCACCAGCCTCGAGAGAACGCCTCCCTTTCGAACAACGTCATTCGGGACCTGATGGGGGACTCGAGAGGGAGAGTCTGGATCGCAACCGCGGATGGACTCAACCGTTACGAGGGGCCCATGGGCCGTTTTGTCCGCATTCTGGGCGACCCGCTGGATCCCGCGTCTCTACCGGGCGGCTCAGTGTTGTGCCTTCTCGAAGACCGTGGCGGGTTGCTGTGGGCCGGGCTGGATGGCGGAGGAGCTTCCCGGCTTCCGATCAAGGGCGTACAGGCCCAGATCCACTTGAAGCAGACGCTGGCCGCTGCAGGTTTCACCAGGTTCTCTGTGCAGGCCCTGCTCTCGGACCGCTTGGGACGGCTTTTTGTGGGCACACCCGCGGGGATCGAGCAATTTGACCCAGAGAAAGACGGCTTTCACAAGGTCGCGGGGGAGGCTGGCGAGGTTCTCGCTCTTTTCGAGTCACGGGATGGCTCGCTCTTTGCCGGAACGGCCAGGAACGGTCTCGTTCGCTTCGATCCTGACCGGGGACGCATTCTGCCGGCTTCCCGCGAATCAGCTGGTCACCCGGTTACTGGGATTGCGGAAGACAAAAGGGGCGACCTCTGGCTTGCGACGCTCGGGGGCGGTCTCTTGCGGATCCGGCACCAAAGCCACGAGACCACACGTTTCGACGCCGCGCCTGGTGCTCCCGGCGACCTCCTGTTTTCTATCCAGGCAGATCCGGTGGAGGATGTGCTTTGGCTAGCAACGCGCCGCCGGGGGCTTCTTCGGTTTTTCCCCCAGTCGGGCACCTTCGAAGTTTTCAGAGGGATCTCAGCGGAAGGCACCACCCTTGCCGGGAAGCCTGTCCAGGTCCTCTTCTTCGACAGGAGAGGGCACCTCTGGGCCGGGACAGCGGGCGATGGGCTTTTTCGAAAGCGGAGCGGATCTGAGCATGTCGATTGGTTCCGCACACAGGATTTGCTGGCAACAAACAGTATTCAGGGCTTGGCCGAGGATGATGGGGGAAACATCTGGATCACGAGCCCTGGCGGCCTTTCGGTACTGGATGTCAAAACGGGAGAGATGAAGCCATGGAGTGGTCTCGCCGGACTTTTTGAGAACGAGTTCAGTCCTGGGGCCGCCCTCGGAACCCGGGATGGAACGCTGTTTTTCGGAGGGAGCCAGGGGCTCATCTCTCTCCGGCCCGAGAAGGTCCAGCTTAAGCCCTTGCCTCCACATGTGGCGCTGACGGCGCTGGAGCGGTCCCACCAGCGCACAGAACGCAGCGGGGCGTTCTTGCTCTCTCCTGAGATCGAGCTGACCCCCCAGGACAGCGCCTTCAGTCTTACTTTTGCCGTTCTCGATTTTGCAGCGCCAGAAAGAAACCGCTACGCTTTCAAGCTGGAAAGTGTGGATGCGGACTGGACCTCTGGCAGGGGACAGGGGCGCGCGTTTTATGGACAGCTGCCACCGGGCCGGTATCGCTTCTTGATGAAAGGCGCGAGCGCGGATGGCGCCACGATCCTTGAACCCGCAGTGTTGATGATCGTGGTCAAACCGCCTTTCTTCAGAACTTGGTGGTTCTATGGGCTCCTTGCCGTCTGTCTCGTCATGCCCATCCGATGGCTGGCAAGAAAGAGGGAGGAACGGCAGCGGGAGCGCGAGGACGACCTGCGGCGCATCATCGATGAGAAGACGCTCCAGCTAGAGAACGCCAACCGCTGGCTCGAGAAGCTCTCATACCTGGATCCGTTGACGGGGATCCCCAATCGAAGGTACTTCGATGAGGTCATAGACGAGGAGTGGCGCCGGGCGCAGCGCGCCGAAGGTCCCCTTTCCCTCATGTTCATCGACCTCGATCATTTCAAGAGTTACAACGACATGTACGGGCACCAGGCTGGAGACGCCTGCCTGAAATCTGCCGCCGGAGCCCTCCGGGGGGTCCTCAAGCGGGCCGGGGACCACGTGGCGCGGTACGGCGGGGAGGAATTCGTTGTGATTCTGGGCGGGGCTTCTCTCGACGATGCCCTGCACGTGGCGGAAATGATGCGTGCCAGTGTCGAGTCCAAGGAGATCCGGCACGAAGGAAACCCGCCCGCCGGAGTGGTGACGGCGAGTTTTGGCGTGGCGTCGGCATTTCCCCAGCCCCACTCGGATGTCGCGCTTCTCATCAAGGCAGCGGATGACGCCCTCTACCTGGCCAAGGAGAACGGCCGTAACCGCGTCGAGGCAGCCAAGAATCCTTTTCGAGAGCATGAACTCTCCGGACAAACGGCAAGCTAAACTCCCCCCATGGAGCTATTCCGCCCGCTCTTTCAAGCCCTGAACGAGGCCGGGATCCGCTATGTAGTCGTGGGGGGATTGGCGACCGTGCTCCATGGTTATCCGCGAATGACCGTGGATGTCGACCTCATTACCGCGCCCGCTCCCCAAGAAGAGCGCAGGATGGTCGAATGCCTCCTCGGGCTCGGGTACCGCCCCGATGTCCCCGTGGACCCCTACCTCCTGGCGGATCCGTCGTACCGGCAAATGTGGGCAGAAGAAAAGCACATGCGTGTTTTTCCCTTCTGGGACCCAGAAAATCCTCTCAAGCGTGTTGACCTTTTCCTGGAATCTCCGGTACCGTTCGAGGAACTTTGGAGAGATTCGAAGACCGTATCCATCCGGGGGTATTCCATTCGCGTGGCGTCCATTCATCACTTGATCGAGATGAAACGCCAGGCGGGGCGCCCGCAGGACCACGACGACATCGAGGTCTTGCAGCGGATTCAGGACTTGATGAAGGAGCTTCCATGAGGGCGGGGTCTCGCGGATTTTCCGAGTCGCGTTGCTCCAGATGGCCCTCTCAGCGGGAGCGTGAGATCGAAACCTGGCTTCAAACGTCACCCAACGAACGCCTGGATTGGCTCGAGGAGGCCCTGCGTTTTGCCAGGGACGCGGGGGTTCTGGATGCGTATTTGCGGTTACGTTCCGCCGGATCTCTCGGCGAGACGGGAGAGCGGCACCATGGCGGTCGATCCACTCAATCAGAATTTTGAGTCTGGAAGACTGGCCGGCCGCCGTCTCCAAGCGCCGCAAACGCCCGCCGTGTGAACGGCACGTGCAGAATCAGCGTCGCGTAGTAGAACGGCGACAAGAGTGAGCTGGAGCCCTCAAAAGCCGGCAACACGAGGTACGTATACAGAGGGCGTCCGCACAGGGGCCGAAACAGGTTGTCGTTGAGGATGACCTCCACGACAGGGCCGGTGACCATCAGAAAGAGCAACTGAACGAAGATGCGGCTTGTCCCGCCGGGGAGAGGGGCCACTTTCTCGAACGCCACGGTCAGGGGCATGATCAAGACGAAGGCCAGGAACCAGACGACGGGTGAAGTGATGGCGAAAAAGAGCGGCCAAATCTCGTAACGCCACAGCCGCACGCCAAGTGCCAGGAAGAACAGTCCCCCCAGGACTTCCGCGAGAATCCAGGCGATGGCGGCAATCCCGCAGGCAATCAAGAGGCGTTTCATGATGGACCCGGGTCAAAGCTCGATCTGGATTCCAAGTTCCACCACCCTGCCCGGTGGGATCTGGAAGAAACTCGTCGCCCGGCCCTCGGTGCGAGACATCCAGGCAAAGAGACGTTCTCTCCAGATCGCCATTCCCGGCCGCTTGCTCGCAATCAAGGTCTCGCGTCCCAGGAAGTAGGTCGTATCCATCTCTTCAAAACCCCGGCCGTCGATTTTGATCTTGCGTAGCGCCCTGGGAACGTCGATGTTCTCCATGAACCCATAGTGGAGCATCAACCGGTAGAACCCAAATCCCAAGCTCTTGACGTGGTGACGGGTCTTCTCGGTGACGAACGGGGCGTCATCGACGACCACGGTGAGGAAAACGACTCGTTCGTGCAGGATCTTGTTGTGCTTGAGGTTGTGGAAGAGGGCTGGGGGGACGCCATCGGGGAGCCGGTCCATGTAGACGGCCGTTCCCCTCACGCGCATGGGGGCGCGCTTCTCGACATCGGCCAGGAGAGCTTCCTCGGGGAGCGTCACTTCCCGGAGCCGGTCAGAGAGGATCTCTTTCCCCCGTTTCCATGTGGCCATGAAGGTGTAAATGAGGGCCGCCGCGGCCAGGGGGAACCATCCGCCGTGTCCGATCTTGACGATATTGGCTCCGAAGAAGGCGAGGTCGACCGAGAGGAAGGCGGCGGTGCCCAGGATCGCCGTCCAGAGGCCCGCGTGCATTTTCTGCCGGGCGTAAAAAAAGAGAAGGAGGGTGGTGATCACCATCGTGGTCGTGACGGCGACTCCATAGGCCGCGGCCAGGCGGCTAGAAGAGCCAAACTCGAAGACGAGCCAGATGCAGGCCAACATGAGGACCCAGTTCACGGTTGGAAGGTAGATCTGCCCGATCTCTTTTTCGGAGGTGTGGTCGATCTTGAGGCGTGGCATGTAGCCCAGAAGAATCGCCTGACGCGTGAGGGAGAACGCCCCGGAGATCACCGCTTGGGATGCGATCACGGAGGCGGCGGTCGCAAGGCCAACAAGGGGATAAAGAAACCAGACCGGGGCCATCTTGAAAAGCGGGTTATCCGAGGTCTCGGGGTGCGCCATCATCAGGGCGCCCTGGCCGAAGTAATTCAAGAGAAGCGCGGGTAGAGCCACGTAGAACCACGTCAACCGGATGGGGTGCGCGCCAAAGTGCCCCATATCCGCGTAAAGGGCTTCCCCGCCGGTGACGACGAGGAAGACGGAACCGAGTATGAGGAATCCGTGGACCCCGTTGCGCAAGAAAAAGTCGATTCCATACCAGGGATTGATCGCCAGGAGAACCCCGGGACCGTCAAAGATGTGGAGGACCCCGAGCGCCGCGAGCGTGATGAACCAGAGGAGCATCACGGGGCCAAACACCGCGCCCACTCCAGCTGTCCCTTTCTTCTGAACAGCAAAGAGAGCAACGAGAATCACGACCGTCGCCGGAACGATGTAGGGTTTGAACGCCGGGGTGGCCACCTCGAGGCCCTCCACGGCGGAAAGCACGGTGATGGCTGGGGTAATGATGCCGTCTCCATACAGGAGCGCGGCTCCGAAAAGGCCCATCGAAATGAGAGCCATGATTCGAAGAGAAGAGCGGCCAGCATCGGGGCGCCCGGGCAAGATCAGCGACATGAGCGCCAGAATTCCGCCTTCACCGTCGTTGTCGGCCCTGAGGACGAAAAGCAGGTACTTGACCGAGATGACCAGAATCAAGACCCAGAAGATGAGAGAGAGGACGCCAACAATATTTGCGGGCGTCGGGGCCATCCCATGGGGTCCGCTAAAACACTCCCTCAAGGCGTAGAGGGGACTTGTTCCAATGTCTCCGAACACGACACCAAGGGCCGAGATGGAAAGAACGAGGAGATACTTGCCCTTCGGATGCCTTGGAACTGGCATGAGCATCGACGTGGTCGTTGTCACCTCGAAGGACGCCGAAGGGCTGGGGGGTGCTGGTGGTGGCCCGTTCGAGCCGCCGGGAGTCTCCGTACTCAACGTTTCGAGTCTATACCGGGCCGGGAGATCCGGGTTCTTTTTGGAGTAGCCTACCCGGAACGAGAGGAGATCACATGACGGGAAGGGCGGAAGGTGGCGATCACGCCTCGGACGGCAAACACGGCAGTCTCGCCCTGGCGCTCGGAGCGCTCGGTGTTGTTTATGGAGACATCGGGACCAGCCCGCTCTATGCCATGCAGGAGTGCCTCCATGGCCACGGGTTCGGCTACTCACGGGAGTTAGTCCTCGGTACCGTTTCCCTCGTCTTCTGGGCGGTCACGCTCGTCGTCACCGTCAAGTACCTGACATTCGTGATGAGGGCTGACAATCGGGGCGAAGGGGGCATCCTCTCTCTTCTGGCTTTGATTCCGGATCCGCCACGGAAGGTGGGGCCTGTGAGCGCACTCGCTGGCCTGGCGATCGCCGGGGCCGCGCTCCTTTACGGAGATGGAGTGATCACTCCAGCCATTTCGGTGTTGTCGGCGGTCGAGGGGCTGGGGGTCGCAACACCGGCGCTCTCTCACTATGTGGTCCCCGTGACGGTCGTGATTCTCATCGGGTTGTTCTCTGTCCAGAAGTACGGAACGGGGAGGGTGGGCAAGATCTTCGGCCCCGTCATGCTTCTCTGGTTTGTGACGATCGGCAGTCTCGGGGCCTACCACCTGGTCAGGCATCCATCCATCCTGGTGGCCATCAACCCGGTGCATGGCTGGAACCTCCTCATGGCCCACGGCGGAAAGGGTTTTGCGCTCCTTGGCTCCGTGGTGCTGGCGGTGACGGGAGGAGAGGCGCTGTATGCGGACATGGGACATTTCGGGGCCTCTCCCATCCGCCACGCCTGGCTCGCCGTTGTCAAACCGGCCCTTCTCTTGTGTTACTTCGGCCAGGGTGCACTGGCGCTTTCGAGTCCGGAGCCCCCAGCCAGGATGTTTTACGCGATGGTGCCGCAGGGGCCAGCCGTTTACGCGCTCGTTGGCCTTGCCACGCTTGCGACCGTCATCGCCTCGCAGGCCCTCATCAGCGGTCTCTTCTCGCTGACGCGGCAGGGCATTCTGCTCGATCTCTTCCCGAGGTTACGAGTACGGCACACGTCGCGGGACTTGGAGGGCCAGATCTACATGCCCGACATCAACTTCTGGCTGGGGGCGGCGTGCATCGCGATGGTGCTCTTTTTCAAGGAGTCGAGCCGGCTCGCGGCGGCTTACGGAATCGCGGTCAGCGGAACCATGGCGGTGACCTCCATCCTCTATTTCGCCGTTTCACGGAAGGCCTGGAAATGGCCGCTCGCTCTTTCCTTGCCGCTTGTCGCCGGTTTTCTTGCCATCGACCTCGCCTTTTTTGGCGCCAATCTCCTCAAGTTCGTGGATGGAGGCTACGTCCCTATCGTGATCGGGGCCGGAATCGCGGTTGTCATGATCAACTGGCGCCGCGGCCGGACGTACCTTTCGGAAATGGCCGGCAAGGTGTTGCCAGCTGTTGGCGAGTTCACGAAGTCTCTTTCGGAAAGGACAGACATTCGAAGGACCAAGGGAGTGGGTGTTTTCCTGGCGCGGAGGGTCGAGACAATTCCCGTGGCGCTTCACCGGCTCATCAAGACCATGGGCATCGTGCCGGAAGATGTGTTCCTCGTGACCTATCGCATTCTTCACGTCCCGCACGCACGATCTGACGAGCGGGGGAAGGTCGAGGCCCTCGGAAACGGCGTGCACCGGATCGAGATAAAGGCTGGATTCATGGAAGACCTGGACCTTCCCAGGCTGCTTCAGGCTGTCATCGACAGGCACAAGCTTCCCATTTCTCTCGACAACGCCGTCTACTTCGTTGGACGCGAGACCTATCTGGCCACCGAGAAGGGGCGCATGGGGGCTCTTGCCGAAAAGATCTTTGCCTTCTCCTCACGCAACGCCACGAGTGCCGCAAGCCACCTCCGTCTGCCGCCACAGCAGGTCATGGAGATTGGCACGCAGGTAGACTTGTAGGAGAGAAAAGGGGACGTCAGGAGAAGAGGAGGCGGTCAATGGAGCCCATTTCAAGCACCGGCTCCGGGCCAGGGGCGTGAGCTGTTGCGAGAGTCTGTCGAATCACGCTCATCTGGAGGGCCGTGTCGTTGGGGCGGCCGAGGGGGGAGCCGAAAGGGAAGTCAAAAAAGACCGCGCGGGGTGGCCGGACTTTTTCCGTCGCTTCCCTGAAGATGCTGACGGAGACCGTCTTCATGCCCCGCTTTTCGATCTCACCCGCAATCAGACCAACGGTCTGATGACACATGGGTCAAAGCGGCGTGAGAAAGACGAGATCCACGCCGTCCGCGGCGAGCAGGGCCGCCGCCTCGGGCGCCGTTTTCTCAATGAGCCGGCCAGGGGCCGTGATCGATCCCATGAAGGAAAGGTGCTGGCTCGAGAGTTCCCCAATCTCTCTCTTCTCCGCCATTTCCCGGAACCGCTCGAGGGGGAAACCGAGATTGATGTCTTTTTCAAACCCCCTCCGGTCAAAGGCATCCGACTTGTGCGCGATCGAGAGTGCCGCGAGGTCTTGATCCCTGGGCAAGATGCGGTACGAGAAGTCGCCCCCCTTTATGTCTTCATCAAAGGGCGCCTGATCGGGCCGGTGAAGAGCGCCCGTCGTCACGAGAGCCACCCGGCAAGAAGAGAGAGGTTTCGCAAGGGGCAAGACCGGAACCTCAGCCGCCTTCCGGTAGCGGTAGGTCATCATGAAGAGCCGGTTCTTCAACGTCAGATCACTCATGCGAGCCATGTGTGCCAGTATGCCGGAAGTGTGGTAACGCTGGTAAATTCCGGGACAATGAACTCGATTGCCATCCTGCCCATTCTCCTCTTCCAACTCATCTCCTCGCATTCCTCGACCCCCGTTTCTCAAGCGGGAGGCCTTTCGTGGACACCTTTGGCCTCCTGGAAAACAGCCCCCGCGCCGTCGTCTCTCAGAGTCGTCACGTACCGGATCCCGGCGGCTTCAGGAGATACGGAAGGCGGTGAACTCGCGGTCTTCTACTTCGGTCAGGGGCAGGGCGGGTCGGTCGAATCGAATGTCAACCGCTGGTTCTCACAGTTTCAGCCCGAAGGGAAAGGGCCAGCTCCAAACAAATCGCAAAAAACGAAGATCGCGGCCCTCGATGTCACCCTGGTCTCAACGGAAGGGGTCTATGCTTCAGGAATGCCCGGCGGAAACATGACGCCAAAGCCGGGCTGGGCTCTCTTGGGGGCGATCGCCGAGGGGCCTCAAGGGCCTGTCTTTTTTAAGCTCGTTGGACCGAAGAAGACAGTGGCTGCCGCGGGAAAAGACTTCGACCAGTTTCTCAAGGGCCTGAAAAAGACAGGCTGAAGGAGGCTCGGACACGAAAACGGCGGCGCGTGGATGCTGAGTGTCATCTTGATCAGCCTGGCCATCTTTTTCCAGATGGCTGCCGCTGTGCGCGCCGTTCTCCTCATTCGCCACACGGGATGGAAGATGAGCTGGATCCTGATGTGCGCGGCCTTTCTCTTGATGGCCGTGCGGCGGCTGATGTCGCTCCGGATCTTCCCTCTTCACGTCACCGCCGACGGGCTCTTTTTCGACATCCTTGGTCTCATCATCTCCGTGCTTCTCTTTCTTGGCGTCCATCAGATCGCCGCCGTCTTCAGAGGCATGAACGAGGCGAGAAACATCCTTCTGGAGAGCGAGGAGCGCTACCGTTCGCTCTGGACCCAGTCCCTGGATGGCATCTTCTACTTCGATCCTCAAACGCACGAAATCCAGCACGGGAATAGCCGGTTCTGCGAACTCATCGGCTACGACCCGGGGGAAATTCAGATGCTGCGGCTCGAGGACATCGTCGCTGAAGCCCCGGAGACGATCGCCGCCAACGTGAGACGGGTTCTTCTGGAAAAACGTGTCTTCATCGGTGAACGGCGTTACCTGCACAAGGATGGCTCGTGGGTCTACGTCGAAGTTGCTGCTTCGGAAGGCATGCTTGGAAAACGGCCGGCGGTGCTCGTCAACCTCAGGGATATCACCGCGCGCAGGAGGGATCAGCTCGTCCTCTCCCTCACGCACGAAGTGGAACGTAAGATCCTCGAGCACGAGCCGATCTCCTCGATTCTGCAATTCGTGTGTCAGGAGATCGCCGAGCGTTTTTCTTTCCCCCTTGTCTGGATCGGTGAAAAGACGCGAACGCAGAAACTCGCGGTCAGGGCGGCCGCTGGTCCCTCGATCGCGCTTTTTTCAGGGGTGGCCGCGCAGCTGGAGCGCCGCTCGGAGCAGTCGGGCCCTGTCCGGAAGGTCCTGAGGGGAGCAGACTCGTTTTTCTGCGAGGAGAGCGCCGAGCTTCTTGGAAGGGAAGGGGCTGAAGATGAAGCACAGAACCTCTATGCTCTCCTGTTGCCCCTCAAGGTCGTCGGGAACGTGGTGGGGCTGTTGTGTGTCCACCATGACCGCAGGGAGGCTTTTGGGCCGGCCACGGTCACCTTCCTCTCTCAACTCGCGGACAAGGTCGCCCTCTCACTTCTGGATGCCTTGCAGTTCGAGCGTGTGCGGCTCGAGCAGGCAGCACTCGAGGCCTCGCCGGCCGCCGTCGTCATTTTTGATCCGCATGGAATCGTGGAGTGGGTGAACCCGGCCTACTGTACCCTCACCGGCCGCCCGTTCGAAGCCGCGACAGGACAGTCGATTGACGTTCTCGAACTCGCCGCCGCACCCATGGGGGCGCCCGTGCGGTTCTGGGAAACCGTGCGGACGGGGGGAATCTGGAAGGGAGAAGGAGAACGCCGCTCGCAAGACGGCCGGACGTACTACGAGGAGTTCACGGTGGCTCCGGTCCGGTCCGAAGACGGGCAGATCCTCCACTATGTCGGGATCAAGCAAGACATCTCCGAGCGCCGGCAGCACCTGGAACAAATCCGGCACATGGCCTTTCACGACCCGCTTACGAACCTGCACAACCGCCAATACGCGGAAGAGTACCTGGTGAGGGTGGTGGCCCGGGCCCGCAGAGGAGCGCCGTCCACTCTTTTCTTACTGGATGTGGACAACTTCAAGGTCGTCAACGACACGCTGGGGCATGGCGCCGGAAACCTCGTCCTGCAAGAACTGGGGCGCTTGATCACGGCGGACCTCAGGCCGAGTGACGAAGTGGCCAGGCTAGGGGACGACGAGTTCCTGGTCATTCTCGAGGGCATTCCGGCGGATGTGGGGCGTCTGACGGCGCAGAGACTCTGTCAGCGAGTCGATTCCTACCAATTCTCCCCGTCGGGGAGCCCGCTCGAACTGAGTGTCAGCGTGGGCGTCGTGCCGATCGATGGGACACTGGATGTGGCGGGTATTCTGGCGCTCGCCGATTCTGCCCTCGGGAACGCCAAGCAGAGCGGCCGAAACCGGGTCGTGTTGTTTGGACCGGGAGGATCGCAGCTCACCTCGATCAGCCAGTTCGGCCGGTTCGCGGCCATGACGAAGGAAGCCCTCCGCTCCGGGAAGCTCGTCCTTTTCTTCCAGCCCATCATCCATATCGAATCGGGCCACGTGGCACATTACGAGGCACTCGTAAGGCTGCCGGATCCTCAGGGCACTGGAGAGATGATCTCCCCCGCCCTCTTTCTGCCTGCCGCGGAGCGCTTTGGCATGCTGCCCCGTCTGGATACGTGGGTGGTGGAGAGTGTGCTTGGCATTCTGGCCCAGCGCCAAGACCTGCGGATTTTCGTCAATCTCTCCGGCGCCAGTCTCGGGCAGGAAGCGCTCTTGAACGAGATCGCCGAGAAGGTCCGCAGGAGCGGCATCCTGCCCGGCCAACTGGGATTCGAGATTACCGAACAGACCGCCGTGGGGGATCTGGCCCTGGCTCAAGCCTGGATGAGAGGGCTCAGAGAAGCTGGCTGTTTCTTTGCGCTGGACGACTTCGGGATCGGGTTCTCCTCGTTTGGATACCTGCAGAATCTCCCGGCGGATTACGTGAAGATCGACGGCTCCTTCGTTCGGGGCCTGGAGAACAACTCATCAAACCGGTCTCTCGTGAAGGCCATCGTTAACGTGGCGCACAGCCTGGGTAAGGAGACGATTGGTGAGATGGTGGAAAGCCTGCCCGCGCTCGCGGCCCTGCGCGAACTCCACGTCGAGTACGCGCAGGGCTATGCGATCGGACGCCCCCTCCCGGAGATTCCCATGGACCCGCGGTTCGCCCGCGAGGTCTGAGGAGATTTTCAGGAACTAGCCGGGGTGGGTCATTTCCTCCGGTCTGACGAGGGCGTCGAACTCCTCGGCGGAAAGGTATGCGAGGTCGAGACAGGTGTCTCTGAGAGTGCGGTCGGAAAGGTGAGCTTTTTTTGCGATCTCGGCCGCCTTGTCGTACCCGATCCGGGGGGCCAGGGCCGTGACCAGCATCAGCGAGTTTCTCAGGTGTTCCTCCATCCGGCCCCTCCTGGCGACGATGCCATTGACGCAGTGGGTCGCCATCGAGTGGCAGGCGTCGGTCAAGAGTCTGACGGAGTGAAGGAAGTTGTGGATGATGACCGGCTTGAAGACGTTGAGCTGGAAATTCCCCTGTGAACCCGCAAAACCAATCGCCGCGTCGTTTCCCATGACTTGGACGCAAACCATGGTCAGGGCTTCGCACTGAGTCGGGTTGACCTTCCCGGGCATGATGGAACTGCCGGGTTCGTTTTCTGGTAGAGCCAGTTCGCCGATGCCGCACCGGGGGCCGGAGGCAAGCCAGCGGATGTCGTTGGCGAATTTCATGAGGGACGCTGCCAGCGTCTTGAGCGCGCCGCTTGCCATCACGACTTCGTCATGAGCCGAAAGGGCCGCGAACTTGTTGGGGTGCGACGAGAAGGGCTGGTGGGTGAGTTCGGCGATCTTCTCCGCCATCTTGGCCGCGAACTCCGGAGGGGCATTGAGTCCCGTGCCCACGGCCGTGCCCCCGATGGCGAGAGCCCTGAGGCCCGGAATGACATCGTGAAGACGCTGGATGTCCCTTTGAAGAAGCGAGGCCCAGCCGGAAAACTCCTGTCCGAGAGTGAGGGGGGTGGCGTCTTGCAGGTGCGTGCGCCCTATCTTGACGATGCCGGCGAACTCCTTCTGCTTTGTCTCGAGAGCTTCTTGAAGAAGGGAAACCGCTGGAATGAGTGATTGCTCGAGTTCCGTGGCCGCGGCAATGTGCATTACCGTGGGAAAGGCGTCGTTTGAGGATTGAGACATGTTGACGTGGTCATTGGGGTGAATGGGCTTTTTGGATCCCATCACGCCGCCCGCCATTTCTATTGCGCGGTTTGCAATGACCTCGTTGACATTCATGTTGGTCTGCGTGCCGCTGCCCGTTTGCCAGATGTGAAGCGGGAAGTGGGCGTCGAGTTTGCCCTCGATGACCTCGTCAGCCGCATGGGCGATGAGTTTCATTTTGTCTTCGGAGAGCCTTCCGAGTTCACAATTGACGATGGCGGCGGCTTTCTTGAGGATCCCCATGGCGCGAATCACGGGACGCGGCATCGTGTCCGTGCCTATGTTGAAATAGATGAGGGAACGGGCCGTCTGCGCCCCCCAATACCTGTCGATGGGAACCTCAATGGGACCCATGGTATCGGTCTCGATACGAGTTCTTAAATGTGAGATGTCCATGCCTGTGGTCATGCTGTCAACCTCTCATCCTGAAGCACGCTCGTTCCAAATCATGCTTTCTTGATGATGAGAATATAGGCCCCAAACAAGATTCCGAAAGAGGCGAGTGCCGTTTTCAGGCCAAAGACTTGGGTGAGCGCGCTCCCCGCGAAGGGGCCAGCCATCATCCCGGCGGCGTAGGCCACGTTGAAAAGGGCAAAGACAGAGCCGAAGCTCCGGCTCCCTTCCCGTTCAACCGCATCCGCCAGGGCTGGACTCGCGGGGGACATGACGAAGGATGTCAAAAGCCCAAAACCCATCATGACGAGCGTCAGTGGTCCCCCCGGCGAAACGAGAGCTGGCAGCGGAAACAGGAAAGGGGCCAAAAGGAGCCCGATGGTGACCACCCGTTTCCGGCCGATCCGGTCGGACAGCCGTCCCATGAGCGGAGACGTGAGCATGTGGAGCCCGGCCGCCGCGGCAAAGTACCCTCCAATCTGGGATGGCGTGGCGGAGAGCCGGGCATCGAAATCGAGAGGGAGCGTCGACTCCAGAAGACCCCACATGGAGGCCCCAAGGACCATGAGCCCGCAGTAACTGAGAATCGTCCGGTTCGAAAGAACCTGACGAAGACTCCATGGCTGAATGCTTTGAGTGCCCTCGGGATCTCTCAGAAGAAAGGCGCGGGCCAGAGCGTCCAGAAGGGCAAGGGCAGAAGCCAGAAAGAACGGGGCCCTCGGCCCCATGTGCTCGATGACGAGCCCGCTGACAGGGGGAGCGATGAGAACCCCGAAATTCCCAAAGGCAAAAGCTGTCCCCATGGCTCTGCCACGCTCCTGGGCCGGGAAGTAATCGGCCAGAAGAGCCAGACCCGTCACCCACGTGGCGGCCGCTGAGAACCCCTGCAGGAGCCGGGCGAGAACCAGGAGAGGGTAGGAATTCGAAACGGCAAAGAGAAGAGTTGTCGCGCCGAGTCCCGCGAGCCCCCACAACATGGGTTTCCTTCGGCCAGCCCGGTCCACGATTCGTCCGAGAGGGAACGTCCCGAAAAGAAGCGACACGGCATAACTTCCAAAGAGAATCCCCGACTCCATCTGGTTCATCCCGAGCCTTTTCGCGTACGCGGGAAGCATGGGAACGAGAACGTAGTAGAGGAACATGTCCGTGAAGAAGGCGAGAGCGACGACGAAGAGGGCCGCGCGGCGTGTGTGGTGCGGGGTCATTTCAGATGGAGGGATTCTCCGTCTTTTGGCCCCTTTGATCCGCCCTGTCGTGGACTGTCCTCTCTAGTGGACGCCTGTTTCCGGCTGATCTCCTCCGCTGGCCGCGGGTCTTCCACTGACCCGCTGTGTGGGTCTCCCATCTCACGTTGATCCAACTTCACCCCGGGCACGGAGAATGGAAAGCCTTCGCCTGAGTGGGTCAACTTCTTCCAACATGCTGAAAATAAATGGTTTGCTGGTGCGTCGTGGGGTGTTTTGTCGTTGGCACGGGCTGTGCTAATAAGGGGATGCCGGCGGACGCCAGGCACGAAAAGAAGAAAAACATCTCGAAGAGATATGAAAATGAAAAAGACACGCACTCTCGCCCTCATGGTTACCGCGGCCGCGACCGCGATCTTCTCGTCTGCTCCCGCTCCGGCTGCAACGCAGCAGGACAAGGCCAGCACCGCCGTCATGATGCAGGGGTTCCACTGGAACTCGGCGAACTACGGAAACACCTGGTACAACACGCTGGCGGGGAAAGCGGCCGACATGAAGGACCTCGGAATCAGCCACGTTTGGTTCCCGCCTCCGAGTGATGCCGCCTCTGCCGAGGGGTATCTGCCGCGGCAGCTGAACGTTCTGAATTCGAAATATGGCTCCGAGGCGGATCTGAAAGCTGCGATCACCGCGCTGAAGGGCCAGGGAATCCAGTCGATCGCCGACATCGTCATCAACCACCGGGTCGGGACGAGCAACTGGGCCGACTTCACCAATCCGGCGTGGGATTGCCGCGCGGTCGTCAACAACGACGAGTGGACTGGCAAGTGCGGCAATGCGGACAGCGGCGATGGTTACTCCGCGGCTCGCGACATCGACCACAGCCAAACGTCTGTCCAGGATAGCCTGAAGACTTGGATGACGACCCGCCTGAAGAGTGCTGGGTTCACGGGTCTTCGTTACGACTACTCCAAGGGTTATGCCCCCTACTACGCCAAGGTCTACCACGATGCGTTCCAGCCTGACTTCTGCGTGGGCGAGATCTGGACGAACCTCAGCTACAACGATGTGAACGCGCACCGCCAGCTCCTCATGAACTACATCAATGGAACGAGCAACACGTGCGCCGCGTTCGACTTCACGACCAAGGGTCTCTTGAATCAAGCTCTGGCCTACAACGAGTACTGGCGGTTGAAGGACAGCGCTGGCAAGCCGGCGGGCGCCATCGGCTGGTGGGCGCAGAAGTCCGTGACGTTCGTTGACAACCACGACACGGGTCCGTCCGAAACCTGTGGCAATGGTCAGAACCACTGGCCAGTTCCGTGCTCCGCCGTCATGCAGGGTTACGCCTACGTCCTGACCCACCCCGGAATCCCCTCGGTTTATTACCCGCACGTCTACAACTGGGGCCTCCGCGGCGGAATCAAGGACCTGATCGCGATCAGAAAGGCTGCTGGCATCACCTCGACCTCCGCCGTTTCCATCCAGGCCGCCGAGAGTGGTCTCTACGCCGCCATCATCACTGGCACGGTGAGCCAGGTTGCGATGAAGATCGGTCCGAATGAATGGAACCCGGGTTCTGGCTGGACGCTGGCCGCCTCTGGCAGCAACTATGCCGTGTGGAAGAAGGGGAGCGGCCCCGAGCCCTGCAAGGTCAACGTGACGTTCACGATTGCCAACGCCAACACGAGCTGGGGTCAGAACCTCTACGTCGTCGGCAACCAGACGGCCATCGGCAACTGGTCCCCGGCCGCCGGCTTCAAGCTCACCATCCAGGGCTCCGGTTCCAACGCTGCCTGGAGCGGAACAGTTTCCCTCCCGGCCAACACCAAGATTCAGTACAAGTATGTGAAGTACAACGGGTCCACGGCCGTGTGGGAGAGCAACTCGGCCACGCCGAGCGGAAACCGCGAGATCACAACATCCTCGACCTGCAACGCCACAGCCAATCAGAACGACGGCAACTTCAAGTTCTAATTCCCTCACGGGACCTAAATTAGGAGGAGGCGCCTCCTCTCGCTCGGAAGCGGGAGGAGGCGTTAATCTTTTGGGGAGCAGGCCGCGGTCGAGTCTCGACAGAATGCTCCCGCGGCCGGATAATGTCGCGGGGCAGCGTTTCGTGATGCTCACCTATCAGGTTCGTGTCTCTTGCCAGCGAATGCAACGGTTGTTGCCCCGCGTACAGCAAACATTCCGACTTCAACCAGGGGGCCGTTTACGGCCCTCGTTTTTTTCTTCCACGCTCTCGCTTCTTTCACCATTCGAGGAGGATTCATGGATCTTCAAGTCTCGAAGGGGCCGGCATGTGCCTGTGCTCATGAAACGGAAGCGGAGAAGCTCGAACGGATTGCCCACGTCATCGATAGTTTTCGCGGACAAGACGGGAGCCTCATCCAAATCCTTCACATGGCTCAAGGGATCTACGGCTACCTTCCCCTGGATGTTCAGAAGTTCGTTGCCGAGCGCATGAACGTTCCGCTTTCCGAAGTCTGGGGGGTCACCACCTTCTACTCCTATTTCGCCACCCGGCCGCGGGGGGAATACACCATCCGGGTTTGTCTTGGCACCGCGTGTTATGTCAGGGGCGGCGCCGAAATCGCCAAGAGGCTGACCCAGACGCTCGGGATTGGTGTTGGCGAGACCACGAGCGACAAGAAATTCTCGCTCGAGGTCATGCGGTGCATTGGCGCGTGCGGGCTTGCTCCGGCGGTCATGGTTAACGACAAGGTGCTGCGCCAAGTCAACCCCGACAAATTAAACCGCATCCTGTCGAGCTGCGGCTGAGGAGGGGATGATGACAGACACTGTTCAAAAGCCCGCCTCGGTAAAGGATCTCGAAGCGATCGGCCGCGCTTACCGGCGCCTTCAGGAAAAGTCGAAGTACCAACTTTATATCTGCGCGGGGGCTGGCTGCGTCTCCTCGGGCTGCCACGCCGTGAAGGCCAGTCTGAATCAGGCTCTCAAAGCAAGCAAGCTCCTCGATTCCGTAAGCGTCCACGAGACCGGATGTGTCGGATCGTGCCATCTCGGGCCCACGCTGATCGTGCAGCCGGGCGGCACGTTTTATGTGCAGCTCAAACCAGAGGACATGAAGTCCATCGTCAAGCAGCATCTGTTGCATGGGGAGGAAGTCGAGAACCTCTGTTACCTCGATCACGAATCGAATGAGAGAGTCCCCAAGCTCTCGGACATTCCCTTCTTCAGCCAGCAAGTCCGGCTCGTGACCGCCCGCTGCGGCAGCATGCCGTACAGTTCGATCGAGGCCTACATCGCGGCCGATGGCTACGCGGCTCTCGCTCGCGCCCTCTCGGAAATGAAAAGCGCGGACGTCATCAAGGAGATCAAACTCTCCGGGTTGAGGGGGCGTGGGGGCGGAGGATTCCCGACGGGCGTCAAGTGGGAAGCCGGTGCCAGGGTCGAGGCCGACATCAAGTACGTCATCTGCAACGCGGATGAAGGCGACCCCGGAGCCTTCATGGACAGGGCTCTCTTGGAGGGTGACCCGCATGCCGTCATCGAGGGGATGATCATCGCCGGTTATGCCATCGGTGCCTCGAAGGGCTTCGTTTACGTGCGGGCGGAGTATCCGCTCGCGGTCGAGCGTCTCGCGGCCGCTCTCGTCCAGGCCCGTGAACACGGGTTCCTCAGCGACCGCGTCATGGGAACGGATTTCGGTTTCGATATCGAAATCCGGATCGGCGCCGGCGCTTTCGTGTGCGGCGAGGAGACGGCGTTGATGGCTTCCGTGGAAGGACACCGCGGAGAACCGAGACAAAAGCCGCCCTTCCCGTTCGAACGCGGTGTCTTTGGAAAGCCAACGATCATCAACAACGTCGAGACATTCGCGAACGTGCCGCTCATCGTCAAGAACGGCGGAGCCTGGTTCGGGGGGATCGGAACGGCCAAGAGCAAGGGGACCAAGGTCTTTGCCCTGGCGGGAAACATCGAGAACACCGGCATCGTCGAGGTTCCAATGGGGACCGAACTCGGGAAGATCGTCTTCGACATCGCGGGCGGCATCAGGAAAAAGAAAGCCTTCAAGGCCGCGCAGACGGGCGGTCCCTCCGGCGGCTGTCTCACCTCGGATCACCTCAACACCCCGGTCGACTTCGACTCCCTGGGACCTCTCGGAACCATCATGGGATCGGGCGGTCTCATCGTCATGAACGAAGACTCGTGCATGGTGGACGTGGCCCGCTTCTTCATGGACTTCGTTCAAGACGAGTCGTGCGGGAAGTGTGTCCCCTGCCGCATTGGAACCAAGCGCATGCTCGAGATCCTCGAGCGCATCACGAAGGGCGAGGGGAAGGAAGGCGACATCGAACTGCTCGAGGAACTGGCCATGACGTGCAAGGAGACCGCGACCTGCGGCCTTGGCCAGACGGCGGGCAACCCCGTGCTTTCGACACTCAGGTACTTCCGCGAGGAGTACGAGGAGCACATCAAGTACAAACACTGCCGCGCGGGGGTCTGCTCGGCGCTCTTCAAGTCCCCCTGCCAGAACGCGTGTCCCGCGGGGGTGAACGTTCCCGGGTACCTGGCCCTGATTGCCGCGGGCCGGCCGCGCGACGCGTACTTCCTCGTCCGGCAAGAGAACCCGTTCCCGGCGATCTGTGGACGCGTCTGCACGCACCCGTGCGAGGGGAAGTGCCGCCGCGCCCAGCTCGACGACCCCATCGCGATCTGCGATCTGAAACGCTACGCCTCCGACTACGTTTTCAATAACGACATCCCGCACATGGACCTCGTCTTCCCGAAGAGGAAGGAGTCGGTCGGAATCATCGGTTCAGGCCCGTCCGGGCTCACGGCCGGTTTCTATCTGGCGCGTCTCGGTTACGGGGTGACGGTTTACGAATCACTCCCTGTCGCGGGCGGCATGCTCGCAAGCGGTATTCCCGAATACCGCCTGCCGCGCGAAGTCCTGGCCAAGGAAATCCGGATGATCGAGCAAGTGGGGGTGCAGATCCTCGTCAACACGGAAGTGGGCAAAGACATCAAGTGGGACGAGCTGCGCAAGAAGCACAATGCCATCTACGTGGCGACCGGAACCCACTTCCCGAACAAGGTCGACCTGCCGGGGGAGGAGAACCAGGGGCTCTACCACGGCGTGACGTACTTGCGTGACGTCAACCTCGGAAAGAAAACACCCGTCAACGGCAAGGTGGCGGTCATCGGCGGCGGAAGCACGGCCTTTGACGCAGCCCGCACGGCCCTGAGGCTCGGGGCGGAAAAGGTCACGATCCTCTACCGCCGCCAGATCGAGGACATGCCGGCCGATCCGCGCGAGGTCAAGGAGGCGATCGACGAAGGGATCGAGATCCAGACGCTGGTCGCGCCCGTCGAGTTCCTGGGCAATGGCCACGTGACTGGTGTCAAGTGCATCCGGATGAAGCTCGAAGGGTTCGACAGGGGTGGCCGGCGGATGCCCAAACCCCTTCCCGGGTCCGAGTTCGTCGTCGAGGCGGACATGGTCATCCCGGCTGTGAGCCAGCACTCCGACCTTCCCTTCATCGACAAGAACGATGTCCGGATGTCGAAGTGGGGCACGCTTCTGATCGATCATGAAACCATGATGACGTCGATTCCTGGCGTCTTCGCCGGCGGTGACTGTGTGCGCGGACCCGATGTCGCCATCCAGGCCATTGCCGATGGAAAGAAAGCGGCCGAGGCGATCGACATCTACCTGGGAGGCAAGGGCATCCTCAACAAGGGTGAGGAAATAACCATTCCCAAACCCACGGACGAAACCGAAGTTGCCGAACACGAACGATTCCCCATGCGCTTCCTCGATCCCGAGGACCGGAAGAAGAACTTCCAGGAAGTGGCGGCGGGGTTCCACAAGCTCAACGCCATCGCAGAAGCGATGCGCTGTCTGCGTTGCGACCGGAGGTAGCAGATGGCCACGGTCAACGTCAACATCAACGGAAGAATGGTCCACGCCGAAAGCGGACAGACTGTTCTCGAAGCCGCCAAGGACAATGGAATTCTAATCCCGCATTTCTGTTACCTCGAGGGAGTTCACGAGGTTGGATCCTGCCGGATCTGCGTCGTGGAGGTCGAGGGAACAAAGGCGCTGCAAGCCTCTTGCATGATTCCCGTCCGTGAGGGGATGGTCGTCAAGACGAATAGCCCGCGCGTGAAGGCCGCCCGGGAAGTGCTCTTTGAACTGATGCTCTCTGATCACTCGCGCAACTGCATGAGCTGCTTCAGAAACCAGAACTGCGAATTCCAGAAACTCGGGGAGCAGATTCAAATCTCGGAGTACCGGTTCGAGGGAGAGCAATCCCGGCATTTCGTCGACCACTCCAGCCCCTCAATCGTTCGCGATACTGGCAAGTGCATCCTCTGCCGCCGTTGCATCACCGTGTGTAACGAGATTCAGGGCGTCGGGGTCCTCAATGTCCAGAAACGCGGGTTCAAGACTCAAATTGGCCCGGCTGCCGATCTTTCTCTTAACGAAGTCAACTGCACGTTCTGCGGCCAGTGCATCATGGCCTGCCCCGTGGGCGCCCTCGTGGCTCGCGAGGAGATGCACCCGGTGTGGAATGCCCTTTTTGACAAGAAAAAACGTGTCATTGTGCAGACAGCTCCGGCTGTTCGTGTCGCCATCGGGGAACTCTTCGGGTATCCGCCCGGAACGAGCATGACCAGGAAGATGGCCCACGCGCTCCGGCTCATGGGCTTCGACGACGTCTTCGACACGAACTTTGCCGCGGACTTGACCATCATCGAGGAGGGACACGAGTTCCTCCAGCGGGCCGCTGCCTTTGCACGGGGCGAACCCGTTACCTTGCCAATGATCACGTCGTGTTCTCCCGGCTGGATCAAATACATCGAGCACGAATTCCCGGACCACCTTGCCCACCTTTCGACCTGCAAGTCGCCGCACATGATGCTGGGCGCGCTTTCCAAGACCTACTACGCCGAGAAGATCGGGGTCGACCCCAAGGACATCTATGTCGTTTCGGTCATGCCCTGCACGGCCAAGAAGTTCGAGATCGAGCGGCCCGAGATGTTCCATGACGGCCTGCCCAACGTGGACGCCGTTTTGACGACACGGGAACTCGCCCGCATGATTCGCGAGGCGGGAATCAACTTCCAGGGGCTCGAGGGCGCCGATTTCGACTCTCCCCTCGGGTTCTCGACGGGAGCCGCGGACATCTTTGGCGCGAGCGGTGGTGTCATGGAAGCGGCCCTTCGCACCGTCTACGAGGTCGTGACGGGCCGTGAGATTCCGTTCCCCCACCTCGATGTCACCGCGGTGCGCGGGCTCTCCAACGTCAAGGAAGCCACATTCAAGATCGAGGAGACCAAACCGGAATTCTCGTTCCTCGAGGGGTTCGAACTCCGGGTCGCCGTCACGAGCGGGCTTTCCGGAGCCAAGAAACTGATGCGCCAGATCGCGGAAGGAAAGTCTCCCTACCACTTCATCGAGGTGATGGGGTGTCCGGGCGGCTGCATCGCGGGCGGCGGCCAGCCCCGGCCGACGACGCGGATGATCCGCGAAGCCCGGGCCCGCGCCATCTACATGGAGGACGCCAGCAAGGGAAAACGTAAGTCCCACGAAAACCCGTTCGTTCGTCAGTTGTACGAGGAGTTCCTCGGGGAACCCCTCGGGCACAGGTCACACGAACTCTTGCATACCCACTACGTTCCAAGAGGCCGGTTCAACCAGTTGAACCAGACCAAGACCGCGCATTGACGAGAGATAAGTAGAGTATCCCTGGCCCTCCCCCGCCCGTTGAAACGGGGGAGGGCCTTCTTGTTGTGCGTTGTGGCCCAGAAGACAGCTTTGCTAGACTCTCCGAAAAGATCCATGCACGAGCCTCCCGTTTCTCCCGCCGGTTCTGGTCTGGCGTCAGCCAGACAAGTTCGATACTTCAGCTCCTACCTTGGCGCGGTGGGCCTGCTTTTTGTGTTTCTCGGTTACAGAGGTTTGTCCGTGAAGGGTGTGCTTCCCGCGCAGTGGTTTGGATGGCCTCTCGTTCTGCTGGCCATCTGGATGTTCGCAAAACCCCAAACGCACGCTTTTCGTGAGAGGGTGGGGCGTCTCATCACGCTCATCTCCTCATAGACTTGGTCCGGCTGGCCGCGTTGGCGAAGATCAACCTCCGCTTTGCGCCACACCTTGTACGAGCGGGAGTGGAACGGGCGCGGGGCTTGGGTGGGCCCCGTCCGCCGGGAATTGACTCCCAGGCCACGCGGCCCTAGGCTCGTCAAGAACCTGCTGAATGAAGCGAGCCCTCACCGTCACACTCCTTGTCTCTCTTCTGACGGGCCTGCGCCTTCATGCGCAGAATCCCGAGAGCGCTCGCCTGGAGGCCGGTTTACCCTTCATGCATGTTTTCAGCCCACGGGATTACAGGAGTAGCGCTTCAAATTGGGCGATTGTGCAAGATCCGCGAGGGGTGATCTACGCCGGAAATGAGGACGGCGTCCTCGAGTACGACGGTCTGCGCTGGCGGCTGATCCGGGTCTCGAACAAGACCGTCGTCCGCTCCCTGGCAGTCGATACTTCGGGCCGGGTGTGGGTTGGAGCGATTGGCGAGATCGGCTATCTGGAACCAGACAGCACAGGCCAGATGGACTACGTTTCCGTGCTGGACCGTGTGCCCGTAAACGCCCGCAAATTCGCGGATGTCTGGCAGACGCAAGTCACGCCCGATGGTGTGCTCTTTGTCCCTCGCGAACAACTCGTACAAGTACGTCGAGACGGCGTCCGGGTCTTCACGCCAGAAACCTCCTTCTCACGTTCCTTCCGCGTTCTGAATCGGCTTTTCGTTCGTGAGAGAAAAAAGGGACTCTTCGAACTGATCGCCGGAAAGCTGGAGAGCGTCCACGGTGCCGATGCACTCTCTCCGGACCCGCCTCGGGCCATGATTCCATGGGAAGAACCAGGGACAGATGCCAGCGACACCCTTGTCGTGCGCCAGAGCCAGACTTTCGTCCTCTGGGACGGGACGTCCACGCGTCCATTTCCCACCGGGGTTGACTCCCTATTGAAGCGTGACGTGTTCTACACCGCCGCGGCGCTGCCGGGCGGCCGCCTGGCGCTGGGCACACTGCACGGGGGACTGTACGTTCTGGATCACGATGGGCGCTGGCTGAGCCGGCTGGACAGGAGCCGCGGCCTGCTTGACGACGGGGTCCTGTCCATCTTCCCGGATCGCGAGGGGGGCGTCTGGCTCGGACTGAATCGCGGCATCGTCCACTTGCAGACGGGTTTGCCCGTCACTCGCTTTGACGAGCGGACCGGCCTGCCCGGAACCGTGCTGTCGCTTCACAGGCATCAGGGTAGCCTTTACGCGGGAACGAGCCAGGGGCTGTACCGTCTGGAGCCTGGCCCAGAGCCTCGTTTCCTGCCGGTTACGGGAATCGAAACGCAGACATGGGACCTCTTGCCCGTGGGAGACACCCTGCTGGCGGCAAGTCACCAGGGTATTTTCGAAATTCAGGGGGACAGGGCAAACGCCGTCGTAAAGGGCGTGAGCAGTTCCGTCTTGCTGCCATCACGCGTAACGCCGGGCCGCATCTACGTTGGTTTTATCAGTGGAGTGACCTCGATCCGGCGAGATGGAGGCCGCTGGGTGGATGAGCAGCCGTACCGTGGTGTCGTGGGAGACGTCCGGACACTTTTCGAGATGCCCGGCGGACGTTTGTGGGCAGGAACGCAGACGACTGGGGTGCTGCGCCTGACCTTTTCCGGGACGGGAGAGGCCGAACGCACGCCGAAGGTAGAGCAGTTTGATGTATCCCGTGGCCTGCCTGATCTGAACTTCGATTACGTTTTCGCGATCAGCGGACAGCCGGCGTTTTCCACGCGTGACGGGGTCTTCCGTTTTGACGAGAAGCGTGACCGCTTCGAGCCCGATCCTCGCTTCGCACACCTCTTCCCCGATGGCCCACGCCGGGTCTTCTCCCTCTGGGAAGACGGAAAGGGACGTGTCTGGATGCACTCCCAGGATGAGGTTCACGACAGGCAAGAGGCTGGAGTCGCGATACCACAGCCTGGAGGAACCTACCGTTTTGAGTCTCGTCCTCTTGGGGCTTTCGCCGGGGCGGGCATCTGGATTATCCGGACCGAATCCGATGGCGTCGCCTGGTTCGGCGGGGACGACGGCCTGTTTCGGTTCGACCCATCCGGCATGAGGACCCGGGAGCAGAGTTTCCGGGCGTTCGTACGGAATGTCAGCCATCCTGGTGGCCGCGCCCTGCTCTTCGACAAATCGGGTCAACCGGAGTCTCCCGTCCTGAATTACAGCGACAACTCGCTGCGTTTCGAGTACGCGGCTCCCTTTTTCGAGGTCGCTGAAGCCACGCGCTTCCAGGTCTGGCTGGAGGGAAACGACAAGGGTTGGTCTCCCTGGACGGTCGAGGGATTCAGGGAATACACGAACCTGCGGGAAGGTGAATACCGTTTCAGAGTGAGGGCGCGGAATGTTCACGGCACTGTCAGCGAGGAGGGAATCTTCAGCTTTCATGTCAGACCGCCCTGGTTCCGCACAGTCTGGGCCTATCTCCTCTTCTTGCTCATCGCGGCTGGTTTTGTCCGCACGGCTGGGGAATGGCGTATGCGGCGAGTGCAGGCTGAAAAGCGCGAACTGGAAGCCATGGTTGCCACACGCACCTCCGAACTGCGTGCAAAAAACGAGGAACTTGCAATTCTGAACACGAGGCTCGAGGAAGCGCAGCAGCGGATCTCTCGCATGCTTGCCTCGACTCCTTCCGCCTCCGAGGGGATTGCTCAATGGTCCAGGCGCCTGGCCAGTGAAATCACCCAGGCTCTCGGGGCCACGGCCATTGGAGTCTGGGAGGTGCGGCGCGACGCCATCACGGCGCTCTCGGGTTCCGAGACGCCGCCACCGTCACGAGACGAGATCGAAAAGCTCTTTTCAGCGGGAAGCCAGGCCATCGTCTCGTCCGGAGACGGGGCAGTGGTTCCGGTTGCCGGGATCTCGGGCGAACTCCGGGGGGTTATCGCTATTCGGGGCCGGGGTGTGAGGTGGGGGGACATTGAGCGGCGCATCGTCGAAGGGTTTGCCCATCAGCTTGGTGCCGCCATGGACATGGACCAGCTGAAAAGACAACTCGATTTGGCGCAAGAAAAGCGTGCGACGACCCGCCGGGAAATGCATGAGCGGGGAATCGCGACCTTGCAGATTTGCCCCGTCTGCGGGCGCTGCTACGACCACCAACCGAAAGCCTGCGAATCTGACGGCACCAAACTCGAGTCCCCTCGCCCGATTCCGTACCGGTTTCTTTACAGGTACACGTTTATTCGAGTGATTGGCCAGGGAGGAATGGGCCTCGTCCTGAGCGCTCACGATGAAAGACTGGACCGTGAAGTGGCTGTCAAGCTGCTGCGTCCCGAACACTTCAACGATGCCTCTTTCAAGCAGCGTTTCGAACGGGAGGCTCGCGTCGTGGCCCGGATCCAGCATCCAGGGATCATTCATCTGCTCGACTCGGGCGAACTCGAGGACGGAACGGCGTATCTGGTCATGGAGAAACTCGAGGGGCGCGATTTGAGGGCCTTCTTGAATACTTTTGGCCCCGGCAAGCCATCTCAGGTGGCTCAACTCATCCGGCAGGGAAGCGCCGCCCTTGCGGCTGCGCATCGGGCCGGAGTCGTTCACCGCGACGTCAAGCCCGAGAATGTCTTTTTCGTTGAGGAGGCGTCTGGCTACCGGGTCAAAGTTCTGGACTTTGGACTTGCCAAATCCCTCAAACACGAGTTTGGCCTGACTCAGACTGGTGTCGTGGTAGGAACCCCGGCCTACATGGCTCCCGAGCAGTTGCAAGGCGGAGATGTTGATGCCCGCGCCGATCTCTATTCCTTCGCCGCGGTGGCGTATGAGGCCCTGACGGGTCGAAAGGCAATCCGGGCGAGTGAACTCGGCGATGTCCTCATCGAGGTGCTCAAGGAGAGTCCACCGGCAGTTTCCTCCCTTGTCCCCGGAATTCCCGCCGAAGTTGATGCCGCTTTCGCACTGGCTCTGGCAAAAGACCCCGGAAGAAGGCCAGGGGACATCGAATCCTGGTGCTCCTCGTTCGCTGATGTCCTCGAGAGATGCGAGGGGGACACAGCCCGTCCGGGATGGCCAGAGTCAAAACCCTTCTCCGCGGACATCGGCGCTTCCCAGAACCGCGTCCTCACGATGAAACTCGAGAGGTAGGAGAGGCCTGAGATAATCGCGGCCTCTGGAGGGCTCCCGAATGTCAGTCTTCCGTAATCTCGGTTTGGCGGGGAAGCTCTCCTGGCCGGCCTCTTCGTTGCCGTGTTCGCGGTTTTTGCGTTCGTTTCGATGCGGACGCTCGAGACGGTTCGCGTAAGCGGTCCTCTCTACCGCGACATCGTGCAAGGGAAGGACTTGATCGCGGATATGCTGCCGCCCCATTCGTAAATCATCGAAACACAACCTTGTGATGCTGCCGCTTGTGAAAAAGCAGGACCCGGCCGCTCAGGCCGGGTGACCTGACTGCTTCCGTTCCCGAGACCAGCGGCTCGGATGAGTCTGCACGGGGCGCAACTTCGAGACGAAGCGGTTCGATGAATCGATCGCCGAGGATTCTTTTGGGAAGCTGAAGAAGCCAAGACAGGATGCGAAGAGCGAGCATCAAGAAACTCAGACTCGTGAACCCCGCCCCAGTCTGCTGTGCGTTTCGAGGACTGAAAGATGAGACCTGTTGAAAGAACTACAGCTCCACCACGCAGCTTTTACAATCCAAAGACCTATCCCGAAGAGACCGGGCACGGAACCGGGGTTCCCACCCGGTCGCACCACGTTAGGCGGACCGGCACGCCGGTTGCTAAGCTCTTGGTAGACCCGCCTTCATGGGCGAAGGCAGATTGAGATGGGAGGATCCGGCGATGGAAAACCTGGAATCGTTTGACAAATCCGCCGCCCCCGAGCCTGTTTCCGCTCCCGCATCGGACCGGCTTCAGGAGACCTGGCAGAAGGCAAAAGAGACCGCCCGAGACGTGCGGCGGACAGCTGCGAAGTCCCTGGAAGAGGTTGCCGAGGGGTTTGACCGGGGTATCAGGGAACGGCCGGTCTCGGCAACTCTCGGCGCACTCGGAACAGGACTCGCCCTCGGTATCCTCGCGGGTGTGATGCTGGCCCTCGCACTGAAGAAACACGACAATTGAGCGTTTGTGGCCGCCGTCGATCCTGGTCCGGAGGCCGCTCTCGCACGTCGACAGTAGGAGATGGTCATGTTACGTGAGCAGAATGCTTCCAACAAGCCATCCAGGCCCACCGGTTCCGAGAGATGGGTGACCGTGGGACAAGCTGGGGAAGAAACCGAGGCCGCGATCGTCGTGGGATTCCTCGAATCGGAAGGGATTCCCGCGGGCACTCTGGACCGTAGCTTCCACCAAACTCCCACTCACACCCAGGAGCTGTCGGAAATCGACATCGCGGTCCCTGCGTCGCGAGCGGACGAAGCAGGGAGGGCCCTCGCCCAACGAGAAGCGGCATTCCACTCGGTCGAAGATGGGGACACGGTTTTGACCGGGGAAGGCCTCGTTTCCTTTGACGCGGGGAGTCCGGAAGACGAGGCTGCTTCCGGCGAGGGCCATTCTTCTGTCATCGTCAAGAGAATGGAAACGGCCCTCGAGGATGAACCCCGGCGCGGGCCGCCTCCCCAGCAGGACCCGGGAACGGAACGAGTACCCCTGAAGGTTCTCGATACCCCTGGCCCCAGCAAGGCACCTGACAGTGACCGAGTCCATCGTGCCGGAGCGATCCGGAACAGCATCAGCGATCACCCGGCGATGTCGGTAATGATCTGTTTCGGAGTGGGAATCGTGCTGGGGTTCCTCTCCGGAAGAAGGCGCTGACGGGGGCCCCCGGGTTCCACGTCGTGCCCAAGCAAGTGTTGGTGAGGGATCAACTCCCTGGAGAAAACGATGGAAGTGGTCATCGGACTCGTCATTATCCTGGCCATTGGTTATGGAGCGAGGCGCTTTCTGCGCGCCCGCGTGAAGAAGCAAGAGGCAAGGCAGGCTCGGGCGGACAAGAGAGAGAAGATCGCTCTCGCTGATGCCAGGGCCATGAAGAGGTGCCTCGAAGAGAGACGGCGGTGAGCCGCCTTGACACGTGCCAGGGGCCCGTGAGGCTGGGCTCCGCACCGGTTTGAAGAGGCAGGGGTGTTGACACTCCCCGGTGCCGGCGTGATGCTCGCGCTTGCGCCTGCATGCTAAACCAAACCAGAACTCCTCGTCTCCGGCTCCTCCTGGTCGAGACGGACGAAGGTGACGCAACCAGGATTTGCAGCCTCGTCGAGCGGATGCCCGTTGACGCCGAGGCCGGCTGGGCGCGCTCCTTCGAAGAGGGCTTTCTCCAGGTGACGTCGGGTCGCCACGATGCCCTTCTAGTCAGCGGACAGCTTGGCGAGTGGAGCGGCCTCGATCTCCTCCGTGCCTGCCGCGATGCCGGGTGCGACACGCCCGCCCTCCTGTTGAGCGGCAGTGGCGACCGGGCTCTGGACCTCGCCGCGATGGAAAGCGGGGCCGCTGGTTTTCTCCCGAAAGGACTCCTCGACCCGGAACTCCTCGAACGCTCCATCCGCTACGCAGTGGAAGCGCGGCGCCAGGCAGCCTCCTTGCGGAAGGCCCGGGAGGAACTCCAGGAGCGAGTCGAAGAGCGCTCGGCCAGTCTCGAGACGATGAACGCCGCACTCGCCGCGGAAGTCGCCGAGCGGCGGCGGGCCGAGCAAAGACTCCGGGATGTCGACCGCCGGAAGAACGAGTTTCTTGCCACCCTGGCTCACGAGCTGCGCAATCCCCTCGCTCCGATTGAGCATGCCACGGAGATCCTGGCGCGTCTCGGAGACTGCGAGGCAGACCGGGTCCGGGCCGTCGAGGCACGAAGGGTGATCGAGAGGCAAGTGGCTCACCTCGTCCGCCTGATTGACGACCTGCTCGACATTTCCAGGATCTCTTACGGAAAGGTCGGACTGAGACCCGAGCGCGTGCCCCTCTCCTCGATCGTGGACAGTGCCCTCGAGGCCACGAGGCCGCTCTTCCTCACCCGGCGGCATGCCGTCGAGGTGACCCTTCCAGAGACTCCCGTCACCCTTCATGGCGATCCTGTCCGGCTCGCGCAAATCCTCACGAATCTTCTCTCAAATGCGGCGCGCTACACGGAACCAGAAGGTACGGTCCGCGTCGACGTGACTCTCTCGGAGAACGAAGCCGTCCTTCGGATCATTGACTCGGGAATCGGGATCCCGGCGGCCGAACTCCCACACATCTTCACGATGTTCAGCAGGGCCACGGAGGCGCGTGCCGCAGCTCAGGGCGGTCTAGGGATCGGCCTGGCGCTCGCGAGACAGCTCGCCGAACTGCACGGAGGTTCTCTGGCAGCGGCGAGTGAGGGGCCGGGAAAGGGAAGTGTCTTCACGCTCCGTCTCCCGCTCGAAATGGGGGGCATGGCTCCGTCCAGCCTTCGGCCGTCCGGTCAGGGTGAGCGCGGTGCGCCTCGCCGCATCCTGGTGGTGGATGACAATGTCGATGCCGCGCGAACCCTCGCCGAACTTCTCTCACTGGATGGGAACGAGACCCACGTGGCACACGACGGCGTGTCGGCGATCGAGGCTGCCTTGAGGCTGCGCCCCGATGTCGTCATCCTGGATATCGGTCTTCCTGGTCTCAGCGGGCTCGAGGTCGCACGGCGCCTCCGAGAAGAGCCATCTCTCGGCAAGCCCTTTCTGCTCGCGTTGTCCGGCTGGGTTCAGAAAGAGGACCTCGTTCGTTCACGGGAGGCAGGCTTTGACGGACACCTGGCCAAGCCGGTCGACCTGGCAACACTCGAGCGGCTCATCGCGCGTGCAGGGTACACACCCGGGAGCCCCTGATGTCTCCGAATTCACTCCGCGGGGAGACCGGCCAGAATCTTCGAGAGCGTGCCGACGTGGCGCCGCTGACGCGGAATCAGTTCGACGGCGACGATGTCGCGGGTTTCAGCATCCAAGACCAGCAGCGCAGCTTCGTAATTGACGAGGCTGAGCGTCTCGGCATCGAGCCAGTGCTGAACCGAAAACCTGTCGCGAAAGAGTGTGAAGGGGCTCCACCGGGTGGCAGGCCTGGTTGCCGGCTCGCTCCCGAGAGCGCGGATGAACGACATGAGCGCCGCGGCGTTCCGTTGGTGTCTAGCCGAGGCCTGTTCGAGGAGCTTCTCCGGGGCACTGCCTAAAACGCCATTCAGCGAACGGAGCGCACGCTGGTAGGCCTGGGCAGCGGCGAGTTCCATCCGGAGAAGGACGTTGAAGCTCTCGGCCAGGCGTACGTGTTGCTGGTTCATGGCGTCTCCCACTCCAGAAGCGCACGGCGCGTGCCAGCGCGGCCGGGGCGAGGAAAAGATCAGGCGGGCTGCACGTCGAGCCCTATCGGCAGGACTGGAGAGGGTGACGGGCGAACGAGAGTCGGCCTCACGGCGGCACGGCCCTCGTGAAGGGCAGGCGCCTCCTGGGTCTTCAGGTAGGCGAGGTGGTCGTGACTCAATGCACCGTCTGGAAGCCAGCGCCAGAGTGGGCCGAGGTCTCTCTTGACCTGTTCTGCAAAGAAGGCAGGAATCTCGTCTGCCGTCTGGTTGAAAAAGCCGGTCACCTCGGGATCCGTCACGAGGCGCTGCGAAAGCGACGAGTAATGCCGGATGCGGCCAGCCCCTTCCGACGAGACCGCCCGGAGCAGGTTGAGCCAGCGCGGCATCGTGCTTTTCGTCGCATGAAAGCGTTTCGCAACGGCCGTCCACGAGAAGGTGTACCGCGTCAGGTCGATGACGTGATCATAGAACTCTGGCCACGAGTAGTTCCGCGGCTTGACGTTCATCGCGTGGTTGTTGTCAAGGAAATGGAAAGGGAAGGGAAGGACGCGGCCTTCTCGCTGGTACTGCAGGTTGAGGGGGGCTGCCCGGCCGAAGGCGGAGAGGAGTGAATAGCCTGGAAATGCCCCTGGAGTGAGGTCGATGAAGCGCTTCGTCAGCTCGAACGGCTCCCTACCGCTGTCGCAGTCGAGCCCGAGGACGAAGTTGGTCTGAACGTAGGGTATGTACCTCAAGATCGTTTTGACGTGCTCCGAGACCTCCACGACCTTCGTCAGACCCGTCATCGACCCGGTTTTCGACTTGTTTCCCAGGCTGTACCACGACTCGATTCCGGGGAGGAGCGCCACGAACCCGTTCTTCTTGAGGCGTGCGAGGTGCGGCTCGGAGAGAATCGAGAGGCTGCTCTCGGCTGCAAAAGCAATGCTGCCAGGGGGAACGGCCTCCTCGATGGCACCGAGGATTTCGTCGAACCGGACTCCGAAGTTCGGGTCGTGCCAGCCCACGCGCGGCCGGCGCTGCCTTGATCGAAGAAAGCGAAGGTCGTCCACGAGGACGTCGAGGCCGAGTTGTTGATACGGGACAGTCGAATCGATACAGAAGCTGCACGTGTAAGGGCACCCGAGACTGGCGAGCATGGGCACGAGTTTCAGAGCCGGGGCCTTCTGGAGAGTGGGCTCGATGAACTTCCAGCGCTCGCGGACGGAGGGAATCGAGAGCGGCTGGCCTGGTGCGGAAACCCACTGGCCCATCGGGCGGTGCCGAGAACAGTCGGCGAGAACGTCGTGCAAGACGCTCCGGCTCGTGAAGCCGAAAACGTAGTCGAAATACTTCGCGGCATCTTCGGGAAAGCAGCGGGCGTGGGGTCCGCCGAGCGCGGTGACCGCGCCCCGGGAGCGAAAGAGCGCACTCAGTGCGTAAGCAGTTTGCGCCGCCTCCGTGAAAGCGCCGACAAAGACGATGTCCAGATTTGTTGGAAGCTCTTCAAGGAGGTTCTCGAAGCCCGTGTAGCAGATGTGTGTGACATCGTGACCTTCGGCCTCGCACCAGACAGAGATGACTTGCGGCATGATGCTGGCCAGGTTTGCGTTCATGACCCGCGCGTAGAGGGTGTTCGCCGGGCCCTTGCTGACCAAGTCAACGACACCGACTCGGAGCTTCTTCATGGGAACTGAAATGCATGGGGTGTGCCACGGGAAAACGAAGAAGAGACCGGACTGCAATGCCCCGCGAACCCCGAAAATTGAAAACCCTGCAGGCTCCGGTGCAGAGTTTTCAAACTTGGGGGAGATGTCTATGGCTCCAGCTTGTACTCCCGGAGCTTGTTGTAGACGGTCTTCAGACTGACTCCCAGGAGTTCGGCCGCTGCGCGCTTGTCCCCTCTCACTGCAAGGAGCGTGGCCGTGAGGACCTTCTTCTCGATGGCCTGCAGGGTCTCGCCGACTCGGACCGGCACCGAAGGCCAGCTTTCCTCGTCGTTCTTTGCACCGGGGGATTCCGCGGCGCCCGAGCTGGTGAGAACTGCTTCTGTCGCTTCGGTCTGGATGGCGGGAGGGTCGCTCAGGACGTATGCCCTGTGAACGGCGTTCTTCAGTTCGCGTACATTCCCAGGCCAGGAGTGTGAAGAGAGAGCCGCGACGGCCCGGTCTTCGAACGACGTGAATCCGCGTTTCTCCTTCTCCTCGATCTGCGCCAGGAAGTGCTGGGCCAGAAGGGGGATGTCCTCTTTCCGTTCTCTCAAGGGCGGAAGGCGCAGGGGAAAGACGTTGAGGCGGTAAAAGAGATCGGCCCGGAGTGTGTCCCTTCGAACCGCCTCGGCAAGATCACGGTTGGAACTCCCGATGAGCCGGATATCCATGTCCAGTTCCTCGCTCCCTCCAACGCGCCGGAACGTACGCGTCTCGAGAACACGCAGGAACTTCACCTGCAGTTCCGGGGGCATTTCCGTCACCTCGTCGAGGAACAGGGTCCCTCCGTGGGCCATCTCGAACGTGCCCGCGCGGCGCCGGTCAGCCCCGGTGAACGCCCCCTTCTCGTGTCCGAAAAGCTCGCTCTCGACGAGGGCCGGCGAAATGGCTCCGCAGTTCAACGCGATGAACGGCCGGGTGGCGCGCCGCGACAAGAGGTGAACCGTCAGCGCCGCAACCTCTTTCCCCGTGCCGCTCTCCCCGGTGAGCATCACGGGAGCATTCGAGCGGGCGACTCGTGAGAGGAGACGAAAGACCTCCAGCATCGGAGTCGAGCGGCCCACCATGCCGGCCAGACATCCAGCCGTGGCCGGATCGAGGGAAAGAAGGGAACCACGGACTTCTTCATGCCTTTCGGACAGCTGTGCCAGCGTGGCGGCAAGTTGCGCGGGCTTGAGAGGCTTGGAGAGAAAGTCGTGCGCACCTGCTTTCATTGCCTCGACCGCTGCCCGGATCGAGGCCCTGCCTGTCAGCACCACGACGGCGCAGTCCCGTCCCGATGACTTCGCTTGACGCACGACATCGATCCCATCGCCATCCGGTAGTCCGAGATCGGTAATGCAGACGTCCGGTACCTGTCGTGAGAACGCGGCCGAAGCTTCGGCCAAGGAGCCTGCGGCTGAGGCCGGGTACCCCAGTTCCTTCACCAGTTCTACCAGGGCTTCACAGGCACCCGGTTCGTCCTCGACGATGAGGACATTCACGAAGGCCCTGCTTGCTTCGCTGACTCCGGAAGGGGCCATGAAAACAGCGCCGTGACGTGGCCCTCTCGTTCAAGGAACTGGAGCCGGCCGCCATCCGCTTCGACGGCGGCACGGGCGAGGAAGAGATCCGCTCGTTGTTCCTCGCCGTGCGGCAGCTGGAAAAGGCGCGCCGGATCAAGGGCTCCAAAGGTGCCTGGGACGTCCATCCGCAGGGACACCCGCCCGGCGTTCTCTTCGACACGGGATCGCGGCGGTGAATCCCCGGGGTCTTTCGACCGGAGGAACTCCGCGACACTCGCGAGGGCACGGATCGTCTCCGGCCGGAGCCGCAAGAGGGGCCCGGCGGACGTTCCCTCCTCGAGGGCGACTCCAGCCGCCCGGCAGAGACCGGGGATCGAGATCTCTCCAGCCGTTTCTCCCGCGATGAAGGAAAGGCGCAGCAACAGGTCGAGGAGCCGGCTGGCGGTTTCGATGTCCGCCTTTGCGCCGCGGACCCTGTCCGTCAGGAGCGTGCCCCCGAAAGGAACGGCCGCGAGATGGCGCTCGAGGAGTTCAAGTTTCAACCCCGCCGCCGAAAGGGGGTCGGCCAGGGCGTGCCGGAGCGTTGCGAGCGCACCCGCCACACCAGATGGATCGGGAGGAAACACGGCGTCCACTTGAAGCGTTCTCGGGATGAAGCATCGGCCCGCCGGGCGCTCACGTCAAGAGTCCAGCTGGAGAGTGGACTCTCCTGCCGGATGGCACGTCTCGTGCGTTCGCAAGGATCGAGGGGGATTCCATGAGTGGTCCCAGCGCCCGGGAGAATGCCGATGAATGACACTTCTGCCGGCGGGGTTCCTCTGCTCAACGCTCTCTTGGTGGGCGAACTGGCTGCCGTGAACGCCTACCAGCGCGTGCTCCGGTCAGCAGAGAGCCGTGCCACCGCGGACGTTGCGGAGATCCTGTGTCTCGCCTCGGAGCACCAGAGGGCCGCAGCCGTGTTGCAGGGAGTGATCCGGGAGATGGGCGGTGTTCCGGCGAGCGAGGCGGAAGAGTGGGGAGCCTTCACGCTGCCCACTGTGGCCGCCATGGTCTGTGAACTCCTCAGGGGCGAGGAGGCCGGTCTCAGAATGTACGAGGCTGCGCAAGAGACCGTGGATGGTGACGCCCGGGAACTCGTGACCCTCGAGTTCATCCCCCGGCAGCACAAGTCCATCGCGGAGTTGCGCGCGATCATCGCGACGCTGACTGCATGCAGCCACCAGGTCGCCTTTCGCCAATAGGTGTCTTGGAACTTCTGGAAATGAGCTTCTCGGGGTTGGAATCTCTTCCTGCGCTGGACGGCCACAAAACATGGAAGCTCCTGGCCCGTTTTGCCAAGGGAGGAATCTGTGGCGGCGCTGTGTACGACGCCCCCATTGCCGCTGCCGCCATCAAAGCAAGGGTTTCACGATTTCTGACGGTGAATGGTCGCCCTATGACCCGGGTGGCCCCAGACGGTCTTGAGATTAAGGTTCCAGGACAAAAGGAACTCTGATGAGCGAGGTTGGGCGCTGGCAGAAGTCTCGAATGGCTGCCATCCGGGCGTATGGTGGAAGACCCACGACTGAAACATGACTGGCTCTTTCACAAGGCCGATGGCTCGAACAGGCTGGTTTGTTCGCCTGGCCCCGGGTCTTCGAACGGACTGTTCTGGAAACCCCCAGCAGCCGCACGGGCCTTGTCGACACCTCTGTCCGGTCCAGGAGCGTCACGGCGCGTGCGGTCAGGACCGAGGCGGAAGCGACCGCCGGGAGGTGTGTATCGCTGCGCGTAATCGTGGAGAAGCCGGAATACCGGACCTTCAGTGTCACCGTGCGAACGAGAAGATGCCGGCGCTCGAGCCAGGACGACACTCGGGCGGCCAGGGCGGCGATCTCTTGCTCCATCGCCTCCCCTTGCCCATGTGCCGTACGTTCCGCCAAGCCGGCTCTGGCGGCCCCTCTTCAATTGCGAGGGCGGGCAACAGAAGAATGCCGCTCCATGAGAGAGGCGGACACCGTAGTGAGGTCGAACGACTGTTGGATGACCGCTGCTGTGTCACACTCCAGCCCGTTCTCATTAGCGTCGGCTCTGGTGGAGACTCTGATGGCTCCACACACGGGAATACGGGGTCTGGTCGCGAACGAATTCACTCCAGGCCAGCAGGCGGCGATAGGTTTGAAAAGCGATATGCAGTCGGTGTAGAACTCCAGAAACACCTCCCGCATCCGGGAGAGATCCACCAGGTTCACGCCGTTCTCCAATCGCGTAAGTGTTAGCTGCGAGGCCAGTGTTTCCTGCACTCCGCTCCGGTTCACCGCCACCTCGAATGCCGGATCCTTCCGAAGTGTATTGGCATCCTCGTACCCGTACCCGAGCTGCAAGATGCTCTGTATCAGGAGTTTCTCGGTCGAGTGCGGTCGTCGCGAAGGGCCCCCGCAAGTCTCTGGCTCACCCGGGATTTCCCGTCCAGCTCTGACAGCAGCACGACCCCGGCTCCGGCGTCACCCGTCCCCTTCTAACCCCGGAACCGCGCGCGTGCTGGCGAGGCTGAAACAACCGTGCGGCGGTCTCGTAACCAGAAGGAGCCGCTTTGCGTGGTCCGGTCGGGCCACAGAAGCGGGAATCAAGAGGAGGTCCTGATGCGAAGAGCACGCACCACGTGTCACGGGTTGCTTGCCGCCTTCACCCTCATTGCGGGTGTCTCCTGGGCCGAACCGATCACTGTCGGCGAGACACTCAAGCTCCAGTCGAAGATCCTGGGAGAGGAACGGAAGATCCTGATTTCGACGCCGCTCGGCTACTCCCAGAGCGAGGAGCGTTATCCGGTCCTCTATCTGACGGATGGAGACGCTCACCTCGTCCACACCCGCGGGACCGTCGACTTCCTTGCCCGGAACGGTCTCATGCCCGATGTCATCGTCGTCGGGGTCGCGAACACGGACCGGACCCGGGACCTCTCGCCAACCCGCCAGACACAGGCACGGCCCGACGGGACCCGGGAGCAGCTCGAGTACGGAGGTGGCGCCGCGAAGTTTCTCGATTTCTTCGCCCAGGAACTGATCCCCTTCGTGGAAAGCCATTACCGCACCGCTCCCCACCGGATCCTGGCCGGCCACTCTCTTGGCGGGCTCTTCTCGCTCACGGCGCTGACAGAGCGTCCGGACATCTTCAACGCGTTCATCGCCGCCTCTCCGGCACTCAGCTGGGACGACGACTTCATCATCCGCCAGACCGAGAAGTTTTTCGCGGGACGGAGCGAGTTCAAGCGAACACTCTTCGTCACCATGGCCGATGAAGAGAAGGGCGCCCCGCCCCCGACCCGGCTCGAACGGCTCCGCGCGGCTCTGCGCGCGTCGAAGGCCTCGGGATTCAGCTGGGAGACAAAACTGATGGCAGACGAAGACCACGGGACCGTCGTCCTGCGGTCCCACTACTGGGGACTCCGCAAGATCTTTGACGGGTGGAGGCTCCCCGTCGACTCGAAGACCCGTCGTTTCACCGGCAGCCTGTCCGATCTGCAAAAGCACTACGTCACTCTCCACGAGCGCTACGGCGTGGCGGCCCAGCCACCCGAGGCGGTTCTCAACCAGGTCGGCTACCAGCATCTCCTCGCCAACGAAATTGGGGGTGCCCTCCCGTTCTTCAGGCACGCCGTCGAACTCTATCCAAACTCGGCCAACGTCTTCGACAGCCTCGGGGAGGCGCTGGAGAAGGGAGGCAAGAACAAGGAAGCTCTCGCGTGCTACGAGAAAGCCGTGGATCTGGGGAAGAAGGCCGAAGACCGCAGGCTCCCGGTCTTCACTCGCAACCGCGACCGCCTTGCGGCGGCAGTCTCGAAATGACCGGCTGACGTGGTTGCCATGACGAGACTGAATGCCCGGACGTTTGCCTTTTTGTTTCTCCTCCCCGGGACCTTGCCACTCGCGCGACCGGCTCTGGGGCAGAGCACCGCGATCGACTTCGGTTCGGATCGCTGGGTCATCCAGAACGGACGGGTCACCGAGCACCTTGGCAAGCTGAGCCTGGCGGGCTCCGCCATGCTGAAGGACGCCATTTTCGAGAACGGCGTCATCGAGGTGGACATTGCGGTCACCGGCGCCCGTTCTTACCCCGGAGTCCTGTTCCGGATGGAGTCGCCCCGAAACTTCGAGCGCGTCTACCTGCGACCACACCGCGCCGGAACGGCGGGCTACTCTGATGCCGTCCAGTACGTGCCAGGATTCAATGGCGTCGATGGCTGGCAGCTTTACAACGGTGACGGCTTCACAGCCGCCGCGACGATTCCGGCTGGCCAGTGGGTACACATGAAGATCGAGGTCAAAGGGACGCAGGCTCGCGTCTTTCTTGGAGACTCGGAGCGCCCAGTGCTCCGTATTCATGAGCTAAAGCGCGGCCTCAGCAAGGGAACCCTCGGTCTCAACGGCCCGGCGGACGGCTCGGCCTTCTTCGCCGGCTTCAGGTACCGGCCAGACGACACGCTGCGGTTCGACCCTCCTCCCCGTACAGACAGTCCACCAGGCCTCGTCACCGAGTGGCAGATTTCGCGCCCATTCAAAGCGAAACTCATCGACCGTGAGAAGACACCATCCGCGCAGACTCCCCCGGATCTCGAGTGGAAGGCTGTAAAGCCTGACGCGGCAGGGTTCGTCGACATAGCCCGCTACTTCGGCCGGCTCGGGCCGGAACCCGACGCCGTGCTGGCGAAGACGGTGATCCGGTCGGAAACGTCGCACCTCCACAAGTACAACCTCGGCTACAGTGACGAGGTCTCCGCCTACCTTGACGGCAAGCCCCTTTTTCACGGTCGCAGCGCGTACCGCCTACGTGACCCGTCGTTTCTCGGAATCGCGGGCCTCTTCGACTCCGTCTACCTTCCCCTGAAGCAGGGCGAAAACGAACTGACTCTCCTCATCACGGAAACGATGGGGGGATGGGGATTCTGCGTACAGGACGCGACCGCAGTGTTCGAGGCGCCAGGAGTCTCCGAGGCGTGGAAGACACAGGCAGCGCTACTGGTTCCGGAGACCGCCGCCTACGACCCAGGGAGTCGAGCCATCTACGTTTCGAGTTACGACGGATACAACCGGAGCGTTGCCGAAGGCAAGCAGTTCATCTCCCGGCTCTCGCTCGCCGGCAAGATCGAGAGCCTCGAGTGGGCGGTGGGCCTCGGGAACCCCGTTGGCCTCGCGGTGTCCGGCGGCATCCTCTACGCGGTCGAAACAGGAGGCATCGCCGAGATTGAAATCTCCTCCGGGAGAATCCTGCGACGAACCGCCGTGCCGGGCGCTGTCGCGTTGAACGACATCGCCGTGGCCAGTGACGGAGGCGCGTACCTCTCGGATTCAGCCGCAAACGTGCTTTTCCGGGTCTTCGAGGGGAAGGCCGAGGAGTGGCTGAAGGGGGACGCGATCGAGAGGCCAAACGGTCTCCACATCCACGGAGACAGACTCTTCGTGGGAAACAACGGTGACGGACGTCTCAAAAGCGTGGACCTTGTCACAAAGGAAGTCCGGACGGTCGCTGACATGGGAGATGGCATCATCGACGGGATCGAGAGCGATGCAGCCGGCAACCTCCTCGTGTCGCATGTCGAGGGACGGCTCTTCCGGATCACTCCCTCCGGGAACGTCCAGAAACTCCTCGACACCTCCGTCCTTGGGATCCCGCTGGCCAACTTCGCGTGGGTCGCCGAGAAGAATCTCGCCATCTGCCCTACGTTCACGGACAACCGAGTTGTTGCATACCGGCTGCCGCCCGGTTGATCTGAGAGGGTCCGGGCACTCAAAACGGCCGGCGCTTCTGCAGCCTTGATGACTTCAGTCCACTGATGCCAGCCGGCAGGTCCGGGCACCACGAAGAGCGCATTGCCCAGGTTAGGTTAGTCAGTGCTGGCCCGGATTCTTGCTCACGTTCCCGATCCCAGGCGTCACCTCGGTTTCTGCTGCGGCGGCTACTCAAATGGTGCCCTCGGCAAGCGCAGGGCAGCATTCCCGTTTTGACATGATCTGACTCTCTTCCGGCGCGCCGGCACGGTTGAGGTTTGTCTCGACCGAACTCCCACCCGCCACGGCCGCCTCACGAAGGCGAATATCACAGAGACACTCCGTCGCCTCCCTTCTCCTCCGGGCCTGCTCCGTCGCGGTGTAGCCCCAGACCTCTGCCGAAAGCCCCTGCCCGGGGACGACGGAGTCACTGGGTGTCCGGGGGAAACGCCGGCTCTTCCTGCTGCCGGCTCTCACCCGCGCCGGATCTTTGGTCTTTCAGATCTGCACCGGGTTCTCTCTGGGCGGTGCCGGCTGACGCCGAAGGCCCTCCCTCTGCAACGGGAAGCGTGAAAGAGAAACGGCTTCCGGAGCCCGGACTGCTTTCCACCCCTACGGTTCCGCCCAGGCGTTCCACGATCCTCTTCACGATCGAGAGTCCGAGCCCGTGCCCCTTCACGCGGGTGTTGAGCCTTGTGAACTCGCGGAAGAGCTGGCCTTGCTGTTCCGGTGAGAGTCCCGCGCCGTTGTCCGCCACAAAGAAACGGACCTTCGGCTTTTTCCCCAGGGCGGAACGGGGAACCTCGGCCCCGATCTCGAGCCGGGGGGGCTGGCCTCCGTATTTAATGGCGTTCGAGATGTAGTTCTCAAAGACCTGCTGGACCCACGGAGCGTGACCGAGGACGGGCGGGTAAGCGCTGAAGTCGCCCTCGAGGATCTCGGCACCGCTTGACTTGATCTGGGCCGCCAGGTTGTTTCTGGCCTCGGAGACGATCGCGGCCATGTCGAGGGGGACCGTCGTGACGGAGGCACGGTGGATGCCCGCCAGAACGAGAAGCTCGTCGATGATCCGGAGCATGCGCTGTGCCGTGCGCGAAATCACCGGAACACAGGACTGGATTCGCGGGTCTTCCGAGCCTGCGAACTCGTCCTGGAGCAGTTCCGCGTAGGCTGCCAGTGTCCCGAGAGGATTCTTGAGATCGTGGGCGACGGTGTGCGCAAACGCATCGAGTTCCGCAATCTGATTGCGAAGGCTCTTCTGGGTCTTGCGGAGCTTGAGGTGGGTCTCGACGCGCGCGAGGACCTCCTCGGCCTGAAACGGTTTCGAAATGCAGTCCAGGCCTCCGGCGCGGAAAGCCTCGACCTTGCTTTCTGTCGAGCCGAGAGCACTCAGAAAAAGGACGGGAACGTCGCTCGTCCGGTCCGAGGACTTCAGGCGCCGGCACGTCTCGTAGCCGTCCATCCCGGGCATGATGATGTCGAGCAGGACGAGGTCGGGAATCGACGTCTCCGCGGCGACCAGAGCCTGGGGTCCGCTGGCCACGAGGCGAACCTTGTGCCCGCTCGCGGTCAGCATCTGAGAAAGCAACCGGAGGTTGGCAGGGTTGTCGTCAACGACGAGGATGTCTCCCTGGGGGGCCTGGTTCATCATCTACTCTTCCAGCCCCCCGGAGGATATGCGACATGCGGCGGTAGCGGGAAGGCTGGCTGCGTCTCTCGTGTCTGCCCCGTCAGCCCGCGGGCTTGAGCTGCATCGTCGCCCTCAACCTCTCCGTGGCGCTGGCCGAGCGCGGACGGCGGGTCCTGCTGGCGGACCTGGATCCCCAGGGGGCCATAGGACTCTCACTGGCGCGGGAAGATGACGAACTGAGTGGTCTGGCCGATCTCCTGACGGGAGTGGTGACCCCTGAGCAGGCCGTGCTCCGGACTCGCCTCCCCGGTCTGTCTCTCCTCCCCCGCGGACGGCTCGACCCCGTCGAGGTCTGCGAGTTCGAACAGGCGCTTTCCGGGCCGGGAGTCCTGAAGGGCGCCATGGAGAGAGTCGAAGACGGTCACGACCTCGTCATCATGGATACCTCCTCGGGTGTCGGTTTCATCACCCGCGCGGCGCTGGGGATTTCGGACTTTGTCTTGATCCCCTTCCAGACCGAGTCCCTCTCGATGCGTTCGCTGTCACAGCTGTTGCGCGTCATCGAAACCGTCCGTGCAGTGGAGAACCCCAATCTCGTCTTCCTTGGCATCTTGCCCACGATGGTCGAGAAGACCAAGTCCACTTCTTTCGCTCTGCTCGGAGAGATCTGGAGCTTTGGCGGCGTGCTCGAGGCCGTCATCCCGCGTGCCGATCTCTATGCCGAGTCCAGCCGGAAGGGATTGCCCGTGAGTTTTCTGGCCGGTCCGGTTTCACCCGAGGCCCGGCGGTTCGATCTCCTGGCCGCGGAAGTCGAGCACTTGATGCAGCGGCTGGTGCCTGAAGGGGCCCCGCATGAAGAGCGACCCGAACGCCAGCTCCTCTAAACACGCCACGGCGCGGGACATTTCCCACCGCCTCGCGGGGGGCCAGCAACCCTCCGGGCCGAGGGTGCCGTCTTTTGTCTCTTTCCGCTCGATTGCGACGGGGCTTTCTGTACCGCCTCCCGCCGCGGTCTCTCCCTCGGTGAGTGCGCAGGGCCGAGCCTCTGCCTATCCGCCAGCGCTTCCGCTGCCTCCGCTGCCTGATGACCTGGGGTCCGGAGCGCGGCGCTGGGAGACTCTCCTGAAGTGGGCCCTGACTGCGGCAGGCTGCGATGCCGCGTTTCTGATGGGACCCGACGGGTTCCTCGTGGCGTCCGCCGGGGAGATCCCGCTTCCCGACATTGAGGCGATCGGGGCTCGCATGATGGCTGCTTTGGATTACGTCAGACCTATCGCCCAGCCTGGGGGCCTGACTCCCAGTCTCACTCTGACGTTCGACGAACTGCACTTGACCGCATTCGAGGTCCGGATGCCTGACGGTACCGCCTTGACCCTGTGTCTCGGTGGCCAGAAACCCGTTCCTCGTTCTCTCTGCGCTCTTCTCGAAAACCGCCTCGTCGAGGCGCTCCCCGCGCCAGAATGAGACGCAGGGTTCGTTTGAGTCGCGTGAATCGCCAGGGTCTTCAGCCCTCCATCCGGAGGTGTAAGTAAAGAGAGGTGGGGACAGAGAATCCCATCCTTGAACTCGCCAGGAGGGCCATGGCAGCCCCGGTTTTTGCCGAAGATCTGACGAAGACGAGGCGTGCCGGGCTCCTCAATATTGTTTTGAACACGACGATGGCCATGGTCCCGCTCATGCTGATTGGGGACCTCCTGGGGGGCAAGAGTCCGCGGCTGGGAATGATTCTCGAGGCGGCAGTTTTCTTCGTCTGCCTCATCCTGCGAATGGTGATGAGCCGCGGCCACGTCGATTTCGCGGGTTACGGTCTGATCACGTCGGTCCTCGTCTTGCTGACGGCGGGAGTGGCCTCGATGGGCACGGTCAACACGCCCGCGGCTGCCGGCTACATCGTTCTCATCGTGGTGGCGGGCCTTCTTTTTAGGACGGCAGTCCTGGTCGGGACCACCTCCCTTTGCAGTCTGGCCATCCTGGCTCTCGTCCTGGCCGAGCGCAGCGGTCTCATGGTTCCCAAGCATCTCGATGCGACCGCCGCTGAATGGCTGATGTACACGGCCTATTTCGGTCTCAGCGCGGGGATTGTCTACTTCAGTGCACGGTGGCTTGGCCATGCTCTCGTCATGGCGGATCACGAGATCTCCGACCGCCGCCGCGCGGAGGAGAAACTCACCCGAAGCCGCGCCGAATTCGAGGCGATGTTCAACGCTCTGACGGACGCCGTCGTGTTCGCCAACCCGAGCCACGAGATTCTGATGGTGAATCCGGCGTTTACGCGGATGTTTGGTTATGGGGCCGACGAAGTGCTGGGCAAGAGAACATCCATCCTTCAGACCGATTCCAACGCGGTCCCCACGGCCCGGAAATGGGACGACACCGACGGAATCGATGCCTCTCGTCCGTTCGAGACGTGGTATCGATGCAAGGACGGCCGGAGAGTGCCCACCGAATCCATTGGCATTCCCGTAAAGGATCCGGGAGGCAGAGTCATCGGGTTTCTGGGTGTTCACAGGGACATTACCGCGCGAAGGGAAGCGGAGACGGCTCTCCGCCAGAGCGAGGAACGCTTCCGGGCGCTGACGGAATCCTCGCTCGACACCATCATGCGATTCGACCGCGGGCATCGCCATCTCTATGTCAACCCTGCCGTGACTAAACTGACCCAGATCCCGCCCAGCGAATTCCTTGGCAGGACCCACGGCGAGATGGGGTTCCCCAGAGACTTGGTCGAGAAGTGGGAGGCCGCCATCGACCAGGTTTTCGAGACGGGCGACCCTCACCGCATCGAATTCCAGCTGCCCAGCCAGTTCTGGGTCGACTGGCAGCTCATGCCGGAATTTGCTCCCGACGGGACCGTGACCGCCGTCATCACTTCCGCCCGGGACATAACCAAGATCCGGGAGGCCGGTCAGGCCCTCCGCGATTCACAGAGACAGCTTGCCGAGATCATCGACTTCCTCCCGGATGCCACGTTCGTCGTCGATCTTGGCGGGAAGGTCCTTGCATGGAACAGGGCCATGGAGGATCTGACGGGGGTCCCCGCGGGATCGATTCTCGGGAAGGGCGGCTACGAGTATGCGCTTCCGTTCTACGGAGAGCGAAGGCCTATCCTGGTCGATTACCTTCTGCAGGAAAAACAGGAACCAGACCCGTTGATCTACCCCCACGTCAGGCGAGAGGGAGAGACGTTTTTCGGGGAACTGGCCATCCGGAATCTCAGAAACCGGGGCCCGGCCCACCTTCTGGTCAAGACGGCGACGCTGCGCGATTCCGCGGGAAACCTCACTGGGGCCATCGAGACGATCCGGGACATCACGTTCCGCTGGAAGACTGAGCAGGCCCTTCGTGAGAGCGAGGCCCGGTTGCGCACCGTGGTGACGAATGCTCCGGTCGTCCTGTTTGCACTCGAGGAGACGGGGGATTTCACGCTCCTGGAAGGGAAGGGGCTCTCGGCACTCGGGCTCTCACAGGCCGAGGTCGCGGGGAAATCGGTGTTCGAGGTTTTTGCTGATGAGCCGGAGATCGTCGAATCCGTCAAGCGCGCTTACGCGGGCGAGACGAGCCACGCCGTCGTCAAGATCGGGAGCCTCGTCTTCGAGACCTGGTACTCCCCCGTGATCGATGCCCACGGCAGGACGTGCGGGGTCATTGGAGTCGCCACCGACATGACGGAGCGGAGAAAAGCCGAGGCGGAACTCGAGGAAACGACGCAGCGCCTGTCCCTTGCCAAGTCGGCGGGCCGTATCGGAATCTGGGATCTCGACATCATGACCGGCCGGGTCGTTCTCGACGAACGCATGCTCGAGATTTACGGTCTCTCCCCGGCCGAGTTCGAGGACACTTACGAGGCGTGGATCAGCCGAATCCACCCGGAAGACAGACGCGATGTCCAGATGGGTATCGATGCGGCGCTCGCAAGCCAGGACGAGTTCCATGCCGAGTTCCGGATCATCCGGCCCAGCGGGAGGGTTCGTGACGTCGAGGCGCACGCCGTCGTCACCCGGGCGGCGGGTGGCCCCCCCGTGCGAATGACGGGAGTCCACATCGACATTTCCCTGCGCAAACAGATGGAACAGGCTCTGCGCCAGAGCGAGGAGCGGCTCCACCTGATCGTGGAGGCGGCTCCCATGCCCCTCCTTCTCTCCAACCCGCTCACCGGACAGATCCTGGGTACCAACCAGGCTCTCTGCACCCTCTCCGGCTACACGCGGGAGCGTCTCGCGACCATGACAGTCTCTGAACTCTACGCCGATCCCGAGAGGGATCGCGCGGCCGTCATCAAGGAACTCAAGGAACATGGACGCGTCTTCCAGCACGACATGAATGCCGTGAGGGCCGACGGTATGGTCGTGAACGTTCTCCTCTCGGCAGAGTTCATCGAGTTCGGGAACGAACCGGTGACGCTCTCGGTGGTTTATGACCTGACGGAGCGTAAGCGCATGGAGCAGGAACTGAAGCGGGCAAAGGAGGCCGCGGAAGCTGCCAGCAAGGCAAAAAGCATCTTCCTTGCCAACATGAGTCACGAGCTGCGGACCCCCCTGACCGCCATTCTCGGCTTCTCCGAGTTGATCGCTCTGGACCCCTCCCTGACCCAGCGCCAGAGGTCCAATGTCGAGGCCATCCGGCGCGGCGGCGAACACCTGCTCGCCCTCATCAACGACGTTCTGCAGCTCTCGAAGATCGAGGCGGGACAGATCGCTCTGGTCGAGGATACGTTCGACCTGCATCAGCTCCTCGATGGGCTCAGGGAGATGTTTGCTATTCGGGCGGATCAAAAGGGTCTGCACCTGTCTCTCGAACGCGCAAGCGTTGTCCCGCGGTACATCAAGTCAGACCAGAACCGGCTTCGTGAGGTCCTGATCAACCTGATCGGGAACGCCATCAAGTTCACCGAGAGAGGAAATATCACGCTGAGAACCTCGGTGCTGGAGGCGGGGCCAGGGGACGGCGAGCCCTCCGGGAAGAGGAGAATCCGGTTCGAGGTCGAGGACTCTGGCGTGGGGATCCACTCAAACGACTACTCAAGGATCTTCGATGCCTTCGTCCAGGCGGCACGGGGAGACCGGGCACACCAGGGAACAGGGCTGGGGTTGACGATCAGCCGCGAGTTCGTGCGAATGATGGGCGGAGACATCACGGTTGAAAGCAAGCTGAATCACGGGAGCCGGTTCTCGTTCGAGATCCTGGCCGTCCCGGCCGATCCCCCTGAGCCCGCATCCGCCGAAGGTGCCGAACGCGTCATCGGTCTGGAGCCGGGACAGCCCATTTTCCGCATCCTCGTGGCCGAGGACGCCGAGCCCGCGCGGAGGCTCCTCGTCGATCTCCTGACATCGGTCGGATTCGTGGTCGACGAGGTTTCGAATGGCAGGGAAGCCGTCGAGATGTGCGAGAAGAGCCCGCCGGATCTCGTCTTCATGGACATCCGGATGCCGCTCATGGATGGTCTCGATGCAACGGCCTGGATTAGGGCCTCCCAGGGAGACCGAAAGCTCGTCATCGTCGCCCTGACCGCCGAGGTCTTTGAGGAAGAGCACGACTCGATCCTTGCGGCCGGGTGCGACGACATCGTCCTGAAGCCGTACCGCATCCGCGACATCTTTGCCGCGCTCGTGAAGCACCTGGGCGTGAGGTTTCTCGAGGCCCATGCGGACAAACCCGGCAGAGGTGCCCAGGATCACCTCCTTCGTGAGGAAGACCTGGCGGTTCTCCCGGTGGAGTGGCAGAACGAACTCCGTCAGGCTGCGCTCGCCGCCAATCAGGAGTGGATGCTCGATCTGATTGGCCAGATTCGCGGGAGCGCCCCGGGTGATGAACTCGCCCAGGCGCTGGAGCACCTGGTGGACAGCTTCGAGCACGAAAAGATCTTGGTCTGGCTCGGGCAGAGCCAGAATTGAAAGCGATCTGAAGCCGTCCGGTTCTTTATGCTGCCGAAGCGCTTCTCACGTCTTGGTCTTCTGGCTCCACTTCAGCACGTCGTCGAGAACGCTGTACCCCGCCGGCACGACGAACAGCGTCATGAGTGTCGAGAGAGCCATGCCGCCCACCAGGGCCATCGCCATCGGCCGCTGCACTTCCGCTCCAGGCCCGATTGCGAGTGCGGGCGGAAGCGCCCCCGCGATCGTCGCGATCGATGTCATGAGAATCGGCCGCAATCGTATCGGGCACGCCTCGAGAAGTGCCTCGCGCTGCGGGACTCCCCTCTCGCGGACCTGGTTCGTGAAATCGACCAGCATGATCGAGTTCTTCTTTGCAATTCCGACCAGCAGAATCACGCCGAGCATGCTGTAGACGTTGAGGCTCTGTCCGCCCATCCAGAGCGCCAGGAGCGCTCCGCTGACTGAGAACGGCAGTGCCAGCAGGACCGTGACCGGGTGCCAGAAGGAGTTGAACTGAGAGGCGAGGACCATGTACGCGATGAGAATACCGAGGGCGAACGCGAACCAGAGAGACTGGAATGACTCGCGAAACGCCTTCGTGCTGCCCGCCACCACGGCCCGGTAGCCGTCCGGAAGGACGGACCGTGCGATCTGGAGCGAACGGTCCACGGCTGCCGCCTGCGAGGCACCAGAAGCGACGTTGGCGAAGATGGAGATCGCCCTCTCGCGGTCGCGGCGCGTAATCGCCTGCAGGGTCGGCTCCTGATCGATCCGGATCAGCTCCCCGAGGCGTACGAGTTCGCCGTTTCCCGTCCGGACGAGCAATCTCGCGATGTCCTCGGGTCTGTCGCGCTGCGTCGCGAGGAGACGCCCGCGGATGTCGAAACGCCGCCCCTTGTCCTTGAACTTGCCGATGCGGACTCCGCCAATCGCCGCGTTAATGGTCTCACCGATGGTGGACATGCTGACCCCGAGGTCCGCGGCCCGGTCCCGGTCGGGAACAACCTGAACCTCCGGCATCCCCACCTGATAGTCGGTGTCGACGTCCGTGACGAGCCCCGACTGCCGCATCTGCTCGGCGATCTCCCGGGAAGACTTGGCCAGAACCTCCCAGTCGCGACCCCGAATGTTGAACTCGATCGGGAAACCTCCACCCCGTGACGGACTGAAACCGGTCTGTGAGATGTCCTGCAGCGAGACCCGGCCACCCGGGACGGAGTGGGCGTACCGGCGAACCACGTCCATGACCTCGAGTTGCGTGAGGCGGCGTCCGAGTTCGGGGTCGATCGGCCTCTGGGCCGGGTCTTTCAGGTTGACGTACGCCTGGCCAGAGTTGACATCACTGCCCCCGCCGACACTTCCGGCAAAGAGCGTGACTTCCGGGCGCGACATGATGAAGGACTCGATTTTCCGGAAGTAGCTGTCCGTGGCGTCGAGACTCGTTCCCACTGGAGTCTGGAAGCGGATCGTGAAGCGGCTCATGTCCTGGCTCGGAATGAACTCCTGGCGCAGGAGATTGATCGTCCAGAGAGACAGCAAAAAGAAAGCGAGGGAGCCCGCGAGAACCCAGCCGCGGTGATGGAGCACCGGCTCGAGCGCTCGAAGGTAGAGGGCGGCGAACCTGGCGAAGAGCCTGTCCATGACGCGCCCGAGCCGTCCACGATGCTCCACCTCCAGAAACTGCGAGCAGCGCATCGGGGCCAGGGTCAGGGCCTCCAGCAGCGAGATCAGGACGGCCACCGAAATGGTGACGCCGAACTGAAAGAAGAACTTCCCGATGATGCCCTTCAGGAAAGCGACCGGAAGGAAGATGGCCACGATGGCAAGCGTCGTCGCGGCCGCCGCGAAGGTGATTTCTCGAGCGCCCACGGAGGCGGCTTTGACCTTCCCCTCGCCCATCTCGCGGTGCCGGTAGATGTTCTCGAGCACCATGATGGCGTCGTCCACGACGATGCCCACGACGAGAGTCAGGCCGAGCACCGTGTACGTGTTGAGAGTGAAGCCAAGGAAGTAGATCACGATGAACGTCCCCAGAATCGACGTCGGGATCGCCAGGAGGATATTCACCGTCGTCGACCAGGATCCGAGGAAAAGCCAGCAGACGAGACCTGTCAGGAGCGACGCGAGCACGAGCGTGAACAGAATCTCGTGGATCGAACGCTCGATGAACGTCGTGGTGTCCCAGTTGACGTCGAGCTTCAGCCCTTCTGGCAGCTGGGACCTGAGGGTGACCATCTTTGCCTTCACGTCGCGCCCGACCTGGACGGCGTTGGCACCCCGCAGCTTCGTGATGCCGAAGCCGATCGACGTCTCGCCCATCGCACGCATCAGTCGGCGGCGGTCTTCCAGGCCGTCCTCCACGACTGCAACGTCCTTGAGGCGGACCGGCGCTCCGTTCGAGTACGTGACGACGAGGTTTCGGAACGAAGAGATGTCGATCGCCTCGCCCTGGGCGCGCACGTTCATCTCGCGCTCGGCCCCCTCGATTCGCCCGGCCGGCACCTCCTGGTGCTCACGTGCGATGGCGCGGTTGACGTCGAGGACAGTCAGGCCCTGTGCCTCCAGCCGGGGGGCGTCGTACCAGACGCGGACATTACGGTCCCTGAAACCGAACACGTGGATCTCGCCCACGCCTTCGATCATCTGGAGCTGCGGCCGGATGACGTTTCTCACGTAGTCGGCGAGGAAGACAGGGGGCCGGTCTCCGGAAAGGACGAGCCGGATGATGGGCTGATCTTCGGGGTTGGTCTTGGAGATGTTGGGAGCGTCGATCTCGCGGGGAAGGTCGTGCATCGCCCGCGAGACCTTCGTCTGTACATCCTGAAGGGCCGCGTCGATGTTTCGCCCGATGGCGAACTCGAGAGTGAGGTTGGCCGAGCCTTGCCGGGCCGTAGAGGACATCTGCTGAACGCCCTCGACAGTGGCACAGGCATCCTCGAGAACGTCAACGACGTCCGTCTCCATGATCTCGGGCGAGGCACCCTCGAGCGAGACCCCGACACTCACGATCGGGAAATCGACGTCGGGGTTCTGGCTGATGCCAAGCCCCCTGAAGACATCTCCGAAGCCGGTGTAGCAGAGGATCCCGAAGCCGATCAGGGCAACCATGAGGATCCAGGCGAAGACGTGATTGCGGATCGAGATGTCGGCGAGGGTCATCCCGCTCGCGATCTTCTTCGCGTCCTCGGGCGGCCCGGGCGTGAAAGGCGTATCGGACATCAGGGCACGACTCCCTGCGTGCGGGACTTCTCGGCCCCGGGTTTGTTCTTTTCGTCTGTGCCCGTGACGGCGTCTGTGCCCGTGACGGCCTCGACGGCCATCCCGTCGGTGAGGCGGTCGGAGCCCTTCGTGACGATGGTCTGGCCCGCGGCAAGACCGGAGATGATCTCGACGGAACCGTCGCCTGTCCGCAAGCCGATCTGGACGGACCTCTCCTGCGCCTTTCCACCCGTGACGGCGTAAACGACGAAACCGCGTTCCGTCGCCTGGACGGCGCTCTCCGGTACGGCGATTGCGTTGGCGTGTGTTCCGGTGGCCAGTGTCACTTCGGCGAAGAACCCTGGTTTGAGGACGCCCGGATTCTCCACCCAGGCGAGGACCTCGACTTGACGTGTTGCCGGGTCGGCGACGCTGCTGACGTGGTAGACGCGCGCGATGAAGTCCCTCTCGCCGAGGGAGGCGACCCGGAAGGTGACGGTCTGCCCCTTTTCCGCCTTCAGCGACTCGGATTCGGAAACTTTGAAACGGAGCCGGAGCCTCCGCGGGTCGACGAGCGTCGCGAGGAGGTTCCCGACCTGCACGAACTGACCCGTTTCGACAGTGCGGGTGTTGATCTCGCCGGAACGCGGCGGCCGTACCGCCGAACGCTGCTGGCTCTGAAGCGCGATCTCCAGGGCGGCTTTGGCCGCCGCGGCGTCGGCCGCGAGACGTTCCGCCTCCTGGCGCGCTCGATTCAGCTCCTCGACGGCTACGAGGTTCTCCCTCGCGAGGGCCTCACGCCGCTCGAGGTCCGATTCGGCTCGTTTCCAGTCAGCGATAACCCTCCTGTGGGCCGCCTCTGCACGGACGGCCTCGAGGCGGTACCGGTCCGGGTCAATCCTCACGAGAATCGTGTCCGCGGTCACGTGGTCCCCGGCGTGAAAGAGGACTTCTTTCGCGGCCCCGGTGACCTCGGCCGTGATCTGGATCAGCTCCTCCGGCTCGAGAGACCCGAGGGCCTTGACCTGGTAGACGACGTCGCGAGTGGTGACCGGGGCCGTGAGAACGGCAAGGCTACGTCCGGACTTCCGGGGGGAGCCGGAGTTGCCTCCGCCCTTGCACCCCAGGGACATCCCGCAGGCGATGATGACGGTGACGAGCGCGTGCCAGCCTCTGAACGCCGGAGACCCGATTCCAGGCATCTCAGTCTCTCTCCTCCTCCCCTTCTTCCCGGTTTTTCCCCTCGCCGATCGTGTCGTGCTCGTTCCCTGACGGATGGCACCTGCGGCACTTCTCGAGGTTGGTGATTCCCTCCTCACGGTGCTTGCGCTCCATCCGGTCCAGGGCGTGCTCGTGGCAGCCGGTGCACGAGTATTCTTTCAGGCTTTTCCCTGGCCGATGGCAATCGGCGCACCGGGGAGGATGGTTGCCGTCGAAGCGAAACGACCGGTCGTGATTGTAGGTCGCGGGCTTCCATCCCTTCGTGTCGTGGCACGTCGAACACTCGGTGGAGATGGAGACGGCCGCGTGGAGTGCGTCCGGGGGTCTCTTCTCGGAGTGGCAAGCAACGCAGCCGGAAGCTGTGGCAAGCGGGAGGAGTTCGTGCGCGAACCGCCGCGGAGCATTCGCGCCGAACCGGCTTCCGTGCTCGGAGTGGCAACGAGCGCACTCCGCGCCGGGCACGCGGTGAATGAGTTGGGCCTTCGGGCGCGGTGCCGGCAAGGCAGCACCCTTCACCGTGCGCAGCCCGATCTCGCCTGGCCGGTGGCAGGCCACGCACTTCGCCGCGGGAGCACCGGCGAGGAGCGTGTGACAGGAGAAGCAGTCGTTCTTCTGCGCGTGGTGCCCTTCGCGAAGCGTTCCCGGTGTCACGGCGTGGTACGGGAAGAGGAACATCACAGTGGCGCCGAGGCCGATCGTGACGGCGAGGGAGACGTATGTCCGCACCATCTCACCACCTCCAGAAGAGCACTGTGGCCGTGATGTGCAGAAGAGAGAGGGCTACGAACACCATGGTGAGCGGCATGTGGACCTTTCGCCACTGCTTCATGGTGTCGACCAGCAGGGAATGCCCCAGGAGTTCCCTCTCGACCTCCGCCGGTGAAAGCCCCCCTTTCCGTAACTCCTCCGCCCGGCCCTTGAGACTCGCACGGGCATCTTCGAGCAGGAACCGGCCCGTGAGTCCGCTCGCCACGACGGCGAGCATCGCGAGGACGGCGAGCCACGGGATCAGGGCGTAGAAGTGGATCCCGCCGTGGACGAGCACCACGAGCGCCCCGACCCATCCGAGCGTTTCGTGGCTCTTGAGGAGCCCCCTGGGTGACCCCGTGCTAATGAGCTTTCTTTTCCTCAGTGAATACAGAAACGAGGCGAGAATGAGAATCGACCCGGCAATCCCGCAGTACCGCCCAACCCAGGAAAGCCGCAAGAGGTGGAGGACGTAATCGACGAGTATCGCTCCGGTGAGGAGCGTGACGTACAGAAGCAGGGACGGGAAGATTCGAGTCAGGGTGAACCGCAGCGCCACGGTCACCTCTGGCCGCTACCGGTGGCGGCAGTCAGGTTCTTTTGCGAGACCGGATACACGGTCTGTTTCATGGCGTTCCTCCTCGAGTAGGCGTCGTCAGGGCATCGGCGATACAGGCTGGGCGCGCGCCGCGCAGCCTGTAGGCCTCAACGGCGCAGGGTGCCGAGGAGGAGGTGACGTGGGGGGGCGGAAGCGAGAGCCTGGACAGCTTCAGTAAAGAGGCCTTCCCGGGCGGGTGTGGTCGGGGCTGTCAGCCCGCCAGTAAGCATCGTGGCCCTTGGCGGGGTGGTCGTCTCCCGCACCCCAAAGCGTGCCGAAGACCCCTCCCGGACGGTGTGTCCGTGTGCGGGGACCTGCCGGCCGTGAGGGTGTCCGTGAACGAGGAACTCGATTAAAACGGGCGAATGCAAGGCCTCGCCCGCATCGAGGAGTTGGAGAACGACCCCCACCTGTGCCGTGAGCGGGGCGAGCCAGGCGGCGAGGAGAATTGCGGGCGCAATGGAAAGGCCCCTCACGGCAGGTGAGGATACAGCACCCGGACGAGTGAAGTCGATCAAGAAGGGCTGGCTTCGTTTTGACGTTCTGCTGCTCTTTCAGCCGGCACATCGAGGCCAGGGCCGTGGTGGGTGGGCGGAACAACACGTTCCCCTCGGCCCCATAGGCCGTTATCATTCGAACGATGAGTCGCCTGCCTTTCGAGCCAGCGACGTGCCTGCCCACGCACGATCTTCGTCCTGTCAAGTCCGGGCAGTCTCGCGCTAGGAGATTCGCGAGATGGGCTGTCTTGCTCGGCCTTCTCGTCTTGCCTTCTCTGGGTGAGGCTCAATCAGCTTCCGGGCTGCCGTTCGGACTGATCATTTCGGAACAGGCCCGGACGTCCTTCACCCTCGTCGGTGCTGGAGCCCGGGCAGCCGGGATGGGAGGCGCGTTCACCGCGGTGGCGGACGACGCGACCGCCGCCTCGTTCAATCCGGCTGGCCTCGCGCACCTCGTCACGCCGGAGGTCTCCGCCGTCTTCGATTTCGGCACCCACACCGACGACTACACGAATTTCTTTTCCTACGATCAGGTGCCAGTGCTGCCGCTGTCGGACTCCTCGATCACGTTTTCGAAGACCGGTTTCAACTTCGCGTCGGCAACCCTCCCGTTCCGCCTCTTCGAGAAGCGCTGGGCGGTCCAGCTCTCCACGCAGCGGCTCATCGACTTCACGTACTCGGGGGACCGGCAGTTCACGGAGAACAGCCCCGACGGAGCCGTCTTGTTCCGCCTCGATCAGAAGAGCGAGCAGAGCGGGGAGATCCGGCTCTACTCTGCCTCCATGGCCCTGCAGCTGACCGAGCGAACCCTTCTCGGTGTCACCGTGAACCGGTGGGACGGTTCCTGGGACTTCGCGAGCTACAACTCCGAGGTCGCGAACGTCCCGGGCGCGGAGATGGAGTACTTCACCTACGCCCAGGAGAACAAGCTGAAGGGTTTGAACGTGGACCTCGGTCTCCTGCTGCAGTACGAACACTTTTCGCTCGGGGTGAGGTACCGGACCCCGTTCGACGCGGACTACCACTTCTCCGCGAGCCTCGAGACAAACATCCCGTCGTCCCTCGAGCCACTTCCCGAGACGGACACGAAACTGCACTGGCCCGCAACGCTCAACGTGGGTCTCGCGATCCGGCCGAGCGACCGCTTCCAGCTCGCCTTCGACTGGGGCCGGACCGACTGGTCGGAGATGGTCTTCGACACAAAGACGAGCGGTCACGTCAACTTCTTCGACCTCAGGCCGGTGGAATCGACGGGAGCCGCGGTTGCAAACGACTGGCATCTCGGGGCCGAGTACCTGTTCTTTTCGGGGCAGACGGTCCTTCCGGTCCGGTTCGGGTGGTTCTCCGAGCCGGAGCCGAGCAGCGACCCCGCCACGGGCGACCGTCTCATCCAGCGGGGGTTCACGGCCGGCTTCGGGGTCAAGCATCGCTGGTTCGCCGCCGACCTTGCCCTCCGCTACGGAAGCGGCTCGGCCCGCGTCAGCCGGTTCCTCGAGGCGGACGAAATCGCCAGCGGCAACCTGCGCGCCACATCCACCGGCGACCTGACACGCAAGAACTTCTCGGCGTTTCTCTCGTTCATCTTCCAGATTCCACCAGGCTCATCGGCCTCGGGCATCCTGCATGAGATCTTCGTTGGCCCCAGCAAGAGCCAGTAGGACGGCCAGAGCACGCCTCGGGGCGGGGTTACTTCTCATCCTCACCCTGGCCGTGGCGCCGGCCGCGACGGCCCAGTCTTCCTTCTATGACTCCTACGAACTCGGCCTCAGGGCCGAGAAAGAGGGCCGCTTTCAAGACGCGCTCGAACACATGCAGAAGGCTGCGAGCCAGCGCGCGGCGGCCGGCCGGCGCGTGAAGACCTACGGCCTGAACTTTCTGGATGTCTACGACCCCTATCTGCACATGAGCCGGGCGTCTCTCGAACTGGGAAAGCTGGACGAGGCAGCCTCGTATCTCGAGACGTCGCGCAAGCAGGGGGTCTCCCCTGTGAGCGAGTACAGCGCTCTGGAGGAGGATCTGGCGAGACGAAAAGCCAAGAAGAGCGCCCCCGTCGCAACCGTTCCGCCCACTCCGCCCCAGGCGAGACCCACGGCGGGCCCTCTCGCCAGGGAGCCGTCTCCGACTCTCCGCGTCGAGCCCTCGCCGACCGAGGTTCGACCGCTCGCGACCTCTCCACCTGCACGGCCCACGCTGGATATGCGCATTGAGCGGCCGGCACCTGCCGCCGTCACGGCAGTCAGCACCCCACCGCCGGCGACGCCGTTCGCCCCTGCTCTTACACCGGGTGCACCTCCGCCAGTGGCGACGGCTATGCCCGCCGTCTCCGCCGTCCCGTCCCGGCCAGCGCCCGAATCTGACAGGGAGAGCGTGTCTGTAGGCCTTCTGGGAATCGCCGTGTGTCTTCTCCTGGCGGTTGCGGCCGCGTTAGTCGTCCTGCTTCGAAGAAGCACGCGGAGGGAAGCGCAAGGCCGTGCAACATCCGCGGAGCCACCGCGGGCCCAGACCGCGCGGGAAAGGCTGCGGACTCTCAGCCGGACGACGCCCCTCTTCACGGGAGGAAGTCCCAGCCCGTATGACACGCTGGCAAACGCAGGGACTCCATTCGGAGGCTACTTGCTCGAGAAGGTGCTCGGGCAGGGTGGCATGGGAACGACCTTCCTCGCGAGACGGACCCGGGACAGTTTCCCCGTCGTGGTGAAGGTGCCGCATGACCACCTGCTCACCAAGCCAGAGTTCGTGAACCGCTTCCTTCTCGAAGGATCCCTGGGCGCGACTCTCCACCACCCCGGCATCATCCGCATCTACGAGGCCGGTGAAGTGGAGGGGTACCCCTTCATCGCGATGGAACTCGTGGAGGGGGCTTCGCTCGAAAAAACCCTCGAAAACGGCCAGAGGCTCCCGCTGCGACGCGCCCTCGACATCACGCGGGACATCGCGCTCGCCCTCGACTACGCCCACATGAAGGGTGTGGTGCACCGCGACCTGAAGCCCGACAACATCATGATCCTCGAGACGGGACACGCGAAAGTGATGGACTACGGGATCGCGCGGATTCTTGGCTCGGAGGGCCTCACCGCAACGGGAATCTACGTCGGGACGCCAGTCTACAGCGCCCCGGAAAGTCTCAGCCCCTCCGATGTGGATACCCAATCCGATCTCTACAGCCTCGGTATCATTCTTTTCCGAATGCTCTCTGGAAGACTTCCGTTTACGTCCGCCAACCCGCTCGAGATCCTGCAGAAACACGCGTTGGAACCACTGCCCGTATTCCCGGAGGACCTCGCAATCCCTACTGAAGTCCGGCTATTGGTGGAGCGCCTGACGGCCAAGAACAAGGCAGACCGCTACGCTACGGCAGAACTCTTTCTCAGGGAACTCGATGCGTTCTTGAACCGGGCAGCGGACCACTGACCGCCGCGGCAGAAGCCACCCCGGGGGCAGCCAGGATGCCTGAATTCCCAGGGAGAACCTCACACCGGGCGTCCCAGCAGCTTCGCGATGGCTGCCGCGGCCCTTTCGCCCGTTTCGCAGCCACCTTCCATGAAGCCCTGGGCAGAGAGAGAGCAATGCTCGCCAGCAAAGTAAAGCCTGCCCACGGGCTCGCCTTCGATTCCCCGAAAGCGTGTCCATTGGCCCGGGCGATAACAAGCGTAGCTGCCGAGCACGTAGGGATTCGAGGGCCAGTGGAAACGGACGGCCTGCTCTGCCTGGTGCAGCGGCATTAGCCCCGGAAAGACCCGTTCGAGGTCTCGAACAAACGTGCGGGCCTGCTCTTCGGCCGAGCCCTTACCCACTTCGAGTCCTTGCTTCCCGCCGGTGAAATTGTTGAGGATACCGTGCTTTCCGGCCTGGAGCCGGCTCGTCTCCCAGCACATCTGAAAAGGCAAATCAGACAGAACACTCCCCACGGATTGGTAACGGGTTCGCCAGAGCCGTTCCCCAAACGCCGTCATCAACTTGGCGTTGGTTCCGTAGCCGAGTTCCTGAATCGCTTGCCTTTTTCTCTCGGGCATCTCGACGGAGATCGCGACATTTCTCAAGAGAGTGAACGGGACTGTCAAAAGCACGGCCGTGGCTCGTCTCTCGACGCTCTTTTCTCCCTTGCGCAAAGAGACTTTGTACAAGCCATTCGAGGACAGGTCTATCGCCTCCAGCCGAGTCTCGTAGTCGATCCAGGGGCTCAGCTTCTCCGCGAGCTTACGAGGAAGAAGATCATTCCCGCCCTGGATCTTGAATCGCTCGTCGCTTTCGCCGAAGAGATGGGTGCCTTCCCCGAGACCGGGCTTGATCATCGTCAAGAAGTTAAGGGCTGACTGTTCCCCTGACTCGAGGCCATATTCAGTGGTGTATGCGATATCCAGGAGCCGCCCCAGCCAGCCCGTGAGGCCGGCCTTTTCAAACCACTCCGTAAGAGAAAGCCGGTCGAGATGTCCGGCCGAACCCGGGTTTCTCCATGTGATCTCCGAGTCCGTTCCAAGCCTTTCCAGATCCTTTCCAATGAGTTTCCCGATGGGTTCAAACTCTGCCTCCAGAGCTGTTGCCGGAATATTTCTTCCTTCGAAGAAAAATACCTCTGGTGCGAGTGAGGCAGGTTCGGTGTGCAAGTCATCCAGTTCGAGACCGAGTTCGCTTGCGAGCCGCCTCATGTGTTCGTGGTTCGTGTCGATGAGTTCGCCCCCAAGTTCCGCGACCTGGTTATCGGGGAAATGTGAAGAGAGGCTGAGCATGCGGCCACCAGGCCGGTTCTGAGCCTCGATGATCCGGAAAGGAACCCCAGTCTTCATCAACTGATATCCAGCGGATAGGCCGGCGATGCCAGCTCCGGCGATCAGCACCTCGGGCGGATTTTTCCTTGAGGTGACGCTCACCGGAGCGGGTGCTCGCGCGCACGACGCGAGGGCAAAACCCGCGGTGGAAAGCGCGGACGTGGCGAGGAAGTCCCGCCGGTTCATCCGTGTTCCTGCTGAAGCGGTGCTCAGGACCTTGCGCAAGCTGTTTCTGACGGCTCGAAAGAGGGGAGTTCTGGCCACGGACGGATTCTCTCAAGAAACCTGAGACATCGAGGCTCGTTGCAGGCTTTCCTTTAGGGGTCTTTCGGGCCAGCATTCAAACCGGGGGATCTCGAACGAGAGGCTGTAGACTCCGTCCGAGAATGCTCCAATGAGTGATTCGCTTGTTTTTCGCGCCATGATCCGTGCCGAGGTGGATGACCTCGTCGGCTGGGCTGCTTCGGAGGGTTGGAACCCAGGCCTGTACGATGCGGAAATCTTCCTTGCGAATGACCCGGACGCCTTTATCGCCGCGGACCTCGGCGGTGTCCTGATCGGCGGCGGGGCCATCACCTCTTACCAGGGTGAGTTCGGCTTCATGGGCTTTTTCATCGTTCGGCCCGAGTACCGGGGCAAAGGGTTCGGCGATGAACTCTGGCACGCTCGCAAAGAGCGCTTGCTTTTCCGCCTGAGGCCGGGGGCCAGTATCGGAATGGACGGCGTCTTCGCCATGCAGCCCTACTACGCCAGGGAGGGATTCGTGTTCGCGCATCGCGACATCCGCTTTCGCGCCGAAATCCCGAAACAACTCCCGGATCCGATGAACGATGCGGAGGAAATCGTCCCCTTGGCCCGTGTGCCCTTCGAACAGGTTCTCGAGTACGACCGCACTTGTTTCCCCGCTCCCCGTCCGGTCTTCCTAGCCCGCTGGATAGCCCAGCCCGAAGCCCTGTCACTGGGCTGTCTGAGAGGCGGGGAGCTGAGTGGGTATGGTGTTGTCCGCCGATGCAGGGAAGGTTTCAAGATTGGCCCCTTGTTCGCTGACGACGCATTCGCCGCAATGGCTCTCTATTCGCACCTCGCGCGTCACGCCGCAGGCGGTCCGCTGTTCCTCGACGTCCCCGAGAACAATCCCGCGGCACTGACGCTCGCACGGCAACACGAAATGCGTGATGTCTTTGGCTGTGCCCGGATGTATCTGGGGCCAGCTCCAGATCTTGCACATGGCCGCATCTTTGGCGTTACGACTTTTGAGCTGGGCTGATGCAGAGGGGCGCAAGACGCGTCTAGAGGTTCCCATCCACGCTGCCGCCGCGTTCGCCGTTTTTCTTGCGGCGATCCTCCCGGTCCGCGGCGAGGAACTCTCTCACCGTCCCCTGCGCCGCCTCGGAGTCGACGAGGGGCTCTCCCACTCGTCGGTCTACGCGGTTCGCCAGGACCGGGACGGCTTCATCTGGATCGCGACGCAGGACGGGCTCGACCGGTACGACGGGACGGTGATGAGCATCTTCCGGGCGGCCCCGCGCAGTGAACACGCGGCTGGTCCCGGCACCCTCTCGGGCTCGGATGTGAGCGCCGTCCTGCCGGACCGGGACGGCGGCCTGTGGGTCGCCTCGTGGGGGGGAGGGCTTGACCGGTTGGACCCGGGCACCGGTCGCTTCGGGCCGTTTGGGGGCGGAAAGGCGCGCCTTCCGGACGACAGGATTCAGACCCTCTTCGAAGACCGGGATGGTGTCATCTGGGCCGGTACGTACAGCAAAGGCCTTCTCCGGATCGCGCCCGGGAGCAGCACCATAGGCGTCGTTCCCTCCGACCCGTCGCGAGAGGAGACGCTGAGCGACCCGCGTGTCTGGGCCATTGCCCAGGACCCGGGCGGGGCCCTGTGGGTCGGTACGAGCCGGGGGCTCGACCGGCTCGACCCGGCCACCCGTCGCGTGACCCGTCTCGCTGTTCGCCCGTCGAGGGCGCTGCCGGAATCTTCGTCCGAGCAGGACCGGACGGTGCGCGCCCTTCTGGTGGACCGGAGCGGAAACGTGTGGATCGGGACCGGCCGGGGGCTCGTACGGGCCGGGCGGGGGAGTGAGACGTTTGAGCCAGTAAAGGCTTCGGGCGAGGGGGGAGCGCTCCTCGCCTCCGAGCCGGTGAACGTTCTCCTCGAGGACCGGCAGGGGAGGATCTGGGCCGGCTTTTCCGGCGCGGGGCTCGTGGTGCTCGACCCGGGGACGGGCGAGACTGTCCGATGGGTGCAGGACCCGCAGCGGCTCGACGCCTTGGCCCACGGCGACATCCGGTCCCTATTAGAGGACCGGACCGGGATGCTCTGGATCGGGATGCGGGGCGGCGGCGTTCAGGTGATCGACGTCCGCCCGCGGCGGTTTGACGTGATCCCGGCCGAGGCTCTCCCGGACCGGTTCGTCTGGTCGGTGCTCGTCGATGCGGGCGGTAAGAGGTGGATCGGGACGCAGAAGGGTCTCGTTCTGTGGGAGGGGACGGGAAGGAGCGGCGCCCGCTACCAGCACGACGCCGCGGACCCGCGAAGCCTGCCGTCAGACAACGTGAACGTCCTCCTCGAAGCCGCGAATGGCGGCCTCTGGGTTGGGACCTGGGGCGGCGGGCTCGCTCTCCTCGACAAAAGGAGCGGGACGTTTCGGACGGTGCGGCCTCGGGACCCGGCCGGCGGGAGCGAGAGAATCACGTCCCTTTGCCCGGGGCGCGCCGGGGAGTTCTGGGTTGGGACACGGGCTGGTCTCTACCGGCTCGACTCGTCGAGCGAGACGCTCGAACTCGAGCGGGCAAATGGGAAGCAGCGTGAGGCGGAGGTCCTTCTCGCCGGGCGGGACGGCACACTCTGGATGGGGACCGAGGGGTACGGGCTTCTCTCCCGCGATCCCCAGACGCGCACCTTCACCCGCCACGACCTCGGCGGCAGCGGGTCAGCCGGCCGGTCGATCTTGTGCCTGTGGGAGGACCCGGCGCGAGGACTCCTGTGGGTCGGGACAGCAGCGGGGCTTGTCGCCTACGCCCCCGGGCGTGGCGTGAGAACGCGCCTTGGCGAGGAGGAGGGGTTGACGAACGCCACCGTGCGGGCCATTCAGGGGGACCGCGCCGGCCGCCTGTGGCTCGCCACGAACTCGGGCCTTGCACGCTACGATCCCTCGACCCGGCGGGTGACGGCATACGGGGTGAGAGATGGTCTTCCCGTTGTCGTCTTCTCGAGCGCACTGTCTACCTTCCCTGACGGACGCCTCTGGTTTGGCGGTGACGGTGGTACCGTCACCTTCGACCCGGCCTCTCTCGGCGAGGAGGGACCCCCGCCCTCCGTCGTGATCACGCGCCTGCGCCGCGCCAGCGAACCTGCGGTCGTCGACAGGCCTGCCTCCGTGCCTGGCGGCATCGTCCTCAGTCACCGGGACAGTGTCGTCTCGTTCGATTTCGCAGTCCTCGACTTCACCGACCTCTCACGGAACCGCTATGCATACCGTCTGGAGGGTTTCGACCTGGATTTCGTCGACGCCGGGAACCGCGCGTTTGCGAGTTACACGAACCTCGACGCCGGGCGTTACCGCCTCCACGTCAGGGCCGCCGGCAGCCAGGGGGTCTGGAACGAGCAGGGGGCTTCTCTCTCCATCCGCGTCCTGCCGCCGCCGTGGAAAAGTTGGTGGGCGTACACGCTCTATGGCCTCGCGCTGGCCGGCTCGGTCGTCTCCTTCGTCACGGCGCAGAGGCGGAAGGTGGAGCGGGAGCGGGCGATCAACGCGCGCCTCGTCCAGGCCGACCGGCTCAAGGATGAGTTCCTCGCGAACACTTCCCATGAACTCCGGACCCCGCTCCTCGGGATCATCGGAATCGCCGACTCGCTTCTCGCCGGGGCGACGGGGCCGCTCCCCGAGGCAACACGCGACGACCTTGGTCTTGTCGTGGCAAGCGGCCGGCGCCTCGCCCGCCTCGTGAACGACATCCTCGACTTCAGCAAGCTGAGGAGTCACGAGATCGCCCTCGCGCGCACCGCCGTGGACCTCCGCTCGGCCGCCGACGTCGTCCTCGCACTCTCACGCCCCCTCGTGGCGGACCGGGCCGTCGTCCTCGAGAACCAAGTCCCGGCCTCGCTCCCCGCAGCCGCGGCCGACGAAGCCCGCGTTCAACAAGTGCTCCACAACCTCGTAGGCAACGCGATCAAGTTCACCCGTGAGGGGACTGTCTCGGTCACGGCGCGCGAGGCGGGGGAGTTCCTCGAGGTGACGGTCGCGGACTCCGGAATCGGAATCGAGAGAGAAGCGCTCGAGCGGATCTTCCGCCCGTTCGAGCAGGCGGACGGCTCGGTGGAGCGGGAGTTTGGCGGAACTGGCCTCGGCCTCTCGATCACGCGGCAACTCGTTGAACTCCACGGCGGCACAATTTGGGTCGAGTCGGAGCCGGGAAAGGGCTCCCGCTTCAGCTTCACCCTGCCGCTGGCGGCACCGGATGCCGGTCTCGCGCCGCAACCCGGGAGCGTCCCGGCCCCGGTGCTGGTCCCAGAGGCGGGGCGTCTCGCGCGGCCGCGTCCCGGCACCATGTCGCCGTCGCGCGTGGCTCCCGTCCCACCCGCCTCGCGCGGGGCGCGGGTACTAATTGTTGACGACGAGCCGGTCAATCGGAAAGTCCTCGAGAATTACCTCGGCCTCGCGGGTTATGACGTGACTTCGGTGGCGAGCGGCCCCGAGGCCCTCGCGCTCGTGACGCGCGAACCGGCCTTCGACCTCGTCGTCCTCGACGTCATGATGCCCCGCATGTCCGGCCTCGAAGTCTGCAGGCGGCTGCGCGAGACCCGGCCGGCGGACCGGCTGCCGGTTGTCCTCCTCACCGCGAAGGACCAAGTGGAAGACCTCGTCGCTGGCTTCTCCTCGGGGGCGAACGACTACGTTACCAAGCCGGTGACCCGCGACGAACTCCTCTCTCGCGTGGAAACGCACCTCAAGCTCGCCCGGATCAACCTCGCGATGTGGCGTTTCGTGCCCCACGCGTTCCTCCAGACGCTGGGGCGCGAGTCGGTTCTCGACGTCGCGCTGGGCGATCAGCACGAGGCGGAGATGACCGTTCTCTTCTCGGATATCCGCTCCTACACGACCCTCGCCGAGTCGATGACCCCGCGCGACAACTTTGCCTTCATCAACGCCTATCTCCGTCGCGTCGGGCCGGTCATCAAGGAGCACGGAGGCTTCGTGAACCAGTTCTACGGCGACGGGATCATGGCCATCTTCCGGCGGCGAGGGGAGGAGGCGGTGGCGGCGGCAGTCGGGATGCAGCGGGCCGTGGCCGCCTACAACGCCGAGCGGGAGCGGGACGGGAGGCGCCCGATTCGGATCGGCATCGGCCTCCACACGGGGAGGCTCATCCTCGGGATCATCGGCGACCGGCACCGGACCGACACCGGCGTCATCTCCGACACCGTGAACACCTCAGCTCGAATGGAGGGGCTCACCAAGCACTTCGGCGCCGCCATCGCCGTGAGCGGCGAGACGCTCGCGTGCCTTCCCGACCCGTCCCGTTTCCCGCACCGGTTTCTCGGGAAGGTTCGGGTCAAGGGGAGGGCGAACGCCGTCGACGTTTACGAGGTCTTCGCGGAGGAGCCGCGGGCGAGCGTGCGGCAGGCGACCAGGGAGGCGTTCGAAAGGGGTCTCGGGCACTACCTGGCCGGCCGCATGGACGATGCGCGGGCCGCCTGGCGGACGGTTCTGATGGACGACTCGGAGGACGCCGCGGCGCGAATGTACCTCGACCGGGCCGAGCGGCTCTCTCGCGAGGGGGTCCCCGCAGGCTGGGACGGTGTCGAGGCGATGGAGTCCAAGTAGGTTTATAGGTCCCGTTTTTCTTGGGTCAGATATTTGATTTTATTTTTGGATTAGATATTTGATCTAATATATTATGTGATGATGATCAAGGGTGACGCCGTTCCGAAGCACCGCCAGCTCCGTCAGGTCGTTGTCGACCGGATCCGGGGACAGATTCTCGAAGGGCAGCTTCTGCCGGGTGAGTGGATCCGTCAGGAAAAGATCGCAAAAGAAATGGAAGTCAGTCAGATGCCCGTCAGAGAGGCCTTGCGCGAGCTGGCCGCGGAGGGGCTCGTGGAGCATGAGCCGTACCGGGGTGTCCGTGTGGCTCCTTTCACAGCGGATGATGTTGCGGACCTCTATGCATGCCGGGCCTACATCGAGGGGCTGGCGGCCCGGAGCGCGGCGATTCACATCACACAAAAAGACCTTTCCGAATTGCGTCAGCTGGCTGAAGGGATGGAGAAACGGCTTGAGCCCGCCCTCATCAAGGAATACCGCGAACTCAACAAGCGGTTCCACACCATCGTTTTCATGGCCAGCCGCAGGCCTTTTCTCGTGAGAACCCTCCAGCAGATGTGGTCCGCATTTCCCACGATGCTGCTCGGGGTTTTTTCGGAGACGGAGTCGGCATCCCTCCCGGACAGGGATCTCGAGGACGTGGCCGAGCATGCCGCGATTCTCGATGCCCTGGAAAGGCATGATGCGGATGCCGCGGAGCGATCAGTCCGGGCCCACATCGAGGAAGCTGCCCGGCACCTCGTGGCTACCCTGCGCCACAGGAGTCCCCACGAAGAGACGAAACCCAAGAAGATCCGAGGACGGAATGACCGTCCACGAGATCACTTCACGTGAGACCAAGGAGAAGCTCATGCGCTTTCGATGCCTCCCCCTTTCTCTTGTTCTCGTCCTGATCCTCTCCGCCGTACCCGCTTCGGCCCAGACGGTTTCAGGGTCCATTACAGGCTCCGTGGCTGACTCGACGGGTGTTCCTCTGCCCGGGGCAACGGTCACGGTCAAATCCGACGCTCTTGTGAAGGGGTCGGCAGTCGCCTACACCGACGCCTCGGGGGCGTTCCGTTTCCCGTCCCTGCCGCCAGGCATCTACACGGCGGAAGCCTCGCTTCAGGGGTTCAAGACGGCGAGCAAGAGTGGCGTCCGTGTTGGGCTCGGACAGACTCTGGCGCTACAGTTCCGTCTCGAACTGCCCACCGTGGGGTCGGAGATTGTCGTGACGGCGGAGGCGCCTGTCATCAGTGTCGTCTCGAATACCGTCTCGAACAACATCACCGCCGAATTCCTTCAAAACCAGCCTGTTCCGCGTAACCAGACCGCCATCGTCAACTACACGCCAGGGGTGAAGGACGGTCTCGCGTATGGGGGCACGCAGCGTGCCACGAACTCGTACAACCTGGATGGCGTGAACGTGGCCGACCCGGCGTCGGGCGATCAGTGGATGCTCCCCAATGTGGACTGGCTGAAAGAGGTCCAGGTGAGCGGGCTCGGCGCTGATGCGGAGTACGGCGGTTTCACCGGTGCTGCCATCAATCTCGTGACCAAGTCTGGCGGGAACACTCTCTCGGGCGATGTCACCTTCTATTACAGTGGCGGGGGTCTCAATTCGTCCAACACGTCCGACCCGAATCTGACGCCGGGGAAGGTCGAATCTGATATCGACGGCTCGATCAATGTCGGAGGCGCCATCAAGAAGGACCTGCTCTGGTTCTTTGTTTCGGGTGAGGAAGTCAGAACGGACTACCAGCCGCAGGGAGCACAGAACTCCGAGTACACCAAGCTTTCCCGCTACCTCGGGAAACTGACGTTCCAAATCAACGACAGAAACAAGGTCGTCGGGTTGATCGACTACGATGGCAAGAACGTGGACCGGCGAGGAATCTCGCGCTACACGCTCGAGTCTGGTTCCACCATGCAGGAGTCGCCCAACTACTCCTACAACCTCTCGTGGGAGTCAATGCTCTCGGCCGCCAGCTTCCTGGAACTGAAGGCGACGGGTTTCCAGGGGCAAGACGACCGTCTCCCTTATGGGGCGCGTACCCTCGCGGGCCGCGAGGATGCCGACAGCGGTTACATCTGGCAGAACGCGCGCTGGACGGACACCATCTCGAACAAGCGTTTCACGGCCGATGCGGCGTTCAGCCTGTTCCTTGACGGCATCATTTCAAAACGGGATTCGCACCGCCTGAAGTTCGGTGTCAACTACGAGTACAGCCGGGCGGATGAGACCCAGACCCGCAATGGCGGATTCACCTATTACGACGACTCGTACTACTGCAAGGACATCAACGAGTATTTCTCCAAGCCGGACTGCGCGCTCTTTTCGTCGGATCGCGGCGGAGAGATCTTCCTCAAGAGCATGAACAAGGGCCTCAACATCTACGCACAGGACTCCTGGCAGATCTCGCGTCTGACTGTGAACCTTGGAGCCCGTTACACGCGTTACGAGGGGGGCTTCGTCAACGGAAATGAGAGTGTCTACTCGCCCGGAAACCTCTTCTCTCCGAGGATTGGCGTGGTGTGGGATGTTCTGGGAACCACTAGAACGGCGCTCAAGGCGCACTGGGGCCGGTACTACGAGGGGCTCTTCACGTATCTTTATGACCGCGAAGTTTCGGGCGGGGTCTTCACGCCAACAGAGTACTGGGACTACAATTTCAAGACCGGTCAGTTCGACGTGCCTGCCGGGGGCCGTACAAATTCCGCCGCGCTCGCCTCGGACATAGGTCACCCGTACATGGAACAGTTCGTGGCCACAGTCGAACAGCAGATTGGCCGGGACTTCTCTCTCGGACTGGATTACGTTTACCGGGAAAGCAGCGACATCCTGGCTTTCACGAATACGAATAGCGACTACCAGGCCCTCCTCGCACCGGCGGCGCAGTTCGTTGATGCACAGGGGAACCGGTTGACCACTCAGGATCTTCCGTTGTACGACCTGAATTCAAACCCTGTCAATGTCATTCTCAATCCGGAATCCGCATACAGGAAGTACAACGCCGTCTTCCTTCGCGCGGAGAAGCGTTATTCGAACGGCTGGTCGGCAAAGGCCTCGGTGGTCTGGTCCGACAACAAAGGAAACACTTTCAAGGCAAATGGTTACGTTCCAGAGTGGGTTGATAAGAACGGCCAGACCAATGCCGATGGCGTTTTCCCCGGTTTCTCCGAATGGGAAGTCAAGCTCTCCGGGTCCGTTGATCTCCCCCTCGGCTTCATGGTGAGTGCGTATTATCAGTTTCTCTCCGGCGAACACTGGACCCCGACGGTGCTCATCCGCGGCCTCTACAAAAACGACCGGCAGACGGTCTTCCTTAACGAACGGGGCGAGGAAACCCTGCCGGACCGGCACCTCGTGGATCTGAGGGTCCAGAAAACCTTCCGATTCGCCGACCGCTTTTCTTTCAGTGTCTTTGGCGACGTGTTCAACGTCTTCAACTCGGATACGGCCCTCTCGGTTGACTCGAACGCCGGGACCTACCGCTACAATTACAAGAACCACCCCGCGGGCTCGACGTTCCAGGCTCGCAGCGCTTACCGCAACGTATTGACAGTCGAGCGCCCGCGAGAGATCCGCCTGGGGGCCCGCTTCTCATTCTGATGGCACGGTTCCCGCTTTTCTCCTTCTCGAGGGCGGTGCGCGGCACCGCCCTCCTTCCCCTTTGTTTTCTTCTTGCTCCAGCGGTTCTCAGGGCAGAGGACTCTCCGAAAGGACAACTCCTCTTGATTGGTGGCGGCAAACGCCCGCGCGCGATCATGGAGAAGTTCATCGCGCTTTCCGGGGGACCCTCGGCTTCCATCCTTATCGTTCCGACGGCATCGGAAGAAAAGGACACCGTTGAGCGGTACAAGAAGGAATTCATGGCCCTCGGAGCCACGAACGTGGCTGGACTCGACCTCAAGGGACCTCTCGATGCCCAGCGCAAGGCCTTGGTCGAAGACGTTGAGGGGGCCGGTGGGATCTTCTTTGCGGGGGGGGACCAGAGGAAGATCGTGACGGCCCTTCGCGGGTCGCCCCTCCTGAAAGCAATCGAGGCAGCCTACCGGCGTGGCGCCGTTATCGGAGGAACGTCGGCCGGCCTTGCCTGCATGAGCCCCGTGATGCTCACCGGTGAGGGAGACTTCTCGCGCATCACCACCAAAAACGTCGAGGTATGGCCTGGACTCGGACTTTTCCCGGGAGTGATTCTTGACCAGCACTTCGTGGCTCGTGGACGGCAGACTCGGCTGATGACGGCTCTCCTCGAGCACCCGGGATACCTCGGGCTTGGGGTTGACGAGGCAACCGCGGTCTGGTTGAAGCCAGACCAGACCTTGGAAGTGCTGGGCGAGGGCTGGGTCATCGTTTACGATGCCGCCTCCGCCACCATCACGAAGGGAAAGGGTGACGGTTCGGTCCCCCTGGGAGTCCGTAACCTCAGAACTCACGTGTTGCTTGCGGGGGATGGCTTTGATCTCACGATCCGGTCAGTTCTCGAGAAGTCTCCGGTTTCTCTTCCGCAAACCCCGGCGGCCGAGCCTGTCCCAGTCTCGACGGTGATCACCCCGCTGGGCAAGGGGCAGGCCGAAACGCCTCTTACGTCTTGGCCTTCTGGCTCCCCTTTGTCTTCTGAGGCCAGGTGCAACGCGCCGTGTGTGTCATGGAGGTTGCCCCCCTTTTCCTGAAAATATGAGTTCGGATCACTCCGAAATCAAGGCACTCCAGGTCCCAGGCGTTCAAAGCGCGGTTTGATCGCAGGTCCCGGTCCGCGGGAACCAGTGCCCAGTGTCTCGACAGCCCGTTCGTACGATGCTCTCGTCCAGGCCTCACGGCTGAAGAAATAGACGCGCCGGCGGGAGAGCCGGGGTGAGAACAACTCCGAGAGTGAGAGCCCCAGGCTCATGCGGCAGGCTGCCGAGGTGAAGTCTTGCCCTCTCTCGAGGGTGCGGCGGATCTCCGGCCCGTCCGGCCCCATCTCGAAGAGCATGGGCACGACCTCGTCAACAGGAAGCCCTGCAAGCCAGCCATCTCCCATGCACCAGGAAGCGAGCGCGGTGAAAGAAAGCCTGGTCTCACGCCCCAGTCTCCGCCTCAAGTCTGAGAGAAGCTGCCGGTAGAAGGGGCGTTCGGACACCGTGGCGTCGGAGTCGATTTGGATGACGCTGACGCCGGGGGCCCTCTCCAGCCGCAACGCCGTGGCGACGACCTCGTTTCGTTGAGCGGAAGAGAGGCCGGGACGTTCCTTCCTTGACGTCTCGAGGCGAATGACCGCGGCCAGTGGCGTCCTGGAATCCACGAGAAGCGGCTGGAACCGGGGAACGGCCTTCCATCGCAAGCCCTCGAGCCGTACCGTGGCGCCGAGATACGCCACCCCAACGTTCTTCCCCGCAAGAAAGCGCAGATCTTCCCGTCTCTCCCAGGCCCACAGAACAACCGGGGGGAATCCCCCGGAAGCTCTGGACTGGGCAGAACCTGGACTCGCGAAAAAGAGGGCTGCGCAGAAGAGCAAAAGGCAAGAGCCCGCTCTCACGGCGTCAGCTCAAACCAGAACTCGTTCTCTCCAGCAGGATTTCGAGTGCACGGGCCCCGATGTCCCGGCGGAAGTGTTTTCCCTCGAAGTGGATTCTCTCGGCGCCCTGGACCGCGCGGTGGACGGCCTCCGACATCGTGCGGGCACGGCAGCAGACGTTGAGCACGCGCCCGCCAGAAGTGACCCACTGCCCCTCGGCATTACGAGAGGTCCCCGAGTGAAAGACGAACATGCCCTCCACGGCCTGAACTTCTTCGATGCCGGTGATGACACGCCCTCTTTCGAATGGGCCGGGGTACCCGTCGGCTGTCAGGACAACACAAGCCGCGGCTTCCTTGCGCCAGGCCGGTTTACTCGTTGTCTCGAACGACCCTCGGGCCGACTGAAGAAGGTACGGGACGATGTCGTCTTGCCACCGGATCATGATGGACTGCGTTTCGGGGTCCCCGAAACGCACGTTGTATTCCAGAACTTTGGCCTCCATGGCCTTGTCGACGATAAGGCCCACAAACAGAAGTCCGCGAAACGGGCGGCCTTCCTGTTTCATGCCCTTGAGGGTCGGCTGAACGATCTCGGTCAGAACCTCCTTGGCGGTGAAACCGTCGAGGAAGACCGAGGGCGAATGGGATCCCATGCCTCCCGTGTTCGGGCCGCGGTCTCCTTCCCAGACGCGCTTGTAGTCCTTTGCCGTAGCCAAGGGAATCCCCCGTTCGCCATCGCAGAGGACCATCATGCTGATCTCTTCCCCCGCGATGAAACTCTCGATGAGGACGCGGTCGCCCGCGGAGCCAAACACACGTTCATCAAAGTAGAGCCTCAGGGCTCGCGCGGCCTCGTCGGCATCGTTGACGACGGTGACCCCCTTGCCAGCAGCCAAGCCGTCAGCCTTGAAGACACAGGGGAGTCCGATCTTCTTGATCGCTTCTTCCGCTTCCCGGCGTTCCCGGCAGACCTCCGCGTCCGCGGTCGGGATGCCGTACTTCTTCATGAACGATTTCGAGAAGACCTTGGAGCCTTCCAGTTCCGCCGCCAGCTTATTGGGGCCGAAGACCGTGAGCCCTCTCTTTGTGAACTCGTCGACGACACCCAGGGTCAGCGTGAGTTCGGGTCCCACGATGGTGAGGTCAATTCGCATCTTTTCGGCGAAATCCGCGAGTTCCACAATGTCCGTTGCGCCGATCGGCAGGCAGGTTGCAATCGTCCCAATTCCCGCATTTCCCGGGGCGCAGAAAACCTGCTTGACCTCGGGTGACTGGGTCAGCTTCCAAACCAAGACGTGTTCGCGGCCCCCGGAGCCAATGACCAGAATTCTCATTTCAACCCTTGATCTTCACCCGGCTGCGTCCGGAGTTCAAGTTCTGTTGTCCATTTCGCTTTCAACTTCCTTTTTTCTTGACTCTGAGAGGGATTGGGCCGTAACTTGGAAGGTTCGATCACACGTTCTTTGATTTTCGGGTTTCATCAAGAGCGGCGGAGGGACGGGCCTGTCGATGCCGCGGCAACCGGATTCTTGCGAGCCTGGGGCATCCAGATGTGTCCCGGACTCGGATCGTCAGGTGCCAATTCCCGCTCCGGGTTTCCGGAGACAGATGAAATCGAGGTCGAGATGGTGCCCTCGGAAGAGGCTCCTTCGTCCTCGAAGGAGTTTTTATGAAGAGAGACATTCGTGACCGTCTGAAGACAGAAGTTCTCCTGGCGGATGGGGCCATGGGCTCCCTGCTGGTCTCCCGCGGCGCCCCGCAAGACGGTCCCCGGTCCCCGGTCTCTCTCACCTCCCCGGAACTCGTCAGGGAAATTCACGAGGACTACATCGCCGCGGGTGCCCAGATTCTGACAACGAACACATGGGATGCCAACCGGTCCAAGCTCACCCGGTTTGACTGGGCCGATTCCCTCGAGAAGATCAACCGGCAAGCAGTTCGTCTGGCTCGCGAGGCAGCCGAGGGCGAGTACCTTTACGTGGCCGGTTCCGTGGGGCCCCTCGGGCAACTCGTGAAGCCCTATGGCCCGCTCACCAAGGCTCATGTTCGCGAGATCTTCTCCGAGCAGATCAGGATTCTCATCGAGGAGAAGGCCGACCTTCTCGTTCTCGAGACCTTCTCTTCGGCTCTCGAGATTCTGGAAGCGATCCGGGCGGCCCGAGACCTCTCCGCGACGATTCCCATCATTGCCTCCATGACCTTTCTCGCCGATGGTAAGACGACGTTTGGAGCGGATGCCGTCGAGGCGCTCCGGCTCGTTGTCACAACTGGCGCCGACGTGGCCGGAATCAACTGCACGATCGGTCCTCAGCAGGCTCTCGACGTCTTTCAGCGGGTCGTTTCGCAGACGCGAGCGCCGCTCAGCGTCATGCCGAACGCCGGCTACCCGTGGCTCGTGGCCGGCCGTATGGTCTACCCCGCCACCCCCGCCTACTTTCGTGAGGTGGCGCGGGAGTTCATGCGGGCCGGGGCCGGAATCCTGGGCGGGTGTTGCGGGACCGGGCCCGAGCACATCAGTGCGATGGCGCGCGAGGTTCTGGGCAAGGCACGTGTCTTCATCTCCCAGGAGCCCGAGGCTATTCAAGCCGTGGTCCCCGAACCCGCGGCGGAGGAAATCGAGACCTCACCACTCAAACGGAAGCTCCTGGATCCGAATTCCTTCATTGTCACCGTCGAAATTGAGCCTCCCAAGGGCACGGACCCCTCGGCCGCGGTCGATGGCGCCCGCCTTCTGAAGAGTTATGGCGTTGACGCCATCAACATCACGGACAACCCCATGGCTCGCCTGCGGATGTCGTCGATCGCGGTTTCGCACCTCGTCAGGAAAGAGACCGGGGCGGATACCATCTTTCACTTCTCTCCCCGCGACCGGAACGTCCTGGGGATCCAGTCTGACCTTCTCGGAGCCGCGGGACTCGGGATCAAGGCCCTCCTGGTCGTCGGGGGAGATCCCCTGAAGATTGGCGACTACCCGCAGGGGAAGCAGGTCGGGGAAGTCGACACGCTGGGTCTGATCCGGATCGTCAAAGGGTTGAACCGGGGCGTCGACATCGCCGGCTCCCCGATTGGCTCCTCGACCTCCTTCGCGATCGCCTGTGCCGCCAACCCCGCAGCCTCGAACCTCGACGTCGAAATCTCGAAGCTTCTGGCCAAGGTCGATGCCGGAGCGACGTTCGCCCAAACTCAGCCCGTTTATGACATTTCTGCTCTCGATCGTTTCTATGCGCGCCGCGAGTCGCGCCTCATCCCCGTTCTGATCGGGCTCATCCCCCTGCGCAGTCTGAAGCAGACCCTCTACTTCGCCAATGAAGTCCCGGGGATGGTGGTGCCCGAAGCGGTCATTCAGCGGATGCGAAAAGCGCAGCAGAAGGGCCCCGAGTTCGAGACCGAAGAGGGACTCGCCATCGCGCTCGAGCTGGCAAGGGAGATCTCCAAACGCTCGCGCGGACTCCATATCATGCCAATGGCTCGCTACGAGATCGTGAAGAGGCTCCAGGAAGAGCTGCATCTTCTTGACGTTCCCGCGGGTTCACCCGAAAACGGAGGTGGCCGGTGACTACAGCAGAACAGAGACTGAGGCGGATCCTCGCCCATCGTATCGCCATCATCGATGGGGCCATGGGGACAATGATTCAAACATACCGCCTCGACGAGGCCGCCTACCGCGGAGAGGCTTACAAGAATCACCCGCGTGATCTCAAGGGGTGTAACGACCTCCTCTCCATCACGAAGCCTGATGTGATTGAAGCCATTCACCGCCAGTACCTCGAAGCGGGGGCTGACATCATCGAGACGAACACGTTTAACGCACAGGCCATCTCGCTTCAGGACTACGGACTCGAGAAAGCCGCCTACGAGATGAACGTGGCCGCTGCCAGAACCGCGCGGCGCGCCGTTTCGGCTTTCCTTCAAGAGAACCCGGGGCGCGAGGTTTTCGCGGCTGGTGCCCTCGGCCCCACGAACCGGACGCTCTCCCTGGCCATCGACGTCAACAACCCCGCGTTTCGCGAGAAACGGTTCTTTGATTTCGTGGATGCCTACCGCGAGCAGGCCCGCGGACTTCTGGATGGCGGGGTGGATTTTCTTCTCGTCGAAACCGTGTTTGACACGCTGGTCGCCAAGGCCGCCCTCTTTGCCATCGCCGCCGAGTTCGAGGCCAGAGGCAGCCGCGTGCCGGTGCTGCTCTCCGTCACGATCACGGATAAGAGCGGCCGGACGCTTTCTGGCCAGCTCGTCGAGGCGTTCTGGAATTCCGTTTCTCACTTCCCGCTCTTTTCGGTGGGCATCAATTGCGCCCTCGGGGCGACGGAGATGAAGCCCTACATCGAGGAACTCTCTGAGATTGCTCCGGTGTTCATCAGTGCTTACCCGAACGCTGGCCTTCCGAATGCCTTCGGCGGATTCGACGAAACCCCCGCCATCATGGCGGGGAAGCTGAAGGAGTTTGCCGAGGAGGGCTGGGTCAATATCGCGGGGGGCTGCTGCGGCACGACTCCGGCTCACATCCGTGCCATTGCCGCCGAGTTGTCCGGCTTGCCTCCGAGGGCCGTGAAGGGTGTCGAGCGGTTGACACGTGTCTCCGGCCTGGAACCGTTGACGATAAGGCCCGAGCTGAATTTCACGATGGTGGGAGAGCGTACCAACGTCACCGGCTCTCCAAGGTTCGCCAAGTTGATTCAGGCGGGTGATTACGAAGGGGCCCTGTCGGTAGCCCGCCAGCAGGTGGAGGGCGGCGCCAACATCCTCGATGTCAACATGGATGAGGGCATGCTCGACTCGGTCGAGGCCATGCGAACCTTCCTCAACATGCTGTCGGCTGACCCCGACATCGCCCGGCTCCCCATCATGGCCGACAGCTCGAAGTGGGAGGTTCTGGAAACGGCGCTTCAGTGCCTGCAGGGGAAGGCCATTGTCAATTCGCTCAGCCTGAAGGATGGGGAAGATGTCTTCCGCAAGCGGGCGAGCCTGGTCAGGCGTTACGGGGCCGCCGTGATCGTCATGGCGTTCGACGAGGAGGGACAGGCCACTTCCGTTGCGAGACGGGTCGAAATCTGCGCGAGGGCGTACCGCATCCTGACCGAAGAGATTGGGTTCCCGCCAGAAGACATCATTTTTGATCCGAACGTCCTGACGGTCGGGACGGGGATCGAGGAGCACGCCTCTTACGCCCTGGACTACTTCGAGGCTACCCGGCGGATCAAGGCGGTCCTGCCGCATGCCAAGGTGAGCGGCGGCGTCAGTAACGTCTCTTTCTCCTTCAGGGGAAATAGCGCCGTGCGCGAGGCGATGCACGCCGCCTTCCTCTTTCACGGAATCAAGGCCGGCATGGATTTGGGAATCGTCAACGCGGGCCAGCTTGCCGTTTACGAAGAGATCCCCGGGGACCTTCTGGAACACGTCGAGGATGTCTTGCTCAACCGCCGGCCGGATGCCACGGAGCGTCTCATCGCCCATGCCGATGCCCTGAAGAAAACGGGCAAAGCCGAAGCCAGGGAAGAACTGGCCTGGCGGAGCGCAACCGTCGAGGAGAGACTCGCTCATGCCCTGATTGCCGGGACCCTGGATTTCATCGAGGCCGATGTCGAAGAGGCCCGTCAGAAGTACGGCCGGCCGCTCGCTGTCATCGAGGGCCCGCTCATGGCTGGCATGAACACCGTGGGGGACCTTTTTGGCGCGGGGAAGATGTTCCTGCCCCAGGTTGTGAAGAGCGCGCGCGCCATGAAGAAAGCCGTTGCCGTGCTCACCCCCTATCTCGAGGCGGAGAAAGAGGCTGGCGGCACTGTCTCCCGAGGCCTCATCGTGCTCGCAACGGTCAAGGGTGACGTCCACGATATCGGGAAGAACATCGTCGGGGTTGTCCTTTTGTGTAACGGGTACGAGGTGGCCGACCTTGGCGTGATGGTTCCTTTCGACCGGATCTTGAAAGCCGCGCGCGAGAAAGGGGCCCACATGATCGGCCTCTCTGGGCTCATCACGCCCTCTCTCGACGAGATGGTCCACGTGGCCAGGGAAATGGACCGCGAGGGGTTCAAGATTCCTCTCCTGATTGGCGGGGCCACGACGAGCCCGGTTCACACGGCCGTCAAGATCGCTCCGGTTTACTCGGGGCCCGTCGTTCACGTTCTGGATGCCTCGCGTTCGGTCGGCGTGGCCGGGAGTCTGTTGAGCACCGAGCTTGCCGCTGGGTTCCTTACGAGGAATCAGAAGGTACAGGAAGACTTGCGCAACGAGCATGCAAAGAGGCAGGAGAAGCCGCTTCTGCCGCTTTCCGAGGCGCGCAGGAGACGCCCTCTCTTCGATTGGCCGAACGAGGAGATCGCCGTCCCCTCGTTCACCGGAGTGAGATTCAAGGACCGCGTGCCGCTTTCCGAGGTGCTTGGGTTCATCGACTGGTCCCCCTTCTTCCACGCGTGGGAGTTGAGGGGACGGTATCCCGCGATTCTGGAAGACCCGCACGCGGGCGAACGGGCCCAAGAACTTCTGGCCGATGCCAAAAAGCTTCTCGACGAAATTGTCGAGAAAGAACTGCTCGAAGCAAAAGCCGCTTACGGGTTCTTCCCGGCCGCGAGCGTGGGGGACGACATCGAACTCTATACGGGGGACGAAAAAGGCACGGTGCTGAAACGGCTCCACACCTTGCGTCAGCAGATGGAAAAACCCCCGGGGCAGTTCAACGAGGCGCTGGCGGATTACGTGGCGCCCCGCGCGTCAGGTCGAACGGACTACGTGGGTGCCTTTGCCGTAACCGCGGGCCACGGGTTGCCCGCTCTCGTCGCCCGGTTTGAACGGGAGCACGACGACTACAACGCCATCATGGCCAAGGCCCTGGCAGATCGTCTGGCCGAGGCCTTGGCCGAGAAGCTCCACAAGGAGGCGCGCGCGGCATGGGGTTACGGCAGAAATGAACACTTGACGCCGGATGAACTCATTCGGGAAAAGTATCGAGGAATCCGCCCGGCACCAGGTTACCCGGCGTGTCCAGACCACTCGGAAAAGCGGACACTCTTCGATCTTCTCAGCGTCGAGGAGACGGCCGGCATCCGTCTGACCGAGAACTTCGCCATGCACCCGGCCAGCTCGGTGAGCGGGTTCTACTTCTCTCACCCGCGCTCTCATTACTTCGGCGTGGGCCGCCTGGGGCGCGATCAGGTGGAAGACTACGCATCTCGCAAGGGTTGCTCCATGAGCGAAATGGAACGCTGGCTGGCGCCGAACCTGGGGTACGAGCCTTGACCCTTTCCGAAAATCGTTCTGTCCTATAATTACGCTATGTCTTCGTCCTCTCCCCTTGATCTCGGCCCCGGGCCGTTTTGTGCGGATCAGATCCGGCCTGGCGATCCGTATGAGCTTCACGACGGGCATCCTGTTCTCTGCTCGCCCCAGGGCGGGCAAGGCGCGCTGAAGACCGCTCTGGGCGCTCTCATCATTCTGAGTGATCCGGCTGTCGAGAATGGCGGGATCGATCCCGGTTTCTCCCCCGAGGAGAAGACGCTGCGCGCGCCGGACATCGGCGTGGGGAACGTGCCGAACGCACCAGGCTGGATCGAGGGTGTCCCGCAACTCGCCGTCGAATACGCGGATACGGGCCAAGACGAGAGGCAACTTCAAGCCAAGATCCGCACGTTTCTCGAAAAGGGAACGAAGCACATCTGGGTGGTCCGTCTCGTCGGGATGCCGCGTGTGGAAGTTTACGAGGCCGGCAGGGGAGTGAGAACCCTCGACCTCGATTCAAAACTCGAGGCCCCGGACATTCTGAAAAACCCGGTCACCATCCGGTCGCTCTTCGAACGGGATGAAGCCTTTGAAGTAGCGCTGAGGAACCTGCTGCAGCGCAAGGGGTACCAGGACTGGGACGACCTGATAGAGAAAACCCAGGCCGAGGGGCGGGAAAGCGGGTGGAAAGAAGGCAGAGAAGTAGGCCGGAAAGAAGGCAGGGAAGAAGGCCGGAAAGAGGGCCGGAGAGAAGGGCACAAGGAAAGTGCTCTTCGCATTGCGGAGCGTCTCCTTCGGAAACGCTTCGGTGACGTGCCCGCGTCCCTGGGCGAACAGGTTCGCCTTCTCGATGCCGCTGACCTGGAAGAACTCGCCGAAGTTCTCATGGCAAGCGCCACCTTCGATCAGGCCAGTGAATGGCTGCGAGGCAAAACACGGGGGTAGGTCAGGCCTCTCTGTTCACCCAGGTCTCATGGCACTTCGCTCTTGGGCTCGTCCGTGAGCGAGCGCGGCAGAGCAAAAACGAGAGCCAGCCCGGGAATGGCGCAGACGATCGTGAAGATGAAAAAGAGCGGCCATCCAAGGGCGTGGGCGATGACTCCTGATGTGCCCCTCAGAACGCGCGCTCCGAGCGAGGCGAGCGCCGAGAGAAGGGCAAACTGGGTGGCCGAAAACCTCACGTCGCAGAGCGACATCAAGAAAACGAGGAGAGCGGCGCTTCCGAGGCCCTCGGCCGCGTTGTCGAAAATCACGGCGCAGATGAGTAGCGGCATGCTCTTTCCGGTTAGTGAGAGCGCGAAGTACCAGAGATTTGTGAGGGCCTGGGTGGCTCCGAAGATGAGCAGCGAACGGCGGATGCCGAGTTTTGGTTGAAGCCAGCCGGCCAGGAAGGCTCCTCCAATCGTTGCAAAAAGCCCGAGTCCCGAGTGGTACGTTCCGAGTTCGGTGTTCGTGAACCCGATTTCCTTGAGAAAGCGTGTGGTCAGTGCTCCGGCGAAGGCATCTCCCAGCTTGAAGAGAACGAGGAACACGAGGGCCAGCAGGGCTCCCTGTTTTCTCAGGAAAGACCGGAACGGTTCTCTTACAGCCTCATCGAAGGAGCGGAAGGGTGTGACGGATGGGGGGGGCGGTGCCGCCAGGACGGCCGCGGTGCCGATGAAAACGAGCCCGGACATCATGAGATAGACGAGAGGCCATGACACGTGGTCGGCCAGAACGAGGGCAAAGGCGCCAGAGGCCAGCATCCCGGCCCGGTAGCCGGTGACGAAAGTGGCCGTTCCGGCAGCCCTCTCGTCAGGAGCGAGAACGTCGGTGCGGTAAGCATCCAGAACGATATCCTGGCTTGCGGAGAAGAACGCCACCGTAAGAGCAGCGAGCGCCATCGCCACTTTCGCCTCGGAGGGGTCGGTGAATGCCATGGCGGCGATGGAGGCCGCAAGCAGAACCTGGAAGACGATGGCCCAGCTTCGGCGCCGGTCGAGGAAGGGCAGCTTGACAACGTCAACCACGGGAGCCCAGAGAAACTTCAGGGAATAAGGAATCGTGACCGCGGTGAAGAACCCGACTGTTTTCAGATTCACGCCCGCATCTGTCATCCACGCGGTGAGCGTGGCGCTGACGAGTGCGAGCGGCAGTCCCGAGGAAAACCCCATTGCCAAAAAAAGCCAGACACGAGAACTAGCATACGAGTTGTGAGAGGGTTTCGTATCCATCGAAGGGGCCGATTGTGACGCAGAAGGCAAGCGGATTGGCCGGACTCGCAAGGAGATTTATCCTTCCGGTCAGGGGCACGCCGCATTGAAGGTAGACTTGACACCCCTTTCCATGCAGACCCAAGACAGAACCTCGCAGAACCTCTTCACGGCTCTCGAGCTGGCTTGTTCTGGAGTGTTGCTCGTTCTGGCCGCGGTTTTCTTGCTCTCGAATCTGGGGACCTATGCGGGTTCTCTTCTGACGTGGGAGCCCGCCGTCCTTGATGGATTCGAGGAGGCGTTCCTGAGCGGAATGGGCGTGAGGGCTTATGCGGCGAGGGCTCTCGTCTGGGAGGAAGGCCTTGTGAGTAATGGCGACCGCAGTGCTCTTTATGGCTGGCCTGCGTACGCGCTTCTCAAGTCGTTTGGCTTTACACCTTTTCTCATGCGGCTTCCCGCGGCCATCGCAGTCCTTCTCACGATTGCCGCCGGGATCGTCTTGGGCCAGCTCCTGCTCGGACGGTGGGGCGGTGTTGCTCTGGGAGGCGCGCTCGCCCTCAGCCCGGCGGTTCTCTATTATGGCCGCTACGCAACGTCACTCGCAGCCACCACCCTGACTGTCCTTTTGTCTGCCGTGGCGACCGTCCTGTTCTTGGAGAAGAAAGACCTCGTGGTAGGCCGGGGACTTTTCCTCCTGACGGCTCTTGTTGCGTCGACCTTCCACTATGCCCCTGGGCGCCTAGTTTTCCTCTTCTTTCTCCTTCTGTTACCGGCCGGGATTTTTTTCTCACCTCCGCCACGAGCCAGAAAGCTCGCCGTGCTCGGCCTCATCTACGGACTTCTCCTGTGTTTCTGGAATTACCAGAAATCTCTGGGTGGATCAGAGAAGTTCTTTTCCGCAAGGGGAGAGCAGCTGCTCAATTTCTTCAAGGACAGGGGTTACATCGAGCAGTTCCTGGGCTCTCCCGTGGAGCCTTCTAAACTGAAGCTCTCGGAAAAGCTCGTCATGACGAAGAACGTCCTTCGGGCCCGGCTGCCGGAAATGGCATTTGAACTCAAGCCCAGCTTTTCCCTCCCTGATGTCACGGACGTGATCGGCTCGGATCCCCCGCACCTCCCTTTCTTTCCGGCTCCGCTTTTTCTCTTTGCCTTGTGGGGAGCCGCGCTCTCTCTGCGGAATCCTCTCAATCCCCGGACGCTAGCGTTTTTCGGCCTCGCGCTCGCCCCTTCTCTTCCCACTTTGCTGACAACCCGGGTTGATGGGCACCGTCTCCATCTCATTGCGATCCCCGTCGCGTTCTGGGCCGCATCCGGTCTTCTCGATCTCTTTCGCAGATTCCCGAAGAAGGCCGCTTTTCTCGGGGGCGCGGCCTTTGTGGTTTCCCTCCCATACGTTTACAAACCCCTTCACGAACGCGAAAGAACAGACGTGGCCCCGGTCGTCAGATCTCTATTGGAGGGATTGAAACTGGCAACTGGCCCCGTCTCACTCGGAATCGCCCACGATCATTCCATCGTTGGACTCGCCCGGCTCGAGATGCTCGAGAAACTCCGGACCCAGGGTCCCGAGGCCGTGGCGAACTGGCACCAGACATCTACTCTCGTGCCAGACGGCATCATGAGCCTCCTTGGTGACGAGAAGGCCATCAAGGATGGTTCCCTGGCAGAGGAGTTTCTCGCCCCGCTCTCGAAGGTTGAATTCCTGCTCGGTCCCGAGCGGGCGATGCCAGGGGTTTTTCCCGCTCTCAAAAAGGCCGGGTTCACGTTGATGCCAGCCGGGACCACGGCGTTTCCCCTGGTCCTCGTCTCTTTCAGGCGGCCTTTGGGCGGCCCGGCGGAGTCTGCTCATTTGAGCCTCGCGGCGAAACCCGGCCTCATTTTTCTTTCGGACCTCAAACCATTGAACACCCAGTTCGACTTCGCCGCGCCGCGTTCGGACGCGAGCTGGGATGGCTCGCCCCTGGCCACGGGAGGCCAGGTTTATGAAAAGGGGATCGGAATGCACGCGCCGGCTTCCATGACGTACGCTGTCCCGCCCGGCGCCATTCTTTTCCAGGCGCGCATCGGACTGGGGCCAGGAGCCTCCGGGTGCCCCTCTTCTCATGCCGGGTTCATCGTGAAGGATGGTGCCGGAAATTTCCTGTACTCGGTTCCCTCCATGGGGTCCAGGGATCTCCCTCTGGACGTCTGGATCAAGCTCGAAGGGGTAGAGGTTCTCACGCTTGTCTCGACAGAGGCCGGGGACGGGCGCGACTGTGATCACACGGTGTGGGCAGCGGCGGCCTTCGTGATGGGGCCGTCAGAGGCCTACTGAGAGGCTGGGGCCCCGCAGGGGAGTTCTTGACCCCTGAGGGGGCGGTGAGAAATGATGGAATGAATGATCGAGGTGTCATTTTGAAAACAGGGCGTCTTTTCTTGGGAGTTCTTCTCGTTACATGTCCCTTTGTGCTTTCCCAGTGCCGGCGCGGGCAGGAGATGCCCGGAAGCGGGGAGAAACCGGCTCCCGCCGGGCCGAAGGCCGCCGCGCCCGCGGGACCCGCGAGCCACAAGCCGCTCGAGACACGGCCCGAGTACCTGATCGCTCTTTCAGATCTCAAACCGGTGAAGAGCGAATTCGGGTTTATTGAATCCAAGATGGACTACAGTGTCGACGGTTCGCCCCTGACACTGGCAAGCAAGGATTACGAGAAGGGGATCGGGATGCACGCGCCAAGTTCGATGGTGTTTGCTGTCCCGGCCGATGTGGAGTCTTTCCAGGCCAAGGTTGGTCTCGGACCTGGAGCCAAGGGATGCCAGGGCAAGGTGGCCGTTTTCATGGTCAAGGACGAGTCTGGACGGGTTCTCTTTTCAACGCCGCCCGTGCGGCCGGATGATCCGCCCATCGACATCGTCATTCCAGTAAAGGGTCTTCGTGAAATCGCTCTTGTCTCCGACGAAGGGGGCGATGACCGGGATTGCGACCACATGGTCTGGGCGCTGACGAGTTTCGTCCGCTCGTCTCCCGTGGCGCCAGCTGCCGCAGCACCGGCGAAGTGAAACTCCTCCCCTCGTGAGTCGAGAGTTCCCGGCAGCCCCGAAAATCACCCGCCTTCTTTCTTTCCTCCAGCTCGCAGTGATTTTTCTTGTTCACTGCTGGCTGGTGACGTACGCCACTGGGGCCTTTTTCGAGGAAGAACTCAGAGGGGCGGCCTTCGACTCCCTGGGGCAGAGCCTCTTGCGGGGGAGCGCGGAGGTCAGCCAGGATTCCATCGGCTGGGAGGGCTTCCAGGTGGGGGACAAACTCTACCTTTATTTTGGGCCCTTCCCGGCGCTCCTCCGGATTCTTCCGAACATCCTGATTCCCTCAGGCAGCGGCCAATGGTCCCGTCTCTCGTGCCTCCTGGCGGCCACGCTCTCCACGGTGGCCGCCCATGCTCTCTTTCAGCGGGCACTCGACCGGAACACGCGGTTAGCGGACAGCCTGCGCCCGATCCTCCTCATGGCGTTGACGTTCGGGTTTGGCCTGGGAACTCCGTTGGTCTATCTCGTTTCCTGCGGCCGTATCTACCACGAAGCCATCATCTGGGGTGTCGCGGGCGCTCTGATAGCCCTCGTCCCCATCGTCGGCATCCTGGAGCGCGGTTCGGGTGAACCCCTGGATTTCGTAGTCCTCGCCCTGGGAGCCGGAGTCGCCCTTCTCTCCAGGCTGCCCTTCGGGGGACCTCTTTACATGATCTTCACTGTCCTCTGGCTTCGGCAGGCCTGGCAGTGGAGACGTGCGGCGGCCCGGCCCCCAAGAGGCGTCCATGGATTGCTCCTGGCTGCCGTCCTCGCAACGGCAGCCTGTGGGTTTCAGCTCTGGTACAACAATGCCCGCTGGGGGGCTCCCTTTCAGTTCATCAATTTCTCCGGGCACTATGTGCAGCCCGAGACCATTGGCGGCACCTTCAATCTGAAACGGTTGCCAGACGCCCTGAGGCTCTATTTTGCCCCCGCGGCCGAAGCCTTCAGCTCTGACCGGCCGTTTTTCCAGATGGTGCAGATCCGGTACGACAAGAGTGACCTCTTCTTCGAATGGAAAGAGGAAGTTTTTCCCCTCTCCGTGGGTTCCACATGGCTTCTGGCGGGCGCCCTGGCCGGACTCGTTTTTCTCTGGAAACTTCCCTTTCATGCCGTGGCGGCAGCCCTGTTTACCGTCCAGGCCGTGTTCATTTCCGGCTTCTACTACGTCACCCAGCGCTACTCGGCGGAGTTCCTTCCTCTTCTCGTTTTTCTTCTGGCGATTTCCATTTCGAGAATCCGGTTCACCAGGCTGCCCGCGGGGCTTACGGTTTTCCTTTCGGGCGCCGGTTGCGCAGCGACTCTTCTCAGTACCCTTCACTGGAATATGGTTTGTAACGGTGACAGTCCTCCCGCCTACAAGGCGTGGCTCGGGCAGTCCCTTTCGGCCACCCCGGATCCTCCCGCGTGGGATGGAGACCGTGTCTACCTGGACCTCAACAGCGCAAAAACGGTCACGTTCAGTTTTGCCCCGCCAGCCCGCCACCTGACCTGGGATGGCAAACTTATCCTCTTTTCTGGCAAATGGTCTCCACGCGGGATCGGTACCCATGCCAACACCGAAATCCAGTTCGAGGTTCCAGAAGGAGCGGTGTTTTTTGAGGCGTTTTACGGTCTGCCAGATTCCGACCGTAATAACGACAGAGGTTCGGCGCGTTTTTCCGTGTTCGCCGGGAACGGCCAGGCTCTTTTCATGAGCCCAGTCGTCAGACCTCGCGAGAAGCCGGGATTCGTCAGGGTAGCCCTCAAGGGGGTGCGGCTTCTGACATTGAAGGTTGATGATGCCGGGGATGGCATCGATAACGATCACGGTTGCTGGGGGGATCCGGCGTTCCTGTTGCCTGCTCGGGTCCCGCGTGCATGACAGCTATGTCTTGGGGATGCTGACCTGGTACAGCTTCCCCTCGATATCAATCACGAGGAGTTCTTTTCCGTAAGCAGTGAACACCGCATCCATTGGGAACGCCTGGAACTTGGCCGGGACTTCCGCAAGCGTGCCTTTGGGGCTGAGCCTCAGGATCTGACGGGTGACGGGCAGGACAAAAAACGCCTCGCCCGCCGGGCCGAAAAGCACCTTGGGTTCCGAGAGGGCTTCCCGTTTCACTCCTGGCAGCGGCATTTCCTTGAGGAACGCGCCTTTTGAACTCAGAATCTGCAAGCGTCCATTTCCCGTATCGCAGACGTAGATTTCGCCGTCCGTTGCAACGGCAATTCCCACAGGGTCAATGAATTGGAGGGGCCCCGATCCGCGGCCTCCCCATGTTTCCAGAAGCGCCCCATCCTTGTCGAAAACGGCGATGCGGTGGTTGCCGGTGTCTGTGAGTAAGAGGGACCCATCTTTTCGAAAGGCCATTCCGCGGGGGCCAAAAAGGTCACCCCGGATCTGCCTCACGAACTCGCCCTCTTTCGTCAGGATCTGGACGCGGCTGTTCCATGTGTCCAGAACGGCCACGGTGCCATCCGAAAGAACCGTAATCGCCGTGGGCTGGTTGAAAAGACCCGGCTCGCTCCCCTTGGCTCCCCATGAATGGAGGGGTTCAAGGCTTTTGCTCAGTTTGACGACCCGGTTATTCCCGAAATCGCTGATGTAGACGCAGCCATCAGAATCCAGGGCGATTCCCCGGGGCTCTTTCAGGGGAGCCGCCGCCGGAAGCGGTACGGCTTCGGGGTGGGCCAGCTCGAGGATCTCGGCGGCCATCCGTTCGTTTTCCCCGGTTTGGCGCGGGGTGGTACCGGCGGCTTCCGTTTCGTAGAGAACGGCGTCTCCCCACCGCCGCACCTTCCTGAAGAGATCGGGCCACCTGGAAAAGCGCTCCCGGTGGCCGCTGCCATAGGTGCTCAGCTCTTTCGCCGCCGAGAGAACGTACTGAACGCGGTAGTGTTTCAGGATGCGGGCGATCTCTTCCCGGTTGTCGGAGCGGTAGAGGCGTGTGATGTCGGCCTTGCGCCGTTCGATATCTCGCCAGGGGCGGCCGCGCTGCGAAACGTGGTAGTCCCAGCCAATCACGATCGGGAGACCCGTGTGCATCGCTCCTCGGGCGTAGTCTTGGTAACTGGGTCCAAAAGCCTCGGCAAGCGTGGGGAGCCCGCTGACGTTTACGTTGATCCACCGGAAAAGAGCGGCCTCTTCCCGGTTGCGCGTTTCGAGATACGCCGTTCCATCGAGTGTCCCGTCAGGACCATCCGTCTTCCGGGGCCAGGGAGCAGCGAGTGGAACCGAAATGCTGGTGAAGAACGCCAATGCGGCGGCCGTGGCGGCGATCCAGCGCTGTGTAGACACGGTCCAGCGGCGCCCCGGCATGAATCCCCTGACAAGGGCCGCCGCGACCGGGGCCGCTCCGATGCTGAGAATCAGCCAGGCGTCCAGGTGGAACTTGAAGATGGTGTTCATCCGGTCCCACACATAAACCACTTCACAGCCGCCGATGATGGCGAACGCGTAGGCGGCCACCAGGGCGGTTCGCCTCCGGAAGGCGTCCGGGTCGAAGGCAAAAGAGAGTGCGAGAACAAAGAGGCCCGCGAAAAACGGCAGCACCGATGGGGCCTGGGCGATCCGTCCGGCAAGAAGAGCCGAGGGATCCAGAAGCAAGATCAGAAGAACGAAGAGGACCAGGACCCCTCGCCACTTGCTGACGTTCTGACTGAAAGAGAAGAAGAGAAAGGGCAAAAGAAGCGCAATAAAGAGCCCAAAGACTTGAAAAACAGCTAACGGAGGGGCGTAAGGTCCCGCCTCCAGCCCGAACTGGCGAGCGGGGGCGACAAACCGCCACCAAAACGAGACCGTGAGGACAAACCCAGCCAAGGGCGGGACGAAGACGACGAGACTCCGTAGCCAAACCTGAGGCCACATCCTCGCTCGCGTTTGCGCCTGCCTCCAGAAACCCGGGAGGTCGAAGAGAACAGTGAATGCGGGCAAAAGGGCGTAAGTGGGGACACTCCAGCCGCTCGAGAGGGCTATGCCCGCAAAAAGGACGCTATTTGTGGCAAGAAGGGCCATCCTTTCCCGGGCGGGGAAGGTCTCCACGGCGTCGAGCCGTGACAGCCAGAGGAGCGTGACCCCCGTGAACGTCACGGCCCACGGCATGGCATAGAGGTGGGCGTGCAAGTCCGCGAAGAGGAGCGACCAGAACGGGTATTCATTGATTCCGTGCGGCGGGATGATGCGCGACGTGGCCCAGAAGTAGTCGAAATCGAGCGAACCGCGGCGGGCAAACAACTCGAACGGACCCGCCAGGGTTCCCGAGAAAAGACCGAGCGTGGTGGCGGCCAGCCCCGAAGAGAGACTTTTCCCGGCCACCGCGCCCGCAAAGAAAAACGCCGCGGCCAGCAACCAGCCGGCTACGCCAAGCCCGATGTTGAACATGATCGAGGGCGCAATTCCCATTGTTTTCCCGGTCGCGGCAACTAGGAAATGCCCAAAGTACGTGTACGAGAGGTTGGTCCCCGCACACCACGATTCGGGGGGCGGGAGCGTCGCGGCGCGGTAAAGCGTGTTGAGGAACGAGAAGTCCATTGGTTTCTCGCCCCAGAAGATCTCTGGGTTGAGGGTCCTGAGGAACAAGACCAGGAAGAAGGTTCCACCTGTCACGAGTTCCGTGAGGGTGACTTCCTTCAGCGGAAGCGGGGTGGATTCCCGCGTATCGGCCCAGAGCGCGGCGCCAATGAAGAGCGCCGCGAGGCTGATGAGGGCCCCTGCCCGAAACTCGAAGAGGGAGAGGCTCGTTCCAAGCCACGCGGCAAATCCAAAAGCCAGGACGCCAATGACTTTGGCGAGTGCGTACAGCCCTGAAAAACCGCTGCAAACCCTTCGCAAAGAAACAAAAGCCGAGAAACCGAGAAACTGGAGGAAGACATAGACGAGGGCGGCGGCGAGAAGCGACGAAGTAACCGGAGACGTTATCGCGGTTCCAGATTCATCTTGTGGCCGGGCGAGAAGAATCTGTGTCCGCGTCAGCGGCGCCTTGACCGTCTCGTCCAGCAGCAAGAGAGCGAGTTCTTGCGCCGTGAAACGGCGCGTGTTCTCAAAAACGACGGCTTTCGGGTGGTCATAAACCGAAAACGACTCGTCGGCCAGCTCCGACGGGAGTTCGATTCCAAAAAGGCGCGGACGGGAGGCGAACTCCTTGACGAGCCGGTACCCCAACTCTCCGTCAAAAAGGAGGGCGAACGCCCGGCTCGTTCTGGGAAAGACCTTCGCGTTCTGAGTCGTCGCGCCGTATAGACGCTTTGTCTGCAACACCACGTAATCAGAAGAGGAGAGCGCCAAGGCCAGCCGCGTCATCTTCTCTGGCGTGTCCTCTTCATAAAACGAGAAATTGACGATGTGGAAGCGATCGGGAGTACCCCTGGCCTCGAGAGGCAAAGGGAATCCTTCGTCCCAGTCTTGGCTCAAGATTCGAGACTCGGCTGGAATCTTTTCGTAGGCCCACAGAGAAGCTTGCCGGATCGTGAAGGGCCGCGTGTAGATTGTCAGAAAGGCGGCCGCGTAGGCGAGGGTTCCTAGAATGACGGCCTTGGTCGCGGCACGACCCGTCGCGGCACGACCCGTCGCGGCACGACCCGTCGCGGCACGACCCGTCGCGGCACGCGCGCCCCACGCGGTCAGGGCGGTGGCTGCCCACAGGCAAAAGAGCGGATAGAGAGGCAGGAGATACCGCGGGAACTTCACTTCGAACCAGGCCGTGATGAGGAAGAAGGGAACGGCCCACGAAAAAAGGACCAGACCGCCCCGGCGCTTTCTGCGCAGGGTGCGGCAGGCGTACTTTCCGGCCCCCCACAGGGCTGCCAGCCCGAGAAAGGGACCAAGGCCCCAGAAAACGATCTCCTTTATTTCGTAGAGGCCTTTTGGGGTGCCGGCGTACTGGTTCGTGTAGGGGACGCTCCCCGCGTTACGAACCATCTGGCTCTGTTCGATGATGTCGTGCGAGTAGGCCTTGAAATCGAGGATGGCGTAAGGGGAGCCAGCACAGAACGCGATGGCGGCTGTCAACCCGAGAAGACAGGCCTTCCCGAAAACAGAGAGCCATCCATCTTCCTTGATGCGAAAGGCGAGGGCCGTGACCACCGCGGCACCCAGCGGAAGCGCGCTGAACTTCGTGGCAACCGCCAAGCCCAGAGCCAAGCCCGCGACGAGGAACCACCCCGTTTTCCCGCACCGGCTCGCCATGACAAGAGCCGTCAAGCACAGAAGGCTCAAGAACGTCAGGGGAATGTCGTTGACGCCAAAATGGGAGCCCTGCAGGTGGAGAACGGAAACAGATAGGAGCAGTCCAGCCAGGAGTCCGGCCCGGCGGCCATGAAGCCGGGAGCCGAGGTAAACCAGGAGAAGCACCGTCAGGGCGCCCCACAGCGCCGAGAGCTGACGGCCCGTACGGATGGCGCCGCTGTATCCGGAGTAGCGGTTATCGAGCTTCTCGAGCCCGGCCTGCACGGTTCGTGTCACGTAGAACGGAAAGGACCCGTAGGCGAAGAATTTTGGATTCAGTTGGAGGGGCGAGAACGTGATGGTTGTGACCGCCTCCGCGATTCGCCGCTCATCCGGGTGAAACAGGTGGCCACGGTCGAAATTCCAGCCGAAGACACGGATACCAAAAGAGCAAATGAATAGAACCACAACCGAGATGAGGAACCGAGACCGGCCTCGTGTTTGAAAGCTCTTCGCTATCTTCTCCACTCCGAAACCTCAGGGTGCCCGGGGATGGTAACACCTGACGCTCCACCGACCGTGAGGACGCTTTCGGGAAGCCGCTTTCGGGAAGCCGCCGGAGGATTTCCCGCTGAAATGGCGAACCCGGGGGGAACCGGCCTCCCTCTCGGCGGGAAAGCCTGCCCTCGTCAGCTCCGGAAGACCCGCCGGGGATGTTACGAAACGAAACACTTCGGCTGAGGTAGGACTCTGGGGTAAACGTACATCTGGAGTGCCAAGTAGTTCAAAAAAAACCTCTTCTGCTCGCCCGGTCTGGGGTGGCAGCAAATGTGCTTTAACGAGTTGGAGTTTTCCCTTCTTTGGATTCATGAGATGAGGACGAGAGGTTGATCAGAGCGATGAGAGGAAACGCAAAGCAGCGCTGGGGGCTTTCACGGTGGAAGCGGTCCCGTCGAGGGAGCGCCCTGTTGATGGCGATCCTGGTCATTCTGGTCCTGAGTGTCGTTGCCGTGGGGGTTGCTCTCTTCACGCAGATCGAGGACCGGACGTCTGGCAACGTGAAACTTTCCAAGGTTGCCTTCTACGCGGCGGAGACCGGGCTGCGGCAGGGGGAAATCGTTATTTCGCAGGCGGTTGCGAATAGAGAGAACATCAGCTCGGTCTTTTTGGACTCAGCCTCGGTGGGTTCTCGTCTGACGTCCGCAGAGAAGTCGGATCCACACAGTCCCTGGCAATATCAGCCCCCGGGGGGCGGCAGCCAGGGCCTTCTCTTGAACTATCAGAATGTGACGTACCTGAACCGGATCGTCCCGTCGGCGCCAGGAGCCACGGATGGGGCTGCGTACACGATCTATGCCCGGGCGCCCCTGGACAACTATGAGGGAGCCTACTTGAGGGTCAATCTCTTTGTCGTTGGCCAAGCAGTCACTCTCCGTGACCAGAGCGGCGTTCAGGTGATCGACCGGGTCCTGACGACAAAGATTATCGAAGAGCAACTCGACGTGCGGCGAAGCGGTTCGGAGACGGGCGTTGGTAAACAACTTGATCAGGGTGGAACGGGTTCCACGACGCTGTGAGGGTGAAAATGAGAAAAAGAGGATTCGCGAGTCTTGGCAGCCCCTTCCTGCGCCGTTTCTGGGCGCTGGCCCTTCTGCCCTCCATGCTGTTCATGCCTCCGGCTCAAGCCCAGATCGAAGGGTACGACCCGCTGCGCCAGATCGGGAACCAGATAGTCAAGGCTAACCTCTTGGTTATCCTCGACATCACGGGATCCATGGCGACGGACAAGTGGGGGAACGGCACGACACGGTTCCCGAAGAACGCTCCCGCCGGTGACGGTCTTTACTTCACCTCTGACGACATCTTCGTCTACGACCCCAATAATGCTGACAACTATGGCGACCCGGAGAACCCCGGGGGCAAAATCAATAGTGGTCTGCACGACGGCGAAGACTCGATTGGCAGGGTTTACTGGCGTGTCGATCCCCCTTGCAAAAACGGCACGGGGCTCTCGGGGTACTACTACAATGGGCCCTTTGATGATGCGGAGCCCGACGACACCAACAAGCTCCTGCCGGTTAACTCGTACGGATATCCGCTCGCGAGCCGGCTCGAAACCCCCAGCGTCGATTTGGTCTCACGGCCTCTCCCGGCGACCATCACTTCCACGGATGAATTTTCTGTTCAGTGGCAGGGAAAGGTCATCGCTCCGGTCAACGGTCGCGTGGACTTCTACGCCGATCCCAATCAGGGGAGCGTGAGGGCCTGGCTGTTTGTAAACGGCACGTGGCAGACGATTATAACGGGCTGGGGCGGGGAACCCAAAGATGAGAACATCAACTGGGTCGCGGGGCTCGTTGCGTGCCGTGCCTACGATATTGTCATCCAGTACCGCGCCACCGCGGGCACAACGCCTCTGGCAACGATCGGCTGGAGGTATCCAGGAGCGATCCACGAGGGAAGCACCACCGTTGAAGATGCCCCGATCCCCATGGAGCGTCTGCGGCCCGGTGGACCCCTCCCAACGGCCACTCCCACACCGCTGGCCACCAACACCCCAACCCCTTCTGCCACTGCGACCGTGACGCCAACGGTGACACGCACGCACACCCCGACAATCACCCCCACGGTGACCCCGACTCCAACTCGGACACCGACGCTCACGCCGACGATCACCCAAACGCCAACGATCACGCCAACGCGTACCCAGACGCCGACACGCACGCAGACGCCAACGCGCACCGAGACGCCGACGCGCACCGCCACCGGGACTGTCACGCCCACGCGGACATCGACGGTCACGCGCACGCCCACCAATACCCCAACGATCACGCTGACCCCGACGATCACGCGGACCCCGACGATTACGCGAACCCCAACGAATACGCGGACGCCGACGATTACGAATACGCCGCCGTTTACGCCGACGATCACGCGAACGCCCACAATTACGCAAACCCCGACAATCACGAGCACCCCAACCAGGACATCAACGCCAACGATTACGAGCACCCGGACTCAGACACCCACGCGAACGGCGACGGGCACGGTCACAAGTACGCCCACCATTACCATGACGCCGACGCAGACCATCACGCGGACACCGACCGTCACGAGTACCGTCACACGGACGCCGACGATTACGAGTACCCCGACGATCACGTTCACGCCAACACGGACGCCGACTCTCGCGAGTACCTCGACCGCCACGGCGACGCGCACCCCAACCGTGACCTCGACGGCGACGCGCACCCCAACCGTGACCTCGACGGCGACGCGCACCCCAACAATTACATCGACGCCCACCGTGACGTTCACGCCAACACGGACATCCACGCCCACCAAGACGCCCAAGCCGCCCACCCCGACCACGGCACCAACTCAGGGTGGCGTTGGACGCTTTGAGGTCCCAGGCCATGGAACACCCGAGACGTTTCTCGCCAGCGCGGATGTGGGCACGGGGACCAAGGACGCTCGAACAGAGATGATGCCCTTCGGCCGCCACGGACTGCTCATGGCGACGCCACCGTCGTGCCCCGCTGGGCCGCAGCCGACGGCGGTTGCGCCCGGGAGTGGAACAACTCCCGCGATGTACTCGATGGCGCTCCCAAATCCCGGAACTGATGCCAACCGGTCCTGGACGTACATCCTCAAGTACGACTTGCCGTCGCGCATCGCCACCATGAAGAACGTCCTCGCAGATCCGGATTACCAGGTTTCGCCTGGTGTCACGTTACGGGATGAACTCACGTTGATGATCGATTACGAGCCCCCCACATTCAACTGTTCGGTGGGGCCGGACGCAGAGGGCTTTTTCACCAGTTGCGACTTGACGAAGTTCCAGGGAGATTGGGCAAGCGCGGCGAATACCGTTGCCGTCAAACGCCAGTTGAATAAATACGATCTGCGCGCGAAGAAGGGAATAACCTGCGTTTCGGGGAACCCCTCCGTGCCGGATCCCAATCAGACGTGCAACGAATGGGTCTTCAAGATCACGTATCCCACCGATCAGGTGGTGCCGGTACTCCCGCCGTTTGATCCTTACTACGACACGGATGCAACAACCCGGGCCGCAAATGCGGTCAAGGGATGGCCTGGAGATGACGCGGACAAGTGCGGTGTTCCCACACTGCAAGCCCCCAAGAACATCATTGGAAACAACAGGAGCAAGGTCAACTGGGGCTTCCTCGTCTACTCCGCTCAGGCCGCAAGCTGCGACCCCAATGACGTGGATAACTACCGGCGCCTCGTGGCTCTGAACCCGGCGGATATCGACACCAGTTCCTATTTCATGCCGTACATGAAGCTGGCCAAGAACGGAGGCCTCTTCGTCGGTGGCGGCACTTCGACACGCCCCGCCCTCCAGCGGGCGCAAGATGAGATTCTCGACGCCTTCGCGCGTGACGTTAAGTACAAATGTTTGCGTAGTTACGGCGTTATTTTGATCACAGACGGTGAGTCGAACCTGTGTAACCCGAGTGGAACGACAGGACCGCCGTTCACGACATTCTTGCCGTCCTACTGCACGAGTCTGCCCCCGACGATCAACCTGGATGATTTCCCGGTTGGCGAGGCGCAGAAGGTTTTCGATTTGAATCTCTTGCGGTCCTGCGATCCGGACCGCATGGACCCGCGTGACTCGTACATCAACCCCCGTGTGTGGGCCATCGGGTTCGGCGAGGCCGGACGTTGCGAACTCAATTACTTGGCCTACAAGGGCCGGACCGACGCCTCCGATCCGAAAGCAGGGTTTGCCTACAAGACAGACCCGAATCTCTGGAACACCGGGGCTAACAATTGGGCAAACTTCAACCCAGCTAATCCCTATGCCTTCTTCGCAGAGGACGCAGACGCAATTACCCAGGCATTCGACAAGATCGTCGCTGCCACGGCTGAAGGCGACTATGCGACCAGCGCTCCGATTTCGGGCGCGGTTCTCAGCCAGGGATCTCGGGTTCTCTTGGCTTCGTCTGCCTATCCATCCTGGGAAGGGCAGCTCTACTGTTTTGACACGGCCTTTTCTCCCTCCGACCCATCGTACGTAAGGTGGAACGCTGCAGAGAAGCTGAAGGCTATGGATCTCACCAAGAGGAAGATCTACACATGGGATCCAACGACCCTCAGCCTCATCGAGGTCACGAACAATACGACTTCCTATACGGCGTTGCGAGGGCTCGAACCGGCGATAACCGCGAGTAATGTTGCAAATGTCGTCGACTTCATTCGCGGCTTTGACGGCACGGTGACTTCCACGAAAAGATCTGCCATCTTGGGGCCGATCCTCAATTCAACACCCGCCATCGTTGCTCAGCCGTCTCTCTTCAAGCGAAACCGCTTGCCTGATCACTCGGGCTTTGAGTACGACTATTCAAAACGGAGGCCGCTTGTCTGGGTGGGTGCCAATGATGGAATGCTGCACGCATTCGACTTCGACACTGGTAACGAAGCTCTGGCTTTGATCCCGCCGAGCTTGCTGCAAATGCAGGTGACGCTCTACGAGAATTCGCTGAATACCGATGTGGCCTCCAAGACCGGACAACCGATCAACCTCGATTCCCATGTCTGGGGCGCCGCGAACTCCATGCGTTATGGTGACATTCACTTCTCCTCGGAGGGAACGTATAAAACAGTCGGATTCATGACGTTGGGACCAGGAGGAGATGAGATCTTCGCCATCGACATCACCCATCCCTACGGGGTGGAGGATGATCCCGGCACACCATTCGACGAGTCCACGCTTTCCGATCCGAACTACGGGTTCGGAGAGACTCCGAAAGTGCCTGTCAAAATCCTGTGGCACTTGAAAGGAGCCAACGCCGGGGGAACGTTGACCGGACTCTTCAAGAGCTGGAGCGTTCCAGTCGTGGCGGCCGTGAACCAGACCGACTGGAGAGTGCTCTTCGGCGGCGGGTTCAACTCGTCCAGCAGCCGGGCCAGCCAGGTCACTCCCTCCGTTACCCTGTTGAACCCAACATCGACGGCTTCGGGGATCAGCACACTTTCCTTGACGAACAAGGCCAACCCCCTGGTTGGCAACCAGTCCTTCTCCGACCCGAACCTCTTCATGACCACAGCGCCGACGTACGCGCCGGATAACGAGGCGGACATGGGGGTACAGCCTGACCTCAACGGGCAACTCCACAGCCTGAAGATGAGCGATGGAACGCGTCACCTACTCCTGGATATCAGCACGGTCATCGATGCCGCCACGAAGGGTCAACAGCCTGTCTATTACCCCGCCGCGGTCAGCGGTCTTGGCGCGGGGACGAGTGGCTGCGCCGTCTTTGCTTTCGCAAGCGGAACTCCGTACGAACTGAGTCCTTATGTAACGGGGGCAAACGTCGGAACCACCGGCAACTTCACTCCTCACTTGTTCCTGGCTTCTCAGAGCCGTTCAAACCCCTTCCTCCCGATTCCCGTGGCAAACGTCTTCCCAACACAGATTGCAGGCTTGCCTTACACGTTCTGCAACGAAGGGAAGGACTGTAATGCAGACCCGTCTCAGTACCTCAGCGCGGTCACGAGCGCGCGGACACAGGTTTCCGCCCCGCCATTCCTGCTCGTGCCCGCCAGTGGTGTTGGGCCGTCGCTTGCCCTCTTCACGCTGTACGATCCGGCTCCGGAGAATGCGGCGACGGGAGAGCCGTATGGCACCCTGTGTTTGGGCCGTACGGTCGTCGTTGTTCAGTCCTTCGAACCAAGCGGTCTTTGCGTCCCGAGTACGCCTGTGACCAGAACGTATGACGCTGGTTCGGGCGCGGCGGCAGGCATCGGTATTACAGGCAGTAACGTCGTGGTCTCCACGAGCGGTGTCGGCGCCGGCGCGCGTGCGGGTCTCTATTTCCCGCCGAATATCAGTACGGCGATCGCCACGAACACCCTCACGACGCCACTCTGGTGGAAGGAACTCAGGTAGGATTGGGAGGACCATTTAGAAGGCCATCAAGACCGGAAGGAAGGAAGAGGCTGGAATGACGGATATCGCCGCCCGCGGGCAGAGAAGCCGGATTTCGAGGAGGAGCCGCGGCTTCACCTTGATTGAGATCATCGTTGTCGTCTTCATCGTCGGTGTGGTGGCTGTTATCGCGTGGGCGGAGTTTGGAAAGATCTTCAAGACGGCTGATCTGTCCGCCCGCGCGAACGAGATAGAAGCCTTCGTCAAAAGGGTCCCGCTAGAGGCCCAGCGGCGGGGCCTGCAGATGTTCGTGAGAATCACGGCCCAGGACGGAAATGGAGCGAGGACGTTCCAGTCCTGGGCAGATTCCAACCCGGCTCCCAACGGAAACGGAACGTGGGAGGCCGCTGATACCTTGGTCGAGCAACTCACAATTCCCGCCCAGATCGTCTTTTCACGCACCACCGAGGATGCCCTCGACGTCACACAGATGGATGTCACGGGCTCGAACGCCACCGCCGTCGCCGTCCTTGGGTACGATTTCCGCGGACGAGCTTTTCGGCCCAGCACGGCCCGGCAGATTCCGGGAATAGCCACCATTCCCGTTCTTCACTTGCAGATGGTGGAGTCCCCGCCAGGGCTCACGCCTCCCATTGATAACCAGGTTCGAATTGACCCGCTCTGGGGAGTGACGGTCAAGAAGGCTGTGAAGGGAAGCCCGGATTTCCCGTGAGAAAAATGAGAAACACAAGAAGCGAGGAAAGGATACGTTCGCGCCGGGCACGGCGCCGGAGAGGGAGCAGCCTCGTAGAGGTGCTGATCGCCTTTGCCATCTTGCTCATCCTCATGGCTGGCGTCCTCCAGGTCTTCTCGCTGGCCCTGCAGACGAATTTCGGGTCCGGGGCCCGCACGACCATGACCTTCAAGGCCCGCCAAGTCATCGAAAACCTGCGGGTCATTCAGGCGCTCCACAATCGCGGCCGCGGGGAGATGGCCACGGCAGCGGGGATTACCATGCCCCTGACGGCCTCGACGACTCCCGTGCGCCTCCCCTTCAAGAACGGAGATACGGGCTTTGCATTCTGGGGCCCGAGCGGTGCGCAGATCATCGGCGATGAGAATTACCCGAACGGATACCTCCCTTACCGGTTGGAGTACCGGGTCGCCGACAATGGCCCAACGTGGGCCATCACGGTTTCCGTTATTCCAGTCGATGCTCCGGGAGAAACGGCGCCCACGGGCGCCCAAGTGTTCCTGACAGGCGGCAGCAAGGTTAAGCGGGTGGATTATGTCGGCCAACTTCGTAAACAGCCGTAGATTTCGGCTGCAGGATTTTTCACGGCGGCGGCGCGGTTTTTCTCTCGTCGAGGTGACGACATCGCTTCTGCTGTTCGTCATCGTCATGGCTGTCACGCTTTCTCTGCTCTTTTCCATGCGTTCCTTCGCGGAGAGGCAGACCTACTACACGATTCCGCGGCAAGTCGCCCGGAAAGCCGTGGACTACGTGGGGTCGTTCCTCGAAGGGGCCGCGGATCTCAACAACGCCGCAACCAACCCCAATGCCTGGCCGAGGAATCCAAATGCCCTCGTCATGTATTGGGCCGCGCCCAGCGTTACCAATCTCGGTTGCGGCCCTGGATGCCGCCAGGCTTCCTATAACAACCTGACTTCGTCTCAGAGTGATTTGGGAACCGTTGGCACAGACATCATCTCCTTCGCTTTTCCACAGAGCGCTGTCCAGTTCCCGATCTCAGGCTGGGATGTTGTTTCAGACCCGAACTCTCCCAGCGCCTATTCCTCGTTCAGTGATACGTGCAAAGCCTTCGGCACAAACTCGGCGGCTGACGATGCGAGCATGATCCAGGCTTTCAAGAACCAGATTGGATGGGACTCCACAACGAGTCGCAGCGCGCTGATGACGATCACGGATCCCACCGGCCGCTGGGTGTATGTCGTCGTGAACGGCGTGGACGCAGGGTCCAAATGCGATGGTACCTTATCAAAGCAGACCGAACGTGTCCGTTTCACTTTCATCGGTGACAGCACAGCCCAGATCAACCACTGGGATTCGGTCAACGACACGTCGGTTCGCCCAACAGCCAGCCTCGACTGCAGCAGTTTTGATAGCAACCCCTGCCTTCTCCTCGCGGGCGTTTCTTACATGTCTTTCAGGCACCGGACGCGAACCTACCCGAGCGCAAACCCGCCACGCCCTCCGGAAGTCTTCCTGGACCAAAAAATGGGTCTTTTTGATCCTGCTGTGGATACGGTCTCCAGTGCCGGGGTTATCGATGCCGGTTCCACCTTCGTCCCCATTCTGGAGAACGTGGAGGATTTTCAGGTCGCTTATCTCTTTGCCAACGGGCAGCTCTGGAATACGGGAGCCCAAGTTCTGACCACGGATAACGCTGTTCCTGAACAGCCTGTCGGGGCCGTCGACTGCAGCGCCGTTGGAGACGTTCGCTGTGTCGTGGGAATGAGAGTGACCATGACGGGCCGTTCCAATGCCCTCCCGGTCAGCAGCCTCAACCAGTCGGATCTTCAGATCACAACGGGAGTGGGGGCTCACCGCCGTCCGGCGGCTGAAGACCGTGCTCAGGGCGCCCTGGACAACACCACCAACTTCGCATTCGACCGTTACCGCCTCTCCACCACCTTTCTCATCCGTAACCGCCTTCTCGGAGGATGACAGGAAGTCTCCCCCTGGCCGCTTCGGGTGATTCCCGGTAAAGGGAATCACCGCCAGGTATGAAGCGGGTCCTGTACCTCGATCTCCTCGCTTGGCTCGGGTGCCCAGGGAGCTAACACCTCCCCGTGCCGTGAGGGCGTGCCGGCCGGGATGAGCTGCCCGCGCCGCCAGAGGTAGAACGGACGGCCCGGGTAACGCTCGTAAAGCGTGCTGTCCTCGTTTCGGCCCACCACAACCAGCGGGTCATCCCACGACGCCGGAATCAGATTCCCGGCCCGGACCCAGTTGAGATAACTCGGCGGATCCAGAACAATCACGCCGTTTGTGATCCGGGATTCGCCCACCGCTGCCTCGAGCCGGTCTGTCACAAAGTTGTATCCGCGGTAGAGAGTCATCCGCTCTTTCCAGCTGACCAGAGAAGTCGCAAGCAGAGCCCCTGCCAGGAGAACCGGAAGAAACCCTCGGCGCTCCACGCCCCCTGTTGGGGGAATCATTGCGAAAAACCCGCGAGAGGCCAGAACGAAGAGCGCCGGCAACGCTTCGAAGTAGAAACGTGGTCCGTACCCGTGGTTCCCGGGGTAGAGGTGCCCGAGATGTGCCAGGCAGAGGGAGACGAAAACTCCCAGGAGGAGGACGTCTCTCCTCGTCGCCCTGCCGGAAAGGAAGATGGTCAGGACGATTCCGAAGAGGTAAGAAGCAAGAGGGAATTCCCACAGCCACCCCAAAAGGAGGGGCGGCAACTGCGCAAGGGAGATGTCGGCCCAGTAGAGCCCGATGGGGAAGTGGCTGAATCGCCACGAAAGACCCAGAAGCTCCAGCCCGAAACGGAGGGGCGAGCCTGTTGTGAGGGCGTTGTCGATGAAAACGGGAACTGTCCCGAGAACACCGCCGGCGATGAGCGGAAAGAAGAGAGGGAACCGTTGCCCGCGTCTTCCGGCTGTCTCGAAAAGGAAGAAGAGCCCGTGAGGGATGGCCACGGCTATCGCCGTCAATGGACGGCAGCAGAAGGCGGCTCCCAAAACCAGCCCCGCGACAAAGACTTGCCGCTTTTTTTCCCTTTCCCATGCGTTCAGGGCGAGGACCGGGAAGACCGTGGTCAAAAGCCCCACGGCCGCGTGGGAAAACGCCGTTGCCGAAAGAAGCCCGAAGAGCGGCGAGAGAGCCGCCATTGCGGCGGCGAGCAGGCCCGTCTTTGCGTCAAAGAGGTTCCGGCCCAGTAGGAAGATTACGAAGACCAGAAACCCCCCCGCGACGGGCGAGACGAGCCACGGCACACCCAGTGCCAGTGCAGGGGCAAGAAGAGCGGGCCAGCCAATCGTGTAGCCCACAAACCAACGCCCAGCATGGGACACCGTGAATGGAATCTCGAGACTGGGGCTGAGTTCGTCAATGGGCTGCGTGAGGTGACCTGCAACAAGCCATCGAGCACGCAAGAGGTACCCCATGTCGTCCTGGAAATGGGGCACCGCCTCCAGGACATCCCGCGCAACCCAGGCAGCCGCAAACGTGAAGGAGAGGGAGAGGAGAGCGGCGGTCAGATAAGACAGGGACAGACATTTTTTAGTGGGGGACGAGAGCGGCGCCATCGCCGCAGCCGGTGGGGTGTGGTCCTTCCATTCCGGAACGAGACCAAGGAGGCATCCCAGAAGCAGGAATCCGATGGCCCCAACCATGGCTTTAAGAAAGGTGTTGGCGATACCCATGGACGTGCCTTGGATATCGACGTAGAGGCGGCTGGACTCGATGGTCGCCGCGTCCTTGCGGAGAAAGACATCGTCGTAAAGAAGCCCGGACCGGACAAAGATGGAAACGGTTGTTCTTCCCGCGAGGTCAATCCGGATGAACCCGTTCGAGCGGCCCCGGAACGTCGCGTGGATCACCTCGGGGACGTCTTCTAGGGCACGGTCGAGGACAAGGCGCGAAGTGCAGGTTTTGCTGTCAACGAACCAGTCCGAGATCTGTGGAGTTCCTGGTCTGCGGTGAAGGGTCTGCTGGAATGGGATCGTTCGGAGAGCGCCGCGTTTCCCGGTCTCCAGGTTCTGGAGGGTGACGGGCTCGACGCCATCGGGGACGAAGACCCGCAATCGTCTCGGCGGATCTGATTCCGCTGGAACGGAGAGCGTCGCGTGCCGCACACTCACGGTCAGGCCGGGACCCGTTTCGATTTCGACTCTGGTCCGGTGCTCCGTCCGGGAAATTCCAGCCAGACATGCCAGGAGGGCGATGGCTGCGATGAGTCCTCTCGAGACGGACATCCTTATTAATAGAGCGGGCATGGCGGACGCAGGAAGTCTAGCTAGTTGTGCTACCGTTTCAGCGTCTTGTGAATCCTGCCGATGTTTTTCTCTTGATTGTTCTCCTGGCCCTGGCGGCCCTGGCTGGCACGCTGGCGTTGTTATTCCTCTTCCCGCGCGAGTGGGAGAGCGACATCAGGAAGGAAGCCGCGCTCGCTCTCGGCCTGCCTTTCGGATTGATTCTGGGAGCCCTCCCCGGCTGGTTTCTTTCCGCCTTTTTTCGGGTTCCCATTGCATACGTGTTGCTCCCTCTTTGGCTCGTGACGCTTGCCGGCATTCTGGTTCTGATGCGCCACGAGCTGCGGGATCTCTTCCGGCTGCATCCCGGCTGGATTTCCGCCGGGATTCTCCTCCTCTCCTGCGCGTTCTACCTGTGGTTGAGGCTACAGATGAGTGATATCCGGCAGACGGAAAAGCCGATGGATTTCGCCATCTTGAACGGTCTCTACACCACGTCCTCCCTGCCATTCATGGACCCCTGGTTTGCCGGAGAGCGTTTTCCTTACTACCACTTTGGCCCGCTGATGCTCTCGATTCCGTTGCGGCTTTCGGGAATGGCTCCCGAATATGGCTACAACCTCTTCGTGGCCCTTCTTGCGGGCATGGCGGCGGCTTCGGTCTATGGAGCCGTGCGGTTACGCGGCGGCGGCCGCGCCGTGGCGTTGACTGGTAGCGCGTTAATCCTTCTCGCCGGGACCTTTGACGGCGTTAGGCAGTTGTGGGTCAGCCGGTCGCTTGCCCAGATCGATATGTGGCCGTCCTCCAGGCGAGTCGCGGACACGATCACAGAGTGGCCGCTCTTCAGTTTCTGGCTTGGGGATCTTCACCCGCACGTCGTGGCCATCCCCTTCCTCCTACTCTTCATCGCGGTTGCAGGGACCATTTCCGGGAAGTGGGGGGTCCTTCTCGATGCAGCCCTCCTGGCAGCACTTCTTTCCGCAAACCCGTGGGATCTCCCCGCCTCTCTCCTCGTCCTGGCGGCTGCCAATCTGGTTACAAGGACATGGAAACAGGCTGCGTTGCGTTCGGTTCTGACTGTTCTTGCCGCCGTGCCGCTTCTCTTGCCCTTCCTGCGGTCCCCCCGCCCGGAGTTTCAGGGAATTCGGTTGGTGAAGCGGTTCACGACCGCTCCCGAGGCCTTTCTGCATCTGGGACCGTTCGTCATCGTCTTGGCGCTTTCGGTTGGACTTGCCCTCGTCAGATCCCGAAGCCGTTCAGACGAGGCTTTCTTGGCGGCTACGGTTTTCCCCGCACTCGGGCTCGCCCTGACGTTCGTCAGCAAGAGCCCCGTGCTCGGGCTGGGCATCAGTTTCGCCGCGGCTGTCCTCTACCTTCTGCCGAAACTCTCCGGCACGACGCGTGCTGGTTTTCTTCTGGCTGCGGCCGCCGTGATTTTGGTTTCTATTCCCGAGGTCATCGCGGTGAAGGACCCCTACGGTGAGGACCTCCACCGGATGAACACGGTTTTCAAGTGCTATTCCGGGGGGGCGCTGATTTTTTGGGTGGCATCGAGCCTCCTGTTGCCCATGGCCCTGGCGTCCCGCAGGCTCACATGGACCGTGAGAGGAGTGCTGGCCTTCACGATCTTCGGGATTTCGATTCATCCGCTCTCTCTGATGTACGGCCGGACGCGATCCGATGCTCCAAAAACACTGAATGGCATGGCCTGGATCGAGCGGGAAGCCCCGGGGGATTACAAGGCCATTCAGTGGCTGCGAAAAAACGCGCCCTACGATGCCGTCATCCTCGAGGCGGTGGGCGGGGCCTACACGGATCACGGCCGGATCAGCACCTTCAGCGGCCGGCCGGCCCTCTTGGGGTGGGCCGGACACCAAGGTTTGTGGCGCGGGGCCGCGGGCGGGGATCTCGTGTCTTCCCGTGAGGCGGATGCCAAAACCATCTTCAAGCAAGCGGATGTCTCCCGGGCAAAGGAGCTGTTGTCACAGCGCGGTGTCCGGTTCGTGGCTGTCGGGCCGCTCGAGAGAAAAGAGTACGGCGACGATGCGTTCCCGGCGCGGACGGAGTTCAAGAAAGCGTTCGAGGCTGACGGAACCGTGCTTTACGAGGTGGCCCGATGACGGCCGCCGTCCAAAATCGCGAGCGGTGGGCCTGGGGCGCGCTGCTCTTCATCTCCCTCTGCCTGAGGCTGTATGACCTGGACGGGAAACCCTTCCATCACGACGAATCGATTCATGGGTGGTTCACACACAATCTCGTCCAGACGGGGGAGTACCGGTACGACCCGGTCTACCACGGACCGGTTCAGTACTTTCTCAACGCCACTTCCTTCCTTTTGTTTGGCGATTCCGATTTCACGGCACGCCTTCCGGCGGCGCTCGGCGGAGTGGGACTTGTCGCCATGGCGCTTCTCTTGCGCCCCAGATTCGGAAAAAAGACCGCCCTCATTGCGGGCGTCTTGCTTTCGGTCTCGCCAAATCTTCTTTACTACACACGCTTCTGCCGGGAAGACGTCTGGACCCTCCTGGGTACGGCCGGGACTTTTCTTTACCTCGATGCCTGGGTTCGTGAAAAACGGATCTCGAAACTGATCTGGGCGTCGTTTTGGGCGGTCATAGCGTTTGCTTCGAAAGAGAACTTTTACGTTCTCTGCGCGCTCATGGCACCATCCGTGGCCTTCGTCTTTTACGAGCCGGCAAGGGGTGTCGTTTTTTGGCCGCGTATCCGGCGTCTCGTCGATTTTCTGGAAGCCAATACGGTGGCGATCACTGCGGCGCTCCTCTTCTTCTTCATTCTGGCCGAAATTCTCTACACGTATTTTTTGATCAACCTCTCGTCCTGGAACCCAGCCTGGCAGGCCATTTCCTACTGGTGGGGGCAGCACAAGGTGGAGCGCGTGGGGGGGCCAAAGACGTTCCATTTGCCGCGGCTTTTGCAATACGAATTCGCGGTCATGATTCCCGCGTTTTACCTTTCGATCCGCCGTTTTCGACAGCTGGATGCCGTGGAGCGGTTCCTCCTGGCGTGGGGAGTTTCGTCGATCGCGATGTACGCCTATCTTGGCGAGAAAACGCCCTGGCTGATCGTGCACCAGATCCTGCCGTTTATCCCGCTTGCCGCGAAGGGACTTGCTGAGCTTCCCTGGGAGCGATTCGGAGTGAAGGCGGGCGTGGGAGTGATGGGAACCGCGTCGCTGGCCACGGCTATCTCTCTCTCGTTTCTGTTCCCGGCCTTGACGCCGAATGTCCAGCGGGCCGAGTCCGTCGTATACGTGCAGACCTCACCAGAGCTTCTGACCGTCGTTGATGAGATTGAGCGGGTTGCCAAGACAGGCGCGTCTCTTGCCGCGTCGGTTGAAGGGGAAGCGGGCTGGCCGCTTTCGTGGTACCTCCGGCGGATGCCCGTCGAGTGGACGCGGCCAACGCCAGACCGGCTGCCGCCAATCGTGATCTGTGACCAGGGTAAGGAAGGCGAGGTTTCCATCACCCTGGGGCCGGGGTACGAAAACGAACGTATTCCGCTGCGGGCCTGGTGGGTTCCGGAGACGAGTCTGAAGCCCTTGAAACCGAGCCCGCGAGAACTGCTCACCTACCTTTTCACGCGCCGTCCCTGGTCGGAAATTGGGTCACAAAATATCTTCGTGTTCCGTGACCGGAGCCGCATCCCGCCAAAGGATTCGAAATGAAGCCGGAAATTTCCGTCGTTCTGCCTGTATTCAACGAATCCGAGAATCTTCCTGAACTCAAGAACCGTTTGATCTCCGCCCTTTCCGAGGCTGGCCGGACGTTCGAGATCGTCTTCGTGGATGACGGGAGCCGGGACACGTCCTTTGAGATCATGGCGAGTTTTGCTCGCGAGGACCGGCGTATCCGCGCGGTCCGGCTGTCGCGCAACTTCGGACACCAGATGGCGCTGACGGCCGGGGTGGATCACGCGCGCGGACGCCTCGTGGCCGTGATGGATGCCGACCTGCAGGATCCCCCGGAACTCCTTCCCGAAATGCTCAAGAAAATCGATGAAGGGTACGAGGTCGTTTATGCAAAACGCTCGGCCCGGGAGGGCGAGACAGCATTCAAATTGCTGACCGCCCATGTCTTCTACCGTTTGATGCGGCGGTGGACGAACGTCGAGATCCCTGTCGACACGGGGGATTTCCGCATTCTCGGACCCAGGGCAACGGCGTCGTTTCGGAAGCTCCGCGAGCACCACCGTTTCATCCGCGGAATGACCGCATGGATCGGCTTCAAGCAAACGGCCGTGACGTACGTGCGCCCTCCCAGAACGCGCGGCGAGACCAAGTTTCCGCTCCGGAAAATGGTGAAGTTCGCCCTGGATGCCATCACGTCGTTTAGCCACGTCCCGCTGCAGCTGGCCACGTGGCTCGGATTTGCCGTTTCCCTCTTTGCGTTCCTCTACATCCTCGTCGTCATCGCGCTCTGGGTTCTCAACATCAACGTGCGCGGATGGACGACGCTGATGGGCTGGATTCTGCTCCTCGGGGGCGTTCAACTGATGTTGATTGGTGTCGTCGGTGAATACCTCGGCCGGATCTACGACGAGGTGAAGAACCGTCCGCTTTATCTGGTGGCGGAAGAAGCGGGGCCTGAAGAGCCTGGAGAGCCTTGAGCGATGGCCGGGTCCCGGGGCCCGAAACGGGGCGCCTCGGTTCTTCAACTCCTGCTCGGGCTTCTGGCCCTGATCTTGACCGTTGTCGCTTTCGCCCCCTTCTTCTTCAGGGGTTCGCCCGGGGATTCTCCTGGCGACGCTCCCGCGGCCGCAAGGCTTGCCAGGTCAACGGTTGAGGAACTCGAAGCTCTACCCGTCGAATCGCCCCTTCTCCAGGTGAACCGGGGGGACCTCTCGACAACGTGGCCAGATCTGCTTTCGGGCGATGAACGTCCCCATGGACGGTTCTTTCGGGAGTGGACGGTCGAGGCCGTCAGGTTTGACCGGGCATCCGGGAAGTGGATGACGGTTCGCGGGGGCGCCCAGAGAGATGCGGTCAAGGTGACGATCCGGGTGCGCGTCAACAACGGGGACACGGACATGGCCGCCCCCAATGGACCGGTCCTCGCAACGCTCGCTTTTTATCGGTACAGCTTTACTTCGAGAGGAACGCCATGACCCAGAGGTCCGGGTTTTCCGTGACCGAGGTTTTGCTAACGGTGGTCGCGCTGACCTTTGTGGTTCTCGGCCTCCTTCAGGTACTCGGGCCACCAACGCGTGTTCGAGACACCGAGAGTGAACCGGACCTCTCGCTGGAATCGGCCGTGCGGACGGTCTCCCGGGACGTGCGTAATGCGGGAGCTGGCCCCCTGGCCCCGCTGGCCTGCGTGATTCCACTTCCCCATTGCGGGGAGATCTCGAGTGAATCTGGGGATGTCATTCGCGTTGAAAGAGAGTCGAGTTGTCTCGCCTTGCGAGGTGTCTTGCGGCACCCCGTCCTTGCCTTGGACGAGCATGGCCGCGAGACGGGCGAGCCTCTTTCATTCGCCTCCCAGATGCGAAAGAACCCTTCTTCCGTCCGGCTTCGTGTTTACGTCTACCCTGCCGTGAGGAATCCAGCGAGGATCTGGGAGCCAGCGCCTCGCGGCAAAGGCGCGCTCTTTGCTCCCGCTCTTGCGGGTGCGGGCCAGGGGAGGGTGCCGGGCCGACGCAACGAACCGTTCGACTCGACGCTGGCCACCCTCGGGGCGAACTCCCCCCAAAGACCAGTCTTTTTCCTGGTGGCCGATCTGGCGGGCACGAGTGCCGTGGGAAAGGTCCTCACTTTTGATGCCTCCGTTCTCGAAAAGGGTTGCGACTGCGCGTCCCCCGTGCGGCCTTCGGATTGTCCGCCGGGACGCGCTGGCTGCTTTTTTGAAATGGTGCTCGATTTTGTGGACCCGGTGGCCCGGCAGCTCTCTGGCGGAGGGACCTCTGAAAAAACGCTGGGGGGGCTCTCCTCGGGGGGCATCCTGGATGAAATCCGGTACTTCATCGCCAGAGACGTTTCAGGCCCTTACCTGGCCTCTGCCCGGGCACGCGGAGAGAAATTTGAGGTTTCGCGGGTCGCCGAGGGCATTTCAGGGTTTCATGTTGCGTACGGTCTGGCGCGGGGACGAAAAGAGCCCTTCTCTCCCCAGGAGTTCCCAGTCCACGGAGGTTCGCCCAGATCACCGAACCCAGGGGCGGACGAGTGGTGGCCCAATACGCCAGATGAGACCACGCCAGGTGTTGATGATTTCGATGATGGAGCGGGCGGAAGCCTGCTTCGCATGCTTCAGTTGACGTTTGTTGCCACGGGCCGTTCCCCAAAACCCGAAGTAACGTCCTCCTTTCCCAATCGCATGAGCCGCGGGCCATGGAAGCAGCCAGAGGCCCCAGGGCACACCGCGGTTGTCAGGGTCGCGGTGAGGAACGTCTTCCCATGAGGAGACCCGGCACACCATCGCGAGGGAGTTCCCTGCTCCTGGCTCTCTGCGTCATTGTGGCGCTCTCTCTTCTGGGGCTGTCACTTCTCTTTCGAACAGCGCAGTTGCAGGCGGGAAGTCCTGAACTCGTGAGAGCCCGCTCGCGTGTCAACGCGAAGTCGGCGCTCCAGTTGTTGCAGGCTTTTGCGGCCACGGAACAGGGGCTGGGGGTGATCCAGGCCATGGCAACCCCCGGGATGGCGTCAAGGAACGGCCGCAAAATATGGGCGCGGCTCGTGGCGTCAGCTCTCCCCGGCGTTGACTTGAAAGACCCGGAAGCCAGGGGGATGGTTCCATTCCAGGGGAGAGACCTTCGCGTCTTCAATCAGGAAGGGTTACTTTCAGAGGTCTTTCGGGTGGGAGCCTCGTCAGAGAAGCCTGTCCCGGCGGTTGTCGATGCGGATTTGTGGATTCACGCCCTGCCTTCGGATGTCGAGGAGGGCGGGGGCCGCCTCGCTGTGTCAACCGGCGGGCTCCGCTCGCGGCCCATGCTTCTCGGATTCCAGATACCCGTTTCAGACTCCGGGAGTGAAGGGGGGGCGCGGGCTCTCAATTTGGGCTGGGACGCCGTGAGCGCTCTCGAGTTTGCGGCGGGGTACAACGCGCCACTCTTCCGGGGCGCTGTCCTGCGTACCCTCGAGCCCGAAGGGAAGGAAGCCCGTTCGACGGTCAGTTTTTGGCCCGGACGCCGGGTTCTCAGGGCCCAGAACAGGGTTCTGGAAGAGGCTCCCCAGATTCCAGGAGAGGTGCTCCTGCCGGGGAGGTTCGGTCCGGCCTCCACCCTCCTCCCGCCCCGTGATGTCTTGATTTTTGACCCCGCGGAGAAGGCGTATGCGACGTTTGCCGCGGATCTTGCGGTCAGGCGGCGCGTGGTGTTTGCCACTTCGAACCGGGCGAGCCTTCATGCCTTCGATGGCGACAGCGGCGCGGAGATCTTCTGCTTCCGCGCGAAGCGTGAGAGCGCCGGGGAGTCTCCTGGTTTCATTCCGGCGCCATCCTTCGGGGATATCTACGTCAACACGCCGTGGGCTGGTGCAGGAGCCGCGTGCCTGTCCGCGCTCGGAGGGAACTGCCAGTGGCGAACGGCCGTTGCTGCATCTTTCGGCGGCGCTTCCCGGTCCGTGATTCTGCTGGACGTCACCCAGCCTGATCCGGTGCAGTCCTCTCCGGCGGCACCGGGGTGTCTCGTGGAAGGGATGCGCCCCGCGGGAACCGGATGCCGCGGGACGTACCCCTACTTGATGTGGGAGTTTGAAGACCGTTCGGATGAAGACGGAAACGGGTTCCCAGACATGGGCTTTCTCTATGGTTCGCCCGCTATTGGACGTGTGCGCTGGCCAGGGAATCCGGGGGAAGACGCTGTCTCTCGGTCCGTCGTCCTTTTTGGCGGCGGTCTGGATCCAGCCGACGTCGTGAAATCCGGAGGGAGGCTGGTGCCAGCCAACCGCGTGGGGAACTGGTTTTACGCGGTTGATGCTGGCACGGGAAAGGTACTCGTAAAACTCGACCGCGGAATCGTCAATGAGAGGGGTTCGGGGAAGACGAAGGAACGCCTGTTTGGCTCGATTCCGGGGCCCATCTCTTCCGTGGATACAGACCTCGATGGGTTACTGGATGCCGTGTATTTTGGTGATCTGAACGGGAACATATGGAGAATCCTGTTCCGGGCTTCCGAAGGCGCAGCGCTGGCCGCGGAACTTGTTTTTGACGGGACCGTCCTGCCAAATGGGAAGAAAGGCTGCTCCGGGGTGAATGGGGCGGGGGTGGAGACGGGATGCACCGCCACCGCGCCGGTTCTGTGGCCTGTTTCGGTGCTCGAAGCAACGAGAAGACCCGGGAAGAAGGAGGGCGTTCTTCCTCTCGAGGTCATCTGGACCAGCGGTCCTCCTTTCCCGTTCCACATCTCGGAAGAACTGCCAAACCGTGTGATGGCCATCGTGGATGATGGAGAAGGGGTGCTAACGCTTTCGGAGATGGCATCCGCCAAGGTTTCTGGGGCCCGCGCCGCGGAGACAGACGCCGCGGGCTGGTTTCACGACTTACCTGCCGGGGAAAGCCCTTCCGCCCCGATGCTGGCCATGGGGAACGAGGTCTTTGTCGTGGTCAGATCGGAGGGGGCAACGGACCAAGACCAGGATTCCCTTTCGCTCTACCGGCTCACTGTCTCTTCTGGAAAAGGCGGGTGGGAGGAAACTGGGGCTGCCCGGATGGAAATTGGGAGAGGCAAGCTCGCAGGTCAGCCCGTCTTGGCCCTGTCCGGGGCCGGGGCCCGGCTGGATGTGTTTTATGCGGTGGAGAAGGGGAATTCTGGGAGCTTGGAAGTGAAGAGATGGTCGCGGCAAATTGGTCCGCGGCTCGAGTTGAGGAATTTCACGGAGCGCTGAGGTATAGTTCGAAAGAGCGTCGGAGGTTCTTATGCGTCGCGGACTCTGTGTACTGGCGATGTTCGTCTCGTTTAACGTGATGAGCGGAGTAATACCGGAAGTCGTCGTCCTCAAGGACGGACAGAAAATCGAGCTGGCCAAGCCATACACGTCGAAGGGGAAGATGGCCATCCTCACCCTGAAGGATGGATCCCTGCGAACCGTGCCGCTGACCGAAATCGATGTGGAGAAAACGTCTGCGTTGAAAGCAGAGTTGGCCGCGCCGCCGCCGGTGGCGGAGCCCACGAGACCTCCCAGAACGATGACAATTGCCGAGATCGCGGCGGCGACCAGGTCGTCGAGGAAGGCAACCGTCGTCTTGACGGACCAGGACGTGGCGCGCGGGATGACAGTCGATGACGCTGAACTCAAACGTGGCCAGGCCGCGGGCGACGTGGATATCGCGGGATTTTCGGCGAACAAGACGAAGACGGGATACTCGATTGTGGGGACCGTGATCAACCGGGGGAACGTGGACGCTTCTGGCATTTCGGTGACGATCGAGATGATCGGGACGGATGACAAACCCGTGACAACGGTCTTTGGTCAAGTGGCCAAGCCCATTCTGGCCCCTGGCGAGTCAGCTGGCTTCCAGGCCGATGTGGCCACGGCCGCCGAGGCCAAGACGTTCAAGTGCGTCCCCACGTGGAAAGTCATCTCTCAGGCCCCGGCAGCAAGTGGAGGGACCTCGGGGGGACAGCGCGGAAGCGCCGGCAGTGGCGGGTCTGCGAATTCGAAGGATTCCGCTGAAGCTGATCAGCCCCCGCCGACTCCGGCTCCAACGCCCGCGCCCCGGCCCACCCCGGAGCCGCGGCCGGATATCGCGTCTCCGGCTGCAAGCGCTCCGATGGGAGAACCGACAACACCTGGCGGCGCCTACGTCCCGCGTGGTGAAGTGGTCGGCCAGAAAACGCCTCCTCCAAGTAATTGAGCCCCGTCGCCGTCCGGCTAATCAGACCTCTTGGCTGAAATCCTTCTCGTCGAGGATCGTGAATCGCTCCGGTTAATGCTCGCCGAAACCCTGCGGGGAGGCGGGTACGAAGTAGAAGCGGTGGCGGCCGGCGACGAGGCGGTGCGCCGGCTCGTTGAAGGGCGCCGGTACGCCGTTGTCTTGACCGATCTCAAGCTGCCAGGAGCTGGCGGTCTCGAAGTGCTCGAGTCTGCAATTGCATCGGACCCCTCGCTTCCCGTCATCATCCTGACGGGTTATGGAACAGTCGAAACGGCGGTTCTGGCCATGAAGAAGGGGGCTGCCGATTTCCTGAGCAAGCCCGTCGACCCTGACCTGCTTCTTCTGCAGGTCGGCCGTCACGTGAAGGCCCGGCACGCAGCCATCGCGCAGGCGCTGATGGCGGAAGAGGCTGGCCTGAAGGGAATGCCGAGAATCGTGGGGACGTCGCCCGTCTTGGCGGAAGCCCTTGATCGAATCCGGCGGGCCGCGGCCACCGACGTCACTGTTCTGTTGACGGGAGAATCGGGAACGGGCAAGGAACTCTTTGCTCGCGCTCTTCACACGCTCTCTCCCCGTGCTCCGGGACCATTCGTGGCGGTGAACGTGGCCGCGCTCCCAGACACTCTTGTGGAAAACGAGCTGTTTGGTCACGAAAGAGGGGCTTACACGGGAGCTTCTGAAAGGCGAGCGGGCCGCTTCGAACTGGCGGACGGCGGGACGCTTTTTCTCGATGAGATTGGTGAATTGCCCCTGACCGCCCAAACAAAACTGTTACGCGTGGTTGAGGAGAAGGTCTTCTTGAGGGTGGGGGGAACGGTCCCCCTGCGGGCGGAAGTCAGGCTCGTCGCGGCAACGAATCGTGATCTCGGAGCCTCCGTGGCCGCGGGCCGTTTTCGGGAAGACCTCTTCTACCGGCTGAATGTGTTCCCGGTGAGACTTCCAGCCCTGCGCCTGCGCCGTGAGGACATTCCCGCGCTGGCGCGGGACTTTGCGGTGAGCGCGGCCCGTGAAATGAAGAAGAAACCACCAGAGTTTTCTCCCTCGGCCATCGAGAAGCTGGGTACGTACCACTGGCCCGGAAATGTGAGGGAACTGAAAAACACCGTCGAGCGGGCCGTCATTATCTCTTTGGGCGGCGTAATCCGGCCCGGAGATATCGTCATCGGGACACCAGGAGAGCCCGAATTGGTCCTGCCGTCGCTCGATGGCACACTCGACGAGACGGTGGAGCGCTGGAAGCGGGTAGCCGAGATCGCCCGGATACGGCTGGCCCTGGAGGAGAATGCGGGGGACCGGAGCCGCGCCGCGGAAGACCTCGGCATTCCCCTCCGCCGCCTCGCTCAACGCATCAAGGAACTCAAGATCTAGTTCGAATTCCATTTCAAGAGGAGCCTTCTTCTTCCCTCCCCCGCACGGCGCGAAAATCTAGAAATTGTCTGTCCCTGTCCCTGTACAGTCTGTCCAGCGCGGGCATCTTGCCCGCCCCCGGTAGTCCCCCCAAAGAAGCTGGCAGATGCCCCGGCTCTGAGACCCTACTCCGTCATTTCTCCTCCCTGCAATGAAGCGGCCCACTCGATCAACGTTTGCCTCAAGAGGGGCACTTCTTCCGGCAGGATGGAGCGGAGATCAAGAAGCACACGATTGTTTTGGATTCGTGAAATGACAGGCGGGTCGAGGTTTCTCAGGAGTGCTGCGGTTCTCTCCGCTGAATCCCGAGTAGTGATGGAGACGGCAAAGGAAGGAAGCTGGGTGTCGATCCCGGAGCCGCCACCTGCCAGGGCCTGCGTTTCCACGGCAGCGGTCTTGAGTCCAAATGAAGAGAGTCGATCTGAAAGCTCCAGTGCGCGCCTCTTGATGGTCTCGAGATCCGCAAGGAGCATCGTGTAAAAGGGGATCTCTTGCGTTTTCCCCGAGAGATGAAGGTCAAGGGTGGCGGCGAGCGCCGAGAGCACGAGCTTGTCGGGGCGCAAGGCGCGGGCGAGGGGGTTTTTTCGGGCCTTTTCGATGGAGGCTGCTCGCCCGAGGAGAATTCCAGCCTGTGGTCCCCCAAGGACTTTGTCCGCCGAGAAGCAGACGAAGTCAGCCCCCGCAAGAAGTGCTTCTTCCGGCCGCGGTACGCCGTGCAGTATTTCGAGCACGCGGGCCCCGGCGCGGAGCGGGAGCCCGGCGCCGGCATCGAAGATCAAGGGGACCTTGAACTCCCGCGCCAGGGGGACGAGTTTTTTTAAGGAGACATCCTCGGTGAACCCGATGATTCTGTAGTTCGATGGGTGGACTTTCAGGAGGCACGAAGCCCCGCCTTCGAGTGCTTCCCGGTAATCCTCGAGAGAGGTCTTGTTGGTGGTGCCGGTTTCCATGAGAACGGCACCGCTCTTTTTCATGATCGAGGGGATGCGGAAATCACCCCCGATGGCAACGAGTTCACCGCGTGAAACGGCGGCCTTCTTGCCATTGGCTTCGGTATCCAGGGCCAGCAGGAGCGCCCCGGCTGCATTTGTAACAGCAAGAGAATCAAAGGCTTTGTTGTTCGCGCAGAAGAGTTCGTTGATGAGAGGTTGAACATGCTCGCCCCTCTTGCCGCGTTCTCCTGATTCGATGCGGTATTCGAGGTCACAAAACCCCGCGGCCTCCAGGATGGCCTGGCGGGCGGACGGAGCGAGCGGGCTCCTGCCAAGGTTTGTGTGCAACAGAATTCCCGTCGCATTCAGGACACGGCGTGGCCCTGTACGGCTGGAGGCCCGCAGCGTGGCTTCTGCATCCTCGACGATTCGCACGGCCAGGGAATCGCGCGAACGTTCCTTGCCTTCCTCCGATAGGGTGCCCGCGCGAAGGCGGGCGCACGAAAGCCTGAGGGCTTCCTTGACGCGGGCGCGGCCGTGGCGCTCGATGAGAGGTTGAGTCCTCATGTGAGAAAGAAGTGAGTCGATGGATGGGGGAAGGAGGCCAGATGGCAGCATAGAGACTAAAATCTACTGGAATTTGCCATGCCTGTTTCTATCGAACACGAACTGGATGTCCTCGAGAGGAAAGTCAGTGACCTGAGGGTTGAATTCGAGAGGTTTTTTAGCGGGGTCTTGAAGCTGCCTCCAAACAAGGTGAAGCAGACCGTGCAAGAGCAGTTGCGTAAGCTGAGCAATCTCGAAGTCGACAAGGCCGCCGAGCGGTTTCGGCTCCAGGCGCTGCAGAGCCGTTTTAACTCTCTCTCAGATCTCTGGGAACGAAAAATCCAGGCGAGGGAAGAGGGCAAGTCCCTCGCAACCTTGCACATGAGGTCTGGCGTGCCCGATGAGCCGACGCCGCAAGCGGGCGTTCGCAAAGTGGCCGAGAAACGCGATGAAAAGCCCCCCTCGGACGTAAAACCAAGGAAGGTTGACTTCCGGCCCCTCTTCGAGAAATACATTGCGGCGAAGCAGGCAGCCGGGGAAGACGTTTCGAGAATACGTTACGAGAGGTTCGAGGAACTGGTGAGAAAACAAGCTGAAGACATCCGCAACAAAACCGGAGCCACGCGGCTCGTGTTCGAAATCAAATCCGATGAGGGGCGTGTCCGCTTGATTGGAAGGCCTTCTCAGCCCAAAGGCGGCGCATGATGAGACTCCGGCCATTTCCAGTAAAGACCCTGCCCGTTTCCCAGGCCGGCCGTCTCCTCAAGGTTTTTGGCCCCTGGCTCATGTCGCTGGCGCTGGCGTTTCCGATTCTGGCGCGGGATGTCTATCGCGGATTTCTTGACCCCGCCATTCCCCACCACAGGGCCGCCTTAAAAATCCTGGCGGATCTCGAAAAAGACCCGCTGAACGCGGAATTGAAAAACGATCTGGCCTGTCTCATTGCCCGGGACGGTTTCTGGCGAGATGCGATCCGGGAGTTCGAGGAGTCTGCAAAGCTGGACAAGAAACTGGCGACCAAGCCCTATTTCAATGCGGGCCTCGTCTCTCTTTGGAGGGGGGAAATCGGAACAGCCCGGGGCTACTTCAAGAAGTCCGTGAAGGCGGACCCAGGAAACTGGCCAGCCTGGTGGATGATTGGTTACACATATGAGCGACAGGGTTACGACCGAAGCGCCATCAAGAATTATGCGCGGTCGATGCGTGTCGATACGTCTCTCTTCAATGTGACCAGGAATCCCTACGCCGCGGACTCGAGGCTGAAATCACAGGTCCTTCTGCTCAGTTACAACGCCCGCATGACACGTGCTGCTCAGGGGTACGTCGAGCAACTGGCCGATCGGAAAGGCGTTCTGGATCTCATGACTTCCAAGATGTCCGAGGCCCCAAACGAGAAGCCCGCTGCTGTCGAAACGGCTCCCGCGGCACCGGTAGCGCCTGCGGTGAAGATGATGGTGCCCGCCATGGGAAGTCCCGTGGCTCCGGCCCCCGCTCCCGCTCCAGGAGGAGCGCCTCCCACACCACAGCCTCAGGATGTTTCTCCCGCGCCGCAGCGTTCCTTCTCTTCCTCTCGCACACTCGTCCCGCCGGGGGAAAGCCCGGCCACGGCTTTTCAGTCTGGCACTAACGGACCCGTGCAGATGCCCCTGGAAGCGCCTGCCGGGACAGCTCCTGACCCTTCGGCCGCTGGACCGGGCCCGGGGATGAGGGGCGGGACCCAGAAGCCCCCCAGTCCCACGCCGCCGCCCGGGGAATAGTGCACGAGCCTCTCAGGGGATCTTCCATTTCGGGATGAAGAGTGACGGGCAGCCCGCGCTCCCGCCCGGGGCCGTCACGAACTTCAGGTCGTCGCCCAGTGCCTTCACCGAGGTAAGGAGATGCGAGAGGGTGCCTGCGATCGTGATTTCCGAAAGGCGTTCGGCGGAGCGCCCTTTTTCAATCAGGTAGCCAGAGGCCACGATCCGGAAGGAGTCTCCCGCGAGGTCGACATCTGGCCGTTCCAGAAGAACAGCGGCGTAGATCCCTCGTTTCATGTCGTTCACGAGATCCACGGGAGATGTTCCCGCCACGGGATCAACGAAAAAGTTGGTGATGCCGATTTCTGGTTCCGTGGACCAGGCCATACGGACGGCGTTGCCAGTGGGCAGGGCATCCAGGCGATTCGCGGCAGCCACATCGGTTAGCCGGCCAATCACGCGGCCTTTCTCGACGAGAACGGTCCGGCGAACCGGGGTGCCTTCCCCGTCCCGTGCGGAGCGGAACGCGCCTCTCGGGGCATCAGGGCTATCTACCAGGGAAAGGACGGGGGACGTGAGTGGAGTTTTTCCGTCCTTTGTCCAGGCGGCAATCAAGTGATCCTGTGAGTCGCCAAAGAAAAGGGGGGCCAAACGGCCGATGACGTGGCCGGCGACGTGCGGGTCGAGGATGATGTCATGGCTGCCCGCTGGCGCCTTCCTTCCCGTCAGGGGGAGCAGGACGCGATCGGCGCCGATTCGAGCCATGCGGGCCACGGGCAATTCCGAAAGATGCGGTGCGGTTGCCAGGATCCGGGCGGAAAACCGCTCCCCTCCAGACTTTCCCAGAACAGTTGCAATGAGGGTGGCGCTGGTCGATTCCCATGATGCGGCTCTTCCTGCAGAGGTTGCGATCCGCTCACGCCGCTCGCCCGAGAGCGTGGTCACCTCGAGCAGGGTGGCCGCTCCCCGGCTTGCAGTCGCCAGGTGTTGCCGAAACGCGGCCATGACTTCGAGAACGGGAGCGTTTTCGGTGATCGCGGGGTGTCCCAGCGGTAAATGGCGGGTCTCCTCTCCGGGACCGGGAGCCGGAGCCCTGAATCCGCGGCGGGCCCGGATACGGGGAAGGAAAATGCGAGCGCCGGACAACAGCCGTCCGGTTCCGGACGGGGGCGCCGCGGCGAAGGCCACGCGCCCGCCGCGGAAAATCCGCAAGGCAAATCCGCGCTCTTCAACGGCAGCGCTGCGAAGTCCAGAACCATCCTCCGTTATTTCAAGGAGGGCCCCCCTTCGCTCGTAGAGTTCAAGTCCTGTCATGGGGCCCTTTTCAGACTCCATGGTGGCGTGCCAGAGGGCCTCGAAAAGGCCATCGTCCAGAGTGTGGTGTGAAATCATCTTCTGAGGGGCCGGACGGAAACTCCGCGGATCAGCATGGACGGCGCGGCCCCGCCCACCGGGAGCGGATCTCCTCCCTTGACACAGAGAGAGAGACTCGAGGCCGCCCGGGCCTCGTTGCCGAGGTCCGGGTCGAGGCCCTGAAGGGCATTCAACGCATACCCGTGGAGTGCAAAATGAGAAACGGGGGCTCCGATCTTTCCCCGTTTGATGAGATTGCCTTCTTCAGCGTGCAAGATGAACCGTCCGGACTCTGGATCGGATGTCCCAAAAGAGACGGCCCGGACGAAGAGGCCGCTGCCGCAGCGCGCGACGAGTTCCTCCTGGCTCACGTTCCCGGGTGAGACCAGGAGGTTCGACATTCGGGAACGGGGGGCCCTCCTGAAATCGGGCGTTCGCCCGTGCCCGTTGGAATCGATGCCTCCGGTGTGGCCGTCGGTGAGGCGGCCCGTGACTCTGCCATCCTCCACGAGCTGGGTGGTCATTCCCTGAAACCCTTCGTCATCATAGAGATACCCGCCCGGCAGGTCGGACCGTGAGGGGACGTCCGAGATGTCAAGGCCCGGCGGGCCAATTGCCGCGCCCAGGACGCGGTCGAGAACTGTCGCGGTTTCCCCTCCGGAAGCCTCGAGGGGATGCCCGACAACTTCGTGCCAGAAAACCGAAGCAGCCTCGCCCGAAAAAACGGCATCTGTTTCCCCCGGGTTTGGCACACCGACGGTCTGCCACGCGAAACACCCTCTGAGCGCATTTTCGAGAGCGCCTATTGCTCGTGAAAGCGGCAAGGAGAACTGACAAGAGAACTCCCTGTCAAAATCTGGGTAGTGGATCCGGCCGGACGCTTCCATGCGCCGCGGGAGCCCGCAGATGGCCGTGTGCCGCGGGGTGATCACAACCCGGTCGCTCTGGATCCAGGAGACGTTGAGAGAAAAGCGGATGCCCGAGGATTCGTGGTGGAGTTTTGCCAGCAGTGGAGGGAGACCCGCCGCAAGGGTCTCGGCCTCCTGGTCGAATCCGCCCGGCCAGGGTACGAGTTCCTTGCGGGCCATTCCCGAAGTTGCCTTGAAGAACGGAGCACTTCCATTGCGGTGCCCTGCTTCCCGAACGGCAGAACGGAGGATTTCATGGCTCGTTCCGCTCCGGGCCACGAGTAACCGGTTTCTCTCGCCGCGGATCCTGACAGCTGTGCCAGATTCCTCACTGATGGTCGAAGAAGAAATGCCCGCCTCGCTGACCCTGCACGAGGCCTGCCGCTTTCGTTCCCTGAAGCCTTCGCCCGTTTCTCCGCGGCGGAAGAGGCCCGCGATGAGGCGCATGGCGTCCTCGGCGTCCGCGATCAGATCATCCACAATCTGGATTCTAGGAGACACTTGCCGTGAGTGAAACTCGTCCACAAAACGAGTTATCCTCTCTCTTCGATGTCACGACAGGACAAACGTTTGGCTGCCCATGCCGCTTTTGTGGTTCGCCGGCTCGTTTCGGAGGACCTCCTCGAGATCAAGAACCTGGCGGAGGGCCGCCGCGCCGTCGAGGCCGTACTTGTGGCCGATAAGGAGCGCGAGCGTGAACTGGATCGCGAGGTCGAAGCACTCTTGCGCGCCAACGCTCGCACCATCCAGACCGCCGGGGCCGATTACGCCGAGATGTTCAAGAAGGCGAAGAGAATGCTGGCCGCCAAAAAGAAGATCCCACTCTGAGGGTGGCATTACTGCCGTGATGCGGGGCGGGGCGCTGCAATTCCGCATTGTGATTCGTTTTGAATAAAGCTAAATTCAGCGTTTCCAAACGATTTCTGGCGAGCCTTGCCGGTCTCGTCAGGTTTGTCCTTGGTTCAAGCAGCTCGGGTGCCGCATGGGGATGCCAGGCACCGGTGTACGCCAAACAGCTCGAGTTCTGACCCGAGTCCAGCAGAAAGGAGGCCCCGCCCCAAAAAGGAATACGCAGACCCAAGAGAGGAGTTGCGCCAATCTCTGGAAGAAGACACAAGAAATCGAAATACGGAGGAGATGAATGAATAAACGCTTGTTTGCTCTGGTTTTCGCGTTCGTTCTGGTGCTCGGCGGGTTTGGAGTGCCCGCTCTGGCACAGACGACGGGCGACATCGAAGGCCGTGTCCTTGACGGAAACGGAGCCCCGCTGCCGGGCGTCTCCATTGAAGTCAAGTCCCCTGCCCTGCAAGGGGGCCGCGCGCAGGTGACGGATGCCCAGGGCCGCTACCGGTTCCCGGCCGTTCCGCCGGGTGTCTATTCGATAACGGGGTCGCTGGCGGGTTTTGCGAAGTCAGAGCGGACGAGTATCCGCGTGAACCTTGGAGCCACCGCCTCGATCAACATCACCATGCAGGTTTCGCTGAAAGAAGAAGTCGTTGTCACGGGGGAGGCTCCTGTCGTCGACACGACCAAGTCGGTCATCGGCGCGGCCACCTCGCAAGAGACGATTCAGCGCTTGCCGCTCGGCCGCAACTTTACGTCGATCGCCACGACCGTTGCCGGTACGGGAACGAGCGCGGGCGGCGGAATCACGGTTTACGGAGCCACGGGTCTGGAGAACCAGTACATCATTGACGGCGTCAATACCACGGGTGTCAAGATCGGCGACCAGGGCAAGCAGATGAACTCTGAGTTTGTCCAGGAAGTAGAGATCAAGACGGGCGGGTACGAAGCCGAGTTTTCGAGAGCCCTGGGCGGTGTCATTAACGTCGTCACAAAGTCTGGCGGTAACGAGTTTCACGGAGACGTGTTCGGTTACTACGACAACGACAGTCTGACATCGAGCGATAAGCGAGTAGACGAAAAAAACGCCGTGGGCGCTTCCCCTTACGTGGGACCCAAGCGTTTCGACGTTGGTCTCGACCTCGGCGGCTATTTTCTGAAGGACCGCATCTGGTTCTGGGGCGGATACAACCGCGTCAACCGCGATGCGGAAAACACGATGTATCAGGGCCGCAACACGACCAACGGCGGGGTCATCAACCCGCTGGTGGTTGACGAAACGACGCGGACCAATCTCTTCTCGGGCAAGCTGACCTTCCGGCTGGGCGACTCCAACACGCTTGCCCTGGCCGCGTTTGGAGACCCGGGTGAGTTTGACGGGGTTCTTCAGGGAATCGTTGGGAACCCGAAGGCCAACCTCGGGACGAACGAGACGGGAGCCACCGACTTCTCCGCGAAGTGGGATGGCATCTTTGGCACGAGGTTTCTGGCGCAGGCCCAGTATTCGCGGCACCAGGAAAAGGACGACAACTTCCCTCTCGGTTCCGAGTCAGTGGTTTCGGCCCGCGATGTCCGTTTTGGCGTCTCCACCTGGTATGCCGAGGGGAGCCCCTTCATTCAGCGTGAAGATTACAAGCGCGACAACTACCGCGTTGCCGGCACGGCTTTCCTTGGCATGCACGAGATAAAAGCCGGACTGGATTACGAGGACATCAAGGGAACCTATTACGGAGCCTACAGCGGCGGCGCCCGCGTGACGAACTTCCTCTCCAGCGCATCCGGTGCCTTTCTCGAGGCCTCGAACCGGTACTACGCAAAGGTCCGCAACGGCGGCCCGAACTGCGGATACAAGTGGGCGGATCCCAACGACTGGAGCAAGGGCGTCGTGGCTGGTAATTTCGGGACGCCGGGCCCCAGCAACCCGAACGGCATCAAGTCCGTTGAAGACTGCGCCGGATACGAAGTTGTCTCTGCCGTGGAGAACGAGCCCCAGACCCAGAACCTCGGGTTCTTCCTCCAGGATTCCTGGAAAGTCATGAACAACCTGACGGTCAATGTGGGTGTTCGGTACGACCAGCAGAAGCTCAAGGACGCCGAAGGCATCGAGCGAATCAGCCTCGTTGACGAGTGGTCTCCTCGTCTCGGCGTGGTGTGGGACTTCACGAACAACGGCAAGTCGAAGTTCTACGCTCACTATGGCCGCTACTACACCACGATCCCGGCTGACATTCAGACGCGCGCGCTTGGCAACGAGTACACCGTTTTCGCCTACAACTACTCCCAGGGCGGACTCGACCCCGAAAACTGCGTGGGCGTGACGGGCGTCGGCTTCTGCCCAGCGGACTTCGTTTACGGTTTTGCTTACATTCAGGGTGGACAGATCACCCCGGACGGTCTCAAGGGCATGTTTCAGGATGAGTACGTGGCTGGCGTCGAGTACGAGTTGTTCCGCAACTGGTCGTTTGGCGTAAAGGGTATTTACAAGGCCCTGGGCCGCGCGATCGAAGACCGCTGCGACCTCGCTGACAGCAGGTTGCCTTATCTCGCGAACTACATCCCCTCTGGCGCTTTGACGACGTGCGCACTCGTCAACCCTGGAGAAATGGGTGACCTCGGAAACTTGAAGGACCCGACAAACCCGGCCTGCGTGGGACCGGATGGCAAGCTTACGGGCGACTGCACGTCTACCGAGGTTCGCCGCTACTATCGCGGCCTTGAACTCACTGCAACTCACCGGTTCTCGGATAACTTCTACCTCCTGGCCAGCTACGTCTACTCGAGTCTCAAGGGGAACTACGACGGTAACGAGAAGCAGTCGACGGGCCAGCAGGACCCCAACATCAACGCGGACTTCGACTATATCGACCTCGTTCCAAACAACTTCGGCCGGCTCTCGCTCGACCGTGAGCACCTCTTCAAGATCTCTGGTTCGTACCAGTTTGGATTCGGCCTGATCGTCGGAGCCAACTTCCGGTATGCCTCCGGTGCTCCGTTTGCCATTCGCGGCTACGCCCGCCCCGGGTACACCTCCGAGTTGTACCTCACACCGGACCGCGGTGAAGTGGGGGACTTGCCGTCCCAGTATGAAGCCGACCTCCACCTCGAGTGGGGCTTCCGGCTAGGTCAGTTCATGGTTACCCCCATCGTCGACGTTTTCAACCTGCTCAACCGGCAGGGTGCGACGAGTCAGAGCGGTGTCTTCAACACGCTCTCCGGTGGTCTCGGCTTCGCCAACCCGAACAACCTGATAACGGGGTCCAACACGCGCCGCAACAACAATGCGGACTGCATGGCGAACCCCAGCTACACGAACTACTCCTGCTCGACTAATTCCAACTTCTTGAAGAATACGGCCTGGCAAGATCCGCTGCGCGTCCGCGTGGGCGCCCGCGTTTCCTTCTAGGTCTCATCCCTTCGCTTATCATCGGGGGAGGCTCGAAATGAGCCTCCCTTTTTTTGAGGAGACCTTCCATGAGTGCCGTGGTGATGGAGCCAAGCCCCGAGACGAGAAAGAACGAGAGCCCGAAGAAGCTCCTCACGGGTGAGGAGTTTGCTGTCGAGTATGCGGATACCCCGTGTGTCGAGTTAGTTAGAGGGAGGGTCGTGAACGTGACACCGCCAGGATTCGAACATGGATGGGTGGAACTCAACATTGGCGGGGTTCTTCGTGAGTTCGTGCGCCGTAACAAGCTTGGGCGAGTGGCCACTGGAGATGCGGGGCTTTACACAAGACAGCTTCCCGATTCGGTTCGTGGCGCCGACGTGCTCTTTATCTCGAATGAGCGGTTGAAGAAACGGTCAGAAAAGGCGTTTCTCGACGTGGCTCCAGAACTTGCTGTTGAAGTGCTTTCTCCCAACGACCGCTGGAAGGAGATCCAGGACAAAGTCCAGGAGTACCTCGATGCGGGAGTTCTCATGGTCTGGGTTGCCGATCCTGAAGATAAGGCCATCACGGTGTTCCGAAAGAATGCCATGTACGTGTTCAAGGAAAGCGACTCCATCACGGGTGAAGACGTGCTTCCTGGCTTCTCTTGCCCCGTCAGAGAGTTCTTCGAAGAATAGGCGCGTGATTTCCTTCCCCTACCGGATCCTCTCTCTTCTTCTGGCCGCGGGGCTCCTGACCGTTTCGTACGGTGCAAAGGCACAGAGCACAAAAGCAGACGGCACACGTCCGCGGGTCATCGTTGTGGGCTGGGATGGCGGTGACTGGACTCTGCTCGACGCCCTTCTAAAAGAAGGCCGGCTTCCCAATTTCGCGACCATCGTGGCCAAGGGGCGCACGTGGAATCTCGAAAGCTACCAGCCGATGGCGTCCCCCCTCATCTGGACCACCATTGCAACCGGAATGAGCCCTCTCGAACATGGCGTGACCGATTTCCAGGAACTGGACCCCAAGACGCGCGTGCGGCTTCCCATCTCGGGCCGGTCCCGCAAGGTCCCCGCGATCTGGAACCTGGCCACCGCGCGGAACATGAAGAGTGGCGTCGTCGGGTGGTGGGCCACGTGGCCCGCGGAACGCTTGAACGGCTTTCTCATTTCCGACCGGTCGTCCCCCGTGCTCTTTGATTCCGACGTCCTTTCCAAGTCCGCGGGGCTGACGTGGCCAGAGGGGTTGAGCGACGGTGTCCGGATCATCATCAAGCGGGAAGGCGCTCCTGGGTTCGACGAGGTGGCCCGGGCCCTCAAGATCTCCCGTGCCGAGTACGACGATGCCGTTGCCCGTAAGCTCGACCTGAATAATCCCATCACCGCTTACCGAAAGATCCTCGGATCGAGCCGTGTGCACGCAAAGATCGCGGCTGATCTCTATGACCGTGAAAAGCCCGATCTCCTGATGGTCTACTTCCAGGGTACCGACGAAATCGGCCACGTGCTGGCGCGCTACCATCCGCCCAAACCGAAAACGACGTCAGACGAGGAATTCAGGAAGTTCGGGAATGGCGTCATCGCGTTCTACGAGGAGGCAGACCGGCTGCTGGGAGAGTTCACCCGGCGGGCGGAGCGGGATGGCGCCACGATTCTCGTGATGTCCGATCACGGATTCAAATGGGGCGAAACCCGGCCGTCGTTCTATTCGGGGGTCCAGTTCGACACGGCGTTCCTGTGGCACCAGAACCCGGGGATGCTCGCGGCCGCAGGGCCAGCCGTCACGCCCTCGAAAGAGCGCTCAAAAGCCACCGTTTTTGACATCACGCCCACGCTGTGCCGTCTTCTGGGGTTGCCCCCCGATCCTGGGTTCGAGGGAAAACCGATTGAGGGGTTTGGCGGGAAGGCCGTCCCAAAGCCGGTGCCTCCAGTTTCGTGGACAAAGGCCGCGTCCGTGGAGCGGATTGTTGTCTCGTCGAGTAGCGCCGAGGACCGGAAAACAGCGGAAGAGTTCACGAAACGGCTGATTGCTCTCGGCTATCTCACCGGCTCGGAGGCCACGGCGGTCGATGCCCGGCCCCCTGACCGGGCTGGCACGGAGACCGCGGGCTCCTTTTCCAACGTGGGCACCTACCTGCGAAGCAAGAAACGAGTCAAGGAATCTATCGACTGGTACAAGAAAGCGCTGGAGGTCAACCCGAAATCGGCCACCGTCTGGTTCAACCTCTCGGTCTCCCTGAACATGGCTGACCGGTGGGAGGAAAGCGACGATGCGCTCCTCGAGGCCCTGAGGAACGGGTATCACGACCCCGAAGCCACCGTGTTTCGGCGTGTGACCAACTACCTCACCCTGCGCCGGTTCCAGAAAGGCGAAAAGGCACAGGCCCAGCTCGTTTCCTTTCTGAGAAAGGTCAATTCGGCATACCCCCAGAACGACATGTACGCAGCAGCGTTCGGGAAAGCGCTTTTTGAGAGCCAGGACTGCTCCGGTTCCGAGAAAATCTTCAGGAACCTCTTGCCAAAAAAGCCAAACGACGTTGAAGTTCTGAATCTTTTGGCGCTCACCGCGTGGTGTCAGGGGCGGCTTCAGGAGGCCCGGACGTTCTTTAACCGGTCGCTGGCACAGAACCCGAATCAACCCGCGGTGAAAGAAGGAATGACACAGCTCGATCGAGGAGGCAAATTCGGTCAATGAAATCAACTCGTAAAAACAGGTTTCTGAAACTCTCTGGGGTCCTTGGAATTCTGGGTTCGGCCGCTCTCTTTATTCAGGGGCTCGAGGCTCAGCCCAAGCAAGCCGCCGCAAAACCGGCACAGGCTGCACCAGCAGTTTCCGCGCCGGGAATGAACGCGGATCCCAAGAGCGAGGCCTTCAGGTCATGGGCTGCGGACGCATTTCCCTGGGGAGAAGGCAACGTCACCGCCGAGGACGTTCCGGGAGTGAAAATTCGCGGATACCGGCTCCTCAAGATCTCGAAGGAGTACAAGGCTGATAACCGCGTGAACGATATGACGTTCGTGGCGGTGGAGAACATGGGGACCGTCGCCATTATCGGCGATTTGTTCGTCAACGAGGCTCGTGTGGGCACGGCCTCGCCTGTTCGTTCGGCGATGGATCTCGGGCCGATCACCGAGCAGCTCAAGAAGTTCCTGCGGGGCCGTTTCAATATCGATCTCGATCCTGCAAACGACCGTCCGGCGCTCAAGGGCATCAAATTGTTCGTGCAAACAGGGTATGGGCCGTACGAGATTGGGGGCTACGTGACGGCTGACGACGGCGCGCTTGTCCTCCTGGGCCGAATCTGGGACCGGAAGCGATCCATCCCTGATCAACGCAAGGAGATGATCAAGCTCGCCGGTGTGCCCGTGAGCGGACCGGCTGACGCGAAGGTAACCGTTATCGAGTACTCCGACATGCAGTGTGGGTTTTGCAAGAAGCGCTCGCTCGACTGGGAGCCGCTTCTCAAGAAGCTCGAGGGGCAGCTGAAAATCAAGCGTTACTTCAAGTCTTTCCCCCTGACCGAGGCTCACCCCTGGGCTTTCCGCTCCTCCTCTGCCGGCCGCTGTTTCTTCGACAAGGACCCGAAGCTCTTTGCGCTCTGGAAGTCAAATGTCTACTCGCGTCAGGATCAGCTGACGACTCAAGGGGTTGATCAGTTCGCCCTGGACTTCGCGGCTGCCAACGACATTTCAGAAGCGGAATTTCAGAGCTGTTACCTCAAGGACAAGATGAATGCACGAATTCTGGGGGAGCTGAGCGAGGGCTTCGCCGTTCGCGTGCGGGCCACTCCGACCTATTTCATCGACGGCGTGCAGATCTCCTGGTTCACCGACGGGTTAATGGAGGAGTACCTCCGCAAGACGTATCTGAAGTAACGGGGCCTCACCGTAATCTCGATCCGGTTGCCGTCCGGGAGCCGGTCGAGAACGCGGGAGTCTACGAAACCGCCGCCGCGGCTGTGGAAGAATCTGGTCCATTGTGGGACGAGACTTCAACCAGACTGTCTACACGAACTTGTTCGAGGCCCTCGGGCAGCCGGGCTGTGCCCTGTGCCGCCTGGTTCTCGTTTCCCTGACGCGCTATTTCGATCATCTGACGTTCGAGTTCGTCAACGATCTTTCCATTCGAGATGCCATCCGGTCGTCATGGGGATTCTGCGCGGCTCACGGTGAGATGCTGCGGGCAAAACAGGATGCCCTTGGCACCGCCATCATTTATCGCGACGTGCTGCAAGATGTGGCGTCCCAGTTCAGGTCTTATGGCAAGAGCGATCCTTCTGGGTTTCTCTCGCGTTTCCTTGGAAAGAAACCCGATTCGAGCCCGGCCAGAGACGCGGTCTGCCCGGCATGTGTCCTGGCGGGTGAGACAGAAGCGTCCTACCTGACTCTTCTTCTGGAACGGTTTTCAGACGATGCCCTTTGCCATGCGTTCTCTCTGTCGAGTGGACTCTGCGTCCCGCACATCGAGCGAGGCCTCGAGATCTCTAAGGGGACGCTCCCCCAGGACTTTCAACGCCGGCAAATCGAAATCTGGGAACGGCTCACGAGCCACCTCGCGGAGTTCATCAGGAAGAGCGACCATCGCTTCCGCGATGAGCCGATGGGAGAGGAAAGCGACTCGTGGCAGCGGGCCGTGCCCCTTGTCTCCGGTGATGCGCGTTGTCAGCCGCGCCAGGCCTTCAAGAGTTCCCGCGACTCGTCCTGAACGCGCAGTTCCTCGATAAAGAGATGGGCTCCGGGGGGGTCTTTGAGGAGTTTTTCGAGAATCTCTTTTGCCTCGTGCCGGTGCCTTGGCTCAAATGCCCAGATCGCCTCGGCGAGGTACATCTGGTTGATCATGCTCCGGGGCCCCACTTCAACGGCCTTCCTCAGGTTTGAAAGAGCAAGGTCCCTCGAAGCCCAGCCTGTCAGAAAGGGCACGGCGGGAGTCTCGAAGTGGAGCCGCCCCAGGAGTCTGTACCCGCCCGCCTCGTCAAGTTCAGGGGAAAGCTCGATGACGGCGGTTGCAAAGTCCTTGATGCGTCCCGCCGCCCCCTGGCGTACGGCCGCCACCTTGCCAAACGCAACGGCCCATTTCCCCCAGCAGACCCCGGCCCAAAGAAAGCATTGGGCGATGGGTTCAGACCCCTTCACGTACGGGACGAGTTCCACGGCGCTCTTGCCATCGAGGTTTTTCTGGGCGTCTTTGGCGGCCACCCTGCGAATGGCTTCCAGAGCTTCCTCTCCAGCCGTTTTTCCTTCCTCGAAGAAGCACTTCTTCTCCTCGAGTTCGGTCGCAACATACTCGCCCCGGAAGTAGAGCGAACGGATCAGTTGCCACCGGGCGTCGAACGCATCGGGGTTCTCATCGATGCCCTTTCTGAAAAAAGAAATCGCCTTTTCGATGGCTTTTGGGGCTGCCAGCGAGCCCTTGGCGCCTTCCCCTCTCCGTTCGTACCACCGGGTTCCCTGATCGAGACTGCTCATTTCATGCTCCAGCACCCGTCAACATTGTCACCATGAAAATACCCCCTTTTCATCCTCGAGGGCCCCTTTCTCTCCGAATCATTCTTCAGGGGCGAACGGTGGGGATGCCCAGCCCCGCAAAGTCAGGTAACCGCCTTTGGGGGCCTCTGGCGAGGGACCGCTCGCCGAATCGCCAGCGGTTTCCCGCAAGCCACCCGTCGATGAAAGGCCGGCTTCCTACAATGACTCCCTCGGAGAGGTACCGGATCCGCTTTCGGAGTGTCGCCCCGGACGAAATCTCGCCCTCTTGGGCCTCTACTTCGGACACTTGATCTCTCGTAAAGCCCTGCCGGACTGAGCTTTCCTCACCCGTCGCGTAGAGAAGCCGGCGGTACTCTGCCTGCACGATTCGCCATGATTCAGGTTTGCGAGACATTAAGGATCGCATCCCTTCCCGGGCGCGTTCCCCGCCTCCCACAGCTTCTCCGTATCCACAGAACCGGTACTCCGCCGGGTCACTCACAATGCCCGCTCGGATCGGGTTCAGGTCGATGTAGAGCGCCATCGTCATGAGGGTGGTTGATTCTCCCTCGACGATGACGCTTCTGAAGCGTTCCTCCCACAGGGTGCCTTTTCGCTGGTGATTCCGGTTATAGAAGCTGCTGAAGCGCTGCTTGAGCGACTTCATGAAGTTTGAGAGGCTAAACATCCGGCGCGTGAAGGAGGCGAGCCGGGAACGGACCAGATCCAAAAGACCAGCATCACGGAAAGTGTCGAGTTCGCGGCATAGCCCGATGACAAACCTCGCCGGGTAGAGAGCCGCGACTCGGGAGAGCACCTCTTCTTCACTCAACTCCCGAGGTTCCGGAACCTCCACCAAGATGTGGAAATGGTTCGACATGATGCAGTACGTGAAGACCCTGAGGCCATAGAAGGTCTCGCACTGCCGGAGGATCTTGCGGAAGGTCTCCTTTTCCCAATCACCCATAACGAACCTGCGGTCAACGACCCGGGAGGTGCAATGGAAGAACCCGGTTTGGGACCCTTCTACCGGAAACGCTCGTGCCGTTCGCATGGAGGGAGTTTACTACAAGTTGTCTGTCCCCATTCTTCCATTTCTTTCTTCAAGCCCTTGCATGACAAACTCCGCGAATGGGGATGCGTATCCACACCATCGACATCAAGGAAAGGGACGAATGAAAAAAGTCAGCCTCGCCGTCCTTCTCTGTCTCCCGCTATCGCTAGCGGCAGTCAAGCAAGCCGAACCGAAGAAAGAAACTCCCAAACCCCGCATGAGCCCGGAGACTTTCACCGGCCTCAAGCTACGTACCGTAGGTCCCGCTGTCACCTCTGGCCGCATCGGCGACTTCGCCGTGCATCCGGCGAAAAAGAGCACCTATTACGTGGCCGTGGCGTCGGGGGGCGTCTTCAAGACCATCAACTCCGGTACAACGTGGATCCCCGTCTTTGATGCCGAAGGCTCCTATTCCATCGGATGCGTCACGATCGATCCGAAAACCCCCGATACGGTCTGGGTGGGATCTGGTGAGAACAACAGCCAGAGGTCGGTCGGATACGGCGATGGCGTCTACAAGTCGCTCGATGGCGGCAAGAGCTGGCAGAACGCCGGGCTCAAGAACTCCGAGCACATCGGCAAGATCCTGATCGACCCCCGCAACTCCAACCACGTTTACGTCGCAGCCCAGGGACCGCTCTGGAACCCCGGAGGAGACCGCGGGCTCTACAAGACCATTGACGGCGGGAAGACCTGGAAGGCAGTCCTGACGATCTCGGAGAACACGGGAGTCTCGGATGTCTGGTTCGACCCGAGGGACCCAGACAAACTGCTCGCGACGTCTTACCAGCGCCGCCGCCACGTCTGGGGAATGGTGCATGGTGGTCCTGAGGGGGCCATCTATAAGTCCACGGATGCCGGGGCGACGTGGCGGAAGATAACGAGCGGGGTTCCCAAGGAGGATCTGGGCCGCATCGGTCTGGCCGTTTCCCCCGCGAATCCGGATGTGGTTTACGCGTTGATCGAAGCACGCGGTCCCAAGGCGCGCGGCACCTACAAGTCTCTCGATTTTGGCGAGAGCTGGGAGCGAGTGGGTGACTACTCCCCGGATGGTCCCCAGTACTACCAGGAACTCATCCCAGACCCCAAAGACGCCGATCGTGTGTACTCGATGGACGTCTACATGCACGTGACGGAAGATGGCGGAAGAACTTGGAAGAAGGCGGGCGAGAAGTCCAAGCACGTTGACAACCACGCCCTCTGGATCGATCCGGACGACACGAGCCACATGCTCATCGGTAGCGACGGTGGCATCTACGAAACCTGGGATCGCGCCGAAACCTGGGACTTCAAGTCCAACCTGCCCGTCACGCAGTTCTACCGCGTCGCCGTCGACAACTCAGAGCCCTTCTACTTCGTGTACGGCGGCACGCAGGACAACACCACGCTTGGGGGACCGTCCCGTAATCGCAGCGCCCACGGCATCGTGAACTCAGATTGGTTCGTCACGGTCGGCGGAGATGGGTTCGGAAGTCAAGTTGATCCCACGAACCCAGATATCGTCTATTCCCAGTCACAGTACGGCGGCCTCGTTCGCTTCGACAGGAAATCCGGCGAGGAGATCGACATCCAGCCGAGAGCAGCGAAGGGGGAGGATCCGCTTCGCTACAACTGGGATTCCCCGCTCCTGTTGAGCCCGCACTCACCATCGCGTCTCTACTTTGCCGCGCAGAGACTCTTCCGCAGCGATGACCGGGGCGATAACTGGAAAGCCGTGAGTGGTGACCTCACCCAGCAGATCGATCGCAACAAGCTGAAAATGATGGGCCGTGTCTGGAGCGTGGACGCGGTGGCCAAGAACACGTCGACTTCCTTCTACGGCAACATCGTTTCGCTCACCGAATCTCCGAAGAAAGAGGGCCTGCTTTATGTGGGCACGGATGACGGTCTCATCCAGGTGACGGAGGATGGCGGCGCCAATTGGAGAAAGAACGCAACATTTCCAGGGGTCCCGGCCAATGCCTACGTTTCCGACCTCCATGCCTCGCCCATTGACGAGGGAACGGTTTACGCGGCCTTCGTGAATTACAAGATGGGCGACTTCAAGCCGTACCTGCTGAAGAGCGTGGACAAGGGCCGTACCTGGACATCCGTCTCCGCGGGACTCCCGGAAAGAGGCAGCGTGCACACGGTGATCGAGGATCCCGGAAAGAAGGGCCTTCTTTTTGCCGGCACCGAGTTTGGGCTTTTCTTCTCTCCTGATGATGGGAAGCGCTGGGTTCAGCTGAAGGGCGATTTCCCGACGGTCGCCGTGCGTGATCTGGAGTTCCAGAAGCGTGAGGGGGATTTGGCCGTTGCGACGTTCGGCCGGGGAATCTACATCCTGGATGATGTGACCCCTCTGCGCCTCAATTCCGATGAGATGCTCGAAAAGGAAGCCGCGCTTTTCCCGGTGAAGCGGGCCTTCATGTTCATCCCAGATAACCCTCTCGGTTTGAGAGACAAGTCGTTTCAGGGGGAGAGCTTCTATTCCGCGCCAAATCCTCCCTTCGGGGCCGTTTTCACTTACTACCTGAAAGATGACCTGAAGACGAAGAAAAAAGCCCGGCAAGAAGAGGAGAAGAAGATCGCGGAAAAGGGGGGAGACGTTTTCTATCCCAGCTGGGAAACACTTCGGGCCGAGGACCGGGAGGAGGACCCGGCAATTCTGCTGACGGTGACAGATGCAACGGGCCAGGTCGTGAGACGGTTGACGGGGCCAGCCAAGGCGGGATTCCAGCGGGTGGCGTGGGATCTGCGTTACCCGGCACCGCACCCCGCGGATCCCAAGGAAACCCCGCATGAGGATCCCTTCTCACCGCCGCCTCAGGGCCCGCTCGCCATGCCAGGAACGTACACGGTCACCCTGGCCAAGCTAGTGAACGGAACGCTGAGCCCGCTGGGGGAACCCGTGACGTTCACCGCGGAAATTCTCGGGACGGCGAGCCTGCCGGCACCAGATCGTGCCAAGGTACTCGAGTTCCAGAAGAAAACCTCGCGGCTCTACCGGGCGGTTCTGGGTGCCGCCGAAACGTCCAAGGAAGCACGGAAACGGCTCGAGTACCTCGAAAAGGCGCTGCTCGACACGCCAGGGGCAAGTGATGCCCTCAGGATGAGACTCAATGAGATCCGGCTGAAACTCAAGGACATCAACACCGAACTTACGGGGGACCGCGTCAAGGGCCGTCATCAGGAGCCCACTCCTGTATCCATCTCGGATGAGATGACGTCCCTTGTGGAAAGCCACTGGATGACGACGTCTGCCCCGACAGGAACGCACGTGGCGGCGTACCAGCGGGTCTCCGCCCATTTCGCCCCGGTCCTCGCATCTCTCAAAACCCTCGTCGAGCAAGATCTCGCTGACGTCGAAAAGAAAGCCGAGGCCGCTTTCGCACCCTGGACACCAGGACGCGTGCCAGACTGGAAACCAGAATAACGACGCTTTCTCCCTCGGGGGATCGCCCCGCTCAAGGCGATCCCCCGCGCTCCCAGGGGAGGAAGACCCCTGGAAAACTGGTCAGAAGTAGAACGCCTGCAACTGAACGGTGAACTGGTTGGTGCCCCTGATCTTCTCATTCTCCGGGTCAGAGCGAATGTACTGAAGCGTGACCTTCAGGTTCTGGCCCCAGATGTAGTAGTTCACACCGCCTCCGAAACGGTCGACATCATTGACAGCGTTGGGCGTGGCGCTGAACTTCTGGCTCTCGAACTTGGCAAACGGCTGGAGCTTGGCGGCAGAAACGTAATAGGCGGCTTCAACCAGGTACCCGTTCTGCTGGGGGATGGTCTTGATGAAGTCTTGCCCGTTGTAGTGAATCCACTGGAACTGACCGCCTATTTCATCTCCGCCGCGGACGGGAATGGTGCCGAAGATATCCGCGCTGTAGGCGTAGTAGCTTTTCTGGGCGTCGAGCCCGGCGCTCACGTTCAGGATCTTCTTCTTCCCCAGGTTCGTTCCGGCAAACACGTACCCTTTTTCTCTTTCGAAGAAGTTGTATTGAATGTAACCCGTGGTGCGGAAGGCATTGCGCGAGCCCGGTTCACGGACGCCTTCGAAGACGGCGAGCCGGTACTCGAAGCGTCCGTCATCAACGAGGTACCCCCTGGCCTGGAACCCCGTGTCGCGCAGTCCCGCTGTTTGCATCGGTACGGCCATGACCGTTGATACCGGGCTGATATCGAGCGTAAAGAAACTGACGGTCGACTGGAGGATGTTCCGGCTGAGAGGAACGATGAAGAGGCCTCCATCCAATATGAAGGCATCGTTGATCTTCCAGGAAAGGAAGGCGTCTTGCACGATGAAGCCAGACGAGATCGTCTTTGATGTGCCCGTGGACTTGCCGAGGTTTGGGTTGTCGGTCTGGAAAAAGAACGACACATCCCTGGCGATTTGACCGCCAACGAGAAACCGTGCGCGGCGAAGAAAAAGGTTTTCCTGGGTGCCGCCCGTGGCGGCGTCCTGGGTCCAGTCCGCCCACCCCTGAAGCTGGATGCCGAACCTCATGTTGATGTCCTCGCTGACCGTGATGACGGCCTGGGCTTGCGAGCCGCGAGGTGAGAAGGTGATGGTGAGGAGGAGTCCGATCGAGATCGCCGTGACGAATTCCGGGAGCCTTGCCGTTCTCATCGTGCTCTCGATTTTGCACCGTTTGCAGGGAGGCTGGTGACTGGTGTCAGGTTCCCCGCTTTGCTCTGCGCCCTTTCGAACTCTCTCCCCGCAAAGACGCTGGCCCGTAACGGTGTATGCTTCCCGTCAAATCAAAATCCCCTTGGTAAGGAGGTCCTTCATGGGGCGTCTTCTCGTGAAGCTTTTCACCATCTCGTTCCTGGCGGTACTGGCGGCCGGAGAAGGCCAGGCCGTGTTGAAAGGCGGCCAGTTGAGCCCCGGCAAGGGCTTCGGTAAGGTCATTGCCGCAGCCCCTCCCGGCGCGGAGCGGCCAGTTTCAACGAGGCTCGACCCATGGCTGCGTAAACTCGCGCGGGACCGCGAGAGCCCGCTTCGCCTGCAGGCTTTCACTGACTCCGAGAACCCGCTGATCCGGCTCGAGAGAGAGGAAAACGGCCGGATTCGCGTGCCTGTTTTCATCCGGACCACCGATGCGGTCGAAACGGCCGTTGCCCTTGGCTCCCTCTCTGGAACGCTCAGGTCGCGTGCTGGAGACGTCATGGTGGCGAGCGTCCCGCTGGACCAACTAGAACCCCTGGCCGAATCCCCAGGAGTCGTATCTGTTGAGGCCAGCTACTTCTCAAAGCCTCTGCTGGATGTCAGCAGGGGGGAAATCAAGGCCGATTCCGTTCACTCGGGATCCGGTCTCTCTTCGGCTTACAAGGGTCAGGGCGTCGTTGTGGGCGTGGTTGACTCGGGAATCGACCTGGCGCACCCAGACTTCAGCACATCCTCCGGAACTCGGGTCCTCTCGGTCTGGGATATTTCGGGCGTCGCCGCGGGCGGTGCCGCCAGGACGTGCACGCCGGCCCAGATCAACAGCGGGTCCTGTTCACAAAGGGACCTCAACGGACACGGGACTCACGTGGCCGGCGCCGCGGCCGGGAACGGGCGTGCCTTGACGGGTTTTCAGGGCATCGCACCGGAATCGCAAATCATCTTCGCCAAGGGCGTGCGTTCCACAACCTCGGAGGGCGGGTTTTCTGATGACGACGTGGTGGCTGCGTGCAGCTACATCTTCTCTCAGGCCGGGAGCAAGCCGGCCGTCATCAACTTGAGTCTTGGAGGACACTTTGGGGCTCACGACGGCACTTCCAACTACGAGAGAAGCCTCAGCAACTTGACGGGTCCGGGCCGAATCATCGTGGCCGCGGCCGGCAACGAGGGAGACGAACTCATTCATGTTTCGTACGGCGCATCAGGAACGGGCTTGAGCCAGGCAACGGAGTCGGAATGGCGGCTCCCACAAGGGAGGGTGCCGCTCGCCGGGATCGACATCTGGTATCCGGCGAACGGCACGATCTACTTCGGCATTGCGGTCTACGACTTGCTGGGCCGTTACGTCGCCAACACGGATCCGATAGGACCTGGCGGGTACAAGGCAGAGACGACCCAGTTCGGAGACTATGAAATTGACGCCCAGACGGTGTCTGATCCTAATAACGGGAAGCGCCGCGTGACCGTTGCCATCGGCGACAAGGACGGAACCATCAATCTGGGCAACTACATTTACACTCTCTACTCGTACGGATCCGGTACGTTCGACGCATGGGCTTTGCAGAGTTCGTTCACGAATTACTCGGCTCAGTTTTTTGAGCCGGGGAACAGCCTGAAGACCATCGGAATCCCCGCCACGGCCCAGAAAGTGATCGCCGCCGGTGCTTACACGACGAAAACGCAGTGGACAGATGTCTACGGGCAGTCCCAAACGAAAACGGAGTGCGGGACCTTCGGAGAGATCGCCTGTTTCAGCAGCCGGGGTCCAACGGCTGATGGCCGGACAAAGCCCGAGATTTCCGCACCCGGGAACCTCATTGCCTCGACACTCTCGGCGGATGCCATCCCCAACCAGAGCCCCAGCCGCATCATGCCGGGGTCGAGATACCTGCTGCTCGAGGGAACGAGCATGGCCTCGCCGCACGTCACGGGCGTTGTGGCCCTGATGCTCCAGGCGAACCCCACGTTGACCTATGAACAAGTTCTGGCTGCTCTTCAGAATACGGCGCGAAAAGACGCGTACACTGGAAGCACGCCAAACACCACGTTCGGGGCGGGAAAAGTCGACGCGCTGGCAGCGGTGAAGTCCGTTGCCGGTGGCGGAGGACCCGGGCCGGGCGGACCCTGCACCCCTTCGTCCACGCGTCTCTGTTTTGGTGACGTGGCGGTCACCGTCACCTGGCGCAGCCAGTACACAGGCCAGACCGGTCAGGCAACGGCTCTTCCCCAGACGAGCGAATTTGGGTACTTCTACTTCTCTTCCCCAACAAACCCAGAGGTCTTCGTGAAGGTTCTCGACTGGGGGTCACAAGCCCCCTACTTGATCTTCTGGGCTGGTCTGACCGACTTCGAGTTCACGGTTACTTACCAAAACACCAAGACGGGGCAGATCGTGACAAAAAAGAAGGATCCGGGCTCATTCTGCGGCGGAGGGGATAACACCAGCCTCAACCACTGACCTCCCATTCAAAGCCGGCGCCGGGCAACGACTTTCGTGGGCGGGACAAAACGAAGACCGGGGACTTTTCCCGCCCACTTCAGGTTCTCTGGGCTCAAGATCTTCCGGTTACGGACAATCTCGACGGCCTCTTTGAGGAGGGGAATCGGGAGGGCAATATTACGGGGCCGTGTCACTCCGTGCCGGCCCCAGTAAGATTCATAGGCCAGGGCGACCAGGATGGGGTCTGACGTCACGAGCATCCCCTTGCCGGATCGAAGAGCCCCCCGGCCCGTGTCCGGGTCGGCCGGGAGAACGTCTCCGTTGCGCTGGAGCCACTCCTCGTCCTCGGAAGGTTCGTCGAGGAAATAGACGGCAAATCCAACCTCGAGGATCACGTACCTGGTGTGGGTCGAGAGCTTTCGGCCGTCGATGACCACCTCGAGATCCCGTTCGCGTTCGATTGCCATGTGGATTCTCATTCCGCGCAACTCCTCAGTCGTTTCGAATCTCGCGTCCCTTCGTTTCTGGAAGCAGGAAAGCCAGGAGTCCAGCTGCCAGGAAGGCGATGGCCACCGTCTGAAAGGCAAACCCGAGTCCCTTGGTAAGCGCCAGTGTCCCGACGGTGAACGGTGCAATGGCACTCACCGCGCGCCCCGCGTTGTACGTGAATCCCTGCGCCGTTGCCCGAATGTGAGTTGGAAACAGCTCCGCCGTCAAGACACCAAAGCCGACGAAGTACCCGGTACCGAAAAAAGCAACCAGGGGACCCAGGCAGAGGAGAAGAAGCGGATCCCGCGTCGCGCCGTAAAGGGGAACCAGCGCCGCCGCGATGAAAAGGTAGGTGATGTAACTTCTCTTGCGGCCGAACTGGTCGCTGACATACCCGAAGCTAACATAGCCGAGCCACATCCCAGCCTGCATCAAAATCACCCACTCGGAGGTCTTCATGATGTCGAGCCCCGCGCCGCCTTTCTCGGCGGGCAGCGCCAGGTATCCTGGAATCCAGGAAAAAAGCCCCCACCAGCCGAACATCGTGGCCGCGTTGACGATGAGGGCTGTCATGACCGGCTTGACGAGAGGCGGCTCGAAGAGTTCAGAGAAGAGGTCGAAGCCGCTGCGCCGGCGGCTTGCCTCTTGGGTCTGCCGGGCCTGTTGCCAGACCTCGGGCTCCGGGATGCTTTTTCGAATCCAGAAAGTCACCAGTGCTGGGGCAATCCCGGCGAAAAACACGGCTCGCCATCCCCAGACCGGCAGGACAACAGCGGTGATTCCAGCGGCCAGCGCATAACCAATGGCCCATCCGCTCTGCATGAACCCAAATGCCTTCCCGCGGTTTTCCGAGGGCCACGTCTCGGAGACGAGGGCCGCGCCCGTGGCCCACTCACCCCCCATGCCAAGACCGAGGAAGATTCGAAAGACGGCGAGTTGAGTGAGGGTTGTGGCGAGTCCGCAGGCAGCGGTGAAGACAGAGTAGACAAGGATGCTGGCCATCAGGGCCCGGGTTCTGCCGGCCCGGTCGGCAAGAATGCCAAACACCAGCCCCCCGAAGGCGGACGAGAGAAGCGTGATGGAAGCCAGAAGACCGGCAGCCTGCGTGGAGAGCTGAAGGTCCTGCATCAGGTGCGCGAGCACCATTGAATAGAGCATGACGTCCATGCCGTCGAGCATCCAGCCGAGCATGGCGGCCACAAGCGTCTTGCGCGCCGCGGAGGGAGCCTCCCGAAGCCACGAGAGAGGGTATGTCATTGATGCATCCGCACTAGCCAGTCCCTAGACCCCCGGGAAGACCCTGAAAACCAGAATCCCACACGGGTTCCCCTGATGTGCCCTCTCTTCATGCGTTGAAATTGTAAACTGCTCTTATCATTTGAACTGTATGTCCTTGTTAGCCTCTGCGGGTCTCCCGGATCTCCCCTCGTTTCTGAATGATGCCGCGATCAGCCGTCTTTTTACGCAGCACTTCGTCCAGGCCACCGGGCTCTTCGACGAACTGGTGGATGCTGCTGCATGGGCGGTTCTGGGGGGCCTTTCCGCCTTGCCGGGGGATCATGCGGTCGATCCTGACAGCGAGTGGGCTCTTAAGAAGGCTGTTCCGAGTGCAAGAACGACGCTCAACTACCTCTTTCGTAAGCTCCACCACGGAGGTTATTTCGAAAGAGGGCCGGGCGGGTACCGTGCCACGGGAAGAACACCCGGGAGTGTCGAGACGGCGGCGGAGGTGCTCGGGTCCTTCGAACCGGGAGCGGCGGCCGCCACTGGCATCGTGAGGCTTCTCGTGGACGAGGCCCCGGCGTTTTTCAGGGGAGACAAGAGCGGGGAGGACATTCTGTTTTCCGCGGCAACGCTCCCCCTCTGGTTCCGCTACTTCTCCAACGCGAACCCGCTTTATTCCATCAACAACACGCTCGGCGCCGAGATCCTCTCCCGGGTGCTTCCTCCTGAGAACGCTCGCGTGCTCGAGGTGGGGGGAGGCGCTGGAAGCGCCGCGGAATTGGCGCTCGAGAAATGCGGCAGCCGGATATCCACCTACTGCTTCACGGAACTCGTCCCGGCCTTCTTCAGGCGTGGAGAGCGTCTAGCAAGAGCCTCGGCCAGCCCAGGAACGGCTGTGGAGTCCAAGAAGCTCGACATGACCAAGTCTTGGCAGGATCAGGGAATCGAGCCCGAATCCTTCGACGCGGTTTACTCGGTCAACTGCTTCCATGTGGCGCGCGACCTCGATCAAGTGCTTTCCGAGGCCCTCCGCTCCCTGCGCCCGGGGGGAAGTCTTGTTCTCTCCGAGTGCGTAAAACCGGGCGACGGCAACCGGGCCATTTACGTGGATTTCATCTTCGAGTTCCTGACGAGCTTCAGCTCCGTAAAACTCCACCCAACAAGACGTCCCAGGCACGGCTTCCTGTCTCCTTCAGCATGGAAGGCCTCTCTCGCATTCGCCGGTTTCTCGGACCCAGTGGTCTGCCCGGATGTGGACACCCTTGCCTCGCGTTTCCCAGACTTTTTTGTGGCGGCCATCACGGGACAAAGACCAATCTGAGACCGCGAGCGTAGATCAATCGGGAGGGGTAAAGCGGGGAAAACCGCGCTTCGTGACTCGATAAATGATGAGAACTCGCTATCTCGCTCTGTCTCTTGTCGCTTTTGCTCTTGTGGCCGTGGCTGGCCTTTACAGACATAAGTCTCATGCCGATTCTCCCCGTGAAGGAGCGCCCATGTGGGTCATGAACACCAAGAAGACCAGGATGCCTGCCCCCGAAGACGCCTTGCCTGGAAGGAAAGAAGAGATGCCCGTCCCCGCGCGCCACTTCGTCCTCAACGCGTCCTTGAAAGGTCCATTCCCGGGAATGGAGATGGCGATGTTCGGGATGGGCTGTTTTTGGGGCGCGGAAAAGCGCTTCTGGAAGATGAAGGGCGTGGTGAGTACCGCCGCCGGTTATGCAGCCGGGTACACCCCGAACCCAACCTACCGGGAAGTGTGCACGGGTCTCACCGGGCACAACGAGGTGGTCCGCGTCGTGTTTGACCCGAAGGCCGTCACTTATGACGAACTTCTGACGGCTTTTTGGGAGAGCCACGATCCCACCCAGGGGATGCGCCAGGGCAACGACGTGGGAACTCAATACCGGTCCGGAATTTACACGTATTCCGGGGTGCAGAAAGAGGCCGCGGAAGCTTCCAGGGAGGCCTACCAAAAAGCACTGGAACGCTCGGGCCACGGAAAGATCACGACCGAGATACTGGATGCGCCCGAGTTCTACTTCGCGGAAGAAGACCACCAGCAGTACCTGGCCAAGAACCCGGACGGTTACTGCGGCCTCGGGGGAACCGGGGTGAGTTGTCCCAGGGGTGTTGGAGCGTCGAAGGCAAAGCCCGCAAGCCAGTAGCCGCAAGCGCGCGGCCAGCGCGAAATGCGTGTATCCTCGCGGGCTTCAGGATGGAGGAACTCCCCGCGTGCTCGAGGTACTGGCTGAACACTTACTCTCACTGGATGGCTCGCTGCCATACCTTCTTGTGTTCGCGGTGCTTCTGGCTTGCGGACTCGGGCTCCCGATTCCCGAGGACATCACCCTCATAGCGGCGGGACTCACTGCCCACTACGGCCAGGCGGATATTTGGAGGATGGTTGCCGTATCACTTCTCGGAGTGCTGATTGGCGATTCGACCGTCTTCTTTCTCGGGCGCCGTTATGGACTCGCGATCACTCGAACCTGGCCGTTCTCCCGGGTGTTTTCCCCGGCCCGGATCGAATACGTAAGAACCCGGTTTCAGGAGAGCGGAAACCGGATTCTCTTCTTTGCCCGGTTCATGCCGGGGCTCAGGGCGCCTGTCTATTTCACGGCCGGAACGGTGGGGGTCCCGTTTTCCATCTTTCTTCTGTACGACGGCCTGGCCGCGCTTCTGAGTGTTCCCGCAATTGTTTATGCCGCATTTACATTCGGCGATCAGATCGACCGCGTCGCGGGAGTGACCCGCGACATTAGCCACGTCATCATCTTCCTGGTCGCGGTATCGCTCGTCGTCTGGGGTATCCGCTGGTGGTGGGCAAAACGCGCCCGGAAATGCGGGAATTAGCGCCGCAGGATCCCCTGCAACGGCACGTCGTAATTCAGGATGAGCCGGTAATCTCTGAAGTCCTGGCCGTAGATGGTTCCCCGGTCGAGGCCAGACTTGACGTAGGCAGCCCGTCCACGAAGCCAGAGACCCTTTAGTTTTCCGCCAAACCGGTAGTCGACGGTGAGATCTCCCTCACGCTGGATGGCGTTGCTCATCCCCAGCATGGGGTTGGGAATCCAGGCCTGCGTGTAGTCGATATTTGCAGAGAGTCCCCGGATGCCGATTTCGCTGAAATCGTAGGTCGCGCCGAAGACCCAGCTTTTCTCCCCGGCCAGGTCATTGTCTTCTTCCATGATCGATGTGAAGCCTGGGTACGCGCCCCAGGGGTTGAGAATCTCGGAACTCTTGCTGGTGATCGTCCCGCCAAACCGCACCTCCAGACCCTTCCAATCCAGGGTGGCCAGGAGTCCTCCCATGCCAGATTCGAAGTCACCCCAGATGGCATCTCCGGTGCCTCTCTGGTAGATCCCCTGGGCTGATGCCTTGAAGGACACTTCAGGGGAGAGCGGGATCGTCTGATCCGCCTGGGCGTAAGCCATGCCCATCAGGTCCTCGAAAAGGTAGCCCCAGACCTGGATGGCCGTCGTTTTCGCCCTGTTCTGGTAGTTCCCGCCGATCAGTGCGGCTCGCGTCTCGTAAGGGTCGTATCCCGCGTTTGTTCCGAGCGACTCGAAGGTTGTGGAGGCCCAATCCTTGATCTTGGTGACGTAGGAAGCTGTTAGCTCGAGCCCCTCCACCGAGTGGTTTTGAAGGGTGTAGGCTTCAAAGGTAACAGGTGCCATCCGGAAATCCTTGAAGTTGAGGAAAGGGGTGTCCAGCCGCTGGCGGTAGAGCTTGAGAGTTGTCTTGCCGGCTTCAGCTTGGATGTAGACCTGGCCCAAGACAGCGAAGCTCTCGCTCCCCTGAAGCAGGTTGGTCCCTTCACGTCCGGGCGGGGCCGAGATCTTCTGCGAGGTGTACAGGGAAAACCCGAAACTGACGCCCTTGAAAGACTTCGTCTGGTAGTCCAGCCAGCCTCCGAACGCCGTGGCTTCCTGGATCTTCTCGGGAGCCGGGAACGCTTCTGAGAACTTGCGGTACATGAAGTATCCGCGCAGTTTCAGGTCGAGCCGGCTTCCAGAGAAGAAGTCAGCAGCAGACACCCCAGGGTCGTCCGCCAGTGAAACGGGAGAGCAAAGGAGAAACGGAAGAAGAATGAGACGCGCCAGGCTAACCCAGGAGGTTGCACGCATCGAGATCTCCTGGGGCTAGCTTAGCTCGAATGGGGCTCTGCCGGAGAACTCCAAGCGCTGCTACGATTCCCCCAGGGAACGGGGATCGCGGCCTGTTTCGCCGGTTTCGAATTCGGAACTGGAACAGGGGTGAACGGTTCTGGTTCTCACGAGGACGGCGGATCTGAGCGGCCGGGGAGCTGCCGTGGAAGAAGGGGCACATGCGTAAACACCCTCGAGAGAAAGGGAAGGGCGCAAAAGGCAAACACCGTACAGGGGAATGGGGGGAAGCAGAACGGATCGCGGCATCCACGAAGACGGCCGCGGAACCAGTGAAGCCGTTCCTTCCCGGGAGTGAGGATGACGAGGTCTCGGAGGAACCAGGGTTGGGAATCCCGACTCGATTTGGCAAGAGTCCGGGTGCCAAACCCGGGATTGATCCGGAGGATCTTTCCCGCCTTCCCAGTGAAGGCCCTCCCGTTACCGTGACGTGCATCGACTACAGTCCATCCGAGTACCGTCGCGAAGAAGTGACAGACATGGAGAGCTTCCTCGCCCGGCATCGCCCCGAGTGGTCCGCCGTGCGGTGGATCAACGTCGATGGACTGAGCGATCTGAGCGTGATCCAGCACTTGGCCGCCAAGTACAACCTGCACCCGCTCGCGATAGAAGACGTCCTGCACGTCCCGCAACGCCCAAAGTGTGAGGCGTACGCGGAGGATGGCAATCTGCAGGCCCGCCTTTTCCTCATCGGCCGCATCGTGAGGCTCGTCGATCACCATATCGGGACCGAGCAGATCAGCATCTTTGTCGGGCACCATACGGTTCTGACGTTTCAGGAAGACCGTGGCGATGTGTGGGATCCCATCAGGCAGCGCCTGGCCACGAAGGGATCGCGTCTCCGCGAGCAGGATGCGAGTTTCTTGATGTACTCACTGGTCGATGCCATCGTCGACCACTGCTTCCCGCTGCTCGAGCAACTGGGGGACCGGCTCGAGGAGCTGGAGGATCAGATTCTCGAAAGGCCAGACAAGGAGGTCATCAAGGAGGTTCATCGCACCAAACGTGAGCTTCTTGTTCTTCGCCACGCCGTGTGGCCAATGCGGGAAGTGATCGGCACCCTGCAGCGCGAGTCTCATGAATGTCTGAGTGAGGTCACAAAAACCTACCTGCGAGATGTTCACGACCACGTCGTCCAGATCATCGACATCGTGGAGGCTTATCGCGAGGTCGCCACTGCCATCAACGAGACCTACATGACGGCGATGAGCAACCGGATGAACGAGGTGATGAAGCTCCTAACGATCGTTGGCACGATCTTCATCCCCATCACGTTCCTTGCGGGAGTTTACGGAATGAACTTCGAGTTCATGCCGGAGTTCAAGTTGCACTGGACCTATCCGGCGTTCTGGATTATTTGCGTTTCAATCTCGGGAGGAATGTTGCTCTGGTTCCACCGCAAGGGCTGGTTGTAACCCGCGACTTTTTGGGTGCGCTTATGATTCGGCGCATGCCGCCAGAAACGACTCCCCTTCAGATGTCTTCTCCCGCACAGGGTGGTTTCACGCAACCGGCCGAGTGGGAGCGGCACGACGCCTGCTGGCTTGCGTGGCCGAGTCATGGCGATCTGTGGCTCGATGCCCTTGCGCCCGTTCAGGATGTTTTCGTCCAGTTCGCGCGGGCCATCGCTGATCCCGATCCTGTGACAGGGATCCCCCGGGGAGAACGGCTCGAGATCCTCGTCCTGGATGCAGAGCGGGAGAAAGAGGCGCGAGAACGTCTCTCGGGTCTCGGCTGCCGTTTTCACCAGATTCCGTTTGGAGACATCTGGCTTCGTGACACCGCGCCTGTTTTCGTGACGTCGGCCGATGCCAGGGTGGCTCCCATCTGCTTCGGATTCAACGGCTGGGGAGAGAAGTGGATTCTGCCCCACGATGCCCTCGTCTCGTCTCGAATCGCCGCGGCGGTGGGCCCGCCCTCTTTCCATGTCCCCTGCATCCTGGAGGGCGGTTCCATCGAGGTGGATGGAGAAGGAACGCTTCTGACCACCACACAGTGCCTGCTCAACGAAAATCGCAATCCTCTTCTTTCGCGTGCCGAAATCGAGAAGGTCTTGGGTGATGCTCTTGGCGTCTCCACCGTGCTCTGGCTCGGCGACGGGCTTCAGAACGACCACACAGATGGCCATGTGGACACGGTGGCCCGGTTCGTGGCGCCAGGCGCCGTGGTCACCATGGCCCCGGGGCGCAGTGACCCCAACCAGGAGGCTCTCGAGACAATCCTGTGCGACCTCTCCACCATGAAAGACGCGCGCGGCCGGCGGCTCGACGTCACGGCGATCCCTTCTCCGGGTGAGGTGCGCGATGAGGATGGAAACCTCATGCCCGCCAGTTACGTCAATTTCTACATCGCGAATACGGCCGTCATCGTGCCCGTGTATGGCGTCCCCGGTGATGACGCCGCGGTTCGCGGGATTGGTGAACTCTTCCCCGGCCGGCGAGTCGTGCCCCTTCCAGCAAAAGATCTCCTTTTGGGCGGTGGTGCCTTCCACTGCATTAGCCAGCAGCAGCCGTCGGCCAGAACGAGGTGAGAACCATGCCGGAGATGTTGTCCATCGGGGTCGTCCAGTGTGCACTGGGCGAGAGCGTCGAGAAGAACGTGGCGCGTGTGGAGCGGCTCGTTCGCGAAGCTGCAACTCGCGGCGCGCGCTTGATTCTCGTTCCAGAACTTTTTGAGGGGCCCTACTTCTGCCGGGAAGAGCGCGACAGCTATTTCGAGTGGGCCCGGGAGGCCGAAGGGCACCCCACAATTACACGGTTCCAGGCCCTTGCCGCTGAACTGAACGCTGTCCTGCCCGTTTCGTTCTTCGAGAAGGCCGGCCCGGCTTACTACAACAGCCTGGCCATGATCGATGCGGATGGGAGCCTTCTGGGCATCTATCGAAAAAGCCATATTCCGGATGGGCCTGGTTACGAAGAAAAGTTCTATTTCCGGCCCGGCGACACAGGGTTCTCGGTGTTCCCCACGAGAGTGGGCCGCGTGGGGGCCGCAATTTGCTGGGACCAGTGGTTCCCAGAATGTGCCCGGATCTTGATGCTGAAAGGGGCGGACGTGCTCCTCTACCCGACGGCCATCGGATCGGAACCAGAGGCACCGTCTCTTGACACGCGGGACCGCTGGCGCCGCGCGATGACCGGACATGCCGTCTCGAACGTCGTGCCAGTGGCGGCGGCAAACCGGATTGGAAACGAGAGCGGCCAGGTGTTCTATGGGTCATCCTTCATCGCCGATCAAGGCGGCACCCTGCTTGCGGAACTGGGGCGAGACGAGGAAGGCGTGGCCGTGGCCACGGTCGACCTGGAGGCCGCCCGCCGCGCCAGGGCCTCGTGGGGTTTCTTCAGAGACCGCAGACCCGAGCTTTACGAGAGTCTCCTGACGGCGGATGGACGCCTGGCGGTTCGCGCTACCTGAGCTGTTTTTCTGGCATTGGGTACAAAAGGAAGGCCGCGCGGCGGCGCTCGAATTCCATCTGCTCCGCGTTCCAGCCGGTCACGATCTGAGCCGCGGTTTCTCCACGCTCAAATCGCGACATGGCTCCGGAACTGGCGAGCAGGGCATTGAGTCTGTCGCGTTTCCACTCCTTGGCATGCAGGTCTCGTAGCGCCGTGGCGATCTCCATCCCAAGCGCCACCGGCCGAAAGGCGTAGCGGTCGATGATGGAGATCCGGATTCCCCGGCACTTCTCTCCCGCGTATTGAGAGTGCGCCGGAATGAACTCGACGGGTGTGAAACGAACACCCTTTATGCCCCTGTTGGCGAGTGTCCTGGCCAGTGTCAGATGGTCGAGCCAGGGGGCGCCAATGGTCTCGAACGGGAACTCGGTTCCACGCCCGGCCGAGAGGTTGGTTTGTTCGAAAAGACCGGTTCCAGGGTACAGGAGCATCTGGTTGAGGGACCTGAGATTGGGGGACGGATTGACCCATGGGAGTCCCGTTTCGTCGAAGAAGAGGCTCCTCTGGTACCCCGTCATGGGAACCACCTCGAGATTCACATTGAGGTCCTTTTCTGCCTTGACCATGAGCGAAAGCTCGCCCAGGGTCATTCCATGACGGACGGGAACGGGGTGAGGCGCCGTGAAGCTGAGCTTGTCCACATCGGTTACCGGCCCCTCGACGAGGTCACCGCCGATGGGATTGGGACGGTCGAGCAGCAAAACACCCACTCTGGCTACTGCCGCGGTTTCGAGGAGAAGTTCCACTGTTGAAAAGTAGGTATAAAAGCGCGTTCCGGAGTCTTGCAGATCAATGACGACCGAATCGATGCCCTCGAGATCTTCTGGCCGCGGACGGCGGCTAGCGGCTTCTCTGCCGTACAGGGACCGTACCGGAGCGCCTCCTGGTTCGGCCGTGTCGGACACGGCGCCATCCTGGTCGCCTGCCAGACCGTGTTCCGGGGTGAAGATCTTCCCGATCCGGATGCCCTGCTTTTTCGCCATCGGGGACCTGAGGACATCAATCGTCGAGCGCCCGTCCCGGGTTCTGCCTGTCTGGTTCGTCAAAATGGCAATTCGTTTACGGGCCAGGGGCGTGAAGGAACGTTCTTCCAGAACTTCGATCCCGGGGACGACATCGTTGGGTTGAGCGGTGATGGCCGAAGCTGGAGCCCCGGCTTCGAGAAGGCGGCTGGCTCGGGCCAGGCCTTCACCGAGACCTGGAAGAGTCAGGAGGTCTTTCTGTGCGGAACGGAGGTCCTCGAACGGGATGCCAGTGATGGCCGCCGCCGCGATGGTGGCCACCCGGCTTCTCAAGGGAATGAGGTTCCCTCCGCCATCGGGGTGATTCCGGTTTCCGAGTATGACGATGAACAGGCCGGTCGTGGGATCAATCCAGACCGATGTTCCTGTCCAGCCAGTGTGCCCGAACGACCCGATTGGCAGAAGGTCTCCCCGGTTGGATGAGTACGCCGTTGCGATGTCCCACCCGAGTCCCCGGATGTCGCGGTCGCCCAGGAACCGGACTCGTGTCATCGCCGCGACAGAGGCTCTGGAAAGGACCTTTCCCCCGCCCGTCAGGATGGCATTGGAATAGAGAGCCAGGTCATCGGCTGACGAGAAGAGCCCGGCGTGCCCGGAAATTCCCCCCATGGCAAAAGCCCTCGGATCATGTACCTCTCCGCGCAAGAACCTGCCGTTTTTGCGCTCCGTCGGAGCAATGCGGCTCACCGGGACGCGCCCCGAGCCGCGTCCGTTGACCAGCGGCCGGTACTCGGTATCGTTCATCCCGAGTGGTTCGAACACGGTCTCTCTGGCGTAGACATCGACGCTCTTCCCGGTGACTTTCTTGATCAACTCGCCGAGTACTTCATACCCGGTGTCCGAGTAGATGAACTTGCTCCCCGGCGCGGCAATGAGAGGGCGCCTGTACTTTCTCGCAAAAATCTCGGCGGGTGAACCAAAGTAGACATCCATCGGGTCGCTCGGGGCGAATCCGCCCCGGTGAAGCAGCAGCTGTTCGATGGTGATGTCTTCACGTGCGCCGCCGCCCGCGCCAAACTCGGGCAGAACCCGGATCACGGTATCGGCCAGCCGGATGAGGCCCCTTTCCACGAGGGTCATGACACTCGTCGCGGTCGCCACGACCTTGGTGAGCGATGCCAGGTCAAAAACCGTATCGGGTGTCATCGCTTCTGGAACTGGTTCGGTGGCACGAAAGCCATAGGCCTTTCTGAAAACTGTCTTTCCGTGTCTGCCGATGAGTACGACGACCCCGGGGGCCTCCTTTCGGGCAAGGGCCTCTTCGACGACGGTATCGATTTGTTCGAGATGTCTCGATGACATGCCCGCCTCTTCCGGCCGGACCGCCGGGAGGACGGCTTCCTCCGCGATCAGAGGAGGCACGAAGAAAAGCCCGAGGATCAAAATGAAAGTCTGTTTCATGCTCACGGTCGATGGAGATTCTGGTTCCGATTCCCTCTTGCGTCCATCGGGGCCTTACAATCCCGCGCCGCGAGCCTGGCTCGTGGTTTCCTCTCTCTGGGGGATGGAAAGGTCGCATGAAACATCGCACCCTACGACTCGGGATGGTGTTCACGGCAACAGCGGCCCTGATGGGTTTTGCCGCCTCTTCTGGGGTGAGCGTCCCCAAAAAGACGCTCGAGGAGGCTGCGGCGCTCAGGGACCGGGCACTTCGGGAAGGCAGGACCATCGAATGGGTCAGGCGGCTCACGGATGAGGTTGGACCCCGCCTCTCGGGATCTTTGGGAGACCAAAAAGCAGGTCCCTTCATGAAGAGACTCCTGACGGATCTGGGGTTCACGAATGTGCGTCTCGAGCCGGTCACCGTTCCCGTGTGGGTGCGGGGAGCGGAGGAGGGGGAAATCACCTCTCCCGTCAGGCAGAGGCTCGTCTTGACGGCACTTGGGGGAAGCGTGGCCACGCCGGGCGGCGGCCTGGAAGCAGAAGTGGTCGAGGCTGGTTCGCTTCAGGCGCTCGACGAGATGGTGATGCGTGCCCCGAACGCCGTCCGCGGGAAGATCGTCTTTTTCAACAAGCTCATGGCGAAGAGCACACCGGAGACCTCGGGTTATGGCGAGAGCGTGCCAGTTCGTAGCCAGGGGGCGCTGCGAGCCGGGAAACATGGAGCTTCTGGGGTTCTTATCCGGTCGATCGGAACATCCAACAACCGGATTCCCCACACGGGGTCCGTGCAGTACGAGGAAGGGGCGGCCAGGATTCCCGCCGCTGCCCTCTCGAATCCAGACGCGGATCTCTTGGCGCGGCTTCTCGAAAGGAAAGAGCCCGTACGGGTTCGTTTTCTCCTGACCCCAGAGACGAAACCAAACGCGCAATCTCAAAACGTCATCGCCGAGATTCGCGGCCGGTCCAGGCCTGACGAGTTCGCCGTTCTGGGCGCCCATCTCGATTCCTGGGACCTGGGCACGGGTGCCCTGGACGATGGCGCCGGGTGTGCCATCGTCGTCGAGGCCGCGCGTTTGATCGGGCTGTCATCGAGGCGGCCCCTCCGAACGATCCGGGTCGTCCTCTTCGCCAACGAAGAGAACGGCCTGGCCGGAGCCATCGCTTACGCGAGAGAACACAAGGACGAACTAGCCCGCCACGTGGCGGCGCTGGAAGCGGATTCGGGGGCTGGCCGGCCCACCGGGCTGGTGTGGAACGCCGGACCCGCGGCACGCCCGCTCGTAACAGAGATCAGCCAGCTCTTTCTTCCATTGGCGGCGTCGCGCCTCAGAGAGGGGGGCGGCGCTGGCCCCGATCTTTCTCCTCTGGTTCCGACGGACGTTCCCCTTTTCGGCTTGAGTCAAGACATGACTCATTATTTCGACTTTCACCACACCGCAAACGACACGTTCGACAAGATAGACCCCGTGGCCTTGCAGAAATCAACCGCTCTCGCCGCTGCGTGGGCGTACGTGGTTGCTGACCTCCCAGAGCCCCTCCCGAGGGGGAGAATTGATAAGTAGATGCCGGGCTCATCCGGCTGTGAGTAGGAGGAGTGTGTGAACCTCCCGTCCTTGCCGTCGTTGCCAACACTTCCTTCTGCCCAGCCCGCGGCACCCGCGGCAGCGGAAGCGACCTCTCGCGAAATCAAGGTTGACGGGATGCACTGCGCCTCCTGCGTCGCACGGGTTGAAGGAGCGCTCAAGAAAATCCCGGGAGTCGTCTCGGCCTCGGTGGACCTCTTATCTGGCCGGGCCAGAGTGGGACTCGAGAACGAGGCTGTTCCCGTGGAGTCCCTGATTTCGGCCGTGGGCGCCCTGGGGTACACGGCCGAGGTGCCCGAAGTTCGGGAGATGGCGGACGTTCTCGATGGAATCGTGGATGAAGAGCGGCTGGAACGCGCTGCCCGGCTCGACCGGCTGACCAAACGGCTCATTGTGGCGGCCGTGGTGGCCATTCCCGTTACTCTTTTGTCGATGCTCTCTGTTTCGTTCCCGGGACGGGACTTCGTTTTCCTCGCGGCGACAGCCCTTGTCCTTGGGTTCTCTGGGCACGAGTTCTTTTCTCGCGGATTCCGTGCCCTCTGGCAACTCTCGCCAGACATGAACACGCTGATCGCCTTGGGGACGGGAACGGCCTTCGCCGTTTCATCCATCGCCACGGTGTTCCCAGGCTGGTTTCATGTAACTGGCGGGCACGCTCCGGTCTATTACGAGGCCGCCGTTGTCATCATTACCTTCATTCTTCTCGGGCGCCTTCTCGAGGAGCAGGCACGAGAGAAAGCCGGCGAGTCGCTGCGCAAATTGGCAGGACTTTCGGCCCGGAAGGCACGCGTGGTGAGACGCGGCCAGGAAATCGAGATCGCGGCCAGCCAGGTCGTCAAGGGCGACCTGTTGCGCGTCTTGCCGGGTGAAAAATTCCCCGCTGATGGTGTTCTCTTTGAGGGGTTCACGGCTGTTGACGAATCCATGGTGACCGGAGAGAGCCTTCCCGTGGAAAAAAGGAAGGGCGATCTGGTGACCGGCGGAACGATCAACGGAAATGGAGCGGTTCTCGTCACGGCGACGCGGGTGGGAAGTGAGACAGCTCTTGCGCAAATCATACGGCTGGTGAGAGAAGCGCAGACTGCCAAGGCCCCCATCCAGCAACTCGCCGACCGGATCGCTGCCGTTTTTGTGCCGGCGGTTGCGGCGGTCGCCCTTGTCACGTTCGTCATTTGGTACTTCCTGGGGCCCCAGCCCAGGCTCCTCTGGGCCCTGAACGCGGCGACATCGGTGCTCATCATTGCGTGTCCGTGCGCACTTGGGCTTGCGACCCCGGCGGCCCTGCTCGTTGGAATTGGCCGCGGCGCGGAGCGGGGAATTTTGATCAGGAACGCCGCCGCGCTCGAGAATGCCGGCCGCATCACGGCCCTGATTTTTGATAAGACGGGGACGTTGACTCGCGGCAAGGCCGAAATCGAGTCGCTCTTGCCCATTTCCGCGCTCACTGAGGACGATTTACTGCGCCCGCTGGCTTCGCTCGAGAGGCACTCCGAACACCCTCTGGCCGCGGCTGTCGTGCGCGAGGCCGCGGCCCGCAAGCTTCACCTGGCCGGGGCGGCCAGTGTCGTGGCCCACCCGGGAGGGGGAATTACGGGAATCGTAGGGGGATCCCGTCTGGCGGCCGGGTCCCGTGAATTTCTCGAACAGGAGGGAGCGACGGTTCCTGCGGACCATCTCGACGCCACCCGCGTGTCAACTGTTCTTTTCTTGGCGCGGGAGAAGCGTTATCTGGGCGCGATCACGTTTCAGGATCCTCTGAAGCCAGGTGCCGGGCAGGAAGTCGCCGAACTGCGTAAACGCGGGCTCGCGATCTACCTCCTTTCCGGCGACCGCCTCGAAGTGGCCCTCAAGATTGCCGCCGCGGCCGGAATTCCTGAATCGAATGTTCTGGCGGGGGTGAAGCCGAAAGAGAAGGCGGAGAAGATCGAGGAGTTGAAGTCCGGTGGCGCCGTCGTCGCCATGGTGGGAGACGGCATCAACGACGCTCCCGCCCTGGCAAGCGCGGACGCCGGGATTGCAATGGGAACGGGCACCGATGTCGCCATGGCGGCCTCGGATATCACGCTCGTGGGCGGTGCGATCGAGAAGGTTCACAAGGCCCTCGATCTGGCGGAGGCCACCAGGAGGACCATCCGCCAGAACTTGGGGCTTGCGTTCGTTTACAACGTTGTCCTGATTCCCGTGGCGGCTGGAATTCTGTACCCCATTTTTGGGGTGACGCTCAATCCCATGATCGCGGGAGGTGCCATGGCTCTCTCTTCCGTGAGCGTGGTCGGCAACGCGCTCAGGCTCCGGGCGCGGGAGTGAGATTCACCCTTGAGGGAAGAGAAGACGAGGATGAGCCCAAGAATCGCCAGGATGAACAGGATGATCTTTACCCACGAATAGGGGGCGTGGCCCGCTACCTTCCCCGTGACACCATTCACGAGAAAGCGGTACGGCTTGCCCGCGTATTCGTAGGCCGCAATCCAGACCGGGAGCAAGGCGTTCTTGAAGGAGACACCGGAGTACTGGGTTCTCACAGAGAGGTTCCGGTGAGTGTCGCCGGGAACTTCGTTCGCACATGCCGCGTGGATTTCGTCCTTCATCCTCTCTTTAGCGTGGCCAAGGGCTTCCTCGGCGCCGACCGCGTACTCCTCGGCCAGGAACCCCGAGAGGTAAGAGGCTTCGTACGGGATGAGCTTCTCGGTTGGAAACGGCTCGATGGACTGGGAGAGTGACCGGTCGAGCCCGCGTGAGGCCGCGATGGGAAGGTCATCGAAGAACTTCTCGAGAAAGCCGGCTGTCGGCTGCCAGCGAATCCTGCGCTCTTTCTTGACCGTGGGCCGGCCGTTTTCCATGACCTGGACATCGACGTAATAGTAGTAACCAGCTTCCGCGGACCAGGCCGAATGCGTGGCGGCGTCGAAGGTCCAGAAAGGCACGTAGACACCGCGGAGCGTGGTGACCGAGGACTTCTCCTTCAGGTCTGATGGCCGGAACCAGAGTCCGCCCATCCAGGAGCGGAACTTCTCGACCGCCATGTTGCGGTCGGTGGCGAATGGCAGCAGGCCCTCGGGGCGAATCATGTTGGCGTCTGGCGGGGCCTCGGTGACGGCGGATGTTCCGCAGAAGGCACAGTTGCCAGCCGCTTGCCCGGGTTCGAAGGTCGTGCGGGCTCCGCAGCGCTGACAACTAAAGGTCTTCCGTTCCGTGCCCCAGCCAAGATCGTGGCGGGCCGAAAGTGCTTCCTCGATGGGACGTTCGTGGATCTGTTCGGCAGATTGCGGGATGTCTTGCTCGGCGCTGCAATACGGGCATTTGAGCCGGGCCAAGCCAGGATTCCAGACGACACTGGCTCCGCACGCGCCACAGGGGAACTTGCGGGCCTTGGTTGAAACACCTTCTCCAGAAGGAACTCGGGCGGGTCCAGGCGGAGGGGGATTCATGCCAAGAGGTTAAAACACGTTCCGGGCGCTTTCCATGCCTCTTCGAGGGTTGCCGCCCGGACTTCTTTGGGCGCCACCCAGACGAGGGGCTTTCCTGGCTTCAATGTGGGGTCTAATGGGCACATGAGTTCTGTCTCGAGCCGAGACCGGTTTGATGGTTGCATCCTGGGCCTTGCGATTGGTGACGCCCTCGGTTTTCCGGTGGAGTTCATTTCAAGCGTTCCGGCCATTCGAGAACGGTATGGGCCGGAGGGAGTGACGGGATTCCTGCCAGCTGGAACTCATCCGGCCGGCGCATTCTCCGATGACACGCAGATGTCGATTGCGGTCGCCCGGAGCTTGATCCGGGCGGGACAGGGGGACCTCGATCTCCTGATGAAAGTGATGGGTGAGGAGTTCGTGGCCTGGTCGCGTTCGCCTGAAAACGACCGGGCTCCCGGAGGAACATGCCTTCGGGGGTGCCGCAACCTCGCCCGCGGTGTCCCATGGAAAGAAGCGGGGGTCTCGGATTCCAAGGGATGTGGCGCCGCGATGCGTGTGGCGCCCATTGGCCTCTTCTTCCATGACCGCATCGAAGAGATGGTGCGTGTGGCCGCTGCCTCTTCCGCGCTGACGCACCGCCACCCGACGGCCCTTGCGAGCAGCGTCGCGGCTGCTTCAGCCGTGGCCTGGGCTGCTGCCGGGAAGGGCCCTGATGGTCTGCTTGCGTTTACGCGGGAATGCGTTTCTCGGCTCACGAACACCTCTCTTCTGGAAGCGGGGTGCGAGCGTTATCTCGTGGAGAGGACTGGCACCGGGGAGATGTTGCGTGCCCTCGACCGTACAGAGAGCGCACTCGAACGCGAGGAGGATGATGTCTGCCAGCTACTCGGAGGGGCCTGGATAGGAGAAGAAGCGGTGGCCTGCGCTCTCTGGTGCGTTATTCGGGCTGGAGGGCGTTTTCGTGAGGCTGTCTTGCGTGCCGCCAACTCATCGGGTGACAGCGACTCTATCGCCTGCATCGCTGGCTCGGTCGCTGGTGCGTTGGAGGGGATTGGGGCTCTTCCCGACGAATGGGTCTTAGGTGTTGAGAAGAGCCCGCTTCTTGGAATGTTCAGTGAGTCGCTGTTTGCCGCGAGTGAGGGAACGGAAGTTGACTTGGGGTCCAGGCCGGAACTGGATCTCTTTGGCGTTTGGCCTTGGCCCCCGGCGTAAAACCGGGGGCCAAAAGAGCGGCAAGATCAGGCTGTGGGTTTTTTGGGCGCGGGTTTCGGCTTGCGCGCCGGAGGGGGCGGCGGGGGGCCGGCGCCCGGGATCACGGGAGCTGCGCCGTAGCCGCCATCCGGAACATCTCCCTCGTCGCCGAAGGGGAGCAGTTCCTTTCCAGTTGGCGTCAACCTGGACTTCAGCCACTGGGCCATGACCTGTTCCTTCAGGTACTTCCCGAGCAGTGAATTCAGTTCCTTCACTTTTTCTGGATTCGCCGAGGCCTGATCAGACTTCTCGGAAGGGTCGTCCTTCAGGTTAAACAGCATGATGCGGGACGGCATTCCGGCAATTTCGATGAGTTTCCAGTCGTCCTTGATGACGGCGCCCCGGAACTGTTCCGCGTTGACGAGAAGTTCCTTGCGTCCAATGGGCTTGTTTTCCCCAAGAGCGGGCCACAGATCGAATCCGTCGATGGCCTTTGGCTGCTCGAGCTTTCCGCCCGCGACTTTGACGAGGGTCGGGTACCAGTCGGTGACGTGAGTTCTTTCACCAATGAGGGTTCCGGACTTGATTTTTCCGGGCCAGACGGCGAATGCGGCTGTTCTAAGAGCGCCTTCGTAAAGGCTGCCCTTGCTGCCCCGGTACGGACTGTTGTCGGCCGCGGGGAGGACTCCGCCGTTGTCGCTTGCGAAGACGATGAGGGTGTCGTCCTTGATTCCCTTCATCGCAAGAGCCGTCACCACATCCGCCACTGCGTCATCCAGTGCCGTGACCATGGCCGCGTACGCACGCTTGGCGGGATCCTGAATTTGCTGGTACCGGTCGAGGTAGGTCTGCGGTACCTGGTAGGGCGTGTGCGGGGCGGTGAGGGCCAGGTAGAGGAACATCGGCTGCTTGACGTCGTGCTGGGAGATGATGCGTCCAGCGTCCTTGCCGAGGAGCGCGGTCACGTAGCCAGGTTCGCTGACGACTTTCTCGTTCCGCCACCAGTCGAGAATTCCGTTCTGGGTCTTTTTGTAGTAGTCGATCTCGCCCTGGAGGCAGCCGTACGCGTAATCGAATCCGCGCCGGGTGGGCCAGAAAGCCTTGTCAGAGTGGCCGAGTTGCCACTTCCCCACGAGGTACGTCTTGTACCCCGTCTCCTTCAAAGCCTGGGCCAGAGTTCTCTCGTCGAGCGGGAGCCCGCCCTTCTCGTCCGGGAAGAGCACAGCGGTTTGCAGGCCGTACCTCATCGGGTAACGCCCTGTCATGAGTGCGGCGCGGGCCGGGGTGGAGAGGTGGAGCGAGTAGTAGTTCGTGAGTTTCGCGCCAGAGCTGGCCAGGTTGTCGATTGTGGGCGTTGAAATTTCGCCTCCGTTGTAGCCCACGCTCTTGAAACTCAAGTCGTCGGCCAGAATGAAGACGATATGGGGGTGTTGCGGGGCTTGCGCGAGCGCCAGATTCGATGCAATGAGCCCGCCTGTTAGAAGTACCAGGGTGGGAGAGAAGACCCACCGTGCGAGTCGCCTCATCAAAACCTCCTGTCGGATCCATGGGCTGATCCTCAATCCGTAGCTTCGCACAGGACCAGGTCTCAAGTACAGTGGCTTCAGCCAAGAACGGCAGCCTCTTGCGCTAAGCGCCGTCCCGGTGCATATTGGTGTTTCGGAGACACGAAGATGCCCTACACGTACGAGCACCCTCACCCAGCCATTACGGTGGATTGCGTTGTCTTTGGGTTCGCGGGCGAGTCCCTGGAGGTCTTGTTAATCGAGCGTGACCGCGAGCCCTTCAGCGGGCAGTGGGCGCTCCCCGGCGGATACATGGAGATTGGCGAGACCCTGGAGGATGCTGCCCGCCGCGAGCTAGAAGAAGAGACGGGTCTCGCGAACGTCTTTTTGGAACAGCTCTACTCTTTTGGTGATGTGGAGCGGGATCCGCGGGAGCGGGTCGTCACCGTTGCCTATTTTGCGCTCGTTCGCCCCTCCGACCACACCGTGAAGGCCGCGACAGATGCCAGGTCCGCGGGCTGGTTCCCCGTGAAGAAACTCCCGAAACTAGCCTTTGACCACAACAAAATCGTGAAGAAGGCGCTCGAGAGGCTCAAGGGGAAAGTGCGTTATCAACCCGTGGGGTTCGAGCTTCTGCCTCCCAAGTTCACGCTGACTCAACTCCAGCGGCTGTACGAAGTCATTCTCGAGTCTCCCCTCGACAAGCGGAATTTCAGAAAGAAGCTCCTGTCGCTCGGGATCCTGAAGGAACTTGACGAGGTGCAGAAGGGGGTCTCCCACCGCGCAGCCCGCCTCTACCGGTTTGACAAGAAGAACTACCAGCGGCTGATTCGCGACGGCTTCTATCTGGAGATCCTGACATACCCGCGTGTTCGCCGGAACAACCTGGAATAGGTGGAGGTAAACTCGATTCCGTGAAAATCGAAGGCGCGGGTGGAACACCGGGGGGCGTGGGTCCCTTCTTCATGGGTCTCTTGATGGCCGCCCTGGGCGGGTATCTGCTGATGCAACAGGTGACCGTCACGTCCGGTTTCTGGGCCTGGTTCGGCCCAAACACTTTCGGGTTGACGCTCATCCCGCTTCTTTTTGGGGTCGGAATCCTTTTCTTCAACGGCAAGAGCCTCACCGGCTGGCTGTTGACCATCCTCGGCGCGATGATCATCTTCGCGGGCATCATTACGAATCTGAACGTCTATTTCCGGCCAACCTCACTCTTCAACACACTGGTCATGCTGGTGTTACTCGTGGGAGGCTTGGGGCTCATCGCCCGTTCCGTACGTTCGGCATCCTGAATTCCTGGGAAAGGGGAGCCAAAGTGGATGACCCGCAAGTCCGTGGCGATATTCTCGTCGTGGACGACAACCCGGTGAACCTGCGCCTGTTGTCGCGAATGCTGACCGGGAAGAACTACAGGGTCAGGCTCGCAGAAAACGGGACAGATGCACTTGTCGCGGCGAAGTCCACTCTTCCCGATCTTGTTCTGCTGGATATCTTGATGCCCGGGATCGACGGGTACGAAGTCTGCCGTCAGCTAAAGGCGGACCAGGGGACGCGGGAGATTCCCGTCCTTTTCCTGAGCGCACTCTCCGGGACTGAAGACAAAGTCGCCGGGTTTCGCGCGGGAGCCGTCGATTACATCGGGAAGCCATTTCACGTGGAAGAGGTTCTGGCTCGCGTCGAAACGCACTTGGCTCTTTGTAGAACCCGCAGGCACCTGCAGCAGCAGATCGCGGAACTTGACGCGTTTGCCCACACCGTGGCTCACGATTTGAAGAACCCGCTCGCCACACTGGCAGGATTTGCGGAGATGCTTTCCGATGACCTGTCGAAAACGGGCGATCCGCGTGTCGAAACGTACGCCACCCCGATCGTCCGGACAGCGCGCCGCATGATCAAGATCGTGGACGAACTGTTACTTTTGGCGAGTGTTCGAAAGGCAGCACTTCTTCTCGAACCCGTGGATATGGCCGCTGGCATTTCCGAGGCGGCCGACGGACTGCACCAGTTGATTTGTGAGCGCCATGCGGAACTTCTCATTCCCGATCCTGGCGCGTGGCCAAAGGCCATGGGGTACACGCCGTGGATCCAGGAAGTCTGGAGCAATCTGCTCAGTAACGCCATCAAGTATGGGGGGACTCCTCCCCGAGTCGAAGCCGGCGGAAGCTTCGTGGAGAGAGAAGGGACCGAGTCTTCGAGAGTCCGGTTCTGGGTCAGGGATAATGGTGTTGGGATTACGCCAGAGGCACAGGCGTTCCTGTTTCAAGAATTCAGCCGGCGGACATCCCGCCTTCGGGGCCACGGACTCGGGCTCTCCATTGTGAAGCGCATCATTGAGAGACTCGGAGGTACGGTCGGGGTCGAGAGCGCGCCCGAGGGAAGCTGTTTCTTCTTCACACTTCCCGCCGCACCAGAAGAGAGCCGGCCCGGTGGGAGCGGGAGTCCGTAATCTTGGGAACGGAAGCTCAATAGTATCCAAACAGAAATGCCCGCGAACCTGATGGCTTTTCGGGCTCGCGGACAGGCTTGTTGCTTCTTGGGACGTTTCCGGTGTTCAGGGTGCGGCGTGACCCGCTTCTCTACTGCGGCTTTTCCTCAATCAGGAACGTGACCTGGTACTCTCCTTCGAGGTGCGAGGACCCAATGAGAGGGATGGGGACCTCGGTTCCCTCCATCACGGTGGCCACGGAGGAATTCGATTCCTTGATCTTGGTCCCTTTCTTGATGCGCCAGGCAAATGCCACCCGGTAAGTGGGCGGCGGAGGCCCCGGATCAGAAACGACAACACACGAGATCTCGATCTCTGTTGACCCGTCGAGGAACATGAATGTCGAGGTTTTGTCCGTGTCGTAGAAATTCCGGGACATCTCGATCTGGGGCATGTTCATCTTCAGGTGCCCCTTGATCTTCTGTGGTTTGCGTGTCGTTTGCTCCCAGGAGATTGGGGACAAGCGGATAAAGTCCTCGTCTGTTGCGGACTGCAAGCCCCCGCTGGGCTCGAGCCACGCCACGCGGCCAGGAACCTTCGGAGCGGCCTCGAAAAGGCGGATGGCTTCGACTTTTTGATTGCCAGCAACCAGGAAGGAAGTGAACTGTTCTTTCTTGATTTGCGCCGCCACGGTGTCTTGAGCCACGGCTTTCGCCCCAACCCAGAAGAGAACGAATGTTGTAAGGAACACAAGGGTTTGTTTCACGCGCATAGGCCCCCCAAGCATCTGAAGATTAACTCAACATCGCCTTCAAAAGGCTGTCTAAGTCACGGCTAATCGCCCGAATTCGGACGTACCGGGGGATACCGGGAGGAACGCAGCCGGGCATGGTACCCGCTCACCACTGGTGTCGTTTTTACCCAGCGATTGAAGGAATCTGGTCCCATCTGAAAAACCCCGCTTCGGGTGATCCGCCAGGAGAACATCCCCCTGGTGAGTGCCGTCGCGCGGTCGAGAATGGCCGCTGCTCCCGGCCACTCAGGGTGAGTTCCCGCCAGAATCCTGGCCCCATCGAACAGACTCCTCGCGGTCTCTCTGTCCCCTTTTCCCTCTAGGCACGACTCCAGCCCCTTCTCGTACCACGTCCATGCGCGGTTCACGGATCCCTCGCCGTGAAAGAGAGATGCTGCCTCCAGAGCGATCAACGCCGGCGCATCGGAACGGCTGTAGAGAATTTGGAACGACTGGTCTGCTTGTTCCGTGCCCGTCCGAGGAAGCTCGAGGACCGTCAGGTGACGGCTCACAAGCTCGGAAAGGGCGGGGTCACTGGCCGTGGCCGCGCTGTCGCGCGCTTCCAGCGAAAGGGACCGGGCCTCCAGGAGGCGATCCCTGGCTGCCGCCGAGGCCGACATCTGGAGTTTGAGGAAGGTCCTTTTTCGGAGATCCGCTCTCGCTTTTTGGGGAATCGCTGTTGGGCACCTTCTGAGGAATCCATGGATGTCGAGAATGGAGAGCCGGCTCGTGAAGGTCTCGTATTCCAGGGCCTTTCTTGTCGCGTAAATCCCAGGTATCCGCTTTGCCGCCGAGATCGCATAGAAGATAGGGAACCGGGAAGGATCCCTCTCTGGAACCGATTCGGGAGACGTGACGGGAGCCTGTCCCCAGGGCTCGAGCGCCACTGCGGCGATGCCGGTATAACCGCCCGCGTCACCGTTTTTCCCCGCGAGGAGAAGGAGCCGCGATCCATCCGCCTCGAGAGTTCCGATGGGGATGTGGAGCCACGGACTCTGAAAGGCTATGTAAGGCTGGAAACTCGCCAAAGAGTGGACCACTGTCCAGGAGAATGAACCGTTGTTTGCCGTAAAAGTCACGGTGATAGCGGTGTCCTCACGAAGGCCAGCCGTCTGGGCGCCGACGAGGACCGACTCGATCTCCAGCACGGACTGGTCTGGAACCGCGGGGACGGGGAGTGCGACACTGCGAGTGACGGCTCCGGTTCTTCCGTCGAGGTAGGAGAGGGTCCGAAAGTGCTCTTGCGTCAAACGGGTCCGGCCGCCTCCGAGGATTGCGGCCACGTTCTTTCCGAACCGGCCCGAGTCGATCAGGACGGCCCGGCCTTCAGGGAAGAGGTCGGGGCGGCTCCAGAGAACGAGTCCGGTGGCATCTGATGCAACCGCGCCGCCCCGTTCATCGGACGCCAGGACCGCGAGCCGGGGACGGTTCCAATCCCACGACGGGTGAAGGACAAGCGCAACAGCGAGGAAGGCGGTGCTTGCCGCCGCTGCAAGGTGGACCCGTCTCGAGCGCAAGAACCGGGGCGGCACCCGGTGGGTCCTCAAATCCGCCAGAACAGCCTCCGCGCCCGGGTAACGCAAGGACTCGTCTCGCTCCAAGAGCCGCGCGATTATGCGGGCGAGCCAGGCGGGAACATCACGGCGAATCGTCCGGACATCTGGCGCCCGGCGCTTGATGTGGGTCACCACCGTTTCGAGCGGTGTCGTCCGCGAGAGGGGCGGGCTTTTCGTCAACATGGCAAAGAGGACGGCGCCGAGCGAGTAGAGATCGCTCGTCTCTCGCACGATGCCGTGGGCGGACTGTTCGGGCGCGAGGAAGGCCGCCGCTGTTTCATTGTCTTCCCAGCGTTCCTCTAGCCCGGCCCTGCCGAGCCTCGCCCCGGAATCTCCGTCCACAAAAATCGAACCCGGTTCCAGGTTCCTGTGAAGAACCCCTGCTTCGTGCAGAAATCGCAGTCCCTCGGCGATCTCGATTGCGAGCTTTATGGCCGAGGAAACCGAGAGGGGTCCTGCCTCAATCCGCTCCTTAAGGGAAACGCCCGGCGGGTATTCCGAGATGACAAACAGCGTCGTTCCCGAAACGCCGGCCTCCAGAACGGGGACGATCCGGCGGGACGGCAAGGACGAGAGGATGCGGGCGTCCGCCAGATATTGATGGGCGGGCCGGGTCAGACGGAACGTGGAATGAAGCTCCATGTGGACGAGTTGATGACGTTCCTTGTCAAAGGCGGTCACGGCTGATCCTGTTGCCGAACGGGAGACCACTTCCTGCAACTCAAACCGCCGGGCAAGATCTGCCCCGGCTCCGAAAAGCCGAATCCGGTTCCCTGAGTTGTCTTTCACGCCGGAGCGGTCGAAAGAGCGCCGCGTCATCGTGTTGCCTGAATCCTTGATTCTATGGGCTGGTCCCCACGTTCACCACACAGCGAAAACCCGTATACGCGTTCCTGACCGGGGGTGAGGCGCGGCTTCTGAAGGACAGACGCAGGAACTGGATCTGGCTGACGTACGAGCCTCCTCGCAAGACCTTCTCCTTGCCAGATTCCGGTCCCAGGGGGTCCCTGGCGCGAGCGTTCGAGTAGGCATCCTTGGAGTACCAATCCGAAGTCCACTCCCAAACGTTCCCGCTCATCCCGTAGAGTCCAAACCGGTTCCTCTCGAAAGACCTCGCTGGCGAGGTCGCTTCGAAGCCGTCGCTGTAACCCTTCAGCCCCAGAAGAACCGAGCGCTTTTCGAGCGCGGTTTCGTCCGCCATGTTGACGGGCGGTCTCTTCGGGGCCGGCGGTTCATTCCCCCACGCAAAAATCAACGAGCCGGCCCCGGCACGGGCCGCGTATTCCCACTCGGCCTCGGTGGGGAGACGCCCTCCCGCCCACTCGCAGTAGTCCCGGGCGTCGTTCCAGCTAACATGGACGACCGGGTGATCCGGCTTCTGAACGAAACCCGGATTGATCCAGCTCGTTCCCCGGCGTGGTTCCCACGACCCCTTTTTCCAGACGTACGTGAACCCCTCTCGCTCGGCTTCAGAGCGATACGCTTTCTCCTTGACGAACCGGTTCCAGGAGAGAACGGTCACTTCGGAGGAGGTCATGCGGAAGCTCTCCGTGAGCCGTACTTCGTGCCTCGGTTTTTCGTCCCCCTCGCACTCCGCGTCATTGGGAACACATCCCATTTGAAAGCGGCCAGCGGGTATGAGCGCATAGTCGAGGCCATCCTTGGGGTTCGTCCAGATTTCCGGGGTGCTCTTCTGCGATGACTCCTCTTTGTCGTGGGTGACGAGCGCCAGGATGACCGCGGCCAGAATGGAGAGCGTCAGGACAAGCCAGGTCCCCCCGTGGTGTCTTTTGGGCGCATACCGCTGTCTGGCGGCGGGGTGTCCGGGGACCGGAACCGGGGGCAAGACGGGCGGGAATCTCGGGGGGACAGCGGGAGGGCTCGCAAGAGCCGGAGTTGATGGGCCTGAGCTAGTTGAAGCTGGCTGGGCCGGAGCTGGCTCTGCCGGAGCTGGCTCTGCCGGAGCTGGCTCTGCCGGAGCTGGCTCTGCCGGAGCTGGCTCTGCCGGAGCCTTTTGAAGGGTTGCGCACGCCGCGCACGTTCCCCCCGCGCTTGTTACTTCTTGGTTGCAACATATGGAACAGAAGAAGACCTCCCACCCGCAATCAGGATTCGAGCAGCACCTGGCATTCCGGGTGATGTAAAGACCAAAGCCGTCTTTGGGGCAGCGGGCTGGCAGGGGGACTGTCACGACGATTTCGAAGAAGGCTCTGAGCTGGGTTTCTTCTTCAAGCGTTCCAGCTTCTGGAGGGCCCTCGATCGTTCCTCTGACGCTCTGGTGTCGTCTGGCCAGGTTTGTTCGTAGCTCTCCCAGAGATGTGTCACGCCCCACTCGTCGCGATCGGAAATGAGTTGTTCAGAGCGGGCACGGGTTTCCTCGAGGTCGCGCTCCCGGAAGGCCCGGGCGAGCAAATCGTTGGGCACGATCTCCAGGATCTGGCGTGCGTAAACACGGCCGGCCTCGAAGTCGGCATTCTTCTCCGCCCTGGCAAGGGAACTCCGGAGGCCCTGTACGCGGGTGACCCACTCACGGTTCTTTCGGGCTGCTTCCTCTCCCCTGGCCAGCAGTTCCTCCTCTGCCAGCGCCTTGCGGGCGATCTCGAGAGAGTTCCCGGCTTCCTTGTTCGCTGGTTCGAGCGTCAGAACGCGCTGAAACAGGCTGACGGCATCTCGCCACCGTTTCTCCCGGGCGGCGTTGTGCGCGGAGGCGGCGAGCAGTTTTGGATCTTCGGGAGTTGGTGATGGTTCTGGGAGCGGGAGTTTGAGTTCTGGCGTGGCAGGGCTGGGGTCTTCCTGCTGGCCGGCTTGCGGACTGCTGGACGAGACGGGCGTCTCCTCGAGTTTCACGAAGAGGCTGATGATGGCGGCTGTCACCGCGATCCCCATGAAGGCCGCAAACCAGGGGAAGCCCTCCCTGGGGCGGCGGGCAACCGGCCGGATGGGCACCGTGCGGATGGGCACCGTGCGCGCGGCGCGGCGCTCGGAAGCCGCCTCTTTGGGAAAAGGGGGAGGTGTGAGGCAGACGGGTGGCGTTTTGGAAGGCCAGGGGGGCGGGGCAGCCGGGCTCGATTCGAGACAGGAAGGACAGATCTCCGAGGGCGTGGAGACGAGCGCCTTGCGGCACCTGGCGCACGAGATGATGCCCCACCCGCAGTCCGGGTTGGAGCAATAACGGCGGTTTTCTCCGTCCGAGTAGAGGCCAAAACCGTCACGGGGACAGCGGGCGGGGGTCATTTTCGAGTTAGCAGGGGGCCACCTCACCCAGCTTGGCGACGCGAATTCGGTCTTCCCCGGCCCACACCCCTTCGCCGGGGGTCCGGGTTCGGCAGAGTGCCTCCTGTGCGGGGGCCTCCGGTTCGGTGAAAGCAACGACGAGGTACTCGCTGAACTTGCGCAGGCCGTTCACGAGAATCCAGTACGTCTGTGCTTCTGGCGCGGAGTCGTCCTTTTCGATGACGAGAAGCGGAGCGTTCTTCCCCTGTTCCCACTCGACGGCGACCTCGGCCGCATGGCCCTGGGCGTAGGCTATTCCCTTGCCAGAGCCCCATTTCCGCTTCGCCTTGCGAGCGGCTTCGAGAAGCGCCTCGACGCCTATTTCTCCGCTGCAGTACCTCTCGACAGCCTCCCGGAGGGGCGGTGTCCCATTATCCCCGCCGTCCGTTCTTGAAGAGCCCACGCGTCCGAGCCGCAGGAACGTTCCGGGGCGAGTCTCCGGGGCGCCGTCTTTCGGGGAAACCTCGCCGTCCTCCTGGCTCAGTTGAATCTCGACTGCATGGAGAGAATTCCTGATTCCGCCGAGTTCGTTCTTGATCTCGGCCAGCTGCCGTGAGACCTCGCGAATGCTGTGGTCGAACCCGGTGAGGCGTTCGACTCTGGGAGCGGGAGCCGGGGGCTCCGGGGGAGCAGCGGGCGGACGCTGAATCAGGTACACGATTCCGGCGAGAGTAAGGGCTGAAATCACGACCAAGAGAGCCACGAGAATGATGAGGAGGCCATAAGCGCGCTGGCCCCCGCCGGCATCCGCGAGCAAGGGAACAGGGGTTGCGAGGAGAGCGAACCAAAAGAGTGAAACGAGGGGGGTTTGTTTCATGATCAGCTCCGGCGATCGGGATCCTCGATCAGCTTGCAGGCCTGGTCCTTGAGAATGTCGGTGACGAAACGAACCGGGTGGCGTGGTTTTCCTTTTTGGTTTGTCCGGATGATGTACCAGGCGCTGCGGAAGGCGTCGTCGCACAGCATCTGGGTGGTCTCGAGTTCCTCTCTGTCAGCCCTCCAGCCGTCGAAGGTGTGCCGTCCGGCCACGAGCACGGATTTGTCAAAACAGGCGTAGAGCTGCCGGGTGCTGGAGACTTCCCGCAGCCCGTCGTCTGTCGTCGAGGCTTTCTCCTCCGAGAAGGGGTCTTTCCAGACGATGCGCTCGGGAATTTCGGCGGATTCGGCATCACACCAGAAGAGGGTGTTGATATCACGAGGTGCGGGAAGTCCCTCTTCTCCAATCTGGTCCGACAGTGCGCCGCAAGAGACGGTCTCCTTGCCGTAGTCCCGCTTGAAATCGAAGGTGACGTTGGCTGCTTCCTCAAAGCTCGTGACGACCTCCTTGAGAATCTGCTTGGCGGCCTGCCAGCGGCTTCCCGCGAGCTTGCCGCGCGGGCTGAGGTCAAGGAGCCGGGAGCCCATGCCGACATAGTGGACCATCACCTTTTTGACTTCCTTCTCTCCAGCCTGCGGGATGAGCGCCATCCGGACGGCATACGCCGATGCAAAGGTCAAAAGGGCCATGAGTTCGCCCAGCACATCTTGCAGGCTGAACTTCCGGAAGTGCTCGGCCAGCATCTCGATGGCCCCGGTGGGTCCAGACTGCGCTCCGCGGTCTTTCATGCGGCCGATGAGCAGCAACTGAATGGTCTCTGCCCAGGTTGCATCCTCCCGGTCGCGCGGGCGGACCTTTTCGTCTCCGCCGACGGCCTTGGCGATGTCTTCACTGCGGCCCTGTTCCGATGCCGCAAAAGCCAGGAGGGTCCGGGCCAGGTCCTTTCCGCCTATGTAGAGTGAGTCGAGATACAGGGACCTTCCGAAGCCATCAAAGATACTGATGTCCGTGGTGCCGCCGCCGATGTCCATCACAATGTGGCGCTCGCCTTTGATCTGACCCCCCACCTTGGCCCGGCTTTTCACATAGTAGAAATTGGCCAGGCTTTCAGAGAGCGGCCCCTCGATGTCAACGCTTCCAAAGCCCGCGGCCTTCAGCGCGCCCAGGAAAGCGCGGACCGCGTCCGAGAGAGCGTCGTTCTGGCGAATCGAGAAAGCCAGGGGGCAGGTGAAGATGACTTTGAGCGAACTCTTCACCTGGTCAAAGAGAGTCGTGCGCAGTTCCCAGGCCGTCATGAATCCGAGCTGTTCGAGGAAGGCCTTGCGAAGCTGGTCTCCGCCCGGGCCATCCACCCACTTGAAATCCTGCTTGAGCTGCCGGTCGCGGGCGAGAAAACCGATGACTCTCGGGTTGGCAATCTCGAGCCCGGGAATGCTGAAAGCCGGGAAGAATTCGGAACCCTCGAACGGTTTGTCCCCTTCCTTATCAGCCAGCAGGACCGTGGCAAGCGGGTTGGAGTACGGCCGGGCGAGCGGAAAGAAGCGCCGGGCGTAGCGCTCGGAGAGGCGTCCGGGCTCCTTTGCCGCCTGGGCCATGAGATCGACCCCCGCGGATTCTTGTGTGAATTCGAGAAGCCGTCCGCCCGGCGGGTCTTCGAAGGCAATGGCGGTATTGCTCGTTCCAAAGTCGAGCGCGATCCGGGTTTCGCCGTGAGCCCCTGGCCGGGGAGACAGGGGACAGAAGTGAGAGAACTTCCAGCCTGTCCGGGCTCCCGCACCCAGGCGCGAGATGGGGCGGTTCCCTTCGACGCAAAACGGCAAGAGCCCCAGGCATTCGCCGCTCTTTGGCTCGAGAAAACCAAGCCAGCGCGGAGCCATATCGAGCTGGCAGAACGCGGCCGCGCGTCCTTCGACGAGCCGTGTCTTTCCGGTGACGACCCGGTTCGTGGTTCCTTCCACGAGGCCGTACATGCGCGGCTCGCACCCGCCAAATATGGGCGGGCCTTCTTCTTCTCCTTCTCTTGGGCCGAGAACCATGAAGAACCGGTTCCACCCCTCGAGGACGCGGTTAGGCCAGATCGCGGCCGCGGCTTCTACCCGTGTGAGGTGAAAGACGCGCCGGATCTCGACCCCGTTCCAGTTGATGCGCGCCTCGAGCTTCCTCCCATCAGAGTCGAGCGAGGTGTTCTCGAGGACGGTATCCACGAGTTCGAGAGGAAACTCGAGGAACTTCGTGGAGAAGGGGATGACCTCCCAGCCAGGGATGACGAGGAGCTTGCTGGCTGCTGCCCAGACGTTCTCCTCTGGTACCGCGATGACGTTCTCCATGCGGTTCCCGAGCCGGTCGAAGAGATCCGGGCCTTCGCGCCGCGGGTTCCTCAGCGGCGGCCCGGCGGGGAAGTAATCGTCTGGAATGTCCCGGGTTTCCGAGGTGACGATGCAGTACTTCGTTTGGTTGGGTCCGATCTCAAAATAGCCCGGCATGTCCTCTCCTCACGTTCTGTAAAGGAAACGGATCCAGGGAGAAACGCTACTGGCCCTTATCGACGTGATGGGCAGCGTGGCGTACTGGTCTTGATCTGTCACGGACTGGCCTTTCCCGGCCGGGAACTCTCCGAGGACCCGCAGAAGATTCGGTCCGGCGACGTCCCATGTGGGAACGCCCGCCTGGCGCAGGACGCTGGGCCATTCAGCAAGACGGCGGCACAGCCAGGCAGGGAAGGACTTCTGCGCTGCCGCCCTCCCAATCTCCGAAAGCCATTTCTCTTTTTCGGAAGAAAGCGAGGCCGCCGGGACCGCTATCGTCTCCGGGAAGAGGAACGCCGCGATGTCATCGGCTGCCGGCGGACTCTCTCTGGAGACCATGCGGCCGGTGTGCAGGACCAGGATTCCCTCGCTCGAAATGATCTCATCCAGACTGCCGAGCGGGAATGAGTCTCTGAGGGCGTTGCAAAAAGCCCCCGAAAGGGAGTCGTCTGCCGCGAACAGGTAGAGAGGAGGAGCGGTTCGGCCGTCGAGTTTCATCATGGCGAGCCAGATGAGTCCCAGGCTGAGATCTCGCACCGGGGCCCCGGGCGCGGAAGCAAAGAGCCGTTCGGCAAAGGTCAACGCGGGGGCCCAGATCGTGGGGTATTCGCTGGGCTTTCTTTCGCCGGCCTTGGGGTCGGATTTCCAGACAGCACGCGTTAATGCGTGCAGGGTATCCCTTGCGGGCGCCCGCAGGAACGTATCGTCGGATGGAACAGGAAGACCAAGGGGCTTTTCGTCCTGGCGCGGACTGTCTGTCTGCTTGACGAGCTGAAGACGGTTACCGCGGTCCGCGGTCGACCCCGGCGGCAGTTTCGTGACGGCCTGGGAAACCCAGCGGTGGAGGGCGCGCGCAGGCAAGAGAGCATCGCCGCCTTCCCGGTCGTAGGTGTCAAAACACTCGGCGGGGTGGGCGGATGAAAGCTCACGGCGCAGGTCGAGAAGGGAAGCCGGGGTGAGAAACCCGGGGGGAAATGACTTCTGGGTCCGCTCCGTCCATGTCCCGTCAAACGCCGTGCCGCGGGAGGAGCGGCGGGGTTCGATCCCGGCGTGTTCGAGAATCCGCCCAAGAAGAAGGCGCGACGCTGAGAGGTGCTGTTCGAAATCCTGCCCGCGCACCCCGGAAGCCTGAAGAACATCGTGTACCCAGGGGTGGCCGGGAACCGTATCCCGGTTCCCCCGAGTTCTCAGAACGGGCAGCAGGACGCGGTCGATGAACACGGCCGTGGCCGTGGCTGCCTGGAACGAGCGGCGCATGCGCAGAAGCGGTTCCTTGAACTCTCCGGAAGGCTCGCGGCGATACCGCACGGTGGCCTCCGTGCCAGGGTTTTCGAGAAAGTCGAAAGCGGCCAGAGCGGCCAGATACTCGAGAAAGTGCGTGGGGTTGTCTTGCTGGTCCTTCTTGAACCAGTCGATTCCCGGGGGAAGAACGAGCGGCTCGGAGGCCCCCAGAAGGTAGAGCGCCTGAAATGGGAATCCGGCGGAACTGAGTTGATGGAGAAACCGGTAGGCGGTTTCCGTGCGGCGCTCGAAAGTCTCGGGCATGTTGGTCAGACCGGATGTCTGAGCGCCCGAGGGATCCGGGTAAAAGTAGGGTTCGAGCTGGACGAGGGCAACGGCGGGATTCCCGGTCCGGATCTGCGGGTCCTTGGCCAGAACAGCGGCCACGTGAACCACGCCCGCCGCGCCGGTTCCGCCGAAGGCACTCCCGAAAATGACGGCCGTCGTGTTTCCACCCGTGAAGTGCTGGCGGAGCCGGGTGAGAAGCTGCTCTTCGCCTTCCGGATCCGAGAAGAAGCAGACACCAGCATTGGCGCGGCCATAGAAGCCGAGTTCGAATTCGGTACTGTCGGGTCTGCCAATTTCGGCCGTTGAAAAGAAGAGGGGGGCTAATGAGCGTGCTTTCTCGGTGGTCATCCCGAGGAGCTGGAACAGGTTCCGCTTGGAGGCAGGTTTCAGGGGGCCGGCGGAGGCAACGGGGGTGATTCTCGCCCCCAAAAATCCATCACCCTGCAGATTCCCGGCGTTTCCCGCCTCGCGCAGCTTGCGGTAGTCATCGAGAAAACCCTGCCACCCGATCGTTCTCGAGTGTCCGGAGTCGGGGTCGACGGCGAGCGGAACGATCTCGCAATCTGGCGGGTAGAACCCGAGTGCAGAAAGGTGAACCGCGGACTCGACGCAGGCGGCGCCGGAGCCTCCGACCCCAATCAAGACGAGCTTCTTCATCATTTCCCCCTGAAGAGACGCCGGCTGCTCCGAATTCCGAAGACGGTGACGATGTACTGGAGGCCGCCCAGGATTGCAGCTGAGAGAGCGAGGATGCCAAGGACGAGGACCGGCTCCCCGTTCAGTGGAGAAAGGAAATCGACCAGAAGGCCGGTCGCGAACCCGGCCAGGAGAGTAAAAAGAAGCCACATGCCAAAAAGGCCGCGGAATCCGAGAACCCTCTTGGAGTCGAATTCAAAGAGCCGTTTTCTGAAGCCGCGCATGAGCCCGAACCAGCAAGCGATGGCGGCAATGAAAGCAACGGTGAACATTGTTCCGCAGGTCCAGCGAAGACGCAGGGCGAATTCGGCCAGCTGTTCGTCGGTTTTCTCGGCGAGCGAGGCGAGTCCCTCGACAAAGAACCCCTCGGAGTACTCCCCGCCAGCTGGATAGAGAAGGAGAACCGCGAGTGCCGCTGGAATCAGCAGCAAGAGCCACCATCCCCCTGGCCCGCTTTCTCTTGAGTTTTTCATTCTGTTTCTCTCCTTCTCCTCTCCCTCAATAATCGACGTGGAGGATGAAGCGGACAACAGGAGAAGTACGTCCTGCTAAAAGGACTTGTTCTCTCAAGCTCTCGAGCCGGATACAGCTGCCCGATGCCTTCCCGATCAGGGGATGGTCTTTCCAGAAGTCCGCCACCAGGGGCGAGGAGTCCGCGGTGAGTTCGATGAGAAACGCCTCGCTGCCATGTTTTGCAGGAGTTCTTTTGAGAAGGAACGCCGCCTGTGGGAGTTCTATTGTGGTCTCGCTTTCAGAGAGCACGGTGGCGCGTCCCTGAAACCGCCCGGAGCGCCGGGTGGCTTTCTCGGGTTCTGTTGGGGCCTCGCCGTGTAAGAGGACCTCGACCTCGGAAGGTCCCGAAAGCTGCACGAACGAGACAGGCTTCTTCCCTGATTTCTGAAGGGAGAAGCGAGTGGAGACCTCTTTCCAGGAATAGGCCGCCTTCGACCAGTTCAGTTTCGAAAAGCCGGGGCTCACGCGGGCCTCGGGGCGCTCGAACCCGGCTTTCTTCACGGAAACGAGCACCGTGGCTTTCTCCCCCTTGAGTTCGACGGGGAAGACGGGAAGGCGCGAAATTTGTGGCTCTTGAAGGCTTTTTGGGTAGTTTGTTGGAAAGAGGGCCGGTTTCTTGTCTCCCTCGTAGGGAAGGGAAACCTCGATGTCGAACTGGGACGCCGGGCGGGGGGCAAGGGGCAAGTACGAGATGGCGTCCGGGTCGCCCTTCCACGCGTGCGCGAGGATGCCGTAGATCTTCTCAGCCATTTCTGGACCTGGCGTGAGGATGTAGACGAAGAGAAGCTGCTCGTTACACGCGCAATAACGTTTCCCGCTGGCTGGGGCCTCCCAGGGCAGATACCCCAGCCGGAAAGCCGCGACCGCGGCGTACCGGTGCTTCACGCGGATCCACTCGTCGATGCGAGCCTGGACAGTTCCAAGGCTCTTGGCCGAGGGGCACTTCTCCGAGCCTTCTGGCGCGAGCTGCTCGGCATCCGTGACGATGACAAAGGCCTTCTTTTCCGTGCCGTTTGCAGCGGTTTCGTCGAAGACGGGGTTCAGGCAAGTCAGCGTCTCGGAGAAGAAAGAGTCCACGGCCAGGCGCGCCGCGGGAGATCCACCCCACTTCTGGCCGCAGTCCTTCGAGAGCCAGGCGGGGTTGACCTGAAGCCCGCCAATGGGAGGGACCGGTGCCCGGCCCAGGGGGGCCGAAACGAGAGCAATGGATGGAGCAAGTGGCTCGATGAGAGCGCCGAAACGGTAAATCTCTTTCCTGGCCGGCCCAGTTTTCTCCGGAGTGGGTTTCTTCGTGGCCTTCGCTGGCTTTTCGGCCTCCACATTAGGAGAGGCGACCTCTTCGGCCAGGGAATCCAGTCCCGACAGGAGAGATTGAAAGGGAGCGGAAACGCCCGTCTCGTTCTTCGTGGCGGCAAGGGCGAAACCGCGCATGCTGGCGGAGGCATCGATGTAGATGCGAACGGTCTCTACCTCTTCCCTGGGAGTTCCCAGCGACGAGGCGATTTCCTGGAAAGCCTGGGAAGGAACGGGGCGCCTCCGGCAGGAGGAAATGATGAGAGGCATGGAAACGATGAGCAGAGTGACACAGATGCGGTAAGGAAGCAGTGGCCAATGCGAATGGTGATGGCGTGAAACGATCATTCCCGGCACCTCACTTCCCGGCGGGGAAGCCGGTAATCGGAGTTTACGGCGTTTGGGGTGAGATGCCTGAAGAGCCACGCCCTCCCGATTCCGAGATCCGAGGGCCGGGAGGGAATAAGTCAGGGGGTCGAAGGTGTGTCGAGAAGCCCCCGGGCCGCGAGGGCCTCTTCCCACAGTTCGATATGTCCGTTCGAAAGGACTGGAATGTGTTCCCGTTCGGCCTCCGCGCGGGCCCCCTCCGTCATTCGCTGGCCCGCAACAACCGGCAGGGAAGACAGACCGGCTTTCTGCAGAAGCTTGGCCCGAGCCATCGACCGGTGAATGTCTCCGCGGTCGATCACTCCCGAGATCTCGACAGCGAGGTGGACTTCCTTCCCGGTGGCTGGAATTCTCCCGCGCACCAGAAGGTCGAGCGGCCAGAGTTCCTCGTATTCCCTCTCCGTGAGCTTGTCGAGAAGCGTATCCTCCAGTTCGTTCAGCTTCATCACTTTTGCCTTGCGGAGTTTTAGCCCGAGGTACGAGCCCGCGTTTTCCCGGTACTTCCACTCCAACGTAATGCCGCGCACCTCGGCAAGTTGCTCCGTCAGATCATCCAGACGCCTCTCTGTTCGAGCCTGAGCCTCCGCGAGCTGGTCCATGCGCGCAGCGAGCTGGTCCATGCGTGCGGTGAGCTGGTCCATGCGTGCGGTGAGCTGGTCCATGCGCGCAGCGAGCTGGTCCATGCGTGCGGTGAGCTGGTCCATGCGTGCGGTGAGCTGGTCCATGCGCGCGGTCAGGTCGTCCATGCGTTTTTCGGTGCGAGCCTGGGCCTCCGCGAGTTCCTCGACGCGTTTTTCGGTGCGAGCCTGGGCCTCCGCGAGTTCCTCGATGCGTTTTTCAGTGCGCTCCTGGGCATCTGCCAACCTGTCGACCTTGGTGGCCAGGTCGCGAACAATGTCGGGCAGGGTAAGTAGGCTGTCCGCCAGGATGAGTTTTCGCAACTCCTCGCGCCATTCAGGGTGGAGGATCAACAAACGCGTCATGTCGACGAAATCATTAACCTCAAAACTCATGGTCCTTGTGCCTTCTCGATGATTATACGTCTATTTTTCGCCGCAGCACCAAGGCTTCTCACTTCCGCAAGGCGGCACGCCACCGCTGTTGGTCCCGGGTTGTTCCCGCAATCCGCCATTTGGGGCATGATCTCGCCATGACCCGTCTGGACCTGCCGTTCCTCTCTTCATTCATGAACCGCGTAAAGCGGGAGTCTGGAGTCTTTCTCGGGGTCGTTTCCCTTGTTGCCGGAGCTGCAACGGCGCAACAGATCTCGAACGTTCAGGCCCGTCAACTGACCCAGACCCCACAAAACATCGAGGTGACCTACGACCTCGCCTTGCCGAACGTTTCCGGAACGCCCGTTCCGGGGTTCAAGGTCACCGTGGCATTTGCAAGTGATGGCACGAACTTTTCCATCCTGCCGCCCGCGAGTTCTCTTTCTGGAGATGCGGGTTCGGGCGTGTTTCCGGGGACGGGGAAAAGGATCGTGTGGGATACCTCGGGGACGTTGCCAGTGGGGACGTTTGGAAGCAACTATCGGGCCCAGGTGACGGTCATTACGGAGGGGGAGGATCTGCGTGACATCACCATCATGCTGCCGGGAGAGGTCCCGATGGTCCTTTCTCGAATCCCCAGCGGCACGTTTCAGATGGGTTCCCCTGATTCAGAAAAAGGGCGGCAGCGTGATGAGGGACCGGTTCACGAGGTGACTCTCGAGAATGACTACTTCATCGGGAAGGCAGAGGTCACGCAGGGGCAGTGGAAAGCTCTCATGGGAAACACCCCGGCTCCAGAGTGCGGTAACTATGGTGTCGGCGACTCTTTCCCGGTGAATTGCGTGACGTATGGCGATATTACCGGGACCAAGGGGTTTATCTTGAAACTGAATGCATACGCTGCCGCCACCGGGCAACAGGGGGCAGGGGAATTTCGCCTGCCCACCGAAGCTGAATGGGAGCGGGCGGCCCGGGCCGGTTCGACGAGCCGGTTCTCTTTTGGAGATGCCCTGACGTGCGGGGATGGGTGTACCGCGTGTCCCGAGGCGGCCTCCTACATGTGGTGGTGCGCGAATGCTGGCCGCCAGTCTCATGAGGTTGAGAGCAAGGAGCCGAACGTGTTTGGTCTTCACGATGTGCACGGGAACGTTTGGGAGTGGGTCTCGGACTGGTACGGCGCCTATTCCGCTGATCCACAAACGAATCCAGCCGGGCCATCCTCCGGGGTGAACCGGGTGATTCGCGGCGGGGCCTGGTGGCTCGAAGCCAAGGATGCTCGCTCAGCCAGGCGGGGGTCCATGAATCCGGTTTACCGCACGAACATCCTCGGTTTCAGGGTGGCGCGCCGCGCCATTTCAGGGATCAACGGCTATTCAGGGCTTTTTAGCATCGACCTTCGCGGGCCCGAGCCGGTCATTACGGACTTCAAGGCCGAGCCGGCGTCTGTTTACGCGGGCCAGGCTCTGACGCTTTCCTGGAGAAGCGAAGGGGGTACTCGCGCCGAGATCGACCAGAACGTGGGTGCCGTTCCCACCACGGGCTCCGTCAAGGTTTATCCTCTGAGGGACACGACCTACACCCTGAAAGTCGACTATCCAGGCGGAAAGCCAGCCACAAAACAAGCCAGCGTGACCGTCATTCCGGGCTGTTCGAAGCCAGACCGGCCTGTTTTTAACGCGCTTTCCTCCACCACCATCGTGGCTGGCCAGAGTGTCACGCTCTCCTGGAGCGGCACGGTCACCCAGGAGTCCCTGGGAACGTACATGGTTGACGTGGTTCCCAACGCCAGTTGCACGGGCTTCACGGCCCGGTACCCCACCCGGGATGCGACGCTCACATTCACGACGCAACCGGGCACGACGGCCTACTGTTTCGTCGTGCGCGCGGTGGCGGGCGACATTTGCGCAAGTGACGCGTCGGACCCGCTAACCATCAATGTGACACCGTGAGGCGCCCGGGTTTGGCCTGGAGAGGCCGGCTCTTCTCAGTTCTGACCTTCCTGTCGCTGGCGGCGGTCTCGATGGCTTCATGCCAGCGGAAGAAGAACCCACTCCTGTTCCCCGGGGCCCCGGTAATCCTGATTTCGATCGACACTCTCCGGGCGGACCGCTTGCCGGCCTACGGATACGCCAACGTCAAGACGCCGCATCTCGACAGTTTCCTGGCCGATGCCTGGTTTTTCGAAAACGCGTATTCACCCTGTCCCATGACGCTCCCCTCACACGTGACGATGCTGACGGGCAAACTCCCGCCCGAACATGGGGTTCGCAACAACTCGGGTTTCGTATTTGATGGAACGGGTCAACTGAGTCTTCCGCAGCTTCTCCGGCAACAGGGATACGCCACCGGGGCGGCTGTTTCGACGTACGTCTTGCGCCAGGAAACGGGGCTAGGCGCCGAATTCGACTTTTACGAGGATTCCGTGGACACCCCTCCGGGCGTGGCGGCGGTTCACTATCAGAGGAAGGGTGACCGCACTGCGGCCTTCGCGAACGAATGGATCGAGAAACACTCACAGGAGCCGTTTTTCTTTCTGTTTCACATTTTTGAGCCGCACATGCCGTGGGATCCTCCCGAGCCGTTTCGCGGCACCTATGGAGCTACCTATGAGGGCGAGGTCGCCTCGGCGGATGCCATCGTGGGGGCGTTTCTCGAAAATCTGAAACGCCTGGGCGTCTACGACCGGGCTCTCGTGTTCGTCACCTCGGATCATGGGGAAGGTCTCGGCGACCATGGTGAAGAGCAGCATTCTCTTCTCCTTTATCGTGAAGCGATTCGGGTCCCCTTGCTCCTGAAGCTCCCGAGAAGTTCCGGAGCCAAAACGCGAGTCGAGGCGCCGGTACAGCTTTCAGATATCTTCCCCACCGTCACTCACCTCTTGGGGCTCGAGACTCCGGCGGGCGTGACGGGATTGCCGCTCCTTGCCATGGCGGACAAGTCCCGCGCGCAGGCAGACCGCGTGATTTACAGCGAGACGCTCTACCCGCGGTTGCAGCTGGGGTTTAGTGAGTTGAAGAGCGTGCTTGATGCGCGTTACCACTTGATCCATGGTCCGCGGCCGGAACTTTATGACATGAAAGAGGATCCGGAGGAAAAGCGAGACCTCATCAAGAAGGAAACCTCCGTGGCGGCCCGGCTTGCGCGAGAACTCCAGCGATTCCCGCTGGGCAATGAAAAGCCGGCTTCTGAAGATCAGGAAACAATGAAGCGGCTTGCTTCCCTGGGGTACATCGGCGGATTGCGTGATCGTGGATCCCCTTCGGATCTGCCCAATCCCGTCGACAGTCTGCATCTCCTTTCGCGCATGCAAGAGGGCTGGCACCTGGCGGCGGAAAAAAAGACGCAGAAGGCCATCGAAGTGCTCGGCGCGGTCGTGAAGGAAAGCCCGGGGATGACCGAAGCCTGGATCAAATTGGCGGAGCTTCACGCCCAGGCGGGAGAGGACGAGAAAGCCGCCGCGGCGTACCGGATTGTTCTCTCACGTTCTCCCGTACCGCTCCCTGATATCGCGATCGCCCTGGCCCTTCTGGAATTGAACCGCCAGCAGTATGGCGAGGCCGAGCGGCTAGCACGAGAGTCGATTTCGACTCTCCCTGGCAAGGCGCACCACGTCTTCGCTCGCATCGCCCTGGCAAGGGGCAATGTGGAGAGAGCGGAACAGGAAGCCCACGCCGCCGTCTCATCGCGTAATCCGCAGCCGCAAGAAATACTGCTCCTGGCTGAAGTACAGCTTGCGGGCGGGAGGCCGGGAGAGGCCCTTCGGGAGGTGGAACGGGCTGATCTGCGGGCGCGGGAGCTGAAGTTGGCGGATGTCTACCGGCTCGAGTTCCTGAGGGGGGATGCGCTTGCGCGAATGGGAAAGTATGGTGAGGCGGAAGCCGCCTTCAAGAAGGAGATTGCGTCCTTCCCTTCCCAGACGCAGCCGTATGTGAGCCTGGCGATTCTCGGGCACATGAAAGGCGACCGGGCCGCGGTGGATCGGCTCATGGAGGAGATGGTCCGGGCAAATCCCGTGGGGAAGACGTGGCTTGCAGCGGCAAACGCCTATGAGGCGATGGGAGAAAAGGAGAAAGCAGCCATCTTGCGAAAGCAGGCCGGCAAGCCCTGATTTCATTCCAGGTTGAGCTGAATTCCACTTTCTCCGTGTAAGAAAAAACCCCGGCCTGAACGGCCGGGGCAAGTAAACCAAGATGGGGGAACGCGTTTCGAAACGAGTGGCTCTAGAACCGCACCCCGGCGGAAACCCGGAACGTCCGCGGCAGCTGATAGCTGGCGGGACTGCTCGGCTTGCCGAACGTCGAGGCGTAATTCCAGTTGTACTGGGGTGTGGCACCGCCGGTGGCCGCCGGGCCCTGTTTGGGCTGTTCGGTGAAGGGGTTGAAAGCCGCGAAGGAAGAGCTGCCGGTGTTGGCGCGCGTCTGGATCGAGGAGTTCACGGTGAAGTTCTGCTGGTTGAAAACGTTGAGAACCTGTGGCTCGACGAAGATTTCGACGGTACTGGCAACCTTGAAGTTGAAGTTGAGGGAGAGATCGGTGCGTGAGATGTCGTCGTAACGGAAGGCGTCCCGGGCCGTGAAGTAGTACGTCACTGTGGAGGGGGCGTTCAGGTAGCCCGGGTTTGTCACGTAGGGCCGAGTGTCCACGGTGCCCACGGCGCCGTAGGGCGTGCCAGTGTCGTACTGCTGCAGGACGCTGAAGGAAGATTTGAACCAGCTGGTGTTGATGGGAAGGTCGTAGATGGCCCAGAGGCGGATCTTGTGCCGCTGGTCGGAGGTGAGGTCTCCGACGGGAGAATTCCATGAGCGGTCGAAGTACTCGGGGTATGCGAGAATGCCTGTGCGGAGGGAGCCGCTGGCGGCGTTTTCGCCGTCGAAGTTGCCACGCAGCCGTGACCAGGTCCAGTTGCCCTGGAGCAGGAGTCCTTCCAGGGGCCGGTAAGCAGCGCTGAGAGTGAAGCCTACGTACTTGCGCTCGACTTCGTCCGTGTTGACGACGAGTTGCTTGTCGAAGGTACGGGTCACGCCAGCGAGTTCTCCGGTGACGGTTCCTGTTCCGGTGTCGACGCGGGTGCCGTAGAAATCGGCGCCTTCGCGGTAGACGAAGTCAGCGCGAACCATGCCGCGTGATCCGAGTTTCTTTGTGATCCCGAGGGCGAACTCATCGGTGTTCGGCGCGTTGAGGCTCTCTTCGATGTTCGGGTTGAGGCCAGGAATTCCTGGGTTGCCACGCACGGGACGGCTCGTCCCGCCGTTGGCGTTAAACCACGCAAAGACTTGCCGGATGGCATCCTCGGTGCCGATGAGGGGCGTTCCAGCGGGGACGTTCCAGTTGATCGTGGGGCCGCGATAGTCGAAGTCGACTGTGGCGGGCTGTCCGCCGATCGAGGCGGCGTCGCCCTGGCCGTTGTTGACGGCGGCAACATAACGGGCGTAAGAGCCATTGACGACGAGGTCGCCATCAGCCTTGGTGTCCCACGTGACTCCCAGGCGGGGGCTGAACTTGCTGCTGTCGACGGTTTTCCGTCCGCCGCCATCAACGCCGTCATTCTTGTCCCAGCGAACTCCGATGTTGAACGTGAAGCTTTTGTTGAGGGACCACGTGTCGTTCAGGAAGATGGAGTAGGTCTTGAAGGAGTTGCCCTGCGTCCCCTCGAGAATGGGCGTCCAGCGGATGAAAGCAGGGGAGGACCCCGTGGCGGCCGAGTTGATCACCGGGTAAACAACGCCATTCACAACCGAAACGTTGGTGGTGTAAATGCGGTAGTTGCTTCCAGACTGGTAGTTGTTGGCGAAGCGCTGGTCATCGTACATCTCGCCGCCGAGGACGATGTTGTGAGATCCAAGGTCCTTCGTGGAAAGGAAGTACGTTCCCTTGACGACGAACTGATCGGAATCGCGCTTTTCGTCATCGCACACGCCGCAGAACGTGGGCGACCACCAGCGGTAACCGTGTTGTTGTTCACCATCAAGGTCCCGAAGATCTGGTCCGTGAAACGCGAACCCGACCCGACGAAGGAGAATTCGCGCTTTGCGTACTGAGCTTCGAGGAAGAAGTTGTTGGAAAGGGTGCCCGAGTAATTGAGGGAGTAGAGCTTCTGCGGCAGAGACCGGTCGTAGAGGCTTGCGAGGTCGTAGATCGTTCCGAAGCTGTTGTTTGTCTGGTCGCGGTCGATCTGCTGATAGTTGCCAAGAAGCGTGTGCCGGCCGGCGAACGTGAATGTCAACTTCCCTTCGTAGCGCTTCTCGTCGTCGCCGACTTCAAAGGGAGCGCTCACGGGCGCCACCGTGTTGCTGCTGGTCGTCTGGTCGCGCAGACGAGCCGCGCCAAAGAACCAGAGAACGTCCTTGACAATCGGTCCGCCAAGTGTGGCCTCGTAGGCAGGAATGATCTCGTCGACCTTGTTTTCGGGGTTCACGCCAGCCGAGTTCGTGAAGTCTGTTCTCGTAGTCCACTTGTCATTCGTCAAGCTGACGCGTAACGAACCGCTGAAATTGTTGCCGCCCGATTTTGTGATGACGTTGACCACGCCGCCTGCAAACCGGCCGTACTCGGCGCTGATGCCGGATGTGGTGACGGTCTGCTCTTGAACGGCGTCCTCAATGTAAAGGTTGAGCGCCGTGTTACGCAGGTTGTCTTGTACGACGACGCCGTTGACGAGGAAGAGATTCTCAAATGACATGGCACCCGAGATGACCGTGGCGCCGCTGGGTCCGTTGGTGTTGGCACCCGGCGCCAGGTTGGTCGCGGACGCGATGGTGCGGGCCGTCGGAAGCTTTGCCAGCGTGTCGGTCGTCAGCGTGGTCGCGGCTTGCTGCGTCTGTGAGATCGTCTCTTTCTGTGCAAAAACCGTGGTCTCTGCCGTGACGCTCGATAGATTCATCGAAACCTGGATGGGAGTGGTCTGTGCGGCAGAGAGTTTGACCTGACGTGTCACCGTCTGGAACCCGCCAAGGGTGAAGGTGACCGTGTAATCGCCAGGAGGGAGCTGGGGCAACACGAAGTCGCCGTTGATCGACGTCGTCGCCGCGCGCGAACCCTGCAGGCTTGAGGACTTCACCGTGACGGAGACGCCAGGTAGTGCCTGCCCGTCATTGAGCACTCTCCCGGTGAGAGTGGACTGGGGCGCTCCCTGAGCCCATGCAAGGCTTGCCGAGACCAGGGTAGCGAGAAGAATGGTTAAGAGCCGGGTAACTTTCACGCGTCCCTCCTTTGCGGTGTGGCCATGGCAACGAGCCGGTTTTTGTTAGTGTTTTCTGACATCCTCATCCCTCCCGAGTTTTGATGAATGACATCCTGCCGTGGCGCAACGGCAGGACATCAACCCAGTTTCATGTGGTAGACCTTGGGTGCGGAGTAGCCGCCACGGAACAGGAACCTCATCGCTTCGGTTATGCCGGGGCTTGAAAAATCTGAACTAACCAGAGAACTGCGGGATTCTACAAGCAATCTCATTGCCAGGAGTCCTCCACAAGCCGATTCTTGCCGGAGAGCGCTCTGACCTCTATTTGGGGGCTGTTGATGGATGGCGGCCGACAATGGAACCCCAGTGGATCCAATTCCTTGGATCGTGCCGGACGGGATGTTGGATTTCCGGGCTTTGGCGACTCACCCTTCCTGTGGAAGAACCCTCTCCAGCGCCGGTACGGGCCGGCTTCCGGGCAATGCTCCGAGCCTGATGGCGCACAACGCCGGGACAGAACGGCAGCGGTCGACTTCATCTTCCACGCCTGAAGCTGCCTCTTCCGAAAGTTCGAAAAGGAACGGCCCCCCCTCTTCATCCGTCAGCCAGCGTCCCTCGTTCTCAAACCAGACAGTCCCTTCCACAAGAAGCTCCCGGCGCGCGCCCGTACCGAAAAAGCCGCCGTCCGAGACGAGCCACAACCAGGCCCCCTCCTTCTCGCCAGGCGCCCAGTCGAGCAAATGCCCCAGAACGATTCCCGACCGGCGGCCCTGTGTCACGAGGCCCTGGATTCCGGCGATTTCGCGGAGCTTGCTCCTATCAACTGTCGCAATTTGACCCGTCTCCGTTTCGAGCGACAGCAATGCTTCTGTTTCAGGAATCAGTGCGCCTCCGAGCGTCCCCTCGATCACGGCGAGATCGGAGGGAGTCCCGTTTTCCAGGATGATGTCGAATCTGTTGTCCCTCCGGTACGCCGTCGTGCCCTGGTGAATCCGTGAAGCAGCTACCTCGTAGACCTTCCAGCCGGAGGTCGTTTTGAAAATCCCTTTTGCCCGCGCGACTCGTCCTCCCACTCCTGGCAGGCCCGCCTTCAAGGCCTCGAAGAGAGAAAGAAGCCGTTCGTCATCAAAAAGCCGTTCCGGGAGAAACGCCCAGCCCTTGCCCTGGTAGTTTTCTTTCTCTCCTGGGATCCTCGAGGATCTGGTTCCGCGGCCGGAGTCCACCACGGGCAGTGAACTGGTCAGCTCCGGAAGCTGCGTGTCAACAGGGCCCGGAGTCTCAAAGACAGTGGATGGCAAGACCCCGAATGACGTGCGCGTAATGGAGAGCTTTTTGGGCGCGAGGCTCCGAAGAAAAGCTTCTGTGCCGTCGATCTGCTCTTTTTGGGCGAGGTCACACCGGTTAATGACAATGTGGTCGCCAGCATCGATCTGGTCCCTGAAGAGCCCGCCCCGTGAATAACGCTCCCGGACATTCTGTTGAGGGTCAACGAATGTGATGACGGGGCGGATTTCCAGCCGTTCTCGCCAGATGGGCCGCCGCAAGAGATCCACGATGTCCGAAGCACACGCGAGTCCGGTTGGCTCGATGACGATGCGGTCCGGCGCGACGAGCATGGATATTTCCTCGAGTGAAGCCTCGAGGTCCTCGACGGCCGTGCAGCAAACGCAGCCGCCCGGAACTTCCATCAGAAGGCAGCTCGAGCAATCCGAAAGCAGGGGGCCGTCGATGCCGAGATCGCCAAACTCGTTGATGACGAGCGCGATGCGCTCCGTTTCACCGCGCCGCGTCAAGAGGTCGCGCACGGCCGTCGTCTTGCCGGTGCCAAGAAACCCGGAGAGAACGTGAACCGGGACCTTCCAGTCTTTGGGTCGAGACATCAGGGGGTTGACCTCGGAATTAAAGGTACCGCAGGAGGAAGACGAACACCACCGGCACCACGAAGCCTGCCAGAACAAACCACTTCCCCCGGCCAGCGAGCCCCGTCTTGCCCTTCAACACAAACATCCCCGTGATGGCGAGTGTCAGCAAGAGGATGGCGTAAGCATCCGCGAAGTACGTCCAGAGCCCCTTGGGGTGGTTGAGGTGGAGAAAGTTCATGTCCCTTATGAGGAAGCGGTCTTTCGGCCGTTCGATCTCCGCGCGTCCCGCGGATGCGTCTGCCCTCACGCTCCACCCTTCGTAGAAGAGATCCACGAGGTGCGGGGCGGACCGGAAGGAACTCCTTGGGGGGCCGGGAAGCTCGAGACGAAGAACCAGCTGGGCCACCATGGTTTCCCGGTCTGATACGGGAACCGGTTCGAACGTCTTCGTGATCCGCTCGATCTTGTAGTTGGGGTTCCAATGGTGAGTGTGGTTCACCGCGATGCCGGAAATGGCGTAGATGATGGTGAGCGCGACAGCGAAGTAGCCGATGTCGCGGTGCAGGACGATGTTGAGTTTTCGCCAGTTCATCTCACAAAAAGAAAACCTCCGCCGGGACAGGAGCGTCACGGCGGAGGTTTGTCAGGCTACTTGATGACGGCTCCGGTGCCCTTCAGGATGTATGTCGTCTCTGGACCAGTGATCTTGGATGGGTCGAAGGGTTTCTTGTTTTCCTCGGCCTCGTGCTTGGCCTGCTCGATCCGCTGTTCCTTCGTTCTCTCGATCTTGGTGAACACGCCCTCGGCGGTGGCGGTCTTCCCCTTGGCGCTCATCGGAATGACGATGACCCCGTCATCCACCTTGAACCGGATGGTCTGGAACTCCTTGTCGCCGGCAATCATCATCCAGCATCCCCTCTTGGCGCACACCTCGGTGATGGTTCCCTCGACGCGAACGGTTTTCCCGGCGTACTTGTCTGGTGTCCCGAGCAGTTCCGAGACCTTCACGGTATCGGTTCCCGTCAGGGCCTTGCCGTATGTCGCGGGGTTGGCAACGAGGGGGAGTGAGATGATGGCGGTCACGAGAAGGGCGCAGATGGCTTTACGCATGAAAAGCGATCTCCTTTCAGTCTGGAGTTTACTTCGGGGGTGGTGCAGGTGAAGGGGGGAGGGGCTGGGCTCTGTGCAGCTTGGAAAAGGGGATGTCAAGGATGGCGTACGAGGTCCAGTCCTTGTAGTCGAAGTGCCACCACTCCCACGGATTGACGAAGAATCCTTCGTTTTCCATGATTTCCCGCAGCAGTTCTCGCCTCCCCTTCGAGATGGGGGGGCATTTCTCCCAGGTTACATAGGCCCGCTCCGTGGTCTCATCGTACGGTGTTCCAAGGTCGTGTTCCTGCCCCGTCACGAGGTCATAGAGCGAGACATCCACCGCGCAGCCCCGGTTGTGTTTCGAGCCTTTCGCGGGGTTGGCCACGAAGATACGCTTGCTTTTCGGAGTCATGTCCCAGAAGAGCTTCGTCACACTCCAGGGCCGGTAAGCGTCAAACAGCACGAGTCCGTATCCGTGTTTTCTCAGGGCCCGGTGTGCGCGAACGAGCGCCCGTGCCGCCGGGGCCTGAAGGAAGGCTCGAGCCTCGGGGTAGACGGCCTTCCTGACGAAATTGTTTTCGGTGGCGTAACGGATGTCGAGCCGGATGGACGGGTCGAGGTTTGGTATCTCTATGAGTCGCGGCTGGCGGAAGGTTTTCCGTTCGACCGGTGGCCGCTCTCCCAGACAGAGCCCCGGAAGAACGGTCAGAAGGCACACCGAAAGAAGGAGATTCCTAGGTGCCATCAAGTCCTCCTTTTCGGGAAATGGCCTCGTCGAGCGCGATCAAGCGGTTGGCCTCCTCCACATGGAGCGCCTCGACGAGTTTGCCATCCACCACCGTGACGCCGCGCCCGAGGGAAATGGACTCCTCGAAAGCCGCGCGAACCCGCTGAGCGTGAGCCACGGCCTCTGCTGAAGGCGAGAAGATCCTGTTCGCCGCGGCTATGGTCTTCGGGTGAATGAGTGTCTTGCCGTCAAAGCCGAGTTCGAGCGCCTGGCGGCAGGAATACTCGAACCCCTCGGCGTCATCGAGGTCGAGGTGCACGCCATCCAGAGCCGTCAACCGGTGCGCGCGGGCCGCCAGTACGGCGAGGCCGAGGCTCGTGAGCACCGGGAGACGTTCTCGTGTGTGTCTGGCGCGCAAGTCCTTGACAAGATCCGATGTGCCCATGACGAGGCACGCGACACGCGGACTGGCGCCGGCGGTGGTGTCACAGGAAAGCACCCCGCGCGGGGTTTCGATCATCAGCCAGAGGCTAGCTTCCGAGTGACTTGCCAAGAGGGCCTCACTGGCGCGTTGAACCGTCTGACAGCGTTCGACCTTTGGCAGCAAGATGGCGTTGGCCCGGCTGGCCGCCGCCATCCTGAGGTCCTCTTCTCCCCAGGGAGTTTCCAGGCCATTGATGCGGATGACGGTCTCGATTGTCCCGAAGCCTCCCGCATGGAGGGCATTCCAGACATTTTCGCGGGCTGTCTCCTTGGCGCCGGGGGCGACGGCGTCCTCGAGATCGAGGATGATCGCGTCACACGCAAGGGACCGGGATTTCTCGATGGCCCTCGTATTGGCGCCAGGAACGTAGAGTACGCTGCGGCGCGGCCGGACCAGGGAGGCGTCAGGCACGGTCAGACCGCGAGATTCCGGCAACAGGGAGCCGCGCACCTCTCGTACACGGAACCGCGCTTTTTGGGTGTAAACCCCGCATCTCTGATGAGTTCCACCATATCGGCCTCTGTCATCCGGTTGTGGGCTCCTGCCGCGGCGACCACGTTTTCCTCGATCATGATCGAGCCCAGATCGTCTGCTCCGTGGAAGAGAGAAACCTGCCCGATCTTCTTCCCCTGTGTCACCCAGGATCCCTGGACGTGGGAAATGTTATCCAGGAAAAGACGCGAGAGAGCGAGTGTCCTCAGGTAGTCACATCCGCCTGAGGTCTCCACCTGTCCGTAAAGGGCGGTGTTTTCCTCCTGGAAAGTCCAGGGGATGAACGCGGTGAAGGACTCGGCTCCTTCTCTCAGAGCTTCGTCCTGAAGGTCTCGGATGACCCGCAGGTGGTTAATGCGTTCCTCGTACGTTTCCCCAACACCGAACATCATGGTGGCCGTCGTTGGTAACCCGATCCGGTGCGCCTCCCGGTGCACCTCGGCCCATTTCTCGACCGGTGCTTTCGTCAGGGCCCAGATCCGGCGGCGGACCTCGTCATCGAGAATCTCGGCCCCGCCGCCAGGTATGGACATTAACCCGGCGGCTTTTAGCCGTTCAACCACGGTGGAGACGGGCAGCTTTTCTTTCTTGGCCACGAAGTAGATTTCGGGGGCGGAAAAGGCGTGGCGGTGGATTCCCGGGTAGTTTTCCCGGAGGAACGACAGGAGTTCGAGGTAGAACGAGAGCGGGAGTTGTGCGTGAACGCCCCCCTGTAACAAGATCCCCGTTCCGCCCAGGGCGAGCGTTTCCTCGACCTTCTTGCCGATTTCCTCCAGGGAGAGGACGTAGGCATCGGATTCCTGGGCTGTCCTGTAGAACGCGCAGAACGTACACCGGTAAACGCAGACGTTGGTGTAGTTGATGTTGCGGTCGACCTGGTAAGAAACCGCAAGAGCCGGGTGCATGCGTAAACGCACCTTGTGAGCGGCGGCGGCCAGCTCGAGCAGGCTTGCTTTTTCGAAGAGGGTGGCCGCGTCGTTTTCGGGGAGGCGGCGGCCCAGAAGTGTGTTTTCCAGGATGCGGCGGACAATGGAGTTGCCCCCTTTTCCTGGCGTGACGGGTGCTCCCTGCCGGCCGGAGGTTTCCTGAGTCAGCATGGCGTCAGTCGCCCTCTCGTCTGGGAAGGAGTGGCACTTCCGCAAAGGGGGGAAGCTCTGCCGAGGAGATGAGTCCATGGTTTGCGGCCCGGCGGTAGAACTCCTTGAGTCCAGCCTCGTCCCTTGAATCGAGGTCGTGGTGGAGGTTCCCTTCGAGGTACTGTTCGATAGTGCTTCTTTCGAGGCCGGTGCGATTGGAAGCCTCGCGCACGATCTCCTTGATGCGGCTGCGGCCGAAGTCCCGGGACCAGATGAAGGGTTCAGGGGGGACGTGTGGTCTGACGGCCCAGACAGCGAAGACGAAGGGTTTTCCGGTTAGCCGGTGCCAGCCCTCGGCGAGATCGAGCACATGGTATCCAGAGAGGTCTGCCTTCAGGGCGGGGTCTCCGATGAGAAGTGCCGCGTCATGGTGTCTGAGCATCAGGGGCAGGTGGGGGATGGCTGCGCAAAACTCGGGCCGTGTATCAAAAAGCTCGGCCAGCAGGATACGGACCATGGCTGCCGAGGAGCGGGAGGAGAAATCGAGGGCGACGGACTGGATTTTCTCGAAAGGAACCCGGCTTGCGAGCAGGACGCTCCGGACGTTGTCGAAAGAAGCGATCCCAACTCCCCGAACGATGCGGATGCCCGGGATGCGGGCGGCTTCGATGGATGGGACGAGCCCGGCGTCGACCTCTCCCTTTTGCAAGCGGTCAGCGCAAAAGGCCGGAACATCGGTGATGCGTTCCACGCCGTCCACGGCGTTTCTCAAGAAACCCCATGTCAGCGGCCACGCGTTGACGAAATCAATGAGCGAGACGCGTATGGTGCGATTCATGTGGCCCCATCTGGATAATACGCTCCCGGTGGGGTTTCGGACGCGTCCGGGCCGGGATCTGCCCCCGGCCCGGCGGATCATCCAGCCGACATTGAGGAGAGGAATTCTCCGTTCGAACGGGTGCGGTCCAGCCGCTCGACGAGGAGTTCCATGGCCTCGACCGTGGAGAGGGGGTTGAGGACCTTGCGCAGAATCCAGACGCGGTTGAGTTCGCTTTTGTCGAGGAGGAGTTCTTCTTTTCTGGTCCCCGAACGGTTGATGTCGATGGCGGGGAAGACACGGCGGTCGACGAGTTTTCTGTCGAGGTGGACTTCCATGTTTCCCGTCCCCTTGAATTCCTCGAAGATGACGTCGTCCATGCGGGAACCGGTGTCGATGAGGGCGGTTGCCATGATGGTCAATGAGCCGCCCTCCTCGATGTTCCGGGCGGCGCCGAAGAACCTCTTTGGTTTTTGCAGGGCGTTGGCGTCCACGCCGCCCGAGAGGACCTTGCCCGAGGGCGGGCACGTCGTGTTGTAGGCCCGGGCAAGCCGCGTAATCGAGTCGAGCAAGATGACGACGTCGCGGCGGTGCTCCACGAGCCGCTTGGCTTTCTCGATGACCATCTCGGCCACCTGGACGTGACGCGTCGCGGGCTCGTCAAAAGTGGAACTGATGACCTCTCCCTTCACTGACCGCTGCATGTCCGTGACTTCCTCGGGCCGTTCGTCGATGAGGAGAACGATGAGGGTGATCTCGGGGTGATTCGCCGTTACGGAGTTCGCGAGGGCTTGCAAGAGCATCGTCTTTCCGGTTCTCGGGGGGGCGACGATGAGTCCGCGCTGGCCCTTGCCGATCGGACAAATCAAGTCGAGAACCCGGGAGGAGAGGTTGGTCGGAATTTCCAGCCGGATTCGCTCTTGCGGGTAGAGGGGCGTCAGGTTGTCGAAAAGGATCTTCTCGCGCGCGATATCGGGGTGTTCGAAATTGACGGCCTCGACCTTGATCAGCGCGAAGTAACGCTCGCCTTCCTTGGGCGGGCGAATTTGGCCCGAGATCGTATCTCCGGTGCGCAGGCCAAACTTCCTGATCTGGGACGGCGACACGTAAATGTCGTCGGGGCCTGCCAAATAGTTGTACTCGGGGGCCCTCAAGAACCCGAAGCCATCCGGAAGAACTTCCAGGACCCCTTCGGAGAAGATGAGTCCGAGACGTTCCGTCTGGGCTTGCAAGATCTTGAAGATGAGTTCTTGTTTTCGAAGCGCGGCCGCGCCTTCCACGTCCAGTTCGGCCGCGATGCGCACCAGGTGAGCCATCGTGTGGTTGTGGAGGGTGCGAATATCAAGAATGGGTTCGTTGACGGTGTCCTGGGGAACTGGTTCCTCGACATCCGCCGGCAGCTCCCGCGGGTCGATGGCGGGGGCGGCGTAGTCGGCACCTGGAACTTTGCGACGAGGCATCGGAACTCCTGTTCTGGTAAACGAGCCGGGAATTTTCAGGTTCCCGAGGCAGGAATCGGATTCGTGAGATGCGCCCGAAGAGCGGTGACGAGGGCCTTGAGGTTCTCACCGGTTTGGGCGGAGACGGGGTGAACGGGCCAGCCTTCAGATCCGAACTCGTCCGTCAAAGCCCGGAGTTGCCGGACGCGAACGGAAGCCTTGACTGAATCCCATTTCGTCAACACAACAATACCGGGAATTCGTTCTTTTTTCAAAAACGCTGACATCGAGCGGTCCGAATCCTGCGGGGGAATTCGCCCGTCGACGAGAAGAAGGGCCAGGCTGGGGCCAGGAGAAAGAGTCAGAACGCCCTCGATGAGTTCCGAGAGCTGCTGCCTCACCGTCTGCCCGGTCTTTGCGTAACCGTATCCCGGACAGTCCACGAGATCGAACGTCTCCGCCACGCGAAACCAGAAGAGGGCCTGTGTTCGCCCTGGCGTCTGTGAGACCCTCGCGGCTTCGACGCCGAGGAGTGCGTTGAGAAGACTTGACTTGCCAACGTTCGAGCGCCCGATAACGGCAGCGAACGGGCGCACGGGAAGAGGACGCTGCCCTCTCTCGTGTGCCTGCAAGATGAGCTTCACGGGTGATCCGAGGAAGAAACGTCCGCCGTGGGGGAGTTCCACACCCGCCCGGAGGCTGGGGCGCTTGGGGGGTCGATTCATGGTGTGAGCCTGTGCTTAAGAAGTGGCCTGGGGAGAAGGGACCGCCGGCCGGGAAGCTGGGCCCGGCCGGCACGAAATGGGGTTCTCTTCAGTGTGCGAGGTTTTCCGGCGGAGTTGTTTGGGTCACGGCCGGAATCGGTTTGGAGAGCGAGCGGCCCGCCACGTCCTCGAGGGCGAGCCTGACAACTTCGTCGACATCCTCCACGAGATGGAATTCCATGATGTTCCGGATCTCTTCGGGAATGTCATCCAGGTCTTTTTCATTCTCTTTGGGCAGAACGAGTGTCGTAATGCCTGCCCGGTATGCGGCCAGGAGCTTCTCCTTGATGCCGCCCACGGGCAGGACTTTTCCGCGCAGCGTGATCTCTCCCGTCATGGCGATGTCCTTGCGCACCGGAAGCTTCGTGACCGCGGAGAGGATCGATGTGGCCATGGTGATTCCCGCGGACGGTCCATCCTTCGGAATGGCCCCCTCGGGAACATGGACGTGCAAGTCCTGCTTTTCGTAGAAGTCAGGGTCGGCTCCGTAGATCTCGGCTCGCGTCCGCACGTAGGAGAGCGCGGCGCGCGCGGACTCTTGCATGACGTCGCCGAGTTGACCGGTGAGGAGAAGATTCCCCTTCCCGCGCATCAGGGTCGTTTCCACGTGCAGAACGTCTCCGCCGGCTTCCGTCCAGGCAAGACCGGTGGACAGTCCCACTTCGGCCTTCTCCCCCTTCCGGCTGAGGCGGAACCTCGACTTCCCAAGGAAGTCGCTCAGGTTGGAGCCCGTCACATCGACGCGGTCCTTGATGTCGTCCCCGACGATTTTTCGGGCGATCTTCCGGCATACGGACGCTATTTCCCGCTCCAGATTGCGAACGCCGGCCTCGCGAGTGTAGTTCTCGATGAGCCCGTAAACGGCAGCGTCGTCGAAGGAAGCCTGGTCAGCACCGAGACCGTTCTCCTTGATCTGTTTCGGGATCAAGAACTGCCGCGCGATGGCCAGCTTTTCGTTCGGCGTGTAGCCGGAGAGCTGGATGATCTCCATGCGGTCCTTGAGGGCCGGGGGAATGGGGTGCACAACGTTGGCGGTCGCGATGAACATGACCTTCGACAGGTCGTATTCAACGTCGAGATAGTGGTCGACAAAGGCGTGGTTCTGCTCTGGGTCGAGGACCTCGAGGAGAGCCGCGGACGGATCACCCCTGAAGTCCATGGACATCTTGTCGACTTCGTCGAGCAAGAAGACCGGATTGACGGTTCCCGCCTTCTTCATGAGCTGGATGATCTGGCCCGGGAAGGCGCCGATATAGGTGCGGCGGTGCCCTCTTACCTCGGCTTCGTCGCGCACGCCGCCCAGACTCAACCTCACGAACTTGCGGTTTAAGGACTTGGCAATACTCTTGGCGAGAGACGTCTTGCCAACGCCCGGAGGTCCCGCGAAACAGAGGATGGACCCCTTCGTCTCGGTAACGAGCTGCCTCACGGCGAGAAACTCGAGGATTCTCTCCTTGACTTTGTCGAGGCCGTAGTGGTCCTCGTTCAAGATCTTCTCGGCATGCTTGATGTCCCGCATTTCCTTCGTGGATTTCTTCCAGGGCACCGTCACCAGCCAGTCAATGTAATTGCGCGAGACGGTGGCTTCGGCGGAGACGTTCGGCATGGCCTCGAGACGCTTGAGTTCGGCCAGGGCTTTTTCCTTGACCTCCTTGGGCATCCCGGCCTTTTCGATCTTGTCGCGCAGTTCCTCGATCTCGTCAGTCTTCTCGTCCTTCTTGCCGAGTTCCTGGTGGATCGCCTTGATCTTCTCGTTGAGGTAGTACTCCTTCTGGGCCCGCTCCATCTGCTTTTTGACCTTGTTGTTGATGCGGCGGTCGATGTTGATCTTCTCGATCTCGATCTCAAGCAGGTCCTGCAGGCGCTGGAGGCGTTCCAGGGGGTTGGTGGTTTCCAGAAGGGCCTGTTTTTCAGGCGTGGCGATTGAAGTGGGCAAGTGCCCGGCCAGGGTGTCGGCAAAAGTGTCCGGGTCGTCGAGCTTGATGGAGGAGAGGATCCCCTCGAAGGCCAGCTGGTGCGAGAGCTTGGCGAACTGCTCGAAGACTCCGAGCACCTTCTGCATGTAGGGGTGAATCTCGGAACTCTGACTTGTGGAAAGAGAGGGCCCCTCGAGCCTTTCGACGGTGACGGCGCGATGGTCGGTAACGTTGTGCCAGCTGCGAATCCGGCCGCGAGCGAGGCCTTCGACCATGACTTTGATGTGGCCGTTGGGGAGCTTGAGGGATTGGACGACGGCGGCGATGACACCCGCCTCGTGGATGTCGTCAGCCGTGGGCTCATCCACCTTGGGGTCTTTTTGCGCCGAGAGAAAAATCTGTTTGTCCACGTGGGAGAGTGCGGCCTCGAGCGCCCCAATGGAGGACGCGCGCCCTACCACGAAGGGCGCCATCATGCGAGGGAACACCACCATGTCGCGGAGGGGGACGAGGGGAAGAATCCGGGTTTCGGGCCGGGCGGGATCGGTCTCTTTCATGGGCACCATCAACCTGCTTTGCGAAGCGAGAGAATCGGCGCCGTCCGGTGAAGGACGGCGTCCTTGGTCACGACGACCTCCTCGATTTCCTCCTCGGACGGGACGCGGTACATCACGTCGAGCATCAAGTCCTCGAGGATGATCTTTAGCCCCCTGGCTCCGACGTTGCGGGTGATGGCTTCGTCGGAAATCGCCTCGAGAGCTTCCTCGTTGAATCTCAGGGAGACGTTTTCGAACTCGAGAAGGGCCTGGTACTGTTTGATGAGTGAATTCTTGGGTTCCTTGAGGATAGAGACAAGGGCGGCCCGGTCGAGATCATGAAGGGAGGCGACCACGGGAACGCGTCCAACAAATTCCGGAATCATCCCGAACTTGATGAGATCCTCGGGATGGACTTTCTCGAGAAGCTCTCCGGCTCTCTTTTCCTTTTTCGTCGCGATCTTGGCGCCGAATCCCATGGCACGCTCGGAGAGTCTTCGTCCAATGATGTCCTCGAGCCCCACGAAGGCCCCGCCGCAGATAAACAAGATATTGGTCGTGTCGATCTGGATGAACTCCTGGTGCGGGTGCTTGCGGCCACCCTGCGGCGGGACGTTCGTCACCGTTCCCTCGAGGATCTTCAGGAGCGCCTGCTGGACACCCTCGCCGGAGACATCCCGCGTAATCGACGGGTTTTCTCCCTTCTTGGCGATCTTGTCGATCTCGTCGATGTAGACGATGCCGCGTTCCGTTTTTTCCTTGTCCTGACCGGCGTTCTGATAGAGCTTGAGGATGATGTTCTCGACGTCCTCTCCGACGTACCCCGCCTCGGTGAGGGTGGTGGCGTCCGCGATGGTGAACGGCACGGAGAGCATCTTGGCCAGCGTCTGCGCAAGCAGGGTCTTGCCGGTGCCCGTGGGCCCAATCAAGAGGATGTTCGACTTCTGCAACTCGACGTCGAGTTTCCGGTGTCTTTCGAAGTAGTCGATCCTCTTGTAGTGGTTGTAAACGGCTACCGCGAGTTTACGCTTGGCCGTTTCCTGGCCGACGACGTATTCATCCAGGAACTCTTTGATTTCGCGCGGTTTCGGCAAGTTCGACTCAGGTCTTGCCTGGTCGAGGATGCGGTCTTCGGCAATGATGTCGAGGCAGATGTCGACACACTCGTCGCAAATGTAAACGGTGGGGCCCGCGATCAGCTTCTTGACGTCACGCTGCGACTTGTTGCAGAAACTGCAACGTAAGAGGTCCCCTGAACTCGATTTCTTCGTCATGACGTCCTAACTGGCGCCCTCCAAGATCAAACGATGATAGCAAATGAGTTGAGCCCCCTCCCCTTTTCCGTGGGAGAGGTGCGGCCGGGCCGCCTGTCCTTGAGATGGCACGAAAACCGAAGGCCCCTCTCTCTAATCCCGGCGCCTGATGACGACGTCAATGAGGCCGTAGTCGCGAGCGGCATCCGCCTCGAAGATGTTGTCGCGGTCAGTGTCGCGCTCCAGCCGTTCCATGGGTTGTCCCGTGTGCGAGGAGAGAATCTCGTTGAGCCGGCGCTTCAGGCGGATCAGGTCGCGGGCGTGGATTTCGATGTCCGAGGCCTGGCCCTCCATGCCGTAGGCAAGCGGCTGGTGAATGAGGACTCGCGAGTTGGGCAGAGCGAACCGCTTCCCCTTGGCGCCGCCAGCGAGAAGAACAGCCCCCATCGAAGCGGCTTGCCCCACGCAGTACGTGGCCACGTCGGGCTTCACGTATTGCATGGTGTCGTAGATCGCAAGCCCCGCGGTAATCGACCCGCCAGGCGAGTTGATGTAGAGAGTGATGTCTTTCTCCGGGTTCTCCGCCTCGAGGAAGAGCATCTGGGCTATGACGAGGTTGGCCACATCGTCATTGATCGACGAACCCAAGAAAATGACGTTGTCCTTGAGGAGGCGCGAATAAATGTCGTAGGCGCGCTCCCCTCTGCTGGTCTGTTCGATGACCATCGGGATCAACATGGCGGGTCCTCCTCCCTTCATTACGGTTCAGACGGAGTAACGGCTTCGGCGAGGAGAAGCTCGAGAACCTTCTGCATCTTCAGCTCCTCTCGCATCGAGTCGATGCGGCCCGATTTCTGAAGTCCGGCCTTCAGTTCGTCAGGAGTCGACCCGACGGCCCGAGCCTGGCTTCTGATGAGAGCATCAAATTCGGAATTCTCGACCGTGATGTTCTCTTCCTTGGCGATGGCGTCGAGAAGCAGGTACTCCTTGACCTTCCGCTCGGCCAGTGGCCGTGTTTCCTCGCGGATGCGCTCCCAGGGAATGCCAGCTTCCTTGAGATCCATCCCTTGCTGCGCAAGAGAGCGGGCGTAGTCCTTGATCATTCCTGACAGCTGCGCTTCCACCATCGATTCAGGCGCGTGGACCTCGTTGTTGAGAGCGAGGAGCCCGTCGAGAACGGCCCGCTCTTTCTTTGAGCGATAGGCGCGTTCCTTCTCGCGCCCGATCACCCGGAAGAGGGTTTCCTCGAGCTTTGCGAGCGTTGCCCCGTCCGCGGGCTCTCCCGTTTCACGCGAGGAAAGAGCCTGGCGGGCGAATTCGTCATCCAGTTCCGGGAGCACCTTCTGCTTGATGGCGCTCAGAGAGATGGTGTAGAGAACAACCTTTCCAGCGAACTCCGAGTCCTTCTGGTTCTCGTCGAATGCTTTTTGGAAGGTGGTGCTCATGCCCGGTTCGGCGTTACGTAAATGGGCGGAAAACTCGGGCATGGTCTGTTCCCCGCCGATTTCGATGAGGACTTTCTCGTGTTTGAAGTCCTTGCCGTCGCCGTGCGGAAAGGTTCCCTCTATGTCAACGAGCGCAAAGTCTCCGTCCATTGCTGGCCGGTCCTCCACGGGTTCGTACGTGGCATGAGATTGGCGCATTTCCTCGAGGGCCTTTTTCACGTCTTCGGACGTGACTTCGGTCGACTCGTAAGGAACCTTGAGGCCCCGGTAATCCTTCGGCGTGAAGTTCTGGCGAATCTCCACCTCGAGGCGGAATGTAAACGGCTGCCCGTCTTCCAGTTTTATGTCCTCGATTTTGGGTTCCCCGATCGGGTCAAGGCCTTTTTCCTTGATCGCGAAGACCATCGCGTTCTCGAGAAGGTGTTCGAGGACGTGGCCGCGGATGTCCGCGGAGTAGCGGCGGCGAACCAGGTCAGCCGGCACCTTGCCTGGGCGGAAGCCAGGCAAGCGTAAATTGCGGGCCAGGTCTCGGACCGCATGCTCGGTCTCGTGCTGGACCATCTCGGCGGGGATTTCCAGGGTCAGGGAGCGCCGGGTCGGGGAGACTTCGGTGTAGGAAGTAATTGTTGTCATCAGCGTCTTTCGTCTTTGGGGAATGGTGCGGGAGAAGGGAGTCGAACCCTCACGAGTCACCTCACCGGATCCTAAGTCCGGCGCGTCTGCCATTCCGCCACTCCCGCGATGAGCAGGCCACGCGGGACACTACCACAGTCTCAAGCATAACTCGTTTTGAAGTCAACGGGCCCGTAGCCATCCAGAAATGGCCTGTGGGAGCCTTGCGAGGGAGCGCAGCCATGCGGCAAAAAGCGAGGCCGACGCCGCCCAGGGCAAGGGCCCCGCGAATCGCAACGTGAAAAGAGTCAAGAAAATGCTGAAGAGGAGGAGGAGTGCGGCGAGAAGAACGATGGGGGAGGGGCGCGCGGCCGCCATCCCCAGGAGGCAGAAGAAGCCGAGGCTCCGGGCGGTCAAAGAGAGTGAGAGGGGCCGGCCCCAGATTTCGACGAGAAAGGCCATGCCTTCTAGCGGACGCCTCCGGATGAGGCTCGAAAAGCGGTCTCTTCGAGTGACCAGGAGGTGCCAGCGGCCAGCCAGCCACCGGGCGCGCTGGACCGCGGCTTTCTCCAGACCGGCTGGCTTCTCGTCGTAAACGACGGCTGAACCCTCACCCAACACAGCCGTCATCCCGGCGGCAGCCAGGACAAGTGATGCTTCCAGATCCTCGACTCGAGTTTTCAGTCCACGAGACGTTACGTGGAAACACGCCGGAGTCAGTGCGGTTCCCGTGCCACGCAACCTGACAGACCACCCTGCTTGCTGTCTTCCCTGGTCCTCGATGTGCTGGGCGAAGTGTTCGGAATGCCGGATGGCCCCGCCCACGCCAGATGCTGGCCCCCCAAGGTAAGCCTGTACGGCATCGGCCCCCTCAGGGAACGAGAAGGTCTCAAAAAAGCCAGGCGCGAGCCTCGACCCGACGTCCAGGATGAGAACGGCGTCCGCTTTCGCAAGAAGAGCAGACTGGGTTTCAGCCACCCACTCGAGCACGGCTCCTTTCGAGGGGCCTGGCGGTTCCTTGATACAGACACTGGCGCCAGAAGACTCGGCACAGTCCCGGCTCAGGGGGTCGTCACCATCCAGGACTACGAGGGTGATCACCTCTCCGCCGGCCGTATCAGTCCTGGGGATCGAGGCCAGCGTCTCCCGGATGGCATTTCCTTCGTTGCGAGCCGGAATCAGGACGAGCCACCGGCTGATGCGCCGGGGCTTTTGGGCGCCGGGAATTCCCCGTTTGGCCAGAAGGGCCAAGGCGAAGATGAAGAGACCATCTGCCACAAAGGGGAGGAGGAAGAGAAGGATGGCGAGGGTTGCGATCTCCAGAGTCGTGATCTCCGGCTGGATTCTCCCGGGAGTCCGCCGCGAGAGCAAATCGCGGCAACCCGGGGTTTTTCCGTGGAGTACTCTCTGACCGATGAAGCCGTCATCGAAACCCGCCATCTTCTTCGTCATGGGGACGCGCCCCGAGGCCATCAAACTCGCTCCCGCCGTCGAGGCCGTGAGGAGCCGGGGGCACTTCGAGTGCGTTGTTCTTTCCACCTCTCAGCATCGCGAGATGTTGCGTCAAGCCCTGGCCCCCTTCGAGATCGTCCCGGATATCGATCTCGACATCATGACCGCCGGACAGACGCCTACTCGTGTGGCTTACGAGGTGATGAAACGCATCGAGCCTCATCTTCTGGGGCGGCGTCCAGGCTTCACGGTTGTTCAGGGAGACACGACGACGGCACTGGCGGCGGCCTGGGCGTCTTTCTATGCGGGTATTCCGGTGGCTCACGTCGAGGCCGGGTTGCGGAGCGGGAGGATGGATTCACCGTTTCCAGAGGAATTCAACCGCCGGGCCGTGGCGCTTGCTGCCTCGCTTCACTTTGCTCCGACGGAACGCGCCAGAAGAAACCTCCTGGCGGAAGGGGTCCCGGATCTCAAAATCTCCGTCACGGGGAACACGATTGTCGACGCGGTCCTCTGGATTCGCCGCTTTGCTCCCACTCCGGAACCGTTAGGTTCCGCTCAACTGGTTCTCGTGACCCTCCACAGAAGAGAGAGCTTCGGAGACCCCGTCAGACGTGTCCTCGAGGCGCTGCGAACACTCGCCCTCGAACGTCCCGCGTCCGTGCGTCTTGTCTATCCCGTCCACCCCAATCCCTCGGTGGACCGGCCCGCTCGCGAGATTCTGTCCGGGATACCGAACGTCGATCTCCAGCCGCCCATGGACTATCCCGATTTCCTGGCGCTTTTCAGCCAGGCCCGCGTCGTTCTGAGCGACTCTGGAGGCGTTCAGGAAGAGGCGCCGTCACTTGGAGTCCCCGTCCTCGTGATGAGAGAGGTGACGGAGCGCCCGGAAGTGACGGAAAGCGGCTGGGGCAAGCTCGTGGGAACGGATCCAGAGCTGATTTTGAGCGAGGCCCGGCGTCTTCTGGATGACAGCGCGGCGCACCGGGAGATGACCTCTGGGCCAAACCCGTTTGGGGATGGCCACGCGGGCGAGCGAATCGCTCAAATCCTGGAAGAAACGGAATCTGACTGAACAGCATCCCGCTTGCGCGGCCCGTGTGGATTTCACTGGATTCCCTGCCCGATGAGCGTTACTTTCTCTTTCGGTGCGAAGTGATGGCATGACGCGTTCTCAGTACCATCGGTTTCCGGCGGGCTTGATCCACGCGATCAGACAGGCTTCTGTTCCGCCGTATCTGCAGGCTCTTTTTACGCGGTTGGGCGCCGATATCGACCTCGACGCGGAACTCCCATCGGGAAACGTGGAGATTCCGGCCGGGGCCCTGGCCCTCCTGAAACTCGCAAGCCAGGGGACTTTCCTGCGGCTGGGCAACGTGACTCTGAGCGATCCTCCGCGGCCGCTCTCCATGCAACTCTCGCGGGCCGGACGCCACTTGCCCCTTGCGGAAGACGATTTCGCCACCGCCTCGTACGCGAGCAATCTGGTTCGCGAGATCGCCCGCGTCCTTCTCGAGCCAGAAGCCGCGGCCAAGGCGCTCGAACGCTTCGCACGGGAATCGCCCCGGCAAGAAGCTCTCCGCCAGCTGACCCGCGAAATGCTCGATGCCCATTCCATGGACCGGTTGCAGTACATCACTCTCCTCGGAATCACCTCCGGGGCCGCCCTCGGATTCAACAGGGCTGCTCTTTTCGTTTTCGACGAAACGGATGGTGTCTTTCGAGGAGAACGCGGAATTGGCCCGAACGATGAGGAGGAAGCCCACCGGATCTGGGAGTCCATCGAGTTCGAGGACAAGACCTTCGAGGACCTCATCGACGACTACACGCGAAACCGGGTGGATACCCGGTTCGAGCAGTTCGTCCGGACCCTCGAACTGGAAATTGGTAACTCACCAGAAGACGAGGTGCTGCTCGCCATTCAGAACGAAGGCCCCGTCAGACTCTCGCGCTCGCCAGTCGAGAGCCCGGGCCTCCGGTCCCTCAACCCCCACCACGATTTCATCTTGTGCCCCCTGCAGTCTCGTGGCCAAGTCCTTGGCTTGGTTTTCGCCGATAACGTTTTCTCGCGAACTCCCGTCGACGACGAAACTCTGAGCTTTCTCAGTTTCCTCCTCGATGCCACCGCCCTCGTCTGGGAGAACCTCCGCCTCCTCGAGAACGTCGACCGTCTGGCCCGCCACGATGCCCTGACCGGGCTCTTCAACCGGCGGGAATTCGAGTCGCGCTTCCAGGCCGAACAGTCGCGCGCCGAACGAAAAGGAGCCCCCTGCTCCCTGTTGCTCGTGGATGTCGACTGGTTCAAACAAATCAACGACGAGGCTGGCCACAAGGCCGGTGATGACGTTTTGCGCCTTCTGGGCCGCTGGCTCCAGGGAACCCTGCGGCAGCACGACGTCGCCGCCCGGTACGGAGGAGACGAGTTCATCTTGCTCCTGCCCGAAACTGGGCCCTCGGAACTGCGAGCCGTCGCCGAGCGCATCGGCGGAATGGCGCGCCAGAACGGCGTCTCCGTGAGCATGGGCGCCGCCACCTGGCCCACGGACTGCAGTTCGTTCGACGACCTTCTCAATAGGGCCGACGAGGGCCTCTACAGGGCGAAGAATTGCGGCCGCGGCCGCGCCGCCTTCTACCACGAACCCTTCTTCGTGGAGTTCTGACCCCGCCTTCCCTTTTTTTCTGTGAAAAGGGGACTTCTCTCTCTTGACAAGTGAAGATTTCTTTACTAAATTTTATAAAGAATTCACGAAACTGGAGGGCGTCATGAGCAGCATCAGCGGGAAAAAAGTTCTCATCACGGGAGCGGCCAGTGGAATTGGCCGCCGGATGGCGCTCGAAGCGGCTGCAAAGGGAGCCCGTGTGGTTGCCTGGGATCTCAACGCCGCCGGGCTGGACGCGCTTCTTTCTGAGCTTCCGGGGCCGGGGCATCGGGCCGATCGGGTGGATTTGACGGACCGGGTTTCCGTATACGAGGCCGCGGGGCGGACGGGGGCTATTGACATCTTGATCAACAACGCGGGGGTCGTGAATGGCCGGCATCTTCTGGATGTCTCGGACGAGAAGATCGAGGCCACGATGAAGGTGAACACGCTGGCGCTCTTCTGGACGACCCGCGCCTTTCTGCCGGAGATGATCCGGCGTGGTGAGGGCCACGTTGTGACGGTGGCTTCGGCGGCTGGTCTGATTGGGGTTTCCGGTCTCGTTGACTACAGTGCCAGCAAGTTCGCGGCGGTGGGGTTTGACGAAGCACTCCGGATGGAACTCGAACGGGAAGCGCCGGGAGTCAAGACGACGCTCGTGTGCCCTTACTACATCGATACCGGAATGTTCGAGGGGGTGAAGACGCGCTTCTCCTTCATTCTCCCTATCCTGAAGGAGGGGGACGTTGCGAGAAAGGTTCTTCGTGCCGTCGAGAAGAACAAGTCGAAGGTTGTGCTTCCGGGGTTCCTGGGCGTCATTCCTCTGGCCCGGATGCTCCCGGTTCGAGTCTTCGACTGGATAGTTGCGTTCCTTGGCGTGAACAAGTCAATGGATACGTTTCATGGCCGGGCGAGAGTGGCCTGATGGCCGCGCAGGATGGTGAGGCGGGGGCCGGTGTTCCCTCCGCCCTGGCACCGCGGAGAGAGATGAGGCGAAGGAACACGGCCGTGGCCGCCAGGAACAGCATTTTGAGCGCGGCGGCGGCGGTGTTTGCACACAAGGGCTACTACGGCGGAACGGTCGAGGACGTCGCGAAAGAGGCCGGGTATTCACCGGCGGCGCTCTACAAGCACTTTGGAAGCCGGGACGAGATTTTCAGCGAACTCTGGAACGGTGTTGCGGGAGAGCTGGAGAGGCTCTTTGCAAGGGCGGCCGCGCAGCAAGGCCGGTTTGAGACGAGGCTCCGCTGGCTGCTTCTGGAGCTTTCGAGGATGCTCGAGACGAACCCGAACATGCTGATCGCATTTCTGTCGCAGCGGCCGTACACCACGCGCCACCGGCGAACGGAACTCGAGCACACGGCGCTCGGGCACTACCGCCGTCACATGGCGCGGTTGACGGCTCTCATGGAGTCGGGTGTCAAGGAAGGCGCGATTCGTGAGGGGTGCGCGGAAGCCGCTGCTCTTCTCTTTGTGGGTCTCGTCTACGAGTTTGCTTACCGCTGGATCACGGCGGAGAAGGCGTTTGATCCTTCTGTTGACGTTGACTTGCTCTTTGACCTCTTCAAGCGCGGGGCCGGCGTCCCCGAAAGCGTTCAGAAAGGACTGTGATCATGGCACCGAATCAGGCCGGGGAATCCCCTCTCGACCGCGTACACCGCATTTTCGAGGCACAGTGCAAGAACCGGTGGAACATGTCACGGACCACGGCTGCCTCGCGCGTGGAGCGGCTCAAGCGGTTGCGCGACGCCATCCGGGCCCGCAAGGATGAGCTTTGTGCGGCCATTCAGAGTGACTTTGGCAAGCACCCGGTAGAGGCCGAAGTCACGGAAATCCTCCCGATCATCGAGGAACTCTCGGTCGCCATTCGTAAGCTCCCGAAGTGGATGAAACCTCGCCGGGCCGGGACGCCGCTCACGCTTTTTGGATCACGGAGCCGGATCCAGTACGAGGCGAAAGGTCTGGTTCTCATTCTCTCTCCCTGGAACTACCCCTTTTTCCTCGCGCTCGGTCCGCTGGTGTGTGCGATTGCGGCCGGCAACTGCGTCATGCTGCGGCCGTCGGAAAAGACCCCGAAAACGGCCCGCTTCATTCATGACTTGATCGCGAGCGTCTTTCCCGAAAACGAGGCCGCGGTTCTTCTGGGTGACCGGTCCGTCGCCGATGCGCTTCTGGAACTCCCGTTTGACCACATGTTTTTCACGGGCAGTCCCGCGGTGGGCCGTAAAGTGATGGCCTGTGCCGCCAGGCACCTGGCCTCGGTCACTCTCGAACTGGGCGGGAAGTCCCCCGCTTTCGTGGACGAAACGGCCGATCTCAACGCGGCCGCGGAGCGAATCACCTGGGGCAAGTTCATCAATGCAGGCCAGACGTGCGTGGCGCCTGATTACGTTCTGGTTCATGAGTCCGTGGCGGAGAAATTCACGGCTGGCGTCGTAAAAACACTGGAGCGTTTCTACGGAACAACAGACAAGGAACGTTTCGAAAACGCGGACTTCGCGCGCATGGTGGACACCGGCTCGTGCAAGAGACTCGAGAGGGCCATCCGCGAGTCCATTGCCCAAGGTGCCCGGCTCGTTACGGGGGGCCAGGTTGATCCCGATGCCCGGCGGGTTGTCCCCACCGTTCTCGCAGGCGTTCGAAACGACAGCCCCATCATGGCGGAGGAAATCTTTGGCCCGGTTCTGCCGGTCTTGACTTTCAAGACGCTCGAGGACGCCGCCGCTCTCGTGCGGGCGCGGACAAAACCTCTGGCTCTTTACGTTTTCAGTTCCTCCAAGCGGAACATCGGTCTCCTTCTGGATGGGACGACGGCAGGTGGTACCTGTATCAATAACACTATCGTTCACGTGGCTAACCCGTATCTGCCCTTCGGGGGAATCGGAGAAAGCGGAATGGGCAGTTACCACGGCCGCTTCGGGTTCGAGGCCCTTTCCCACTCGCGGGCGGTCCTGACACAGACTCTTCCCTCCTCGACGGCGCTCCTGTTTCCACCCTACAAGGAGCGTGCGAGGAAGGTCCTCTCCCTTCTCAGGCTCATTTCGGGTTAATTCGGATTGATTGGGGGCACTCCCTGTTTCTCGTACGAAACAGGGAATGCTCCCGGTTAATTCCCGCGGTCTTTTCCGCCGGGGCCCGGATCCAAGGAAAGACACCGGGAACTTCCTGAGATAGACTCCGTAGATTCTCTCAGTCTCGGATGACTCCCGCGGGCGCGAGGATCTCAAGGGAGTTGGATCCGCGGCCTGAGCGCGTTAACGCGTAGGAGGTGTACGTGTCGAGAATCGACGAACTGAACCGGGCTCTGTCTGATTTGAAGGCGAGTTCCGGAGACATCGAGGCCTGTGCCGTCGTGGCCGAGGACGGATTGATGATGGCCTCGTCACTGCCGCAGGGAGTCGAGGAAGCTCGTGTCGCGGCCATGGCCGCGGCCATGCTCTCCATGAGCGGAAGAACGATGACCGAGCTGAAGCGCGGAAAGCTCAAACAGCTCTTTCTGAGCGGCGACGACGGTTATGTCGTCATCATGCAAGCCGGACCCCACGCCGTCCTCATCGCTCTGGCCAGAAAAGAGGCCAAGCTGGGATTGCTCTTCTTCGACATGGCCCGCTCTTCCGAGAGCATCACGAAAGTCCTTTCCTGAAGGAGACTTCCAGTTGCTTACGCTCTTTGACGCAAACGGCCACAGGAATTTTTGCTTTCACGACCTGACTTCCGGCCTGATGGTGCAGGCGAATCAGCACATCATCGTTCACGGAAACGAAGCTCTCATTCTGGATCCGGGCGGCCACAAGGTCCACACGAAGCTCTTTGCCGAGTTGTCGACCGTTGTCCCGCTGTCGCAGATCAGGCACCTCTTTTTCTCGCACCAGGACCCGGACATCATCGCGGCCGCGAATGCCTGGCTCATGATGACGGACGCGAAGGGTTATCTCTCCTCGCTCTGGATGAGGTTCATCACTCATTTTGGCGTTGATGGCCTGGTCATTGACCGCATTCAGCCCATCCAGGACGACGGGGCCGTCATCAACGTGGGTGGACAGGTTCTCCACGTGATTCCGGCGCATTTCCTTCACTCGCCGGGGAACTTTCATGTCTACGACCCGGTCAGCAAGATTCTCTACACCGGTGATCTTGGCGCCTCCCTCGGGCAGGATTACACCCATGTCACTGACTTTGAGGCGCACCTCCCGTTCATGGAGGGCTTCCACAAGCGTTACATGGCCTCGAACCGTGCCATGCGTCTCTGGGCAGCCCGCGCGCGCCGCCTGGACATCGAGATGATCGCCCCGCAACACGGTGCGATGCTCCCGGGAAAGCCCCTGGTGGAACGCTTCCTGTCATGGGCCGAGGAACTGAGTTGCGGCACGGATCTCCTCGCCGGGGCGGAGGCCGCCTGACCTTCTCCAGTAGTGTCCGGCCGGCCGGCGGCATGGAAGAGAATCCCGCTTCGGGGTCTTCTGGAGCCGCGCCCCATCTCCCCGGGGAACGTCGAAAAGGCGTGATGACCGGGGCGCTTCTTCTGGAGTTGCCAGCCTGGACGCGAGTCAGGCTCGGCCCGCAACTCGAAATAGTGGAGGGCGCGGCGGACTTGGCCCGGCTGGCGGGCTGCGATGTCCCCGAGGGTCTCCCAGCCATCTTGCGCGAGTCGAGCGCCGCGCAACTCGTGGCCGATGCGCGTAAGCTTGCCTGGAGCGGCGCGGCCACGCGGTACGCCCGTACCCGGGCCGGGCGCCTTCTGGAACTCATCCTGACCCGGACCGAATCTGGGTTCGAGCTTCTGGCTCGCCTGCCCGAGAACGTTCTTCAGGTGATGGAGAACCTCTCGTTTGCGTACCGGGCCTTCCTCAATTCCCCGCTCGCCGTCTGTTTCACCGACACCCAGGGAATCATCCTGGACGCGAACCGGGGATTCCTCGACCTCTACGGTTACCAGCTCGACGAGGTCGTGGGGGAGAACCCGCGAATCCTGAAGTCGGGCCGGCAGCGGCACGACATGTACAAGAACCTCTGGGAGGAGATCACGGATCCAGAACGCGGATTCTGGAGTGGCGAAGTCATCAACCGGCGCAAGGATGGCCACGAGGTTATTGTCTTCCTGACCGTCAGTGCCGTGCGCGACGGGAGCGGCCGGCACGTCGGCTACTCCGCGAGCGCCCTTGACATCACCCTGCGCAAGCGCATGGAAGAGGAACTGGAGGCCAAGAACCAGGAACTCGAGTCGCTGAACCGGCTGAAGAGCGAGCTGATGGCCATAACCTCGCACGACCTCAGATCTCCGCTGCACGCGCTCACTCTGCGTGCGGAACAACTCCGCGCGGCGCTTCCAAAGACGGGTCCTGGCCACGCCGAAGCGGAAGCGGGGCTTTCCCGGATAGCGGACTCTGCTCACCGCCTTTCTGAACTCGTGCAGAGTCTCCTGGATCTCGAGAGGGCCAGCTCGAGGACCATGAGGCTCTCCCTGAGGCGCGTCTTCCTTGATGCCGTCTTGCGCTCCTGTGTGGAAACGCTCTCTCCCTCGGCCGAGGAGAGGGGCGCGGTCTTGCGGCTGGAGGTCACGGCCCGCCGGGAACGCATCGTCGTCGACGCGATCAAAATCGAGCAGGTCTTCAGCAACATCATCAGTAATGCGTTGCGGTTCACCCCCCCCGGGGAGCGAAGTGGTGATCAGCTTGTGCGATGGCGCGGACGGCGGAAAAACCGTTTCGATAGCCGACAGGGGACCCGGGATTCCGCCGGAGGACTTGACGAGGATCTTTGACCGTTACTACCAGGTACAGAAACGTCAGGGTTTCTCCGAGCGGGCTTTCGGAGGGGCCGGTCTGGGGCTGGCCATTGCAAAGAGCATCGTGGAAAGCCACCAGGGCTCGATTCATGCCGAGAACCGCCCGGGAGGCGGGGCCGTTTTCGCCGTCAACCTTCCCCGGCGCGCATCCACCCGGACGGGGCGCGACGTCGCCGTCATCATTGTCGACCCAGCCGGGATCTTGACGGCCGAGTTGACCCCGGCCCTCGAAAAACGGGGCGTGGAGATCTTTACCGTGCGAAACGCCCGGGAACTCCGGCGTATCTACGAGTACGAGCAGCCAGAGGTAATCTTCTTCGATGCCGGTTCCATCGGCACCGACGCCGCTTCCTTTCTGAAGGGGATCAAGCCCGTGTCCGGCGCGCCACCGTTGCTGGTGGCCGTGGAAGAGCAGGAGGGAGAGGCCGTTCAGACTCTCGGGGCTTCCATCCTTCTGACGCTCCCGGTCATGGAGACCGAAATCTTCGAAATCATCTTCTCGGCGGCTGGAGCGCAGGGCGAACCGTGACCGGTTACCGGATTCTCGTCGCAGACGATGAAGATCTGGCGCGATCGTCCCTCACTGATTACCTGGTTCTCACCGGGTACGAGGTGATCTCGGCCGCGAACGGACGCGAGGCGGTTGAGAAGGCCCGGCTTTTTCACCCGGATGTCGTTCTTCTGGATGTTCAGATGCCCGGATCCGATGGCTTCGAGGCCCTGACGCTCTTGCGGGACGACCCTGTCCTGAAGGACACCCCCGTTCTTCTCGTCACGAGTCTCTCCCGGAGTAATGTGAAGGTGCGCGCCCTGGATCTCGGTGCGGACGACTACATCGTCAAGCCCTTTGACCGGGCCGAACTCGTTGCCCGGGTTCGAAGGGCGCTCAAGCGCAGTGCCCGGTACCGGGAGCTTTCCGAGGCCCTCAAGGGTGATCTTGCGTACGTGTCCCTTGCGGAACTTCTACAAACCCTCGAGCTTGGACGCAAGACAGGACGGGTCCTTTTCCCGGACCTGTCCGCGCGGATCCATGTGGTTCGCGGGCACTTCCGGTCGGCCCAGTGGCAAGAGGAAGAAGGGCTTTGTGCGCTGTGCCGATTACTGCTGGTGCCGCGGGGGCCTTTCCAGGTTGAGTTCGAGTCTGCTTCGCCACTTGCGGGTGAGGAAGAACCAGGGAAGCCCATTCAAGAAGTGATTCTGGAATGTGCGCGGCTTCAAGACGAGGCCTTGCGAGAGCTTCTCGAACTCGGGATAGACCGGCCCGTCGAAGCCAGCTCTGCTTTTCTCGGGGATGTCTCTATACTTGCTCCCCCTCCCGCGGGGCCGCTTCTGGCGGGTGAACTCGTTGCCCGGATTCGCGGGGATCTCGCTTCCGCGGCCCGGCTCGTTGCCGCGGGAATCCGCCAGGGGACCGTACGCCTTCTCACGAAATAGAATCGAAGAGAAAAGGAAGCTCAACCATGGGAAGAGTCATCGTTGTTGCAAGCCAGAAGGGCGGTGTCGGGAAGACAACGACAGCGCTCAATCTAGGCTACAGCCTCAGCAGGCTCGGCAATCACGTGATCATCGTGGATGCGGATCCTCAGGGGAGTCTTGCCATCGCTGCCAACCTCTCTCGTAAAACGACGATTGGCCTCGCCCAGGTGCTGAGTGACGAGTGCCTCCTGGGAGAAGCCTTGACCAGGAGCCGCGACGAAGCCCTGGCCATGCTTGGCTCGGGTGTAACGGACCCCGATCACGCGACCGCGATCGAGGAAGGAGCGCGGTCTGGCCGGTTACGGACAGAGTTGAGGCGTCTCTCCGAGGCGAGCCACTACGTGCTGGTCGACGCCCCGGCCGGAGTGGGCGGCCTTGTTCGTGCGCTCATGGAAGCCGCGGACGGCATCATCATCCCGGTCCGCTGCCAGACTCTTTACCTGAAGAGCCTTCCTGTTTTCTTGCGGCTCGTGCAGAAGGTACGCGAGGGGGCAAACCCGTCCTTTCAGGTCGATGGGGCGGTGGTGACGCTGAGAGATGAGCACAGCGCCCTGGAGAATTCTCTTTTTGACGAATTCGTTCGCGGGGTGCCTGAGTCGCTGTTTTTCAAAACCGTGATTCGTCAAGACGAAGCCTTCGAAAAAGCAAGTCACAAGGCGCTTCCGGTGGCCATGCTCCCGGGCGCCCTCGCCGCCACGCGCGCCTACCTCGATCTCGCGCTCGAGTACCGGGAACGCGAAGCTGAGCGGGGCTGGGGTGCAACCGAGGAAGAGGAAGATGTCCAGGGCCTCTTCTGAACTCCAGGAGGCGTTCCGCCTCTTTCGCGATCTCGCTCCCGAATCCGCCCCCGCGCCAGTGGAATCCGCGCCGCCTGTTCCGGCCCGTGTCGCGGAGAAAGCGACCCCGTCCAGTCCCTCGGTTTCACCCTTCACGAAACTCATGGCGTCCCCGCCTCTTCAACCGGTTCATGCCCCTCGCTCACCGGCGGTCATGAAAATCACGGGGGAAACGCGCGCCGAGCGTCTCGAGTTCGTGCTGGATGCGCTCTGCTTGCGGGCCAGTCTCGCCGGGGCGGTTCTGGCCGACGATTCAGGCCTTCCGCTCGCGGCTCACGGAAGGTCCGTCGCCACGGAGAATCTCGCGGCGTTTACCTCCGTTCTGGGCGAGGCCCTCGAGAAGGCTGGAAGGTTCCTGGGCCACTTCGCCGCGGATTACATCTCGATGGATGTCGACTACGAACACAAGCTCGTCCTCAAAAGGTTCCTTCTGGAAGGGAGCCCCTACTACCTCGTGGTCCTCGGTCCGCAGAACGTGGACGAAAGAAGTGAACTCGAGGTTTCCGTTGGCCATGTCTTGTCCGTCTTGTCGGGACGGTGAGGTGCCCTGTGATCCTGGTCGTCGATGACGAGCCCGCGTTCCTGGAGGCCGCGAAGCTGACGCTCGAAGCGGAGGGTCATGTCGTGGAGACGGCCCCGTCAGCGGCTGAAGCGCTCCAAATCGCATCGGGAAACGAGCCGGAGTTGATCCTCTCCGATGTGAGGATGCCAGGGATGGGCGGTTTCGAATTTCGCGAGGCCTACTCGCGGCAGTACCCCGCCCGGACCACGCCGTTTGTCTTCATGACGTCCCTGGGTGAGCCCGAACACGTTATCCGGGGACTGGATTCAGGGGCCGATGACTATCTCGTCAAGCCCGTTCTCCCGGGAATTTTACGGGCGCGGGTGCGAATGCTCTTGCGGCGCCGGCAACAGTGGTCCGCCCCCTCTTTTCGGGGCGACCTCAGCCGGTTCCCGTTCGTGAAAATCCTGCGTCACTGTGAGGTGAACGGCTTCACCGGGAAGGTCGCGTTCGAGGCTCCTGGGCTTCATGCCAGCCTCGTCTTTCACGCCGGACTTCCCGCCACGGGAGAGAAAGCCACCGACGAGGTCCTCGACCGTCTTTACGATCTCAACGAAGGGGTATTCACCATGATTCCCCAGTCCGTCAGCTTTGCCGGACTCGAGGGGGCTTCCATTCCCGTTGAAGAGGTTCCATCAGCTCCCCTGGTGAACGAGCGCCCAATGGGCAGGCTGTCTGCCGTCGAGGCTGGAAATAGGCTCATCCAGGTGCAAACCGAGTTCGCGACAAGCCCGAAAGAGCAGATCCTGACCGTGGCTCTCCTCGACGGGCGGACTCTCATGAAGCGTGTCTCACCGCCGCCAGACGGAGCGACGCGTGCAAGCATCGAGTCGCAGATCGATGCGCAGCACGCTGAGGTCGAGGCCGCGGTGAGAGAGAAACTCGCCACTCTCGCCCGGAAAAACGCCCAGTCCCAGCAGACAGCGAGGGAACGCTACGGCGAGCTATTCGAGGCCGGGTTCACCGCATATCGCGAAAAGCGATACGAGGAAGCTCTCCGGTGCTGGGAAGAGGCGCAGCGGCTTTCTCCGGGAGAGAAGACCGTCGAGGTGAACATCCAGATTGTCAAGCAGAAACTCGCCCAGGCCTCGCATCAAGGCTGAAACGAGGGGCTAGGGGGTACACTCCCGTCCCATGTCGAGGTTCACTGTTCCCATCACGCCTGCCCTGCTCAAGGAGCACAAGCTCACCCAGGATGAGTACGAGCGCATCCTTGCCGTTCTGGGGCGGCCGCCCAACATCGTGGAACTCGGAATCTTTTCTGCTCTCTGGAGCGAGCACTGCTCGTACAAATCCTCGCGGGTCTTTCTGAGGGAATTCCCGTCGCGGGGACGGGCTGTCTTGCAGGGGCCGGGCGAGAACGCGGGCGCTGTCGACATCGGAGACGGCTGGGCTGTCGTCTTCAAGATGGAATCACATAACCACCCGTCGTTCATCGAGCCCTATCAAGGAGCCGCAACGGGCGTTGGCGGGATCCTGCGGGATGTCTTCACGATGGGTGCGCGGCCCGTCGCTGTCTTGGATCCACTTTTCTTTGGCGCGCCAGAGGCTCCCCGGATGCACGGATTGATCAACGGCGTTGTTCGGGGCGTGGGCGGATACGGGAACTGCATGGGCATCCCAACCGTGGGGGGGATGACGTTCTTTCATCCGGCCTACAACAAGAACATCCTCGTCAATGTGATGGCGGTGGGTCTCGTCCGGCATGACCGGATTTTCAGGGCCAAGGCTTCTGGTCCGGGAAACCCGGTTCTTTACGCCGGCTCGAAGACAGGGCGGGATGGAATCCACGGAGCCTCGATGGCGTCAGACGTTTTTGACGATGAGAAATCGAAGCGCCGCCCGACCGTTCAGGTCGGAGACCCATTCGTGGAGAAACTCGTCATGGAGGCCGTGCTCGAAGTCCTCGAGGGTGATGCGGTGGTTGCAATTCAGGACATGGGTGCGGCGGGGTTGACGTCCTCGTCATTCGAGATGTGCGCGCGCGGGGCCGTCGGGATGCGCCTCGATCTTTCGAGGGTTCCTGCCCGCGAGGAAGGGATGACGCCCTACGAGTTCATGCTCTCGGAATCTCAGGAACGGATGCTCCTCGTGGCAAAAAAGGGGCGCGAGAAAGAAGTGGTCTCGGTCTTTGAGAAGTGGGGTGTGGATGCCGCCGTCATTGGCGAAGTCATTCCCGAAGAGCAGATGAACGTCTTTTTCGAGGGTGAAATGGTGGCCCGTCTTCCCATCGCCCCCCTCGTGGATGACGCCCCTGTCTGCCGCAGGCCCTTCGTCTTGCCTGCTCCAGTCGAGGAGGACTGGACGCTTCCCGAGGGCCCGGCGCCAGGGGAGGCCCTCAGAAAGCTTTTGGGTTCACCAAATCTCTGTTCGAAAGCCTGGATCTTTTCGCAGTACGACTGGAGTGTTCAAACCAACACGGTCTTTGGCCCGGGGTACGACGCGGCGCTCATTCGTGTGAAGGGAACACAGAAGGCACTGGCGTTGACGGCGGACGTCAACCCGAGGTTCGTGGAAGCGCATCCAGAGAGGGGATCCGCCATCGCGGTGGCGGAAGCGGCGGTCAACGTTGCCTGTTGTGGGGCCAGACCGCTCGCGATTACCGACTGCTTGAATTTCGGAAACCCGGAGCGGCCAGACATCATGGGACAGTTTGCCGCGGCCGTTTCGGGAATCAGTCTTGCTTGCCGGGCACTGGAGGTGCCTGTGGTGTCGGGGAATGTGTCGCTCTATAACGAGACGGATGGACGCTCGATCTTGCCTACGCCCACGATAGGAATGGTGGGGCTTCTGGACGATGCCACGAAGGCCGTTCCCCACTTTTTCAGGCGGAGTGGAGAGGCCGTCGGCCTTCTGGGGGAGACATTTGAGGAACTCGGCGCCAGCGAGTATCAGGCGACGGTTCTTGGGGTTGAAGGGGGGCCGTGTCCGAGGCTGGACCTTACGCGGGTGGCGGCTCTCGTGGAACTGCTTTCGGACCTGGCGTCTTCACAGGCGATCTCTTCCGCGCACGACGTCTCCGAGGGGGGCCTGGCGGTTGCGCTTGCCGAATGCTGCATGGGGCCTTCCGTCATCGGGGCCCATCTCTTCGATACCGGAGTTCTCTCGAACTCGGGTTGGCTCTTCTCGGAAACCACGGGCCGGGTGGTGGTCAGCTTCCCGAAAAAAGAGGCCGCGAGAATCGAGAAGATGGCCCGGGAGAAAGGCGTTCCCTTTTCGTTGCTGGGCGAGACCGGTGGGAGCCGTCTCATCATCACTCTGAACGGAAGGGACGTTCTTGACGAGGAAGTTCCAGAACTTCGATTTGTCAGGGAGTCCGCTTTTTCAAAACTCATGGAAGAATAGAGAGTTCTGAGAGACGGGCTGCGCTTCGCATTTCATTTGATGATCCTCCTGGCTGCCGCTTGCGCGCCTCCGGGTTGGGCGGAGCCGGTGAAGTACATCAAGCCCGAGCAGTACGACGCCCGAATCGTGGCTCCGAAGAAGGGCCGTGTTCTGCTCGTGAACTTCTGGAAGACGGACTGCGGGCCGTGCAAGGACGAAATGCCTGCCCTGCTTGGTGCCAGCAAGAAGTTCACTTCAAGAGAGCTGGCCGTCATTCTCGTCTCCCTGGACACGAGTAAGACAGCTTTTCGAGATGTTCCCGTGGTTCTTGGTCAGCTCAAGGTGCCTTTTGTGGCCTACCTTGCCAAGACTCACGATCCGCGCCTCTTTGTCGATGCGGTGGATGCCGCATGGGATGGGAAAGTGCCCTTTGCAATCGTTTACAGTCGCGAGGGGATTCCGCTGTTCAAGTTTGCCGGAGGGAAGCCGGAGGCCAAGCTCGTCGAGGGGATTCGAAAGGCGCTCGCGGCTTCGTCGAGACGATGACACGTGCACCCCTCGATGCCCTCTTCGTGGATCGTGACGGGACTCTCATCGTGGACAGGAACTTCCTCTCGGATCCGAAGGGGGTCCGGCTGATTTCCGGGGCTGCCCGGGAACTTCTGGCCTTCACGAGCGAGGGGACACGCCTTTTTGTCATCACCAATCAATCAGGCATTGCGAGAGGTCTCTTGACCTGGGAACAAGTCCACGCAGTCAACGCGGAAGTGGAGAAGCGGCTCCGAAAACGCGGGGTCTTCATCACGGAATTCTTGATTTGCCCGCACTACCCGGGAGGATCTGTCCCGCAATACAGCATTTCGTGCCCCTGCAGAAAACCAGGGACTCTGCTCCACGAAGAGGCGATCTCTCGCCATGGGTTGAACCCGAAACGATGCGCGATTATCGGAGACAAATGGGATGACGTCGGGGCCGCCGTCTTGCTCGGAATGCCCGCCGTGCACGTCCTGACAGGTTTCGGGAGAGAGCACCGGCCCCGAGTCGTGGCGAACGCTCCGCAGACGCTCCTCGCGGGCTCCCTGGCCTCAGGGCTCAGGAAACTCCGGGATTTCATGAAGGAAAAATGAAAGACGACACCTCCAGCCGGTTTCCTCGAAGCGAGGTGACCACGTATCCGATTGCAACCCGTTCTTTCAAGGTCACGGCGGAAGACTTCGCCAGACCGGTTGAATCTGGAACGTTCGAGGCCTTCTGGTCGAGCCTCCCCAAGATGCTGGCAGGAAGCTCGATTCGTTCCGTCGTGCGGGCCATCCAGCGTGCCCGGGCTTCGAAGCGGCCCGTGATCTTCGCCTTTGGCGCGCACGTCTTGAAGACAGGCCTTTCTCCCATCTTGATCCAGCTGATCGAAAAAGGGTTCATCACGGCCCTTTCGACAAATGGCGCGAGCGGTATTCACGATTTCGAGATCGCCTACCACGGGAAGACCTCCGAGGATGTCGGCCCCGTGCTCGAGACGGGCGAGTTCGGCATGAGCCGCGAGACGGGGGCCGGCATTTTCGATGCTCTGCGCCAGGGCCGTGAAAGGGGTTGGGGTTATGGGCGCTCGCTGGGCGAGTACATCCAAAATAGCGAATTCCCTTTCCGCCACCACTCTCTCTTTGGGGCGGCTGCCGGAGCCGGCATTCCCTTGACGGTTCATGTTGCCATAGGCACGGATACGCTCATTCAGCACCCGGGAATGGACGGGGCTCTCGTCGGGGAGCTTTCTCACCGCGATTTCCTGACGATTCGAGATGAGATTGCCCAGTTGGGAGATGGAGGTGTCTTCATCAACGCGGGGTCGAGCGTCTTGATGCCGGAAGTCTTCTTGAAGGCGCTTTCCATGGCGCGTAACCTCGGGAGTGATGTCCGCAATTTCGTGACCGCCGATTTCGACATGATCCGGCACTACCGGCCGCACGAGAACGTCTTGAAACGGCCCGTTCTCTCCGGAGGAAAGTCGTACGCCATAACGGGGCATCACGAGATCATGATCCCGATGCTCGCCCACGCCCTGCTCCTCGGTCTGGAGGCTCCCGGGTGAATCCACGAGAAATCGCGGCGCTCGCCGCGGCGGCGCCAAGCGTGACCGTCGCCGTCATCGGCGATGTCATGCTGGACGAAACCTGGTTTGGCTCCGTTTCGCGCGTGGCCCCCGAGGCCCCCATCCCCCTCCTCTCCCTCTCGTCCATGAGCCGCCGCGCGGGCGGAGCCGGGAACGTTGTCGAAAACTTGGTGGCGCTGGGAGCACGGGCCATCGTTCTCGGGTGCGTGGGGCCAGGGGAAGAAGGGGCATGGCTTCGGTCCCGTTTCCTCTCTCTGCCGCACACCCGCGGTGTCATCGTTACTGACCCCCTTCGCACCACTCCAGTCAAGCGCCGCATGGTCTCGGATGGCCGCCAGCTCTTGCGAGTTGATCAAGAGCTTCCGTCCCGGCTATCGGCCACGGCCGAAGACGAACTCCTGGAAGCAGCGCGGGCGGCGGTTGCGGATGCGGATGTCTTTTTGTTTTCGGATTACGCCAAGGGGACGCTCAGCGAGAGGGTCATGACCACGTTGCTTTCGGCCACGAGGAAACGCGGCATTCCGTCTCTCGTGGACCCGAAAGGAACAGACTACTCGAGGTACCGTGGAGCCGCGGTCGTCACTCCGAATCGAAAGGAGCTGGAGACCGTGACCTCTCAGACAGCACGCGACTGGCAGTCCGTGGCGGCCCTCGGAACCGGACTTCTGGAAGAACTCGAACTGGATGCCGTTTTGGTCAAACTTTCCGAGGACGGAATGCTTCTTCTGCGGGGGGACGCGGCGCCCTTCCGCGTGGCCGCCCGGGCCCGCGAGGTGTTCGACGTGACTGGAGCCGGCGATACGGTTCTCGCGATGCTGGGGTTAGCCCTGGGTGCTGGATGGGCCCTCCCGGAGGCGGCCCAGATGGCGAACCGCGCGGCCGGGTGCGCCGTCGCGAAGGTGGGAACGGCGCCCGTTCACTGGGCCGACCTCCTGGATGCCGGTGATCTGACTCCTGAGGAGAAGAGGATCGACCGGAGGCACCTCGCGACCCTTGCGGCAACCCTCAAGAAAGCCCACCGCAAGGTGGTCTTCACGAACGGGTGCTTCGATCTGCTGCACCCCGGCCATGTCCGCCTCTTGACAGCGGCCCGGCGGCTCGGCGACGTACTGGTCGTTGGCCTCAACAGCGACTCCTCCGTGAGGCGGTTGAAAGGGGCGACACGGCCCATCCTGAGCGAGCTGGACCGGGCTCAGGTGCTCGGGGGGCTCGACGCCGTCGACTTTGTCGTCATTTTCGAGGAAGACACCCCGGAGAACGTCATCCGTCTTCTGTGCCCGGATGTGCTGGTCAAGGGGGGCGATTACGTGGAAGAAACCGTGGTCGGAGCGCCTTTTGTGCGGTCGTACGGGGGACAGGTGGTCTTGATTCCGCTCGTCGAGGGCCGGTCGACGAGTTCCATGGTGGCCCGGATGCGAGGAGAAGATGGATTCAGTTGACCTTTTTGGCGCGCACTTGGAAGAACTCGGTTCCACCGTCAACCGGTGCCTCTTGCAAATGCGAGAGGAGGTTCTTGGCGCCGCTCACCTCTTGAAAGAGGCCCTCTATGCGGGGCACTCCGTGTACGCGTTTGGCAATGGCGGGAGCGCGATGCAGGCGCAGCATCTGGTGGCAGAGCTTGTCGTCAGGTACAAGGATGACCGGAGGGCGTTTCCGGCAGTGGCGCTGACGGCAGATCAGGCCATCTTGACGGCGTGCGCGAACGATTACGATTTCTCCCGGATCTTCACGCGGCAAATCGAGGGGCTTGGCAAATCTGGTGACGTGGCTTTTGGGCTTTCCACCTCGGGGAAAAGCCCGAATGTCCTCGGTGCCCTCGCCCTGGCAAAGGAAAAGGGGATGCGCACGATCCTGCTGACAGGGGAGAAGGGGCGGGCGGAAGCCGGAAAGTGGGACTGTCTTCTCGCCGTGCCCTCGCTGGAGACGGCGCACATTCAAGAGATGCACCTTGCGGTCATCCACATCCTTTGCCGGTATGTGGACGGGGGCTTAGGGGAGCGGCAAGACGAAACGTACCACTGTTGAAGAGGCCCCACCCGGCGTTCACACGCCTGCCCTCCCCTTGCCAGGAGAGGGCGGCAGGAAAGAAAGGGAAAGCGGGTCCGCCCCTCCCCGCGCCGGGGAGGGGCAGCCGCGTGAGCGGCGGGGAGAGGTCCCTCAGAGGCGGCACGTTATTTTCCCCCGCTCGCCTTACGCGTGGTTTGAAGTTAGCGAGCCGGTCAGCCTTCGCTGCTGGAACCGCAGGCACCCCTACGCCATCACGGCATGGGCCGCTTCAAGGACCATCTCCGGTGTCACCCCGCGCATGCACACGTGGTCCATCGGGCAACGAGTGAAGCGGCAGGGGGAACAGAGCACGGGGTTTCTCACAGCGGCAATTCGCGCTGGCCGGCCATCCGGTCTGGGGCCATCCCACGGTCTGGTGGCCTCTGGATCGGTCGGGCCAAACACGGTGACCGTGGGGATGCCGGAGGCCCCGGCCAGATGGCCAATCCCAGAGTCGTTGCCGATGAAAAGCGAGGCGAGAGACAGGATTCCGAGCACGTCTTGAAGAGTCGTCCGGGCTGAAAGATCGATACACTCACACCCTTCGAGCTGACCGGCAATTTCCTGGTTGAGGGGAGCCTCCGAGGCGCTTCCCAAAAGAACGGTGGTTACGAGTTCGTGGTCTTGTGCCAGACGTTTGAACACCTCCACGAAGCGTCCGGCGGGCCACCGTTTGGCCCTGTGGGCAAATGACGCCGCGTGGGCGGCCACAAACGGGCCGCCCTTCCAGCCAGCATTCCGCAGGAGGGTTGCCGCGGCCTCCCGCTCCTTTTTCGAAACGGTCCAGGAGGTGTCGGGATGTGCGGGGATACCGGCGCCAGACAGGGCGGCCAGCCGCAGGTACTTGTAGACCTGGTGTTCGCCGGCCGTTTCGTAAAGGCTCAGGGAGTGGGTCAGGAGAAGGCTCCTCAACTCACCGCGGTATCCAAAACGCTCCGGGATTCCACTTCTGAACACCGTATGGGCGCTGTCGAAACTCGTGGGGAGAATGATCGCCCTTTCGAACCCCTTGGACCGGAGAAGAGAGGCCAGTGCAAGCCGCCCCTGATAGCCCTTGTGCGCCGTGGACGGCTCCTCGACAAGGACCTCATCTGGCTCGGGCCGGAGCTGGTAGAGGGGAGCGACCCAGGGCCGGCACAGCACGGCGATGTGGCTTTCAGGGAAGGACATCCGAACGGCGCGCAGAGCGGGAAGTGAAATGACAACATCCCCGACCCAATTCGTGGCTCGAAAGAGGATCTTCATCCAAGGGATCCGCGGAAACCTTCGACGAGCTGTCGAAACTCGTGGAGCAAGATATCGACGGTTCCGGCGATTGTCCGTTCGGCCGCCTCCCGGCGTCCGGCCTCGATCAGCTTTCTCCGTTCCGTCGGGGAGTCCATGAGTTCAAGGACGGCCGTTTCCCAGTCTTGCGGTCTCGTGCCAAAGATCAGCTGGCCCGCCCGTCCGTCGCAGACGACTTCTCTCAGGCCGCCAATGTCATGGGCGAGAACCGGACACCCAGCAGCCATGGCTTCGAGAAGGACCATGGATGCGCCCTCGCTCTGAGAAGGGTGCAGCAACAGGTGCGACTTGGCCAGCTCCTCGGCAACGTTGCCGACGTGGCCCTTGAACGCGCATGCGGGCATGACATCCAGGTCGTAGGCGAGCGACTGCATCTTGGCCTTCTCTGCGCCATCTCCGAGAAAGACCAGGACGGCGTCGCGCCCGCGCGCTCTTATGCGAGCCAGCACTTCCAGGGCGATCTCCTGGCCCTTCATCCCGTCAAAAGCTCCCACGTGGATGAGCCTGAAGGGAGTGGCTGGCGGCGGAACGGTCTCGAGGAAGGCCTCTTCTGGCAGGCCATCGGGGACCACGCGAATCTTCGATTCCGGCACCCCGAACTCGACGAGTACCTCTGTCACCTTCCGTGACACGGTCAGAAAGCGGCGCACGGCGTTGTACTTCATCCGCGAAAACATGTTTGCCTTGGGCGGGAACGTAACGCGCCTGTGTACGGCCAGGGGAGCATCCTGGTGCACCCTCGCCCAGACGAGAGCCCCATGGCTGCAGGCATCGCCCGACCACAACACGTCCGGCCGGAATTTCTTTGCCGCGCCCGAGAGGTCGAGGAGAACGCCAGGCGACGACTCTGCTCCAGCCCGGACCGTTATGATTTCGAAAGGCGGGCCCTTCCTGGCTTCTTCAGCCAGTGGCCTCCCCTTGACAGCACAAAGCCCCACGGTGATTCCCCGTCTGGCCATTTCCTGACACGCCGAGAGCGTCTGCTTCTGACCGCCGCGAAACTCTTCTCCGAGATCGAACGCCAAAATACGCATTTGCTTTCCAGCATAATCGAGAAGGGCCCATGACGCTTAGCGCACTTTTCATGGTGAAGGACGAATCTTCACGGCTTCCCGCGGCTCTTGCTTCCGTGGCATGGGCTGATGAGGTTGTCGTCGCCGATACGGGATCTTCCGATGACACGCGCGCCGTGGCCAAAAAAGCCGGCGCGCGGGTAGCCGATCTTCCGTGGCGCGGGTATACATCTACTCGAAACGAGGCCCTCCGCCTCGTTTCCAGTGATTGGGTGTTGTTTCTCGACGCGGACGAACGCGTTTCGCCGGCCCTTTCAGAGAGGATCCGGCAGGTGATTGCGTCCCCTTCGGACACCTCCGGATGGAGACTCCGGCGCGTCACCTATTACAGGGGGCAAGAAGTGAGATTTGGGGTGTGGCAGCCGGAAATGAAACTCCGTCTGGGGCGTTTGTCGCGAGGCTTCCGCGCGTATGGGTTACGGGTCCACGAAAAGCTCCTCGTCGACGGGCCGGTTGGCGACATGAAAGAACCCCTCTGGCACTACCCATACGAAAGTCTCTCGGAGGTCATTCGGAAAGCGGCGCTTTACGCAAAGCTCTCTTCCCTGGACCGCTTCGATGCCGGGGTCCGCGGCCGGTTGCCCTCCTTGCTTTTGAGACCGTTTGGTGAGTTTTTCAGAAGCTATCTCCTCCGGCTGGGTTTCCTCGATGGACTCACCGGGTTCGAGGTTTCCGCCATGCACTCTTTTTCGTACTTTCTCAGGGCGGCGTTCCTCTGGGAGCTGAGTTTGAGAACCTCACAAAATTCGTCTTCACGGGAGAAGATGTTATGAATGCAAAACAAATGACCGCTCTTTCGGTTACGGTCCTGACAGGTTTTCTTGCTGGTTGTTCGGAGAGGCAGGGGTTTTTCGAGCGTGCGGGAAGGCAGGCCGACAAGAAGGTCGAGGAGACGGCCCAGAAGGCCGGCGAAGCGGCCGAGGCGGCAAGGAAGAAGCTCGAGGAAGCGAAGCGAAAAGCCGGGCAGACAGGCGACGCGCTCGTGAAGACCTCGTCCGAGGTCAAAGAGAAGGTGGAGGAGCGGGCGAAGAAGACGGGCAAGGCGGTCAAGGAAACGGCCAAGGACATTCAGAAGGAGATCAAGGAAGGGGTCAAGGATGCTACGGAGTGAGCGTTTTCATCAGGAGTACGGGGAGTCCGGCCGGATCGTTCGTGCGGTTGTCGACGCGGGCGGCTGAAACAGTCAGCTCCATCCCCGCGGATGGCGAGAGCAGGAGAGTTGCCGCGTTCACGGGGCCTTCGGTGAAAACGCGGGCCAGGGAATTGAGTTGCCGGATCTCCTTTTCGGCCATGGAGATTGTGATTGGGGCCGTGGGGCCGTTTTCCAGGAGCAGGGTCAATTCGAGTGTCCCGGCTGTACCGGCGTTGTAGAGCAAGGCATTCGTGCGGAACCCGTCATTCTCGACAATTCCCGCGATGGCCCCATTTTGCTCGCGGGTGATCTCCTCTCCCGGTCTGAAGCAGGGTTGATCCTGTGATGACGAACCCTCTTCCGGACGGTTTCGCGTCACGGAAAAAGCCAGGAATTTCCACTGGGAGGAGATGTCGTCCGAAGCGAGTTCCAGGATCCCCGATTTCTCGGCGGCTTCCGGGAAGAGTTCCGACAGCACGTGGAAAACGATGCGCGTTGATCCCATCAACGTCTTGACGATTTTCGAGACTGGCGGCGAGCCGTCGCGTGAGCGAAACGTCACTCTGACAAGGGGTTCACGATCATGCGTGTTGGGGAGTGTGGCGAGGTAAAGATCACTTGAAAAGAACGAGCCGTGAAGGCCTGCGGTCTCGGCCACGGCCGGCACGATCCAGCGCTGTTCGACAGACGAGGTCTTCAGCACAGCCGCGCGATAGGGGTCGTTGGTGCCGGAATTGGAGACCATGGTCCCGAAAACCTGGATTTTGCCGCTGAGTACGGTGATATGAACCCGTGAGCCGAGTTCGGCTCCGGCCAGGATGTCGTTGATCTGAACGCGCTCGCGGGGGGTCAACTCCAGGGGAATTACCCGGATGGGGACTCCAAACGCGCTCATGATGTCCAGACGGGCGGCCGCGGCTGCGAAGGGAGCGAAAAGAGAGACGTTCAAACGTTCGGAGTGTTCGAGGGATCCAGAGAGAATGTAGGCCGTTTCTCCCTGTGTCAGCACCGACGTGCGTGCCGTTTCGACAGGAAAGGAGAGGCCGTACGTTCCTGCGTCCTCGAGTCTATTGAAGACATGGAGGGTCATTGGAATGGGAGTGGGAGTGTCTTGCCGTGAACTGCCTGCCCGCCTCAATCTCAAGGGAAGGGCCGCCGAGGAGTAGCCTGAGAGCGCCAGGAGTTCTTCTGAAGAGAAAAGACGCGTTGAGCGTGGCGGTATGGTGAGAGGAAACGGCTCTTTCAGTTCTGGTTCCAAGAAGAGGCCCTCGAGAACAAGTTCGCTGTCACCAGTGTTGGCGGCCACCAGCTGCGAGCTGTAGTGGGCTCCGTTCTTGCCGGGCGCCTCGACAATCGCGGGAACCAAGCTGTCGCCCTCGTCCACGGCGGGGGACTGCGCCTGGAGGCTCGAACAGGTGGCAAGGAGTGCGAAAAGGAAAGCTCTGAATCGATGCTCCATCGTGGACTCCCTAGAGTTCTAGTCTAATTCCAATTCCATTTCGTTCCTTTAGTAATCAGCCGTTCGAGAGGCCCTCACCCGCGCTCACGCGCTGCCCTCTCCCTGGGGGCGAGGGCTGGGATTCTCCCTTCTCCCTCAGGGAGAAGGTGGCTCGTGAGAGCCGGATGAGGGCCCCCCGCTCCGTCATGAAGCTGAGGCTTTCATCAACGGCGGCGGTTATCCAATTCGATTCGAGCGGTGGGTACTAGTCCAAGGAGTTTTCCGGGGATCTTTCTCCCAGCAAAAACCGCTCATTTCTGGGCACAGTATCAAGGGAGTTACGATGGAACAGGCTCCCATGGAACAGGGAGCCTGGAGGTTTTCATGGAGATTACGGTTCAGTTTCCCGGAGGCGTGGCCGTGGACGCCGTTTTTGGCGGGTTTACCGTTCATACGGATCAACCGGTGACGGCCGGAGGCGGCGGGACGGGCCCGTCCCCGTTTGACATGTTTCTCGCTTCCCTGGCGACCTGCGCGGGGTTCTACGCTCTGAGGTTCTGTCAGGAACGTAAGCTGTCAGTGGAGGGTCTAGGAGTGACCTTGACGACTGTACGGGATCCAGAGCGCAAGCGGCTGGCATCGATCAAGATCGAGGTCAGGCTCCCGCGCGAGTTCCCCGACAAGTACCGTGAGGCGATTCTGAGGGCCGTCGACCAGTGTGCCGTCAAGAAGCACGTTCTCGAGCCTCCCGTGTTTGAAATGACGGCTGTGTAGGACTCCTCCCCTTTTGTGAAGAGGAGGAGGCCTCTTCGTCTCAAGGGGTTACTTCACCCGTCTTACAGACTCGATGATGACGGATTCGACCGGGACGTCATTCATTCCGTTCTTGACCCCGGTTTGCACGGCAGAGATCTTTTTGACGACATCCAGGCCGCTCACAACCTTGCCGAAAACGCAGTAGCCAATTCCCCGGGCCGAGCTGTCGCGGTAATCCAGGGCCGAGTTGTCCTTGACGTTGATGAAGAACTGAGCAGTCGCGCTGTTCGGGTCGGATGTCCGGGCCATGGCGATCGTCCCGTCAGAATTCTTCAGCCCATTGGAGGCCTCGTTTGTGATGGGGTCCTTCGTGGATTTCTTCTGCATGGCCTTGTCGTATCCGCCACCCTGAATCATGAACTCCGCGATCACACGGTGGAAGATGGTGCCGTCATAGAACTTCTCGTCAACGTATTGAAGGAAGTTCTTGACGGTGACCGGAGCCTTATCCGGGTAAAGCTCGACCTTGAACGCCCCCTGAGATGTCTTGAACTCGACGGTCGCCGGGTTGTTTTGTCCGAGGCTGGTGGACGAAAAAAGGGCTGCAAATGCCATGATGACTCCAAGAACGCTCTTCTTCATGAGGTGCTGGTATAGCACAACTCGCGAACACCGCATTTCGGTGGAGCCATCTCTTGCTCCCGGCGCTAACATGAGGACGGTATGAAGCGAAAGAGAAGTGCGCTCCTGTACGGGGCGAACGGGTACACGGGGAGGCTCATCGCGGCGGTCGCCAAGCGGGAGGGGGTCTCCATCACCCTGGCCGGCCGGCGAGCCTCGGCCATCGAACCCGTTGCGAGAGAGTTTGGGTGTCCGTTCGTCGTCTTTTCGCTCGAGAACACGGCCGAGGTGGCGAAAGCCCTGCGGCCCTTCGCGGCGTTCCTTCTGGCGGCTGGGCCCTTCTCCCAAACGAGCCGCCCCGCTCTTGATGCTTGTATGAAAGCCCGAACCGCCTATCTCGACATCACGGGAGAGATCGCCGTTTTTGAAGAGATTTTCAGCCGGCAAGACGAGGCGGTGAAGGCCGGAATCACCGTCATGCCCGGGACAGGATTTGATGTTGTCCCTTCTGACTGTCTGGCCCGGGCCCTTGCGGAGGCGCTCCCGGGTGCGGAGAAGCTCGAATTGGCCTTTCGGGGATTCAAGGCATCAGCAGGCACGCTAAAGACAATGATCGAAGGGGCCGGGAAAGGGGGCTGCATCAGACAGGACGGTAAACTGGTCCCCGTGGCACCGGCCTGGAAGGTCCAGGAAATCCCATTCGCCGATAAACGCCGGCTGGCCGTCAGCATACCCTGGGGAGACCTCTCGACAGCGTTTCGTTCTACTGGGATTCCCAATATCGAGGTTTACATGTCGATGTCAAAAAACGCCATCGACATCATGAAGATGAGCCGCTTTCTTGGGGGAGCCCTGGAACTCAGGGCCATGCAGAGTGTCATGAAGGCCCTGGCAGGCCTCGTTGCTCAGGGGCCAAGCGAGGAAGAACGGCGCACGCAACGCTCTTTCCTGTGGGGACGTGTCACGGCGGCTGATGGCCGGACAACAGAAGGCCGGCTCGAAACACTCGAGGGTTATTCCTTGACGGCAGAGACAGCTGTGGCGTGCCTGAAACAAGTCCTCGCAGGAATACCCGGCCCTGGAGTGTTCACGCCCTCTCGAGCTTTTGGTTCGCGGTTTGTGGAGAAAATCCAGACAACCCGAATGGAAATCCTCCTGTAGGCCGTTCAAAAATGGGCCACCAGCCCTGGGCGGGACTTTTGAACACCATTTTGAACACCATTTTGAACACCAGAAGGAACCGCTCCCCCCAGATCATGCGGTTCCTTCCTTATTGTTAGAGCGGCTTTCTGTTAGCTCTTGAGGCTCTTGGCGAACTCGATGGCCGCCTCGACGCCCTGCTGTTCTCTCACCTGGCGCACCCTGTCCTGTTCGTCCTTCTGAAGCACTCTCACGGCTGCCATGTACTTGCCCTGAAGAGCACGCATGGAAGGCGGGGCCTGAACTACCGGTTCGGCGGGCTCTTCCGCTGGCTCGGCGACGGCCACGGCGGGAGCAGCCTTGCGTGCCGCGCGCGGCTTTCTGGCCTTGGGGGCGGGCGCGGGCTCGGCGGCCACGGGCGCGGGCTCCGGGGCGGGAGCGGGTGCCGGCGCTGGTGTGACAACAGCGGCGGCAAGTGCTGATAGCGGTGCGAGCGCGTCCTTCAGTTCCTGTAGACCGGCAATCATCTCATCGATCATCTGGAAAACGTTCTTTGACATGGGTCCTCCTGTCAATACAGGATAGCACAGTGTCGAGCACACTGTACAAGGAGCAACCCGTCTTTCCTTCTGAATAGTGAGTCTTCAACGGATTTTTCTGGCGATCGCCAGGCCATCACGCAGCGGGAGGATCACCGTTTCCACATCCGCCGATTCGTACAGCGATCTGTTGAAACGCCGGATGGCCGCCGTCTCTCCATCATCCCCGGAGGCCGGGAGGCGGAGCTTTCCTTTCCACAGGACGTTGTCTGAAATGAGAAGTCCGTTGACTCTCAGTCTTGGGAGCGCTTTCTCGAGGATCTCCGGGTACCCCTCTTTATCGGCATCATTAAAAATGACATCGAAGTCTCCTGGAGTCGTGCTCAGGCTCCTCAGCGCATCTCCAACCAGAATTGTGATGCGAGAAAGGAGCCCGGCCTCTTCAAAATACGCGCGGGCCTCAGTGGCGTTCTCCTCGGAAAAGTCGGTGTAGTAGACGTGGCCCTCCGGGCCAACGGCCCTGGCCATCCAGATCGTGGAGTAGCCGATGGCACTGCCAAGTTCAAACACCCTCCTGGCCCCAGTGAGCCGAATGTACTGGGCGAGCAGCCTCCCGCCCAGCGGCCCCACGATGGGGATCCGCCGCAGCCGTGCCGACTCTTCCATCGTCGCAAGAAGCGGGTCCCTTGGCGGGAGTGAGGAGAGAAGGTAGTCATCGAGTCCAGGCAGCAAAAGTGACATGCCCGGAGTCTATGCCCGGAGGCTCCTTCACTGGGGATGTTCTAAACGGACTGGCCTCATGGACCCGCTTTCTCCAGGAGGGCCACATACGCTCTCAATTCTGAGAGTTCGGCCTCGTAGTTGCCCGAGAGGATCGGGAAGCGGCACCATGTTTTCGGATCGAGGTTCTCATCGTCGAGGTGGAAAGAGGGGGCATACCGCTCGCGTTTCCACTGGTTTCTGCAAAAGAGCCTGAAAAAGCGCTCGACCCAGATGGCCAGTTGCTCTTTCTCGTATTCGTGAAACCGTGCCGTCAACTGACGGAAGACTCCGAGAGGCGCTTCCTTGTGGAGAATGGCCAGCCGCTCGATTGCATCCAAGACTGGGTAGGGCATCAGGTCCTCCTCGTCTGTCTGATGCGCTCCAGGGGGACGGAGTTCCGCTGTTGGCTCCTGCTGGTTCACTTTTGATAACTCAGGGATGGGAGCGAGCCCTTCAGGCCCCCTGGTTTCGAGCCACCGGAGCCACTTCCGCAGGAACGCCTTGTCTATTCCCGCTATGGGACTGAGGCCCCCGCACGTGTCACCATCCATCGTTGCGTAGCCCACGGCCGTCTCACTCCGGTTGCTTGTTGACAGGAGGAGAGCCTTCCTCAGGTTCGCGAGCATCCAGACACCGGGCGCGCGAACACGAGCCTGTATGTTCTGAAGGGCGACATCGTCCTTTTCCCAAGTCAAAGACCGGCCTATCGCCCCCTCGACCATTGCAACGTAGCTTCTGACGAGTTCTTCGATGCCGAAGTCAAAGTAATCTGACCCAATCGCTTCCGCCACCGCGGCGGCCGCGGCCCTCGTCGTTTCGGAACTGTTTGCTGTCCGTTGATAGACACAGGCCAGGAGGGACCGCATGATCTCGCCCTCGGTGGGGAGCGTCTCTCTTGGGGACCGTCCGAGTTTTTTTAGGAAGTCAGAAACACCAAGCTCTCTCGTTCCGAGTTGCACCATGAGATGAACCAGACAGGCAGCGGCGGATGAGTCTGCCCCCCCGCTCAGTGAAATGACGAATCCGGCCGACCGGCTCTTTCGCAAGTAGTCGTAGAGAGCAAGAGAAACGGCGCGGCAAAACTCCTCTTCCTTGACGTCTTCCCCCTGTTCCCAGGGAGCGGCAGCGGGAGATGTCTCTTCGGGATCCAGCTCTGGGAAGTCGAATGGCATGCGGATGATCTCCCCGGGAGCCTCCGAGAGATCGGGCCAGAAGCTGCTCGTTCGCGCCTGCGCCATTCGCGTGGCATCCACATCAAGGACAGCCGTGGTCAGGTGCCAGTCCTTGAAGGAGAACCGGGGTCCCCGGGCGAGAAGCTTGCCTCCGGAAGCGATGAGTTCGCCTCCGTCATAGATTGCCCGTCCCGATTCGTTTCCAAGGAGGTTTGCATAGAGGTAACTGACTCCAAACGCCCGGGAACCTTCGGTAACGAACCGTTCTCTTACCGCCATCTTCCCGAATGCGAAGTGACTGGCGCTCGGATTCATCAATATGTCGGCCCCCTGACGGGACAGCGCCGCCCCGGGCCGGGCGGCGACCCATGCGTCCTCGCAAATCTCAAATCCAATAGAGATGCCCCCGCATTCGAAGAGGATGTCACCAATCGGGATCTTCTCCCCCCCAATCTCCAGTTCCGCCCTCAACCCCTCGGGCCAGGGTTTGAACCAGCGGGGCTCATAGTGAATGCCATCTCCCGCGAGATACCGCTTGGCCACGATTCCGGCGACATTTCCATCCACGACGAGACACGCCGCGTTGAAAAGCGCTTTTCTGAAGAGGCAGGGCAGACCAAACGAGACAATCATTCCCCGGGTCTCGGGCAGCAGTTCGCCGAGCATGCGGAAGGCCCGGTGAACCAGATCGCGGCTGTAGAACGCATCTTCACAGCCGTAGCCGGTGATACACATTTCCGGGAGGCAGAGCACAACGACACGGCGGTCACGCGCGGCGCCCAGGAGTTCCTGGATCCTTCGCTTGTTTCCTGCCCAGTCAAAGGGGGTCTGATTCAGCGTGGCCGCGGCGACTCGAATGAGCTGCATGAGATCTCCGAGAAGTAAAAGTATCCGGAAGAAAGCGTTCTTGGCGCTTTGCCCCGGGGGATCGAGGTTTCAGGCTCTCGTTGTGATTATCCCCCCGCTTTCTGAGAAATGGGGATCCACAGAGTGAAGGTGCTGCCACCTCCTTCTCTGTTTCCTGCCTCGAACCACCCCTGGTGTTCGCGGGCGACGCGATCCACGACAGTCAATCCGAGGCCCGTCCCGGGGATCTCTTCCGAGCCTCGAAAGCGTGTGAACGGCTTCCCAAGAAGAGGCCTGGCCTCCTCCGGAAGGCCAGGGCCGGTGTCAGACACGGACACCATCAGGTACGCTTCGCCGCTCTTCTCCCGTACCTGGGCGTGAATGTCCACGGTGCCGCCACTGGGAGTGAACTTGATCGCATTCCCAATCAGATTAACAACGGCGCGCTGGAACCGCGAACGATCGAGAGGAACCTGGGGAATTCCGGGATCGACCCGTGTACGAAAGTGAATCTGCTTGAGGCTTGCACGCAACCGGGCTTCCTCGAACGGGTGTGCCATCGCGTCCTCGACCAGGGTTGGCAGACGGGCCATGAGCGGGGCACTCTCTGGGCGGTAGACGTAAAGAGCATCCTCGATCAGACCACGAAGCACGGTTCCGGACGCCCGGGCGTTTGTGAGGAGTCCAAGCAGCCGGCGGTCCCCTCCGGCCTTGAGCCTGTCGTGGGTCAATTCGAGTGTTGCCAGAATGGACGTCAGCGGATTCTTCAAGTCGTGTACGAGCATCGCCGAGAGGCTTTGCCGGTCCATCTCGGCCTCGTCCCGTTTCTTCTGGACCTCGGCCAGTGCCAGCAATTGCCTTTCCAGATCCTGGTACATCCTCGCGGACTTCAATGCCAGCGCCAGAAGGTCCGCGACACGGGTGAAGAAGACCATCTCGTCGTTTTCGAACGGCCGGGGCTCCGGCCAGGTTACCCCGAGTATCCCGATCAGCTTTCCCTCATGCTGAATGGGCGTGCCCAGTACGCTTCCGGCTCCCATTTTCCGCAGCACTTGCGTGGGCACGTTGTTTTGATCAAGGGCCGAGACATCGGGAACGACGTATCTTCTGAGGCTCTCCTTCAGGGCTCTGAAGTTCGGGCTTTTACTCAGTGGTCTCTCGAGTCCCGTGAAATCTGGAATGTCCGGCCGGCACCGCCAATGATGCTGCACCCGGAAGACCTCTTGCTCTTCATCATAGAACCAGAGTTCTGTCGTCAGGACGCCGAGCCACTCACAGAGTTGTTCCGATGTCTGCGCGAAGATCTCCCCAAAATCAGTGGAGTCTCGCGTGGCTGTTGCGATGGAGGCCAGCAACTGGTTGCGGCTGGCCTCGAGTTGCAGCCTCTCCTTGGCGGTCTCTTCGCTTGTGACATCCCGAACGACAACCTGCACGGAATTCGCCTCTCCGCGGAGGTCTCTCAGAAGAAAGGCGTGTAAGTCGAAAGACCGGGTTCTCCCCCTCTGATCACTGGCTGTTCGCAGGACGTGAACGGCTCCGTCCCGAAGAACGGCCTCGTTATGACTCTTGATCTGCTCTTGCAGTTCCCGGCTGTCGTGCCATCCGGAATACAGCGTCTGCGTCATGACCTGTTCCCGGCTCTTGTTCATCAGCGCCAGACACGCACCGTTCACTTTCCTGGGCCAGCCGTCAAAGGTCCGGATGTGGACAGACTCTGGGAAGTTCTCGAATGCTGTCTCGAGTTGATGAAAGTGCTCCAAAATCGACAGGAGCCGCTCGATCCGGTACACGAGCCGCGGAGCATCCGCGGGCTCGAAAACAACGTCACAAACGGGTGACTGGGCGATACGAGCCAGTGCTGTCTCGCAAATCCTCGCCCCGTCCGGGACAACGATCAGACAGGGGACTGGAACCTCTTGATGCAAGGGTTCTGTCCCGAGAAGGACCGTGCCATCGGCCTCGGGACAGCGGACTTGGAGAACGATGGCGCGATCGATGGCCGCATGTCCACCGGCCGATGGATTTGTCTCGTCCTTGGTAACAAGGTACGTACAGAGCCACGCAATCGCGGACTCGTCTCCTTGCAGCCGGATGATGCGTTTTCCTATTTGTATGAAAGGACTGATTCCCGTGGCCGTCTCCATCGTTTGTCACCAATCCCTGGAAGCCTGGTCCCGGCGCCGTCAGGCATGCGATGATGCCCGAATGCACTCCATTCTACCGCTTCTTGCTTTTCTGGCGGCAACGGGCGGCGCTCCCGAAGCCCCCCCTCCCGCTGTGTTCGAATACAGGCTGTCGGAAACGAGGCGCACAACCACTCCGAGAGGACGGCAGACGCTGGCCCTCGCGGGACAGGTGACCGTTTCGGATGGGAGAGCGAAATGGACGCTCGAAACAGGAGAGTTTCCCCGGTCCAGTGCCAACTCAGTCATGACAACGCCAGATGGGTTCTTTTTTCTCAACACGAAGACCCTCGCTTCTGCGCAGGGCACGGAGGCTGATTTCGATGCTCTGTTCCGTCCGCGTTCGTCGGAAGCCGGAAGCCCCGGGTCGTACAAAGTCCAGGGGCTCGAGGTCTCTGTCGAGAAAGCGGGCGCGGGGGGGCCCTTCATGGATGGCAAGACGAGCCGGTTTCGCATCTTGGCCCGGTGGGTCTTGACTGTGTCGATTCCGGGGCGAGTCATGAACATTCGCAGCGAACTCAAGGGAACGATGGATGTGGCCCCCGGTTCGGAAGAGATGGCTTGTAAGTTCGACGACCCGCTTCGCCTTCTCCCGGTCCGGGATGAACCTCTCGAGCGGCTCCGGTCCGAATTGGCGAAGGTCTCCGGAATACCGGTCACTGTCGATCTCGAGTTTGTTTCAGAACACGTTTCGGAGCATTTCCTCGCGCCGCGGTCCGCGGAGGACACGACGTTCAAGATGCAGACCTCCGTATCCGTCGAACGCCGCGTGAGAACTCTTCAGAAGCGTGTGGTCAAAAAAGAAGACCGGGAAAACCTCTTCAAGGTTTCAGATCCTTTCAAGTCCCTGGGACTCGAGCGGCTGGTCTTTGCAGAGCCTCAACTCCCGTGAAGGCGGAGATTGATCTCGAATTTCAGTTATTCTCGGCACCCCATGAGTTCGTTCTACGTTACGACCCCGATCTACTACGTCAATGACAAGCCTCACATTGGGCACCTCTACACGACCGTCGTCGCGGACGTCATGGCGCGCTTTCAAAGGTTCATGGGACAGGAAGTGCGGTTTCTGACGGGCACGGACGAGCACGGTCAGAACATCGAGAAAGTGGCCCGGCGAGATGGCGTGCGCCCCATCGAGGTCGCGGACCGCAACGCCCCGGTTTTTCGCGGGCTGTGGGAACGATTTGGAGTCTCCAACGACGACTTCATTCGCACCACCGAAGAGCGCCACAAAAGGGGTGTCGAGGAGATCATCCGGCGCATCGAGGCCGCTCGTGATCTCTACCTGGCGGCCCATGAAGGCTGGTACTGCGCCAGCTGCGAGGCGTTCTACCCGGAGAAGGACCTCGTGGACGGGAAGTGCCCCGATCACGGACTCCCGGCGGAATGGCAGCGGGAGGAAAACGTCTTTTTCAGGCTGTCGAGATATGGTCCGAGGCTTCTCGACCTTTATGAAAAGGGTGTGGATGGAAAACCCTTCGTCTACCCCGAATCCCGTCTAAACGAGGTGAAGAGCTTTGTTTCGCTCGGCCTGAAGGACCTTTCCGTCTCTCGAACTTCCATTCAGTGGGGCATTCCGTTCCCGGGGTATCCGGGGCACGTCGTCTATGTCTGGCTCGACGCCCTGACGAATTACCTTTCGGCGCTCGGATTTGGCAGCGAATCTTCTGCGCTTTTCGACAAGTTCTGGCCTCCTTCGGCCCATGCGGTCCACCTCGTGGGGAAAGACATTCTGCGGTTCCACGCCATCTACTGGCCAGCCTTTCTGATGTCGGCGGGCTTGCCGGTTCCAAGCCAGGTTGTCAGTCATGGGTGGTGGCTGAGGGATCAGAAGAAGATCTCGAAATCCGTGGGCAATGTCGTTCGTCCGGATAACCTGATCAGCGATTTTGGCATCGACCCGCTCCGCTGGCATCTGCTCGCCGACATGACGTTTGGCCAGGATGCGAGTTTTTCGGACGAGGCCTTTCTGGCGCGTTACAACGCGGATCTCGCGAACGGGGTGGGGAATACCCTCTCGCGTTCGGTCCGCATGGCTTCGGATGCGTTCTCGGGGAAAACCCCGTCGATCAGGTGTGATGTCAACGAAGTCAGAACGGCTGCGGAGGAGGCTGTTGACGCTTGGATCGCGGCTTTTTCCGGCCACCGGTTCCAGGATGGCATGGATGCCATCCGGCGTCTGGTGAGCGCCATCGACGGGTACCTCGCTTCCCGCGAACCGTGGAAGCGTGTAAAAACAGAAGGGGTGACTCCCGCCATTCACCGAATTCACTACAGCGCGATGGAGGGGCTGCGCATCGCCGCCGTGATGCTCGCGCCGATCGTTCCAAAGACGTCGGCCGAAATGCTGAAGCGGTTGGGACTTCCCGCGCCGGACACCGTGACCCGAAAGGACCTGAGATGGGGCTTGTTGCCTCGCGAGGCTTCGCTGCCATCCACGTCCCCGCTCTTTCCAAGGGCGGATATCAAGGCGTACTTCGCCGAGAAAGTGACAAAGAAGGAGCCTCCCGTGGAGGAAGAGAAAAAGGCCCCAGAAGCACCAGCCGCTGTCGAACCAGCCGCTGTCGAACCAGCCGCTGTCGAACCAGCCGCTCCAGAATCTGAACCCAAGATTTCGATCGAGGACTTCATGAAGCTGGATTTACGCGTCGGTGAGGTCGTGGCCGCCGAGAAGGTCGAGAAGTCCAAGAAATTGATGAAGATGTCGATCCGCGTGGGTGAGCATGTGAGGACCGTCGTGGGCGGAATCGCAACGGCGTACAAACCCGAGGATCTCATTGGCCGCAAACTCGTCATCGTCGCGAACCTTTTGCCCGCAAAGCTCATGGGCATCGAATCAAATGGGATGGTCCTGGCCGCCTCCTTGCCGGGAACTGGGGAACCATCACTTCTGGCTGTTGATCCCGCGGTCCCGTCAGGCACGAAGGTGAAGTGATTTGAGAAGCTGGTCAGAGCGGCCATGATCCAACTTACGGATTCGCACGGCCACCTCACGATGGTCTTTCATGGTCCGGACGGACGGGGCCCTGCCCGGGCCCCCTCGGTGGCCGAGGTTCGCGAACTGGTTGAGAGAGCCCGGGGTGCCGGGGTCACCCGAATTCTCGTTCCAGGCACGGATAGAAAAGACTCGGTGCTGGCCGTCGAGATCGCCGAGGCTCACGAGGGTGTTTACGCGGCCGTCGGTTTCCATCCGCACGAGGCCAGGGAGTTTGTGGAAGACCGTGACCTCGCGCTCTTTGAAGACCTGCTGAAATCGAAAAAGACCGTGGCCATCGGTGAGATCGGGCTCGACTTCTACTACGACCACTCTCCCCGGCCCACGCAAAAATCTGTTCTTGAAGCCCAGCTTCGTTTCGCGAAGGAAAGAAGTCTTCCCGTCCTCTTGCATAACCGGGAATCCGAGCAGGAACTCCTGCCGGTTCTGGAAGAGGTGTTCGGGCCAAGGGGAGAGACCCCGCGAGGGGTCTTTCATTCATTCTGTGCCGATGCGGCAACGGCTCAGGCTGCCATAGACCTTGGTTTTTTTGTGAGCTTCTCGGGAATGCTCACTTTTAACGCCGCGGAAAACGTCAGGGAGGTGGCGAGAGTTGTCGCGCTCGATCACGTGCTGATCGAGACCGATGCCCCCTACCTTGCTCCGGTTCCGTTTCGCGGCAAACCCAACGAACCCGCCTACGTGAAAAAGACCGCCGAGAAACTCGCTCAACTCAGGGGCGTCTCCCTGGAGACCGTAGCCGCCCAGACGACGGCGAACTTCAGACGTCTTTTTTCGGTGTCCTGAGGGTCTTGTGGTGCCGCGCATGTCGATGAAAGAGTTCGAGGTTCTCGTTGCCGAGGCTCTGGATGGCTTGCCGGGAGAGTTTCAGGAACTCCTGGAGAACGTTGTTGTTCGCGTCGAGGATGAGCCAGAAGACGAGGATTTCGAGTTTTCGGATACAGACGGCGACGAGGAACTCCTTGGTGTCTATCGCGGACCGATGCGCACGGAGCAAGGCCTGGACGTTTTGCCTGATTTGCCCTCGCAAGTCGTGATCTTCAGGGGCCCCATCTTGAGGAACACCCAGTCACGGCGGGAAGCCATTCAGGAAGTTCAGGACACGGTTTTACACGAACTCGGCCACTTCTTCGGCCTCGAGGACGAGGAGATGCCCTATTGAGCCTTCCGGACGCAGGCGGAACCCCCGGCGGAGAGAAACTCGGGTGGTTCCTGGCCGCGGCCGTCCTCGCCGCCGTTCTCCTCGTCCGCGGTATCTACTGGTTTTCCTTGACCTCGAGTCCACTCTCTCAGTGGTATCTCTGGAGAGAGACCGACGAGCACAGTTTCCTCGAGTCGTCCGAGAGAGTCGCTGCCGGGAACTGGCTGGATTCTCCGGCCTATCGCGCTTATCACAGCTGGCAGGTGGCCTACGGCCCGGCAGAGGCCTGGGAGAGCTGGTACCAGAAGAATGCGTACTTCCAGGGACCGCTCTACGTCTATTTCCTGGCCGCCGTTCGCAAGGCTGTGGGTTTTCCCGTGCCTCTGGTCAGGGCGTTCCAACTCCTGGTTCTGGGGCCGTTCACGGCTGCCTTCGTTGCTTTCACCCTCTCCAGAGTTCTTGAAAGAAGAGGCCTTCCGGTTTCCTGGCATTCGGTCGCGGTCCTTTTGGGCGGACTCTCCTACGGTCTTTACGGTCCTCTGATTTTTCACGACGGATTCCTGTACCGGGACGGGCCGTTTACCCATCTTTCGACCTTTCTGCTCCTCGTGCCGCTCCTCGTGAAGAAGCGGGTGTCTCTTGCATTCGTTCTGGCGTTTGGGCTCTTTGGAGGTGTCATCACGCTCCTCAAGCAGACGGCGCTCCCCTTTGCCCTCTTTTCTGTCTGTCTCACGGCCGTTGCGGGGGTGAGTGGCCGGGCACGGATTGGGCGGCTCGCCGCAGCCGTTTTTGGCGTTGTTCTCCCAGTCGTGCCGCTTGTCTTTAGAAATCTAGCCGTAGGGGCTCCAGCCCTGGCGTTTGACACCCGCCAGCAGGTTTGCCTGGTTTGGGGCACAGCCCGGGGAGCTGATGGAACAACGGCGCCTTCACCTCTTCTCGGGGTCATTCTCGAAGAAGCCCAGGGGTCGACGGGGAAACTCGTTCGTTTGATTCTCGAGAGTTATCGGGACGACCCGATGGGGCTTGTTGATCTCGAGATTCGGAAGCTGATCTCTTTTTTCAACGCTCTCGAGATCCCGGACAACGCCAATTACCACTTCTTTCTGGATCGCTTTGCAGTTCTGTGGTTCGTGCCTGGGTGGGCCGTTCTCCTCGGGCCGGGACTTGCCGGATTGGCATTTGCTGTTCGCGCAAGGATTCTGACGAGAATGGAAGGCCTGCTTTTCACCGTAGGCTTTCTGGTGACTCTCGCGTCCTGTCTCATGGTTTCCACGACGTCTCGCTATCGGGTTTCCGTGACCGGAATTCTGGCGATCGGGGGCGCGCTGGGCCTGGTTGTTCTTGTGGAAGCCTTCCTGAAAGGCCATTCGCGGACCAGAATTCTGCAAGGCATTGTTCTCACGGTGGCCGTGAGTAGTCTTGCGATGCTGCCGCCAGTCGTGCCCCAAACGGCCTGCCGTTATGCCGACACGCTTGTGGCCGCGACTCTTTTTGAGGCGTTTGAGTCTCCCGAGGCCGGAGCGGGCGAAATTGCGCGATATCTCATGGAAGGCGAGGCTGACCAGTACCGGGGCGATGGCCTCCTGGCGGTGTCGGCCTGGCTGAGTGGTGTCCGGGCCACCCAGATCGACGCTCCTGGGGTCGCGCCGCCCGGGAAGCGGTATCGGAGGCCAACCGCCTCCTGGCAGGAGTGATGGGCCGGGACAGGGTTCATTTCTTCACAAAGAAGCCCTGCAACCGTTCCCGCAGCATCTCGACGGTGTAAGGCTTCTGAAGCACGCCAACGACGTTGGCGCCCTTGAAGCGGGCTTCCAACTCGTATTCACTATAGCCGCTGCACATGATGATGCGGACTGACGGATCGATTTCGGTGAGGGCGCGCAGCGTTTGCGCTCCATCCATCTCGGGCATCGTCAGGTCGAGCAAGACGATGTCGATTCGTGGTCCGTCCTTCATGTAGATGTCCATGGCGTGCCTCCCGTTGCGGGCACAGAGCACGGTGAAACCGATCGTTTCGATCATCCGTTTGGCGGAGTTACGAACCAAATCCTCGTCGTCGACGACGAGAATGCACCCCGTGCCCTTCCAGCCGTGGCGTGTCTCGACGGGACGGACCATGCCGGCTTCATCCAGCGGGTGAGCCGCCGGGAAGAGGACCGTAAAGGACGTGCCTCGTCCCGGCGTGCTCTGGACCGAAAGGCCGCCCTTGTGTCCGCGCATGATGCCGAGAACGGCGGACATGCCGAGGCCGCGGCCGGTGAACTTCGTCGTGAAGAACGGCTCGAAGAGCCTTTCCAGAGTGGCTTGATCCATGCCGCACCCCGTGTCAGCCACATGGAAGAAGACATAGGTGCCAGGTGTTGGCTCTGCCGGTGCCAGGAGCATGCGGCGCAAATCCTCTTCGGAGTACGGCCGGGCTCCAGTGGAGATCGTGACGAGGCCGGCATCGTCACCAATTGCTTCCGCCGCGTTCAGGACGATGTTCATGAACACCTGCCGGATCTGTGTCGCATCCCCCGAAAAGCGCGGCAAGCGGGCGGCAAGGAGAGAATTGATCCGGACCTTCTTGGAGATGCTCGTTCGAATCAGGCCGAGCATCTCCGTGGTCAGCAGGTTGAGGTCGATGGGCTCGATGATGAAACGTCCCCGGCCGGAGTAAGCCAGCATCTGTCTGCACAACTCTGCTGCGCGGCGAGAAGCCTGCTCGATCTCCATGACGCTCGTGATTGCTGGTGAGCCGGGCGGCAATTCGGCACTGGCGAGGCTGGCGTTCCCCAGGATCGCGGTCAGGATGTTGTTGAAATCGTGTGCGATGCCCCCCGCGAGGATGCCGAGGCTTTCGAGTTTCTGCGTCTGGAGAATCTGCCGCTCCATCAGCATCCTCTGTTGCTCGGCGGCCTTCCGCTCGGAGATATCGGTGTGCGAAACGAGAATGACACCGGGACGGCCGCGCAGAGGGGAGACCCGCATCGAAAACCAGGTGTCTTCATGTGGAGAGGGGCACGGGTACTCCAATTCGAACAGAGGCAACTCGCCGCTGCCGACGCGCCGCATGCCCGCATACGCTTGCCGTGCCATCTCGGCTCCAGGCTCGCTGGCCGCATGCTCTCTGTAGTAGCACGAGCCGATTCCCCAGTTCCGTTCATCCCCCGCTCCGTTTTCGGCCGCGAACCTCCGCCACGCTTCATTGACCTCGATGATGACTCCGCCTGAATCCACGACCGCGATACGCGCGTCGATAGAGTCGAGGACACGTTGCGTGAACTCGTTCTGTTCTTTCAAGCGCCGGGCACCGCGCCTTGCCTCGGTGATATCTCGGACGATGGACAGCACTTCGCTGGAACCGCATGGCACCATCCGCGCCTCGAAAAAGCGTTCCTCGTCCCCGGAGAAACCAGAGTACTCGTAGACCTGCATTTGGCGCGACGAGCGCGTCGCGTCTATCCTCTCGCGAGTGAGTCTCCCGATGGGACCGGGGAGGACCTCCTCCACGTGACGTCCCAGGAACACCCCGGGGGAGATGAACAGCGTGGATGGATCATGCGCATGGCAGTCAACGAAGCGGGCTCCCTCGTCAAAGCGGAAGATCATGTCGGGGAGTGCCGAGACAATGGCTTTGTTGCTCTCTTCGCTCGCATGAAGAGCATCCTGGGCCTGTTTTCGGACAATGACATCCCATAACAACGCCGCAAGCTCTGTCAAAGTTTCGACGTCGCTCTGGACGTAGTTCGAGGGTTTGTTGCCAACGCCGAGCACCCCGGCGATCCTCTTCCCCGCGAAGACTGGCACAACGAGTTCGCGAACGATCACCGCGTGGCCTTCGGGAAGGCCGCGCTTTCCGGGCAGGGAAGCGTAGTCGTTGTGGATGAGAGGCTTTCGCTCGCGGATGCAGCCGGCCCAGACGCCAGCCGTGCCGACAGGGTAGTGCATCCCCTTTCCTTCAGCCGTGCATATCTTCAATGTGTTGGTCGACCAGGCCTTGAGCAGGATTGTGCCTTCGTCCTCCTCGAAAACGTGGAAGAAGCCCAGGGAGCTGCCCAAGAGGGTTTCCGCCTGATCCAATCCGAACTGCATCAACTCGTCCAGAGTGTGCGAGGCCGCGTAGTCGCTCACAAGAACACGCGAAGCCAGGACTTTCTCGTGGCGCCGGATGGCTGACACGTCGTGCGCGACATGAACGGAGCCAATGGTCTCTCCGTCCGCATCGACAAGGGGGGCAGTTGTGACGACGTGTGTTCCGCCCAGGTTGCGCTCGAAGACCTCGATTGAGTGTATTTTCTTGTCTGCCATCGTGCTGGTGTGCGGGCAGTAGGCGGGAGGGCAATCGAGGCCGTGCACACATTCGTAACACGGTCTACCGATGATGTCTTTCCACCCTCCGCCCATCCGTTCGAGGAAGGCGCGGTTAGCTCGAATGACCCGGTGCTCCCTGTCGATCAGGCAGATCAGGTCGGGAACCGCGTCGAAAGTACGCTCCCACTGGGCCTTGGCCCGGGACAGATCGGCGTAAGCCCTGACCTGATCAGTTCGATCCCGGTAGAGCCAGAGATGGCCCAGCTTCTGCTGCCCCGCATGAACGGGTGAGTAAATGCGCTCGAGAATGCGCCCGCTGACCATCTCGAGCCGGTCGGAAACCGAGATGTGGCCGCCAGCCAGGGCCGTGTCGATTCCAGCGACGAAGCCAGCCGGATCGCGGAACAGGGCCGCCGCGGCGTGAGCCGCGGCGGCACAGTCCGCGCCCACGATGGCTTCTTTAGAGGGGAGGCCGAAAAGCCGGCAGAACTCCTGGCTGGCGAACAACACTCTGCGGTCAGAATCTTCGACGAGGACGCCCTGTTGCAGGTTTTCGAGCAATGCGCTCTGCAGGGCCACCCGTTCGGCAAGTTCTCTTTCGGTTCGTTTGTAGTCCGTGATGTCCTGTGTGACCCCGAAGACCCAGGCGTTCCCGTTCTCGTCCCGCGAAGGCACTCCGTAAGAGCGGAGCCAGCGGACCGCGCCCCCCGGACCGGCGTCGCGGAAGGTGTGGTCGTAGGGTATCCCCGCGTCTATTGTTTTCTGGAGATCCGCGAGTCTCTGGGTGCGCTCTTCTGGCGGGCCGATGGCTTCGAGTTTCCGGTCCGCGATACTGAACCCTGGTGCGTTAGCCGCGGAGAGGGCGGTGTGTTCACCGAAGCACTCGAGAGAGTCGTTAGAAGGGGCCCAGCGCCAGTGGGCCATCCTGGCCACTCGCAGGGCCAGGGCCAACAAACTGTGGCTTTCGGTCAGTTCCAGCCGGGCCCTCACGTGTTCGCTCATGTCGCGGGCGATGCCGAGAACGGCCGGTTCCCCTTCCCATTGGCCGATAACGGTTCGGATCTCGACGGGAATCTCTTGCCCATCCCTGGTTAAGAGCGGCACCTTGCACACAGACAGCTTACCGGCCGCCATCTCCCTGAAGTTCTTCTCGGCCTCTCTTCGCAGCGCTTCGGGGTGTACTTCCAAGATCGAGTGGCCAGTCAGTTCGGAAGTGGTGTATCCGAGGCGGCCGGCGGCATATTTATTGACCCGGCGGATGTGCCCTGTCAGATCGACGATGAACAGGAGATCGGCGATGGCATCGAAGAAGGCATTAAAACTGGCTTCTCGCTCGCGTCTGCTGGCAACCTCCCGTTCGCGGGCAAGGGCCTGGCCAATCTGGGCCGCGATCGCCTCGAGTGCCCCGCGGGCGTGGAGTGGGATATCTTCCATTGTGCGAGAGGCGAGGTTGAGACAGCCGATGGCATGGCCCCGGTGGGAGACCGGAACGATGGCGATCGCCCGGAGCCCCTCACCGTGGTCGCCGCCCGTGTCTTGGATCGGCAGCTTCGAGAACTGTGTGTAGAGTGGCTTCCCCCTGGAAACCAGCCGGGCTTGCAAGCTCTCCCGATCAAAGTGCCTCTTCGCTCCGGCAAACGCCTCGGAGAGTCCCTGGTGGTGCACGAGGTCGAGGCCGCCGGTGATCGGGTTGACGAGGTAGACCCCGCCCGCTTCAAGGCCCGAGGCCCGCGATGCAGCGTCGAGGCAGAGCCGGATCGCGGAGTCGAGGCCGGTTGCCTCGGCCAGGCTCACGGCCAGGTCTCGTTGCAGGAGCAAGTGCTCGCGGTCTGGCCGCTCGAGGAACTGGTGGAAGAAACCAAGGATGCGGTCATCGTCGAGCCGTACGGTCTGCATGGACCCGGCCGCGATCGATCCGTCACCAGTCAAGAACTCCACGTTCGCCGACCCGTACCCGGTCCTCAATGCCATGTCGAGACAGCCGATGCCCGCGTTCACCGACTGCCGGGCGAGGAGGCTCGTCACGGATGCGTGAAGAAGCGTCTCCCTCGGGAGCCTTGCAAGTGAGATGAATGAGGCGTTGACGTCTTGCAACCGGCCGCTCTGGGCGGAAATGAAGGCCGCGATGGGTGAGAGTTCTATCGTAATGTCGCGCAAACTGGCGTCTCCCGCATGTCTCCTCGAGAAGACCGGCTTCTTAAAAGAGCCGTCCCAGCGGACCCAGGTCCAGGTTGATGTCTTTCTCCTCCAAGCCGAAGGCCTTCCGGATCCGGTCGATCTCCTCGGCCTGCATCATAAGCGCGAGTCCGAGCCGCTCCACTTCGTCATCGGACAGCGATCCACTCTCCATCCTTCTCACAGCCTGGCGTTCCAGGAGTTCGTGAAGGAGCTTGACGAGAGCAAGAACGAGTTGGGCGAGACTGGACTGCAGGCTCTCCGGGGCGTGCGGGGCCTCTGCGGCACCGGCCGGTGAAGTGGGTTGAAACACTGTTTGCGTCATGCTGTCTCCGGAATGAAAAGCGCTTTCCCGAGGCTCGAGATGCGGGCGAATCCGGTTGGTAATGAGCCCCGTTCGAGGATGGCGACCGGGGCGGCCGTCACACTCTTCATCTCATCAAGAAGCTCCCATTCGACTTTGTTGCGGCCCGCGCATTCGGCGCAGGGCTCGTTCCGGGGGTGGACTTGGTTCAGCACGAACCCGGCCTGGAAAATGCCCAGCCGGGTCAAGGCGGACGCGAGGTCACGCGTCTCGAGAAAGCAGAGCCTCTCGGGTGTTAACACGCCAACAAACCTCGTTCGCGATGCATCCGTCAAAAGCCTCCGCAGCCACCGCACTTCCCGGGAACGCCGCATTGTCTCCTGCAAGAGCCGCGGGGTCCCGAGGATTTCCGAGTGCGCGAGAAGAACTCCCGTGAAGAGCCGGAGCCAGTTCTCGAGGATCTTGGGTGTCTCCAGTAGTTTGATCATATGTCCGGATGCGGCGCAATCAACGACAACGGTTCGCAGGGGATCGTCCAGAAGGCGCGCCACGCGGAGGAGACTGAAGACCTCCTCCAGGCCCGGAGGGCCCATCTCGAGGAGCAGTTGGAAGGCCCGCTCTTCAAAAGGGAGGTTCGCCCCCGAGGTTTGCCGGAACACCCCCTTGATCTCTTCCGCAAGGCCGCTCAGAGTCTGGCGCGCCACTTCCAGGGCATCAACTTCTTCGATCTGAAGGTTCCCGGGCAGCGTTTCCGGGGCGCTTCCGGAAGTGGCGAGAGCATCGGCAAGCGAATGGGCAGGGTCCGTTGAGACGAGGGAGATGCGGCGGTCCGGAAACCCGAGGGCGAGGACGCTCGCGAGAGCGGAGGCCACGGTCGTCTTCCCCGTTCCGCCTTTCCCGCCCACAATCCACAGGTCCGGTCCCTCGAGCCGCAGCTGCAGGGGCCACGCAACACGAGGCGGCCCGGGAAGGGGACCTGCGCACGGACTCTGGAAATCGGGCCTCTTCCAGAGAGATGCGGGAATCCACTCACTGGCAGGGAGCCGCGGCAGGAGAATCCTGGCCCTTCCAGGGAAGAGGTCCGAGCCCAACTGAAGATGCTCGAGGCGCGAGAACATGAGACACACCGGACAGCCGCCAGTTGCGGCGGGGATCTTGTTAACGAGAAGTACGGGCGTGGTGATCCCCATTTCATCGAGGCCGCGAAGAAGCCTTTGAGTGCCCGCAACGACAATCTCCTGAGGCGTGCAAACAGGGATGAAGCGAGTTTTCCCGGGGTCTTTCAAGATCCAGTTCGCCTTCTCCACGAAACCTCGGGTTTCGGCCAGATACTCCACGGTCTCCGGAGGGAGGCTTCCCCCGAATCGCTGCCTCAAGTAGCGTGGTTTGGCTGCCAGCGATTCGAGGAGCGCAACGAGAGACGAGAGGAGGGCTGGGATGCGCAGGAGCCGTCTGGTATGGCCCCAGGGAGCCGTGTCCACAATGACGGTTCGCCGCGAGTTCCCCTCGACCGCCTCAATGATGCGCGTCAACATCCACCACTCCTCGAGACCCGGGAGGGGAAGGTCTAGCGTGCGGTCGATTTCATCGGCCAGAAGAAACGTCCCTTCGTTCAAGAGCTGACCGAGAGGCTCACGGTGGCGGGACGAGAACCACTGGATGGAGGCCGACGGGTCGAGTTCCTCGATGGTGAGGTTCTCGGGCATGGGATGCCCCGAAAAGGCGTTCTTCAGGGAGTGAGCAGGATCGGTGGAGAAGATAAGAACGGGGTCTTTGGAGCAAGCGGCTAGAAAGAGCCCCGCGGCGGCAGCGGCCGTGGTTTTCCCCGTTCCGCCCTTTCCGCCCAGAAAGATGAGACGGCAAGTTGCTCCCAGAAGCTCCCGGACGAGGCCCCAGTCATCCATGGTGGCCGGTTTTGGTTCTTATCCCGCCAGGTGGATCCTCGCCCGGCTCCCTGTCGTCTTCTTCCTGGTCAGGCTCGTCAGCTTGATCAAGCTCTTCTTCCTCTTTCGAGGCCGAGAAGGCTTCCAGCCTATCCAGAAGACGGGCTTCGCGTTCATCGAATTCGTCCTCCGAAATCCGGCCAGCCTCGATGTCCCGGTAGAGTTCGGAAATGGCTGTCTTGATTTCGGCTTCTTCCGAGTCCATGGCTTCCGCGAGGGCGTCATCGATCTTCTCGGCGACCCAGATGACGCCGCGAAGGGGAGCGAGGAGAAGGTCATCGAGGAGAAACACGTTCCCTAGGCGTCCAGTTTCAGCTCGACGAAGTTATAAGCGGCCCACGGGCCCGTTACCGAGAGGGAGAACGAGTCGTCAAAGAGCGAGGCTGCCGTGTTCACGGCCTCTTCGAATGCTCCCTGCGCGTCCCTCTTCACCAGGCATGCCAAATCGGCGACGTCTCGCTCTGTGCGGGGTTCGAGCACGCGCACGCCCTCAGTGGTGCCTGAGAGAGCGGTTACAAGTGTATTCCGGTGAATGATCCGCTCGGACTCGAGGAGTTCCTCGAAGTGCCGCCCGAGGTCCATCATGTCTTCTCGTCTGGGCTCGCGGCCTTCCTTGAAAGTCCGGTCTCGAAGTGACTTCAAGTCTGGGAACTTGCCGACGAAATACTCGGCGACGGCAGGGACGTCCCAGCTCAACCGGATTCCCATTTCGATGCACCCCGAAACGGCTTCCAGCTGGGAACGGAGAGTCTCTTCGTTCCGGCTGAGCATCCGGTCGAGGCTTGTGGTGCCATCGCTGACCATGCCGAAAGAGACGGGGAGGACAGCGTTCTCGATTTCGAGAAGCCTTCGCAAGACTGCGTGGTGCGCGGCAAGCAGCCGGCGCTCTGGTCTGAGGCGTTCCGGTGGGGAAGCGCTGACCACGGCCGAGACTCTCCCTTTTGGATGGCAGGAAACCTCGGCTCCCAGGAGGCCGATCGCTCCCAAGGTCTGGGGTCCAGGGCTATTGACGATTGCGTATAGATAGAACCATCCCCCACGTTTTCTTTCGTCCACTTCTCCCTCATTCGCCGGCTCGAGAGTTCAGGCCGGGCGCCGGTTTTGCAAGGCCACCCTCGAGTGATATCAACGCCCGTGCCAAGGAAGGCAGACACAAGTATGGCTGCTCGCGACTCTGATCCGCTGACCCTCCCGCCACAGGAAAGGCCCGACTTCGTGGAGACGGGCATGATCACCCGGCTGACGAATCGCGCGGTTCGGTATTTGAAGGCCGGTTACGCGGTTCACTTCCGGGGACCTGCCGGAACTGGAAAGAGTTCCCTTGCCATGCACGTGGCCGCACGGCTGGGCAGGCCCATCGTGTTGATGCTCGGAGACGAGGATTTCGGAAGCTCCAATCTTGTTGGAAGTCTCTCCGGGTACCGCCACAAAAGGGTCGTGGACGAGTTCATCCATAGCGTGACAAAGACAGAGGATGTCGTGACCAAGTTCTGGGTGGATAGCAGGCTGACAGCGGCCGTCAAGAACGGGTACACGCTGGTCTACGACGAGTTCACGAGAAGCCGGCCGGAGGCGAACAACCCGCTTCTCTCGGTTCTCGAGGAGCGGATTCTGACGCTTCCGCCCGACGCGAGCGGTGTCCCGAGTTACATTCCGGTTCACCCGTCCTTTTCAGCCATTTTCACATCCAATCCCGAAGAGTATGCCGGTGTGCACAAGAGCCAGGATGCGTTGCAGGACCGGATGATCACCCTCGACATAGAGGGGTTCGACGTCGAGACGGAGGCTGCCATCGCGGCGGCTCGCAGCGATCTTCATGCCTCTGATGCCGAGTTTCTCGTGAGGCTGGTCAGGAGCGTTCAGAAAAGGACTGGAGCCCGGTCGCTCCCGACGCTCAGGAGCAGCATCATGCTTTGCCGGGTGGTTGAGAAGACCGACCTTCCGATAGACTGCGAAAATCCAGACTTTGTTGACACGGTGATTGATGTCCTCATATCGGAGGCCTGTCGTAAGGACTCTAATCTCGAGCGGAAGGACGCCGTCCGAAGCGCCGTGCGCATGACGCTAAAAGAGCTTTTCGAGAGGCCCGCGGGAGGTCCCAGCCCAGCCCAGGAGAGCCTCTCGGAGCACATTGAATCAGTGGGCAGGGAAGAGAGAGGGGGCGAGATGTCGCTCATGGATTTTCAGCGGTTCCTCCAGCCCGGGGCCCGGTAACACCAGGCGCATGGGCCCGCTCTTGCCAATCAGCGCGGGCGGCGTCAATCGTCTTTTTCAGCTGAGCAAATTCGAAGGGTTTGACGAGTCTTCTGGCGCCGGGAACACCCGGGTCGAGCTGCCATGTCCCTGCCGGAGATGTGGCTCCCAGGAGGAAGACGATCGGGATGTCTGGAATCTGTTTCCTGACATCTATTAGAGAGGGGAGTCCTGATCGCGGCGGCCATCCGTTATCGATGAGCAGCAGGCTCGCACGGGGAACTCGAATCTCGGGAAGCTCCTTCAGCGAAGGGTTCTTTAACGGCCAAGCCTGGCTCCGGACAGTAGAAATCCAGGAAGTAAGGACCAACTGGGTGCTGACGCCGAAATTTCCTGCCGCTGAACCTTCGATCGCGAAGGGACCACCAGAGCTTCCGCTCTGCGCAGGTATTTGCTTGGCGCAGCTCTCGGGCGCGACTTGTGGATTGGGGAAGGATTTCCATCGGGAGGAGTTTCGCAGATTGTAAGCCTTGTGGAGACCCCTCACCCGGCGCTCACGCGCCACCCTCTCCCAGGTCACCCGGGGCGAGGGCAAGAACTCCGGAAACGGTCAATTCGTCCTACTCCTTCTCTTTCCCCTCTCCCCGGTGAACGGGGAGAGTGTGGCCGTGAGGCCGGGAGAGGGGTTCTCGGGGAAGCGAAATTAAGTTTAGAAGCAAGTTTTTTTCGGCCTACTCAGGTGATGATGACGCCGCTTCTCTCGCTGGGTTCAGCCTGGGTGCCAGGGGCCTGGGTGCCAGGGGCCTGGGTGCCAGGGGCCTGGGAAAACTCGGGCAAGTATATGTTGAAGGTTGTTCCAGTTCCGGGTTCTGACTGAACATTCAAGTACCCCTGGTGGCTTCTGACGATCCCCAGGACTGAGGAAAGCCCCAACCCACGGCCTTCTCCCTTTGTCGTGAAGAACGGATCGAAGATCCTGTTCCGATGGGAATCTGGGATACCGCGCCCGTTGTCCTCGACCGTGATCAGAATGTACCGGTTTCCCTGTTCTTCCGTGACCGGAGCGATCGCTTGGGCTTCTGAAGCTCCCACGGAGCAGGCACGAATTCCGACGCGGCCGGGGGCATCTTCGAACGCATCGACGGCATTCGTGATGAGATTCATCAAGACTTGGCGCACCTGGGGCGGATCGCCATGAATCAACAATGGCATTTCCGGCAGATCCAGATCGAAGGACGCTTTCCTCTTCAGGGCCCGGCGCAGAAGAGTCGATAGTTCACGGATGAGAGCGATGACGTCGAACACCGTTCTCGCTTTCGGGGCACTCCCCGCATACACCAGGAGCTGCTTCGTGAACTCGCTCGCGCGTTTCACGGCTAGCGCGATTTCCGATGCCGCCACCGAGCCGGGCCCTCCAGGAGGAAGTTCTTCCTCGAGAATGTCGAGGTTGGCCTGAACGGTCATGAGGATGTTGTTAAAGTCGTGGGCTATTCCGCTCGCCAGAAGGCCCAGGCTCTCGAGCCTCTGGGTCTCCCGGAGTTTCTCCTCGAACCGAGCCCTCTCTTCAGCCAAATGCTTCTCGACGGAGATGTCTCGGACTCGGACCCATGCCCCGAATGGCTTTCCTTCATTATCAACGAGAATCCATCCTTTGACGGAAACCCGGGCCAGGCTTCCGTCCTTTCTCCGGAAGGCCTTCTCGTACTCTTCTGACTCTCCGGTTGTCAGCATGCGAGGCACATGAACCTCGATGTCCCGTGAAAGCCAGGATTCTGGCGTGAGCTGCATCCATGTCTTCCGTGTCAGCTCGTCCCAGGAGTAACCGAGGAGTCCGCAGAATGCCGGATTTGCATCCGTGACGAGGCCTCCGGCATCGACGAGAAAGATCCCGTCACGGCTCTTCTCGAATAGTTCTCGATAGCGTTTCTCGCTTCGTGCAACCTGTTCCTCGGACCTTATCCGCTCCGAAATGTCCCTTTGAATGCCCACGAAGTGGGTTACCTTCCCTCCCTGATCGTAGATTGGGTCAATCGACAACTCTACCCAGAAGGGTGTGCCGTCTTTCTTCTGGTTGACGACCACGGCGAGAACGGATCGCCCCTCGATGAGCGCCTTCCGAACACGGTCCAGCTCACTCCGCTGAGTCAATGGGCTCTGGAAGATCCGGGGCGTTTTTCCGAGAATCTCGCTTCTCTTCCATCCGGTCGCTTCCTCAACGGCCCCGTTGGCCCAGATGATCCGTGGTCCCGGTTCGTCCACGGGAGCAGCCTCCGTGATCACAACGACATCACGGGCGTTCATCGCGGCAAGCTCTATGAGACGGGGGTCGAGATTCTGGAGCGTCAGCCGTCCTGAAGAGGGATCACTGCTTTGGTTCACGCAACTCCAGCAGCCTGATCCGGTCCTCCAGGGAGCGGATCGTCTCCAGCGATTCCCAGGCCTGTGGCTGGGGTAAGGCCGGGCGGGAGGCCGGAGTGAAGGCAGGGTTGTTGACCCACCAGTCCATTCCCATTTCCCGGGCCTTGTCCACCGAGCAGATGACCAGGCGGATCTGGATGGAGAGCAGCTCCACCGTGACCAGATTGACCCTGATGTCTCCCGCCACAACGATCCCCTTATCGAGAATTCTCTCGACGAGATCGGCCAGCGTCCCGCTCTGAGTGGACTGGGGGATACCTCGCTGTGTCATCGGATCACCTCCAATTCCGGGCCAGCGTGGTTCAGGGGCGTCGCTGCTGGCGCCTGCCGCATCGTCTCGATGGAAGTCACGACGGCCTGCAGCCCGATGTAGAGGAGGTCGATCTCGGCGACCCGAATGACTAACTCACCGGTGACCACGATTCCTTTGTTCAGAACTCTGTCGAGGACATCCGTGAGTGACTGAGTTGGAGAGATGGGTCTCGAATCGCCTCTTGCCGGGGGCGGCCCAAGGAGAGTCTCGCTCATCTCCCGGGCTTTTCTCCTTGTGGCCCGCTGACGGTTACGCGGGGTCCGGGCGAGGACACCTTTATCGACTTGAGGTTTCCATCCACGGTGCGGATCTCGAGGAGACTTCCGCAGGTAAAGCACTTGATGGGACCTTCGAACTCGTCGTAGGCGTCGCCAAGATTGATGCTGAACCCGCACCCGATGCAGAGAATCTTCATGTCTTCACCGCCGGATCCTGCTCGAGCGCGCTCCATCCACCGGAACGTCCTCGGTCTTACCATTGGCGGGTGGACCGGGAATCGTGAGGCTCTTCTGGGCGACGAGCCTGCGAAGCAAGTCCTGTTTCTCAGCCTCGATCATGCAGAGACGCCTGTCGATTGTCGCGATTCGGGCTTCACAGCTTCTCTTCTCGCTGAGTCTGCGGGCTTTTTCCATTTCGAGAGCCGTGATTTGCATGTAGGCGGTATAAGGATTGGCGATTCTGTCGACTTTTCCGGACATGGTCCGGATATCGCGTAATGACTTGCGGTATGTAACCCTCATCAGTGACTCCTCTGACACACCCTCTCAGCTCTTTTTGGGAACTCAGGACTTGGAAGGCGTCCAGTTCTTGAGCCTCGGAGCAGATCGCCGGCCGCCGTTCTTTTCGCTTGGCTCAATCTTCTCCGCCGGAGAGGCGGTGGCAACCTGAGTCTTCGATGTCTCCAGAAGAGCCCGCAGACCTCCGAGGGTTCCTTCTCGTGGTCCAGAGGAAGCTCCCCCGTCACTCGGTTTCGAGCCCCGAAACGCAAAGATCTCTCTCGCGCCGGCGCGGTCCAGCGAGAACGCTTTCCTCTGAAGAAGAATGTTCCTTCGTCTTTCCTCGCGTTCCTGCCGCACCGCTTCGAGCAGTGCCCGGCGTGACAGGCGGGCTTCAGAGATCTCACGCGCCAGCCGTTCCATTTCCTGTGTCATCGTCGCCATGATTTCCTCTCATGCTGCAAGAAGGGACCCGCCGGGCAAGAGCTGGGGGGAGCCCGGCGGGTCCGCGGACTCATGCGGGAACAGCCGCTGCCGAGGTGAGTCCGATGGCCTCGGCATATTTCAGATACGTTTCGACTGATGCAATGACGACGCGAGCCTCCACCGAGAGCAGCTCGATGCCAACAAGCGAGACCTTGGCCCATGCATCGATCACGATTCCCTTGTCGAGAATCCGGTCGACGACCTCCGCCAAGCTCGATGAATCCGTGGATTTCTGAACCTTCGCCATTCGTTCTCCTTCCTTTTGGCCCGCATGGGCCGTGATCCCCAAGACCCTTCGATGCGGTCTTCAGGCTTCCCTTCCTATCCAGGCTTCCTGGGCTCCAGCCCGGTCTTTTGCCCTTTCCTCCAGGGTTCTTCTGGTCTCGGCTCGCAATGCGAGCAAGGCCGCCTCGCGCGCTTTTCGCTGGCTTCTCAGTCCGGAGATCAGCTCACCGTGAGCTTCGGAACGCGCTTTGTGAAACTGGCCGATCATCTCGCCCACGCCACTGCGCCGTTCAGCCGTTTCCCCGGAGATGCTTTCCATCAGGGTCCGGCGCGCCGAACGTGCTTCCTCTATGTCTTCGGTGAAACGCCTCATGGCATCCGTCATCGAGCCCATCTCTGTCTCCTCGAGTCTCGGTCTTGCAGGAAGGTAGCAAACTGCAAGCCATCTCTCACGCTTGGAGTCTGGTCAGGATGTCTCTGAGCGAGTGTGTGTCGTAGAGATCAGGTCTTCTCCCGGAAAGAATCGCTCTGAGCCGGTGAATGTCCTCGGGACCCGTCGGAAGCGATGGGAGGATGGCGTTGCAGTGCCCGGGAGGGATCTGCCGGATCCTCTCCCCAGCTTCGTGGTCCCTGATGTCCTTCAGCAACACGATTTGCATGGCCGGAGTGAGCCTGCGCCATGTCGAAAGAGCCGACGTCATGACTGAAACGTTCTGAAAGAGCCCCGCGTCAACAAATGCCCAGCGAACAGAAAGCCCCGACTTCAAGGCGAGCGTTAACTCCTCGGGCTCTTCGGCTCGCGCTGGGAACTCGCCCGCGGCCTTCAACGCAGGAAGGACAGCTGCCTCACACACCCTGCCCGCGACCACGAGGGCCGAAGGGCTAGCGCTGAGAGCAGAATCACCACCGGCCCATGTTTCGACGCGTTCAAGGGCATCGCGCAGACGCGCCGGTACGAAGGCAGACCCCGAGGCCTCTTCCAGGGCGGCCTGTACGGCTTGCTTTCCCAACCCCAAGGTCAGCAGTTCCTTTCTGGAGGCTTCCAGTTCTTTTCTGACGGCGGCCAACTCCGCCAGCGTGGAGGCGAGGTCTTCTTCGGCGGTTCTCAGAGCCTCCTTGGCGAGAATCTGGGCTCCTCTTGCCTCGTCGCGTTCCTCCCCAAGAGCCTCGAGTTCTTCCTGGCGGTTCTTCTCCGCGTTTTCGAGCGCGCGGTGTTTCTCCGCAAACATCAGCCGTTCCCTCTCGAGCGCCTGACACTGGGCTGAAAGCTCTTCCAGTTGAAGGTCTTGCTGGTGAAGCAGAGAGCGCGTGGATTCGACTTCCCCGGTTGCGACCCTTAGCTGTTCGGCCGTTCCCAGGAGTTCTGCCTCCAAATCCTGACTCCTGGTTTCCGCGTCGAAGAGCCGTGAGACCAGCAGAAGCCGCTGCTCCTCTCGCGCTCGGATTTCTTCCCGGAGAGCACGCGAATTTTCCTCGGCTGCATCGATTTGCTGTTTGCCGCGGAGGCAGTATTCCGCGAACTCCTCGGAAAGCTGAGCCGCTTCCTCGCGAAGGGTGGCTTCGACGGATGCGCGGTGCTCGAGCTGTGCGGCTGTCTCGGCGCGGAAGGTCTCTGATGTGGCGGTCAGATCCGAGAGAGAGCGTTCGGTTTCGGCGAGACGCTCTTCGAGGAGAGTGCGGTCTCGGAGGGCTCCCTCGATATCAAGGCGGAGGCCCGAAAGAGCTTCCTGCAAGCCGATTCGTACTGATTCGTGATCCC